>Ga0164295_10000003_pt1 | contig 643517 bp, 553 predicted proteins | sample GEODES006metaG_FD_111798 | JGI IMG/M metagenome (GOLD analysis project Ga0164295, IMG submission 111798) | Oligotrophic lake water microbial communities from Sparkling Lake, Wisconsin, USA - GEODES006 metaG | ecosystem: Environmental > Aquatic > Freshwater > Lake | place: USA: Sparkling Lake...
ACCTTGTGGAGCGATGAGAATGTTCGAAACCTAAATCCTGACATGGTTCAAGAAGACTACCATCATGTTAGAACGAATAAACAAGAATTTCTTGCAGAAGTAAAAGGAGCCTATTTGGGTAGTATTGAGATTGATTGAAAGTTCATCTAATCTTGCATGAAGTTTAACCCTTCAATTTCCTAATTGTCACATACTCAATCATCGCATTATAGTTGCATCTTTCGTCTGTAAGGGGAGCTTAAAACCTTGCAGAAATGCAGGGTTTTTTTTGTTTTTTGCAATCGCGATCCTTTTTCTTGCATAAACACTTGGTTTTCTGTATTTTGAGGAATGCATTTTTTTATCTACATACTTTTTTCTCAGTCCACTGACAGGTATTACGTGGGTCATTCTGAGGACCCGATTCGAAGACTTTCAGAGCATAATTTTGGAGATCATCATAAATCGACTTCTCCAGGTAGGCCTTGGGAACTAGAGGCTATTTTCGAAATTCAAGGTGGTCGGGGGGAAGCTTTGAAGGTTGAAGGATTTATCAAGAAGCAGAAATCTAGGAAACTTATCGAGCGATTACTCAATCCTGATTTTATACCCAATGGCTATTTAGCTCAGCTAGTTAGAGTCCCGCACGTGCGGGATTAATCATGGTCCCGCAGATGCGGGACTGGTTCGAGCCCCGTATGTACGGGGGGAGCAAACAAAACCCGATTCGCCCCGCAATTCTGCGGGGCGAATCGGGTTTTTTTGTGGACCCTATTGGGTGAGAAGTTTATCCCGATGTAACGAAGTGAAATCGGGAAGCCCAGGAGGGGGAGCATGACCCGCTTTTCGCGGGGCTTTTTTTTGTGCCTTTATTTTTTCAATTTTGGAAGAAGTGTCCTTGAAAATCTGTTCTATTTCTACTTTTTCTTCTTTAAGTTCTATTGGTGAAAGATTTTGTAGTTAAATCAGGCTCACAAAAAATTCGCAAAAAAACAGTAAATAGAATAAAGAATTTTCAATGTAAAACCCTATTTATTTATAATTTCGTACTATTGAAATTATTTATTTTCGATATTTGACTTTTAAGTTAGCTAAAGTCCAAATGATCTTCTATTAATTTATAGATCATTAGTGACTAGATTTGTTAAAGTGTAGATCAAAAGTTGAATGCGCGGAATTAATAACTTTTGAAGGGACACGTCATGAAAAAAATCCTTGATTTCTTCACAAAGCTTCCTCAAAGATCAGGCCTTAGCCTAGTAAGAAAAACTACCGTGATTTTTATAAATACTGATCCTCGGTTCAAAAAGCCTATTTTAATTCCTACCTTTTTCTTGGAATACTGGAAATACATCGGTGCAAGCGTTCTACTTTTTTTTGGCTTGGGAGTCTATACATTTATTCTTATCACCAAGATGTATTTCATGGAACAGCAGAGCGAAATCCAGGCTCAAAATGAACGGAATAAAACTTTTTCGAAGGAGTTATCAAGACAATATGACTTTATCACTCAGCAAATTAACGAGGTAAATAACCTGTTAGTTAGTAAAGGGATTCAGAAACCAAATCAAAAAAACGGGGATGTCGTCCCCATAATAAGCTCACCATTGTCCATGGGCGGCGATAATATGCAGTTTGAAAAATATATCGCAGAATTTAAACAAACAATCGCTAACACGCCTGTTGGTTCTCCTCTTGATGGACAGATAACCTCAGGCTTTGGCTATAGGTCAAATCCATTTGGAAGAAGTGGAGGAGCAAGCCATAAAGGATTAGATATCAGTGCACCCTATGGAAGACCCGTTAAATCCACTGCTGAAGGTAAGGTGGTTTTTGCTGGTTACAGAGGAGATTATGGAAATTTGGTCGTAATCAGTCATGGTGAAGAATATCAAACCTATTACGGTCACTTGTCTGAAATTTTAGTACAAGTGGGGCAGGAAGTAGATGTAAGTGCTTTTATTGGTAAGGTAGGTTCGACTGGAAGCTCCACGGGGCCCCATCTCCACTATGAGATACTTAGTAATAACAAAAAAATTAATCCACAAACATTTATAAACCTCAATTAGCATGTTCAAGAAAAGCCTAAAGTCGCCCCTTACAACCTTAAATCAGGAAGAAATCCTCACTATTTTGGGAGAAGATTTTGAGTGTGAAGGAAATATCAAAAGCAAAAGCACCGCTAGAATCGAGGGTAAAATCACCGGAGATTTATTTATTAAAAAAGGAATAATTCTCGGAGAGAAAGGAATTGTAAAAGGTAATATTGACACTGAAACGGCAATTATTTTTGGAACTGTAAATGGAAATGTGAAAGTTAAGCACCTGGAAATTAAAGAGACAGGCACCATCAACGGAGATGTAAAAACTGAAAATTTAATAATAGAGATGGGTGGCAAATACAACGGAAAGCTTGATATGAAAATCGGATCAGAAAAGCAGACTGAAAATGAAATTAAAAAAGAACAAGGTTCTGATGCTTTCAATAAATCAATAAAGTAGTAGTAAAAGTATATTTTATTTCACTAAACTGAAATTCAGCAGAGAGTTGGAGTCGCGTTGAAACCCAGCGATTACCTTGCTTGTAATCCGTAGCTGAAAAAAAATCCCATCAAATCCGTAAAGTTTACCTCAAATTCGCTAAAATCTAGGAGGCCTACTTGTTGAATCATTTCATTACAGCGGTTATTTATTTATATTGACTTTGTTCTTTGAGTAGGATAATGGCCTAATGAAAGGAAAATAATTCTGTTTAATTAAATAGCGAGTCACCAAGTGTCCATGAAAAAATCACTCTTCGCCCTTGTCTTCATCCTCTGTGGATTGACCTCCTATGGGCAGTCCACCTACTGGAAAAAATCAACCCAAAATTTCAGCACTAACAAAGTAGTCCAAGCTGAAACCGAGCAGTACCAGATTTTTGAATTGGACCAAAAAACACTTCAGCGGCAGCTTTCCTCCGGAAAAGCAATACGACTTAGCATGCCAACTAGCCAAGGCGGTTTTGAAGTCTATATGGTCGAGGAGAGGGAGAGCATGGCCAAAGAATTAGCCAAAAAATACCCGGCAATCAAATCCTACCAAGGCTATAAAATTTCTGATCCCCAGACTCGAATAGCACTCACCCTGACGAGTGATAGAATCTTTCTCTATGCCTTCTCGGAAGCTTCCGAGGGGATGAGAATGCTGTCAAAGAACACCTATATGTTCTACAAAATCAGTGGAAACGAGCGCATGTCAGAAGGCGTTTCCTGTGGCGTTCCTCCCGCTGACCTACTTACCCCGGCAGACCAGCCATCTACAAGTGGTAACCGATTGGATATAAACAGCCAAACAGCGAGAAACAAGGTAGAAGGGGTGAGAACACTTCGACTAGCGGTAGTCTCTGCAGGGGAATATGGGGAGATCAATGGGGGTTCAAAAGAGACTGTTTTGGCCAACATTGTCAGTATTGTCAATGGATTAAATGTAATCAGTGAAAAGGACCTAGGGATTAAGTATAACCTCATCGGAACCAACGACAAATTAATTTTTTTCGATAAAACAACTGATCCCTACAATATTGAGCAAAATGGGGTCTCTACGAATTCATCCTATTTGAACAGGAGAACCCAAGTAGTGATTGATTCGCTTATTGGTCAACAAAACTATGACTTAGGGCACCTATTTATCGCCCGAAACGAAACCCAAAATCCAGTGCCCTACGGTATTGGCAATGCCTATGGCATCGGAAACGTCGGGACTCCTGAAAAGGGATCAGGCTGGTCCTATTTTAGCAAAAGCACCACGAATGAACTCGGGTTTATTGGATTGGTCTCTCACGAATTTGGTCACCACCTTGGCGCTTCCCACACGTTTACAAATCAACCAGATGGGATGGTTACCCAATCCGAATTGAGTTCGGGTAGATCCATCATGTCTTATGGACGCATCAACCAACCGGATTTGCATTACTATCACTACCACTCCATCCATCAAATCATTCAATCTTTCAAACGCTTCCAGTATGGAATAGATTTTTCTAAAGTAGGCACATTTGTACCATATGCCCAACAACCTCCAGCGAACATCAACCTAAAAGCATACCACATTCCAATTAAAACACCGTTTGTATTGGAAACGCCAAGTGGATTAAAAAAATCATCCTACGCGTACAATTGGGAACAATTAGATTCAGATCTAGTCCTAAACGGAACATATTGGGGAGCTAAAACGCAAAAAGCGCCTCTATTTAGTTCAACTTCTCCAAGTGCCAATTCGCAGCGCTACTTCCCAACTTACGCGCGTGTGCTCGCAAACAACCTGACAAGTGACAACACTATTTTAATGGCCAATGCGGGAACCTCCATGCTCTTTGAGACGCTTCCCGAGGTGCCTAGACAAATGACTTTTGGGCTAACTGTCCGAGATGGATCAGCAGCGCAAGGGGTATACTTGGATTCTACTCAGGTGACTACGGTGGCAAACAGCAAGCCGTTTTCCATCCTGACCCCACTCACTGCCCAAGTGAATGCGGGCAATCCACTAACCATTGAATGGGAGATCAGTAACACAAACGACAATCCAATCAAGGCTACCCAGGTAAATATTTTACTATCTACAGATGGAGGGGTAAATTTTAATTACCTCCTAGCCGAAAAAACAGCTAATGATGGATCTCAATCCGTGGTAATTCCGAATGTAGCTACCACAAACGCAAGAATTAAAATTGAACCCGTAGATAATATTTTTTACACCATCAATCCAACGGATTTTGCAATCAACACTACCCAATTAAGTTTATTTAGTTCGGCAACAGCGGTTGAATTGACTACATGTAATGAATACAAGCAAACCTTCAACCTGCAGGTTCAAAGTAATCAAGCTTCATCAGCGTTAACTAACATCAGTTTTTCAGGTGCTCCTGCCGGATTAACGATCACCCTCAGTAAAAATCAGGTAGCTGTAAGTGAGTTATTTACGGCTACGGTTTCCAATCAAACAGCTGCTGCGGGCACCTATAACATTATTTTAAGGGGAGAATTAAATGGGACTACAGTAGAAAGACCAATTGTGGTATCCATCTTATCTAGCACGCTTTCGCCAGTTACGCTGACAAGTCCTGCTGCAGGTGGAACAATCAACCAAAACTCCGTTGAACTCAATTGGTCTTTAGCTGCGAATACCCAAAAGGTACTCCTTCAAATCTCAAAAGACCAAAATTTTACCACCCTATTGGTGGATAAAATCGTCTACGGTACCCGATATGTGTTTAGCCCACTAGCAAACGGGACCACTTACTACTGGCGTGTCTATGCGCAAAATGGATGCGGGACTTCTGCAGCCGTTAGCAGTAGCTTTACCGTGAACCTGGGCTATGAAAAGGCGTTAGCACACAACAGCAAGCTTTATGACACGTCCAACGGGCAATATCCGATTCAAGTCACTGATTCGAATACCATCAAGGAAGTGAGACTCACGGTCTCTGTTGCCAAGGATGCGGCTTCGACACTAGCAAAGCTGAACGACATGACGATGAGCCTGATCAATCCCTCAGGACGGGCTGTCGTATTGGCAAGGCCAACGAGTGAGACTACTGTAGTAAACCTAAACTCGGTTTCCTATTTGTTTAAAGATCAAGCGCCCGAGTATAGCGCGCCAGTTTTCAATGAATCAACCCAAAAATGGCAACTGACGATTCCTCCTACTGAAGCACTAAGCCAATTTATTGGAGGAAATACCTTGGGAAATTGGATCTTCAAGGTGGAAGGAAAATCAACTAACGTCTTCATTGAAGAGGCATCAATCGAGTTCCTCTCTGACCTAGTATTTAAAGCCCCGCGTGCGGAAAACTTGAACGTAAACATATTCCAAAACGAAAATAAAATTTCGCTACTAGGAAAAAATTACTTGGGTGAGACCCTAGTGAACTCCAAGATTATTATCAATAAACTACCTACAAATGGAACCCTAAGGGATAGTCAAAATAATTTGCTCGTCGTGAATACGGCCTATCCATTCACCGATGTTTATTTTGTTCCAAATCAAGGGTATCAAGGGTTGGATCTCTTCAATTACCAAGTGATTGACATTGCAAACAATAACCTAGAAAGCACTACGTCTCAAGTTCGAATTGACTATAAAAACACCAAACCTGCGTTGAAGGTCTTCGATATATACACCTCCATCCAGGTGGATAAATCTCAGACCTTAAATCTGATTTTCAAAAATGCTGAATTTTATAACGGCTATACCTACACGCTGTCCTCTCCAAGGTTTGGGACGACTGAGATTAATGGAAACTCGATTCTTTACCAAGCGACAAGTGTTGGGGATGAAGTAATCGAAGTAACCTATACGACCGGGACTACTGTCGCTAAAGGCTATATCAACATCAAAAATTTCGGTAGCTACAAAGCCATTACAGAACCGCTTCAGGTACTAAAGCGAGAAGACGTTGGTTTCAGAGTGGGTAGAACAGTTGCGGTTAATGCGGATGGAAGCATTTTAGCCTCTTCACAAGAAATCTCATGGGAAGTAGGAGACGCTGGATTCAACATGAAAAACTACGAGGGAATAATCAAAGTATTCTCCCTTCAAAACGGGCAATACGTTCCTCTGGGCAATGAAATTAAGGGTCAAGGTGTCAATGACCGTTTAGGGTACCGCATCAGTTTGAGTGGTGATGGAAAAATAATCGCTCTAGCCACAAACCACGTGATGGGATGTTTCAGCTGTGTGGTAGCTAGCGACTACGTAATTGTGTATCAATACGACGACGTACTCAAAACCTGGGTTAAGAAGGGGGATAAAATCCCCTTTGAAGGTCAAGGAACAGGTCCTGGTGGAGTAGATATCAAAAGTGTTGATTTGAATTTTGACGGCTCTGTGTTGTCAGTAGGCAATGCAAGAGAGCCGATCAATGGATTTGCCTCAGGCGCAGCATTTATCTTCTCCTTTGATGAAATCACCAAAGCATGGGTGCAAAAAGGTTCTACAATTAATACAGCGTTTATAGGTGCACCAGATAAGGGAACTGATTTCGCTGCTTTTGTGAGATTGAATAAGGCAGGTAATCGACTTGTATTGAACCAGCCCTACTCGATTTTTAATCCTTCTAAAGCGGGAAATGTTTTTGCTTTTGAGTTTGATCAGGGCGACTGGAAGTTAATGGGACAGCCTATTTCCGGAACTCAAGGTTTCGCCTCTCAGTTTGGAAAAACCGTTGACATGAATGACATGGGCGACCAAATCGTGATCAGTGAGAATTATGAAGTCATCTCTAACAATGAAATATATCTAGGTAAGGCGCATGCTTATACCTATGATGCGGCTACAAAAAAATGGAAGGCGCTTGGAAATCAAATGAGAGGGCCAAAAATAACCCTATCAAAATCAATTGATGAATGGGGAAATACGGATGAAAATGCAAAGGTTTCCATCAATGGAGCAGGAAATCAAATTGCCCTGTCGCTAAAGGTAGCTGAAACCCTTGAAATCAACCCGAATCAAAAGCACTTCATTAATGTGTACAATTACGACAAGGTATTGGGAACTTGGGTGGCGTTTTCAGCACCCTTTGCTACAGAAAATGCTGTTCCTGGTGCAGGTCATCGCCCTACCTATGCGGAAACAGTGATCAGTTCAAATGGGGCTAAAGTGTTCTTTGGTTCTGGTGAAAAGATTGGTTATCCAGAGGATAAAACATTCATTAAAGTCTATGAAACCACCACGAACATCATCCCAGATACTCAAGCTCCTGTCCTGGTGCTGAAAAACCCGTACACGCTTCCTATTCCTGCCTCCGGTACGGCTGTTCTTGTGGCGTCAAGCCTAGACAATGGCTCTACGGATAACAAAGGCATTACAGAAGTTACCATTTCCAAATCCACCTTCACCTGTGCCAATCTTGGAACGAACACGATCACGTATACTGCAAAAGATGCTGCTGGAAATACCTCGACCGCTACAGTCACTATCAATGTGGTCGATGAAATCAAACCAACGCTAAAAGCAAAAAGTGCACTCACGATTAAGTTGGATGTTGAAGGCAAAGGCAGCTTGAAGTGGGAAGATCTCGATGAGGGCAGCACGGATAACTGTTCCATAAAAGATAAACTCCTTTCCAAATCTGCCTTCACCTGTACCGACCTAGGAGCCAGCAAAGTCACCTACACAGTAAAAGATGCCTCAGGAAATACCTCCACCGCCGAAGTGACAATCACGGTGGTAGACGAAATCAAACCTACCCTCAAGGCGAAAACTAGCTTTACCATCAAGCTGGATGCAGAAGGAAAAGGCGCCCTCAAGTGGGAGGATATAGACCTTGGTAGTACAGATAACTGTTCGATTAAAGACAAGCTACTTTCCAAATCTGCTTTCACCTGTGCTGACTTAGGAGACAGTAAAATTACGGTTACAGCAAAAGATGCTTCAGGAAACACCTCAACTGCCGAATTGACAATCACTTTAGTCGATGACATCAAACCTATCCTTAAAGCAAAAAGTAGCTATACCATCAAGCTCGACACCCAAGGAAAGGCCACGCTCAAGTGGGAGGATATAGACGAGGGTAGCAGCGACAACTGTAGCATCAAGTCACGATCGCTATCCAAAACTGACTTTGTCCGTACCGACGGGGGAGACAACAAGGTTACCTACACAATCACCGATGCCGGAGGAAATACCAGCAGCGTCGAGTTGACCATTCGTGTAGACATTGTCCTTGCTTCACCTGAGCGCTCCAAGGACGCCAATTTCTTGAGAGCCTACCCCAACCCAGTGAATGACTACCTCTACTTGGAGTTTGCTGAAGGGGTTAGCGCTGGAGCTATTCGCAGTAGTTCCTTGGTAGATGCCTCTGGCAAAGTCATCGGAGAGCTAAGCCTTCAAGATGGAGGCAATAGCTTGCTCGGCTTCTCGACCCAATCGCTTAAACCAGGAATGTATTTCCTACGGCTAGGCACGCGTGACACGCTACATCTAATCAAATTCACCGTAATCCACTAAGTGATGAACAAGCTATTTCCCTTCCTATTCCTATGCTTTATTTGCCTAGCCTCCTGCGGAGAAAAGGAAACGCCAAAAACACCCGAAGAGCTGGCGCTAGAGAAGTTGAGTGGTGACTTAGGTATCAACTATACGCTGGGTACAGCGGGTTACGTAAAACGAAATCAAGTGGATGAAAGCCGATTTTATCCTGGACTCACGATCCGACTGGATGGAAAGACCAAGTCGTATACCACCACTGGAGCTACGGATTTATTTGAGTCGAGTGGTAACTGGGAGTTTGTAGGTACCAACTTTGACAAAATTCGGCTTACAGGCAGTAAGCCTGCCTCTCAGGTAGATATTTCGTATACCAAGAATGGGCAAGTGCTCATTTTTGTGTTCTCCGTACCCACACCCCCAGGAGGAAGAGTTGCTTCTCTTACAGGGAGTTATGAAATCAAGTTGACGGGAGGGTAACACCTTTCCAATTGATTGGGACTCTCGCAAGTTGGCGTAGGGCCCACAAGAACAAGCCCTCCGCAATGCTGTGGGGGGCTTTTTTTGCCTATCCATGCCTGAGAGGTGTGATTTTTGGTACATTAACAGAATGAAAAAATCTATAATTGCCATCTTTTTTGTGCTTATCTGCCTAACTGCCCATGCACAATCCGTTCAAGTCAACGACTTATCCGCCTCATTGGGAACCTGGGAAGGTAAGTTGACCTATTTGGATTATTCAACTGGCAAATCGTACACGATGTCAGCCAACATCAAGGTAAGTTTGACCAACAATAAAATCGGGTATGTGATGGCCTATGAATACCCCAATGAACCTCAAGCAAACTCAACAGATACCACCTTCATTCACGACAATTTTTTCGGAAAAGACAAAATTGTCTCCTTTGAGAAAGATTCAGGGGGTGGCTACACCCTGGTCACCGAAGTGGATGGAACCGACGGGAATGACAACAAAAAGGCTGTATTGAGACTCAGTTATCTAGTGACATCAACGACCTTTTCGATTATAAAAGAAGTAAAATTTGAAGGGACGGCGTTGTGGATTAAAAGGAATGAGTACCTATTAAATAGAGTGCCAAACTAATTTTTTTGTCAACGACTCAGTCTCCACCTCGGAGTAAGGCTTTTTAGTTTCAGTGGGATTAGCTCCTGCAAGCAGGTGTGTGATTGATCCAAGTCATTAAGTGTTAAAGACGATTGGGGTGCTTGAGGACCTAAAAAACTTAGTGATTAATTAATAAAGCAGTCAACTAATTATTAGGCCCCTTTGATTATATTTCTAACATCTATTCACCCAAAAGAAATTTATCATGATTAGCAACCACGAGATTGATTACAAAATCTACGGAGAAGAACTCCAATTTGTTGAAATTGAGTTAGACCCAAATGAAACTGCCATCGCAGAAAGCGGCGCTTTTATGATGATGGAAAACGGCATTGAAATGCAAACGATTTTTGGCGATGGTAGCCAGGAGCAGTCCGGTGGATTTATGGGAAAATTGTTCAGTGCTGGAAAGCGTTTACTGGTCGGTGAATCTTTGTTCATGACGGCATTTACCAATGTAGGCCAAGGAAAAAAGAAGGTAAGCTTTGCCTCTGCCTACACTGGGAAAATCATCGTATTCGACCTGAAGCAATTAGGCGGAAAAATAATCGCTCAGAAAGATGCCTTTTTATGTGCCGCCAAAGGAGTAAGCATTGGTATTGAGCTTCAAAGAAAGTTAGGTACAGGTATCTTCGGTGGTGAAGGATTTATCATGCAGAAGCTTGAGGGTGATGGACTTGCATTTGCTCATGCCGGAGGACATATCGTTGAAAAGGAATTACAGGCTGGTGAAGTACTTAAGATAGATACAGGCTGTGTGGTAGCTTATACTGCAGGGGTTGACTTTGATATCGAAATGGTAAAGGGGATTAAGAATTTTATGTTTGGTGGAGAAGGTTTATTCTTAGCGGTATTGCGAGGCCCAGGAAAAGTGTGGATCCAGTCACTTCCGATCAGTAGACTTGCAGGACGAATCATGCAATATGGTGGCCCTGTTAGAAAAGAAGAAGGTAGTGTTTTAGGAGGGTTAGGTAATTTATTAGACGGAAGAGAGTAGTCTAAAAAAATATCAACTAAAAAAGCCCTCTGCTACAAGCTGAGGGCTTTTTTAGTTGATCTATTTCTTCTTTTGGATAGCCCTACCGGCTACGATAATTAAGGCTATTCTTATAATTTGGTCGCCTTGTAGATTTTTACAAATCCATCATTTTCGCTAGAAACAACGATCAAGCTTTGTTGAATTGGGCTTTTACTTGCCGGGATAAACAACACTCCTTCAGGAGCATCACCAGTTTTCACTAATTTTACAAATACTGGGCTAGTTGGCACTGTAATGTCATAGATTGCAAAGGCATCTGCTCGCTCGAGTCCAACGATAGCAATTTGCTTGCTTCCCACTCTTCCTACAGTTACGGCTTCCGGTTCAGTGCCTTTATCGTCGCTTCTACCATCGTCATACACTTGTAATTCGAGCGCTTTTCGATCCAATTCATTTTTACTATCAAACACCTGATCTCCTGTCAATCCATTCCATACACTGAAAGAACGGGCTCCTAAAGTATAGATTGCATCGTAATCACCATCGCCATCCGTATCACCCAAGGTAGTGGTCGTATTCAATCTTCCAAGCTGTGCATCTGTTTTCAGGGTACTCGCATTCGGGAATTTTGTGGCATCAAGGAGGTGCGCACTTGCTCCAACTCTTCGCATCTCCGTAAATCCGGTATATTCCCGAGCATCACCCTCATTTGCGGTGAACAAATAGGGAATGCCATTGTAGGTATATTGGGTAATTGCATCTGGCTGGTACATTCCGAATACATTAGCTGCCGATCTGAATTCTACCTTGGTATCTTTGTCGCTTGGATCAATTTCATTTCCAGCTACTCCATAATCTTTAAATCCTAGTGGGGTAATTTTTTTGAAAACACCTCCAACAATATCCAATTCTGCGATGGCATTGTTTTCTTGTAGCGTTACCCAGGCGGTTTTGGAATCATCCGAGATGGCAATGTATTCAGGCTCTATGTCTTTTAAGAAATTTTTACCTGGACCATAGATTCGAAATCCTTTTGCAGTAAGCGCAGCCAATTGACTTTCGAAGGCAGCAAAATTTAACGTTTTAACAGAATAATCTGCCACCTTAATGATCGATACCGTTCCTTCTGGGTCAGTGGTGTAGGCATCGTTCGGCTCGCCTTCATTGGCAGTGAGAATGTATTTTCCATCTTTAGTGTACGTAACCATGTCTGGTAGTGCACCCACTTCAATTACTTTCACTTCTGCTAAGGTGGTGGTATTAAAAACGACCACTTTACCATTCAATTGCTTCGTGGTAGATTCGATTGCCGCTGCTAGCTTGCCATCATAAACATCCAAACTGTTTACGTAGCCGCCATAAGTTGCAAGTGGTATTGACTTTAACAAAATTGGGGCGGCGGGATTGGATAAATCAATCACATCGATTTTGTTGGCTGCACCATTATTGACTGCAAAAAGTTGCTTTGTGGCAGGATCAAACGTGGTGATTTCCGCAGCACCTAAGCCTCCCAAGCCAATTGATCCTATTTCTTGGTAGGATGCGATGTCTTCATTAACTGTATTTTCTAAAGGAATTGGATCATTTTCTTCCTTTAAGCAACTAAAGCACATAAAAGCGCTAAGCAATAAGAATAACTGTCTCATGTTCGTATGTTTTTTTTGTTAAAATTAAATTAAGAAGAGGGATTTCAATTTACATGCTGATTATGAATTCATTACGAGAAAGTTATTTCTCTGACAGCAATCTCGATTTGAAAAAAATTACCATTAAAAAACAGACAAAAACGGAGAAGTAATTTTATGGAGAAGGTACTACGTTGATTACCTCGTAATACTAAGTTCTAGGGAATAGATGAGTTTAGAATAGGTAGGAATTCAATGACCCTTATTGTAATCAGCTTGTTATTTTTCTCTAGTTTTTTTGTAACCTGTCCCAAAGTTGCCTATTGCACCAATATCTAAACTTTTTGTTTTGATCCATTGGATGGCGAACGTGACTGGTTCAGAACCAGCAAACCCGGTACGGTGCCCTAACTCTGGAAATAGCGCATAGTCATAAGGCTTGCCTTGAGCTTTAAATGCCTGGAGGTCTTCGATACAGAGGTTCGCAGGAATCTGGATGTCCTTTCCCCCAAATAGCCAAAGTCCAGGAATTGCTAAGGTAGCGAGTGTCACTTTGGGATCCGTTGGGGCAAATGGAAACCGATCCAGATCGTTTTGCACATGTTCTCTTACATTGGCCTCGCTGTGATGCTCCCAAAAGTCGGTTCTTCCGGCCGTATAAAATTGGAACCTGAGTTGCTCCAAAGTGGTCACCGTGGGTCCACTAAACAGTACCATAAACTCCACCATTGGATTGTCTGTGGCAGCGATAGGGATTATCCAACCTGCCTGACTGAAACCTAGTAGTCCCAGAGGTAGGTTTGGCAGTTTTTGCTTGAGTAACTTCACCGCAGTACGGGCATCCTGTGCCAAGAGGTTGAGGTTGGTGGAATCGATATTATTGGTGCCCACCTCTGGGCCCGCATACACTCCTTCCGAGGCCCCAACGCCCCGTTTATCGTAAGTGAGCACAGTACAACCTGATGCTGCCAATAGGGCCGCAAATTCACGCATTCGGGGTTCCTGGCCCGATCCATGAACGAGTACCACTGCTGCATGTGAAACTTTAGGCGTGTACAGGCTTCCCGAAAGGCGTACTCCTTGACTGATAAAGGAAATGGATTCTGTTTCTATGGGAGTTACTTCCTGTGCATGCGTCTCGCTTCCGCATAAAAAAACGACTCCAGTAAAAAAAACAGCTAGGAACGAACTCAAGCAACTCCTTATCATTTGGATCTTTGTGGGTTTTCAGAAAGGTATAAATAAATTGACTGCTCTTTCTTTTCAAGGTTACGATAAAAATCAACCTAGGGGCAAGATATAGTTTGATTACCAGGAATCAGGTCCCTCCAATTTTACAAGATTAGGGGGAAGAATTTGGTGTGATTGTTCCAATTTTCTTAGTTTAGTTGATTAATAAACCCACTCAAAATCTTTCCCGTATGAAAAATACCTCCTTGTTCTTACTCGCTTTTCTAGTTGCAGCCCCTACAGTATTTTCTTCTTCTATTGTAACGTCAGCCACAGTACTCACGATACCTAGTGCCGAGCGCGTCAGTTTCAAGATCAAAGGAACCGGCTCAAAGAATATTCCTGTGTCGATTGGTATAGGTACCCAGCCTGGCAGTGGTGCTTGCTGCTCTGGTGTCAGTCCTTTTACTACTGCTAGTTTTGTTGGCAATGTCGGCGATGTGGTGTACGATGGCAAAACGAGAAGAGTCATCGCGAAGATTACCAGAGACATGAATGGCACTACCTTGGATTTGTCCCAGTATTATTAAAATCTCTTTTCTCCGTAAAAAACATTGGCTTTGGTGTAGCAACCGAAACGGAGCGAATTCAGTTGAAAATATAAATGAAAAGGGCTGCCTCATTCTTGAAGCAGCCCTTTACTTTTATTTTTGGACGGTAAGCGTCACCGTATTACTTTTTGAATCAATATCGATGCGGTTAGGTTGCAAGAGCGAAGCTGACTTTTCAGGGCTGAGCTTAAGGTCATAGGATTTCCGGTCGTACTTCATCACCGCTCCCGAGAGTGCATCAATGCCCCAGCCAAGCAAGTTGCCTAAGTTGATGATGCTGACCAGGTTAAATTCTTTATCTAGTGTGATGAGGCGGGTTTCGTAGCCGTCCAATTTAAATTCCACTTCTGTATCGTTGATGCTTCGCTTGATTCTGTAGTTGCAAGGGGTGGTGCAGATCTCCACACCGTCTTTGTAAATGGTGGCTCCTGAAGGGGTAGAGCTAAATGCGATACGGTCTTTGGTGCCGGTAAAAATGGTGGCACAGCCTGTCAACAAAAATAGGGCGATCAAAAGTGTAGGGATTCTTTGCATGGTGTTATTGTTTTAGTTTTAATAATAATAGATAAAAATTTTCTTTAAATAAAAATATTATTTATAAAATTAAGTTAATCCTTTCTGTCCAGCTGTTTAACTATGCTGACTTCACAATTTCTTTTGACTTGTACGCGAGTCAACATGAAGAGGTTCCCAAATGGTTTTTTTTCAGCTTGGAATATTTATTTGGTATCACTTCGGGTATGGTCCTGTCCCGCCAAGCGGTTTCTTGCAATTCAAAAAATACCCACTTATCTTTATTGGACTTCTTTCCATGGTCTTAAGTTATCCTAGCGGCATCTCAAATTAAAAAAACAAGGAATGAAAAAATGTGTGTGTATGGGAGCCAAATTAAAATGCATGTTTGGTGCCGGCCCGAAAAATATGATAGTCCTTCCCATCGCGAGGGTCATGAATTCCAAGATTAAGGCAATGGCTGGTCAGTTGGACATCATCCCCTTCCTGAATATTCCCGCTTTTGGCAATTGCTTATCTCCGCTTAACCCAATGAATTGGAAGATGATTGGTCCAATACCCGTGTTTGTTCCCGGTCGTTGCATCCCCATCCCCATAATGCCTTGGGCTCCTGTGGCCAAAAAACTGAAAATAGGAGGCAAGCCTGCCATGCTACAAAATAGCAAAACTATGTGCGTTTGGATGGGTCAAATCACCGTACAAAAGCCAGGAGTAACCAACGTACAGACAAAATAAGGTTAGCTAGTAAGTCCACTTTTTAATTAAGAGTTATTTTTCTTCGAGGTTCAAAATTGGGTTCAACAAACCTTCCTTCTCCTATCTTTTTACTAGTGCGGAATCAGTGTAGAGGTAGTGCCTGAAATTTTTCGGGTTTAAAGATGAATGACTAACTAAAACAACGCGTTCCCATGAGAAAAATCCTCTTGATTCTATTTCTTTTGAATTATAGTTTAGCTGTAACTTCTTATGCACAAGGGGTTCCAGTAGAGAGCGGTTCTCAAACTACTGTGCGTAAGGGCTTGGCAGAATTGGATCGAGTGGCCACAAAAACGTGGGAAGAACTCAAACGAATATTCAAGAGAGAAAAGCCACTCATGGCGTATAAGCTCGGAACCAACAAGCATGAAACGGTCATCAAACTGCATAAAGCACCTCCAGCTTACCTACCCACCCGAACGCTAGTAACCACGACCAAAGGTCAGTTTGCTGCGGTGCCTGTTGAAAAAGAGCAGGTTCCAGAACTACAAGCAAAAGCCTTATTTCCGAGGATTACTGCGACCAAGGGTTACGTATCATTTAAGGTGGGAGACCTTAGCTACCAGCGTTACCTAAATGACCTCACTAAAGACAATATTGAAAAACTTACCTTACGAAGCCCTGATTCAGTGGAATGCGAGGTGAAAAAGTGGGTTTTGCTACCCAAGCGGGAGGTCAAAAGGCATTATTCTTTCGTACTCGACCATAGTGGCTCTATGGGAGATGATCGTGCGAGTGAGCTTCAGGAGAGTGTTTTCCAAGCTATTCAAGCCAATGCCCTGAGGGATCCAAAGGCAATGACCACGTATTCCCTCCAAAAATTTGATGGGGAAGGAAATATACGACACTTGGCCACTTCCTCGGAAGTCACTCGCCTCAAACAGGTGCTGGTGCCCCCCATTGGGCTGGCAGGCTTTGGTAATTCTACTGCAATCAAGGATGCCTTATACGAAGCCATCCAAAAATTATCACAGGACAGTAGTTCGGCCTCCAAAATCATCATTTTATTTACGGATGGTGAGTCCAATACAGACCAAATTCCGCTTGAATTGAGTGAGGTCATTCGTATGGCGATCGACAACAACATCAACGTGATCCCTGTGGGCTTTGGCGAATACGTCAACGAAGAATACCTCGAGACTATTGCCTACTATGCAGGTGGTGAATTTTACCACATTTATCATGAAGATGAATTTGCTCCCTTGTTTGATAACATGCTACTGGATATTAGTCTCAATTACGAACTTGAATTTTCTCCCTGCATGTTCGGAGATGAGGTTGAAATTGAACTAGACTTCAAGGGGTTGGATACGCCGCTAAAAGCAAGCACCTTCTTTTCTACCCCCGCAAAGGCAGGGTATGCCATCGATCTGGACATCTTATTCAGTGAAGCCAGTGCGGAATTGGAGCATGCGGAGGATTTGGACGAGTTGGCCCAGCTACGACTCTTGATGGAGTATAAACCTGAGATTAAAATTTTGATCGAAGGGCATACCGACAAAGTGGGAAATGAAAAATACAATTTGGACCTCTCTTTGCGGAGAGCCAATGCTGTGAAGGCCTACTTGGTGGAAAAAGGAATTGAAGCCAATCGCATGGAAACCAAAGGATATGGCTGGTCTCAGCCTGCCTATCCCTATTTAGGAACAGAAAAAGAAAACCCGCTCAACCGTCGTATCGAAGTAAAAATTGGACATTAATTAAAAAAAAACGCCCAAAAAATTCGAAGTGGATTTTTTGGGCGTTTAGAATATTAAAATTCAGTTTACTCTATTTCGAAGGCATACTCTCCATCTTCGTCGATGTAGATTGTTACAATTTTAGCCTCACATAGGTCTAATTCATTTAGATAGACCCAAGTTTCTTCTGAAGCGTCTTCTGTCAACTTGAGGTCCCAAGTGCAGATGGTCTCATCATCAATATAATCGAATGAAATGTCTATAACATCTCCATCTTCAACCATGGCATCAGGAAGGATATCCTCACCCCAATCTTCAGTATCGGTGTCTGTCAAATACACGGCATAGAAGGTATAGCCAGTGTTGTTTACCAATTTAAAGTCTAGCACAGTCTGTGCTTGTGTCCAAGTAGTTGCCGCAAAAAGAAGCGCTACGAGTAGTAATAGGTGTTTTTTCATGTTTAACGGTTGTTTATAGGGTGAAATTTTAGGTGATAAGCTAATCCTATTAATAATGAATGAATGAAATTTAGAGTTAATTTTTGAAATTTTATATCTGAGTTACGATAATTAACATTTTTTTAATAAAAAACCCTCCAACAAATCAACTAGTCCGCCAAATCACGAAAAAGCTGAATTAGTTCTTCCCTAAAGTCATCCAAAAAATAAGGTAGATCACAAGAGTCGCTCCACTACTAATCCCGAAGGTCAGTCCCCCTACGCCAAAGAAAAATACGAGGAATAAACCTCTCAACAATCCAGAGGAAGTTCCGAGGGAGCGAGCTATTCCACCCAATACACCACCTAGCCATTTGTCGTTTGCGCTTCTAGTCATTTTTAATTTTTTTATAAGTTGGCTTTTATACAAGGAATAAGAGTAACAGCAGGGAAATTTAGGTATATGCTACAACTAAACAAAAAAAGCACGAAGCCTAGAAAAATTTACTACAACTGTTACTAGCTTGCACCTAATGAAAGGGAAAGCCACTAGTAAATGATTGCACGAGAGTTTCAGGATACTGTACCCGGAGTAGTACAAAAAATCACTACGCTTGCCCACACCTTGGGAAAGGGGCATCGGATTTTTAATGCTTCAGATAATTTTGCGGAAGTAGGACTTGAGTTTGAGAATTTGCGTAAGGAAAGCAATATGCTTCTGATGCAGGCCCTGCGAGTAGAGGATGGGGTTCAATTGACTTGTTCCCCTTGGGTGAAGTCCTGGAGGGGCTCACGGATAGTAGTTCCCAACCTAGCACAGGACGAGGCCATGGCCTATATCCGTACCGTGTTTATTCCCGCCTTAGAGGAGATGTATCCTCGTATCGATCCGCAGCCTGTATTGCATAAAATGGAGGCATCCGCTAGGATTAAAACCCAAGCCAGACTTAAGTCGCTCGTAACTTCTTTGGTTGATAATTTGTGGGCGGTTGGTCTTTGGGCCTTTTTTCTTTTTCTAGTGTTCTATTTACCCAATACCCGAACCATTCTCCCCTCAACGATAGTATCGCAACCAAACCATGAAATTTCGGCATGTTTTTGTCAGCAGGCCTGGGAAAAAATTTTGGATCCGGTAGCAACCGAAGATCAACTTAGTGCTTGCGCCTCGAGATACATTTGTAAAGGAAATGCCAAAGCTTCTTGCTTGCTCCAAACAGAACGTGAATGGAATGCTTGTGAGTTTTGAAGTGGACTTGATAAATAGGATTTAGGGATATAAGTCCAAAAAATTCTCGATAAACATAGGTTAACTAAACAAAATTGAGTCTGTGTATTTTTCTTTAAATAGCAATAAAATAGCGTTCATGCTCTCAAGTATTGGGGTAATTAAGGGTTCCAACTCATCTGGTTTGGAAAGAGAGTTAACCACAAGCTCACTTCTTAAATAAAGAATATTTTGCTCCTTGTCTATTCCAAAATGACCTGTAGTCATTTCTTGATTAATCACATTTATATCTTCTGTTAGGATCAAATCTAATTCCATCAAGGATGTAAATGAAGCGTAGGAGAAAACAACAAGTTTCTTTTTTTCGATTTCAATTACTACCTCCCATTCCTCTGCTTCTACCTTTACATGAAAGGAGTAGGAATCATTTTCCTTGGCTGCCGGAATACTTTTTTGTTGTAAATACTCTTCAATAAGTTTAGCTAAATCTGGCTCCTGCTTAGCTTCAATTAGATTAGCTATGGAGCTAATAATTAGGTTTTTTGTATTGGGCTCGCTTGCGTTGCCGGTGTGCGAAAGACCAAAAAAATCAGTGAATAATTCTTTCAATGAAGTCGTGGATTCCTTAGAAATATCTTGACCTTCTATAGATTTTTTGATGGAAAAATTAAGTACCGCTTCTTCAATTGAACCTGGAAGTAGGCCTGCTACACGGAGGGAAATAAATGTTTCAAAAAAAACCCCATCTAGTTCCACGCGAAATATAGTCCATTGATTAGGATCGACATCAGCGACCTCCCCTGGATTGAATTTTGTAGCTTTTTTTTGGGCAGCAATTAAAAAGAGTGATCCTGATTTAACCAAGGTCGGAGGAACAACTTCAAAGTTATCTTCCTCGAAATTGAACTGTTTTTCCTCTTGAATTTGAAGCCATAGCGCTGATTCAATGGAAAAACTGATAATTGCGACACCTTCAAGATGCTGCTTTGTAATTATTTTTTGGTTCATGTTTTTTTCTGTTCGGGTTCATTTTAGAAACACCAAACGAGGGACTCATTAGGTTACCACCCGAAGGCAAAATGGAGTGTGTATTAAGTTATTCCCTTAAACCGACTTGGAAGTTGTCTAGTTGGCCTATTTCTTCTTTCCAAAAATGGTTAAAGCCTAAATTTTGAGTTTTGAAAATGATGTTCTTACTTTATTTTCTTTTTAAATGATGTTGTAGGTTTATCTAACAGGTCTTTTCGAACTTAATGCGTTTTCGCCTCCGCGATTCTTTTCTCCCAAAGTGCCTTCATAGTCGCTACGTGTCCTGCTTTCACAATTAATTTACCTGTTACTGCAAGATCTTGAGTCAAGGTAGAAGCATCTGTTGCTTCTTTCTTCGCATTATCAGCGTTTGCTTTTACGGTTGGATCCACTTCTTTTTTATCTCCTGAAACAGCGCTGGATGCTTCTGCTTGTGCTTGTGCAGCGGCGCCTTGGTCTACTGCGGCAGTTGTATTGCCAATCTCAGTAGTTGCTTTTGTTGTAGTTGCTACCATTGTGGCAACAGGAGCAATTACTGCATTTCCTCGGGCAGGAGCTTGAGCTGCTGCAGCTGCGAAGGCTTGAATTTTATCCTCCTTGTAATCGGCTCCCTTTGCATCACCAACGAGGCCTTCAGAAATACTATCTACTCTACCACTGATTGCGCCTTGAGCGAATTCAACGCCAGACTTTTTATCCATTGGAACTCCATAGGATTTGGCGTCATTTAAATCAAGTGCTTCCCCAGCATCCATACTTACATCCATGCTGAGGGAGTCTTCGTAACTAGACTTCAATGCTTCTTCAGGATTATCTCCCAAGATGGATGCACCAGCCACTGTGGTAGCTGCACCAATACCCTCTGAAGCCATCATGGTAGCATTTTCTGCAGCACTTTCTCTAAAGTTTTGTGCTACAAGGCCCCACATCTCAGGCTCGTCATTCATCATTCGTACAAGACCGTTAAATAAAAGCCTGGCTACTTTTGAAGATTTTGATACCAAAGAAATTACCTTGCTTATTACTCCACAAATTGAGCCGATAGGTCCTGTGACCACTGCTGCTCCAGGAATTGCGGAAAGACCCAATGCCCAGGTGCCAATTGTTTTAACGATGTTGTCAATGTAGCTGAGACCTGCTTCAAACTGTTTTAAAGCACCTGCGAAGGTGAAAAATCCTGAAATAGGTTGTTTGCCCTTGAATTTGGCTGCTTTGGCATAGGATTTTTTAATTCCGGTAATTATGTTTTTAATTTCTCCCCTAGGGCCTGTGAAATCAAACTTGCTACCTTCTCGTGTGCCTTTATGGTCAACCGTTCCATCAGCTTTCAATGAAAAACTTTCAGATGAGGCAACCCCTCCTTGAGTGAAGGCGGCTTTTGCTGAAACAAAGCCTAAGGTTACCATTTTGATAATTGTATTAACTCCCTTAACCTTAAGGGCATCAATAAATCTTTCTTTAGTGGTTCCTAACCTGCCATCAGTATGTAAAGGAGCTACCAATTGTTCTGATTTGTTCTTTTCAAGGCGGATCTTTTCCTCAAGAAGAATGGAAACATCAACATTTCTTTTGGCGGCTTCCCTATTACTTTGTTTTTCAGTGTCCGGTACATTCGGATCTGCTTGCTTCTTTTCAAATTCTTTTAATTGTGCTGCATATACTAGCATTTGGGAATGGCTTCCTTCGGCATCTTCATTGTATCCACCAACTTTTTCCGCGCTTCCGGAAGACTCATTTTTATACTGGGCTAATTTCGTTGCACTTAAATCATCTTCTTCAACCGTGGTTCCATCTGGTTTGGAAACAGGTACTTTGTCCATTATTTTACTATGAAATGAACCGTTATAGGCTTGTTTTGCGTGCGCGGTGACATCTTTTTTGGCCGCTTCGTCTGCGGCAGCCGCTTTCTTTTCCGCGAAAAAGGTGTGGATACCTGCATCAGATCTTAAAAGCGTTTCACTGGCGTCAATAGAATTTGCATTTGCTTCAGCTTCAATGACACGATTCTCCATGATGCCTAGCATTTTTGAAATATACTGGGGGTTATCAGTTTTTATGGCTCCAGCTTTTGCCATTTCCAATTCTGGTATTTGTTCTTGGAAGCCTAGATCTTCAGCTTGGCCTTCTTTCAGTACATCTGTTTGTTTAGCTAATGCTAGTGTGTCTCCAGTGGCAAGCTCAGCGAGTAGCCCGTTTATATCGTTTAATTTCTTTACATCATTTTCGCTTTCTGGATTGGGATGCTTTTTTATCCACTGGGCACCTAGTACTCCGATCTCTTTTCCAAGTCCCACCTGGCCCGCATCATCCGCAGCATTAAATAACTCTACTTTCTTTTTGAGATTGGTGTAAATTGTTCCTCCTCCGAAGGTGTTCTTAAAAAATGTTCCCATGCCTTTTACTTCTCCAGTGAGTGGAGCCAATGTTTTCTTCCGTTGAACAATGCCGGAAGAAATGTTAGGGGCGGCTTCCTTACTCTTCGCTTGTACGGGAGCTTCTTTCTGACCACCCATTTGCAAGGCTTTTGCCCCCATGACATCCGCTTCTTGTTCCAGCCCTTTGTCATCGTTTATGAGTGTTGCAGCCTTCAGTTGGGTAGTTGGCGCTACACGGCCTTGTTTTTGCTGGGCCACATGCCAAGCCTCGTGAGGAAGATGCTGTTCCTGTCCAGGTCCTAAGTGTATGTCGCTTCCTTGCGCATAGGCATGTGCTTGGAGTTGGGCAGGTTTATCCGAATTCCGGTGCACTGTTACGTCACTCATGGATTGGCCCGAAAGACTTTCCACTCCAGCTTTCAATCCTGCTGGTAAGCCGTTGGTAGCTTCCTTTCGTTGCAGAATTCCTCCAAGTTTGGCTGCAGAACTATTATTTTCTTTCCGTTGGGTGGCCCCATTTTTAGTGTCGGCCATGCGTTGGTAAGCGCTCAATTGATGCACACGGGTACTTTTTTCTGCACCCTCCATCAACTTAAACTGCATGGCAGTTTCCGGTCTTTGGTCGTCAACAGTAAGTGTGTTATCTTGTTTTTTGTCCAGTGAAGGCAATGTTTTCGCTTTGGATTGCTGTTTACTCTCCGAAGTTTTTTGAAGGGTTGAATGCATAGGACAACTAAATTATTATACTAATTTCAGAACAATACAGATAAGCTATAAATGTATTTAAAAAAGAATTACTCTCAAAACTTTTCTGGTTATTGAATAACAAATTAAATCAAACTGGAGTTCTAGTAGTTTAATAGTATATTGTACTCATTATCAATCACATGAATAGACTACTTTCCTTACATCTTACTACGTTTGATTGGCTAGATCACCACTGGGAAAGTCCAAGAAGTACACGATGGATTAGTAATTTGATTGTGGTATTTTTTAGTCTAGGATTGGTAGTTCCCTTGCTTCAGTTTTTTGGTATTTCCTCCCCCTTTCCGACTCTCTCTCCCTTTTTTGCCGTAGAGATTGCCTTTACCATTTTGCTCGTATTTGAGATCTTCGGGCTCATCTTCCTCCTCCCCAAGTCGGTAGCGGACTCGATAGGTAAGCAGTTTGAAATCATTTCCTTGCTGCTTCTTCGAGATGCGTTCAAAGAATTTGGCCATTATATGGGTGACCTCACCTGGGAGCCGGAACTCCTGGTTGAGCTCCTACCCATGGTGGCAGATGGCTTTGGCGCTGTTCTTATTTTTGGGATGACAGGTCTGTTTTACCGAACCCAAAAACACCAAAAAATCACCCAAAACAATGAGGAGCAAGCGGAATTTATCGCCATAAAAAAAGTCATCTCCATGTACCTTGCCCTCATTTTCATACTTATTGTGCTTTTGGATGTTTCAACAGCCCTAACTACCGGACTGGTGTCATTTAGTATTCAATCTTTCTATACCTTATTGATCTTTACGGATCTATTTATTTTGATTTTTTCGTTGAGATATTCCAGCAAGTATTTCAACTTGTTTCGCTACTCTTCTTTCGCCCTCGCTACCCTCTTCCTTCGGTTGACTATCTCAGCACCGGCCTACTACAATGTGCTGCTCGCAGTAATCGCCGGTGCCTTGGTGTTGGGAGTCACTTACATCTATAATGGGCTTTTGTTTAAATCAACTGCCCCCAAGCTAGGTTCTTGACGTGGTTTTGGCGATTTACCACTAATTTTTAGAGATGTTTAGGGGCGTTTACCGGATGAAAAATTGAGGTGATCCTTGGTGCCTTATTTTTCTTCCGTATTTTGCCTCCCACGAAAGAAATTCATTAGTTAACTGCTATGGGTGTTGACCTAAATTGGGATGTTATTGTGGTAGGTAGTGGGCCTGCAGGTGCCATGGCTGCTTATGAATTGGCAAAAGTAGGCCTCCGTGTTGCCATTTTAGAAAAAGAAACGTTGCCCAGGTACAAAACCTGTGGTGGCGGTTTGGTTTTTCGAGGAAGGGAGATGCTTCCTATTTCCGTACAAGCTGCCGTAGAAAAGGAGTTTGATTCCCTTGCAGTATATTTTGATCAGCAAACTCAGCCTTTTACAGCAACCCGTAATTTCTCTATTTTAAGTATGGTCATGCGGGACCAATTTGACCACCTGCTCATCCAGGAAGCAGTCAAACTTGGAGCGGTGCTGCTAGAGGGGCAGACACTCAAGCTACTTGATTTTACAGGTCAGATAAGCCTTCATACCCAAGATCAGGTCTTTCAGGCACGTTATGTGGTGGCAGCAGACGGGGTTTTAGGCCCCACCGCCAAGCTCGCCGGATGGAAGGAAACGCGAAAACTAATTCCTGCCTTGGAATACGAAGTGGGGGTAAACTCGGCAGATTTTGAACGACTCTCCAAGGAGGCTCGCTTTGATATTGATGCCATCCCTCAGGGTTATGGCTGGTGCTTTCCAAAAGCAAACCACCTTTCCATTGGCGTGGGATTATTTGCTCCCAAAAAGATTCAACTCCGTACGTATTACCAAGCCTATCTCCAGAAATTAGGAATACTAGAAACGACTTTTGAGGAGGCCCATGGCTTTCAAATTCCGGTTGGTGCGCGAACCGATGGTTTTGTCAAAAAAAGCGTATTTCTAACCGGTGATTCCGCGGGATTCGCCGATCCATTGACTGCAGAAGGACTAACCAATTCCATTTATTCAGGGATGCTCGCAGGACAAAGCATAGCCAAACAGTTTGGTAATCCTGAGCTTGCTGCCAATGCCTACCTAGCTGCCTTGGAAGAGCGGTTACTTCCCGAATTACGATTTAGCGAAGTGATGGCACGCTTTTTTTATTTCCTTCCCGCAGCAAGAAATTTACTCATGCCCAAGTATGGACAGCGTGCCTGTGAGATTTTAACAGACGTATTTACCGGACAAACTATTCTCAGTCAAGACTTCAAAAAAAAGGCGCTCAAAAAATTGAAATTGACAAATTGGTGAGTAGCCAGGTGTGGATAATTAAAAATTAGGGGAAGGATTAACTATTTTTTGTCAACGGTCCACAGACCACTGTCCGCCATACTACATTACACTACGAAATGGCTTTCCACAACCGTGGCGTTAAGTGAATAGGGTTAGAATCCATACTTCGTACTTGCCTGCCTACCGCAGGCAGGGAACCTGGTACAATTTACTGTGAGCTGTCGACCGTCAACCGTTGACAATTTGATTCATCCTCTCGTTTAGCCTGGTGGTATTATCGATAATTTTATTTTTTTCTTAAATTTTGTTAACATTAAATTAACATTTACGTTAAATTAAATTAACATATTTTTCAACCTACTTTTAATCTCAAAAATGGCTCTTCAAGAAGAATTAGAAACCCAGGGCAACTGGCTCTTTCGTTACCGTAGTTTTTTACCTATCGTGATTATTTTGGTAGGCTGGGCAAGATACCTAAGACGGGTGCTTCATCCAGAAGAATTCCCTCTTTACGTGGCTGATTATGAGCAAATCTACTTTGCCGTAGCGATAGGCGTAGGTCTTTTAGGTTTGTTGGTTCGTGTTTATACGGTGGGCTATTCCCCACGAAATACCTCTGGTCGGAATACCAAAGCCGGTCAAGTGGCGGAGACCCTCAACCAAACAGGCATCTATTCCTTGGTTCGGCACCCTCTGTACGTGGGTAATTTTTTGATGTGGCTAGGCCCTGCCTTGGTCACGGCAGACCTTTGGTTCATTATCTCCTTCTGTTTGCTCTATTGGGTGTATTACGAACGAATCATGTTTGCAGAAGAGCAATTCCTACGTAAAAAATTTGGAGAGGTTTATCTCCAATGGAGTGCTAAAGTACCTGCGTTTCTACCCAAATTCAGCAATTTCACCTCTTCAAAAATTTCCTTCAGCTGGAAAAAAGTGTTGACAAAAGAAAAGAATGGGCTTTCTGCCTTATTTTTAATTTTCCTCTTATTCGATGTTTCCGTACTCTTGGTCAATCCTGACCATTACACAAGCCGAATTTTGATTGGGCTAAGCGTTGGCTCGGGTATCCTTTACCTTATTTTGAAGTTTATCAAATCAAAAACTTCACTGCTGGTGGAAATCGACCAGTAAAGCGTTGTTTTCTCCTTATTCCCAGCCGCTTGCTTACTTTTTTAGACCCCAGTAAAAGTAAAGGGGGTAATGGCCTTTAGTTCTGTTTTTAACAGGTCAGAAATTGGAAGGCCTTCGATGAATTCAGCTAAAGAGGCTTGGGTGATTTTGGCATGCGTACGGGTCAAGTCTCGCAGCGCTTCGTAAGGTTTGGGATAGCCTTCTCTACGCAAGATGGTTTGAATTGCCTCTGCCACGACAGCCCAATTTTCCTCCAAATCGGCATCAATTGCCGCTCGATTCAACTCCAATTTGCCCAACCCTTTTTGAAGGGAGGCCAAGGAGATCAGCATGTGCGCCAGGGGTACACCTACGATGCGCAATACGGTGCTGTCGGTCAGGTCACGCTGCAACCTGGAAATGGGAAGTTTAGCGGCCAGGTGCTCCAGGAGCGCATTGGCAATTCCCAAGTTACCTTCCGCATTTTCAAAATCGATGGGGTTGACCTTGTGCGGCATGGCAGAGGAGCCTACCTCGCCGGCTGTAATTTTTTGCTTGAAATAGTTCATCGCCACGTACTGCCATACGTCTTTGGACAGGTCGAGAAGGATGGTATTGATGCGTTTCAGCCCGTCAAAAATCGCAGCCAAGTGATCGTAATGATCAATCTGTGTAGTGGGGTAGGAGCGGCTCAGTCCGAGCGTATCGTTGACAAAATTGGCGGCAAAGGCATTCCAGTCTATGCTGGGATAGGCCACGTGGTGCGCATTAAGGTTGCCAGTGGCTCCGCCAAACTTGGCTGAAAAAGGCACCTGTTCGAGCAAGTCAAGCTGGTTGTGGAGGCGTACCACAAAGACCTGCATTTCTTTTCCTAAGCGGGTAGGGGAGGCCGGCTGCCCGTGGGTTTTTGCCAACATGGGGATATCCGACCAGTGAGAGGCAAGCTCGGTAAGTTGGGAAATGACCAAGTGTAACTCAGGGAGAATCACCTCCTGAAGGCCTTCCTTGAGCATCAAAGGCGTTGCGGTATTGTTGATGTCTTGGGAAGTAAGTCCAAAGTGGATAAATTCCTTGTATTCAGCTAGGCCTAGTGCATCAAACTTCTCTTTCAAAAAGTACTCTACGGCTTTCACGTCGTGGTTGGTGGTTCGCTCCGCTGTTTTGATCCACTCGGCATCGGCAAGTGAAAAATCGCTCACCAAGGCTCGCAACTGCGGAAAAAGGCCTGCATCAAAAGAAACCAACTGTGGCAGAGGTAGTTCACAAAGGGCGATGAAATAGGCCACTTCTACCTGCACTCGGTACTTGATCAAGGCAAATTCTGAGAAATAGGCACGGAGGGGGGCAGTTTTGCCTGCATAACGTCCATCCACGGAGGAGACTGCAGTCAAGGCATTTAATTCCATAAGGTCAACTTTGCAAAGCGAAAAAGAGGAAAAGTCCTATTTTTAAAGGCTAAAGGTAATCCATTGCCTCCAAAATTTTGTCCCCATGTCAGGATTTCTCTTCGAGGTCGAAACTTACCCGAAGTTTTTAGAGTTATCCTAAGATATTTGTCCCTCCGCCACCCATTTATTTCGCAGAGGGATTAATTTTGTCCCCATCCCAAACTTGAGATCATGTTCAATTTCTTTAAGAAAAAGACAGAAGATGCACCCAGCAACGCCTACCTACCACTTAAAGTGCGTGAGGTAGTTAAAGAGACCTCCGATACGGTTACGATTTATTTTGAGCAGCCCGAACCCTACCTGGACTACCAGCCTGGTCAGTTTTTAACTCTGGTGATGGAGTTTGGAGGCAAGGAACAACGTCGTTCCTACTCCCTCTGTACCTCGCCCTATGTGGATCCATTCCCAGGGATCTCTGTGAAGCGCGTTCCAAAGGGACTATTCTCTAACTTTTTGAACGAGCGGGTATTTCCAGGTAAGACGATCAATGTGCTCAAGCCCATGGGCAACTTTACCACGACCTTTCACTCGCAAAACCGCCGCCATTTCTTTCTAATTGCTGGCGGGTCGGGCATCACACCTATCATGGGCTTACTGAAGTCTGTTCTTGTCAACGAGCCTGCTTCCCGAATCACGCTGGTTTATTGCAGCCGCAGCGAGGAAGAAATCATCTTTGCTGCCCAGCTACAGCAGTTGGAGGCAGCTAATCCGGAGCGCCTCACCGTCATCCATAACCTAAGTCAGCCTTCCGAATCTTGGACAGGTCTTCGGGGTAGGTTGTCTTTTGAGGGGTTGAAGGACCTTTTCGGCAAAGCTGAGGTTGAACCGAATTACCAAGAAGAATATTTTATCTGTGGGCCAGATGGCATGATGCAGACAACACAGCAGGTTTTGGAAGCTCTGGCTGTTTCTCCAGAAAGGATCCATAGCGAAAGCTTCTTTTCCGCAGCCGCTGCGCAGGCTCAGGCTGACGCCAAAGCGGGACTTACCGCAGGACTACTTTCCAGAGACGTTAGCATTAGCTTGGAGGGAGAAATACACCTCGTCACCGTGGGACCCGGGAAAACCATCCTAGAAGCGGGCTTGGCTGCTGGTCTCAACATGCCATATAGCTGTCAAAGCGGGCTTTGTACTGCTTGCCGTGGAAAGCTGAATGCTGGACAGGTAAAGATGGACGAAGATGCCGGCTTGAGCGAAAAAGAGGTGGCCGATGGCTACGTGCTTTGTTGTGTCTCTAGGCCAATGACTGATGACATTCAAGTAAGCATCGAATAGCTATTATGATGGATAATGACACCCTAAGGTCCCTCTACCACCGTACCGAGCGGAGGACGATGTTGATTTTAATTCTTTCGCTGCCAATATTTGGGGGAGTTTACCTCTTCCACAACTCAGGAACGATCAACAAGGACCTACCTCAGTTGGACGTCCTCGTACAAGTTGCCTTGCTTGTGCTTGGGTTTGTTTTGCTTGGACTCCATTATGTCTTGTTTCACCAGAAAATCAAGCAAACTTTTTCCCAAGAAAACCTGGTGGACAAGGTGAGTTTGTATTGCTCGGCGACCCGTCAGCGCTTTTTCCTACTTTTTTTGGTCTCCCTACTAAGTAGTTTGGGTCTGTTGTTTAGTGGCAATCCTGGGTTTGTAGTGATCTTTGCAATCACGCTAGTATTTTTTTCTTTGGGGAAGACCAGTCCCGACCGCATGGCTCGGTTGATGAAGTTAAAAAAAGAAGACCGGGAACTTCTTAGAGAAATTTCCCGGCCTTTGTAATTGATTAAGGTCGTCAAAACGTTGCTTTAGTTCGCAATGGTGATGTTTCCTGAGGTAACATTGCCGCGTAAGGTAGTGGCTGCGTTATTATTGATGTATAAGGATTTTTCTGAGGTTGTTTTGCCTACACGAAGGTTTCCGGAGGTCGACTCAAGTGCATAGTTGAAGTCTCCAAGGTTTGATGGGGTTTGTACCGTAAAGTTGCCCGAGGTACCGTTAAATTGCGTTTTTGATCCCAAGCCAGCATTGATGGCAGTCATGTTCCCTGAAGTAATTCTCATCGTACCCAGCTCCTTCACATTTTCTATTTTTGCATTGCCGGAGGTAAGTTGAACATCAAGCAAACTTCCTATATTTTTTGCCGTGAAATTTCCGCTGGTAGAACCATAGTTGACCGTTCCCTTGATACCCTCTAGGGTAGTATTCCCTGAGGTTAGTCTCGCATTTACATCCCCTTCTATATCCTTCGCTTGGAGTGTGCCCGAGGTGGCTGTCAGGGTTAGATTCCCCTTTATCTGTCCGGCAGTTACATTGCCTGAGGTAAGCTGCAGTGTGGTCAGTTTCGATTCTAGGGATTGTATAGTGATATTCCCGGAGGAGCCATTTACCTGAAGTTCCAGCGCTACAGGCCCCGTGATTTTGATATACCCCTTGTTTTTGCTGTTCCAGTTGTACTTTTCGCCACTTCTTTTGTAGCTGATTTTAAGGACATCTCCCACCGTCACAAATACGATGTCCTGATCCGGGATATTGGATTCCAAATAGGCTTCTACGGAAACTTCCGTGCCTTCCCCACCCTGGTAACTAACATCCAGCCAACCGCTTTCCACCTCGATTTGGGTGATGTTCGAATATTTTTTGGTGGTATTGACCAATACATTCTGGGCAGTGGCCCAAGTGGTGGAGGCGAGTAGGAGCAAGGCAAGTAGACTTGCGTAGGTGTAATTTTTCATAGGAATTCGGTTAGTCATTTAAAAGTTTGATGCCAAAAGTGATTGGATTCAAAGCGGGTCCTTTTCCTTCTTGGAATAGTTCGTTCAAATCGTAGGTGCTGAAAAAGGTAATGTTTTTACCGATGCCCAATTCTCCACGGAATCCGTAGCGTAGGTTTTCCAAGTAGAGGCCAGTGTTGATTTTTTCTGTTTGATCTAGTGATCGGCCTGATTCTTCGAACACAAATTTGGATCTGCCTCCCAGACGATAGCCAATGTAAGGCCCAGCGGCAAGAGTGGGGCCCTTACCTTTGTTTTTTCCTAGGTTTACTTCAAGTAGCGTCATGGCAGTAAGGTAGGAAGCGGACAACTTACTTTTTATACCAGTGACGTCTGTGCGTTCCACAAAAGAAATTTGATCTTGGCCACGCACTGCTTGGAAGTCTCGGTTTTCAAATTTGAAATTGTACCATTGGAAAGCCAATCCAAAATTCCATCTCAACGCATCGCTAAGCCGCTGCGAACCCATCCAATTCAATCCGAAATTCCAACTACCCCAACCTTTCGTAGCGTAGGGCTGATCTGAGGTAGGAAAGCTTCCTTTCTGCAAGAAATTATTCACACCAAAATCAAGGGTAAAGTTGGTTTTGAACGAGGAATTATCCTCTTTTTTATCATCAGTTTCAAATTTGACCTTGGTGTCCGCACCAGATTCATCTACATAAACGCGCATTCTTCCGACCCGAACTTCTGTTTCGGCTCCATTTTCATTGACACGAACTACTTCAGTTAACGAACCATCCTTTTTGCGGATTTCTACGAGAGTTACTTCCCCAGTTTCTTTGTTTTCCTTGACACCTAGTTCACTGATGATTTGGTTGATGTTCATCAACTTGAGCTTTTCAAAATCTTCGGTGGATTGCACCATGATCACGATTCTGCCAGCTTTACCAAACTCGATTACCACACTGTCTTTTAAGACAAGTGCCTTTGTGTTGAGCAATTGCTCCGGGTGTTCAGCAGCTACCGCCACTTGAACAAGACCTAAAAAGGCGAGGATTAAGAATAGTTTTTTCATCGTTTTTTTGTGTTAGTGTATTGTTTGGTTTCGTTTTATTGTTTTTCTGAGGATGCTATTTTTCTACCTGTCAAGGAAGAAAAAAGTCGCTCCTTTTTTTCTTGTATTTCTCCAAATCCATTGTCCAATTTGCCCAATAGCCCCTCCACTTGACCAACGGTTTTGCCAAGTTCGGTCACCAGATTTTTTTCTTTTGGAGCTGCTTTTTGAAGTCCATCCGAATAGATTCGAATGCGGTATAATCCACTTTCTTCTGCCAGCGCTTCATTAGTCGATGGAGTGGAAATTGATTTGGTTTCTGCTAAGGGGATAGCTGGAGTGGGCACTGATTCAGAGGCGATAGGGACCACTTCTGCTGTGAGCACAGGAATACTAACAGTAACTACCTCATTCTGGGTAGTCACTTCCGCTATAAAGGCGACTGGATTTAGTAGCTGGGGTTTAATTCCAGTTTGCGCTCGCTCAATTGGGGTGGAAACGATGCTCGTTGATGGGGCCTCAATTTCAGCCTCAACCGTAGGCAATGCCGTCACTGGAGGATTTGCAATTACTTCCTTATTAACTTCTTGGGCATCAGCCAGGGGTACCTCTAGTTCTGGCTCTTGCCCTGAGGACCAAAATAGGAATGCGGCACCTATCACCAAGGGAATTGCTGCAGCAATCGCCCACCAAGCACTTCCCTTTTTTGGAGCTTGCCTGGCAACGAGTTGACCTTCCAATTTATCCCAAGCAGTGGCGCTAGGCTGCTCTCGATGGTGCTCGAGGCCCTCCCGGAACATCTTATCGAATTGTTCGTCTGTTTTAGCCATGTTGAATCTTGTTTTGGGGGTTAAGACTGGCAATCTTTTCTTTTAGTGCACCTCGGGCGCGGCTGAGCTGTGATTTGGAGCCGCTCTCACTGATGCCAAGCAGCTCCCCAATTTCCTGGTGCGAATACCCTTCGATTGCGTACAGGTTAAATACGGCACGGTAGCCTGGGGGCAAATTTTGAACCAACTCCATCAATTCTGCCGCTTCCAAGTGGGTCATCTCCTCGGGTCCTTCGAAGGCGTTGCTAGCTTCGTCCAAGGAGACGGTCAGCTGGCGGCTACTTCTCAGCGCCATGAGGGATTGCGTGACGACAATCCGCTTCATCCATCCTTCAAAACTCCCCTTGGCTTGAAACTGGGGTAACTTCTCAAAGATTTTCATAAAGCTCTGTATCATCACATCTTCTGCTTGCTCCCGTTCCTTGAGGTAGCGAAGGCAAATCGCTAGAAATTGCCCCGAATAAGCCTCGTAAAGCTGCCGCTGTGCACCTCTATCCCCAGCAAGGCATCCCTGAAGCAGGCCTTCTTCAGAAGAAAAGGGGGAACGTGAATACATTTGGTTTGGCTTTCAAGAGGTATAGATGCACCTACGTAAAAAAAGGTTGCAGGTGCTCAAAATAAAAACGCGTTTGTCAGACGACCAAGAGATAAGATACGCGCTAATTTGCTTGTTATACCCTGATAATCAAAGGGTAAAGATAAAAAATAGCAGTGCCACAGAAAGAATAATAATCATCAGTTGTGCTTTTTCTTTAAATTCTGGGGCCACCTTTCGCTTGCGCAAAACCATCACGGAAATCCCTAGGCCAAAAAACTGAAGCAGCAAACTAACTCCATTAATTGGACCCATGGGGGCTTGAAGGAGTTGAAGCTGGGTGTTGAGTAGCGACAAGGTGCCCAGCAGAATGCCGCATAGGCCAAAAAGAAAGGCGCGCTGTAGAAGAATAGGTTCGGGTAGGGAAGACCAGTTCATAGGATAGGAGGGACAAAAGGAGGGTGCGATCAGGACCGTGTGCTTAGGATTTTTTACCTTGGATGTTAGCTTTTCGCGCCGCAAAGTACGCAGCAATTTCATTTCCAGTTAGGGCATTGAGGGTCATTTCTTTGGTGAGTCCTCCTTTTCTTCCCATCCATACCCCGTAGTGCATGTCGTCGTAACCTTCCATCGCGTGGGCATCGGGGTTGATCGCCAACAAGACGCCTTGTTCCATGGCATAGCGTATCCAGCGCCAGTCAAGATCCAAACGCCAAGGGTTGGCATTTATTTCGATTACCACTTGCCGTTCGGCACAAGCATCGATAACAGCCCTATGGTCGATGGGATAGCCTTCTCTGCGGAGCAAAAGTCTTCCTGTCGGATGTCCCAAAATTGTCGTGTAGGGGTTATGAATGGCTGTAATCAAGCGGTCTGTGGCGCGCTTAAGGTCCATATTCAGGACGGAGTGCACGGAGGAAACGATGAAGTCAAAACTAGCCAAAATCTCCTCGGGGTAATCCAGGCTTCCATCGCCCAAGATGTCAGATTCGATGCCTTTGAAGATGCGGAAGGGCCCCAATTCCTGGTTGAGGGCTTCAATTTCTACGTGCTGCTTGGCTACTTTTTCGATTTCCAAGCCGCCAGCATAGCTTGCCGTTCGGCTGTGATCGGAAATGCCCAGGTAGTCGTAGCCCAAGGATTTGCAGTGTTCGGCCATCTGCCGCAAGGAATGCTTTCCATCGCTGTAGGTGGAGTGGTTGTGTAGGATGCCCCGAAGGTCCGCGTTTTCGATTAGCACAGGTAGTGTTCCGGCTTTGGCCAAGTCGACCTCACCCATCCCTTCGCGTAGTTCTCGGGGGATAAACTGGAGCTGGTTTTGGGCAAAAAAGTCAGCTTCATCCACGTAACTGGTCTTGCGAATTTTCTCTCCCATCGTCTCCTCCTCGGTTACAAAGCTGCTCAGGTGAGCCTTGGAGGCCACCCAAAGGAGTTCCTCGGTAACGAGTGCTTTGGTAGAACAAAAATGCAAGCATAGCTGCAGGGAAGGCTCCTCCAGCTGTCCCCTCCAGGTCATGGGTCCGGACTTAGCTAAGTCCCAAGAAATTCCTTCAAGGAGGCGGAGCTGAGCTTTACAGTCGCTGAGGGCATCGGATGCAATCAGGAAATCTCCAGTATCGATTACTTCCAAGCGGCGCGAAAAATCCCCTACCACGCGTACAGTGGCCATGGGTAGTTGCTGAGTGAGTTTTTCTTGAAGACCAAGTACCGTGGCTTCGATGTCGGCATAGAGCCATTTGCCAGAATTAGAGGCGTTAAAAATCAGGTTTTGTAGGATGGTCTCTTGGGTTTTCTCCCCAAATCCTTTGGTATCCGCTACTTTTCCACTTTGGCAGGCCTCCAATAGCTCGTGGGTGGAGGTGAGCCCCAACTCCTGCCACAAGGCCCTTACTTTTTTGGGACCCAAACCTTTGATGCGTAGCATTTCCAAGACTCCCGTTGGGGTTTGGGCCAAAAGGGCATCCAAAGCTGGAAAAGTCCCCGTGGATTTGAGCGATTGTATGGCCTCCAGCATGCTTTTTCCAATTCCAGGAAGGGCTGACAAGGCAGACTCAGAAAGGTCCATCAGGTCCTGATCTACCCGCTCCAAGGTGGACAAACCCGCTTGGTAACTTCGGATTTTAAACGGGTTTTCCTCGTGAAGTTCTTGGAGCTGAATGCAGAGCTTCAATTGTTTAAGAATGGCCTTGTGATCCAATTTTTTGATTTTTTAGTGGGAGTCTACACAACTACCGGCAAATATAGTTTCAATTTACACGTCATCGAACTAACTTCCACGGGACAAAGGCTTGATTTTCTTTCTGCCCAGACGGCCCGCAATTTTGGCTGTTTAAAAGGATTAGGGAATCACAGACCTACTACTATTTAAACAAACATCCTTGCCCGATTGTAATTTTCCTTTCTGATGGCTGCCTTCGGGCGATTGTCTACCCTGTTTGCATGAAAAAAAATAGTCTTTTCTTAGCTCTCTTTCTCCTTGCCCTGCCGGCAGTTGCACAGCTCCAGTTTTTGGATCGGCAGGAGGTGCCTGCGGAGTCTTACGACCCTGTCTTTGAGCTGATGCGAATTCCCACTGGCTTGGTTGCTTTTCGCACCTTCCAGCCAAGGAGCTTGGATGCAGACCGGGTGTTTGAGTACTACCTCACCAACACCCGGCTTCAGCCCCAAAGACTAGTGGAAGTAAAAATCAAACGGGGCTTCGACATGATTGGCTACGATACCGACCAAGATCAGCTGTTTGTTTTGTTTGCCAGAGGAGAAACGGCTGACGCCGAAAAATACGTACTCCACCTTGACCTTTCCACTCAGGTAGGCATTGAGTATGCAGCGGATAACCTGCTTCCCATGGACTTGGTGGAATTTTTGGTAATGAACAACCAAGCCATTTTTATGGGCAGTGCAGACGCACGTCCCGTGGTGCAGATTTTGTCCTTGAAAGACAAAAGCGTGCAAACCGTGCCTGGCATCTATGGTAATGACAGCCAGGTGGTCCAGATGCTAAAACTTCCAGAATTGGAGGCTTTGGAGGTGGTTATTCGTCGAAAAGGGCCGTTCAAGTCCATAGAAACTGCCGTGCTCACGGTTGACTTGCAGGGCAACCTGCTTCGAGAGCTTAAGATGGACAATTTAGGCACATCGGGGGAAGAGATGCTTGATGGGCTCCTTCTTGGTGGAGATGGCTATGCGCAAACGCTCATCGGAGCCTTTGGTAAAGAATTGCGAAATGCTTACTCAGGCATGTACTTGTCTCAGATCAATGAGTTTGGAGAGCAAAGCACCGGCTTGTACACGCTGGCAGATTTCCCTAATTTTTACAACTACCTGCCCGAAAAGCAAAAAATCAAACAGCAAGAGCAGCTTGCTGCCCAACTGGAAAAGGGAAAGCTACCCACCATTCGAAATACCTTTGCCATTCGCGATGTGAAGGAACTAGAGGATAGCTACTTGATCTATTTTGACCAGTATTCGGTGACCAGTACCCGAGGGTCAGGTAGAATAGCCCCTCCTTTGGCTTCCGAGCGGTACCGTTACGATCGGGCGAACCGTATGGGCTATATTCCTTTTTACATGGATCCTTTCAACTCGCTCAACGCGCCCCTGCAGGCCTACACCTTGGTCACGGAATACAACTATCGCTCCGCCCATTTCATGGAAGTTGACAAATCGGGTCTAGTACGCTGGGACAATGCCGCCAAGTACGAGGACGTGTCAACCACCTATCCCGAGCCCTTTGCCGAGATTTCCGTGCAGGGAGACGAGGTGTTTCACGTGTTCCTCATCAACGATGAAATCAAGCTCAATTACTTCAAGAAAGGAGAAAAGGTGCTTGAAAATCAATCTTTTGCATTGGAGCTTGAAGAGAATCAAGGGGAGATTCAATACACTGAACTGGCTTCGCTACGCTTGCTACATTGGTATGGCCCCTATTTTTTGCTGTCAGGCCTTCAAAAAGTGCGGGTCACCGATGCTGAGAAAAAGGAGTCGGTGAAGGAGGTGTTTTTCATTCAGAAAATTTTGGTGAACGGGGATTTGTATCGCCCTAAAGAAGGGCAGGACTAGTTTTATTTTCTATATTTACCGCAAATTTATCCCATGCAAAAACGGTTAGTCCTCGATCAGCAGCAGATTGACATCATACTGAAGCGCTTCTGCTACCAACTCATCGAAAATCACGACGATTTCGAAAACACCGTTTTTCTGGGGCTACAGCCAAGGGGCACCTTGCTATTGGACAAAATCGTCCACTTGCTGACAGAAATTTCTGGCATTACCGTTCCTTCAGGTTACTTAGACGCCACTTTTCACCGGGATGATTTCCGGAGAAGGGACTTTCCCTTGAAGGCGAACGAAACAAAAATTGATTTTTTGGTCGAGGGAAAGAAGGTGGTATTGATCGATGACGTCCTCTACAAAGGCCGTTCCGTACGTGCCGCTATGGATGCCATGATTGCTTTTGGGAGGCCTTTAAAAGTCGAGTTGATGGTGCTGGTGGACCGTAGGCTCACCCGAGAATACCCCATCGTGCCAGATTATTGCGGCATCAATGTCAACACCCTCGATAGCCAGTACGTACTGGTTGAGTGGGTGGAGCAGGGACATCCCTCTGACGCCATTTGGATCACAGAGAAAGTAATTAGCTAACTATGTCTCAACTCAGCACCCGACACCTTTTAGGCATCAAAGAACTCAGCGAGGCAGACATCCGCCTTGTGCTAGAGACGGCTACCAACTTCAAGGAGGTCATCAATCGACCCATTAAGAAAGTTCCCTCTCTCCGAGACATCACTATTGCCAACATTTTCTTTGAAAATTCTACCCGAACCCGCCTCTCTTTCGAATTGGCAGAGAAGCGCTTGAGTGCCGATGTGGTCAATTTTTCTTCTTCCAACAGTTCGGTAAAAAAGGGAGAAACCCTGGTAGATACGGTAAATAATATCCTGGCCATGAAGGTTGATATGGTGGTCATGCGTCATGCCAGCCCAGGAGCCCCTCATTTTCTTTCTAAAAATGTTCCTGCCAATATCGTCAATGCAGGAGATGGAACACACGAGCACCCCACCCAAGCGCTCTTGGATGCTTTTTCTATGCAGGAAAAGTTGGGAGACCTCACAGGTAAAAAAATAGCCATCATTGGCGATATCCTCCACTCTAGAGTTGCGCTCTCCAATATCTTTTGTTTGCAAAAATTAGGCGCAGAGGTTCGCGTCTGTGGGCCAGTTACCCTGATTCCAAAATACATCGAAAGCCTCGGTGTGAAGGTTGAGCTGGATCTACACAAAATCTTGCAGTGGTGTGATGTGGCCAACGTGCTGCGGATTCAGTTGGAGCGGCAGCAGATCAAGTATTTCCCGAGCCTTCGCGAGTACTCCTTGTATTACGGAATCACCAAAAAGATGCTGGATGGGCTCAACAAGGAGATTATAGTCATGCACCCAGGACCGATCAATCGAGGTGTGGAATTGAGTTCCGATGCAGCAGACTCTTCGCACTCGATCATCTTAGACCAGGTAGAAAACGGGGTAGCCGTGAGGATGGCGGTGCTTTACCTTTTGGCTGGAGCCAAGGGGTAATCATCCTTTTTCACCTGTTACTTAGGAACCTACTTTTTTAAGACTTCATTTACGTTTGTGCATGAAAAAATCGAAGCAGTCCTTTATGATTTGTTGTACTTTGCCCAAGTTAATTTTTACTTGTTATAGCTAAATTACGTTTCAATGGAGTCCATATTATCCGTTAGCCACTTATCAAAAAAGTACGAGATGCAAAATGCGGTTCAAGACATCAGCTTTGAGCTTGCAGGAGGCGAAGTGGTTGGCTTGCTTGGTCCTAATGGGGCCGGAAAAAGCACCACGATGAAGTGCATCGTGGGTTTACTCCGAAAAACAGCTGGGGAAATCAGCATTGGAGGCTACGACCACCTGACCGTGGAAGCGAAGCGACTTTTTAGCTATATCCCAGAAACACCTTACGTCTACGATTTGCTGACTATTTGGGAGCACATGCAGTTTATTGCCCAAGCCTATGGTGTAAAAGACTGGAAGCCCAAAGCCTTGGAATTGTTGGAATTGTATGAGTTGGAGGATAAACAGAAAAAGTTGGGAAGGGACCTATCCAAAGGCATGCGTCAAAAGCTTTCCATTTGTTGCGCCTTGCTGCCTGACCCACAGCTGCTATTTTTTGACGAACCCATGATTGGTTTGGATCCCAAGGCCATTAAGAATACCAAAAATTTATTCAAAACTTTAAAGGACGAGGGAAAAACCATCCTCGTATCTACTCACTTGATTGAAGGGGTAGAATCTATCGCCGACCGCATCATGATCATGAAGGACGGGCAGATTATTGGCAATGACAGTATTGCAAACTTGAAGTTGCAAGCAGAATCTGGATCCGGACTGAGTTTAGAAGATTTATTTTTAGAATTGACCAAGGATGAATGAAGTACGCCTGCTGTTGAGTAAGGACCTTTGGATCTTTCGCAACAACCTTCTATTAATTCTTCGAAATCCCTTGCGCCTGATCCCTTATGGAATTGCAGGAGCCTATTTTTTTTACATGTATACCCAAAGGATTTCGGGTAGCAAGGAAGTGACTTCCGATCTCAACCTCGATGCTGCCAGCGAGGTAGACGTGGCCATGCAAAACGTGATCGGAGGGGTGACTGCTCTTGCCCTATTTTTCTTTCTTTTTCAACTCTTCCGAGCCACCAAAAAGAACATTACCTTTTTCAAGATGGCGGATGTCAATCTCCTTTTTACAGCGCCAGTCAAGCCTGAAAACCTACTATTATACTATATGGTTCGCACCATACTGCCTTCGCTGGGTGGCTCCTTGCTTTTTCTGGCATACAGCGGTGGGCAGCTGGCCAGAGATTTTGACGTAGACTTTTTAGGTGCATTCTTCCTTGTGGTGGGTTTTGCTCTCTTTTTCTTTCTCATTTCCCCCCTGCGCTTTTTAATTTACACGCTACACACCCGCTTCGGTATTTTGGAGCCCTTACGCGCTGGAGTTCTTGGTGTTGGGGTGGTGTTTGCAGCACTTGTGCTGTTGCCGGGTTTTATGGCGCCCGTTTTTTACGAAGGGATGTTTGCTTGGATCTCTTCCCCTTGGTTTGACTTGTTTCCCGTGGTAGGATGGAGTAGGGGCATGATGTCCTATTTCGTGACAGGCAACTGGCTGCTTTCACTTGGCTATTTGTTGCTGTACTGTCTGACCTATTTTGCAGTTGTCAAGTTGGTCATTCAATTTTCAGGGCATTACTACGAAGATGTTTTGGAATCGACCCAATCCAACGAGGACCAGCTTGAAAAAGCCAAAGGCAATAAGGAAGTAACGGAAGATGCCTACAGCCTTAACTCAAAAAAACAGCTAGCACTTCCCGAGTTTGGGGTAGGTGCCAAAGCGATCTACTGGAGAAATTACGTGCAGGGCAGCAGGCAGGATTTTCACCCGCTCTTTGGATTATATTCAATCGGGATGGCGGTGTTGGGCATTGTCTTAGCGGTCTTATCGCCCTTTGATTGGTTTTCGCACAAGGTGCTATACGGATATTTGGTGTTGCTAATCGGCTTTTACTTCATGGCAGGGATTGGCAGAGCCAATATTGGGGACCTTAAAAAACCTTGGTTCATTTTAATTCCCGCCTCTTGGTCGGCCAAGTATTGGAACATGATCAAGTTGGATCTCATTCAAACGGTTTTGTTTGCGGGGGTACTAATACTGCCCGCAGTATGGATTGCGGAGCTCAATGTTTGGCTGATTCTACTGTTTCCTCTGGGGATGATTTTTTCCTACCTCATCGGCTTGGGTGTCAACCTTATCCCCCAAATCGGTCTGGACGAGGGCTGGGATCGGATCTTGATCAAGCCGCTCATGATTGGAGGTATCATTCTGTTTGGACTGGTTCCTACTATCTTTTTCTCCGGGCTCTTGTTGGGCGTCACGGGTCAGTTTGTTTACGGACTTGGCGCTGGGGTGATTGGTCTTGGCCTAGTGGCAGCACTAGTTACACACGTGACCATGGACATCTTAAAGCGATTGGAGTTTAAGGAAATGTAGGCCTTGCCTCAGTTGCTCGTGCTGTGCAGCTAAGGCTACTTTCAGTTCAGTAAATGAAAAAATAGAATCCCTGCCCAAAAGACAGTAGGCTTTGCCCAAGAATTTCATTTATTTTTGACTATCCAACTATAACCTTCCTATGATTTACAACTCCATCATCGACACCATCGGAAATACGCCCATGGTGCGTCTCAACAAACTTTCTTTAGGCATCAAAGGCGAAGTCTTGGTAAAGGTGGAATACTTTAATCCCGGCAACTCCATGAAAGATCGTATGGCGATTAAGATGGTGGAGGATGCGGAGAAAGCAGGAATATTAAAGCCTGGGGGGACGTTGATCGAGGGCACCTCAGGAAATACGGGCATGGGCTTGGCACTGGCAGCTATCGCCAAAGGCTATAAGTGCGTGTTTACCATGGCTGACAAGCAGTCCAAGGAGAAGATCGATATCCTTCGCGCAGTGGGTGCAGAGGTGGTTGTCTGTCCTACAAACGTAAGCCCCGAAGACCCTAGGTCATACTACTCGGTGGCACGCCGCTTGAACCAAGAGATACCGAATTCTTTTTACCCTAACCAGTACGATAACCTGTCCAATGCCCAGGCGCATTACGAAACTACTGGCCCTGAGATCTGGAGGGATACTGAGGGAAGGATCACCCATTATGCAGCAGGCGTAGGCACTGGAGGTTCCATGTGCGGTACAGCCAAGTACTTGAAGGAGCAGAATCCAGCCATTGTGACGGTGGGTCTTGACACCTACGGCTCAGTGTTCAAAAAATACAAGGAGACGGGAATTTTCGACGAAAAGGAAATTTATCCTTACCTCACGGAAGGCATAGGAGAAGATATTCTTCCCAAAAACGTCGACTTCAGCCTGATAGACCAGTTTATCAAGGTGACTGACAAAGATGCGGCGGTGATGACCCGCCGCTTGGCGCGTGAGGAGGGACTTTTTGTGGGATGGTCTTGCGGATCAGCAGTTCATGGCGCCTTGGAGTATGCCAAAGAGCACCTCAAAGAAGGGGATGTGATGGTGATCATATTGCCAGACCACGGTACCCGCTACCTCGGTAAGGTGTACAACGACGAGTGGATGAGAAATCACGGCTTTTTGGAGGATAAGACCTATGCTACCGCGCGTGACATCATTGCGCAGCGCAGTGGCAGCTACCACTTGCTATCGGTCAAAAAAACAGACACCGTGAAGGAGGCCATTGGGCTGATGAACGGAAAGAGTATATCTCAAATTCCGGTAGTCGATGGCGAAGAGGTGGTGGGAAGCTTGACTGATAACAAGCTTCTTTCCAAAATCATCGACAATCCTCAACTCAAGGATGCATTGGTCGAAGAGGTGATGGAAGCTTCTATGAAATTTGTGGCGTTGGACTCCACTCTGGATGTACTTTCCTCCATGGTAGAGAAAGAAAAGGCCGTTTTGGTGAGAGACACCTTGGACAAGATACACATCATCACCAAACACGATCTTTTGGAGGCCTTTAGTAAGTAATGACTTCTCCCGATCGCTTACAACGCCTGTTAACGGTTCCGGTAGACCTGGACTTGAAGGCCACTTTAGCACGTGCCTGGGAGCTATATTCCTCCCACGCGCTTCTTTTCTCCTTGTACATGCTGTTTATCCTTTCGATTCAAGGGCTGGTGGTCATTTATGCGCAAGCCTATATGATCGTGTACAGCGTGCTGCTGGCACCTCCCCTTTACACGGGATTTTATTTGGTAGCCAATAAGCTGAGTCGGGGAGTCTCGATTAGTTATCCGGATTTTTTTGGCGGATTTAGGTTTTGGGTGCCGGCGGGGGTGATTTCCTTACTTTCGCAGGTGCTAATGACGCTGGGTTTGTTTGCATTTGTGGTCCCGGGCATTTACCTCGCAGTGGGTTATTTGTTTTCAACGCTGATGGGGATTTTTGGGGGATTAGATCCCTGGTCTGCTATGGAGTGGAGCAGAAAACTGATCACCCGCAACTGGTGGCGCTTCTTCGGGCTGATGCTATTCTTGGTGGCCATCAACTTGCTTGGTATACTGTTGCTCGGGGTGGGCTTGTTGGTAACTTTCCCCTTTACCTTTTTGGTGTTGTACGTGGTTTTTGAAGACCTGACGCGGGACGTTTTTTCTGAGGAAGAAGTCGCTACCGTTACTCCAGCGTAAGCACTTTTTCTTTGAGGTGGTCTCCAAAAGGGGATACAAACTTTTCCATTGGCATGCTGATCGATTGAAAAATAGCAGGGGGAGTCACTTAAGAGGGTAGAATAACTGGAAAAATCCCCTGAAAAAACTTGCCCTCTGGACGATCTTTTTTAGCTTTGGATTCGAATAAATCTTTCACTCTTTGCTTGCGAGCCCCGATTTGCGTCGGGGCTTATTTTTTGTCCACTAATTTTGTCCCGAATCCAAGTAATATCCAAGAACTGAGGGGTAATTGCAGCGCCTGGAGGTATTTTTCACTTTATGCTTCTTTCAATTCAGGAAATTTTTTACCTTTGCCATCCGTTCGAGTGAGCGGGGCATTTCGGGAAACTAAAATGCATATCAATAACCAAAAAACAACCTCCCAATGACTCTAGGGGGGATTGTAAAGCAGGGTCGGTTTTAACTATGTCTAGTACAAAAGAATTTGATTGGGATAGCTTTAGCACCAAAGGTTTTGGCGACGGGTATACCAAAGAACAAAAAGCTCAAATGGAAGCCATGTACGCTGACACTTTGGGTGAGATCACGGAGAAAGAAGTGATTAAAGGAGTTGTCGTAGGTGTTAACGACAAGGATGTCATCATCAATATTGGGTTTAAGTCAGACGGTCTTGTACCGCTTTCTGAATTCCGTGACCTCGAAAGCATTAAAGTAGGCGACGAGGTAGATGTATTCATCGAAGAGCAAGAAAACTCCTTGGGTCAATTGATCCTTTCACGTAAGAAAGCAAAAATCGTTCGTGCTTGGCAGGACATTGAGGGCGCGTTGGAAAACGATAGCGTCATCGAAGGGCTTGTAAAGAGAAGAACTAAGGGTGGTCTGATCGTAGATATCTACGGTGTAGAGGCCTTCTTGCCTGGTTCTCAAATCGACGTGAAGCCCATCAGAGATTTCGATATCTATGTAGGTAAGAAAATGGAAGTGAAAGTGGTTAAAATCAACCACACCAACGATAACGTAGTTGTTTCTCACAAAATTTTGATCGAAAAAGATCTAGAGAAGCAAAAAGCAGAGATCCTCAACAACCTAGAGAAAGGTCAGGTATTGGAAGGGGTGATCAAAAACATGACCAACTTCGGTGTATTCATCGATTTGGGCGGTGTGGATGGTCTACTTCACATCACCGATATCTCTTGGGGTCGTATCAACCATCCAGAAGAAGTATTGCAGCTTGATCAGAAGGTTCAGATTGTGGTGCTTGATTTTGATGACCAGAAGAGAAGAATTTCTTTGGGTATGAAGCAGTTGAGCGCTCACCCTTGGGATTCTTTGGCTTCTAGCCTTGAAATCGGTTCAAGAGTGAAAGGCAAGATCGTCAACGTAGCAGACTACGGTGCGTTCTTGGAATTGGCTCCTGGCGTAGAAGGATTGATCCACGTATCTGAAATGAGCTGGTCACAGCATTTGAGAAACCCAGCTGACTTTGTAAAAGTAGGTGTGGAGATCGAAGCGGTGGTATTGACGTTGGACAAGGACGATAGAAAAATGTCTTTGGGCATCAAGCAACTGACTGAAGATCCTTGGACAAAAGGCGACATGTCTACCAAGTATTCAATTGGCAGCAAGCACAAAGGAGTAGTGCGTAACTTAACAAACTTCGGTCTTTTCCTTGAGTTGGAAGAGGGTATCGACGGTTTGGTACACGTATCAGACCTTTCTTGGACCAAGAAAATCAAGCACCCTTCTGAGTTTGTTAAAGTAGGTGACGAGCTTGATGTAGCCGTACTCGAATTGGATGTAGAAAACAGAAGATTGGCCTTGGGCCACAAGCAGTTGGAAGAGAATCCTTGGGATACTTTTGAAAACTTATTCCCAATTGGTTCAGTACACAAGTGTACGGTCAATTCCAAGAACGATAAAGGCGCTGTACTAGAGCTTCCTTACGGTTTGGAAGGCTTTGCAACCATTAGAAACCTAGAGAAAGAGGACGGTTCTCAGGTTGAAATTGGTGAGGCATTGGACTTCAAAGTGGCTGAGTTCTCCAAGGACGACAAGCGTATTGTACTTTCTCACACTGCCATGTTCAAAGATGAAGCAAAAGCTCCTAAGAAGGCTGCAACGGTTGTCAAGAAGAAAGATGAGGCTGCAGAAGCCCCAGCACAAGCAGAGAAGTCTACCTTTGGTGACATTGACGCTCTTGCTGAATTGAAAGAAAAAATGGAAGGCAAGAAGTAATCCTTCGAATACGGTCAGCCGACTTAATACAAGCGCCAGCAGTACTGCTGGCGCTTTTTTTATGTAGAAAAATAGTGGTTTTGGATTGTATAAAAGGCTATTAGTGGCTGCACGAAGAGATTCAGTTGAGCGAAAAGTCAAAAAAAAAGTACCCACTTTCGTAGGTACTTTTGTTGAGGTCGCGAGCGGATTCGAACCGCTGTACGAGGTTTTGCAGACCTCTGCCTAGCCACTCGGCCACGCGACCAATAAATGGAACGCAAAGGTAGAGAAAATCTTTACTTCTACAAGTAGGTTTTAGTCGAATTATCCCGCTCTACATCCAAAAAGCCTTTATTTTCTCTCCAATTTACTTTTTTTTACCCCTCAAATCCTGATTATCAGCGGGGTACCTTTTTTTATAAAAATTAATCACTATTTATAATCATTCCAAATAAAAATTAACACATTTTTTAATCTTTAATTAATTGATTTACAATACTATATAGTAAATAAAATGACTGTGCACCCTCTGAATTTGGTTAAGCGTTCTTGTTTGAAAAATTAAGCCTCCACCTTACCTTTGCGAGAGTCAATGAGAACCGTTTAAACTATTTAATTAGCTACAATATGTTATTCAAACACTCGTTAGTTGGGATTCGATTGAATTTCCAGACACTGGCAGTGCTGTTTTTCATGGTTATTGGGGCATCAGCTTACGCTGCAGATCCTACCGTGCTGAACACCGACGAAGCAATCGCAGCAGGTAAGGCCGTCTTTAACGCCAATTGTAAAACCTGTCATAAGTTGGATCAAAAATACATTGGTCCTGCTCTGAGAGGTGCTACAGACAGAAACTCCGCAGCTTGGGTGAAAACTTGGATTGCCAATTCACAGGCAGTCATTGCCTCAGGAGATTCCTACGCGGTTGCATTGTACAAAGAGTATAACAACTCTGTCATGCCTTCTTATGCTTTCCTGAGCGATGCGGAATTGGATGGCGTGCTTGCCTACATTGAATATGGCGATAAGGTAGATCCTGCAGCTGCTGCTGCCGCTCCCGCTGGTGCGCCTGGTGATGCTGCCGCTGGTGCTGCTGCTGGCACAGGCATTTCCAACGAATACTTAGGTATTATCCTTGGTGTATTGGCTTTTGTCTTAGTCCTTATTTTGATTGTGTTGGGACTCGTTGTTACGGTCTTGACAAAGTTTATCAACAAACAAGATCTTCCTGAGGATGACAAAGAGTTTATCTCTCAAAAATCTGATTTTTCTAAAGTGTTTAAAAGCGATGCCTTCATCATCTTGGTGACGGCATTAGTGGTTGCATTCTCTGCCAAAACTGCCATCGATGGTTTGTACTCCGTAGGAGTGCAGCAAGGCTACGCACCGGCACAGCCCATTGCCTTTTCCCACGCGCTTCACGCAGGTCAATATGAAATTGCTTGTCAGTATTGCCATACGGGTGTAGAAATCGGTAAGTCGGCAAATATTCCTTCTGCCAATATCTGTATGAACTGCCACACCCATATTCAAAATGTTGGAGGCAAAGAAGGCATTTCTACTGAAATCCAAAAAATTTACAATGCGGTGGACAACAACCAGCCCATCGAATGGGTGCGGGTGCACAACCTACCGGACTTAGCCTATTTCAATCACGCCCAGCACGTAGCTGTTGGAGGCATTGAATGTCAAACCTGTCACGGTCCAATCCAAGAGATGGAGGTTGTCGGACAGCATAGTACGCTAACCATGGGATGGTGTATTGACTGCCACAGACAAACAGAAATTGCCACCGAAGGCAATGTCTACTACGATAAGCTGGTTCAACTACACGCCACCTCCAAGGATGCCCTCAAAGTGAAGGACATCGGTGGTTTGGAGTGCGCAAAGTGCCACTATTAATTCCTTATCCTTTTGCTAATTCATTCCTAGAAATAAAATGAAGGAAAATAAAAAAACCTACTGGAAAGGGCTCGAGCAACTAAGCAACGATCCGGAGTTTGTGAAGCATGCAGACAAGGAATTTGTCGAACTGCCAAGTTCCCTAAACGAAGACGGCAGTGCTTCTAGAAGAGATTTTCTAAAGTTGATGGGCTTTAGCGTTGCAGCAGCCTCTCTGGCAGCATGCGAGGCACCGATCAGAAAGGCTATTCCTTACGTCAATAAGCCTATAGACATCAACCCTTCCATTCCTAACTATTACGCATCTACCTTCACCTCTGGTGGAGACTATGCGTCGGTGGTGGTGAAAACAAGAGAAGGTCGCCCCATCAAAATCGATGGAAACGCGCTATCTCCAATTACAAAAGGTAAGGTAAATGCTATCGTTGAAGGATCCATTCTTTCCCTGTACGACAAGCAGCGTGTAGCGGGACCTATGCTTGCTGGTGCTGCATCTGACTGGGCAAAAATTGATGCGCACGTCAAATCCAAATTGGCTGCTGCGGGGATTGTGAAGATTGTAACTAACACCATTCTTTCTCCAACGACCGAAAAAGCCCTACAAGAATTTAGTGCAGCATTCGGTGGAGCAGAGGTTGTCGTTTACGATCCAATTTCTAATTTCGGTATTAGCAAGGCATCTGAAACGTTTTATGGTCAGGCCATCCTTCCTTCTTACCACTTCGACAAAGCTAAAACCATCGTCTCCTTTGGGGCTGACTTTTTAGGTACCTGGATTTCTCCAATTGAATTTGCTGGGGCATATGCTAAGACCAGAAAGATCAGCAAGGAGAAGCCAGAAATGTCTAGGCATTTCCAATTTGAATCCAATCTTTCCTTGACAGGTGCTAACGCAGATTACAGAACACCTATCAAGGCATCCCAATCTGGACTTGCTGTATTGGCCCTATACAATGCGCTTGCCGCAAAAGCAGGGGTAGCTACCGTGACCGCTGCCAAAGTAACAGTAGCGCACCTGGATAAGGCAGCCAATGCACTTTGGGCCTCCAAAGGAGCATCTTTGGTTGTTTCTGGTTCAAACGACCCCAACGTGCAGGTTGTCATCCATGCTATCAACGAATTGTTGGGCAATAATGGCGCTACGGTAGACTTTACTAATGCAGTTAACTTTAGAAAAGGCAACGATGCCCGCATGAATCAATTCATTACTGAATTGAAGGGTGGTAGTGTCGGTGCAGTGATTTTCTACAATTGCAACCCAGTATACGATCACCCAAGAGGTGCTGAACTTGCTGCTGGCATAGCTAAAGCAAAATTGAGCATTGCCACCAACGGTACGCTGGACGAAACAGCTTCTTTGGTGCAGGTTGTAGCTCCAGATCACCACTTCCTTGAGTCCTGGAACGATTTCAATCCTAAGAAAGGATTGTATTCCCTGGCACAGCCGACCATTTCTCCGCTATTCAAAACCCGTCAAGCACAAGATTCCTTCTTGACTTGGGCAGGTTCTACTACTCCTTATTACGATTACCTTCAGGCCAACTGGAACAACACCCTTTTTGCTACCTTAGGTGCAGGCGTTTCTTTCCAGGAGTTTTGGGATAGATCCTTGTTCAACGGCGTAGTCGGAACAGCTGCTGAGCCAGCTGCACTTGCCCCAATTGGCAATGCAACTGCCGCCGCCACAGAAGTTGCGAAAAGCTACACTGCTGCTTCAACAAGTCCAGAATTGGTGATTTATACCAAGATAGGGATCGGAAGCGGTGCTTTTGCCAACATTCCTTGGCTACAAGAAATGGCCGACCCAATCACCAAGGCTACTTGGGACAACTACCTGACCGTATCCCAGAAATGGGCCACAGAAAATGGTGTTGCCATGGTGGAGGAAAACACCAAAAAGGCTAGCCTAACCGTTAACGGAAAAACCATTCTAGTTCCTATTTTGATCCAACCAGGACAAGCAGAAGGTACTTTTGGTCTTGCCCTTGGGTACGGACGCAGCAAGGCAGGAAGAGTGGCAGATGGCGTAGGTGTGAATGCATATGACTTGCTTGATAGCAGCAAAGGCTTTGTCAATTTTGATGTCACCGCCAAAGTAACGGTAGCAGTAACAGAAGAGGCCTATAAAATTGCGAGAACGCAAACCCATCAAACCTTCATGGGACGTGAAAACGTGATCCAGGAAGCTACACTTGCGGAGTATAAAAAAGATGCATCCGCTGGAAGATATCACCCCGAAATCTACAAGGACGGAGAATTTGTAAAGCCTTCCAAAATTTCACTTTGGAATGGTCACAAGTACAGCCAACACCATTGGGGTCTCGCCATCGACATGAACTCCTGTATTGGTTGCGGTGCTTGTACTGTAGCCTGCCAGGTAGAAAATAACGTGGCCGTAGTTGGTAAGCAAGAAGTTCTTAACAGAAGAGAGATGGCTTGGATCAGAATTGATCGCTACTACTCTTCTGATGCTGCTCCAGACGACCTAAGTGGCATGGAAGTGGCTGCAGAAAATCCTGAGGTGACTTTCCAGCCCATGATGTGTCAGCAGTGTAATAATGCACCTTGCGAGACGGTATGTCCTGTAGCGGCCACTACTCACTCTACGGAAGGCCTCAACCAAATGACGTATAACAGATGTATCGGTACGCGCTATTGTGCAAACAACTGTCCGTATAAAGTGCGTCGATTCAACTGGTTTAAATACCACGATAACAAGGATTTTGCAGGTGTCAACATTGCACAAAATGACGATATGGGCAAAATGGTCTTGAATCCAGATGTTACCGTTCGAGTACGTGGTGTAATGGAAAAGTGCTCCATGTGCGTTCAGCGAATCCAGGCAGGTAAGCTTACCGCCAAGCGAGAGAAGCGTACCATTGTAGACGGCGAGATCAACGTGGCTTGTGCAGTGGCTTGTCCTACTGATGCCTTGGTATTTGGTGACTTGAACGATGTCAATAGCCAGGTTTCCAAATTGCTAAAGATTGAAGAGTCTGATTCGGCAAGTAAAGAAGTAGGAGAGGAAAGAGCCTACCACGTATTGGAGGAAATCAACGTTAGTCCTAACGTTTGGTATTTCACCAAGATTAGAAATAAAGAGAAAAACGAAGCGTAATCATAATATTATAAACTATGCAGGTTACTTCATCCGTACGCCAGCCCTTAGTTACCGGAGGTAAAACCTACCACGATGTGACACACGACGTGTCCCGTCACGTAGAAAGCAAGCCAACCAAGTTGTGGTATTTGGCGTTTCTTACTGCCGCCAGTGTATTGGGTTTAGGATCAATTGCCCTCTTGGCTACGCTCTGGGAAGGGATAGGCATGTGGGGTCTAAACAAGACCGTCGGTTGGGCTTGGGACATTACCAACTTCGTGTGGTGGGTAGGTATTGGTCACGCAGGTACACTTATTTCTGCCGTTTTGCTCCTTTTCAGACAGAAGTGGAGAACGTCCATCAACAGAGCTGCAGAGGCGATGACCATTTTTGCGGTTATTTGTGCAGCTATGTTCCCTGTCATCCACATGGGAAGACCTTGGTTAGGTGCCTACTGGGTATTTCCCCTTCCAAACACGTATGGTTCTTTGTGGGCGAATTTTAACTCGCCTTTATTGTGGGACGTATTTGCAATTTCAACCTATTTCTCGGTATCCTTGGTATTCTGGTATATAGGTTTGATACCTGATTTTGCTACCATTCGCGATCGTGCAACAGGTTTACGAAAGATCATTTATGGAGCACTTTCTTTTGGATGGGATGGAGCTGCGAAGACCTGGATGCGTTACGAATCTGTATCCTTGATTTTGGCTGGTCTCGCCACTCCACTTGTATTGTCTGTTCACACGATTGTATCCTTTGACTTTGCTACCTCGGTAATCCCAGGATGGCACACCACGATTTTCCCTCCCTATTTCGTAGCTGGAGCGATTTTTTCAGGGTTTGCCATGGTACTTACCTTGATGATCATCACCCGCAAAGTGTATAAATTGGAAGATTATATCACCATTGGACACATTGAGTTGATGAATATTGTCATCATCATCACTGGTTCAATTGTCGGTATTGCGTACATCACTGAATTTTTTATGGCTTGGTATTCTGGTGTTGAAGCTGAGCAATATGCCTTCATTAACCGTGCCACTGGACCTTATTGGTGGGCGTATTGGTCGATGATGACGTGTAACGTGATCTCACCACAACTTTTCTGGATTAAGAAAATCAGAACATCTATTGTAGCAACTTTTGCCCTGTCAATTGTGGTAAACATCGGGATGTGGTTTGAGCGATTTGTAATCATCGTGACTTCTCTCCACAGAGATTACCTTCCTTCTTCTTGGGCCATGTTTTACCCAACCTGGGCAGATATTGGGGTATACCTCTTCACCTTTGGGTTGTTTTTCACCTTATTCTTCTTGTTTGCCAAGTTTTTCCCAGTGATCAACATGGCAGAAGTGAAGTCGGTATTGAAGTCTTCCTCTGAAAAAGCACATAAATAATCATGGAAAGAGATACACATTTTATTTTGGGAGTGTACGACGATGAGGACGTATTGCTCCATGCCGTTGAAGAAGTAAGAGGTAGTGGTGTGAATATCCACGAGGTTTATTCTCCCTATCCAGTACACGGCTTAGAGCATGTGTTGGGCTACAAGCGAAGCAAACTCCCTATTGCAGCCTTTCTTTTCGGCATGTTGGGTACGACGCTGGCTTTGACCATGCAGTTTTACATGATGAAGTTTGACTGGCCAATGATTATCGGAGGTAAGGATTATGGTGCTTTCCCTGATTTCATTCCTGTTTCTTTTGAAATGACTGTTTTGTTTGCTGCATTCGGTATGGTTGCTGTGTTTATGATCACTTCCAACCTGAAGCCTTGGGCGCAGCCACGAATTTTTGATCTAAGAAGTACAGATGATAAGCACATCATGGCCATTGATCTAGCCAACAACAGTAGCTTAGAACTTGACAAAATCCAGGAGATTTTGACTGCCTCTGGCGCTACTGAAGTGAATAAGAAAAGTTTTGAATAGCCTAATTAGAGATATGAAAATCGTTAACGCATCCCTATTCGCAGGTTCAGCACTAGCACTCTCCTTATTGGCGGGTTGCAAGGCCGGAGGTGAAAATCCAGGCTTGGAGTACGCTCCTCAAATGTATCATGCTGTCGGATACGAACCCTTAAGTCAAATCAAAGACGAAACTCAAGGTTCTTGGCTTTCCACAAGAGAAGATGGAAAAGGAGAGTTTTTTAACTCGAATGTCAATAATCCGCATGGAATGAACATGAGAGAGCCAGTAGCCAACACTGTTCCAAGAAATAAGCAAGGCTATTTGCCTCATCGACTTCAGCAGTCTGAGTTAGATAAAGCAGCACTTATCATTAACCCAGTAACTGCATCTGAAGAGGTGCTAAAAGAGGGTGAGAAGTTGTATCTCAGCTATTGTAACTCGTGCCATGGCAAGGGGGGTGAAGGAGATGGATTGGCTGGTCAAGTAATTGGCGGTGTAGCCAATCTTAAAGGAGGCGCTTATGTGGGCCTTCCAGAAGGACATATCTTCCACGTCATCACCAAAGGCAAAGGCAGAATGGGTGCTCACGGCTCTCAAATCCCTGCTGAAAGCAGATGGAAAATTGTTCACTATGTCAAACAAGTTATCCAAGGTCAGGCTGTCGCTGCTGATTCAATTCCTGCAGCAGATTCTACCGCGGTGGCACCAGTAAATCCAGCTAAGTAATCATGGCTCATCACGGCGAACATCACTATAATTTGGATCAGCGATTTGATTTCACTGCATCTATAAAAAAATCAATCTTTACTGTTCTGGGCTTGGGCGCGGCGCTGTTGATCATCGGTGTGGTCTTGGCGATGACTGGTGGAGGCCACGAAGAGGCAGGTGAGGCGGGCGGTCATGCCTTTCATTGGTACGAGCGGTTTTATGCCAGCCTTTGGGTCAATAACGTGTTCTTTACAGGTATTGCCATTATAGGCGTATTTTTCTTTGCCATTCAATTTGCTGCCCAAGCGGGTTGGTCTGCACCGCTTTTGCGTGTGATGCTTTCTTTCGGTAACTGGCTACCCTTTGCAGGAATTTTAATGTTAGCTACTTTTTTGCTAGCCAATCATGACTTATTCCACTGGACGCATTCTTATTTGTTCGATAAAAATGATCCTCATTACGATAAAATTATCGACGGTAAAGGAGCTTTCTTTTATTGGCCTATGGAAAAGGGCACATTCCCGGTGTTCTATATCGCCAGAATGGTCATCTTCTTTGGCTTCTGGGTATTCTTTTTTACTAAGTTTAAGCAGATCTCTGAGCAAGAGGACCAGCTGGGAGGTACTTCCCACTGGTACAAAATGAGAAGCTGGTCTGCTTTCTTCTTGATCTTTTTCGCGGTATCCTCCTCGGTATCTGCCTGGGATTGGGTTATGTCTATTGACACGCACTGGTTTTCTACCTTGTTTGGATGGTACATGTTTGCCTCTTGGTTTGTCTCTGGACTTTCGGCGATCACCTTGCTTGTACTTTTCTTAAAAGGAAAAGGTTATTTGGAAATGGTCAACGAGAATCACGTCCATGACTTGGGTAAGTTTGTCTTTGGCTTCTCTATTTTCTGGACCTACCTCTGGTTTTCTCAGTTTTTGCTTATCTACTATGCCAACATCCCTGAGGAGTCGGTCTACTTTGTGGAGCGATTGTCAAGTGACATCTACAGTCCTTTCCTTTTTGTGAATCTTGGCCTAAACTTCTTACTGCCTTTCTTTGTTCTAATGACAAGAGATTCCAAAAGGCATGGTGTATTCCTCAAACTAGTTTGTTCCATTTTGTTGGTAGGTCACTGGATTGATTTTACACTGATGGTACAGCCGGGTACGCTAGGCCACAACGGTGGTATTGGTTTGATGGAAGTGGGTATGTTCCTAGTTTATGGTTCAGCGGTGGCGTTGGTGGTGCTTGGTGGTCTGGCGAAGAGAAACTTGATTGCAAAGAATCACCCGATGCTTGAAGAAAGTTACAATCATCACATTTAATTATTCATCCGAAAAAGTTAAGTTATGTACGCGTTTCTTATTGGAGTTGGAGTTCTCTTATTGCTATCCTTGGTATGGATGGTGTTTAGAATACAGACCTTAGTATCTGTTGTCAAAGGGTCGGACAAGAAAATTGAAACAACCAGTAACAAGGTAAATGCTTTTCTATTCATCGTATTTATGGTGGGCACGGGCATTTTGATGTTTTGGTATTCCATCAAGGAGTTTGACAACTATCAGATGCCTGTAGCATCTGAGCATGGGGTCATCACGGACGAATTGTTTTGGATTACCATGGCGGTTACAGGTGTGGTTTTCTTGATTACACACATATTGCTGTTTGTATTCCCTTATATGTATCAATACAAAGAGAATAGAAAGGCGACTTTCTTTCCAGAAAACCATAAGTTGGAGATCGTTTGGACCGTTTTACCAGGAGTGGTGTTGGCGGGATTAGTGATCTCTGGTTGGATGGCCTGGTCTGATATCACGGCTCCAGCGCCTGAAAAGGCACACGTAGTTGAGATCATGGGCTATCAGTTTGCATGGGAAGTTCGTTACCCTGGCAAAGACAATGTGTTGGGTGATTACGACTACCGATTGATTAATGCCTCGAATGCACACGGCATTGACTTTACAGATAAAAATTCCACGGACGATTTTCCTTCTCCAAAAGTGGTTATTCCAAAGGGAGAGCCCGTCTTGTTTAAGATTAGAGCGCGTGACGTGCTACACTCAGTGTTTGCTCCACACATGCGTTTGAAAATGGATGCCGTTCCGGGCATGCCTACTCGTTTCTGGTTTGTCCCTACCAAGACTACCGAAGAAATGAGAGCGGAGCTAAAAAACCCAGAGTTTAATTATGAAATCGCTTGTACAGAAATCTGTGGGCGTGGACACTTTTCAATGAGAAAAGTGATTGAAGTGGTGGAGCCAGCAGCTTATCAAAAGTGGGTGGCAGAACAGAAATCTTTTATTCAGCAGAACCCAGCCATCGCGGAAGGCGTACGACCTGAATCAAAAGAACTTGCAGGAATTCAATTAGACAACAGTAACAAATAAAATTAGAAGTTATGGCTACAGCGACAGTTGCACATCATGACACTCCAGTTCAGGATCAGCACGATCACGAACATCATGATAATTTTATAACCAAGTATATTTTCACCCAAGATCACAAGATGATCGGTAAGCAATTTTTGGTTACCGGTATCTTCTGGGCAATCATTGGAGGCTTTCTTTCGACCTTGTTCCGTTTGCAGTTGGGTTTCCCTGACATGAACATGGAGTTTCTTCGTCCGCTTTTAGGTGGATGGATTGACGAGGCGGGCAAGCTTGATCCTACCTTTTACTTAGCTCTTGTAACCATGCACGGCACCATCATGGTATTCTTCGTGTTGACAGCAGGTTTGAGTGGTACATTTTCCAACTTCTTGATTCCGTTGCAGATTGGAGCTCGCGATATGGCTTCAGGATTCATGAACATGCTTTCCTACTGGTTCTTCTTCTTGTCTGGTGTGATCATGTTTATCTCCCTTTTCCTCAAGACCGGTCCTGCTGGTGGGGGTTGGGTAGTGTATCCTCCCTTGTCCGCTCTTGAGCAAGCGATTCCTGGTTCTGGAATGGGCATGACCCTATGGTTAATTGCGATGACTTGCTTTATTGCATCATCCCTTTTGGGAGGAATTAACTATATCACTACTGTGATCAACTTGAGAACAAAAGGTATGTCATTCTCAAGACTTCCTTTGACCATCTGGGCTTTCTTTTTGACGGCTGTGATTGGCTTATTGTCTTTCCCTGTACTCTTTGCAGCGGCTTTGCTTTTGGTATTTGATCGTAGCTTTGGTACGTCATTCTACCTTTCTGATATTTACGTAGCGGGTGAGGCACTTCCTAATACCGGTGGTAGTCCAGTATTGTACCAGCACTTGTTCTGGTTCTTGGGTCACCCTGAAGTGTATATTGTATTACTTCCAGCCTTGGGAATCACGTCTGAGGTAATCGCTACCAACTCGCGTAAGCCGATCTTCGGATATAAGGCGATGGTTATTTCCATGTTGGGTATTACTATCCTTTCGTTCATTGTATGGGCTCACCACATGTTTGTGTCAGGGATGAATCCATTCCTTGGTTCGATCTTCATGTTCTTGACTTTGATCATTGCAGTCCCCTCTGCCGTAAAAGTGTTCAACTACTTGACCACTCTCTGGAGAGGTAACTTGATCTTTACTCCTGCGATGTTGTTTTCTATCGGATTGGTATCCTTCTTTATCTCAGGTGGTTTGACTGGTATCTTCCTAGGTAACTCAGCTATAGATATCCAATTGCACGATACGTACTTTGTGGTTGCCCACTTCCACTTAGTGATGGGTTCTGCCTCATTCTTTGGCTTGATGGCTGGTGTTTACCACTGGTTCCCTAAAATGTTTGGTCGCATGATGGATGCGAAGTTAGGTTACATCCACTTCTGGTTTACTTTTGTAGGGGTATACATGATCTTTTTCCCGATGCACTACATTGGAATCGCTGGTTTCCCAAGAAGATACTATTCCTGGACTAACTTTGAATTTGCTGACAAGTATACCGACTTGAACATGTTTGTTTCTGTTGCTGCGATCATTACGTTTGCTGCTCAGTTTCTCTTCTTGTTCAATTTCTTCTACAGCATGTACCGAGGCAGAAAGGCTTCTTTGAATCCTTGGAACTCCAACACTTTGGAGTGGACAACGCCATTACATCCTGGACACGGCAACTGGCCTGGAGAAATTCCTACCGTTTACCGTTGGCCATACGACTACTCAAAGCCGGGTGCTGCTGAGGATTTTATTCCTCAGACCGTGCCATTATCCCAAACGCCTGAGTCTAACTTACCACACGAGCAAGAGCTCGTACAGATGGAGTTGGATATTATGAAAGACGAGGCTGATTTGGTGGCTAATGGTCCAAAACATTAACAAAAAAGTAAACAGCTACCGCCTATTCTGTGGAATTACGGTGGTAGCTGTTTATTTTCTTATCCTAGTTGGCGGCATTGTCCGCAGTACTGGATCAGGAATGGGCTGTCCAGACTGGCCCAAATGTTTTGGGTCTGTGATTCCTCCCACAAGGGTCGATCAATTGCCAGAAAATTACCAAGAAATCTACCTGACTCAAAGGCTAGCTAAAAACGAACGGTTTATAGCGACCTTAGCTTCCCTTGGCTTTCGTGAAACGGCTGAAAAATTAGCAAATGACAAGTCTATCCTAGTGGAAGAGGAGTTTAATGCTACAAAGACGTGGATTGAGTACATCAACCGTCTTATTGGTGTGCTGGTTGGATTTTTGATCATTGCTACGCTATTTAAGTCTTTTTCCCTTTGGTCAGTCGACCGAGGAATTGTGGTTTCTGCGATTGCAGCGCTTGTTTTGGTGTTGTTCACTGGGTGGGTAGGCTCTATAGTAGTCTCCACCAATTTATTACAGTGGATGATTACCTTTCACATGTTGCTCGCACTTGCCTTGGTAACAGTGCTTTTGTACAGTTTTCATCGTGCAGGAAGAGTGGTAGCTGATTATTCGATTCCTCCTTCCGTACCCAAAAAGATTGTACGTATCTTAGTGGTTGGGATTGTCCTAATGCTCTGTCAAGTAGTGTTGGGTACGCAGGTAAGGGAAGCAATCGATGCGGTCTCTTATGCTCTGGGAAACATGCTTCGCGGGGAATGGGTAGAACGTACTGGAGTAGTATTTCTGGTGCATCGTTCATTTTCCTTGGTGCTATTGGGCATTCATTTGATGTATTTCTCTTGGGCATTTACTTATGTTCAGCGAAAGTCATCGGTAAGTTTCTTGAGCCAAGCCCTCGTGGTGTCGATTTTTTTTGAAATCGTTTCTGGTATAGGAATGGCCTATTTCGCCATCCCCGCATTTCTGCAGCCAGTACACTTGGTTTTGGGGTCTTTGATTTTAGGTATTCAATTCTTGTTAATTCTTCATTTGAGGGATCAGAATAAAAGTAAGGTAACTAGCGCTTCTCTATGAGTACGGTTGACGTAACGAACGGGTCTTTGACATCACTGCTTATCGGCAGGGCAAAGGCCTATTCTGATTTGATCAAATTTAGGCTTTCTGCCCTGGTAACTTTTTCTGCCGTTTTTGGCTATATTTTGGGTGACCGTGGAATAAATTTTGGCTGGTCGGAATTCGTTGGGTTGGTTTTGGGTGGTTTTTTGATTTCAGGTGCCTCTGGTGCTGCCAATGAGATCATGGAACGAGACCTGGACAAGTTGATGAAGCGCACGCAAAATCGACCGCTTCCATTACAGACGATTTCATTGCAAGAGGCCTATTGGTTCACTTCTATTGTTGCTATTATTGGAATTGGTTTGCTTTGGGTATTTACCAATCCTTTGACAACCTGGTTGGGTATTTTGAGCATGGCACTTTACGTTTTTGCGTATACGCCGCTCAAGCGCGTGGGTCCTATCGCTGTGTTCGTAGGGGCTATTCCTGGGGCTATGCCTCCTTTATTGGGTTGGACAGCCGCTACTGGATCAATCACCCATGAGGCTTTAATTATTTTCGGTATACAGTTCATTTGGCAATTTCCGCACTTCTGGGCCATCGCATGGGTGAGTGATGAAGATTACAAACGCGCGGGATTCAAGTTGTTGCCAAGTGGTGGTGGACAGGATTTGAATACAGCCATACAAATCATGATTTATACCTTGTTTCTTTTGCCTTTGGGGCTTTTGCCAAGCTATTTTGGTTTGGTGGGGCTCAACTCTGGTATTGTGGCAACAGTTTGTGGGGTATTATTTTTAGCACAGACCTTTTCCTTGATGAGAGACTGCTCTAGGAAGTCTGCCTTAAAAATTATGTTTGGTTCTTTCCTTTATTTACCGATTGTGCAGATTGCTTATTTATTAGATAAAATGCCTTGATATGGAAAGAGAACTGAAATACATCGATATAGTAGAGCAGCCAATCAGCATGCACCCAAAGAAGTTTGCGCTTTGGCTGTTTCTGGTTACTGTGGTTATGATTTTTGCGGCTCTTACCAGTGCCTATATCGTCCGTCAGGCGGAGGGTAACTGGTTAGAGTACGAGCTTCCTGAGATTTTTTGGATTACTTCCGGCATTGTGGTACTTAGTTCGATCGCACTCCAAGTAGCCTATTATGCCGCTAAGAAGGACAACTTTCTTTTGCTAAGAACCTGTATGGTGCTTACCGTGGGCTTGGGCATTGCCTTTTTGGTTGGTCAGTGGTACAGTTGGGTTGCTTTGGTAGACCAAGAGGTGTTTTTTGTGGGTAACCCGGCAGGATCCTTCTTATATGTTTTCACCGGATTACACGCAGCTCACTTGATTAGCGGTGTGATATTTCTGATTATTGTATTAATTTCGACCTTTGGGACGAAGGTTCATTCCCAGTCACTCAACACGCTAGAAATGGCTGTCACGTATTGGCATTTTCTGGGTGGTTTGTGGCTTTACCTCTTCCTGTTTTTGCTTTTAAATCATTAAAATTAACCTAGTACAACCTATTTTACTATGTCTGCGCATTCTACTGCTATCGAAGTAAGCTCGAAAAGAGGCGTTTGGGGAGGAGGAAATGAACCCCTAAAGGCCAGTTATGGAAAACTCATGATGTGGTTTTTCTTGCTCTCCGACATTTTCACTTTTGGTGCTTTCCTTATTACTTACCTGGCTATTCGTGTCAGCTATCCTGCCTATGCGGGTGCTGCAGAAACGTTCACGGGTTCCAACGAGTATTGGCCTGTACCTGAATTGGTATTTGAGGCGCTTCCATTCCTACATGGAGTGCATGCTCCGCTTATTTTTGTGGGTATCATGACCTTTATTTTGATTGCTAGCTCAGTAACGATGGTATTGGCGGTTGAAGCGGGTCACCGTAACGACCGATCAGAAGTTGTGAAGTGGATGCTTTGGACCTTGCTAGGTGGCATTACCTTTTTGAGCTGCCAAGCTTGGGAGTGGTCACACTTTATACATGGTACTGATGCAGGATCCGTGCTGACCTATGTCAATGGATTGGGTCAGACTGTGACTGAAACTGTGTTTGGTGCCAACCTAATGGTCAACGAATACGGTCCGGGTTCTTTTGCTCAGTTGTTTTTCTTCATCACAGGTTTCCACGGTTTCCACGTGACTATTGGTGTATTCCTGCTTTTTCTTTGCTTCTACCAAGCGGCCGTTGGCGTATACGACAAGCGTGGACATTACGAAATGGTCGAAAAAATTGGCCTGTACTGGCACTTTGTTGATTTGGTGTGGGTTTTTGTGTTCACCCTATTTTATTTGATCTAAGCTTCTCAATCCCGTAGTTATGGAAATTCAAGAAAATAAGTCTACGCTTCAGGTAGCACCTAGAAACGAAGAGAAAATCAAAAAAATCTGGAAAACTGCTGCCATCATGCTATTGATCACGGTAGCGGAATTTATCATGGCCTTTACCATGGACAGAGGTATTTTGCTGTATTCGCTTTTCATCATCCTGACAATTTGGAAGGCTAAATACATCATGATGGAATTCATGCACTTGGGAGAAGAAGCCAAGCCCTTGTTCTATTCCATTATTGTGCCTTTAATCTTCTTAGTTTGGTTGGTGATTGCCTTGATTAAAGAAGGATCGGACATCTTCCTGATGCGCTGGTAGAAATAGAATTTTGTTAAAAAAATAGAGGTTGAAGTGAATCACTTCAACCTTCTTTTTGTTATAACCACATTATGCGAAGTTTACGAATTCTACAGGGTTTTGTCTTGGTGTGCATCTTGCTCGTCCCAGTACTTATTTTCTTGTTTTTGAAGGGCTTTGGGAAAAACGAATACGACCTTCCCATCTTCTTTCAAAAAGGGGTTGATAATCCCTTTAAGGAATGTCCTGTTACAGATAGCACGCAGCACTATATCCCTGAGTTTACCTTTACTAACCAGGAGGGTAAGCCAATTGGTAGGGCGCAGATGGAGGGGAAAATCACCGTGGTTGATTTCTTCTTTACGTCCTGCCCCAGTATCTGTCCGGTAATGTCCAAGGAGATGGCTCGGGTCAACGATATGTTTAGGGATGAGCCTCAGGTGCAGTTGATGTCTATTAGCATTGATCCTGAGTATGACACCCCGCAAATCTTGAAGAAATATGCCGATGAACACCAAGCCATCCCGGGTAAGTGGCATTTTCTGTCGGGACCCAAGCTGGAGACCTTCCAGTTGGCACGCTGTGGCTTTGTGCTTCCTGCACTCGATGGAAATGGGGTGCCTGATGATTTTGTACACAGTGACAAGTTTATGTTGATCGACGAGGAGGGTAGAATCAGGGGCTATTACAGCGGTACCACACGCGAGCAGGTTGATTTATTGATGTTAGAAACAAAAATCCTATTGCATGGAAAAGACTAGTAATTCTGCAGCGCCTCAGCAGGAGGCTAAAGTGAAAAGTTGGATCATTGGGATCTCCGTTGCCGTTCCTTTGGCAGTGGCAGTGCTGTTGTTTATGCCAACAAAAATCACTTCTCTAGGAGGATGGGTGTATTTTTTACCTCACCTCAATGCGGTCATTAATTCCGCAGCCTCCGTAGCGCTACTCTTGGGCTTGGTGTTTATCAAGCAAAAGAAGTATGTCTTGCACGGAGCGACGATGACGGTTGCGTTTATCTTGGGAGCAATCTTCTTGGTTTCTTACGTCATCTATCATGGGGCAGCAGAAAGTACTACTTTTGGTGGTGAGGGTACCATTCGTTTGGTGTATTATTTTCTATTGATTACCCACATCTTATTCGCGGCCATTGCTTTGTTTCCGATCTTGTTTGCCTACTATTATGGCTATACCAATCAGCGCGAAAAACACCGTAAAGTGAATAAATATGCCTATCCGATTTGGTTGTATGTGTCTGTCACTGGTGTCATTGTTTACTTGATGATTTCGCCGTACTACACACAATCCTTCTAAAGCTGTTTCGTTTTACTTACTAAGCAAGTTTTTGTTACGCCCATGAAAATCAAATTGCTGTTCTTCCTCGCCTGCAGCCTCCTATTTCAGCTCTCCGCAGCAGGGCAATGTGCGATGTGTCGTGCTTCTGTTGAAAACAACGTGAGCAATGGGGATACAAGCATCGGAGCGGGTTTGAATAATGGGATTTTGTACCTTGTGGTAATGCCTTACCTGATGGCGGGAATTATCGGCTTTCTGTGGTACAGGTCTTCTAAAAGGAAGAAGGCAAGGCTCAAGGTGCGCTAATTGTTCCTCGGCAAAGTTTGATTCTAAACCTTGCTTTTTTATTTTTAGTCTCCATGAAGCTTTCACTACGCAGTATTCTGCTTGCAGGAACGGTCCTTCTTCTTCCTATTGCACTGATTTTAAATTTTTTTGTTTTTCAAAAAAGTCAGGAGGAAACCTATTTAGAAGCTATTGAAAAGAAAATCCAACAGGTGGATGCGCAATTTGTGCAGGACCAGGAGCTTTTTCTTCGGCAGCTTGGTACAGATACCTTGAGCTTTGAACTGATAAGTAGCAATCCTTCTATCCATCCTTTTTTTGTTGTTGGTTCTTCTGGGGAGCTTCTTTATTGGTCTGACTATGGATTTACCCTTGACTTTTCTATCCTAGATTTGAGCAAGGAGTATCAGCTGGTCACTGTACCTTATGGTACATTTTTGGTGAAATCCCGAAAGATTGACCCGAAAAAGGAGACCCCTTATTTCATTCAAGCTTACCGATTGATTTGGCCAGGTAATATTCAAAACGAATACCTCGAGACGGGTCCTAATCCGGAGTTATTCGGAAATGCCTTATTTACCTTGTATGCCAATCCTGAGGAAGGAGACTACCAGGTTAATTCATCTGAGGGTGTTTCACTTTTTGGAATAGACTTTCAGCTAGGATTTGCTTCGGTAGGAAAAGCATTGACTACGCCGCTGCTGATTTTTCTAGGATCCCTATTCTTGCTCTACGGTTTGCTGAGCTTTAATTTTTTGAGAAATAAATGGAGAAATGGGCGGCAGTGGCAGGCCATAGGCTATGGGTTTTTTATTCTTGTCCTTATTCGTGTGGGCATGCTTATGTTGAACTTTCCTACTGCATACCTGAATCTTTCGCTATTTGATCCAGTGTATTATGCCTCTTCCTGGCTCGCTCCCAGTTTGGGGGATTTGCTCCTTCATACGGTTTGTTTTGTAGGTATTTTTGCGCTATTACTGGTTCAGCTTTCTTCCAAATCCTCTTTGGAAAAAGTGGATCTATGGAGGCAACGGTTTCGCATGGACTGGTTTCTACTGCTGGCTTACGCGAGCAGTACCCTATTTTTCGTTTGGCTTTGGATGGTGCCTCGTGACCTTGTACTCCATGCGCAATGGGCCCTTAACGTTTCTTCAATTCCGTCCTTTGATGGACTAAAAGGGGTTAGTTTTCTTGTTTTATTCCTTTGGGCTGCGGTCTATGTATTGCTAAGCTTATCCTTGATGCGCTTGTTGTTGCTGGGAAGTTTGGATAAGGCCTTGCACTATAGGATGCTAGTAATTTTCGCCTTGCCAGTCTTAGCTACCTTCTTTTTTTGGAGTGTGTGGCTAGGAATTGCTGGGCTGGTTCACTTTCTTTTTCTTTTTTCCATTTTACGGTTTGACCTATTTACCAATGTCTTTCGATTGGGCTTGGAAACCTTCCTTACCTTGTTTTATGGAAGTTTGGTGGCAGCAGCAATCGTGGCAGCCAGTAGTTTTGAAACCTCCGTGGAGCGGCTTACTCAGGCTAAGTTGGCCTTTGCTAACGAGTACCTCATTGCTTCAGAGGAGAAGACTGCGCTTTTTTTAGAAGACATTTTTTTACGGCTCAAAGGAGACCTGTTTGTTCAAAACCGGCTTGGGGATCCCTTACTTTCCAAGGATCCCATTGTGAGCAAAATCCGCAAGATTTATTTGGATAATTACTTTGATCAATTTGATGTGGTGGTCCGAATTTTCTCCTCTTCAGGGAAGCAAATCGGTGGCTCTTCGGAGGGGGGGTCCCTTAACTCGCTGCGGCAGCAGTACATCAAAAGTGATTTTGCAACAGAGGTAAAAGATCTTTATTTCGTGCGGGATAAGGAATCGGGCAAGGGCAACAAATTTGTTGCCTTTGTACCCCAAATGAAAGGTGGAATCAGCCTTGGAACCATTTATCTTGAGCTTACCCAACTTAGGATGCAATCGGGTAGTGCTTATCCGCGATTATTGTTGGATAAGAAATACGTAGACCAGTTGGAGGCGAGTACCTACGACTATGGGGTTTTTAGGGATGGAGTTTTAGTACGGAGTTCGGGTAGTTTCAATTACCTGCAAGAAGAGGTTGCTGCGCTACTCAAGGAGGAACGTTTGGGTACTTCGGGACTTTATGCCTTAGGCTACCGACATATTGGTGTTAAGAATGGGGAGGAGTTGATCTTGCTGTCCTCTCCTTCGGCTACCATAGATCAATTCTTTGGTACCGTGTCCCTATTTTTTGTGGTTTTTGTTTGCCTCACCTTTCTTGCTATTGTAGTCGGTATATTCTTGCAAGGGTACCAAAGCTTTGAGGTCAACTATTCCACCAAGCTTCAACTCTACCTCAATTTTGCCTTTTTCTTTCCAATTATAATTATCTCCTTGATCACTACTGGCCTGCTTTCTCAGAGTTATCGAGACGACCTCAACGGGCAATACCTCCAGAAGGCGACCTTGATTAAAGGGAACTTGGTACGGTTTTTCGGAGGACAAAATTTGGAAGAGTTGGACCGAGATGCCTTAAATGAAGAGATCAATACCCTGGCTACCACCATTGGTAGTGATATTCATTTGTACAGTCGGGAAGGGCTGCTGCTTGCCTCTAGTCGGAGCAGCATCTTTGAAAAGAAATTGCTCTCTACGTACATCAATCCTGCAGCGCTGGCTGGTATAGTGGAGAAAAAAGAGGGGCAGCTGGTAGCAGATGAGCGGGTTGGTACGCTTAAGTACCAAACCGTTTACTTGGCTATTCCTTCTCAACTAGATCCTTCCCTAACGGCGATCTTGGCTATTCCTTTCTTTGAATCTGAGGAAGAGCTCAACGCGATGATTTCGGATGTATTGGGTAAGGTATTCAATGCTTTTGTTGTCATTTTCATCCTGTTTTTGCTAGTTTCTTTTCTGGTCACCAAAAACCTCACCCTTCCCTTTCGCCTGCTTACGCAAAAGTTGAAAGCAACCAACTTGGAGGACAACGAACCCATGGTATGGGCATCCAAAGACGAGATTGGGCTGTTAGTCAACGAATACAACCAGATGCTGTATAAGCTAGAGGCCAGTAAGAAAGTGCTAGCTTCTACGGAGAAGGAATCCGCCTGGCGTGAGATGGCCAAGCAGGTGGCTCATGAAATCAAAAACCCTTTGACGCCAATGAAGCTCACGCTGCAGCACCTGCTGCGCTTGGAACAAGAAGGGAAGTTGGAAGATGCCGACAAACTTAAAAAGTCTCTGGAAACATTGATTCACCAGGTAGATGCGCTCAGCGGCATTGCTTCTTCTTTTGCTACGTTTGCTAAAATGCCATTGCCTAGCAACGAGTTACTGAATTTTAAGGAGGTTGTAGTCAAGGTCTTGGAGCTATTCCGTACCGACAAGCGCATGCAGCTTGACTTTAAAGACGACACCTATACTGATCAGATTTTCATCTTAGGAGATGACGCCCTTTTTGGTCGCGTGATTTCAAATTTGATTATCAACGGCATGCAGTCCGTTGCTCCTGGAACGAAGCCCCACATCCGAGTTTGGCTTTGGAAGACCGATAAGGCGGTGTTTTTAGAGATTTCGGACAATGGAAAGGGTATTCCTTTGGTTCTGCGTGACAAAATCTTTGTGCCCAATTTTAGTACCAAGAGCCAAGGGTCAGGGTTGGGACTTGCAATAGCCAAAAGTGGTGTGGAAACCGCCGGTGGTAAAATCTGGTTTGAAACCGAAGAGAGCAAGGGTAGCACTTTCTTCCTCACCTTCCCTTTAGCAACGGCTAACTAGAAGGGCCAATTTTTTTCTTCAACTCAGCTGGGTAAAATTCCTTACCGTTCGAAATTTTCTCAACGTAGGGCAATTCATAAAAATAGGTAACTTTGCTCTAAGTAATTAGTTGTTACACTAACTATTAAGCAACGAAACATAATGAGAAAAAGCATTCTGGTCAGTGGAGGCACAAAGGGAATCGGACGAGCAATCGTTGAACGATTTGCACAAGAAGGGTTTGATGTATTTACCTGTGCGCGAAATGCTTCCGACTTGGCTGCGCTACGCGCGTCATTGGAGGCAAGCTTTCCCGGCATCCGTGTAGCTACCTGGGTGGCGGACTTATCCAAAAAGGAGGAAGTCAGCACCTTTGCAGAAGGAGTCAAAGCCCTTGGAATACCTGATGTGATCGTTCACAACACCGGTGTTTTTTTGCCAGGAGCTTTGCATGAGGAGGCTGAAGGTAATTTGGAGTTTTTGATGCAGACCAATCTTTTTTCAGCCTATCACCTTACGCGTGCTTTTGCTAACGAACTTATACACCGTCGCTCGGGCCATATTTTCAGCATGGGATCCATTGCGGGCATTACGGCCTACGCTAATGGTGGAAGTTATTCCGTTTCTAAATGGGCGATGCTAGGGATGACCAAATGTTTTCGTGAAGAGTTTAAGCCATACCAAATCAAGGTGACCTCCATCTTGCCAGGCGCCACCTTAACGGATGCTTGGGCAGGTGTGGATTTGCCTGAATCACGTTTTGTAGCGGCGCAAGACGTGGCCGACTGCGTTTGGGGTGCTTATAACCTTTCCCCTGGTGCTGTTGTTGAAGAGTTAATTATTCGTCCCCAACTTGGAGATATTTAAGCTATGAAATCTCAAATCATACCCCTTGAAGGCAGTTATTGCAACAGCTTGACCCAGTATTCCCGAAGAGTAACCATTCCGGTAAGGGTAGGTGACGTGTTCATCGGTGGGGATAACCCCATCGTTGTGCAGTCCATGACTACGGTCGATACCATGGATACACAAGGCTCCGTGGAGCAGTGTATTCGCATGATTGATTCCGGATGTCAGCTGATTCGAATCACCGCACCTTCGCTCAAAGAGGCGGAGAACCTGCGGAACATCAAGGATGAATTGCGGAAAAGGGGCTATACTACTCCATTGGTAGCAGACATTCACTTCACGCCTAATGCTGCTGAATTGGCAGCTAAAATCGTCGAAAAAGTCAGAATCAATCCGGGCAATTATGCCGACAAAAAGAAGTTTGAAGTCATCGACTATACGGATGCTTCCTATGCTGAGGAGCTTGAGCGCATCAGGGAGCGTTTTTTGCCTTTGATTAAAATATGTAAGGAGCATGGTACGGCCATGCGAATCGGTACCAATCACGGTTCCTTATCGGACCGTATCATGAGTCGCTACGGAGACACGCCGCTTGGGATGGTGGAGTCCGCCTTAGAGTTTCTCAGAATCTGCGAAGACGAAAAGTACCACGACATCGTCATTTCAATGAAGTCCTCTAACACGCAAGTAATGGTGCAAGCCTACCGTTTGCTTGTTCAAAAGCTAAACGAAGGTGGATTTAAACCCTATCCCTTGCACTTGGGTGTCACTGAAGCCGGTGAAGCTGAAGACGGTCGAATCAAGTCGGCGGTAGGGATTGGCACCTTGTTGGAAGATGGTTTAGGGGATACAGTTCGGGTTTCCTTGACTGAAGATCCCGAATTTGAAGCACCTGTAGCACGCGCTTTGATTGATCGTTATGTCCACAGAGCTGCGCATGCGCCTATTTCTCCCATCACCGAATACCCCATCACTCCTTTTGAGTACAGCAAACGACAGGCGAGCGAAGTCTACAATTTTGGTGGACAAAATGTGCCGCGGGTAATTGCCGATATCTCACAACTCGATCAAGTCACTGACCGTGAAATGAAGGCCGTAGGGCATTTTTATCTGCCTGAGTTAGATAAGTGGAAGATGAATGACCTTGGCTGTGACTTTATCTATTCGGGTAGTCATTCCATTCCTTTCATGCTCCCTAACGGGATGAAAGAGATTCAAAACTTTTCCGTTTGGGAAAAAGTAGCAGATCAACAGAATAAATTTCCGCTGTACCAGCTCTCAGAATTTAGTGGGGCGACTCATTTTCACCCTGAACTTAATTTTCTCGAGGTATCCGATTTGGAAATACAAGAGGCTATTGCGCTGGTCAATACGCGAAAAGATAGCGTACTCATTTTGACTACTTCGAATACCCATGCGCTCCCAGCTGTGAGAAGGGCTTTTGTGGAGCTTCTTCTATCCAACTGTGCGGTGCCTGTGGTAGTAAAAGTAAATTACCCCGCACAGCATGCAGACCAGACCATGCTTTATGCAGCCACTGATGTAGGTGGACTATTGGTGGATGGACAGGGGGATGGAATATTTATTTCCTTGCCTCAAGAACCTCAGGAAAGTAGAGCTGTATTGTTAGAGCAGATCAAATTGCATAACTCGGTGAGTTTTGGGGTGCTCCAAGCTGCACGCACGCGCATGTCCAAGACAGAATACATTTCTTGCCCTTCCTGTGGGCGTACGCTATTTGATTTGCAAATAACAACAGCGATGATCCGAAAGCGTACCGATCACCTGAAAGGGGTGAAGATTGGCATCATGGGCTGTATTGTCAATGGGCCGGGTGAAATGGCCGATGCCGACTATGGCTATGTAGGTTCCGGTAAAGGAAAAATCACCTTGTATAAGGGTAAAGAAGTTGTCAAGCGATCCGTGGCTTCCGAAAAAGCAGTGGACGAATTGATCAATATCATCCGAGAGGACGGAAGGTGGACGGAGCCAGAAACCCTATAGGCTGTTTCCTAAAAGGTGAAAACTAGTGACCTAGGTTTGCTTTTCTAGTAAAAAAATAAACTTATCTCGGTGCCTATGGGTTTCCTATAAAACTGTTATGTAATGTCTGAGAAAAATCAAGTAAAGGAGTTTTTCAAGTTGGGGGAGGTGGGAAATTATTTTCTGCGGGTATTCAAAAAGCCAGATCCCAATGCGCCGACTAACATCAACTTGCGCATGATGCATGGTATCAACAAGATTTCCATTTTGGTCTTCCTTGCTGCTGTCATTTTTTGGACAGTGAAAAGATTTCTATAAGAATACCTTTTTTAGTGAGTTCCTCAAAATAGGATCCCCACCTGAACGCTGAGGCTATGGTAGAGGATCGAAGTGGAGTTTAAGGAACTAAAGCCCTTTGGGAGGACATCTCTTGTACGAAATAGGGGTATTTTTGGCTTGCTATCCGCGCTGGTATGTGCTCCCTCAAAATAATAGGTTGGTTGTCTTTTGTATCCCACACTTGCCGTGAGTGCCCAGTTTCCTCTTTTTGCGGGTAACTTAATCCCAATTTCGGGGTGAACTAGTACTCCTGCCTCGTGCCAGTTGCTTGACCAATCTGTTCGATCCACTTTTTCAAGTACCGTGGATCCATAGCCCAAATCAAGGCCTCCGAAAAATTGGGGTCCCGACTTTTTACCTAAAAAACCTCTCCAGCCTATTCCTATAGGAATAAGCGTGACGCTAGGGTAGTGGTCCACGCCAAGGTAAATGCCAACTACTTGATTTCGAATGACCTCCTTGCCATGAAAGGCTGAAAAGGAAAATGTGGTTCTCTGGTTCGTTTTTTCGTCCCACAGGTTTTTCGTTTTTCCGCCAAGCAGGCCAACCTCTAGTTGCGTCATCCAGGGCTTTGTCTGAGCTAAGGAAGTCTGAAGACCACAAAAGATCAATGCGATTAAAATCAGAAGCTTTTTCTGCATGTTGTTAGCTGACTTCAATAGGATTGCTTACTTGGATACAGCTCAGTTTTTTCAATTGGGCGGGATTGCTGTAATCATATTGGCATACCCCATCTGGACCGATCACAATCAAGGACTTGGGTCCTGGGATGAGGTCTGAAGACTTCATGGACTGGATAAATTCCAGCTGATTTTTGTCGATGTTTAGTACATCGGATGCGTTAAAACTTTTAAGACCATGCTTGCCTTCTGCTACATACAGGTATTTTTCCGCCAAGCCCAGTCCATGTGGGTTGAGCATTGGGTATGCTTTTTTGAGTTTGGGTTGGTAAGGATCCTTGATATCGAGTACGTGCAGTTCATTGACCCCATTGACACAGAAATTACCACTTCGAAGTGTCACAAAGGCATATTCCTCATTGACTACTACTGGATCACAGGACAGGACATGCTCGTAAACGGCCATGCGTATCGGTGCAGCTGGGGTGGAGGCATCGTAGATGTGCAAGCCTCGGTTGGAGCCAATAAATAATTTTTGATCAAAAGGGAAGATGGTTTCAATACCCCAGCCTAGTTCGATGGGCTTGAGGAACTTGGGTTCGGCAGGGTTGAGGACCTCAAACACGCGGAGTGTGGAGGCATCTACAGCAAAAAGGTGCCCGTCCATCAGCGTAAAACGAGCCATAGAACCACCGGTGCCGTAACTTTGGGAAGCTTTGGCCATATTAGAAGTGAGGCTCATGTTAGGACGTACCGTCCACATTGTTTCAAATGCCCAGGTGGGGCTTTCACTTGTGAGCACGGTGTCTTTGAAGGTGATTATTTTTCCGGTGCTGTGCTGATATAGGTGGTTAAACACATCTTCCACCCGCTTTACTAAGCGGATATTTCGAATGTTGCTAAGGTCAAAGGCAAGCAAATCCACGTAATTGTCTGCGTACAAGATGTCGCTATTGACTGCCAGGTCAATATTCCCTTCAATTGGGATAAAGCTTAGGTTGATGGGGTTCGCCGGATTTTTGTTGTCATAGATGTGTATCCCTTGGTTGGGTTCATTGATCAGCAAATAGTCCTTGTATAGGTATATTTTTCCTGGATTCTCAATTTCCTGGGCTGGAGCGACGGATATTAATTTGGCACGAACATCTTTCATTTCCAGGTAGACGGGCATCATCGTGCGGAAAGTGTAGGTGCTGTTGACCTCATCCATACACGAAAAAAGTAGACTACTTCCAAAAAGGATGACTAAGAGGGGAATGAAGCGATTTTTCATAGCTGGAGTTGTTTAAAAAGCGTGTTACAAAACTAATTTATTTCTAAACGTCTGGCTAGTTCAATTCGCTACAATGGGGATAAATATTCCTTCGCGTATAGGTCTACTTTTTTTTCGTATGGGTGTCCTTAGCTTATTTTCAAGCTACTGATTCGATTTGGATTACAGGGATTTCTAGAATCTATATCTGCCTTGGAGAACAAGAAAGGAATACTATCCAAAAGGTAGGGGAGGTGGATCTGCTGAAGGCGTTATTTTTTAGGCAATCGCTGGTGGATAATCACCCATAAATGGTGCATAACTTGTTCGTTTACAGGTAATTTTGTGGTAAAAATTGTGGGGAACTTTTTAGTAAAAAACTTGTTATTTTTTTTTTATTCATCCAACTTCAATTCATCAAGTAAGAGAAAAAAGGACCGAAAGTAAGATTTCGGATCGTAGTTTGAATGTTTGAGATCGGGCACAAAGAAGGGCTTACCTTAGGGTTAGTCTCTGAGATAGGAAACTGTAGAAATGCCAAAAAACGATGGGCTTGAATTTGAGAACTTCTTCGGAAAGAATCAAAGTTCCATGCAAGATGGACCAAGAAAGTAATTTCTTGGTTGAAAGGGGTAACCCCAGAATTGCAAAAAAAATGGATTAATCGGCACAGGTTGTCTTTCGGGACAAGTTGTACAAACATCGGCACAAAGGAACTGAAACTTTATTGGGGCAGTTTGTAACGGGAAACCGCAGACGTGTAGAATAGATCGGCCTGGAAGCTTATCGTCAAGGTAGCTTCGGGATGACCGCCATGAAGGAACGCTTGGATACAAGGGTTTGAGATGGGAAACCACAGAATTGGAAGGAAAAATCTAAAAAAACGGGACAAGTCCGGAAGGGCGACTTCATTTGACGATTTGGACCTGGGCAACTGGGAAAAGTCATTACCTGTAGCTTGAGGTAGACGGTGAACTACGGGGATCTGTCAACCAAACGGGAAGCTTTCGAAAGAAATGCTTCCCGTTTCTGTTTTTAGCACTTTTTCAAAGGCAAATAAAAAAACAGATGAAGTTCGAAGAATTTTTTAGATCAATGGAAACCGGTTATTCCAATCCCAAAACACAATGGCCCACGGTTGAATGCTGTCCTCAAACCGATGGATGACTTTAAATCCTACCCGTTGGTGCGCCGCCATGGACCGGTAATTAGTCAGCGCAATGGAAGTAATTGCAAAGTCATGTGTAGCGGCATATTGCGCTCGGAAAGCGGCATACAGTTGATCAAATACTCCGGTTCCGCGTTGAGTCTTTCCTACACATACCTGCCCCACGACCATGGGTTGGTAGGCGGTTACTTTTTTACCGGCAACCTCCAACTCATCAAAATTTTCAAAAAGGGAAGCCATCATGGGTACTACCCTTCTCGAGGCTAAAGTCATCGCCAAGACATAGCCCACAACCTGCTCATTTTCTTTGGCTAGGACATGTGGGGCAATGCTGTGCATGGCCTCCAATTGGTCCAAGGTATGTGGAATAGTCACAAAGCCTTGCGCTGCCTTGTCTTCTTCCGAGAGGATGGTTAGCAGATTTTCTCGTTGTAGGGATAAAATACCCTCGAGCTCCGAGGTTGATTGGGAAAGGCTTAGGTGAACCATCTATTTCTTACTAAAAATTTTTCCAAATAAGTGCATTTAATGGTTGCTAAAAAAGTGGCAAGAAGACCTCCCAAGTAAGTAAAGATGGATAAGTCTTAAATTTTCTGTAATTTCAGACTACTTCTTTTGCGCTGCCTATGAAACCTATTTCTTATTTCTACGGTCTTTGGGTGTTTCTCTTTGCCCTTTTCGCCTTTTGGCAATTCAACGATCCTGATCCAGAAGTTTGGGTAAGCATCTATGCCGTTGCCGTGATTTTTTCGCTTTTCGGGGTGCGTGGCGTTTTTCCTAAGTTACCACTGACCTTAGTCGTTGTCGTATGTCTCCTCGGGGCTGCCTATTTCTTTCCAGGTGGGGTAAGTGATTGGATTGCTGCCGAATGGGCACAGAAGGATTTGACGATGAAAACACCGCAGATGGAAGAAAACCGGGAAACCTTCGGGTTACTTATCATTGCACTTGTCTTGAGTCCAGCACTTTACCAAGCCTGGAAGAAAAAATAAAAATAAGTTACCCTAGCTAACCCCATTGCCCGATCAGGGTTTTACCTATGAAAAGAATAGCCTTCTTTACCCTGCTGCTCCTTGCATCATTTGGCCTACATGCCCAGTCTGCCCTTACGAGCAAGTATTTTGAAATGCGAACATACACGGTATATGAAGGGAAGATGCCTGACCTTATCCAGCGTTTTCAAAATCATACGCGAGCGTTATTTACCAAACATGGCATCGAAAATGTCGCCTACTTTCTTTCTGAGGAGCATCCTGAAAAACAGCTTACCTTTATTATTGGATATCCTTCTGCATCAGAACGTGATATCCGATGGGGCAATTTTGCGAATGATCCCGAATGGAAGGCCGTTGCCAAGGCTTCTGAAGCCAATGGACCGATTGTTCAAAAAGTAGATCAGGTATTTATGGAATGGGCCAAGGATCTTAATGCTGCAAAAGCCCCTCAGCCAAGCGGAATCATTCAATTGCGAACATACCATCTTCTTCCAGGGAAATTGGAGGCGATTCAAACTAGGTTTCGAGATCATACCCAAGCCTTATTTGAAAAGCAAGGGTTCTCCAATTATTACTATTGGATAACGGTAGAAAAAGAGGGTGGACAGCCCAAATTGGTCTATTTGCTAGGACACCGAACTAAAGATGAATTTAATGCGGCCTTTGGAAGGTTTGGAGTAGATCCGGAATGGATTCGGGTTCAAAATGCCTCTGAGGCACCAGGCAAGATTATAGAGAAGATCGATGAGGTATTTTTCAAAGCCCTTCCTTTTTCTCCTGTCAAGTAAAGGGCAAGCTGATTATCCGCATTTCTCCCTTTGGTAGTTAAGGAAGGGGCTTGCTGGCGGATAATCGTCGACAGCTTACCGTCAACTGCTACTTGAATGATTGCCACCTTCCAAGCCTGATTTCAATACTTCGAATTGAATTCCTAAGGGGTAGTGTAGCGATTCGAATCACTTATACGTTGCTATACTACTAACTCATCCAAAATCATGACCCGAATCTTACCCATTATAGTTTTAGTACTCCTCTTTTCTTGTCGCGAGTCGGAAAGTCCCACTAGTTGTGCTACCTCCAATCCCGTTGAAGATTTGCCCTGGTTGAAAGAGCAAATCAATACTTCTGCAAGTTCGGGTTTGGCCGACTACGTTTACCTCATCCAAGGAACGTACAAAGGCGAAACCGTCTTCTCTTTTCTGAATTGCTGTCCTTTTTGCAGATTTGTACCGCAAGTATTGGATTGCCAAGGGAGTGTGATCAACGTTTCCATAAGTGACGTAACAGATCAAAAAGTGATTTGGCGACCAGCAAAATCTGTTTGTACCTAATACAAGCACAGCATAGGCAAACAAAAAAACCACTCCAAAATTAACTGGAGTGGTTTTTTTGTTTGCTGATTTTGTCTTTTGCTTACTTTCCGTTGAAGGTGATGCCCATGATGATGAAGGTACCAAGGTCAACTCCCTTGGCATCGCTGATTATGTACACCGTGTGCTTTTTACCATCTCCTGCACTCGTTAGCGACAAGTTTGCCTGGTGCATCAGGATTGGCATGTTGGGTAGCTTCATTCCTTGGCTTGGGGCATGGGTTCCTTTTCCGATAATTGCACCTGTCGGACTATCCAAACGGATTTCAAAGTCAATAGGGGATTTAATAGGTTCCTGTGAAGCGGTCATAAAGGTAATCGATCCGATACCTGTGATGTCAATTCCTTGCAAGGCAAAGGATCCTTTTGTATTTGGAACTGTCAATAAGGTCTTTCCATCGTAAACCATCTTAGCAAAGCCAGAGAAACTTCCTGCTTGTTCTAGGTTGATGCTATTGGAACTCAAGATCAAAGAGCTAGATCCTGTAAGCGGCTTGATGGTTGCCCCTCCTTTGTCTGTATAGGAAGCAGATATCACCAAAGAACCGGTAGGAGACGCAGGCTTACCCAAGGTAGGGTCTAGGCTTCCTTTTGCGCCAAGGCTTGGCTTACTTTCGTCTTTAAGGGACAAGATATAGGTCACCAAAGCATTTGCCTCAGAGGTTTTCAAGTCTGGGAAAGCTGGCATAGCTACTTCTCCCCATACACCTCCGCCACCATTTTTGATCTTGTTGACCAGGTAATCTCGATCGCGCTCTCGGTATTTTTTGGCCACTTCCGTGTAGGCAGGGCCTATGGATTTTTCATTCTCCTTGTGACAAGTCTTGCAGGTTAGTGACTGTACCAAGGACTTGCCTGTCATGGCTTCGCTCATGATTTTATGACCCATATCGGCTTCTGCCTGGTCAATGCCCTGCAAATAATCTGCTGCCACATACAAGCTGCTCATGTCCGAAGCTGCTTCAGGGTGATCTTCGTCACTCACAGCTACCGTATAGTTTACTTTTTTTCCAGGGAAGTAGAAGGATTGGTTGCCCACTACAGAGATGCTCACCTGCGGTGCAACATTACCAGAATAAACAGCTACCAGGGGACCTTTGCCAGTCAAGCCAGTTGGGTCTGCGGCGGTTACCTGAATTTCAAATTCCCCTACAGCGGTGAAAGAGTGGGTTAGTGTAGGTTCTGTAGTTGTTTTGGTCACTCCAGCTCCCAGATCCCAGGTGTAGGTAAGTGCGTCGTTTTCAGGATCTGAAGCAGTAGCAGTTACGGTTACCTGAAGTGGGTTTTTGCCAGAAGTCTTGTCCACCTTCACTTCGGTCACTACTGGAGCGCGGTTGCCTCCATTGTAATCGATTCGGAAAAGCCCGGCATCTGGATTTTTGGAGAACCAGCCGTTGCCGTATTCTAGAATGTAAATCTTCCCATCAGGACCCATTTCCATGTCCATCATGGCGTTGAATTTGGTGCCTCCCATGAAGGGTTCCATTTTATCGAAATCCCCATTTTCTTGCATGGTCACCACCTTGATCCAGCCTCTGATCCAATCGTAGATAAATAGCTTGCCATTGTAGTAGTCTGGCATACGTGAATCTGCAGGATATTGATCAGCATAGTAGACCGGTCCAGCCATGGCATTTCGTCCACCTGTTCCTAATTGTGGGAAGTCTGGAGATGCAGCATAAGGATACCAAATGAAGGCAGGTTGTGTAGCAGGTAGTTTCTTCAATCCGGTATTATTCGGTGAATTATTGACAGGGCCAGCCGGATCAAACGAAGGGCCAGGTTGACCTGTTTCGTAATTGAATTCCTTATAGGCAAAATTATTTCCTATGGTGTAAGGCCATCCGAAGTTGCCTGCTTTTCTTGCTTGATTAACTTCGTCGTAGCCTCTTGGACCTTTGATGTCCAAGGAGTCATTGTTGGCATCAGGACCTACTTCACCCCAATAGAGGTAGCCATTTTTCTGATCCACCGAGATTCGATACGGGTTTCGAAGGCCTTGAGCGTAGATCTCTGGTCGAGTGCCTTCGGTACCTTTAGGGTACAAGTTCCCTTCTGGAACGGTGTAGGTGCCATCCTCAGCGACCTTTATTCGAAGGATTTTTCCTCTTAGGTCGTTTGAGTTGCCCGAACTTCTGCGTGCATCCCATTGCTTATTGCCTTCACGGCCATCGACAGGGGCATAGCCGTTGAGGGTGTATATGGACTCTGTCTGATTGAAAGGAGTGGAGTTGTCACCTGTAGATAGGAATAGGTTTCCATCCTTATCAAAAGCGATGGATCCACCGGTATGGCAGCAGATGTTGCGCTGAGAGTAAAGCTCCAAAATGATTTGCTCGGACCCCATATCCCACTTTCCGTCTTTGTACTTAAAGCGAGACAGTCGGTTGATTTCCTTGTCACCTGTGGGCGCATAAAAGGCATATACCCAGCTGTTGGTGGCGTAGTTTGGATCTTTTTGAAGTCCCATCAATCCTTCTTCTGCATTGACGCCTTGTACTTCTGTTTTCCAATAGACGTCTAGCTTTCCAATTTCTTTCAACTCTCCGGTTGCCTGATTGTAGTGAAGAATTTCTCCTCTGCGTTGTGCAACTAAGATATCTAAGTTAGGCAGGATGGTCATCTCCGTAGGCTCGGTAAACTGGCCCATGGAAAGTACTGTCTTGGTGAATCGGTTTTCTTCAGGAGTACGCTTGGTGGTTGCTTTTTTGTAATTCAACTCCATATTCTCTCCCATCGTGTACTGAAGTCCTGCTAGAAGGTGTTTTAAGAAATCGGCTTCTTCATAGGATTCGTTGGTGTGTCCACCGCCAGTATAGAATGCTCTTCCTCCATCAAAATCGTGGTACCAAGCAATCGGGTGCTCGCCCATGTCCATTCCCCCTTGGTAGGAAGCTTCATCTAAAAGAAGGAGTTTTTTGGTCTTAGGATTGACTTTTTTGTAGCTGTACCATTCGTCGGTACGCGCCCAGCTCTCAGGAAGAAAGTCTACAGATGGATGTTTTTCCCCCGTTTTGGTCACTTTTCCCGGTTGCACATTGGGGTGTGGATCGTTGATACCTGGATGGTCTGCAAAATAGCCTCCAACTAGCCGGCCGTACCAGCCCCAGTCGTATTCCGTGTCTGCGGCGGCATGGATGCCTACAAATCCACCACCTGACTGGATGTAGCGTTCAAAATCCGCTTCTTGGAAGTTGTTGAGTACATCTCCTGTCGTGCTTAAAAAGATGACTGTGGCATATTGCGCAAGGTTTTCCTCGTTGATTAACTCCGCATTGCGGGTGGTGTCCACTGTAAAGCCATTTTCAGCCCCCAATTTTTGGATGGCAGCAATGCCTTTGGGAATGGATTCGTGGTAGTAGCCTGCAGTTTTGCTAAACACAAGCACTTTGGGTTGGCCCTCACGCTTTTTAGCGCAAGAGGAAAGCACAGCTCCCGCTAGAACGAGGAAAAGTACTAGGCTTCTTAGGTTTTTTGGGTACTTCATCGGGGTAGAATTAATTTGTCGAAAATAGCAAAAAAGAATAAGTTAATTAGGGTAACTGATTCATAGTTCGGGAGATAATAGAACGAGCGGTAGATTTTGTCGATGAACGTGGGGTTTTCATATTTTTCGTGCCCCCTCACCGATTGCTACCTCAATAAATGCTGGCGTAAGCTGAAATGCTTTTTCATAGGCATTTTGAATTTGTTCCTTGAAAGGCTGAATTTGTTCCTTTTTAATGAGGCTAAGGAGGCAACCACCAAAGCCACCACCCATCATTCGTGCACCCAATACGGCATCAGAAAGTTGGGCCTGCTGAGAAAGAAAATCGAGTTCTGGACAGCTTACCTCAAAATCATCCCGTAAGCTTTGATGGGATGATTGGAGCAGCGAACCTACAAGGGGAAGGTTACTTGAAGCAAGAGCCGCTGCCGTTTGGTGTACGCGAGCACATTCGGTAATCACATGCCTGGCTTTTGGAAAAAGCAGCTCAGGTAATAGGGTCTTGATGGTGGGCAAATCACTTAATACCAAGTCTCTAAGTGTTCGAATCTCCGGAAATGACTGCTGTAAAATTGTTACGCTTTCTTCACATGCTGCACGCCTTTGGTTATAAGCAGTGGATGCTAGGGAATGAGAAACCTTGGAATGGATTAACACTAGTCCATAGTCTCCGAGGTCTACTGGTACGTCGTGATGAGTCAAACTTCTACAATCTAAGAGCATGGCCTGTCCCTGCGTTCCAAAGGCTGAGGCATAGGGATCCATGATGCCGCAATTTACCCCAGCAAAGAGCTGTTCTGATTTTTGTGCATACAGGGCTAGGTTTTTCTTTGGGATTCGAAAGTCAAACAATTCAGAGAGGGCTAGTGCTAGGGATACCGAGAGCGCAGCAGAAGAAGATAAACCAGCCCCAACTGGAATATCCCCTCCAATCACTAAATCCACGTTTTCTAGGGGATAGCCTGCCTGTTGCAGCAGGGTAAACATGCCCATAATATAGGTTGCCCAGTGCCCTTTTTTGGGAGACATGCTATTCAACTCAAAACAAAACTCCTGTTCAAAATCAAGGGAATAGGCTCTACAATAACTCAGGTTGTTTTTTGCAATTCCCACATAAATGCCCTGTGTGATGGCCGCGGGAAAGACAAATCCCTCTTGGTAGTCGGTGTGTTCTCCGATGAGGTTGATTCTGCCAGGAGCAAAAACGTGAAGGGGGGACGTTTCGAAATGGTGTCGAAAGGTTTCGGTGATCCGTGACTGCATGAGAGAGTCGATTGTCATTTGGGAGCAAAAAACACTAGCTCCTTAGGAAGTAGTTGGAAAATGTTGGGAAGATTTTCTGATGACGAGGGTAGTCTCTAGCACAATGGAAAGCGGGTCATCCGAGGCGATGCCATCCAGTTGGTCGAGAAGGTGGCCTACGGCAAGTTTTCCCATCTCATACCCAGGCTGTGCCACGGTGGTCAGGGGAGGTTCTACCACAGCTGCGGTGGGGTTGTCGGTAAATCCTGCCAAGGCAATGTCCTTCGGCACGTTGATTCCCTTGCTTTTCCAGTGGGTGAGTACGTCTACGGCGACGGGATCAATCATACAAAAAACTGCCTCTGGGCGGGAATCCATTTCCAGGAGGTCTTGAGCCACCCGAAGGTTGCCTGCTAGGGTAAGGTCTGTGATATGTACCAGGACTGGGTCTACAGACACTCCAAATTCGGCCAAGGCGCGGAGGTAGCCCTCCTTTCTTTTTTTAGAAATGTAAAGCTCTTCGGGGCCTGAAACGTAAGCTATACGTCGGGAGCCATTTTCTAGCAGGTGCTTAACCACTTGGTAAGCTCCTCCAGCGTCGTTGAAAGTGACTTTGGAGACCGGAATTTTCTCTTCTACCCGGTCAAATAAGACAAAATTGATTTCTCGCTGATACAGGTCATGGAGGTGATCAAAGGTGTTTGTTTCTCGGCTCAGAGAGATTAAAAGACCATCGACCTGGCTAGAAACGAGGGTTTGAATATTGGCTTTTTCAAGAGCCAAGGACTCGTTGCTTTGGCAGATGATGACATTATAGCCACGGGTATTGGCAAGGTCTTGGATGCCACTGATGCAAGACGCGAAAAAATGGGAGGTTATTTCAGGGACGATGACGCCAAGGGTTTTTGAGCGGCTGATGCGAAGACTTTGGGCCAGGAGGTTGGGACGGTAGTTCATCTCCTTGGCAGCTTCGACGATTTTTCGCTTCGTTTCTACGTGCAGTTCGGGGGAGTCTTGCAAGGCTCTGGAGACGGTAGAGACAGACACGCCAAGTTTCTTGGCGATTTCCTTCATCGTAACCTGACGTCCTTTTTTCATCCGACCCGACTTTTTTTAATTTTTATTACCTGCAAACGTCTGCAGTTACGAATAAAGCAAAGATTTTCAGAAAAATCGCTATTCTTGGTAGATAGTAGCCAAAACAGTTTCGCCAACTACCTTCAAGGTCCGGATTTCAATTCCTTCTAAGGCATCCTGGTGGGTATGGTGGTAGTCACCAAAGCCTAACTCTGGAGAGAAATCAATGATATCAATTATAGGAATACCTGCCCATTCATTCACAAAAACATGATCATCTAAGAGTTCTGGGGCATCCTGCTGGATAAAGTAGGAGCCATGGCCAAGAAAAGAAGCATTGCTCCAAACCTTGGAAAGGATGCCGTTGGCAAATTTTCTTGAATAACCCTCTCGGTAGAAACGGGCATTTTTTCCACCCACTAAGTCCACCAAAATGCCATAGTAGGCAGAGTAGTTGGGAAGGTGCTTGTTTTTGGACCAATACTGGGAACCGTGGCACCACCAAATCTTGGTATTGTCTCTGCTGGATGCGTATTCGGGTTCCCCGTCGTCCTCCCCATCAAAGAAAATAAGGTCGATGCCTACACCTTCAGGAAGTGGCTGTGTGGAAATACTGCGGGCGATTTCCATCAGTACGCCTACTCCAGAAGCGCCATCGTTGGCTCCGTCTATAGGCTGATCGATCCGCTGGGTGTCCTTGTCTGCTATTCGTCTCGTATCCCAATGCGCAGCAAGGAGGATGCGCTTGGTGGCCTGAGGGTTGATGGAAGCAATTACATTGCTAAGATTCCAAGTCAAGTCATCGTAGGTTTTGGCCTGAAAGTCTTGCACTTGAACGGTCCAGCCGTATTTTGTTAAGGTTTCTACCATCCAGGCTTTGGTTGCAGCATGCCCGGCGGTACCCGGAACGCGGGGTCCAAAATCCACTTGCTTTTTCACAAAGGCGTATGCTGAATCTGCTTGAAAGCTTGGATATGGCTTAAGGGCAACGGTTTCAGTTTTGGTTTCTGTGCTTTTCTCCCCTGAACAGGACACCAAGAGGAAGAGAAGTACGAATACTCCCCAGTGTAGCTTATTCTTCATATGCCCAGTCGATACGGTCTTTCATGTCTTTGACGACAAAGCCCATGGCTTTGAGGCCTATGCGAATTTCATCCACCTTGGCATAGTTCCGAGCGGTTTTGGCTTCGCTGTATTGGGTGAGCAAAAGGTCAAGAAGCGCATTCTGTACGTCTCCTTTTTCCTCAACGAGGCCTAAAATTTCCTCCACAAAGGTGATATAAGTGGCAATCATCTTGGTAAACACTTCTTCTCCTAGGGCAGCCGCATGAAGCTGGCCCGTGAAGACAGCGTTGATTTTCTTTAGTAAGTTGAATAGGTGACCAATGGCCATGGCTGTATTGAAGTCATCGTCCATGGCACGGTAGGCAGCGGTGATGCTTGCCTCCACCTGTTGTACTTGTTCCTCATCGAGGGCTACCTCTATATTAGGCGTATAGTCCATGCTTCGGACAATGCGCAAGCCGTTGATGATCTTTTTGTATCCTTTTTGCGCAGCACGAAGCGCCTCGTTGGAAAAGTCCAGCGTAGACCGGTATTGGGCCGTCAAGATAAAGTAACGGATGGTCATCGGGCTGTAAGCCTGCTCCAATAGTGGGTGCTTCCCCGTGAATAGCTCTTGTAGCGTGATGAAGTTGCCCAAGGACTTGCCCATCTTTTGCCCGTTGATGGTGATCATATTATTGTGCATCCAATACTTGGCCGGGTCGCGATGGTTGCAGGCATTGCCTTGCGCGATTTCGCATTCGTGGTGAGGGAAAAGCAAGTCCATACCGCCTCCGTGGATATCAAATTGGGTTCCTAGGTATTTGGAACTCATGGCAGTACATTCTAGATGCCAGCCTGGAAAGCCCACACCCCAAGGGGAGGGCCATTTCATCAGGTGCTCGGAAGAAGCATTTTTCCAGAGGGCAAAGTCTACGGAATTGCGTTTCTCCCCCTGACCCTCGAGTTCGCGGCTACCGCTAACTAGGTCGTCGATCACGCGTCCGGAGAGCTTTCCATAGGTATAGCGCTCGTTGTAGGCGAGTACATTGAAATAGACCGAACCGTTAACGACATAAGCAAGGCCTTCTTTGAGAATGGATTCCACAAGGGCGATTTGCTCGGGGATATGACCTGTAGCACGGGGCTCAATGCTCGGTTTCCAAGTGTTGAGCAGGGCCATGTCGCGGTGATAGGTGTCCGTGTATTGCTGGGCCACTTCCATGGGCTCCAGCTGCTCGAGTTTGGCTTTTTTGGAGATTTTATCTTCTCCTTCGTCAGCATCTCCTGTGAGGTGGCCAACATCGGTGATGTTTCGGACGTAGCGTACGCGGTAACCCAAATGCGTCAAGTAGCGGTTAACCGTATCAAAGGTGATGGCCGGCCGTCCATGTCCCAGGTGTGCGTCTCCATAAACCGTAGGCCCGCACACATACATGCCCACAAAGGGAGGGTTGATGGGTGCAAAATCCTCCTTCTGTCGAGAAAGGGTATTGTAGAGCTTGAGCTGGTGTGCTTTCATAAAAGTACAATGTACAAAGTACCAAGTACGAAGTACAACATTTTTCTGAGTTTGAATTTGACCTTTGAGGTTTTCAAAACCTCGAAGGTCTTGATTTTCATAAAAACCTCAAAGGTTAGAAAAAAAACCTTCGAGGTTAGGAAAAACCTTCGAGGTTATTAATGCTTGAAGTGGCGGACACCCGTCAGCACCATGCTCATGCCCTGGGCATTGCAGTAGTCGATGCTGTCCTGGTCCTTGATGGAGCCGCCCGGCTGCACCACGGAGGTGATGCCTGCCTCGTGGGCGATGGCAACACAGTCAGGGAACGGGAAGAAGGCATCGGAAGCCATGACAGCGCCTTTCAAGTTGAAGCCAAACTCATTTGCTTTCGTAATTGCCTGTCTTAAGGCATCTACGCGGGAGGTTTGACCTACGCCAGAGGCAAATAGTTGGGAGTCATTGCTCAGGATGATGGTATTGGACTTGGTGTGCTTACATACTTTCGCTGCGAATACCAAGGCATCTAGTTCTTGTTCGCTAGGAGCTAGGGTAGTGGCTACGGTGAAATCTCCCTTGCCTTCGGTGGCCAGATCCTTGTCTTGTTCGATGATCCCATTCAAGAGGGTTTTGATCATTTTTGTTCCCGGAACGGCCATTTTCTGGAGCAATAGGATTCGGTTCTTTTTGGTTGTCAGCACTTCCAAAGCCTCTTGGCTGAACGCAGGAGCAATAAGTACTTCGAAGAAAAGGGAGTTCATTTCCTCTGCAGCGGCTTGATCTACCGGTTTATTGGTGACGAGTACGCCTCCAAAGGCGGAGGTGGTATCTGCGTCAAATGCTTTTTGGTAAGCTTCCTTCACGCTATCCGCTGTGGCACAGCCGCAAGCGTTGGTATGTTTGAGGATTGCAAAAGCGGTTTGATCTGGGAACTCGGCAATCAGGTTGACTGCAGCATCTACATCGACCAGGTTATTATAGGAAAGTTCCTTTCCGTGAAGCTGCTCAAATAGCTCTTCCAAGTTCCCATAGAAATGGGCAGCTTGGTGTGGATTTTCTCCGTAGCGAAGGGCTTTGGCTGTTGTCTCTGAGACTTTCAGGGCAGGAATCCCTTCTTGTCTATTGAAATAGTTGAAGATGTGCGTGTCGTAGTTCGAGGATACTTGGAAGGCCTGCGCGGCAAAATAGCGTCTGTCCTCCATGGTGGTGGCACCGTTTTGGGCTTCCAGTTTGGTGGCCAATTCTTCGTATTGATTTTTGGAGGCGATGATGGTCACGTCCTTAAAATTCTTGGCTGCAGCGCGAATCAAGGAGATGCCGCCGATGTCAATTTTCTCGATGCTGTCTGCTTCAGAAGCACCAGAGGCAACTGTTTCTTCAAAGGGATACAAATCCACGATTACGAGGTCAATGGCTGGGATGTCGTAGGTGGCAGCCTGAGCAATATCGCCCTCGTGGTCTCTGCGCTGGAGGATACCTCCAAAAACCTTTGGGTGTAGGGTTTTCACTCTTCCTCCAAAGAGGGAAGGATAGCTGGTGAGCTCTTCGACAGGAACTACCGTTGCTCCTTGTGCCTCAATAAATTCCTGGGTGCCGCCCGTAGAATAGATGGTGACGCCATGCTGCTTTAGCAAAGCGATGATGGGTTCAAGTTTGTCCTTATAATAAACAGAAATGAGGGCAGATTGTATTTTTTTGAGAGCCATTTTGGAAAAACGAAGGGAAAAATTAATAAGGTACAAAGGTAGAAAAATGCCCGGAAGGGCTTGGGGAAAAGGGGAAGAAATTTCTCAAGAAAAGCATCCTAGAATTTTACTTTCAGCTGGACAATTCTCATATCAGTGAGGGGCCAAAATCGATTCCTCTAATGAATTATTAGTGGGCTACCTCCCGCTTTGTTCAACTTGATCACAGCTGGTTTATCAAATCCATCATTCCGTGTAAAATTCGAATCACTTCAATTTCGTGGGCGGCTATTGTTCGATAAAAAATAAGGTGTTGTCCAGTTTTAAACCCAAGTACATCCTTTTCAAGGACTTCATACGATTTACCAAGCGATGGTTCGGCGGCTAATTTTTGACAAGAATCGATCAATAACTCGTAATAAATTTCCGCTTGATTCTGGGACCAGGTTTTAACCGTATAGGTCCAAATCGCTTCTAAATCTTCAATGGCTTTGTTTGTGAAGTGTACCTTAGCCATTGCTTTTGGTAGACTTTAGGGTTTCCAAATGGCGTTTTGGGTCGAAATCAATAGCGCGACCGCTTTCAATACCATCTTGGATGGCTCTACGTAAAATTTGGATTCGATTTTCTTCTTCCTCCAAAAGGCGAAGTCCGGCGCGAACTACCTCACTGGCGTTATTGAAACGCCCATTTGATACTGTCGATTCAATAAAACTCTCGAAATGATCCCCTAACGATATGGAGGTGTTTCTTCCCATGATTTTTTACTTTTTCTCAAGTTACCAAATTTTGGTAATCTGGTGAATGAAATTTAAAAATTCTAGGTAATATTCTTTCTAGTTTCTTGAAGTAATCATTGATTGTTTGTTTTTTAACACCAATCTGAAAAAATAGAGTTTGAGAATCAATTTAGTGAGCTGCGTACCGAAATATCATATGGAGGCTTCATTGATACTATCATTTGATATTATCAAAGATAAGCTAGTTTTTTTGGTGCCCTCAAAATTAAATTTTCAAGTTTCTGCTCCTATTGACTGATTTAATAAAAAAGATTTGCTTGAATTCACTAATTCTCGTGTTTGAGAAACTTTTTCTTTAAAAAGCATCAATTAAAAGTTGGTCACCTTTTTCCGATTCCAGTTTGATGGATATGATCGAGGATAGCACTCTCCAATTCCCTACTTTTTTTCCAAAATTCCGCATCTAGTGATTCGATTGATTGAGTCACTTGTTCTTCAGGGAATCGATCCAATTGTGCTCTTCGGGCATCTGGTCCCATGGGAACACCCTTAGGAAAATAGGTTTGATTGAATTGGCGTAACTGATTTGCAAGGGATGAAAAATTCAAGTAATCCAGATCTTCGATAATTACCTCGATCCTATCCGCGTGATGATTCATGTAAAGATCCCAAAGTCCGCCCAGAGACAAGGGTTCTAAGTTGAACCAGACTCGCTGCGCCCGGTTCAACCTAGGATAATTAGAAAAACCAAGTTCACAAACCTTCACCCAGGCTTCTTGTGCTTCTTCTCGTGTCATGGATTATCGGGTAAGGTTTCGGTTGTAACGCAAGGGTCAGTTTAGTTCAAAAGTTCAATGGAAATACTGCTTAACGCCCCGCTATTTTGTTTTAAAGGAATTGACCAAAAAATAAATTAGAGGAATAAAAATTAGTACTAAGGTTAACGGTAAAAACCATGCGCCTAGCCCGGCTGCTTTTCCGGTGGCATTTTGAATGGTCATGAATTCTATACTTCCGAAAACTAGGACTAAAACAAGTTTAAGGTAGCGAAGCATTCTCGTGGCTAGCGTATACTGCCTCAATGCGTTGTCTTTTGTAATAGCTGTTGGATAATTGAAGATGTGAGGAGATCGATTTAGCGCAGTCAATCCAATGAAAAGGAGGGAGGCGATAACTGGCAAGCCAAGAATAGATGCCTTGCCCCCAAACCCATCTGCATCTCCTGTAGCATTAAAATGGGTAGGAATTGTTTCCGGTAAGCTGGAATAGCTGATGCTAGTCAGCACCCAAATAGCACCAATCAAAAGCCAACCAAGAATCTCTACTAGTTTGTCGGTGGTGGTGAGTTGAACCTTGATTTTGGGTCTTTCTTCTTCCATTTTAATTCGCATTTTCTACCATTGTTGGAATCGGATGCCCACCTGCTTGTCTAGGATGGCAAATTCTTTGGCCCCCCAAGGTCTGCGTGTCACCCGATTGAGATTCGGATGCAGTAATTGCGGATGGGAAGTGGATATTTGCGCATACACTTCTTCGATGTTTTCCGTTTCTATCCGTAGCTCTGGGTAATGTTCTTGGGCCAATTGCGCGTCCTGAAAAAGCATGATTCGTATGCCGTCTTTTCCCAACACGCAATAGGGCTGTGACGTCTTTAAATCTTGGTGTTCAATTGTAAATTGAAGGCAGTCCACGAATAAGTTTAGCCCGTCTTTGATGTCGTTATAAAATACGCTGGGGACTAATTTCGAAAATTTCATGGGTACAAGAATTAGTTGGTTTTCCCTTTGAAGCTGGCAAAAATCGCCATGGCGTGCCCATGTCCCAAGTCAAATTCCTCTTTCAGCCAGTTGGTGATTTCTGTTGCTTTTGTTTTCGGATTAAGTTTTCCTTCCAACACAAATCCTTTTTCCTCCGCTAACTTTTTAAAATCTTCAGGGGTCTTGCCCGTCTTGGCTTTGATGTTGTCTAGGTAGGCTTGAAATGACATTTTGGATAATTTATGTTTAGAGGTGCGTTTGAAGGGATTGATTGAATTCTGCATTGAAAAGAAGTTTAGCTGGAATCAGCTTGTGTCTTTCCAGCACCGAATTTAATCTCCAAGGTCGAAAGTCCAAGCTGGATAAAGAAAACCAAGTTGCCCAATAGTACAAACCTGCAATCACTTCAACAAATCACCTATTCCGCAGTCACTAATTTCCCTTGGATACCCAATCTCTTTTCAAATAGGCAAATTGGAACTCACTTGCCCACTTTCCCTTGAAAAACACGTTTTCAATAAAATGTCCCTCCTGTTTGAATCCCACGCTTTTCAACAAATGGATGGAGGCTAGATTTTCTTCGTCCACGATCGCGATCACTCGATGTATGCTTTTGGTGTCAAAAAGGAAAGCGAGCAAACCTAAAAGTGCCTCTTTGGCAAAGCCTTTTTTTTGCTCCAAATGAGAAATGGTAATTCCAATTTCTGCAATTCTGGGATCGAACTCTCCAAATTTAATCGCACAATCTCCAATCAATTGCCCAGAAGAATTTTTTTCAATCCCGTACTGTACCCAGTCCCCCGCCTTTTCCTCCCCATCTTTAGGATTGCTTTGGATAAATGCTTCCGCCTCCTCCAGATTCATTACCTCAAATCCTTGGTATTTGGTGACCTCAGGATTGGAACGGTAAACATGAAAATCTGACAAGTCAGTCAAGCACAGCGGCCGAATTTTAAGTCTGGAAGTTTGGATGGTTAGGGATGCCATTCCGTAACTGATTTAGGTTGTCAAAATTTTAAGTTGAAGGCAACGTATTGAGAATCGCTTCTGTTTGGTTTCAACCTACAACAAACCGGCAATCACTTCAGCAAAATACTTGTGCTCTAAGGCTAGGACCTTCTGAGCGATGGTCTCCGCGCTGTCTTCGGGAGCGATGGCTGTGGCTGCCTGAAAAATAATCTTTCCCTCGTCGTAATGCTCGTTGACCAAATGGATAGTGATCCCAGAAACAGGGTCTCCTGCTGCTTTCACGGCCTCGTGCACATGGTGTCCATACATACCCTTGCCTCCGTAATTCGGGAGAAGGGCGGGATGGATGTTGACCATCCGCTCCGGGAAGGCACGGATCAATTCATCCGGCACCTTGAGTAAAAATCCAGCCAGAATCACCCATTCGATCTGCTCCTGCTGCAACTTGGATAGAAGTACGCCAGCATCCATTTCCTTGCGGGTAAAGGTAAACGTGGGCACCCCAAACTTGGCTGCTCGCACCAAAACCCCCGCATCTGCCTTATTACTAGCCACCAAAGCAATCTCCCCCTTGGAGGAATGCGTAAAGTGTTCCATAATTTTTTCGGCATTGCTGCCAGAGCCGGAAGCGAGTATAGCGAGACGCATAGCGTTTTCTAAATTGATTACGAAAGATAGGGGGATGAACGCTTATTTTTTATCACTCTGTTGTTGAAAAATATAGGCAACCTATTTAAAGTACATATTAATTTTTTGCGACTACGTCTATAGGTGTTTTCTAGGCCTTAGGCGGAATTCTTTAAAAAATGGATCAATTCATCCAAATTTTTGAAGGATTTAGCTCCTAGCTGCAGTTCAAAAGAGGGCAGAAGGGTTAGACTCTCGGCCACCTCCCGTACCCCAGCTTTCTGGAGCGCTTTTTTCACCCAATACACTCCCGTAGCAGGGCCCTCGATGGAGAGGTTGTCCGGATCTTGCACCAGCTCTACCTTGCCTCGCTCCAACTCAAAACGGTACTTTTCTCCAGGGAAAAGGTCCTGAATTTTTCCCGAAAGAAGGATGTCCTCTGGCCTACCTGTATGCAAGGGGCTGCCGCAATTCATCAGCCAAAACCGGTCTGCTGTCTCCAAGGCAATGTCCAAATCGTGCGTCACGACCAACACGGCCTTCTCCTTCTTTTGGCTGATTTCTCGCAGAAGGGTCATGATTTCCAGACGGTTGATCAGGTCCAAATGGGCAGTAGGCTCATCCAAGACAAGTACCTTTCCATCCTGAGCTAGTGCTCGCGCAATCATGGCCTTCTGCCGCTGTCCATCACTCAGTTCCCCCAGCCGCTCATCCTGCAGGGCAGTTAGTCGCGTGTCGGATAGTGCTTGCTCTACACAGATTCGGTCTTCGGGGCTGAGTTTCCCGCCCCAACTCGTATGTGGCGTACGGCCCAGCGCTACGAGTTGCCCTACGGTCAGGTTGCCCGGGTAACTCGGTTCGCTGAGTACCACAGCGATGCGTTTGGCACGCTCCTCCAGGTTGTAGGTATGGAGTTCTTGTTGGTCCAAAATCAGCCTTCCTTCCCAGGGCTTGAGGTTTCCTAGGATCGCTTTGATCAGCGTGGATTTACCTACTCCATTTGGGCCCAAGAGGCAGGTGAGTTCGCCCGAATACAATTGAAAAGAAAGGTCGCGAAGGAGCTCCTTCCGCTTGCCCTGCTGGCTGTAGCCCAAACTCAGTCCGATTCCTTCTAAGGTGATGTGTTGGTTTGCCATGGCTAAAAATCCTTGCTTAAATTTTTCCGTAGGATCAATGAAATCACCAAAGGGGCACCCACCAAGGAGGTGACTGCATTGATGGGTAGGGTGCTGGACCAACCCGGCAAATGGCCCAAGGCATCACAAAGCAAAAGTAAAATCGCTCCCAACAGCGCGGAGCCAGGGAATAAAATACGGTGATCGGAAGTTTTCCAAAGCATGCGTGCCAGATGCGGAACGGCAATGCCCAAAAAGGCAATGGGGCCACAGAAAGCGGTAATTCCTCCTGCCAAAATCCCTGTGCTGCCAATCATGATCCAGCGCAAACGCTCGGTACGAATGCCCATGCTGCGGGCGTAACTATCGCCTAGTAAGAGGGCATTGTAGGATTTGATGGAAAAAACCACTGGTACCAATCCGATTCCTAACACCAGCCCCAGCAAGGCCACCTGGGACCAATTCAAGGCACCAAGGCTACCCATGGACCAGACGGTATACATTTTCAGGGCCTCGGCTCCAGAGAAAAAGGACAGCACGGACACCAAGGCGGAAACTGCGCTTCCCACCATCAAGCCGACGATCAACAAGGTCATGGAATCCCTTACCCGCCAAGCCACCAGACTTACAAGTAGAAGCATGGCTCCAGCCCCTAGAATGCCAGCAAGTGCAATCATCCAAGAGTTGAGCCCCAACGTGGAAATTCCCAATGCGGTACCCGATAGCATCAATAAGGCCACACCTAAACCAGCTCCCGAACTGATACCCAGCACATAGGGCCCTGCAAGTGAATTTCTGAAAAAGGTCTGCATCTGCAAGCCGCACACACTAAGTCCCATGCCTGCAATAATGGCTACAAAAGCTTTTGGGGCTCGGTAGTTAATGATGATCTGTTCCCAGGAATCTTTGTCCCAGGCGCCTGACCATAATCCTGATAGAATCTCGGTAGGAGGGATCCAGACGGAACCCATGCTCAGGTTGAGCAACAAGCTAAACCCAAGGGTGAGTAGGACTATGGGAAAAAGAAAGGGCCTAGAGGACATGAAGAGGGGTACTGGTTTTTGGGGAGCTGCTATGGGCTAAATTAAGCGAGGAAAAGCCAATCTGGCCTCCTCACTTTTTTAATTTTTGGTAAAAATAAGGTTCGTAGCCCGGCAAGAGTTCAGGGTGAAGGATTTTTATCAAGTCTTTGAGAATAAGATCTGGGCGTAAATACCCCAACTCAAAGAATTCCAAGCCCCCTGTTGCTCCTTTTTTGGCTGTGTAAGTGTAGATTTCCCCAGTTTTCCAAGCGGAAAAAGCCTGGTAGCGAGGCTCGACTTTCCCCATCTCCTCGATTGAGGCAAAGTCGGCTGCTCCAATCCACATCGCTGCCGAAGTACCTTGGTCGAGGACCACTTCGTAGTTGAGTTGCAAGCTACCACCAGCTCCTTCTTTCCCAAAAACATAGCTTCCTCCTGCTTTTTCCAAGAGTTGCGCCGCCCAGCTTCCACCTCCTGGGGCATACCAGATATCCTGGTACATCACGCCGCTTAGGACGGTGGGCCGTTCTTTGGTTTGTAGGGAACTCGCCAGGCGTTCCGCTTCGTAATAGTCTTTTTTGATCTGTTCAAACTGGGCCAATGCCTCGGGATAGTTGCCCAACAGCACCCCAGTAAACTTGATCCATTCGGCTCTTCCAAGGGGATTTTGCTCAACATATTCCCCATTAATCAGCGCAGGGATGCCTGCTTGTTTGAATATATCCAAATACCGCAGGTCTTCACCCAAGGTGGAGATCATGATCCAGTCAGGTTGAAGGTCGAGAACCAGCTCCGGGTTGGCCGAGGGTCCTGCGCCCAACTCCTTCACCTTTCCGGCATCGATTCGGGCGCGTGCCTTGGTGGAGGAGATCAAGTCAGTTTGGGGAAAACCTACCAAGTAATCTGTCTTTTGCAAGGCATCCAAGTGGGGTATTTGTGTGGTGGAGGTCAAGACCACTTCTTTGACGGGTAGTTGAACCACGGCATCGTAGCCACTTGAATCCATCGTTATCCCAGCATCCAAGACCAGGTAACGGAAGTTTTCCGAAGAGCCTGGATAGCCTTTGCTCACTTCGATTTCCCAAAATCCTTCTCCCTGGTATAATTGAAATCCAGTAGCGAAGTCTAGCGTAACGGGTGTTTTTTGCCGGTCTTGTACCTGCTTTTCCGTACAGGAAAATAGAAGTACCCCCCATCCCATCAAAAAAAGGCAAGTTTGGAGAAGGGAAAAGTGACGTGAGTATTCTTTTGAAGATAGCATGTTGACCTGGATAGGAAATTTCCGCAAGGTACGCGGGACAAAGGGACTCTCAAAAAAAATCAGGTCTCCTTCCTTTTTCTATCCAATTATCCACCAAGAGTTGTTTGCATTTTGGTTTCTAATCCGATCCTCGGCTGCTAGAGAAGCTTTTTATCTCAGGTTAGGAGCTTCATTGGATCGTTTTCCTTCTTAATTTTTTAGAAAATTTGAAAAATATAACGTCACAAAGAGTAGCTAGGCGGGTAAAATCTGATAAGATGTACCTGAAAATTCAAGCCAATTGGTATTTTTGTCAGCTGATTCCCCAACCTTCCTTCACCCAGGGAAGTTGTAGTGTATCATCACCACCTACATGACAGAAAACAAGCGCGTAGCTATTTTGGGAAGTACAGGAAGTATCGGGACTCAAACCCTCGATGTCATCCGACAGCATCCCGATTGGTTTACCGTAGAGGTACTTACTGCGCAGCATAACTGGGAACTCCTGGTTGCACAAGCCCTGGAGTTTAAACCCAATGCTGTCGTGATTGGCAACGAGATTTACTATGCCCAAGTGAAAGAAGCCCTTTCAACTGAGGAAATAAAAGTCTTTACCGGCCAAAAAGCCATTGCCCAGGTGGTGGAAATGGAGACCATTGATGTGGTGTTGACCGCCTTGGTGGGCTATGCAGGCTTGATTCCTACGGTACATGCCATCCGTTCAGGCAAACAAATTGCCCTCGCCAACAAAGAAACCTTGGTGGTAGCAGGGGAGCTGATTACTGCACTTGCCAAACAACATGCAGTCAATATCTACCCCGTAGATTCCGAGCATTCGGCCATTTTTCAATGCCTAGTAGGTGAGTTTCACAATCCTATTGAAAAAATAATCCTCACCGCTTCCGGAGGTCCTTTCCGTGGTAAAGACCGCGCCTTTTTGGCTTCGGTTACCCGAGAGCAGGCCCTCAAGCATCCCAACTGGGAGATGGGAGCAAAAATCACCATCGACTCGGCATCTCTGATGAATAAGGGACTGGAAGTCATCGAAGCCAAGTGGCTCTTTGGACTCAAAACCGAGCAAATCGAGGTGGTCGTGCATCCCCAAAGTATCGTACACTCCTTGGTGCAGTTTGAAGATGGATCTCTTAAAGCGCAACTCGGCCTGCCCGACATGCGTATCCCCATTCAATTTGCGCTCAGCTATCCTGATCGATTGAAAAGTGATTTCGAGCGCTTCAACTTTGCCAACTATCCCCAACTCACCTTCGAGCAGCCCGATAAAGAGACGTTTCGTAACTTGCAGCTGGCCTTCGATGCGCTTGCAGCTGGAGGAAATGCTCCTTGTGTGCTAAATGCAGCCAACGAAGTGGTGGTGGAAGCCTTCCTAAATCGGCAGGTAGGATTTTTGGAAATGTCCGACCTCATCGAAGAAACCTTGTCCAAAGCTGAATTTCTGTCTCATCCTCAATTGGAGGACTATATCGAGACAGATAGGAAAGCAAGAGAACTAACCCAAAACTTACTAAAGTCTAAACGATAACATGGAAACCTTAATAATGGTGGGCCAGCTGCTCCTCGGATTGTCAATCCTAGTGGGACTTCACGAGCTGGGACACTTGCTTACCGCCAAACTATTTGGCATGCGTGTTGAAAAATTCTCCATCGGCTTCCCGCCAAAAATCATAGGCTTCAAATGGGGAGAGACGGAGTATTCCATTGGAGCGATTCCGTTGGGCGGCTTTGTCAAGATTTCTGGAATGGTGGACGAGTCAATGGACACGGCCCAACTCGCCTCCGAACCACAGCCTTGGGAGTTTCGCGCGAAGCCCGCCTGGCAACGCCTCATCGTTATGCTAGGAGGGATTATCGTCAACGTCATCACGGGCATCATCATCTTCGTGACCCTAGTGTATTCCAATGGAGAGACATACTTCTCTAGAGATCAGGTTCTTGAAAACGGAATTGTGGCCTACGAATACGGTGAAGCAATTGGCTTCAAAACTGGCGACAAAGTTCTTGATATCAATGGACAACCTTACCAAAGCGTTTCTGAACTGAGCAGTGGTAGTGCCTTGCTTAGCGAAAACGGTTACTATACGGTAGACCGTGCTGGTGAGCAAGTAAAAGTGGAAATCCCTAGGGGATTCATTAACAACTTCAACTCGGAAGAATCGTTCAGCAAGTTCATCGCCGTGCGCTTTCCCTTTGCTGTAGGTGCCGTAGAGCCAGGCAGTGGGGCAGAAGCAGCGGGAATCTCCGTTGGCGACCAGATTATCTCGGTCAACGGAAGCCCGATCACTTACTTTGACGAGATGCAGACTGCATTACAGCAGGTGAAAAATAAGCCCGTTACGCTGGTTCGTAAGCGGGGTGAGGCCTTAGATACCCTCAGCGTTGCCGTTACCGAAGAGGCCCGCATCGGTATTGCTGTCAATCCATTGATTGAACCCGTAAAGCGAGACTACAGTTTTTCTGAATCTATCGGAAAAGGTACTTCCCGTGCGTTTGGCGCCGTGATTATCAACGCCAAGGCCTTGGGTAAAATGTTTACCGGAGAGGTTTCTACCAAAAATGTTAGTGGACCAATTGGTATGGCAAAAATTTATGGCGACAAATGGGATTGGGTAAAATTCTGGAGCATTACAGGACTTATCTCGATGATATTGGCTTTCATGAACTTGCTTCCTATCCCCGCTTTGGATGGTGGACACGTCGTATTTTTGCTGTATGAAATGGTGTCTGGACGTGCGCCTTCGGATAAATTTTTGGAATACGCACAAAAAGTTGGCATGGTCATCCTATTAGGCTTGATGGTTTTTGCCATCGGCAACGACATCATCAAATTGATTTTTTAGTCTATCTGTCAATTTGGCCAGTTAATTTCTGGCATCTCAATTGAACTTGTTGAAAGAACTTAGCTCTAGTCTAGGTTCTTCCTTTATTTTAGTTAATCCCTGACATTCCTTCTGTCAAACTGTCTTTTATGAGCCAATTCGAAAACGCATTACTCCATAACCTGATGAACGGCGACTATGCCGGAGAAGGTGACTTGATTCAGTTGATCACGGAGGAGGAGGATGCGTCCACGGGTAGCGAGGCGTTTGAAGCGGAAATTCCCATTCTTTCGGTACGTAATACGGTCCTGTTTCCGGGTGTCGTCATCCCCATTACGGTAGGTAGACAGCGCTCCATTCGTCTGGTGAAAAAAGCGCATAAGGGAAACAAGCTCATCGGTGTTTGCGCGCAGATCAACCCCAACCAAGACGACCCCACCTGGGAGGACTTGTATCAAGTAGGCACATTGGCCAAGATTATCAAAATGATTGTATTGCCTGATGGAAACACGACAATCATTATCCAAGGGAAAAAGCGCTTTGGAATCCGCGAGCAGGTGACTGACGATCCCTACTTTATGGCCAAGGTGGACTACCTGGAGGAAAATTTCCCCAAAAACTCCAAAAAGATTCAAGCGATGGAGGAATCCTTGAAGGATGCTGCCGTCAAGATTCTCCACCTCAATCCTGAAATTCCTAGGGAGGCACAAGTTGCGCTAGATAACATTGACAACACGGCCTTCCTAACCCATTTTTTATCTTCCAACATCAATGCGTCGGTAGAGTCTAAGCAGCGCCTGCTAGAAATTAACGACGGCGAAGAGCGGGCCACCCTACTCTTGGAGTTTATGATGAAAGACATCCAAATGCTGGAGCTGAAGTCGGAAATTCACAAAAAAGTACATACCGACATCGATCAGCAGCAGCGCGACTATTTTCTGCGACAGCAGATGAAGGTACTCCAAACCGAGCTCGGCGAGGAAGGTCCAGAAAAAGAGGTGGAGGACCTGCGTGCCAAAGGAGCACTGAAAGCCTGGCCTGCCGAAGTCAAAAAACATTTCGAGAAGGAGCTAGACAAGATTCTTCGCGTCAATCCCTCTGCTGCAGAATACCCTATAGCACTCAACTATGCAGAAACACTGGTAGAGCTGCCCTGGAATGAGTTTACACAGGATAACTTTAACCTCAAGCATGCCCGAGAAATACTGGATGCAGATCACTTTGGACTAGAAAAAGTTAAGGAGCGAATCATCGAATACCTCGCGGTGCTGAAACTTAAAAACGACCTCAAAGGCCCAATTCTTTGTTTGTACGGACCTCCAGGTGTAGGTAAAACCTCTCTAGGAAAGTCCATCGCCGCAGCCTTGGGGCGAAAGTACGTGCGCATGTCCTTGGGTGGACTGCACGACGAAGCAGAAATCCGAGGGCACCGCAAAACCTACGTTGGCGCCATGCCTGGCAAGGTGATTCAAAACATGAAGAAAGTAAAAATCTCCAACCCAGTCTTCGTCTTGGATGAGATAGATAAGCTTTCCTCCGACTTTAGAGGCGATCCATCTTCTGCGTTTTTGGAGGTATTGGACCCCGAACAAAACAGTGCCTTTTTAGACAACTACCTCGAGGTGGAATACGACCTCAGCAAGGTGCTATTTATCGCGACGGCCAACTCTCTGGACAGCATACAGCCTGCCCTAAGAGACCGTATGGAAATCATCGAGGTATCTGGCTATACGCAGGAGGAAAAGCTGGAGATTGCCAAGCGTCACCTGGTTTCCAAGCAGCGCAAAGAGCATGGCTTGAAAGCAAAGGACATCACTTTTGAAAAGGCCGCTCTACAGAAGTTAATTGAAGATTACACCCGCGAATCGGGGGTTAGAAGTCTTGAGCGTGCCATTGGCAAGGTAGTGCGCAACATTGCCAAATCCATTGCCATGGAAGAAGAATACGTTTCCAAAATCACTCCTGAGGCCGTTCGGAAAATTTTGGGTGTGGAGATCTTTGACAAGGAGATCTACCAAGACAATAGCATCGCTGGCGTGGTTACAGGCCTGGCATGGACCAGTGTGGGAGGGGAAATCCTCTTTATTGAATCTAGTTTGAGCAGAGGCAGGGGCAAATTGACGCTCTCCGGGCAGCTGGGTGACGTGATGAAAGAGTCCGCAATGACGGCACTCTCCTATCTGAAAGCCAAGGCGGAATTATTAGCTATCGATCACCGCGTCTTTGAACAATACGACCTCCACATACACGTACCTGCAGGGGCAGTTCCCAAAGATGGACCATCAGCGGGAATCACCATGCTCACCGCCATGGCTTCGGTGTATACCCAGCGGAAGGTAAAAGCAAAAATCGCCATGACAGGAGAGATCAGCTTGATTGGCAAGGTGATGCCTGTAGGCGGGATCAAAGAAAAAATTCTGGCCGCCAAGCGTGCCGGAATCAAAGAAATTATCTTGTGCAAAAAGAACCTTCGTGACATCGAAGAGATCGATGCCCATTACCTCAAAGGCATCCAATTTCATTATGTAGGCAACGTGGACGAAGTATTGGCCCTCGCGCTGAGCACTGATACGGTCGCAAAGCCTTTGCGCTTTACCTTCACTGCCGAAACCAAGCCGGCAGAATAAGTTCATTGGTTTTTTCCTAGACTTTTCCTTACCCGGACATGATCACACCCCTTTCCCTGACACCGCGACAAATTGTCGAAGAACTAGACAAGTACATCATTGGCCAAAAAGACGCGAAGCGAAATGTAGCCATTGCGCTGCGCAACCGTATCAGAAGGATGCGGGTGACCTCAGACATCCAGAAGGATATCGTGCCCAATAATATTCTACTAATTGGCAGCACGGGGGTAGGGAAGACAGAAATTGCACGCCGCCTGGCAAAAATCGCTCAAGCACCCTTTACCAAGGTGGAGGCCTCCAAGTTTACGGAGGTAGGCTATGTAGGTCGAGATGTGGAAAGTATGGTGCGTGACCTGATGGAGCAAAGCGTGCAGCTAGTGCGTGAGTCCAAAAAGGCAGAAGTCAACGTGAAAGCGGTGGAAGCTGTGGAGGAAGTCATCTTGGATATCTTGATTCCTTCCGTTAAAAGCCCGGGATTTACCCAGTCCGCTACGCAATCCAGCGAAGCGGTACCTAGCACCGATGCAGAGCTCAACGAGCGTACCCGTGATAGATTTCGAGAAAAACTCCGCAACGGGGACCTTGACGACCGCAAAATAGAAATCCAAGTCAAAGCCTCTGCGCCTGCAGGCATCGGCATGGTGGGCAACGGCATGATGGATGATGCCAGTATGGCAGGATTACAAGAAATGCTTTCGGGCATGATGCCGAAGAAAACCAAGAAACGTAAATTGTCTATTTCTGAAGCGAGAAAAGTGCTGCTCGAAGAAGAGCTATCCAAGCTGATTGACTTCGATGAGGTCAAAGAGGAGGCGATTTGGCTCGCAGAAAACAACGGCATCATCTTTATTGACGAGATTGATAAGATTGCTTCCAAATCAGGTAAGGGTGGAGGCGGTCCTGACGTCAGTAGGGAAGGCGTTCAACGGGACCTACTCCCCATCGTAGAAGGCTCTTCCGTGACCACTAAATATGGGGTCGTTCAAACAGACCACGTCCTATTCATTGCGGCAGGGGCTTTTCACGTAAGTAAACCTTCTGACCTTATTCCGGAACTACAGGGAAGGTTTCCCATCCGAGTGGAGCTACAGGCGCTCACCCAAGAGGACTTTACTCGCATACTCAAGGAACCCAAAAACGCGCTGACCAAACAATACCAAGCGCTGTTTGAAGCAGAAGAAGTCTACCTCGATTTCACTGTTGGGGCCATTGAGGAAATCGCCCATTTGGCTTTTCTGATCAACCAAGAAGTAGAGAATATCGGCGCCAGACGGCTGCATACGGTCATGAGCCACCTGCTCAACGATTTTCTATTTGAAGTGCCTGACCTCATTGGTCCTAACTCAAAAATCACGATTACCCAAGACATGGTGAAGGAACGCCTCAGCTCGTTGGTGAAAAACCGAGACTTGTCTCAATACATACTGTAACTCCCCGATTTAATAGGATAAGATACCCTCGACTTTTGCCTCAAGGGAAGGGTGTTGGCTATTTTTTTGGAAAATCCCACCAATCTATCTCGCAGGTTTCTTTGCTCAAGTCCTTCCACTGTTCGCTCAGTAGGGTGAAGGCAAACTGCCCAGCCGTAGGCAGATTGTCCAACCTGCACCCCAATTCCTGAATTAATTCCGTCAAACCTGGGTTGTGCCCAACCAAAACTAGCGTTAGAACTTCTTCTGGTTGGCGGTGAATCACTGTTAATAACTGCTCGGGTGAAGCGTGGTAAAGGGATTTTTCCAAGACGATGTCTGCATCGGCATAGCCAAAGACCGCTGCGGTGAGGCGGGCTGTATCGGCTGCACGAAGGGCAGTTGAACTCAGGATTAAGTCGGGGACAATGCCTCTATGCTGAAGCTGAAGGGCCATTTGGGGTACATCACGCATTCCCCGCTCCGCAAGTGGGCGGTCGTGGTCGCTGAGCCAAGGGTTTTCCCAACCTGATTTTCCGTGTCGTATTAAAATTAGTTTCTTCATGGTCGGATAAAAAAAACGAATGTTTTGTTTTATTTAATCAAATTTTTACTTTTATCGCTCTTTCAATTCCAATTTATCATTAATTCTTATGTTTACCGGAACAGTAAAATTTTACAATGAAGCCAAGGGTTTTGGATTTATCGTCGATGACCAAACACAGGGTGACGTGTTTTTGCACGCCACGGGCTTAGTGGACAAAGTTGCTCAAAACGACAAGGTTACCTTCGATATCAAAGAAGGCAAAAAAGGACCCAACGCGATCAACGTCAAAAAGGCCTGAGTTAGTCTCCGCATTAACTTGGATCAGCGAATCCCCCAAATAGATTTGGGGGATTTTTTTTGTTTGGCGATACCGATTCTTCCAACTTGCTGAGGCATCAATGCGGTTTTTTAGGAATAAGCAAGAAGAGGTTGCAAACTCTCCATTCGCAATTTTGTTAAGCAGATGTCCCCAGAGGTTTACCGGTTAATTCTTGTTAATTTGGAAAACTTTGGAGGAAAATGGCGTAAAAGTTGAAAGAAAAAAAAATCTAGCAAACACAACATACAGGAGTCAAAAAAGCGACAATTATGAGTAAAAAACAATTCTTTCTAGGGGTCATTGTGGCCGCAATGGTCGGAGGTATCGTGGCAGTGGCGGGCGTAAGTTTTTTGATGCGTCCGCAAAGTGCTAGTACCTTCGATGAAAAGCAAAAGTCCAGCTTTGTAAATTTATTGGCTGGAAAAAATTTTACGGTTCCTGACGGAATCAACTTTATCGCAGCTGCCCAGCAAGTAACCCCGGCTGTGGTGCACGTAAAAAGCCAAGTGTCTTATTCTTCCCGTTCCCAGCGCGATCCCATTCAAGATTTATTTGGCATCCCTGATCCACGGTCCAACCCAGAAAGAGATCCAAGAGGCATGCCGATGAGTTCAGGATCAGGCGTAATTATCTCTGCAGATGGCTACATCGTGACTAACAATCACGTGATTGAAGGAGCCACTCGAGTAGATATTTCCTTGGACAACAATAAGCGCTACGAAGCCACTGTGGTGGGTACAGACCCAACCACAGACCTTGCTCTCTTGAAAATCGAGGGAGAAAATTTCCCCTTTGTGAAGTTTGGGGACTCCGAGCTCACACAGGTCGGAGAATGGGTTTTGGCGGTTGGGAATCCCTTTGACCTAAACTCAACAGTGACCGCAGGTATCATCTCTGCGAAAGCGAGGAATATTGGCATCTTGGATGGGGTGGAAAACAACCTACAAATCGAATCTTTCCTTCAAACCGATGCGGTAGTGAATCCTGGTAACTCGGGTGGAGCCCTTGTCAATTTGGCAGGAGAGTTGGTCGGTATCAATACCGCCATCGCCTCCAGCACAGGGACATTTAACGGCTATTCTTTTGCTGTACCTAGCACGCTGGTGAAAAAAGTAATGGATGATTTGTTGAAGTATGGTGCTGTACAACGCGGCCTGCTTGGCGTCCAAATACAAAACGTAAGCCCTGAGCTAGCCGACTATTTAGGCAAAAAGTTTCCTGTTGAGCAGGGAGTTTATGTTGGAGGTGTCAATGCTAATTCTGCAGGCTTAGCAGCTGGCCTAAAGGAAGGTGATATCATCGTGGGCATTGACGGAAAAACGGTTAACACCGTTGCCAACTTGCAAGAGATGGTCGCTTTAAAGCGTCCTGGAGACAAGGTAGAGGTCAGCTATCTTCGTGATGGTAAAGCACTCAAAACCACTGCAACCCTCAAAAATTTCTCTGGTGACACCAATATTGTGAAGCGGGAAGAAATAAAAAACCTCTCCTTTGAAGGTCTGCAGCTGGAAGATGTCAAACAGCAAACAAAGGATCAATTGAAAATTTCCGGTGGTGCGGTTATCAAATCCAACGCCAACGAGGCCTGGAGGGCCGCAGGAGCTAGAAATGGCTTTATCATCACCTCGGTGATTTCGGATAGCGGGCGAAAGCGAGTGACTAGTGCGCAAGAAATGATTGACTTCTTGGAGGATTCCAAAGGGGAAGAAATCGTCGTCTTGGGTATGTTCCCTGACGGGACTGAGTACTACTTTGAAGTCGACATAAAGTAAGTTAGGCCAATCGTATCTGCATGTGCCCCAGTCTCTAGAGTTAAGGAAATAACATCGCACAGAAATAAAAAGACCGGAGAAATCCGGTTTTTTTATTTCTGATTTTGAAGACTTCGGAGCTGTTAAAAAAAAGTAAAAAAAATCAACCTGAGCCTGCTTTTTTGTGCGAGTTATATGCCCATGGCACTTGTGCTGACAAAAGCCCTTTGAAATGACGGAAGTAGGGATACATCCACTACCTTTAAAGATCTACGAGATTTCATGTAATTTTGCCCCATGAGTAAGCAAAGAGAAGAATTAGAACACAGATTAAGGCTCCGCAACATCAAGCTTTCTGATTACGAAGATATCCGGGAGATCATGGTCTCTATCTACAAAAATCAAGGAGGTGCTTGGACCAAAGCTGAGCTCAAAAACCAGCTGCGCTTGTTTCCTGAAGGCCAGATTTGCATCGAAGACAATGGAAAAGTCATCGCTGCAGCCTTGAGTATCATCGTGGATTACTACAAGTTTGGAGACAATCATACCTACCATGAAATCACCGGCTACGGCAAATTTGATACGCATGATCCGGAAGGCGACACGCTCTATGCTACCGATATTTTTGTACACGCTGACTACCGCGGTATGCGCCTAGGTCGTCGATTGTACGACGCAAGAAAAGAACTTTGTGAGAACCTAAACCTTCGTTCCATCATCGCTGGTGGAAGGATCCCTGGCTACTCCAAGTATGCGGATGACATGACCCCGCGTAAATACATAGACCTAGTCAAAAACAGGGAGATTTTTGATCCTGTGCTTTCTTTTCAGCTTGCCAACGAATTTCACGTACGCAAGGTGATCACCAAATACCTTCCCGAAGACACCGATTCCCGGGCTTATGCCACTTTGTTGGAATGGATCAACATCTACTACGAAAAAGATGAGAAGTTGATTGGCAACAAAAAATCCATCGTCCGCCTCGGCTTGGTGCAGTGGAAAATGCGCAAATTCTCCAACGTAGACGATCTCATGCAGCAGGTGGAGTTTTATGTGGATACCGTATCGGGCTACAAATCAGATTTCTGTTTGCTGCCCGAATTCTTCAATGCACCCATGTTGGCCGAGTTCAATGACATGGACGCGTCGGAAGCTATACGAAACTTGGCAGACTATACGACAGAAATCGTCAGCCGAATGAGTGATCTTGCCGTGTCCTATAACGTCAACATCATCGCGGGATCCATGCCTGAGTACGACGGCAAAAAGCTTCGCAACGTGAGCTATCTCTGCCGACGAGATGGGACGCAAGACAAACAGTACAAGTTACACATCACCCCAGACGAGCAGGCCTACTGGGGCTTGCAGGGCGGCAATGGCATCAACGTATTCGAAACCGATGCGGGTAGAATTGGTATTTTGATCTGCTACGATGTCGAATTTCCAGAGTTGGGACGTATTCTCGCCGAACAAGAAATGGACATCCTGTTTGTTCCCTTTTGGACAGATACCAAAAACGCCTTCTTGCGTGTCAACATTTGTGCGAAAGCACGTGCCATTGAAAACGAATGCTATGTAGCCATCACGGGATCAGTCGGCAACCTGCCCAAGGTGGAGAATATGGACATTCAATACTCGCAGGCGGCGATTTTCTCGCCCTCTGACTTCTCCTTCCCACACGATGCCACGGTGGCCATGGCCTCTGAAAATGCTGAAACCACCATTGTGGCCGACGTGGACCTAGATTTATTGACCAAACAAAGAAAAGCAGGATCCGTGCGTAACCTAGAGCAGCGTAGACTTGACCTTTATTCAATCCAATGGAAACAGAAAAAATAGTTGACGCGTACTTCCAACATGTGCCTCAAGCAGTGTTTGAAAAAGCAAAAGGCATCAAAGTACTCATCACAGACGTGGATGGGATCCTTACTGATGGAGGAATCCTCTACGACAATGAAGGCATGGAATACAAAAAGTACAACGTTAAGGACGGTTTGATTGTGCAGCACCTTAAAAAGGCAGGTTTCCTTGTTGGCGCCATTACAGGTCGCAGCTCTCAAGTGGTTGAAAACCGCTGCGAAGAGCTCCGCTTTGACTTCCATTACCATGGCGTGAAAGACAAGTTTAAAAAGCTTACCGAACTACTTGAAACCATGGAGTTGACCCTAGAAGAGGTAGCTTACCTCGGAGATGATTTGATTGACCTTCCTGTCCTAACAAAAGTCGGTCTGTCTATCGCCCCAGCAGATGCCTTGCCTTATGTTTGTGCAGCGGTAGATTTTGTATCTCCACTATCCGGAGGTAAAGGCGTCTTCCGTGAGGCAGCGGACCTGCTCCTACACGCCAAAGGCCAATTGGTACCCTTGATTGAAAATTTAACTAAAAAAGAAGCATGATACGAACGACACAACTCATGAAAATCCGCGAAGGCGTTGTCTTGGGTGGAGATAAGCCGGTCCTTTTTTCCGGCCCCTGTGCCGTCGAAAGCTATGACATCTGTTTGGAGATTGGTACAAAAGTAAAAGCTTGGGCAGAAGCGCATGGCTTTTCCTATGTATTTAAGGCCTCCTTTGACAAGGCCAATCGAACCTCTTCTTCCTCTTTTCGAAGCATCGGCATGGATGCTTCTTTGGAAGTTCTGCAACGGGTGGGAAAGGCCTTGGATGTTCCCTTAGTGACCGATATTCATGAAAGCTATCAGGCAGCGGAAGTTGCCCAGGTGGTGGACGTGCTGCAGATTCCGGCCTTCTTGTGTCGACAGACGGACCTGCTGCTTGCTGCTGCCGAAACTGGCAAAGCAGTGAAGATCAAGCGAGGACAGTTTATGGCTCCCGAAGACATGCAATATGCAGTGAGTAAGGTTCGTGCCGCGGGCAATGATAACGTCTGCTTGACGGAGCGGGGATTTTCCCTAGGCTACCACAACCTCGTTGTAGACATGCGTGGCTTGCCCATCATGCGTCAATTTGCCCCCGTAGTTTTTGACATCACCCACTCGGTGCAACAGCCTGGAGGACAGGGTGGAAGCAGTGGAGGGCAACGCGAGTTTGCTCCGATTTTGGCTCGAGCCGCTGCCGCAACTGGGATTGATGGCTTTTTTATTGAGACGCATCCCGAACCGAGCAAGGCGCTAAGCGATGGTCCTAACTTGATTCCCTTGCACCGCATGGGGGATTTTCTTCAGATGTTGAAGGCATCTTGGGAGCTGGGCCGCAGTTACCAAGACTTTTCCGTGGAATGACAATCCACTTTGAACGATAAAGACAAAGGGCAGGAGTTTTTCTTCTGCCTTTTTTTATGGGTGTCACTCATGATTTAAATCAGTTTACTAGCCCTTTTATCTGCCTTTCTTCGAATTGCTGCTGCAATTAACGTAGGTTGTCGCAAAGGAAACAGTGTAAGCGTGAGGTACGGTATGTACAGTAGCAACCAATGGGGAAAAGGCGCTTTTGTCGCCCTCCTTCTATTTTTTTTAGGACAGCCTATTTTTGGCCAGGCATTTCAAGAGGAGCTCAGGCTGACTTTTGAAAAATCCACACAGGAAAGTCCAGCAATGCTGCGGGGCAGCAAGCTCCTCAAATTGGGAGAGGCATACCAATTTTATGCACATCGAAATTTTGACCCCATTTGGTCAGCGGAAGGTCGGTTAACCGAGTTGGCCTATGAATTTCGCTTCGAACTCCGCCAATCTCACTACGATGGCCTACAGCCCGCCACCTACCACCTCGCCTTGATAGATTCTTATGTGGCTACAGTAGAGAAAAGGGAGGCGGAAAAACAGGCTCTGGTTCCCAAAGAGCTAGCGGAGCTAGAACTCCTAATGACCGATGCTTTTTTTGCCTTGGCAGAGGATTTAGACCTTGGAAAGGTCAATCCAGATAGGTTACAGGCCAAGTGGTCGATTCCACGAAAGCGGAAGAATTTGGAGTACGATAGTCTTCTTTCGCAGGCCTGGCGTTCAGGTGAACTGCGTAGTCAGCTAGAACTCTTTTACCCGAAGACGCCAAGCTATGGCAAAGGGAAATTACTCCTCCGGCAGTTTGAGGAGCTTGCCAAAGGGAAAGAGATCAATTGGAAGCCAATCAAAACGGACCGTGTGCTACGTCCTGGAGAATCCAACGCTTTTTTAATTCAAATTAGGGAGCGGCTCACCTTCTGGGGATTTCCAAATGCCTCGGGGCGTACGGATGCCAAGATTTACGACTCCCTCTTGGTGAGGCAGGTACTCGCCTTTCAAGGAGAAAGGGGTATCAAAGCGGATGGAATCTTGGGACAGGCTACCCTGCTGGCGCTCAACGAATCACCTGCGCAGCTGATGGATAAAATAAGGGTCAACTTAGAACGAATGCGCTGGATTCCTGAGCATTTCTTTCGAGGGGAGGCCATTTTAGTCAACGTACCAAGCTTCCAGCTAGTCTATCACAAGGGGGTAGATACGCTCTTTACGACCAAGGTTATTGTCGGAACTATCAAGCACCAAACCCCGGTTTTTACTGCGCCGCTAAGCTACTTGGTGTTTAGCCCGTACTGGAATATTCCTCCTTCTATTACTCGAAACGAAACCCTCCCCGCCATTCGAAAAAATGCAGGTTACCTTCAGCGAAACAATATGGAAGTGGTAAATGCCGCGGGACAGGCGCTGACTCCATCTCAGGTCAACTGGAATGCAAAACCCTTTCCTTACCTCATCCGTCAAAAGCCAGGAGAAAGCAATGCCTTGGGCCAGGTCAAATTTATGTTTCCCAACCCCAATAACGTCTACCTGCACGATACGCCGGCCAAACAGCTATTTGACCAGGACTCTCGCGCTTTTAGCCATGGCTGCATCCGCATGGAGCAGCCGCGAGATTTTGCGGAGCTGCTGCTCAAAAATAGCGAAGGTTGGACAAGTGAAAAAGTTGGGCTAGCCATGGGTCAGGGCAAAGAAGAAATCGTCAAACTGCCTTATAAAATCCCCGTAGGTATTGTCTACCTCACATTTTTGATGGATCCAAGTGGTCATCCCCGTTTTTTTTCGGACGTATATCAGCGCGATGTCGAACTACTTAACCTGCTAGGAAGGTAGTGGGGTAGGCCAAAACCTGGACTGCTGCAGGTAGTTTGGGTCTTTTCCGTAGATGAATAAGAGGGAACCTTCCTTGATTAGTTGAATCAAAGAGGCAGATAGCTCTTCAGGTACTGCTGGACAGCCCAAGCTTCTTCCCAGCCTTCCCGCCGTAGCAGCAAACTCTTCACTGGCATAGGCGGCACCATGAATGACGATTGCTCGGTTGCGGGCTTGGTCATTAATGCCTTTTTCTAGGCCATCCAAGCGCAATGAATAGCCATGCTTTCCTTGGTAGGTTTCTGCTGTTTTGTAAAAGCCCAAGCTGCTTTGGTAGGATTCGGGACGATTGGAGAAGTGTGCTGCGAGGAGTTGTCCTGAGTTACGGCCATGCGCCACCACGGTGTGGAGTAGGATTTTTTGCTGGGTCATGTCGATGATCCAGAGTCGCTTCTGTGTAGAGGGAAGCGTGAAATCAATCACGGTCAACACCTGATTTTTTAGTTCGTTCTTGAGCAGTTCATAGCCATTGAGGGCTACCTCCAACGCAGCCAGGGAAGGAGGCTGTGGGTAGGAGTGTCCAAGCTGCTCGAGAAGTAGCTGGCCGTGATTTTTTCGGGCTGACTCAAGGGGATGACTTGTATTTACTTCTGTAAATCCGAGAAAGGAGAGCGCCCAGAGAATCGGAACTAGAAAACCAGTTCCTAAGGACATGTGGGTAGTTTAAGGGATTGCTTCATACGGGGGTTAACTTAAGGTTTATCCAAAGAGTTCCTTTTGCTGAGGCAGCATTGCAAAACTTAACAACTCCGTTTTTCGTTCCTTATAACTCGTGATTCCCTTGGAAAGGACTTAGGAATATGCCTATTATTGCAATGAACTACCAAATTAACTAGTTGACCTGCAAGGAATTGATTTTTTGTTCACTTTTTATTCCTAGTCAGTTAAACAAAAACTAAATTTCTTCTGTTCCTACACCAATGAATGTATCGATCTTCCGTAAGGAGCATTTTAACGCCGCACACCGACTATTCAATCCGAAATGGTCGGATGAAAAGAATGATGCAGTTTTTGGCAAGTGTAACAACCCCAACTACCACGGACATAATTACGAGTTGATTGTGCAGCTGATAGGAGAAATTGATCCTGACACCGGATATGTTTTTGATACCAAGGTCTTGAGTGACCTGATCAAGGCGCATGTCTTAAATAAATTTGACCACAAGAACTTAAACTTAGATACCGTTGAATTTAAGTCCCTCAATCCCTCTACTGAAAATCTTGCAGTAGTGATTTGGAATATCCTGAGGGCACAAATTGATCGGAAATACGAAATCATCGTACGACTCTATGAAACAGAAAGAAACTATGTTGAATACAACGGGAATAGCTAACGCGGAGCCTTCTTTTGAGGAGATTGGTGACGAGCACGTAGGGACTTCTTTTGAAACACCCCTGAGAGCTGATGCTTTTACGATGGACGACGACCTCAAAATTGAGTTGATTGAGAAGCATTTTAAAGAAATCATGAATATCCTCGGTCTTGACCTCAGCGACGACAGTCTCAAAGGCACACCTCACCGCGTAGCCAAGATGTATATCAAAGAGGTATTTGCGGGTCTCAACCCAAAAAATAAGCCTGAGCCAAAGCTTTTCGAAAACAAATACAAATACAGTGAAATGCTAGTCGAGAAGGACATTACCTTCCACTCGCACTGCGAACACCATTTTGTGCCCATTTATGGCAAAGCGCACGTGGCCTATATTTCTAGCGGTAAAGTGATCGGCTTGTCAAAGATTAACCGCATCGTGCAGTATTTTTCCAAGCGCCCTCAAGTGCAGGAGAGACTCACCATGCAAATTGGTAAGGAACTGAAAGAAATATTGGGAACTGAAGACGTGGCCATCATCATGGATGCTTTTCACATGTGTGTTAGCTCTAGGGGAATCCACGATACCAATAGCTCTACTGTCACCTCTTTCTACTCTGGAAAATTTGAAACAGACGAGCAAAGCCGTAACGAATTTTTGAAGTATTTGAGCTTGAAAAAGTAATAAGTCACATTACCAACCGGGGTTAAAACTGCTGTTGTAACCGAGCGAGTAACTAAACTAAGAAAAAACCCTGCAGAAAAAAGCAGGGTTTTTTTGTTCCTAGCGCAAACAAATTTTAGACGAGTTGATTTTACATCAAACAATAGACCATGAAGGGAATGAACATTGTACTTGTGGGAGGAAACTCCGGAATAGGAAAAGCATTGGCTACTCAGCTGCGGGAAAGTGGAGCCACCTTATTTATGTATTCCAAAAGCGGTGAGGGTACAACGGCAGTAGATTTTAGCCAAGATATAGATACCCTTCCGGGACTCCCTGAGGTGATTGATGGGGTGGTGTACTGCCCAGGAACGATTAATCTCAAGCCCTTTCATCGGATTTCAATTGCAGACTTTAAGCAAGAGATGGAAGTCAATTTTTTTGGCGCCGTACGTGTGCTGCAGGCATGTTTGAAGGGGTTGAAGAAATCTTCTGCTCCCTCAGTGGTACTTTACAGCACCGTTGCGGTGCAAACAGGTATGGGTTTCCATTCGGGAATTGCCTCTGCCAAAGGAGCCATCGAAGGGCTCACCCGTTCCTTAGCCGCAGAATGGGCACCTAGCAAAATTCGTGTTAATGCCATTGCCCCCTCCCTCACGGAGACCCCCTTGGCAGCAGCATTGCTTTCTAGCCCCGAAAAGAAGGAAGCTTCTGACAAGCGTCATCCCTTGGGTCGCGTGGGTACGCCGGAAGATATCGCAGAAGCAACTGTGTTTTTGCTATCACCTAAATCCTCTTGGATGACAGGACAAATCATCCACGTGGACGGAGGAATGGCACATCTCAAATAAGTTAAAACAATTTCCTATCTCTAGTTGTCTATACATTGGGTATGGTCCCTAGATGAAAGTATTGTGCATATGAAGACACCACCTGAATCATTTTTATTATTTAAAGAAGAACTAAAAAAGGCCCAACTTGAAAAAGAAAGGCTCACCCTGTATTACGAACAGCAACTCATGGAGGTCAATCAAGAGTTGTATCGACTTAAGGAGCAGATTCAGTCTCAGCAAGAAATGATGAGAACGACCTTGACCTATGCCTCCAACTTGGAGATTCGATTGGCAGAAGTAAAAGAAGAAGTATCTCAAACTACTTCTGAGTACAGGAAATCAATTTATTAACTCCCTACAAGGTTTACCATGAACGAGACCCTATCCTCACCTGGAACGCTGGAATTTGAGGTTGCTTTTGAGCAGCGCTATGCTAAAGTTTGGTATAATAGAAAGAGAAAGATTGTCCTTTGCGAGCTACTCGCGGATTACGTACCCATTGAGGATTTTAAAGAAGTCTTTGGACAGATAGGCGAAGTAGTAAAAGCGGGTGATTTTGATAAATTTATTTTTGATAAAAGAGCCTTGAGGGCTTTTCATCAGCCTACCATGGAGTGGTATTTTATTCATTGGAAAAAAGAGATGCTGAGCTACGGGGTAAAAATCCACCGCAAAATCCTTTCTGATGAAAAATGGTTTGAAAAGATGGTCCAAATAGCGAAGGCTCAAATCCTCATAGATTACCCTGACAACATCATCGACCAACTCGATATTGCTTACTGCGATACGCTCGAGGCTGCTGTATTGACCTGATGTGGCAGGCAGATGCAGCCCAACTTGCTCAGCTTGATGCTGCGTTTAGAAGAAACCTGATCAACAGCTTGCCAGGCTACAAGCCTTTGCATTTGCTTGGCACCAAAAGTGCTTCAGGAATCACAAATCTGGCACTTTTTTCTCAAGTCATTCACCTCGGTGCAGATCCTCCCTTGGTAGGAATCCTGTTTCGTCCTCATACCGTCAAGCGTGATAGCTTGGAAAATATCCTGGAAGCAGGAGTTTTTACCTTGAATCATGTGCGGACAGATGCCTATGTGCAAGCCCACTGGACTTCAGCGAGCTGGGAGCAAAGTGAATTTGCCGCTACGGGTTTTAAAGAAGAGTACAAAGCCGGAGTTCTAGCCCCTTTTGTCCAGGACAGCCCCGTGCAGCTGGCTTGCAGCCTGGTAGAAACCCAGACCCTTGCTATCAACCTGACGATCCTGCTCATTGCCAAGATTGAACAGGTATTTGTAGATGAAAAGGGGCTACGGGAAGATGGTTCCCTAGACCTAAATACCCTCGAGATTGCTGCCGTCACTGGACTCGACGAATACCATAGTGGGCAATCTCTAGGCCGGCTTTCGTATGCAAAGCCTGGAAAAATTCCAACCAAAATATAGGTTGAATTCCCCAATGAAATAGGATCTTCGTAAGCTAATGAACCTCCTTGAACTCACCGATTTTGGATTGTATTGTCCCCCAGCGGATGTTTTTATCGATCCCTGGAGACCCGTAACCAAGGCAGTGATTACCCATGCCCACGCAGATCATGCGTACCGAGGAATGGGCCACTACCTAGCGCACCAGCAATCCAAGGAAGTGATGAGGCTTCGCTTGGGAAAGGATATTCAACTCCAAACCATCGGTTATGGAGAGACTGTGCTACGCAATGGCGTCAGCATCTCGCTGCATCCTGCGGGTCATATCCCAGGTTCCGCACAAGTTCGACTCGAATACCAAGGGAAAGTGGCCGTGGTTAGTGGCGACTATAAAGTGGAAGACGACGGATTGTCTACCCCCTTCGAACCCATAAAATGCCATGAGTTTGTTTCGGAATGCACCTTTGGCCTCCCGATCTACGATTGGCAACCGCAGTCCGAGGTATTCGATCAAATCAACGCCTGGTGGAAGTCCAATGCGGAACAGGGTTTCAATTCCATCATTTTTGCCTATTCCTTGGGAAAGGCACAGCGGATACTCCAGCATTTGCAGCCTGAAATAGGTCCTGTTTTTGTACATGGTGTGATTGCAAATACAAACGAGGCGCTAATCAACGATGGATTGGTCCTTCCTAATGCTACGCGCGTGGTGCAAGATTTGCCCAATTCATCCTTTACCGGCGCTTTAATTATTGCGCCTCCAGCAGTGATGAACACCCCCTGGATGAATCGGCTTGAACCTTACCGAACTGCCAGTACCTCGGGTTGGATGAATGTGCGCAGCGCAAGAAAAAGAAGTTCCCTAGATCATGGTTTTGTGCTTTCGGATCATGCAGATTGGAAAGGCTTGATTGCAGCGATTACGGCTACGGAGGCTGAAAAAGTCTATTTGACGCATGGGAGCACGGCGATTTTTGGAAAATTCCTTCAAGAAGAAAAGGGAATCGATGCCGTTGCGCTGAAGACCCTCTTTGGTGTAGAGGAAAAGGAATAGGGTGCTGGACCTTTCCTAGGCTTAATGCATTTGAGGTTATGGGACTGGGTTCAAGTGATTTAATTTTTTTTATAACTTGTTGATTGTCAATAAGTATTTTCCCCAAAAGGAAGGCTTTTTTTAAAATGTCCGACTTGGATTTTAGCAAGCGGGTAGCACTGCTTACCTTTGTACATGGCCCAACAAATCCTCATCCTAGATTTTGGTTCCCAGTACACCCAGTTGATTGCTCGACGCGTTCGCGAGCTCAACGTATACTGCGAGATTCATCCCTACAATAAAGTTCCTGAAATCACCTCCAACATCAAAGGGATCATCCTTTCGGGCTCCCCCTGCTCGGTAAGAGACACAGGCTCACCCGATCTTGACCTGGATGCTTTTCGCGGCAAACTGCCACTCTTGGGGGTTTGCTATGGTGCTCAACTGCTGGCCAGCAAGTATGGAGGAGAGGTTTTGCCTTCTACCATTCGGGAGTATGGCCGTGCCAACCTGGACCAAATCGATTTGAGTCAAGACTTGCTTAAGGAAATGACCCAAGGATCACAGGTATGGATGTCCCATGGGGATACCATCAAGGAGGTTCCCAATGGCTTTGAGGTGATCGCAAGTACGGAGTCTGTTCGTGTAGCAGCCTTTAAAATAACGGGAGAGTCCACCTACGGTATCCAATTTCACCCGGAAGTCACCCATTCTCTGGAGGGCAAAAACTTGCTCCGCAACTTTGTGGTGGGTATCTGCGGATGTGAACAGGATTGGACCGCAGACACCTTCATTGACACGACAGTAGCTGACCTGAAAGCCAAGATTGGCTCAGATAAGGTAGTATTAGGCCTTTCTGGCGGGGTAGATTCTTCAGTGGCGGCAGTATTGATCCACAGAGCCATTGGCGAGCAGTTGACTTGCGTGTTTGTGGACAACGGATTATTGAGAAAAAATGAATTTGAAGAGGTGCTGGATTCCTACATGCACTTGGGATTAAACGTGATTGGTGTCGATGCGAAGCAGCGTTTTTACGATGCTTTGGCGGGTTTGACCGATCCGGAAGCAAAAAGAAAAGCCATTGGCCGTGTATTTATCGAGGTGTTTGACGACGAAGCACACAAGATCGATGGCGTGAAGTGGCTGGGCCAAGGCACCATCTACCCGGACATCATCGAGTCGGTTTCTGTCAAAGGACCTTCGGCAACCATCAAGTCCCACCACAATGTAGGCGGACTACCGGACTTCATGAAGTTGTCTGTAGTAGAGCCTTTGAATACCTTGTTTAAGGACGAGGTGCGCGTGGTAGGCAGAGGACTTGCTATCCCAGAAAAAATAATTGGTAGACACCCATTTCCAGGGCCCGGACTAGCCATTCGTATTTTAGGTGACATTACTGAGGAGAAGGTGAAAACCCTTCAGGAGGTAGATTATATTTTTATTCAAGGGTTGAAGAGCCATGGTCTTTATGATCAGGTGTGGCAGGCAGGAGCCATACTCCTCCCGATTCAGTCGGTGGGTGTGATGGGGGACGAGCGTACCTACGAAAAGGTGGTTGCCCTACGTGCCGTGGGTTCTGTCGACGGGATGACTGCGGACTGGATTCACCTTCCCTATGATTTCCTTGCCAAGATGTCCAACGATATCATCAACCGCGTGAAGGGAGTTAACCGTGTCGTGTATGACATTTCCTCCAAGCCACCCGCAACTATTGAGTGGGAATAGGAGTTATAGCATAACCGTAGTAAAACCGGGTCTAATCCAAAGGCTCGGTTTTTTTTATTTCGTAGTGGGTTCAATTGATTTCCTAGTGGACCTCACCATCGCATTAAGAATAATACAAGTAAAAACTGTTGTCAATTTCACCATACCCCAACACCCATGATCAATCCTTGGCACGATGTCTCCATTGGAGAAGGCGCCCCCGAAGTAGTTACAGGTATCATTGAGATCCCCAAAGGCAGTAAGGGCAAATACGAGTTGGATAAGAAGACAGGCATGCTGCTGTTGGATCGGGTCTTGTTTTCAGCGGTACACTACCCGGCCAATTATGGTTTCATCCCGCAAACCTTCTGCGATGACCACGATCCTCTTGACATCTTGATCATTAGTCAAATTGACATTCCTTCCCTTACCCTAGTCAAGGCGAAGGTAATCGGGGTGATGCGCATGGTCGATGGCGGCGAGGCAGATGACAAAATCATCGCAGTGGCGGCAGACGACCAATCGGTCAACTACATCAACGAAATGAACGAGCTTCCTCCGCATTTGATGAAGGAGGTACGCCGGTTTTTTGAAGATTATAAAAAATTAGAAAATAAGGAGGTCAAAGTGGAGGACTTTCTCGGTAAAGAGGAAGCGATGCGCATTATCCGCGAGAGCATTGACCTGTATGACCGTACCTTCCGAACAGGAAATTAATCCAATTGTCTTTATTGGGATTTTTTGCTTTTCACAAGCTGCTTTGCCGCTTTCTTTTTGAGGTAAGCGATAAATTCCGTGTAGGCCTCGTGCTCGTGGTTGGATACGGCAATGGACTGCTGGTCACTGAAGACTACCGTCACTTGCTTGAATTCTTTCTTGTTGGCAAGTACGGTTTCCTCTTCCCAAGCCAGAATTTCAGTGACAGGATAGGCTTTGGTACTTCCTCTCAGGGGAAGTTTGATGACGATATGTTCCTTTCCTGCGGAAATAAACCGCCATCCCGCCATCATTTTCACCAGTAGCATCAAGAGCACTAGCGTAAGGATCGAGCAGGCTACCAAGTAAAACCAAAGTGCAAAGCTGCCTTTGTAAGCAAAATCGCGAAGCATCAACACCAAGCCTGCCAAAAGAATCAGTAACACGGCGCTCAAAGAGATGTACGTCGAGATTTTAGGCTTAAGTAGGATCATGTGTCTGGGAAAGTGTGGCTAGTGCGGCTTGTGCAAAAGTCTCCAAATCTTGGAAGAAAACGAAGAACAGGGCTTCAATTTCTACTTCTTTTTCTCGAAGCACCTGGCTGGCTTCATTCATCTTTGAATCGAATCGGGCACGTCGTGTAAGTCCATCCAAGGCGGATTGAATGCCGGCAAGCTCCCGGTAGGCAAAGAGCCAATTTTGGTTTTCCATCCAGTACAGCATGTGCTGAAAAGATTCAGGCAGCGGCACCGGATAGGTGTTCAGCTGTCGGTAGGTGGCTTGGCTAAATTGCTCGAGTGGGGTGTTACTAAATTTTTTCCAGTTTTTTGCCAAAAAATAGTCGAAGAACACATCACTAATGACCCTAGCATAATGGCCAAATCGTGGCTGAAGGAAGCTTTGCACCTCCTTTACCAAGGGGTGACTGTCCGTAAAGGCATCGATGGCATGGTGGAGCTGTATGCCTATTTGTACTTTTTTTGGGTAGTTTGCACGTTCCTTCCCTCGGATAAAATCGGCAATAAAATTGCCCACCAGAATGTCTTCCTGATCAAAGGATAAGTAGGCGTGTGCAAGAAAATTCATCGGAAGTGGAAAAATAGAAAACTCTAGGGCCGCTAGCTAGTTTCACCCCTAAAGTACATCAATTCATGCCGAATTCCCTTGAAGAACTGAAGACAGGTCTCACCTTGCTCCAACTGGAATGGCAGGAAGACCTGGCACAGTACAAGAAAAAATTTTTAAATACCTCAATTGCCGACAAAAAAAAGGAGGGTATCACCTGGCATCCTATTTTGTTGAAAAAGTCCAAGATCGGTATGGGAGAGCGACTCATCATCGAGGTGGAGCGGACAGATACGCAGTATCCTTCCTCTTTTTCTTCGGGAAAGTCGGTTTCCTTTTATTCTACGCAAGACGGCTACCACCACGCAGACTTCCGAGTCAATGGTGTGGTCAACCAGGCTAAAAAAGACACCTTGATTGTGACGTTACAAGCAGACGAGGTTCCCGACTGGATGGAGTCTGGCAGGCTGGGTGTCGACCTACTCTTTGACGAGGCCAGCTACCGAGAGATGGAAGCTGCCCTCAAGAAAGTACTTTCCGCCCAGCAACCCCAGTTGATACAGTTTCGCGACTTGGTGTATGGGGATCTTCGGCCGCGGCAAAAGGAGGTCATACCGCTCACGCCTCCCCAACTGAATTTTTCTCAAGTGCTTGCCTGCCAAAAGATTGCTGCTGCAGAAGACCTGGCTGTCGTGCACGGTCCTCCTGGAACGGGCAAAACTACCACTCTGCTAGCCGCCATCGAGCAGTCTGTCATGGTACAGCAGCGAATTCTGGTTTGTGCCCCGAGCAATGCCGCCGTAGACCTCCTGGTAGATAAGCTGGTGGACCGGGGTATTTCTACCCTTCGCATGGGGCATCCTGCTCGGGTGGAGGAAAAAATCCTCAACCAGACTCTAGATGCCAAGATCGCCCTGCACGACAGCTACCGTGATTTGAAGAGGTTACGTAAGGAAACGGAGTCGTATTTGCAGTTGGCAAAGCAATACAAACGCAATTTTGGCCCTGAAGAGCGGGCGCAGCGCAAGCTCCTCTACCAAGAGGTGAGCCGCATTAGGGAGTCGGCAGAGCAGCTGGAGGATTATATTCGAACCGATATCTACCAGAAGACAATGGTATTTGCCAGCACCCTGGTGGGCGCAAGCTCCCATCACCTCAAAGGGATGGTGTTTGATATCGTATTTATCGATGAGGCAGCCCAAGGCTTGGAGGCAGCCACCTGGATCCCTATTCTGAAAGCCAAAAAGGTTGTGTTTGCAGGGGACCATTGCCAGCTACCCCCAACAATCAAGTCCCAAGAGGCGGCACGAAAGGGACTGGCCATCACCTTATTTGAAAAAATAATCCATCGCCATCCCATCGCTGCCCAAATGCTTCAGGTGCAGTACCGCATGCCGGAAGTCGTCATGGGCTTTTCCAATACACAGTTTTATGAGGGGAAGCTTGAAGCAGCGGAAAATACCACCCACCATGCCTTTAGCGAAGATGAACCTGTCCTCGAGTGGGTTGACACTGCCGGCTCTGGTTATAGCGAGCAAAGCGAAGCAGAGAGCTTGAGTACCTACAATCCCGAGGAAGCAAAGTTTGCCTGTCAGTACCTCAACGATACCATTCTACGGATTGGATTTGGCCTTTTTAAAGAAAAGGGTTGGAGCATTGGCTTGATTGCCCCCTATTCGGCCCAGGTACGAAGGTTGCCTCACTTGATTTTCGATACCTATGAATTTCCAAATTTGAGGGCCTTTTCTGACCTGATTACCATAGATACGGTAGATGGATTTCAAGGGCAGGAGCGGGATTTGATGTTGCTTTCCATGACGCGCTCCAACGATCGGGGCGAGATTGGCTTTCTTTCTGACAAGCGCCGCATGAACGTGGCCTTGACCCGAGCCAAGCGTAAACTGATTGTAATAGGCGACAGCAGCACTTTGGCGCAGCACGAATTTTTTGATGCGCTACTACGTTATGTCGAAGAAAAGGGAAGCTATCGGAGTGTCTGGGAGTTTTTGTAGCAGGTCATTCCGCTGAGTCAGACGCTTGCTCCGCTTCTTCTGCTGGTTTGCCAAATGCTTCTGCAGGGACCAAGGCTACCCATTTCCCCATTTTCTTTTGGATGACCTTGAAGTGGTGCTGCTCTTCAACGGTGATGAGGCTGATTGCCTGGCCTGCTGCCCCTGCTCTTCCTGTACGACCGATGCGGTGGATATAATCTTTTGGAGATCGGGGGAGTTCGTAGTTGATCACAAGTGGCAATCCCTGAATGTCGATGCCTCTTGCTGCCAAGTCGGTGGCAACCAATACCCGTATTTTTCCTGATTTAAACTTGGCTAGCGCTTCGGTGCGTGCTCCTTGGCTCTTGTCTCCGTGAAAAGCGGAAGCTTCGATGCCATTTTTATTGAGCTTGACGGTGAGGTTGTCGGCGGTGCGTATGGAGGAGGTGAAAATTAAGATTTGTGCCCAGTCTCCGGACTGTATGAGTTTTCGCAAGAAAGGTCCCTTTTCCTCGGGACTCACCCGATAGGCTTCTTGCTGAATGAGTTCGGGCGTGAAATCGCTTGCCGCTACCTGGATTCGTACCGGATCCTTGAGTAATTCCTGGATCAGGACGGCTACTTCCTTGTCTTCTGTGGCAGAAAAAAGGAGGGTCTGTTTCTTTTTGGGGAGCAACTCCAGGAGGTGGTCCATCTCCTCTCGGAAGCCCATTTGGAGCATTTTATCAGCCTCGTCAATGACCAAGGTTTGGACACGCCCGATACCGATGGCATTTCTGCCAACCAGGTCAATCAGTCTTCCTGGTGTAGCAATCAGGATCTCCGTACCTCCCAACTTCATCATTTGGGGATTTATAGAAACACCACCGAAGATGGCAAGTGATTTGATGCGCCGCGGTAGGAAACGGCTGAAGTTTTCTGCTACCTCCGCTACTTGTACTGCTAGTTCCCGGGTGGGTACCAGCACCAAGACAGGTACTTGTCGATCTCGAGGAGATTCTAGAAGGAGCAGTTGCTGCAAGATGGGGAGGATGTAGGCTGCTGTTTTTCCTGAGCCGGTAGGCGCTAGGCCGAGCACGTCTTTTTTCTGAAGGAGGGCAGGGATAGCCTCTACTTGAATGGGGTAGGGGCTTTCGTAATTTGCCCGTTGGATGGCTGAAAGCAGTGCAGGGGAAAGTCCTAACTCGGAAAAATGCATGGGGTACCGTTTAGACAAAGGTAAGAATTAGCCGGAAAGGAGGGCGTTTTTATCTTGACGCTACACAGCTGGCGGGAGAAAATGCTGACTTTTCTCCCTGCCCTGAGTTAATTCTTTTCTACAATTATCGGAAGCGGCCCCGTTTTTTCAAGGAAGGAGGCAACTAAGTGGAGTAATTAGATGCTACTCCTACGGGTACTTTTATGCCAATTTATCCTTGAAGAAGGAGATGGTCTTTTCCCAAGCTGCTTTTGCTGACGCTTCGTCATAGCGAGGGGTGCTGTAGTTGTGAAAGCCGTGGTTAACCCCTGGGTAGTTGATCATGGTATAGTCTTTTTCGTTGGCTTTTAGTGCGGCTTCATAGGCAGGCCAACCCGCATTTACACGCTCGTCAAGTTCGGCATAGATGACCAAGAGTGGAGCTTTGATTTGGGGAACCTCACTTGCTTCAGGTTGTCCTCCGTAGTAGGGAACAGCCGCTTTTAGGTCTGGAATGCGTACCGCCATCATGTTGGAGATCCAACCGCCAAAGCAGAAGCCTACGACGCCCACGTTGCCGTCGCAATCGGGATGGTTTTTCAGGAATTCATAGGCTGCAATAAAGTCTTCCAGCATCTCCTCGCGGGTTCGCTTGGCCTGCATGGCCCGACCTTCGTCATCGTTGCCAGGGTAGCCTCCTAGGGGAGTCAGCGCATCTGGAGCAATGGAAATAAAGCCATCCACAGCACATTTTCTTCCTACATCTTCGATATAAGGGTTGAGGCCCCTGTTCTCATGGACCACTACGATGCCGGGAAACTTTCCTTTTCCTGTAGGGGTGGAGAGTAGTCCTTTGATTTGTCCCCCACCTTTCGGTGAGGAATACATCAGGTAATCCGAACTTTGAAGGCGTTCATCGCTCAGGGCAACAGTTCTACCGCTATCGTAGTCTGGCATCATGCTACCCAGTAGGGCGGCAATGGTAATACCGCCAACGGCATAGACGGATAGTTTTTCGATGAAGGTTCGCCGGTCAAGCTTGTTATGGCAGTAGTAGTCATAGAGGTCAAAGGCCTCCTGTGGGATATCGGCTTTGTTCAGTTTTTCCATGGTCTGCTTGAATAGTTGAATAATGTAGGAAAAAAAAGGTCACGAAAAATAAGCCTTACATCAACAGGGTTAACAAGTGTTTAATTGGTTTCTGATAGAGGAGGGCTGGTAATCTGGTGGTCGTAGCTCAGCACTTCAGTCAGTTTCCAGTTTTCCTTTTCCAAGATCCAGAGGTGTGTAAATCTTGCGGTACTGGTCCATAGGTCTTTCTTGTCCTTCTCTCGGATGTAAAAGTGGTGAACACCTGTTTGGATGGCTCCATAGATTTTGCCCGATGCATAAAGCGGAAATACTTCCAAACTCTCGGGAGCTACTTTTCGGATAGGCTTTTGGGTAGGGGAACCACAGATATTGTTTGCGGTATTTTCCAGGAATTTAGTTTTGTCCTGGAACCCGCCTTGGTCGTGGTAAAAGCGCAAGTCGTCTGCCACCTGATTTCTCAAGTAGTCTAGGTCGCAGCGGTTGAATCCCCGTTCAAAAAAGACGCTGTCTTGATGCTTCAATTCTTGAAATAGGGCATTTTTCTCTTGCGCTTGGACCTTGGTGAAGCTGATTAATGTGAAGAAACAAAGTAGGAGATGCGTTTTCATTTTTAGGTTTTTAAAATTTTTTCCATTTTTCTCCCTTTTGCCAGTTCATCTATTTTTCAAAGAGTAATTCGGATAAATAGTTGAATCGTATATAGCCCAATGAATTTAAAAATTCATCTTTAGTGACAAGCCCTTTTTCCTGGAGTTTTTTATAGTCAACGATTGGTCTGTATACCAATGCATAAAGGCAAAACAGGATTGCAAAAAGCCCCGAACCAATGACACCATAGATGTAGAGGTAAAGGATTACCATCATTGGAATCAGCGTGACTAGGTGATAGGCTAAAAGTTTATTCATTGGTGTTGTAATTTAAAAAAATGTTGAGTCAGAAATACTCTTTCCTAGTACGTGTAATTGACTCAGAAGTTCGATTGCTAATTCCTGCAATTACGCTTTAAGCTTCCTTTTCTCTATACTTCTCCTGGAGCCCCATCAAAAAATTACGGAGCACCTGGTCCTTGCACTCGCGGTACTGTGCCTGCGAGGGATTGCGGAAAAAGGCACTCAGCTCGTGCTTGCTCAGGCGGAAATCGCGTAAGGCAAAAATCTCTAGCATCCCTTCTTCCCGTAGATTCAACGCAATCTTGAGTTTGCGCAGAATGCTATTATTGTTCAGGGTCTTTTCGGCTACCGGCGCTGCCCCTTCTTTCTTGCCGCGATTTGCCACAATCAGCCCATCTAGAAAGTGGGCCAAATCCTTGTCATACAGCTTCACGAAGTCAGGATCCTCCTCCTTTTTGAGCCAAAGGGCCACCTCCTCAAACGAAATTTCTTTTCCCCCATAGGCAAAAATCTCCTTCATCTTGTGGTCGTGGTAATGAAAGGTGTACCGAAGGGTACGGAGGATGTCGTTATTACTCATGCAGGCAAAGATCGAAATTTTACCCACATCTTCCCCAATCCGACTCTTCTTCCTCTTGTTCAAATTCCGTCATTTCATCATTGGGTTTGATTTTCGGTTCTTCCCCTCAAAAAAAGCGAGAAAATCTCCTTTCTTTACCACCTTTGTATTACCAACCTCCCTATCCCTTGTCTACTCAAGTTTTATTCATCACCCCGCCTTTTACCCAGCTCAATACGCCCTATCCGGCGACGGCTTACCTGAAGGGGTTTTTGAATACGCTTGGCCTTACCTCCAAACAAGCAGACTTGGGCATCGAGGTAATGCTCGCCATCCTTACTCAGGAAGGCCTTCGTCAAATTTTCGAGCAGGCAGAAAAAGTACCTTCCCTCTCTGACAGTGCCCAGCGCATCTTGCGTATCCGTGCCCAGTACCTACAAACCATCGGGCCTGTGGTGGATTTTCTACAAGACAAAAATCCCACACTTGCCTACCGCATCTCAGAAGGGGATTTTTTGCCCGAAGGCGCACGCTTTGAGCAGCTTGACGACCTGGAATGGGCCTTTGGATCCTTGGGTATCAGGGATAAGGCACGCTACCTAGTCACACTTTATTTGGAAGACCTGGGTGACTTGATCACCGAAGCAATCGACCCACACTTTGGGTTTACCCGCTACGCAGAGCGCCTGGGCATGTCCGCGCGCACCTTCGACGAACTGCAGGAGGCACTGCACCAGCCACTTACTTTGGTAGACGAACTATTACTTCGACTCCTGGAGGAAAAAGTCCAAGCCTGTCGCCCCGAGTCAGTGGCGTTTACAGTACCCTTTCCGGGCAACCTCTATGCTGCACTCAAATGTGGACAGTATCTCAAGGCTTATCACCCAAACATCAAGGTTTGGATGGGCGGAGGCTACCCCAATACAGAATTGCGCTCCCTCAAAGAACCTCGGGTATTTGATTACGTGGACTACATCGTGCTCGACGATGGGGAGGCGCCCGTGCAATTGCTGTTGGAGCACCTAGCCGGAAAAAGACCGTACACGGAAATGAAGCGTACCTTTCTACGTGTGGATGGGCAGGTTATGTATGTGAATAACCTGGCCGTCAAAGACCTGGCTCAGCGTCAAGTAGGGACACCGGACTACAGTGATTTATCCCTCCGAGAATACCTTTCCGTAATCGAAGTGGCCAATCCCATGCACCGACTCTGGAGCGACGGTCGTTGGAACAAGCTGACGCTGGCCCACGGTTGCTACTGGGGCAAATGCACTTTTTGTGATGTTTCCCTGGATTATATAGGTCGCTATGAGCCCATCACGGCCTCCATCCTTTGTGACCGTATTGAGGAAATCATTGCCCAAACAGGCACCAATGGATTCCATTTTGTAGACGAGGCTGCTCCACCGGCGCTGATGCGCGACTTGGCACTCGAGATCCTCCGCCGAGGAATGGTGGTGGTTTGGTGGACGAATATCCGTTTTGAAAGTAGCTTTTCGGCAGACCTTTGCCGTCTCCTACGTGCTTCCGGCTGTATTGCTGTATCGGGAGGCCTAGAAGTAGCCTCCGATCGACTTTTGGACTTGATCAAAAAAGGAGTGACTGTACCCCAGGTGGCTCAGGTAACCCAAAATTTCACCCAGGCGGGAATTTTAGTACATGCCTACTTGATGTATGGCTATCCTACGCAAACCATCCAAGAGACGGTGGATTCCTTGGAAATGGTTCGCCAACTCTTTGAACAAGGGGTGATTCAATCGGGTTTTTGGCACCGATTTGCCATGACCGTACATAGTCCAGTGGGCTTGAATCCCAAGGCCTTTGGGGTCAGCCGAACAGATAATAGCTTGGGTACTTTTGCCAATAACGAGGTAGATTTTGACGATCCAACGGGCGTTGATCACGGAATTTTTTCGGAAGGCCTGCGCAAATCCTTGTTCAACTACATGCAAGGTATAGGTCTCGATCTTCCGTTGAAAAATTGGTTTGAGGTCAAAATTCCTGCCACAACCATCCCAAAAAACTACATTCTACAGCAATTGGATTCATCCCCAAAAAAGGGATACAAGGACCAGCACCGCTTCTGCTGGTTAGGCACCACGCCGCAACTCATGCCACTGGAAGAGGGGATGTGCGAACTTATTTTTTCAGGAAAAAAGGAGGATTTTGCATTGGAGCTCCCAATCGAGTTTGGGCAGTGGGTATTTTGGCTACTGGAAAAAGTAAGCCATACCCAAGCCTCGGTTACTGTGAAGGAGATTCGAGCACACTACGAACAGGAACTCGGAGATTTTGAGGAACTCCTGGATTCCGAGGTATGGGAATTGCTTTCCGAAAACGGCCTGCTGGTATTTTAAAACGTCCTGATACTCAATGCCAACTATACTATTAGTTTGCCACGGGCGGTAGGGGGTAGAATTTAACTCGTATCCATTTTTCCAGTTCTACCGCGTGAAAAACCACGGCAGATACCCCCAAGCAAGTCGCAAGCTCCCTTAGTGATAGCGCTTCCGTTTTAAACAAGTCGTTGAAAAAGGGGAGGTAGATCACGGCTACTTGGAGTAAGCAAGTACCTCCCACGGCGAGGAGTAGGGGTTTATTGCTCAGCAACCCCTGTTTGAATAAGAAGGTGCGATCGCTACGGATGGCGAGGACATGCCCGAGTTGGGCGAGAGAAAGTACCGTAAAGACCATGGTTTGCCAGTGCCATCCTTGCTGCAGGGCTAGGTACTGGGTGACTAGTGTCACGGCCGCCATCAGGCCGCCCACCCAAAGGATGTGGGCGCCCACCCCATTGGCAAACAAACTTTGCTTCGGTGATCGAGGCAAGCGCTGCATGCTGTCTGGTTCTGCCCCCTCATTGGCCAAAGCCAGCGCCGGCAGACCGTCCGTGACCAAATTGATCCATAAGATGTGTATTGGGAGCAGGGGAGAGGGAAGGCCAAGGAAGGGGGCTAGGGCGATAACCCAGATTTCTGCTCCGTTGCAGGTAAGGATGTATTTGATGAAGCGAATGATGTTGTCATAAATCCTCCGTCCCTCGCGTATGGCCTTGACAATGGTAGAAAAATTATCATCTAACAAGATGAGGTGGGCCGCTTCCCTGCTGACATCCGTGCCGGCGATGCCCATGGCGATGCCGATGGTGGCCGCCTTAAGGGAAGGAGCATCGTTCACACCGTCACCGGTCATCGCGGTGAAGTGTCCTTTTTGCTGCAGGGCTTGTACGATGCGCAACTTTTGCTCTGGAGCTACACGAGCATAGACGCTCACTTGCTCCACCTGCTGGGCAAAGACCGCGTCAGACAGCTTGGCCAAATCGGCTCCCGTAAGCTCCAAGCTTCCTGGCTTCCAGATGCCTACGGCTTCTGCTATGGCTTTGGCGGTGTCAGGGTGATCTCCTGTGATCATCACGGGCCTGATGCCGGCTAGGAAACAGTCCTGGATGGCTTCTTTGACCCCTTCGCGTGGAGGATCAATCATGCTTACTAGGCCATAATAGTTGAGTTTCAGTTCTAGCGATGCTTTTTCCACTTCGGAAGGCAAGCTGTCTAGGACCTTGCCAGCAAAGGCGAGTACCCGTTCTCCTTGACCTGCCCATATGCCAGCACTTTCATTTAGTTGTTTGGCAAGGGAATAGTCCTCTAACACGGCAGCAATCGCCTCGGGAGCTCCTTTGCAAAGCACTAAAAATTTATCCCCAAGGGGGTGGATGGTGCTCATTCGCTTTCTAGCCGAGTCAAATGGCAACTCCATCTTTCTCGGTAGCTGGCTACTGAGTTCGTGGTATTGTGCTGTGGAAATCTCTTTAAGCAGCTGCTCCACGAGGGCAAGCTCGGTAGCCTCTCCGACCGGTAAGTTCTTGGCATTGAGGTGTACGTCTTGGCAAAGACCGAGAGCGAGTTGAAGATTGCTATAGCCTGCAAGGAGGGGATCAACTGAAGAGGCTTCCGTACGAACTACCGTTAACTTGTTCTGGGTAAGGGTTCCTGTCTTATCTGTGCAAATGTAGGTGACAGCCCCGAGGCTCTCCACGGCAGGGAGTTTCCGAACAAGGGCTTTCCCCTTTGCTAGTCTGCTGGCGCCCAAGGAGAGGGCAATGGTAATGAGCGCGGGCAGGGCTTCCGGGATGGCGGCCACGGCAAGGCTCACCGATAGAAGGAGACGGGGGATTACCTCCTCCCCACGCGCTAGTCCGGCGAAAAAAAGAAGGATAAAGATCCCGCCAACGACCAGGGCAATCAACTTGCTAAACCGCTGCATCCGCTGCTGAAGGGGTGTCCTTGGCGAACTAGGTTCGAGGAGGGCGGCTATCTTACCAATCTCGGTAGTCATTCCGATGGCCACCACCATTCCTGTTGCTCGGCCTTGGGTGATGAGGGTGCCGCTGAAGGCCAGGTTGCATTGGTCGCCTAGGGGAAGTTCTTTCTCGGGAAGGGTCTCTGGGCTCTTGTCACTGGCGATGGATTCACCGGTCAGCGTGGACTCGTCGATTTTTAAGGAAAAGGTTTCTAGCAAGCGAAGGTCAGCGGGTACCTTGTTGCCGGCTTCCAGATGCAGGAGGTCACCTTCCACCAGCTGTTTGGAAGGCAAGGTAATGACCTTGCCGGAGCGGAGTACCTTGCTTTGGGTTTCGGTAAGCTGCTTAAGCGCATCCATGGCTTTTTCTGCGCGGTACTCTTGAATGAAGCCTAGGATGGCATTTAACACCAAGATGACCAGTATGATCACCGTGTCTGTCAGGTCGCCAATTAGCCCAGAAAGCAGGGCGGCGGCGGCCAGAATTAGTACCATGAGGTCCTTAAATTGACCTAGGAAAATGAGCCAGGTGGCTTTTCTCTTTTTTTCTTGGAGAAGGTTGGGTCCCTGCTTCTCGCTACGACGCAATGCTTCTGCCTCGTCCAGGCCGGTGGGGAGAGCATCCAACCGGATAAAAAGTTGCTCGGGGGATTCTTGATAGAAAAACATGGTTACTATCGGTAGTTTCCCCAAAATACACCTTTCAAAAAGGAGAATGGGGAATCTGTCTCAAAAAGAAAGAATTAAAAAACAGGAAGTGCCTTTAGGCGCTGCTGGTCAATTAGCGAATAGAAATAGACGCTGCTGGTAGTTGAAATTCAACTGGCTAAGGACATTACCAAAGGCTTCTGCAGCCTCGAGTTGGCGGTCACTCACTTTTTTACCGAGCAAACGGCAGAGGAGCAAGCCATACACGCCATTGAGGCAGATTTGAATTTCATTTCCAAGATCCTCCGTTTGAGCAGCTTCCACTGCTTCGAGCAGGTGCGGCTTGACCAGGTGGAAGGTAGTCGCGTAATTGGCATCGCTTTTTAGAAGTAGGTAGTGAAGTTGCAATAGGCTAGCTACCAATTCATTGAGTTCTTTTAAATGCCCTTTAGCAAGGATGCCTTGCTCCTGCATGGCGTTAGCCAAACCACCAAACCAGGCCTTGATTTCGTTTTTTTCCTCCTCAGATACCGGATAGTGTGCTACCACGTACAAGCCGATTTCCTCCATATTTCCTTGGTAGGAGCGTATGAGGTCTTCCATCTGGTACATGTAGATGAGGTATTCCCCAATGTTTTGCGCTTTTTTTCGTTCAGCGATGGCTTGCATGGATGTAAACTGGTATTTGGGCAAAGATAAGTCAGAATGAAGAACTGCAGGCAAATCCTTAAAAAAAGACGTCTGTTGGGGCAGGCAGGTGCCTTAGCAAGCGAGGTACTATTTTGTCCAAACAAAAACGTTCCACAAGGGATTCTACTCTTGAAAGAATTAGTGGTGAGTGAATGGGTTTTGGTCCTGCTATTTCTGCGGGAGGGTATCCACCGAAGCTTCTTTTTTCCTACTTTTGCCAGACCTAAGCTTATGAAAAACATTCGAAATTTCTGTATCATCGCCCATATTGATCATGGGAAAAGTACGCTAGCAGACAGGTTGTTGCAGACGACCAACACGGTTACAGACCGGGAAATGCAAAACCAGTTGCTGGACGACATGGATCTTGAGCGCGAGCGCGGGATTACCATCAAGTCGCATGCGATTCAGATGAAGTATATTTACAAGGGTGAGGAGTACACCCTCAACTTGATTGATACGCCAGGTCACGTAGACTTTTCCTACGAAGTGTCGCGTTCCATTGCCGCTTGTGAAGGGGCTTTATTGATTGTGGATGCTTCTCAAGGGGTAGAAGCACAGACCATTTCCAACTTATATCTCGCCCTAGGTCATGATCTCGAGATCATTCCTGTGTTGAATAAAATTGATCTTCCGGGTGCAGATCCTGAGGCAGTGGCCGATGAAGTCATCGACTTGTTGGGGTGCGACCGTGAAGACATCGTCTTGGCATCAGGCAAGGAAGGAATCGGCATTGAGGAAATATTAGCCAAAGTGATTGAAAAAATCCCGCCACCCAAGGGGGACCCAGAGGCGCCACTTCAGGCCATGATTTTTGATTCTCAGTTCAACTCCTTCCGTGGTGTGGAAGTTATCTTTCGAATTTTTAACGGAACGCTAAATAAGGGAGACAAAATCAAGTTTGTTAACTCCGGCAAAGAGTATTTTGCCGACGAAATAGGGATTTTAGGTGTCAACCAAATCCCGCAGCAGACCATGAGTGCCGGCAACGTAGGGTACCTAATTTCAGGAATCAAAGTGGCCAAAGAAGTGGCTGTAGGGGATACGGTGACGCATGTCAAGAACCCTTGCGCCGAAGCGATCAAAGGCTTTGAAAACGTGAAGCCCATGGTTTTTGCAGGAATTTATCCGGTAGATACCACCGAATTTGAGGAGCTTCGTGCTTCCATGGAAAAGTTGCAACTCAACGACGCCTCCCTGGTTTGGGAGCCGGAAACTTCTGCGGCCTTGGGCTTCGGCTTTCGCTGCGGATTTTTGGGAATGCTCCACATGGAAATTGTACAGGAACGATTGGAACGGGAGTTTGACATGACCGTCATCACAACGGTTCCATCGGTGCAGTTCAAGGCCCTGATGACGAGCGACGAATACCAGTTGATCAATGCTCCTTCGGATATGCCAGATCCTACACGTTTCAAGCACATCGAAGAGCCTTTTGTGAAAGCATCCATCATCACTGCTGCCGAGTATGTGGGTCCTGTGATTTCCCTTTGCATGGACAAGCGCGGTCAGATAAAAAATCAGGTGTACCTCACTGCTGATCGGGTGGAGTTGCAGTTTGACATGCCGCTTGCGGAAATCGTATTCGACTTCTTCGATCGTTTGAAGACCATTTCCAGAGGTTACGCTTCTTTGGATTACGAAATGAAAGGCTTCCAGGAGTCGCACATGGTTCGCCTAGACATCATGCTTAATGGGGAGCCTGTGGATGCGCTTTCCGCGATTGTGCACCGGGATAAAGCCTACGATTGGGGCAAGCGCCTTTGTGACAAGCTGAAAGAGCTAGTGCCACGGCAAATGTTTGAAATCGCCATTCAAGCGGCCATCGGGCAGAAAATAATCGCCAGAGAGACCGTGAAAGCCATGCGAAAGAACGTCTTGGCGAAGTGTTATGGGGGTGATATCTCCCGTAAGCGCAAGCTCTTGGACAAGCAGAAAAAAGGAAAGAAACGCATGCGCCAAGTAGGTAACGTAGAGATACCTCAAGAGGCGTTTATGGCGGTTTTGAAACTGGATTAGGGAAATACGAAGTACGAAGTACGAGGTACGAAATACAGAGGAATGGATAATTAAATAACTCAAAGTATGAGCCAGGCATTGAAGGACAGAACTAAAAAATTTGCGCTCGATGTCTGGCTTTTATGTTCCCAGTTACCACATTCAAGAGAGTATAACAATTATGTAAATCAACTATTGCGCTGTTCAAGCTCTGTTGCGGCAAATTACAGGGCTGCAATACGTGCAAAGTCAAATGCGGATTTTGTTAATAAATTAAAAATTGTCGAGGAAGAGGCTGATGAAAGTCAATTTTTTTTGGAGCTACTTAGTAAAATCGAAAGTGACGAGCAGCTGCATCCAGAAATTGACCGACTAATCAAAGAAGTAGACGAATTGATTTCCATTTTTGTTGCAAGCTTAAAAACCGCCAGATTAAATTTTAACAAGTGAGGCCTTTTTGGCTTGAGTTACGTACTTCGTAACTCGTATTTCGTATTTAAACTTTCAAAATTCCTATAATCAGTATGCCCACCCTTATAGACGGCAAAAAAACCGCCCAAGACATTAAAAATGAAATTGCTACACGTGTAGCGGAAATTAAACATGAAGGCGGCAAGCAACCGCACCTTGCAGCAATCCTCGTAGGGGAAGATGGCGCAAGCCAAACCTACGTTGGTGCCAAAGTGAAAGCTTGTGAGGAGGTTGGATTTACTTCTACCCTCGTTCGATTGCCTGCAAAGGTATCCGAAGAGGAATTACTTCTGGCAGTGGAGCAGATCAACCAAAATCCGGATATCGATGGCTTGATCGTACAACTTCCTTTGCCCAAGCATATTTCGGTGGACAAGGTGACCAACCGCATCCGACCAGAAAAAGACGTCGATGGTTTTACCCCAGCCAACGTGGGAAGAATGACGCTCAACTGGCCTGCTTACGTGGCGGCAACTCCCTACGGCATCGTGGAACTATTGAAACGCTACCAAATCGAAACCTCCGGCAAGCACTGCGTAGTCATCGGTCGAAGCCATATCGTCGGTAGTCCGATGAGCATTCTGATGGCTCGCAACGGAAACCCCGGCAATGCAACCGTGACGCTGACCCACTCCAAAACCAAGGATTTGGCAGCGATTTGCCAAACAGCGGATATTTTGATCGTAGCGATTGGCAAGCCTGAGTTTGTGACAGCGGAAATGGTGAAGCCAGGGGCTGTGGTCATCGATGTAGGTATCCACCGAGTGGAGGATGCAAGCAAAAAATCTGGCTTTCGCTTGATTGGCGATGTAAAGTTCGATGAAGTAGCGCCGTTGGCGTCTGCCATCACACCAGTGCCAGGAGGTGTTGGGCCAATGACCATCGCTGCCTTACTGTACAATACACTTCAGTCTGCAGAGAAGAAGGTTTTTGGATAAAAGAGAAAAAAACAAAAGAAAAGGGCGAGTGGCGGTTGCTTCCCAAAGCTCGGTTTTCTACTTTTGCAATCCCCAATCGCGCACGTGGTGAAATTGGTAGACACGCCACTTTGAGGGGGTGGTGCCCGTTCGGGTGTGGAAGTTCGAATCTTCTCGTGCGCACGTTAAAAAGTAAGGCGACTCTGTAAAGAGTCGCCTTTTTTGCATTTATCCCTCGTAAGACTAAGAATGACTATTGATTGAAGGGATTGGACCACTTTTCATTGGTGTACACGTCTCTACCCGATAGGGTACGTACAAACGCTACCAGCGCAGCAGTTTCTGCCGCCGTTAGGTTTAGGTTCTGTCCAATGCCCCCTGGAGCTAGCCTTGCGTCTAGGTTATTGTTTCCTTGCACAATAGGAATGGTGTTATAATGCCCCATTACATTTTGTAGGGTTGCAAAAACCCCGTTGTGCATCAAGGGCCCATTGGATCCTCCTGTGGAATTCACAACATCCCTGAGGGAGGGAGAGCGGGTATTGGTTAGATCTAAAGCTCCACCGGCGATTCTGCGAACGATTCCGTTATTTCTGGTGTTTGGATCAATGTCAAATTCGGGGGCTCGGTGGCAACCTTGGCAACCTGCACCTCCGCTGGTTCGGACACTGTTGGGATTAAAGACAGGTGGAGTTAAGAAAAGCTGCTTTCCAAGATTTTCTTGGGCGGTAAAATTCTGAAAGGGGGCTTCATCGTTAGGGGCGATGGCCCTGCCGGCGTCAAACTTACTATCAAAAGATTGGATGCTGCGGATAAAATTGGCCAGGGACTCCTGTATCCGCTGCTCTGTGATGGTGGGGCTGCCATAAGCGAGTTGAAACAACTCCTTGTAGTAGGCGATCCCGTTTAGCTTGGTGAGTAGTGATGCAAAGTTAGGTCGGCCGGTTTGGCCACTGAAGCCTAATTCGGCATGGTCTTGAATAGGGTTAGTCACCTGTGCCTCTAGGGTGGCCGCACGTTCATCCCAGAAGAATTTGATCTCCTCTGCAAAGCGCGTATTGATCAATCGCATGGAGTGTCGTGTAGTCACCCCGCCTTGAACGCCTGGACTTGCCAGGGTAGTGTCACCAAAGGCCAAGGCCTGCTTGTGGCAACTCGCACAGGAGATGCTATTATCGATACTCAAGCTCTTGTCGTAAAACAGTACCCTACCTAAGGTTGCCTTCTCATTCGTGATGGGGTTGGCACCCGTATTATCTTTGCGGATATAAGTGGGAATAGCTTGTGTCGCATAGTTAGGTAGGGCATTGAGATTAATCTTTGTGCCAAAAGTTTGGTTTATGGCAAGATTTTCAGGTTCAATTTCAGTTTCGGTTTCTGGGTTGCAAGAACCAAGCAACAAAACCAGTCCAATGGCATAACTAGCGAGGAATCGTTTCATAGGGAATAGGTTAGGTGTAATTTATTTTCAAACTTCATTGATTATCAGTTGAATCAACGTCGCTGGTTAGCTATTTAGTATGCCAGTGCGCTGCTAAGGGTGAAGAGCGTTACAAGGATTAGCTAAAACTATATAAAAAAGTATATCCGGAGCCTTTTAAAACGTTAAAAAACACAAATTGCCAACTGCTCATTTTTTTGATAGTTGTTTCTTAAAATTCTCTAGTTTAGAAGTAAATTATACCTCATGAAGCAATTTAGATTCATTATTCTCTGCGCCGCTACGCTGGTGCTTTCTTTTGCTGCAGTTGCGCAAACTCCTCAATTCCCCATTGTGAAAGGCTTTGGAGGGATTTACGAAATTCCCGATGCCACAGAGCGACCTGATGGCACTTTAGAATACAAGATTTTGGTGGATTTGACTTCTCCCTCCGAAGACCCACTACAAGTTTCACGTTTTGTTGACAATGTCGCAAGGCTGATGAACTTGCACGGCCTAGCAGGTGTGACGCAAGAGCGGATGAAGGTAAAAGTGGTTTTGCATGGAGGAGCCATCTTTACTTTACTGACGGATCCGCAGTACAAAGCCAAATACCAAATAAACAATCCAAACCTTCCTGTCTTTGAAGCTTTGGAAGCAGCAGGGGTAGAAGTGTTGGTTTGTGGACAATCGCTCATCGCTAGAAATCTGAAGACGACCGATCTCTGGCCAGGCGTGACCATCGCTCATTCTGCCTTGACAACCATCACTACTTATGCCACGAAAGGTTATATCGTGCTTAAGTTTTAATAGGAAACTTTATTGAGCGGTTAGGTATTATTTTTTTGGAATTGGTCTTTTTCAAAAGAAAAAATCTTTTGAAAAAACCTACCTTTAGTCTTCCATACAGTCCCATCTCCCCTTTCCATGAGTGACGCGATCAAACACGAATGTGGCATAGCTTTTATTCGGCTCAGAAAACCTGTTCAGTACTATATCGACACCTACGGAACCGCGGCCTACGCTGCAAACAGGCTCTATATCTTGATGCAGAAGCAGCTCAATCGGGGTCAGGATGGGGCAGGGGTTGCAAACATCAAAATTGGCACCAAGCCAGGAACCCGCTACATCAGTAGGTACCGCTCCATTGAACCAGCAGCGGTCAACGATATTTTTGATAAAATCACCAATAAGTTTCGAAAGGCCAAGAAGATAGGGGGCAAGAAAGCCCTTTCCGATGGGGAGTGGCTAAAAGAAAACATGGCCTTCTCCGGGGAGGTCTGGCTAGGGCACCTGCGCTACGGTACTCATGGCGAAAACAGCATTGAAACCTGCCACCCTTTTTTGAAGCAGAACAATTGGAGAAGCCGCAACTTGGTGATGGCGGGCAACTTTAACATGACCAATAACGAGGAGCTTTTTGGAAGACTTGTGGAACTGGGTCAGCACCCCAAGGAAAAAACCGACACGGTTACCGTGATGGAGAAGATTGGCCACTTTTTGGACGAGGAAAACCAGCGCATTTTTGACCAATACAAAAAGAATTGTTCCAACGAGGAATTGACGCATATCATTGAAGATAAATTGGATGTAGGGAGAATTTTACGTCGATCCTGTCGAGATTTTGATGGAGGATATGCCATGGCGGGGATGATTGGAAATGGCTCAGCCTTTGTGGTGCGAGATCCCTCTGGCATTCGACCTGCCTTCTACTACGCCGATGATGAAGTAATTGTGGTGGCCTCCGAGAAGCCTGCGATTAAGTCGGCTTTTAACATTGATTTTAATGCCATCAAGGAAATAAAGCCTGGCCATGCGATCGTGATCAACAAGAACGGTTCCTTCTCTGAAGAAGAGATTCTTCCCGCCCGCGAGAAGAAATCCTGTTCCTTTGAGCGCATCTATTTTTCTAGAGGTACAGACCCAGGCATCTACCAAGAACGCAAAAATTTGGGCAAAGCCCTGATCCCACAGATCCTCAAAGCAATCGACTTTGACCTCAAAAACACTGTTTTTTCCTACATTCCCAATACCGCAGAAACGGCCTTTTTGGGTATGATCGAGGGGCTCGATGAATACCTGGTTGCCAAACGAAAAGAAGTGCTCTTGGATGGCAAGCCCCATGTCGGTGATTTGGACGAATTGTTGAGTTTCCGTCCACGGGTAGAGAAATTGGTAAGTAAAGACGTCAAACTCCGCACCTTTATCACCAGTGATGCTGACCGTGATTCCATGGTGGCTAGTGTGTACGACACGACCTACGAGGTCATCCGACAGGGGATTGATACGGTGGTGGTGATTGACGACAGCATTGTTCGAGGCACGACCTTGGAAAAAAGCATCCTGACCACCCTAGATCGGTTGAATCCCAAGCGGATTGTGATTGTTTCTTCTGCCCCACAAATCCGCTACCCGGATTGCTACGGCATTGACATGTCCCGAATGAAGGAGTTTATTGCCTTCCGTGCCGCTTTGGCTTTGTTGAAGGATCGTACTATGGAATCGGTATTGGATGCTGTTTACGCAAATTGTGTGGCTCATCCCGATCAGGCGGAGAACTTTGTACAGCAAGTGTATGCGTCGTTTACAGACGAGGAAATCTCCAATAAAGTAGCTGAAATTGTGACTACCTCCGAGATCAATGCCGAAGTGAAGGTGATCTACCAGACGGTAGACAACCTACATAAGTGCATTCCTGCCCATTCGGGAGACTGGTATTTTACGGGCAATTACCCCACCACAGGAGGTACCCGCGTGGTCAATAAGGCGTTTGTCAACTACATGGAAGGAAAGACCGTGAGGGCGTATTGAGCGCCTGATTTGGCAGTAGTTAAAAAAAGCCTTTGAATCGTTGGATTCAAAGGCTTTTTTGCTTCAGTTAGGACAGTGAGCTTAGCGAAAACCTGCGTGCTCTTTCTGTTTCAACACTTGTCAATGCGCTTCTGCAACGGAAGGCTTTTTGCGGGAAAAATTAAGGAAAGTAACCAACGGAAAAATTTATTTTTGCAATCACTTGCTTTTTTAAAACGTATTATTTTAGTTTAGGTATACATTTTTAATACAATCTACTTTTAAAAAACAATTTTTTATCAAAATGAGGATAATAAACCCTAAATCCAATTGGCGAGAACTCGCTCAAATCGAGGTAAGCCAGCCCAAATTGTTGGTAAGCGCATTTTTTTTAGTCGTAGTCTTCCTATTTGCTTCCTGTAGTACTGAACTCCAGGAGCAAGCGAGTTTGGTGGAAAAAGAGGCTAGACTACCCGAGGTTAGCTTTGAAAAGTGGTATGAATCTGAGCATAAGGAGATACTCGAAACCCCTTCCAATGCGCGGTTACAATTTGATCCCAGTGTTCGGTTGATCTATAGGTATAAAGAAGTGGATTGGAGTTCCTACAAAAGGCTAAACATCCCTAGTAGGCTAGCGATTTATGAATTTGATTTTTTGGCTCCCAATGTGGTCGTTCCCTTCGATTTCAAAGAAGAATTTGGGTACGAGGAGGCTTTAAAGCGGTCAAAGCAAACGCTTTTGATTTTTGCACAAGGCAATGAAGTGGTCAAGTCCTACGTGGTCCGCTACTATTTTTCGGGTGATAAAGCAGCAATAGATGATTTCCAGAAAGTCAACTACGATGCGATAGATAAGAATTGGAAAGGGCAAGTTGATTTGTATACGCTTGAGGAGGTGCATTTGGTCACCTTTGATATGGTCATTGGTCAGGTGGTCGGTACAGAGACTATGAAACTGGGGAGTCAAGAAGATTTGCAGCAATCTGCGTCCGCAAACATAACCTGTACCACCACTTGGACTCCAGGACCATGCGAACCTATGACAGATGGAGTGGGTATTACCTGCTACGATACCTTTAGTACCTTCTGCTACAATTCTAGTCCTCCCTTGATCACGGGTTTTCCGGAGTGGAATGGCAGTGGTGGATTTGCTCCAGGGGGTACTGGTGGACCTGCTGTTCAATCCATCTGTGATTTTGACCCTACCTGTATTCCTTATCCTGATTCGATGGACGATGCTGAGGATTCAATTCAAAAATTAATTGAAGGAATAACTGATCCTGAACAAAAAAGAAAAGCTCAAATAGATTACCTACGAACCCATGGCGGAAGGGAATTTGCTGAGTTTGTTGAGGAGTTAATTATTGAAGGAGGCCTTTCAATGGGAGATTTAAGTGAAATAAACAAAATGGTAAACTCTGTTTATTTCAACCAAAAAGGGCTTTTTATGATGAATATTTTTAGTCCCGAAAATGTTGCTCAAGTTTTAACCTTGGCTCTAAGTAATGTAAGTTTTCAATTGAGAAATAAAATTTTTAATTATTCTCTTCAATATGGGGCTTATCGTAATCTTGCGTCTTTAATTGGTAATAAATCGTTTTTGGTTGATGGTAAGATTTTCGTATTCAAAGGATTAACCGAGCATGGTGTTAAAAGAGTTATTGAGAGAGGGATAAGCGAAGGAAGTATAATTAATGCACTTAATTTCGGTTCTCAGACTATAAAAATGGGCCAATACGGAACACCTCACCTCCATATTATTTATAATGGATTAGAAATTGTAATTGAGGCAGGAACTTCATCTTCACAATTAGGAAAAATTATAACAATTATGATATGAAAATTGAAGAAGAAATCAATAAAATTTTGATGAATTGGGATCCCATAGGAAATGTTCCTATAGATAAACTAGGTCATGAATACTCTTACTATGCTAAAGAATTAGTAAGTAGAATAACCCTTGATGGGGGAAGTAAAGAAGATGTAGTGGATTATCTTAAAAAAATTTCTAAAGATATAGTAGGAATTGATCCGGAGGAAAACACCAAACTTAGATCCGACATAGTGTCCGTTACTGAGCAAATTTGGACGATATATCAACTCAGAAGATCAAATCAACAAGAAGAGTAAATTAATCAAAATTACTAACTAGTTCTCCCCATGATTGTAAAATGCATTGGAAATACGGGTCAATTTTTAAGGCCATTTGAATATTCTAACATAACAAATCCTGCAATTCTTGGAAGATTCGGGGCCACCGGTTTGAGTCAGTTTGGAGTCCAGATAGGTGTAACCTATCGAGTGATGGGAATTTTTATTGCTCAAGAGTATCAAGGTTATTTAGTGGATGATGGAGGGTATGTTCAACCTGCTCCCTGCCTATTATTTGAGATCTTGGATAATACTATTCCGTCGGATTGGAAGTTTTCAGTATTTGATTTAAAAAATCCACATTATCCATTACTCCAAGCGGTATTTGGTTACGAAGAGCTGGTTTCGGATCCTCTAGGATTTGAAAAGTTGATTGGAGATATGGAAGAAACCGCCTATAGGATTTATTTCAGAAAAAAACTCGCTTACGAAAAGGAGGAGAGGGAGTAACCTTCGAGCCTTTTTTGTTCGAATTCCAGCAGCAGAAGTCGAAATTCTCCCCTCTCGTTTTTGTTTTTATGCTATTTTTAGGGAAAAGAAGTACAGCTACCCATGATCAACGTTTCCCTCCTCAAGCAAATTTGTGAAATCCCAGGTGCCCCTGGTTTTGAAAAACCTGTTCGCGACCTAGTCATCTCTCTCGTTACTCCTTTGGTAGATGAGGTGCGTGTAGACAATATCGGTAACGTGATCGCTCTCAAAAAGGGAACACGCAATCCCGATGGAAAGCGCGTCATGCTCGCAGCTCACTTAGATGAGATCGGATTTATCGTTTCCCATATCGATGAGCAAGGTTTCTTGCGCTTCAATACCCTCGGAGGATTTGACCCGAAAACACTCACCGCACAGCGGGTGATTGTTCACGGTAAAAAAGATCTGGTCGGGGTCATGGGAAGCAAACCCATCCACGTGATGACGGCTGAAGAGAAAACCAAGCTTCCCAAAACCACTGACTTTTTTATCGACCTGGGCATGCCCAAGGAAGAAGTAGATAAGTACATCACCATCGGCGATCCCGTAACCCGTGATCGGGAGCTGATCGAAATGGGGGACTGTGTCAACTGTAAGTCTATCGACAACCGCGTGTCGGTATTTATCGTGATTGAGGCACTCAAGCAACTTAAAAATCCGCCCTACGATGTCTATGCTGCTTTTACCGTGCAGGAAGAAGTGGGTATTCGCGGAGCCAACGTAGCAGCGCACAGCATAAACCCGGATTTTGGCATTGCACTAGACACCACCATTGCCTTTGATGTGCCTGGAGCCGCACCACATGAGAAGGTAACCGAACTGGGCAAAGGTACTGCCATCAAGATCATGGACGCAATGACGATCTGCGATTACCGCATGGTGGCCTTTATGAAGCAGGTGGCAGGAAAAGAAGCTATCTCTTGGCAGCCGGAACTATTGACTGCAGGTGGTACAGATACCGCAGGCGTGCAGCGCATGGGCAAGCAAGGGGCTATTGCCGGCGCTATCTCCATTCCTACGAGACACTTGCACCAAGTAATCGAAATGGCCCACAAAAAGGACATTGCCGATTCCATTGCCCTGCTGGTCGCCTGCCTGGAGCAATTGGATAGCTACGACTGGAGTCATTGATTTTAGTTCTTTCAGCTTCCTGCCCCAAGTAAATGCTCGGAGCAGGAAGTTTAGTATTATCCTAGTTGGGCTAAGCTTGTTTCCAGGGCCTTGATTTTTGCCTCGGCATCGGCCTGCTTCCTGCGTTCCATATCCAACACTTGGGCAGGAGCACCGGCCACAAAACGTTCGTTACTCAATTTTTTAATTACCCCGGCCAAAAAACCTTGGGTGTAGTCCAATTCCTTAAGGATGTTGGCTTTTTCAGCCTCCACATCAATGCTGCCGCCCATAGGAACAAAGCATTCGTCCCCTTTGATCACAAAACTCATCGCCTGCTCTACTTTATCGCCAAACTGAAGCGAGGAGAGGTTGGCTAGCTTGATCAATACGGATTCAAACTGGGTATACAAACCCGGGTTTTGGGTTCGGATTGTCAAATCCAGCGCTTCTTTTGGAGACATGCCTTTGGATGCACGTAGGTTTCTAACCTGAGAAACCACCTCAAACACCTGCGCGGCATCTTCTGTGATTTGAGAATTAAAAGACTTGGATTCTGGCCAAGAAGCAAGAATCAAGGACTCTGCTACGGTGCGTTCGTTGATTTGATGCCACAGCTCCTCGGAGATAAAAGGCATAAAAGGATGAAGGAGCTTCAAAATCTCTTCAAATAAACTCAAGGTTCTGTCGTAGGTGGCCTGATCGATAGGCTGCTGGTAGGCAGGCTTGATCATTTCGAGGTACCAAGCACAGAAGTCGTCCCACACCAATTTGTAGGTTGCCATTAGGGCATCTGAAATTCGGAATTTGTCAAAATGCTCGTTGATTTCACTTAAACTTTGCTGGAATCGCTGTTCAAACCATTCGATACTGGAGGCATTGGCCGTACCGTCCAACATGGGATCGATCTCCCAGCCTTTGACGAGGCGGAATGCGTTCCAAATTTTGTTGGCAAAGTTTCGTCCTTGTTCCACCAACTTGTCGTCGTAAGGAAGGTCATTTCCCGCAGGGGAGGAGAAGAGCATGCCAGTACGAACACCATCCGCGCCATACTGGGCGATGAGTTCCAAGGGATCGGGGGAATTGCCAAGCGACTTGGACATCTTTCGGCCGAGCTTGTCGCGGACAATCCCGGTGAGGTAGACGTTTTTGAAGGGTTTCTCGCCTAGGTATTCGTAGCCAGCAATTACCATGCGCGCCACCCAGAAAAATAAAATCTCAGGGGCCGTTACCAGATCGTTGGTGGGGTAGTAGTAGCTGAGTTCTTTATTTGGTTTGCCTGTGGTGAACACCTCGGTATCGAATACTGAGATGGGCCAGAGCCATGAGCTAAACCAGGTATCGAGCACGTCCTCGTCTTGACGGAGGTCAGCGAGGCTGTATTCGGTGCCGTACTGGGCATTTGCTTGCGCCAGAGCCTCTTCGGCGGTTTTAGCAACGACGTATTCTCCGTTGGGAAGGTAGAAAGCGGGTATTTGGTGTCCCCACCAAAGTTGACGGGAAATGCACCAGTCGCGTACATTTTCCATCCATACCCGGTACATGTTTTTGAATTTGGGTGGATGCAGTTGGATGACATCGTCCATAACCGCCGTGAAGGCAGGTTGGGTGATTTCATCCATCTTGAGAAACCATTGCATGGAAAGCTTCGGCTCGATTACCGCATCGCTGCGTTCGGAGTGGCCCACATTGGAGCGGTACTCGTCAACTTTTTGCAGGTGGCCTGCCTCGTCAAGGAGCTTTCCTATTTTCTTTCTGGCCACAAAGCGTTCTTCTCCCACAAGGAGCTGTGCTTTGGCATTGAGTGTACCGTCGTCGTTGAGGATATCGATGACCTCCAGCTTGTGCTTGAGGCCGAGTTCGTAGTCGTTGAGGTCGTGGGCAGGGGTGACCTTGAGGCATCCTGTTCCAAACTCCATGTCCACATAGCTGTCCTCGATGATGGGAATACTTCGGTTGAGCAGTGGGATGATTGCCCGCTTTCCTTTCAGGTGGGTAAATCTCGGGTCCTCGGGATTTATGCAAATCGCCACATCGGCCATGATTGTTTCCGGGCGGGTAGTTGCGATGGTAAGGAATTCATCAGCGGTTCCTTCGATGGCATAGTTGATGTAGTACAACTTGGACGCAACCTCCTTCATAATCACCTCGTCGTCGGATAGGGCAGTTTGTCCTTTGGGATCCCAGTTGACCATGCGGATACCCCGGTAGATCTTGCCCTTCTTGTGGAGATCTACGAATACCGAAAGCACGGCATTGCTGAGTCCTGGATCCATGGTAAAGGCGGTTCTATCCCAGTCGCAAGAAGCCCCTAATTTTTTCAATTGCTCGAGGATAATGCCTCCATATTTCTCCTTCCATTCCCAAGCGTGGGTGAGGAATTGCTCGCGAGTAAGGTCTTTTTTCTCAATGCCTTTCTCTTTCAAGAGTTGCACAACCTTCGTTTCGGTGGCGATGGAGGCATGGTCAGTTCCGGGCACCCAGCAGGCATTTTTACCTTGCATTCGTGCACGGCGGATGAGTACGTCTTGGATGGTATTGTTGAGCATGTGCCCCATGTGGAGCACGCCGGTGACGTTGGGAGGAGGGATGACGATGGTGTAGGGTTCCTTCGTTGGATCTACGCTGGAGGAAAACAACTTGTGTTCCATCCAGTACGCATACCATTTGGCCTCGGCAGCTGCCGGTTCGTATTTGCTAGCAATAGACATAGGTACTGATTTCTTGAGTTGCAAAAATAGCAGAAAAAAGTTTGGGGGCAGGAGCAGGAAGGGAAAGAAAAAGGAGGATTGGGTAGTGACTGTGGTTTTAGTACCCAAAACTAAAGGATCCTGGAACCCTAGTAAACAAAAAAAAGCCGGGGATGCCCCGGCTTTGGATAGACAATTAATTAGCTAATTTTTTTTAACATTAGCCAATAGAATTAAGGATTGAAGTTCCACTAGAAATCGGCTGTCGACAGTGGACCGTCGACCGTTGGCAATTTTATTTCTTAACAATTGGTAGCACAATTCGACTCTGAAATTTGCCTCCGTGGTGGATGACATTGTTGGCAATGATACTAGTAGTCTCGTCGTAGTTATTGCCTCCCGTGTTCATGTTGCGATCAAACCTCGGGAAGTTGGAGCTGCTCACTTCGATACGGATGCGGTGCCCTCTCTCAAAGTAGTTAGAGGTGCTCATTGGGGTCAGTTGGATTTCATACACCTTCCCTTTTTCCATCAAAACTTCCTTCTCGTATCCTTCTCGGTAGCGCACCCGCTGGATTGTCTCGTCCAGGTTGTAGGCGGTGCCGTCAGGATACACATCGATTAGCTTGATGGTCACGTCGGTGTCTTTTACGTCTGAGGAAAGGAAGAGGTAGCTTTCAATAAAGCCAGAAACTTCTACCCCAGCTTCCAAGGGATCGGTGGTGTACACCAAGATGTCATTTCGAAGTTCCATTTCCTGTTGGTCCATGGCTCCACCTTGGATGGCATTGCCAGTGCAGCAGACATTTCCTCCATTGGAGGTCACAGGATTCATGGGGTCGTAGCGGTAGTTATCCTGGGTGCTTGCTTTTGGAAGCTTGGAAACCAATTTCCCATCTCCATTTCGGGTATTTGCGGTACCCTTCGAATCCAAAAAGAAGGGTGTCATCACGGCTTCTTTGGGGGGCCAAACATCCGAAGATTGCCACACATTTTTGCCCATGGTAAAATAAGTGACCTTCGGCATCTTGGCGATGGTGCCGTTATCTTTTCCTTTTAGCCATAGGTCAAACCAAGCCGTGATCACTTCGTCATAGTTCCAACGGGCATCTCCTACACTGCGCTGACCGATTAGTGTATTTTCTGTTGCTCGGGTGTATGAGCAATGGAGTACGGGTGCGATAACCAGGTACTGGTAGTCCCGCGCCATTTGGCTGATGGCATTGGTTCGGGCGTGATTGTACAAGGCAATGTTGGGGGAGGAGGAAACGTCATACCAAGAAACAAACCACATGCTAGGCGTATTGAATGGCATATTGTCGTGATAAAGGCCTCCTTGATACCAGCGGGCATCGTTGGGCTTTCGGGTGATCATTTCCTCGTAGATTCCTTTCGGGCCGTTTACGTTGCTCAAGATGTCTTGAACCGGTAGGTGAGAAAGGGCAGCCTTCCAGTCTACTTTTGGATATTCTGGGGCCATGTCATAGAAGCGTTGCAAACGCAAAAGGTCAGCCTGCGCGATACCCGGTGCAAGTTTGGGAGCCATCGGGTCGTGCTGGGTACCGTAAAGCCAAGAGGTAAAAAGCATTTGTCCAGCACCTCCACGGTACCAGTTGCCTTGCTCCATAAACTTCCCGATGCGTCCTACGCCAGCTCCATAAGCTTGGGGAACCAGTGCCCCCAAGGCTGGGTGCTGCAAGGAGGCAGCGGCCATTTGCCATTCGGCAGTGGACGAGCAACCTAGGAGGCCTATTTTTCCATTACTCCAAGGCTGGGCAATCATCCAGTCGAAAGCATCGTAGCTATCGGTCAGCGGCATACCTAGGATGTCCCAGTTGCCTTCGGAAAAAAAGCGTCCCCGCTCATTTTGAACCACGTAGGCGTAGCCTTTTTTGACCCAATCCAAGGCAGTTTGCAACGTACGTTCATTCAATTCCCCGTTGCCATAAGTGTTAAAGTTGTAGGGGGTCCGAGAAAAGACCACAGGCACGGGTTGATCGCTCTTGGGGCGGTAAATATCCGTTGCGAGGCGGGTGCCATCCCGCATGGGGATCATTACTTTTTGGTCGATGATTGCTACTGCATCGAGCTGCAGCAAGACAGGATTGTCTTGAGCAACTAAGGGAGCAGTTCCGCTCAAAAGGAGCAGTAGGCTAAGAAGGTAGAGGAAGTTTTTCATAGAGGAAACAGGATAGCAAGTAACCTACGATTCAAAAGTGTCGGACGCACCAATTTTTTGACCAAAGGCAAGGAATGGATTCGAATTGAAAAAGGAATATAGGAGAAAGAAGAGGAATATTCTTTCCTTTTTCACTAAATATCCTGATTGGATTGCCTGTTTAATTTCCTTTTTGAGCCCCCGCCCGCTGTGGTGGTTTTTGAATCCCCGGGATATGGCTACCTTGCAGTACCTTAAATTTTTAACCATGAGCAGTCCTTCAATTCCTCTTTTGACGTCCTGGGTGGAACTTCCAGTTAACACCGATTTCACACTTTATAATCTCCCTTTTGGGGTATTTAAACCCAAACTGGGTAGTCCCCGAATTGGGATTGCCATTGGGGACAAGGTTGTGGATTTGACTGTCCTAGATCAGGAAGGGTTTTTTGCCCCCTTGATTTTACCGGAAGGAATTTTTCTCAAAGATGCCCTCAACGAGCTCATTGCCTTGGGAAAGTCCCAAACCAAAAAAATCCGTGAGCGGGTACAGCAGCTCTTGTTGAAGGACAACCAAGAACTTCAAAGCCATACAGCCAGTAAAAAAGCGTTGGTCAGCCTAGTGGAGGTTGACATGCTACTGCCTGTTAAAATTGGCGATTATACCGACTTCTACAGCAGTATGGAGCATGCCACCAACGTGGGCAAGATGTTTCGTGATCCAGAAAACGCATTGCTGCCCAACTGGAAGCATTTGCCAGTAGGCTACCATGGTCGTGCTTCTTCGATTGTAGTGTCGGGCACACCCATCCACCGTCCCAAGGGGCAGTTTAAGGATGCGAATATGGAAAAGCCTGCATTTGGTCCAAGCAGAAGTATGGATTTTGAATTGGAACTGGCCTTTATCATCGGAAAAGAAACCCGGCTAGGTGACTCTATCGCTACTGAAGTGGCGGAGGACTATATTTTTGGAATGGTCTTGTTCAACGACTGGTCTGCCAGAGACATTCAAGCCTGGGAGTATATTCCCTTGGGCCCCTTTTTAGGAAAAAATTTCGGTTCTTCCATTTCGCCGTGGGTGGTGCCCTTGGAAGCGCTGGATCCTTTCCGTCTGGAGGGACCCGAACAAGAGCCTGAAGTGTTGCCTTACCTGCGCTCTGCTCGAGCACATAATTTTGATATAACGCTAGAGGTGCATCTGCAGCCCGAAAACCAACAAGAAAGTAAGATTTGTGGCTCCAATTTTAAGTACATGTATTGGAACATGGCCCAGCAGCTGGCCCACCATACGGTCAATGGCTGTAATGTAAATGTGGGGGATGTGATGGCCTCGGGAACTATTTCTGGGCCTACGCCTGACTCCTTTGGGTCCATGCTGGAGCTGAGTTGGCGAGGAACCAAGCCCCTAGTGTTGGATTCAGGAGAGGAGCGTAGCTTTTTGCAGGACGGAGACACCGTGGTGATGCGTGGCTATTGTGAAAAGGAAGGCATCCGCGTTGGCTTCGGCGAAGTTCGGGGCAAACTCTTGCCAGCTACCTAATCAAAAAAGGTCTCCAGAGGGAGACCTTTTTAGTATAGGGTTTAGGGCAGTTATTTTTTGGACTGGATCAGCGTGCTAAGTTTCTCAGGTTCATCGGTGGTGATGAAGTCTACGCCAAGGTCGAGCAGCCAGCTCATGTCTTCCTCTTTATTGATCGTCCAGGAGTTGGTGGTGAGGCCCAAGGCCTTTGCTTCTGCAATCCACTGCGGCATGCGGCGAAGGAGGGAGTGGTGGTAGTCAAATCCAAAAAATCTTGCTTCTTTTAGTTCAAGGGGTGTTTTGTCACCATTGAGGTAGGCCACGTTGGCTTTCGGGTCGGTAGCGATGGCTTTCAGGCCTCCTTCGTAGCTGAAGGTGATGTAGTCTACCCAGGCTTGGGCGCCGAGTTCTTGGACGGTTTTAACAGAGAGCTCACCCACACGCTCGCTTCGGGCGATGCCGAGCCGGGAGGGTTTAAATTCCAGGATGAGTTTGGTGCCTTTTTGGGTCATCCCTTCGCTAAGGTAGGCTTTCAGGGTAGGTATTTTTTCCCCGTTAGGGAGGGTTTGGGCAAGTAGCTGTTCGTAGGTGGAGGTTTCGATATCCATCCCTTGGAAGTCGTGGTCGTGATTAACTACCAAGACCTCGTCCGAAGTCATCCATACATCAAATTCGCTGCCTTCGCAACCTAGACGGATAGCTTCTCGGAGGGAAGCAAGAGAGTTTTGCGGCAGCTCCTTTGCTTTCCAGGCTCCGCGGTGGGCGATCACCTTATTTTTGTGAAAGGAGCTTTGTGCTAAGCTAGGCGCTAGAAAAGATGCCATCAAGAGTAGGAATAGGGTTATTTTTCGCATGGGAAATTTGGGGAGGTAGACTTTCGTTTGATTAAAAGTAGTAAAAATCTTCAGCTGCCTAGGGAGCCTCGGGGAAAGTTTACCAAAACTTAATGTGCCGAAAAGTGCAGTTTGGTTTCTTGCGGGGGTATCAAAAAAAAGCGCCTCGAATTTTCGAGGCGCTTTTTGTGTTGTCAATGGCTGCTAATCGACTAGTTAAATCCGAGATCAATCAGGCCTTTATGGCTGATTTTGATTGCTTCCATGGGGTCGAGACCGAAGGTTTGGTCTTGCTCTACGAGGTAGAATTCCATACCTGAGCGATCCTTTTGGGCTAGAATACGTTTAAAGTCAATTGTTCCTGTTCCCACGGGAGCAAACTTACCCTCCGTATCCATGTCCTTTACGTGCCAAGCTTTGAAACGGCCTGGGTATTTTTCGAAGTAGGTCAAGGGATCTACCTTGGCCTTGGTGACCCAAAAGAGATCCATCTGGAAGTTGACCCATTCAGGGTTGCATTGCTCGAGAAGGATATCTTCGATAATAGTGCCGTCAGCGAGGGGCACAAACTCAAAATCATGGTTATGGTACAGCAGCTTGAGGCCTGCTTTATGGCATTTTTCACCGATTGTATTCATGATGCTTACTAGCTCTGCTGCGGTACCTTTCATGCCGAGGGTTTTCGTAGCAGGGTCAAATGTAAACATGCCCATAGGCGGCACAGGAATCACAAAATAGGTGATACCCGCTGCTTTTACGTCGGCAATGAGTTGATCTGCATTTTCTAAGGTCACCATGCCCATGTGTGCAGAGATGGCTGTTAATCCAAGGGAATCTAGTGTGGATTTGAATTCGGTTGGGGTCATTCCGTAAAACTTGCCATCCGCATAGTCGGCAGACTCGACGTAAGCATAGCCCGCTTCGGCTACTGCTTTGAGGGTAGCTTTTGGATTGATAGCCATGGAATCACGAAGCGTGTATAGGGCCAGGCCACCAACTTGGGTTGAACCTTCAGCAATTGCTTCCTTGGAGTCAGTACTTGAGCCGCAAGAAAGCAAGCCAAGCACTAAAAGGAGTAGAAGGGAAAGGGAATACGCTATTTTTTTCATGGGATGGGAATTAAAACGAAACTCAATATATCGAATTGATATGTAAATGAACGTTCAATTTTTAGTACTGGAGGCTACGCTAAAAATCAGCTCATGCAAAACTAAATAGCAAAGGAAACAGAAAGATCACAATGGTCGTCCAGAGCAGGTAGATTGGCAGGTAGCGCACTAAAGTGAGGCCGACTTGGTCCAGTTTACTTTTTCCACGGACGGTCAGAATCAACTGCCGCGATACCATCACTAGGTGAACGATCATCACAAGGTTGCCACCCAGTACGGCCAAGCGGTTGGGTGTAATGCCCCATTCCGAAATTCGAAAGGCAATGGCAGAAAGGGCAATGCCATTTACCACAAGGGTAACCAAGGAAAGTGAGGCAAGCACCCAAGTCATCAAACCTACCTTATTTTCTTGAACAGACTCGACAACGGAGAAGAAGATGAGGGCCATAACGCCGAGAAGGAGGAGGTTAAACAGCAGTAGGAAGTCCCGATCGCTGTAAGGGTCTTTGCCCGCATAGACAATCGCTACTAAATAGCTGAGCAGCATCACTAAGATCAAGGGGCTGAATATTTTTGCGACGATGGGGGGTACCTTATTCACCAACTCTGGGTTGGTCTGGGTGATCAATGTAGCCAGCAAGGGTGCTAATGCAAGTCCGTATACGACAATATACTGAAAGTAGACTTCTGTGATATCTAGGCCAATGAGCCCAAAAAGGCCGTTGGTGATCCCAGAAAGTAGGCCGCCTGCAAGGATAAGGATCCCGCCTACGATGATCGTTTCTCCGTTGTAGTTGAGGTAAGAAAGTCGTTTGTTTAGGTCCTTTAGGTTGGTACCCGAATAGACGAATCCAAGCATTCCCCATAGAAATAGGGGCATGTGGATGCAAGCTAGAAATAGGGTGTCAGTCGTTTCTGATTCTGGTAGGAAATTGATGTAGCACGCTGCTAGGAGGGTGGTGATTATGGGGACGAGGACAGCCGAAAGGGGCAGCTTATTTTTTCTTATAAAATAGGCGTAGAGGAAGGGAAAGACTACGAATCCCAGATTGCGAGGGTAAAAGAACTCGTCTTTAATGTCGAATAGGGCGGGGAACTTGGCTAGGGTACCAGCCAGCAATGCGGCTATCACTATGAATTGCCAGTCACCTTTCGTTCCCCATTGTACCCCTTCCGACTCAAAGTTGAGCCGTTCGTGCCAGGCATCAGCCAGGGGATTGCCTTGAAGGCTGGGATAAAGTTGGTTGAAGCTCTCGGTGAAGACTTTTTTGTTTTTACGGTACAGCTTTTCTAGTTCGGATGGTTGATCCAGTAAGGAAAGGAGTTGCTCGTTCATATTAGATGCTGATGGTTGGGTGAAGGATAAAAAATTTTGCTTTCGGTAATCAGGTACGCTAGTAAGTTTAGGTGAAAAACGGAACCCCTTGTTTTAAGTTTCAGTGAGAGACTGGCTCAAATTAGCGCATATCCTTGGAAAAGCAAGGTCTATTTCCTTGGTTTAGAAAGGGGTTGTTTGGTTGCTATAGAATGACCTTTGTCACATTATTTTTTGAGACAACTTTTTTGCGCATTTTAAAGTATATACTTTTGGTAACACTTAAAAATTTCAAGCGATGAAAATGCTTTCTTTAAAATTAAATGAGCCTATTTTCGAGGAAACAGAAGAAATTCTAAAGGAAAAAGGGATTCCCCGAAATCGTTATATCAACGAAGCGCTGGCATTTTACAACCGTTACCACAAACGAAAAAAATTAGCCGAAGCCTTTGCAAAGGCAAGTGCTCTAGTAAGGGAATCTTCCATGGAAATTAATGCTGAATTTGATCAGTTGATCGATGAAGAGGCAATTTGATATTTGGCTTGTAAATCTCAATCCGTCAAGAGGTACTGAGGCTGGTAAAATTCGGCCTGCTGTAGTTATTCAAACAAATATTTTAAATCAATTAGATCATCCATCTACGTTGATTTGTCCAATATCTACTCGACTTTCTTCAGAAGAGAATGTTCTGCGTGTCAGGTTAATCAAAGGAAAAAAAACAGGATTAGATAAAGATTCTGAAATCTTGGTAGATCAGATTCGTGCCTTAGATAATCTTCGCTTTTTGGAAAAGCTAGGCTCCCTAGAAACAGAAGAAGCGGTAGGACTTAAAAAAAAGCTTGACCTAGTGCTTGATTTTTGAAATTTAGTTTTTTTTTCCTAGGTCCTTTTTTTCAGAATTTTGAAGAACGTTGAAAAAAGAGAGGATAACTAATGAGTCACTTTTTACAGTATAAAAAATCCGGATGTGTGGATTGACCTGAAATCCCCTGATATTCTTCTCTGAAACTTCCATAGTTCCAATTTCTGGGAAAATTTCAAGGATATCCAAAAAGTCATTCACTTGATTTTTGAATTTCAAAACGGAAGAATCTCCCCAATTGGTAAGAAGGTAATCTTGAATTCTTAAAAAATCTTGATTCGCCCTTTTAGTTACGTTAATTTTCATGGTTTGCGCTGGAGAAACTCTTCTCTAAACATCAAATTGGCAGGGTTTTCAGCTTCTTCTAAAGATAAAAAAATGGCTTCTTGATTTTCTTTAGGCAATTCATCCCAAAGTTTTCCAGGAGAATTTGCTTTTTTGAATTGGAGAAAATCTCGAAGGGTTTCCAACAACTGCTCGCTTTCAATTTCCTGCACGAGCTGGAGAACGGATGATTTTAAATTCGTTGACATGATTTTGATGATTTACCTCAAGTTATGGAACATCAGGATTAAAGAAAAGATTTTTTAAGCTATTTGTTGATTAGGCAAAAAAGAAATCAGTTTCTCCCATTCACTTTATTTCTATTGCATCTTCACTCCATTCCCTCCCCAAAAACTTCATTTGTCAATCCCCACTGTCCACGGTATCTTTGTCCCTCAAGTAAATCCTAACGCCGTGGCAAATAGAACAGTCAACGTAGGTTTGGTGCAGGGCTCCTGTACTGGGAACCTGACCGAAAACATGCAAAAAACAATTGCAGGCATACGCGAAGCCGCCCAAAAAGGCGCGCAGGTCGTTGTCTTGCAAGAGCTCTTTCTCTCCCTATACTTCTGCGATGTGGAAGAGTATACCAACTTTAACCTTGCAGAGGCCATTCCCGGTCCGTCAACAGCTGCCTTGGGCGAGCTGGCTAAGGAATTGGGTGTAGTCATCGTCGCTTCCCTATTTGAAAAGCGTGCGGAAGGCTTATACCATAACACCACTGCGGTGCTTGATGCAGATGGGGCTTACCTAGGCAAGTACCGAAAAATGCACATACCCGACGATCCGGGCTATTACGAAAAATTTTACTTTACCCCAGGAGACCTGGGGTACAAGGTGTTTACCACCCGATTTGGAAAGATTGGTGTACTTATCTGCTGGGATCAGTGGTATCCAGAAGCAGCCCGCATCACTTCTTTGATGGGTGCTGATTTCTTGGTGTACCCCACTGCCATCGGCTGGGCGAAGACCCAAGATGCTGCTACCAATGCCGAGCAATACGGTGCTTGGCAAACGATTCAGCGTTCCCATGCCGTGGCCAACGGCATCCCTGTGGTGTCGGTCAACCGCACCGGAGTGGAAGGGGAGATGCAATTTTGGGGCGGTTCCTTTGTGGCCAATCCTTTTGGTCGGGTCACCTACCAAGCCCCTCACCTCGAGGAGGAAGTCCATGTGGAAACCTTGGATCTCAGCGGTTCGGACCGCTACCGTACGCACTGGCCATTTTTACGGGACCGAAGAATTGATTCTTACGGCCCGATCACGAAGCGTTTTATTGACGAAGAATAAGCCATGCAGGACCTTTTCCAACTCGCAAAAAGTGGAGCGGTGACACCCGCATCCTTAGGCTATTATTTCCCAGCGGAATTTGCCCCCCAGGAGGCCATGTGGCTCAGCTGGCCACACAAAGAGGAGAGTTGGCCAGGCAAAATTGAGACTATCTACGCCCCCTACAGCCAGTTTGTAGCCGAAGTAGCCAAGGGTCAGCGCGTACATATCAACGTGGCCAACGAAGCCATGAAAAGCCAAGCCATCGATCACCTGCAGCGAGCAGGAGCCAAGATGGATCGAATCTTCTTTCACTTTTTCCCTACCAACGATGCCTGGTGCCGTGACCATGGTCCGGCATTCTTGATCAATCCTGCTGCCGGTACACCCAAGGTGCTCGTGAAGTGGAACTACAATGCCTGGGGAGAAAAATACCCTCCTCATGACTTGGACAACCAGATTCCTATCCGCATTGCTGAAGATTTGGGTATTCCTTATTTCACCCCCGGCATCGTCATGGAAGGGGGATCGGTGGAATTCAATGGCAAAGGTACCTTGCTCACCTCCAAAGCCTGCTTACTTAATCCAAACCGCAACCCGCTCCTCAGTCAGGAGCAAATCGAGCAGTACCTCTGTGACTACTATGGTGTTCGCCACATCCTGTGGGTAGGGGACGGCATCCTGGGAGACGATACCGATGGACATATCGACGACATCACCCGCTTTGTCAACGAAGATACTGTCGTGACGGTGGTGGAAGAAAATAAGGAAGATGGCAATTACGAGATCCTGCAAGAAAACCTTCACCTGCTCCAACAGATGCGCCTCGAAGATGGCAAAGCCCTTAACGTGGTGGAGCTACCTATGCCGAGTCCGGTGAGTTGGGAGGGACAGCGATTGCCAGCTTCCTATGCCAACTTCTACATTGCCAACGAGGTAGTTGTGGTACCTACGTTCCGCGACAAAAACGACCAAAAAGCGTTGGACATCCTGTCTACCTGCTTTCCCTCAAGGCTTGTGGTGGGTATCGACAGTACCGACATCATTTGGGGATTGGGTTCCTTCCACTGCTTGAGCCAGCAGGAACCTTCCGTAACCTCCTACTAGCAAGCATTCAAAATCCTGTTCCGAAAAGCAGGATTTTTTCGTTTTATTGCATCTGTTACTACAACAAACGCTCCTTATTTCTGCTTTTCCTTCAAACTAATGCTCATGAAGCCATCCATTTTCTCCCTCCTTATTTTGATCCTGTTGAGTTCTTGTGGGGTACTTAAAACCCAGCGAAACAAAAACATTTCCTATATGGAGGCTACCGCCACCCTTCCTCAAAAGAGCTTGAATGTATTTGCTCCGAAGAAGGCCAAAAACGCACCCGTCTTGATTTTTATTCATGGAGGGAGTTGGCACAGTGGTAGAAAAGAGATTTACGACTTTATGGGCAATCGCCTCGCGGCAAAAGGGGTGGTGTCTGTCATCATTGATTATCCTTTGGCACCTGACTACCAATTGCCTGCTATGGAAAAGGCCAGCGTGTTGGCCATACAGTGGGTGAAGGAAAATATCGCCAGCTACGGGGGAGATTCCAACAATATTTACGTGTCCGGACACTCTGCAGGAGGACATTTGGCGGCGTTGGCGGCTATCAAGAAAGGGCCTTGGGCCGAATTAGGAGTTTCCAATCCGCTCAAAGGTGCCATTTTGAATGATCCTGCTGGCCTAGATTGGTATTGGTTTTTGACCGAGCTCAAGGAGAAATACAATAAGGAAGATAATTACGATGCATTTACAAGTGATCCGGCGGTGTGGAAGGCCTTTTCCCCAATCTATTTCTTGGAGGGCAAACAAATCCCCCTTTTGATCATGGAAGGAGAGCGGACTTACCCAGGCATCAAGTTGACGGTGGAGCGCTTTCGCAAAGCCGCAGAGGAAAAAGCCATGGAGCTGGACTATTCCTTTTACCCCAAAACCAAGCATATTCCCATGGTGACTCAATTTTTCTTTCCTTGGAGCAAGGGGTACAAGGATGTGTTGGAATTTATGGAGGTGGAGAAGTAAGGAGTTAACAGACAGGGATTTGGAGGAAATCTAAATTTATAGGTTAGTTTTGTGTAGGACTCACTATCCTACCTGCCCATATCCTTTTTCCTTTTATGCGATTTTTGCACACGCTTGGCCTTGTGTTTATTTTTGTTTGCAGTTCCTGTGCCCAGGAGGAGCCCCTTCTTCGTGTAGCTGCGCAATCTGAGGTATTTACTCCCAAAGCTTCACTAGGGTATACAATCCAACACAACTACTACACGCTTTCCTACTCCAGCACTCACCGGCAGGCGGAATATTCCTACTACTACCTCAGCCCCGCCAGTATTCAAGGAGGGCAAGAGCGTACGGACGATTTCCGCATAGATCCCAAAGTAACATCTAATCCCGTCAAATCCACAGACTACCAGGGTTCGGGCTACGACCGAGGTCACCTCTGTCCAGCAGCAGACATGGCGTTGAATTTGACGGCAATTTCTGAGACCTTTTTTATGTCCAATATGTCGCCTATGACAGCCTCTTTCAATCGAGGCATTTGGTCCAAGTTAGAGGATTGGGTACGGGATGCAGCACTAGCGAACGACGGGCTACATGTGGTGACAGGACCTATCCTGTCGAGTAGCTGTGGCACAGTGAAAGATACCATCACGGTACCTTGTTCTTACTACAAAATTGTTTTTACGGGAGGCGCCAATCCCAGGATGCTGGGATTTGTCCTTTCCAATGCGGGTGCTTCGGGTCCTGTCACCCAGTTTGCACTCGCTGTCGACGAGATTGAAAAGAAGACAGGTCTTGATTTTTTTCCTCAGTTGGATGATGCGCTGGAGCAAGCCTTGGAGGCTAAGGTGAGTCTGTCCGGGTGGAGTTTTTGATTGGAAGGAAAGAATAATACCAAAGAAATGGTAACCTCATAGGTTTTGAAATATCAAACCCTACATCAAATGTATATATATATATAAATATATTTAAACTTGGAAATCCAATGGACTTTTTGGATTTGTTCGCCGGTATTTAATCCATTTTTTCGAACTTTTTTTCTGATCTCCTAGTTTCGTAGGAATGAAAACTATTATTTGGATCACAGGTAGCGTACTTATTCTGGGGGGAGTACTCTCCTTTTTCTCATTTAGATTTAAAGGTATCGAAACGCCGAACTACAAAGTCATTAAAAAATTGGGAGATGTCGAAATCAGGGAGTATCCCAACATGATTTTGGCACAGACCAAATTGGGTAGCAAGCAGTATGTTTCCTCTGGAAATAACGGCTTCAGCACCGTTGCCGGCTATATTTTCGGTGGAAATCAACAAAAGCAGAAGATTGCCATGACTGCTCCCGTTATCATGAATATGTCTGACACGGATGCATCCATGTCTTTCGTGATGCCTAGCCAATACGAGTTGTCTGATCTACCAGTGCCCAACTCCAATGCAGTGTCTCTGGTAACTCAAGATTCAATGACGCTGGCAGTCTTGCGTTTCGGAGGATTTAGTTCTGACGAGAAAATAGCAAAGTATGCCCAAATCTTGACCCTGGTGCTGCAAGAAAAGAACATTCGTACCAAGGGTTCACTGCTTTACATGGGCTATAATGCTCCTTGGGATGTGATCAATCGCCGGAATGAGGTGGCCTTTCAGATTGACTCAGTTGTAGAATAATTTTATTTGGAGCCCAATTGTTTGATGCCTTTTTCAGGGCATGGTACCGGGCTTTATGTTACCAAAACACGGAGACGACCGGCACACTAACCAGTATGGCAATGCTAAATCCGGCGATAACCAAAGCCCCAAGAACTATAGCGAATTGTAACTCGTCCTTGCGAATGACTGAGGTGATGCCAAGCATAAATAAGGCAATCGCCAGCAGAGCGGTTAGCATTTGAAGCTTGTCACTGTATCCGCCTGATTCCTCGTTTTTCTTTAGAGATAGTAGCGCTCTGGCAAATGCTTCCTCTCGAGGCAGGTATAATTCGTCCATGTAAGAAATACAATCTGATAGTTGACTTTCTGGGCTCTCTAGTAGGCAGGGCATGGCTAATTCAAATAGTTCAACCGATCCCGCTGAATACCCAGCGTTAATGTCACCGCCTTGATTAAGTGTTGTTTGTTTATTTGCCCAAACAACCATATCAGTTCTGTATTTAAGTTCTGAAGTTAAAAATAGGTTATTGGATTCACCAATACCCTCCATGTAGTCCGACATATATTTATTAGATGCCCCACCATGTAGAGAGGATTGAACCCCTGCCCAGGCAGTGATAACAGAAATGACGCCAAGCAGTACAACAATCGCAACTTCTTGAGTGAATAGTTTTATAATTTTCTTCATGTTTTTTACTGACCTAGTGAGCGAGCATTTTTCATTCAAGACTAATTCGCTTCGTACGCGTGAACCAGTCGATTACATTTCTTGACCTTATACAATTTATAAATTAAATAAATCCTAAGTACAAGGATTAGAATGCATTTGAAAGCAAGCTAGTGATGCTTTTCGCAAATACCTTTCCTTCTTGAAGTTATTGCTGGAAAACAATCCTGATTTTATGCAAGTCTTATGCAAACAAAAAAGGAGCTACGATTTTTAACCTCGTAACTCCTTGCTGATCAAGTCGGGGTGACAGGATTTGAACCTGCGACCACACGCCCCCCAGACGTGTACGCTACCGGGCTGCGCTACACCCCGAATCAGAGCGGCAAATTTAGCACTTTCTCCAATTTTTTTACAGACCTCCCACACTTTTGCCTACCTAGGTAAGCATTCTGCTCGTTTTCAAAGAAATAGGGCCTGAGATTTTTCAATATCCCAGAGGCTTACTGTGAAAAGCTGCTTTTAAGGTTCTAGAAAAAAATTCAAAAAATCTCAGAAATTTCAAACTTGGCAAGAAGGGTATAAATCGTATCTTTGCCGAATTATTTACAGAAGCTAACACTGAATCCAACTAGATTATGGAACAAGCGCTGATTTATTTAGTCCCTGCGCTGGGACTTGTAGGCCTGCTCATCATGGCAGTAAAGTCTGCCTGGGTGACCAAGCAGCCCACTGGAGATGAAAACATGGTTGAACTTGCCGGCTACATTGCCGACGGTGCCATGGCATTTTTGAAAGCGGAATGGAAAGTGCTTTCCTACTTCGCCGTTATTGCAGCCATCGTTTTGGCTTGGTCAGGTACATTGGTACCTACCTCTAGCCCTGTTATTGCCATTTCCTTTTTGATTGGTGCATTCCTTTCCGCCCTAGCCGGCTACATCGGAATGAAAATCGCTACCAAAGCCAACGTACGTACTACCCAGGCTGCACGCACGAGCTTGAAACAAGCGCTAAAAGTATCGTTCACCGGCGGATCTGTTATGGGCCTTGGTGTTGCTGGACTTGCGGTATTGGGCTTAGGCTCTTTGTTTATCATCTTTTACCAAGTTTACGTGGTATCGGTTGGCGCCGGTGTCAACGGGCTTGAAATGGAAAAAGCATTGGAAGTCCTTGCAGGCTTCTCTCTTGGCGCAGAATCCATCGCACTTTTTGCACGCGTTGGCGGTGGTATCTACACCAAAGCTGCTGATGTAGGAGCGGACCTTGTAGGTAAGGTTGAAGCAGGTATCCCTGAGGATGACGTGCGTAACCCTGCCACTATCGCTGACAACGTAGGCGACAACGTAGGTGACGTAGCAGGTATGGGTGCCGATCTCTTCGGTTCTTATGTGGCGACTATCTTGGCCACCATGGTCTTGGGACGTGAAATCGTATCCTTAGACAACTTTGGAGGCATTGCCCCAATCCTTTTGCCGATGGTATTGGCTGGTTTGGGCATCATCTTTTCCATCATGGGCATGGCCTTCGTAACTATCAAAGACGACAAGGGCGACGTGCAAAAGGCGCTCAACATGGGCAACTGGTCATCCATCGTGTTTACAGGCATTGCATCTTTCTTTATTGTAAAGTACATGCTTCCTGAGACGCTTTCCATCCGTGGATACGATTTTACCAACATGGACGTGTTTTATGCCATCATCTTAGGGCTAGTAGTAGGTACCTTGATGTCCATCATCACGGAATACTACACCGCTATGGGTAAGCGCCCAGTGATGTCCATCATCAAGCAATCTGCGACTGGACACGCCACCAACATCATTGGTGGACTAGCGGTAGGCATGGAGTCTACCGTGCTTCCTATCCTTGTTTTGGCAGGTGGTATCTATGGAGCCTATGAATTTGCAGGATTGTACGGAGTAGCAATCGCCGCTGCCGGCATGATGGCCACTACTGCGATGCAGTTGGCGATCGATGCCTTCGGACCTATTGCGGATAACGCAGGGGGTATTGCTGAAATGAGCCAGTTACCTGAAGAGGTTCGTGGCCGTACTGACATCTTGGATGCGGTAGGAAACACCACTGCAGCTACAGGTAAGGGTTTTGCGATTGCATCTGCAGCCTTGACTTCCTTGGCCTTGTTTGCAGCCTTTGTGGGCATTGCAGGCATTGATGCGATTGACATCTACAAAGCTGACGTACTCGCCGGACTATTTGTGGGCGGTATGATTCCATTTATTTTCTCCTCCCTTGCCATCGCTGCAGTAGGTAGAGCGGCCATGGACATGGTGAATGAAGTTAGACGTCAGTTTCGTGAGATTCCAGGCATCATGGAGTACAAAGCCAAGCCTGAATACGAAAAATGTGTTGAGATCTCCACCAAAGCGTCTATCCGTGAGATGATTGCTCCAGGTGCCATCGCTTTACTTTCTCCAATCTTGGTGGGCTTTGCCTTCGGTCCGGAAGTACTTGGCGGTATGCTAGCTGGGGTAACCGTGTCAGGCGTATTGATGGGTATGTTCCAGTCCAACGCCGGTGGGGCATGGGACAATGCGAAGAAGTCCTTCGAAAAAGGAGTAGAAATCGATGGTGAGATCTACTACAAGAAATCTGAACCACACAAGGCATCTGTTACTGGTGACACGGTAGGGGATCCATTCAAAGATACCTCTGGCCCATCAATGAACATTTTGATCAAGTTGATGTCCATCGTTGCCTTGGTGATTGCTCCACACATTTCTGAAAAGCCGCATGGTGGAGCAGCTGATGCGGGTATGATCAATAAGGAGGTGAAGAAGGAAATTAAGATGGTCGATGGCAAGGAAGTAGTAACCGAAACCATCACCATTACCAAGTAAAAAATAAGTCACCCACTCATTTTTTAAAAGACTTTCCCAATAAGGAGAGTCTTTTTTTTGTGGCTTTTTGTTGGTTGATTTTTTTTAAAAATGTAGCGCACCTCCGGAGCGCGTCCTAAATTGATCTTCCTATTTTTCTATTAAAATATTGCCCTCTCTGGGGCAAATAGCAGAATCCATTTTACTCAAGATTTCCTTGAATAATTAAAAACTGCTCCGGAGGAGCATTATGTTTATTGAAAGAAGAAAAGAATAAAATCAAGCGTGCTCCAGAGGAGCACATTTAGAACCCAACAAATTCAACTTTCAAATCTATTGATCTTGAGAAGGGAGGGGGATTTTCACAAAATTATCCTCGAGGATTGCCATTCAGTTAGTAACTTCACCCCATGCGTTGGTCGATTGATTTTCCCATTCCTGCTTCCCCTTTTCCCATTAGCTATACCTCCAAGGTGGTGAGCTTGGGCTCCTGTTTTGCGCAAACAATCGGAAAAAAAATGCGAGCGGCAAAATTTGAAGTGCTAATCAACCCGTTTGGAACGCTTTTTCATCCGCTCAACTTGGCCGATCTCCTCAAACATGCAATTCCTGCCGCACCCATGAATGCAGCGGGCGTAGTGGAGCGGGAAGGTGTTTTTGTGCATTATGGAGCCCATTCTGACGTGAAAGGGGCAACTCGAGCCGAATTGGAAGCCAACTATTCCCAGCAGATGCTACTTCTGCATCATTCCCTGAAGGAGGCTTCCCACCTGATACTCACCCTGGGTACAGCGTGGATCTACGAGCACAAAGAGGTTGGAAGGGTGGCCAACTGCCATAAACAACCCGCAACCTTCTTTGAAAAGAAACTTTCTAGCCTGGAAGAATTGGAAACTGGACTAAGACCGGTCTTGAATATGCTGACTCAGCTGCATCCCAACCTGCAAATCATCCTGACCCTCAGCCCTGTGCGTCACACCAAAGAGGGGATCTCTGAAAATCAGCTGAGCAAAAGCCTGCTGCGAGCCCTTTGTGCACGGCTGGAGCAAAATCTGGACGCTGTCCACTACTTTCCTGCTTATGAGATCATGGTAGATGAGCTCCGAGATTACCGTTTCTACGCGGCTGATTTGGTGCACCCTTCTGAGGAAGCGGAAAACTACATCTGGGAAAAATGGCAACAGGTTAGTTTTGGACCAGAAACCCAACAAAAGGTAGCTGAAATTCAAAAAATACAGCTTGAACTGGCCCACCGTCCCTTCAATCCCGATTCCGAAGCGCATCGAAAGTTTCTCCAAACCTTACTTGGCAAACTTGAACGGCTGCAGGGGGAATTTGATTTTTCTAAGGAAATCCAGGCCGTGAATTCCAGACTGGAACGCTAGGTTATTTAGGTAAAAAAACAAATTTTCCATGTCTACCAACCGACTCCTTGACGCTCAAAGCCCTTACCTGCTACAGCATGCCCACAATCCCGTGGACTGGTATCCATGGGGCCCAGAGGCCTTGAACCGAGCCACGGCAGAAAACAAACCCATCTTAGTATCCATCGGCTACTCGGCCTGCCACTGGTGCCATGTGATGGAACGAGAAAGCTTTGAAGATGAAGTCACCGCTTCCCTGATGAATGCCCACTTCGTCTGCATCAAGATTGACCGTGAAGAGCGTCCTGACCTAGATAATATCTACATGGATGCTGTCCAGGCCATGGGCCTCCAAGGTGGCTGGCCCTTGAATGTTTTTTTGATGCCGAATCAAAAGCCCTTTTATGGGGGCACCTACTTTCCAAACGCCAAATGGAAACAGCTACTTGCAAACATTGCGCATGCCTTTGATACTCATTCCGAGCAGCTAGCAGAAAGTGCCGAGGGTTTTGGCCGTGGCCTAAACCGAAAAGAAACCGAAAAATACGGCATCCAAGCAGGGGAGGCTGCCCTCGAGGCAGACGAGTTGGTGGCTGTTTGCGCCAAGCTCGCAGCCCAGTTTGATTCGGAATGGGGAGGAATGAACCCTGTTCCCAAATTTCCGATGCCGGCCATCTGGCATTTTGTCCTGGACTATGCGCTGCTTGCCTCACGGAAAGACTTGAAGCAGTCAGTATTTTTTACGCTGCAAAAAATGGGTATGGGTGGAATTTACGACCACCTACGTGGTGGTTTTGCACGCTACTCTGTTGATGGAGAATGGTTTGCCCCCCACTTTGAAAAAATGGGCTACGATAATGGGCAGCTCATGGAGCTCTATGCCAAGGCCTACCAGGTGAGTCAAGACCCCTTTTACTTGGAAAAAGTACGGGAAACCAAAGATTGGCTCCTTGCGGAGATGATGCAAGAAGAAGGAGGCTTTCACGCGGCCCAAGATGCGGATAGTGAAGGGGTGGAAGGGAAGTTTTATACCTGGACCTATGCCGAACTCGCAGCACTTCTCGGCGTGGATTTTGGTTGGTTTAGTCGCCTGTACTCCCTGAAGCCCGAGGGCAACTGGGAAGAGGGAGTCAACATACTTTTTCAAACCGAATCTTATGCAGCCGTTGCGAATGCGTTTGGAAAGCCCTTGCCTGAGTTTATGGAAAAGCTCCGTTCCCTAAAAGCGCGCCTCCTCACGCACCGCAACCTACGCATTTATCCAGGTAAGGACGATAAGGTGCTGGCCGGCTGGAATGGATTACTCGATGCGGGATTGATCCAAAGCTATTTGGCGACAGGGGAGGAAGATTACTTGGACCTAGCCCTCCAAAACCTTCAATTTATTCAAAAAAAGCTTTTTATCGAGGGGACCCTGTACCGGAGTTACAAGAATGGCTTTGCCTATACGCCTGCTTTCTTGGAAGATTATGCGGCGCTCCTCAAGGCAAGCTTGATGGCGTATTCGGCGAGTGGGGATGCGAACTGGTTAGGCTTGGCGCAGCAATTGGCAGAGGTGGCCATAGCACGTTTCTACGATCCGGAGGATGGCTTCTTCTTCTTTAGTGACCCCGGAGCTGAAAAGTTGATCGCCAATAAAAAAGAATTGTTTGACAATGTTATACCCTCTTCCAATTCTCTTTTGGCCCGAGGAATTCACCGCCTTGGGCTACTTACCTACGAGGAAAACTATGGAAAAGTAGCACAGCGCATGCTGGGAGGCATGAAGGAACTGGTAGCCCAAGAACCAGGCTTCCTGTGCAACTGGGCCAATTTTTATCTGGAAAGCCTCATTCCCACTGCGGAGATTGCGGTAGTCGGCCGTGGTGCCAAAGCAAAAGCCTTAGCGCTGCAGCGAGGATATCTGCCCAATGCCGTGGTAGCCTGGTCCGAAACTCCGACAGAAAGCGTCCCACTTCTTCAGGGAAAACCAGCCGATTCGGAAGGAAATGCCTTAATTTACGTCTGTGTGGATCGTCGTTGCCTCAGGCCTTTGTCGGAGGTGGCAGATGCCCTTGCTCAGATACCCCAGTTGAACTAATTGCGTGGAAACGTTATTCTCAGACCTTACTTTTTCAGATCCTTCCAGCGGAAACAATTTCGTGGACGTCATCTTGCCGGTGCCCATCCCACGGATGTTTACCTACAAGGTGCCCAAAGGCTTGCAGCCCCAACTGCAGATCGGAAGCCGCGTCATTGTGCAGTTTGGAAAGAAAAAGGTCCTCACCGGCATCATCGGTCGGGTACATAATAGCCCCCCACAGGCCTACGAGGCCAAGCCGGTGCTGGATATCCTAGAGGAAAGACCCAGCGTCAACCCCCTACAGATCCGATTTTGGGTGTGGATGGCGGCCTACTACTGCTGCCATATCGGAGAGGTAATGTTTGCTGCCCTGCCTTCTGGGCTGCGGCTGTCCTCTGAAAGTAAGATTCAGCGCCATCCCGAGTTTGATGCCGACAGCAGTCCCTATCCGCTCGATGTCCGGGAGGAGAAAATTTTGACAGCTTTGGCAAGCAAGGACGAGCTCAGCTACGAAGACTGCGAGCAGCTCCTCGGGGTAAAAGCCATCCATCCCATTTTAAAAAGTTTGGTGGCAAAGGAAGCCATCCTGATTTTTGAAAAAGTACAGGAAAAGTACAGTCCCAAGATTGAAACTCGGGTACGGCTGCATCCTTCACTGCTAGAAGCAGGTGCATTAGAACCGATTTTTAACCAGCTGAAAGGCAAACCCAAGCAGGAAGCCATCCTCTTGAAGCTGTTGCGCGACCTGCCCCTTTTTCAACGTCCGGAGCTGAATACGCAGGGGGTGCTCAAAGCAGCGCTGCTAGAGGAAGGAGATTCGGAGAGCTCGCTCAAAACCTTGCTTAAAAATGGGGTGCTAGAATCCTTCACTCAAATTGTAGACCGCATCCCAGAGGAAGCACCTGAGAAAACCGCAGCTGAGCTTTCTGAAGCGCAGCAAGAGGCATTTACCCAGATTCAGACGGCCTTTGAAAGTAAGCAAACCGTCCTGCTACAAGGCGTTACGGGTTCGGGAAAAACTGAAATCTACATCAAACTCATCCAAGAAGTGCTTGGAAGTGGTTCTCAAGTGTTGTTGTTGCTGCCCGAGATAGCACTCACCACCCAGATGGTGGGGAGATTGAAACAAGTATTTGGTTCCAGCATGGGCGTGTACCACTCGCGCTATTCGGACAACGAGCGGGTAGAGGTTTGGAACGGGGTCTTAAGTGGCCGATTTTCCTTCGTGGTGGGTGTTCGCTCTTCCGTATTTCTCCCTTTTGATAGTCTTGGCTTGGTGATTGTCGATGAAGAGCACGAACCCAGCTACAAGCAGTTTGATCCTGCCCCACGCTACCATGCGCGGGATGCAGCCACGATGCTCGCTTATGTGCATCAGGCAAAAACGCTGCTCGGCTCCGCTACTCCTTCCTTTGAATCCTACTTCAATGCCAGCCAAGGAAAGTACGGGCATGTGCTACTTCCCCAGCGCTTTGGGCAGGCTACCTTGCCAGAATTTCATCTGGCCAACTTGTCAGCAGACCGTAAAAAAAACCTACTGAAGCTGGATACTACCCGCCTGCTCCGAGAGCAGATTCAGGCTGCCTTAGAAAAGCAGGAGCAAGTGATCATCTTTCAGAATAGGAGAGGCTATGCTCCCTATATCCAGTGCGAGGACTGTGGCTGGACGGGGCAATGTGTGCAGTGTGATGTCAGCCTCACCTACCATCAATATGCGGAAGAGCTTCGCTGTCACTACTGTGGGTACAAAGAAAAAATTCCAACCACCTGCATTGCCTGTGGTAGCGGCCAACTAAGTACCCAGGGTATGGGTACAGAGCGCATCGAGGAGTCGTTGGCGCTGCTTTTTCCAGAAGCGCGCATGGGAAGAATGGACCTGGATACGACCCGCTCTAAACATGGCTACCAACGGGTGCTGGATGAGTTTGCGGCAGGGCAGATCGACATCCTTGTCGGTACGCAAATGATTACCAAAGGGCTTGATTTTGGAAGAGTGACCGTGGTGGGAATCTGGGATGGGGATAGAATCCTCAATTTTCCTGACTTTAGGGCAGGAGAAAGGGCCTACCAGCAAATCACTCAGGTGGCAGGAAGAGCTGGTAGAAGGGAAGCAAAGGGGCATGTCGTCATCCAAACCAGGAATCCAGAGACGGAGCTTTACCAAAAAGTCATCCAAGGAGACTTTGCCAATTTTTACGAGCAGGAGCTCGTGGACCGTAAAACGTACTTTTATCCTCCCTTTGTCAAGCTGGTCGAGATCACCACGCGGCATGCGGTATTTGGGACGGCGGAGAAGGCAGCGCATGCGTTACACCGACAGCTGGCTACGTTGGCTGTCAAAAAAATCGTTTTGGGACCCGAAAAGGGGAGTATTGCCCGCATTAAAAATCTATATCAGCTTGAGTCTTTGATCAAGTTGGATCGGCAAGGAGACACTCAATCCATATTCAAGGAGCAGCTTGCAAAGATCTTGGAGGATTTGCAGGCCGTTCCCGAATTTCGTTCGGTGCGCTGGATAGTGGATGTAGACCCAAATTAATTTTTTTACCTGTAGCGTTTGGCTGGGATAGCCCGTTTCACAACAAGTAAATCAGTAATCCCGTAAATCAGCAAGTGAGTCAACATTAGCCTATCCTATTGAATCTGACAGATCCTGAACTTATCGAAGGGTGCAAGCGTGGATCAACCATGCACGAGGAGTATTTTTTCAAAAAATACTACGGCTTCGTCATGAGTATTGGTAGGTCCTATGTAAAGAGCGAGGATCTGGCTCAAGAAATCACGCAAGATACCTTTCTCAAGTTTTTTGATTCGGTAGAAAAGCTGGAACAAAACCCAGTCATCCTTCCATGGTTGCGAAGAATAGCAGTCAATACAGCGATTGACTACTACCGGAAAAATCAAAAATTCAGGTTGCACGAAGAGGCGGAGGGAATTAGGGTGCCTGTAGTGGAGGAGAATGCGATTGAACAATTGGGCTACCAAGAAATCATCTCCCTCCTCCAGCAGCTACCTGCTGACCAGCAATTGATCTTTACCCTCTATGAAGTTGAGGGCTATAGTCACAAGGAGATTGCCGACAAGTTATCCATTAGCGAGAGTTCCTCAAGGGTGTACCTCACTCGTGCCAAGCACAAACTAAGGCAACTCATACACCTTCATTATACCGTCTATGCAGGAAGATAAGTGGAGTAAACAACTCGGAGAGCGACTGCGCGGATTGCAGGAAGAAGCTCCCCAACCCTACCTCCCAGGAGCCTGGGAAGCCTTTGAGGCGCGCCGAAATAAAAAACGTAGGATTCCTCCCATTTGGTGGTGGGCAGGAGGCATCGCTGCTTCCTTGGCCTTGATTTTTTTCGCTGGGGGCCTTTGGACCGGGGAGCAAAAGGAGCATTCCAGTAGCCAGCAATTGGCCTTTGAGACGCAAGTTTTCCAAGAGGGATCAACTGCTTCAGGTGCGCAAAGCGAAGTCAATCCAATAACACCAGAGAATGGGGGAGAAGCAGGTGCTAACTTTTCCAAGCAACCAAACCTAAAGGGAACCGGTAGTGGTCGTAGGACAATATCAATTACCGAGCAGGGATCCAGTCCTTTGAAAGCAAGCAGTACAATTGCTCCTGAGGTTGCGGTTCAAATGTTGGATTTGGTCACAGGAGCAGCACCGCAAACAACAACGCTTGCTTCTTCAGCGCAAGCAGCGCAACAGGTGGCAAGTCTTGAGGAAGAAAAGGGTTTGGTCGCAACCACTACGCCTGTAGCTATCTACGCTGAAATCGTACCTAGCGATGCAACTGCACTGCTTACGCAACAAAAAGACCCCCTTGTTTTTTCGGTAGGTCTTGGGCCTGGATTTGGAAATAGCAACGAGGCCAACCAAGTGACTTCAGGATCACGAATTGGCCTAGGAATGCAGGTAGATATGGCCTTGGCAGGAAAATTTCGTATCGGTTCAGGTTTGGGGGTCAACTACCTCAGTCAGGCATCTGAAGGCCAGGCAGCCCTCAAATTGGTCGGTGTCAATTCCCCCATTCAGGAGACCACCCTAGTGCAGCAGGTCCAGGTGGATCTGCCCCTGTATGTTCGCTTTCCGCTCAGTCCCTCACGGGCAATTTCTTTGCAAGCTGGATTCTCCAATTTGCTGACCTTCAATCAAGCCACGGAGCAGGAGTTGGTCTTTAACCGTCAAGCTACGGCTTCAGATTTGGCAAACTCCCTGAGTACCCAAAAAACAGTGCAAGTTACCCAAAGCAGTACACTCCCTGGTCCTAGCTCTCGATTCCTTCCCTTTGCCCAAGCCAACCTTGGGGTGAATGTGCGCGTGTATGAAAACAAAAAAACAAGTTACCTGCTGATGCCTTTCTATTCCTATCCCTTGCAGGATATTACAGGTACAGGCCAAAACCCTGCGGTCATGGGTGCTGCGGTTAAAATTACCTTCGGCACCCTCAAAAGATAGTTCCCTTTTTGATTACCAAACCAACGTTACCCCAGCCCAAGAATTTTCTTGGGCTGTTTTTTGGGGTAAATAACAAAAAGGAGAATTACTATTTTTTAAGTGGAGACAGATTTTGAATAATTTGCCCCAACTTTATAGTTCAATTGACCTATTATTCCTCATGCCTTGCCTACCTACCTATTTACCTCAATCCAATAAGGTTGTTGGTTTATCAAAAACCCTTCTTTTTCTTACGTTTACCCTACTTCTTGCCCTTCAAGTGGAGGCTCAAGAAGCGGGGTCCAAGCAGATTGGAGGAGTGATTACTGCCACCAACAATGGGGTATCCATTATTCCTTCCTTTACATTAGGTAGACCGGCGGTATTGGTTGATTTGAGCCTAAGTGGGAAGCGCTTCTCCTTTGATCCCATGCTTCGTTTTGGTATGGATGGTAAGCCCTGGTCCTTTGTTTTTTGGGGTCGGTACAAGGCCATCAAAGACAAGCGCTTTACGCTAACCTTGGGAGCGCATCCTGCCTTTATTTTTGCGGAGCGAATTGTGAAGGTCAATGGACAAGAAAAAACCATGTTTGTGAGCCAGCGATTTCTAGCCATGGAGGTGGCACCTATGTACAAGATCTCCAAACGATTGAGCATGGGCCTCTACTACCTACAAGGGCATGGGCTTAATCCCATTCCTCCAGAAAACTCTAATTTTCTTGCGCTTAACACCGTGGTGTCGAATATTCCTTTGGGTGGGGAGTTCAATCTCCGCGTCAATCCCCAGGCCTTTTTCCTGCGGGTAGATGATACCTCTGGAACTTATGTCACCTCGAATTTTTCGGTGAGCAAGCCGGGATTCCCCATCGGATTTCAAGCATTGGTCAACCAAAAAATCAAATCTACCATTCCAGGGGATGATTTTATTTGGAACGTTGGTATTCAGTACCTCTTTTCCAATGCCTACCAAAAGAAGTAAATTTGCTTTCCAGGAAAGCGAGTTGGTCTGAAATGAAATACTATCGAAATACTATGGAAATAAACCGGGCCTACCTACCGTAGGCAGGCAAGCTCGGTGAAATAGTACCTCAACATTTCATTATTCCCGTATTTCGTATCTCATACTTCGTATTTGAATCCCTACTTCCTCATTCTTAAATCGGCGTTTAGCATTCGAGATTAACTTACTATTAATCCCAAATTTTTCACTCGCTTGCCTGACTCAGGCTGCTAATTCCTACTTGAATCCACAAGTTATACTTCGTAAAAGGCTTCTTGGCTAGTTGCTTTCCTCGTCTTGGTACATTTCCTTGTATTTCTCCTCATCCATTCCCTTGCTGAATCGACGGAGGTTGTAGGTAAATGAAATTTGCCCGCATCTATGATCGTTCCTTTTAGGCTGTAGGTCTGTGCCTGTAGGCCAAGCATGCAAAAAAATAAGGTAATCGTAAGAAAAAGGTACTTCATAGTTGGCGTTGGATAGAAGTGCTACTGGAATTCTTACTATCAGTTACTTCTACTACAAAGAAAGGAGTACAAAAGTTTGGAATCGCTGAGTATTGGCTGAGCGGTTGATTTTTCTGTTTAACGAACAATAGAACCCTTTTTTGAATTTTCGTACCTGGTTTTGTGGCTACTTTTCTAATTTCCGACAATTACTGTCTCAATAAAATGTTAATTTTTAACACATGCATATGTTTATTAAAATAACATTTCTAATTTAGCCCCTGTAAATGAATCGACTATGAACGCAGCGGAAAACATTAGGATCACCACGAAGACACTTTCTTCAGGCAACTGTCAGGTGAAATTTTTTATTGAGGATGAGGAAAAGCCACAATACGGGTATTTATTGCTTCACGAGACCAAGTCTGTGGGTGATATCCTGGACGAAATCAAAACGCGCCTGGCAAAGAGAAGGGATGTGCTGTACCAAGGCAGTCCATTTTTATCTATTTTGCCTACTGAAGACGACCATAAATTTTACCTCTTTTCCGCATGAGCTACCTCGCCGCCAACCTACGCTTTTTAAGAAAGCAACGAAACATCACCCAAACGGATCTTGCCGAGCAATTGGACGTGCAGCGCACCATGATCTCAGCCTACGAGGACGGCAGGTCCGAACCTAAACTGGCCACACTGATGACCTTGTGTGGGCTGCTGGACGTAGGGGTAGAGGAGCTATTGTCACACGACATAGAAGCCAAGGGAAGAAGGGCATTACAGCCTAGAAATCTTCAGGTACTGACCATCGCAACGGATGATGCTGACCGTGAAAATATTACTTGGGTTAACCAGAAGGCTTCTGCGGGCTACCTCAATGGATTTGCCGATCCAGAGTTTATGGAGACCCTTCCCCAGTTTCACCTGCCCAACCTATCCAGACAGGCCACTTACCGAGCATTTGAACTTGCAGGAGACTCCATGTTGCCGCTGGTATCGGGTACGATTGTCATTGGTACTTATGTGGATCAGTTGCAGGAGATCAAAAGTGGGAGAACCTACGTGCTTGTTACACAAACCGAAGGGGTGGTCTACAAGCGGGTGTACAACTACCTAGTAGAAAATGGAAAGCTGTTTTTGGCATCAGACAACGAGGCCTACAAGCCCTACGAGATCCGAGGTGAGGAAGTATTGGAGATTTGGGAGGCAAAGGCCTTCATCAGTACTGATTTCCCCAATCCAGGGGACAAAAAGAAGCCACTGAATCTGGATGACCTGGGGGAGATGATTCGCGACATTCATGCCGACTTGAAGCGCATTACGCGCTAGGGATTTTAAGGGGAGTATTTTTCCCGAACTTTAGGCTTTCTAGCTATCCAAGAGTTGGTCGAAACCAGTACGGATTTTTCCAACCGCATCAAATGAAGGATGGCTGTTGACCACTCCTTTGCCCAATTCGTGCCAGTAGCCATCTCCACATTCGAGGTAAGCACCTCGCTTGGTACCCGGCTCCTCTTTGGCCAGCTCGTAGCGGTAATCAGGCATAAAGACGAGCTTCATTAGGGCCAAAGATTTTTCCCAGGGCATATTTTTGCTTTCCTCGCCTTTTGTCAAAATGACCTCTCGGGTAGAAAAATGAACAGTTAGACCGATATCAGTGAGTTGGTCCGACGCTACTTTCCGGTACTGAATGGTGAGGGGAGCCTCTTTTTTTTCTGTTTCGTAGATGGCTTGGATCAGGTCTTGCGCCATCAATTGCCATTCTTCCTGGTTGGAAGGAATTTTAACTCCTTGACTTTTTCCTTGTTCTAGCGTACTGAGCGTAATTCCGCCCTCCTCCATGGCTTTCTTGGTCCATCGGGTAGCTTTCAATAGGTCTTGCAGGGGACGGATCCAAACCGTAGCGATTTTCCCTTCATACCGGTAGTCTCCTTCTAGGCTAAACCCTTCATCGAGGATTTCTTGTTCACTGAGTTCTTCTCGGTCAGTGTAGTGCAGATCGAGCTGCGCCTGCAGGCCCACCTTGGACCAATCCAAGGAGAGTCGAAACACGTGACTGAAGGGTGGGGGAAGGATGCCAGAGTCGTATTCTAAAACAAGACCCGTGGTCGGCGTAACTGAACTCATCTCCATAGCTTTCCACAAAAGTATGGTTTTTTGCGTAATTAAGTGGTTATTTTACTTCCTCAAGCCAATGTCCATGGAGGAAGTATTCGATCGTATTAGCAGTGAAATTTACCAAAACTCCTACGTCGTCGTCGACGACTTTGTGGACGAATCCTTTCGCAAATCACTTTTAGCCGAGCAAAACGACCTATTGAATCAAGGCAAATTTAGGCAAGCAGCCATTGGAAAAGGGGATCAAAAGCAGGTGCGAGCAGAAATCAGAAGCGATGAGGTACTCTGGATGGACACCCAATCCCTTAGCCCACTACAAGCGGCCTACTGGGAAAAAATCACGGACATTCAACATGCCCTCAACCGTCGTTGCTTTTTAGGATTAAAATCCTTTGAAGGCCATTTTGCTCGGTACCCCATAGGTTCCTTTTACAAGCGCCACCTGGATCAATTTCATGCAGTGCCCCACCGTATAGTCTCCATCATTCTATACCTGAACGATTCTTGGACGGAAGCCGATGGGGGTCAACTGCGGCTGTATTTTCCCCAAGAAGACGGAAGTGAGCGGGTAGAAGACGTGGTTCCTGTAGGAGGCCGTTTGGTGGTTTTTTTGAGTGCAGAGGTACCTCATGAGGTATTGCCAACCCAGAAAGAGCGAATTTCCATCACGGGATGGCTTCGCAACACCGACTAGCGTAGGATGATGCGGAGAGTCTGAGGCGTTTTGCCCAAGCTAATCGCAGCCTTGTCAAAGGTGGGAGGACTAAAATAGATTTTTGGATTGTTCGAAAATCCGAAACGCTCGGTTGGGTAACCAACGGCATTAGTGCTCAACTTTCCGTTGCCGTCCTTGTCATGAATGACGGCGACTGCGTAGCTTCCAGGGGCCAATCCGGTTACTGGAATTGAAACGGCTCCTTTTTTAGGAGGAAGGGAATAACTTTTTACCGCCTTCGCAGGGTTGTCCGGAAATCCCGAAGCCTGTGAAAAAATGAGTACGCGGATCATTCCCTGATCGCTGCTCGCTTCCGAGATGTGGAGCTGAAGGAGGTTACTTTCGGTCTGTGCAGATAACAGGCTAGCCCAAAAGAAAGAGATAAAAAGGAGGATATATTTCATGGTAGTTTTGCAGTAGCGGAACGGTTGATTTTTCCCGTGGGGGTGTATACGAAGTAAGGCTTGCAATAGATGGCTTTTGGTACCTCATATTTTCCCAAGAGTTTGCGAAGCTCCTCCAAAAGGGTACCCAGCGCGGGCGGTGCACTACTAGTTTCTAAATACATCACCAACTGCTCTCCCAATAGGGAATCTTTTTCTCCAAAAAAGAAATAGGCCACCTCGGGCAGTTGGGTATGCATGAGTTTCGCTACCTTTTCCTCAAGCTGTTCCGGAAAAAGCTTGATTCCACCCGAATTTATAGTGAAATCAGCCCTTCCAAGCCAGATAAATGAATTTTTTGACCTAAGTTCAATTCTGTCTTTAGTGTGGATTTTTTCCTTCCCGCTCATAGGCGAATGCACCCAGAGGTTACCTGCTTCATTGATCCCTATCTCCACCCCAGGAAGGCAGTGGTAGATTAGTTCTTCTGTTCCGATCTTGGCTAGCGCGAAGTGAGAGACCGTTTCGGTCATTCCAAAGGTTTGCCAAGCATGGATACCCTGCTTGCTTAGATCTTCTTGCACAGCGTAGGGAAGTGGAGCACCCCCCACCAACAGTGCCTTGAGAGCTTGCAGCTGCTTCAGGCGATCCGGATTGGCCAAACTAGCAGTTACCTGTAGTGGAACCATTGCGACCAGCGAGAAGGGCTCGTTTAGCCCTTCCAAGGGATCGGCACTAGGTTCAACAAGTGTCAGTTCACAGTCCCAAACCATCGCCCTCACCAGCATCATTTTGCCAGCAATGTAGGCGGGATTCAAGCAGCACAGTAGCGTAAAACTAGGATCAGCAGCGAAAAATGTCCCTGTTGCGGTGGCGCTGGCTTCAAGTTGCTGTCGACTAAGCAAGAGTTCCTGTGGCTTGCCAGTGGTACCCGAGGTGGTTTGCAGGAAGGATTCTTTACCCTCAAGCCATTCCTCGCAGAAGGATAAGGCCATCCATGCCGTCTCAGGCAGGGTCTCCTGCGCAGGAAAGGAGTTCTGCGATTTGTCTAAAACGTAGGATTGGTATCGAAGTCGAAACATATGCCGTGCATGAGATAGAAAGCATTTCCAAGGTTCAACAAATTCCAAGCGCTTCGGTTATCTTGCACAAAAATGTGATTTTTAAATCAAACGATCATGATCAACTGGATTACTGCCAAGGAATACGAAGACATCACCTATAAAAAGTGCGATGGTGTCGCGCGAATTGCCTTCAATCGACCCGATGTGAGGAATGCTTTTCGACCTAAGACTACCGCCGAACTTTACGATGCTTTTTACGATGCCCAGGAAGATACCTCCATTGGTGTGGTCTTGTTGTCCGGTGAAGGTCCCTCATCCAAAGATGGCAAATGGGCCTTTTGTTCGGGTGGTGATCAGCGGGCCCGAGGACACCAAGGCTATGTCGGAGAGGATGGCTACCATCGATTGAATATCTTGGAAGTACAACGTCAGATTCGTTTCATGCCGAAGGTGGTAATCGCGGTGGTGCCTGGCTGGGCGGTAGGTGGGGGACACAGCTTGCATGTGGTCTGTGACCTTAGCCTCGCAAGTGCAGAGCATGCTATTTTTAAGCAGACCGATGCGGACGTCACTAGTTTTGATGGAGGATATGGTTCGGCCTACTTGGCCAAGATGGTGGGGCAGAAAAAAGCCCGTGAGATTTTCTTCTTGGGGAGAAATTATTCCGCCCAGGAAGCCCTTGACATGGGCATGGTCAACGCAGTTATTCCCCACGAAAAGTTGGAAGATACCGCCTACGAATGGGCACAAGAAATCCTCGCTAAGTCACCTACGTCCATCAAGATGTTGAAGTTTGCCATGAACCTCACCGACGATGGCATGGTGGGGCAACAGGTCTTTGCAGGAGAGGCTACACGCCTCGCATACATGACGGAAGAGGCCGAAGAAGGCCGTAATGCTTTTCTTGAAAAGAGAAAGCCTAATTTCAAGAATATTAAGTGGATACCTTGATTAATTTAAAGTAAAAAATAGCCTGATTTTCTCAAATCAGGCTATTTTTTTTTGATTACAATATGCTTTAAAACGCTGCTTTAATACCACCCGAAATTCTAGTGTAATCCCCCTAACCCCCTTGTCAAGGGGGAGTTGCATCAACTGGACTCCAACCAAATACTCATGACCTAAAAATCTTATTCTATAGTTAATGTTTGATATGGGCTAAGATGTGACTCCCCCGTCTTAAGGGGGTAAGGGGGATTTATTAAAATTTGACTTCTATTTTTTAACACCCTGTTTTTCCCCACTCCCTCACCCAAAATTCTTTCGTAAAATATACTCCACACAGCGAGCAGCCAGGCGCGCAGTGGCCTGATCTCGGTCGTAGGGAGGGTTGAGTTCCACCACATCCATACTGATCAACTTGTTGCTTTCGGCCAGTAGGTCAAACACACGAAAGGCGAGCTCGGGGGTAAATCCCATCGGCGAGGGTGCGGAAACTCCCGGTGCAAAGGCGGAAGAAAAACCATCCAAATCCACGCTTAAGTAAAGCGCATCTACGCGGTCTACAAAGGCCTGGATCTGTCCGGCAACGTACTGCCAATTGCTCAACGTAAACTGCTCCATGTCTACGAAATCTGCCTGTAGCTGTTCTGCCGTTTCGAAGAGGGACTTGGGATTTGCTGCCTGCTGTATCCCGAGCGCGAGGTAGTGAAACTGGCTAGGATGGGTGCTTGCCAGCTGAAAGAAGGGGGATCCCGAATGTCCTTTTCCACCTACCAAGGTGCGCAAATCAAAGTGTGCGTCTAGATTGATTATTCCTACTTTTTTACCGCTTTCTTGGGCAAATTGAATAACACCGGATCCGTGCGCAAATGCCAAATCATGGCCTCCGCCCAGCCAAACAGGAAAGTGATTGCTGGTCAAAAGTTGGTAGGTCAAATCGGTAATGGTTTGATGCGAAGCTTCCATATCACCCTCCCAGGTAAAAATATCGCCATAGTCGACAAGGGGAAGGCTTTCTGGTAAATGATAAGCCAGCGTACCCAAAAGTTTACGAATTGCGGGGGGGCCCTCGACTGTGCCTAATCTGCCTTGGTTGCGACGTACGCCTTCCTCTCCAGCGTAACCTAGGATGCCCACCTTTTTATCCGAGGAGGAGTCAAAAGCCAAGTTGGAACAGACACGGACTACCTGGTGCCAGTATTCGGGTTGCATGGCATTTCTTCCGGTCCAATTTTCTTGAGAGGGATTGTGATGAAGATTCATCCTATTTTTTTTCGTTTGTTTGATTCAATTTGAACTCCCATAAACTCAATTTAAGTTTTTTCGGGACACGTTACTCAACCTAATTGATCCAGAAGGTTGTCATCTACTAGTTGGGGTAGGGTCACTTTCAGTCCAGGACTGCGCTCCATCTCTCGTTGGATCGCGTCGATCGAACCGCTATTTCGTGCCCAGGCGCGTCGTGCAATGCCATTGTTCACATCAAAGAAGAGCATGGATTGTAGCCGCTGCGCTGCAGCTTCGCTACCATCGAGCACGAGGCCAAAGCCCCCGTTGATGACCTCACCCCAGCCTACACCACCACCATTATGGATGGATACCCAGGTAGCACCTCGGAAACTGTCACCAATCACGTTGTGGATGGCCATATCTGCTGTAAACCGGCTTCCATCGTAGATATTGCTCGTTTCCCGGTAGGGGGAGTCTGTTCCACTGACATCGTGGTGGTCTCTTCCCAAAACCACTGGAGCGGAAAGATATCCCGAGGCAATGGCCTGATTGAAGGCCAAGGCGATTTTTGCCCGTCCCTCTGCGTCTGCGTACAAGATGCGTGCTTGGCTACCGACTACTAGTTTGTTCTTTTCTGCCTCTTTGATCCAAGTGAGGTTGTCCTGCAATTGCTGGGCGATGGTAGGTGGAGCTGCGGCTAAAAGGGCCTGCAGTACCTCTGCTGCCAGTTGATCCGTTTTTCGCAAGTCTTCAGGGTTCCCTGAGGTACATACCCAGCGAAAGGGTCCAAATCCATAATCAAAGCACATCGGACCCAAAATATCTTGGACATAGCTCGGGTAGCGGAATTCATTTCCTTGTTCACCTTCTACTGCGGCACCGGAGCGGAAGGCTTCGAGAAGAAAAGCATTGCCATAGTCGAAAAAGTAAGTGCCTCTGCTCGTGTGATTATTGATGGCCTCTGCTTGTCTGCGCAAGGATTCCTGCACTTTTTCTTTGAAGGCTTGTGGATCTTCTACCATGAGGCGATTGGATTCCTCGAAAGAAAGCCCCACGGGATAGTATCCGCCTGCCCATGGGTTGTGCAGAGAGGTTTGGTCCGAACCGAGTTCAACCAGGATCTCCTCCTGATCCAATCGCTCCCAAAGGTCCACCACATTGCCTAGGTAAGCGATGGAAACAACTTCCTGGTCAGCCTTGGCCTTTTTTACGCGTACTATGAGGAGATCTAGGTCTTCGATGAGTTCATCTACCCATCCTTGTTGGTGTCTCTTGTGGGCCGCCGCAGGGTTGATTTCAGCACATAGGGTAATGCAGCCTGCAATATTACCCGCCTTGGGTTGGGCTCCGCTCATGCCGCCCAAGCCAGCAGTAAGGAAGAGTTTTCCTTTCGGAGGGCTGTGTTGACCCCATTTCTTCCGAAAGGCATTCATCACGGTGATGGTAGTGCCATGAACAATCCCTTGGGGACCAATGTACATGAAAGATCCTGCGGTCATCTGCCCGTATTGCGTGACGCCAAGGGCATTGAAGCGTTCCCAGTCCTCCGGTTTGGAGTAGTTGGGGATCATCATCCCGTTGGTGACCACCACGCGAGGAGCATCTTTGGAGGAGGGGAAAAGCCCCATGGGATGCCCTGAATAGAGGTGGAGCGTTTGCTCCTCGGTCATTTCGGACAGGTACCGCATGGTGAGCAGGTACTGCGCCCAGTTTTGAAATACCGCTCCATTGCCCCCGTAGGTGATCAATTCCTCCGGATGCTGTGCCACGGCAGGGTCCAAGTTGTTCTGTAGCATCAATTGAATCGCTGCTGCCTGCTGGCATTGGGCAGGGTATTCTGCTAAGGGTCTTGCTTTCACCGCATAGTCCGGCATAAAGCGGTACATGTAGATGCGACCGTATTCCTTCAGCTCTTGCAAAAATTCCACCGCTAGGGTGTCGTGCCATTCCTGCGGAAAATAGCGTAGGGCATTTCTCAGGGCCAGTTTTTTTTCTTCAGCACTCAGTAGGTCCTTACGTTTCGGAGCATGAGAAACCTGTGGATTGCGCTCCTTTTTTGGAGGCAATTGGCTGGGTATTCCTTGGCGGATTTGGGTTTGGAATTGCATTTTATAGTATCAATTAGCTAGTATCAAGTAGTTAGTATCAAGTACGAAGTACAAAGTACCAGGTATGGCAATCAGGTAATTGGATGTTTTTCTTCTTCTTAACTCAACATTCGGCGTTCGGTATTCGACATTGGCTTAGATCCCGTATTTCTTATCTCGTAAATCGTATTTCAATTTTCCTCATTCATCATTCTTCAATCGGCGTTCAACATTCGACATTAGTTTCAGTCCGTATTTCGTAACTCGTATTTCACACTTCCTTTCTTCCTCTTTTCCATACCCCCTCCGGTTTCATTTTTCCCTGCTGGTACAGGATTTCGCGGTAATCAGCTGTAGGGAAGAGGATAAAATCAGCCAATTGACCAATGGTCAATTTTCCTCGATTGGTTAAACCAAGTGCTGCTGAAGCACGGAAAGTAATCCCAGCAAAGACCTCTGCAGTAGTCAACTTTTCGAAGGTGGAAAGAATAGATGCCTGGGCCAACAAGTCTCCCATGGGTGCGGAACCAGGGTTCCAATCCGAGGCAATGGCCAATGCAGCGCCCTGATCCAAGAGCTTGCGTGCCAGGGTAAAGGCCATCCCTAATCCAATGGATGCCCCAGGCAAGGCAACTGCCACGGTGGAGGACTTGGCCAAAAGCGCAATTTCTCGATCTCCCGACGCTTCCAAGTGGTCCGCAGAGCGCGCAGCCAAGGCTACAGCCAGTTCTGATCCTCCTGTAGAAAATTGGTCGGCATGGATCGTCAAGTCAAAGCCCAATTCTTTTGCTTTTTCCAGATAGGAAGTTATTTCTTTCGGAGAAAAAGCACTTTTCTCTACAAAGGCATCGATTCGGGAACATAACTTTTCGGCCTGTAGTACTGGAAAAAGCTGACTTGCGATTTCATTCAAGTAGTCGGCAGGACTCCCTTTCCAATCCTTGGGGCAAAGGTGCGCCGCCAAACAGGTGGAAATCAAATCGGCAGCAGTTTGAGCGGATGCTTGTTTGATTGCGCGAAGCATTTTCAACTCCTCAGCAACAGAAAGGCCATAGCCGCTTTTTACTTCGATGGTGGTTACTCCTTCGGACAAAAGCCGATTGGCATGCTTGGCCGTGATGCCTGCCAGCCTATCTTGATCCAAACTGCGGGTTTGGGTGACGGTATCCCAAATCCCTCCGCCCGCTTGAGCGATTTCGAGGTATGTCTTGCCTGCATTTCGCAAGGCAAAATCTCGAGCGCGATTTCCACCAAAACACAAATGGGTATGACAGTCTACCATCCCAGGAAGAGCAACATAGTCCCCGCTTAGTTCATGTATTTCCGCATCCGGGAATTCCTTTTTCAGTTCCGCCCAGGAACCAACTTTCTGGATATACTCCCCTTCAATAAGAATGCCTGCCAGGGGGATGATTTCTAGTTGCTCGTCTAGTAAGGCACCTTTAAGGGGCAGCTGATCGAGTGTTAAAACTTGGCAAATGGGACCAACTAGCTTTTTCATGGGCATTAATAGTCAAAAAGGGCGGTCCATTCGGTTTGGTAAGGAGCACCGGTTTCCTGAGCCACTTGATGAGCTAGTGTAAGCAAAGAACCTCCCTTCACTAGATCGATGGCCGTTTCCATATCCTCGTACAAAATCCGGTCTTTTTCAAGCGGTTGAATTACTTCACGTATTTTCAAGTAGATGGCATCGAGGATTTTACCCGAACGGAGTGGCGCATGAAAATCCATCGCCTGTGCAGCATACAGCAACTCAATACCGAGAATTTTTTCCACATTGTCAATCACCCGAAGCGCCTTTCTGGCACCGATACTTCCCATACTGACGTGGTCTTCCTGACCCAAGGATGTAGGGATGGAATCTGCCGAGGAGGGGAAGCAAAGGCCCTTGTTTTCAGAGGCAAGTGCTGCCGTAGTGTATTGAGGTATCATGAGGCCCGAATTGAGGCCTGTTTCCTTGAGCAACAGCTTGGGCACGCCCGGTGTCGTGCCTTCAAGCGATAGGTAGATCCTACGATCAGCAATATTGCCTAGTTCAGAGGCTGCTAGCGTAGCATAGTCCAGAGGCAAGGCGATGGGCTGCCCGTGAAAATGCCCTCCTGATACGGTATGCATGGCATCAAAGACCACGGGGTTGTCCGTTACCGAGTTTATTTCTATTTCAAGCGTTTCTTTGAGGTGTAGGTAGGCATGCCAACTGGCACCATGCACCTGAGGCATGCAACGTAGGGAGTAGGGGTCTTGCACGCGACCACAGTCTTTGTGGGAGGCGACTATTTCAGAGTCCTGCAAGAGGTGGAGCAAGGTCTGCGCGACGTGCTTATTGCCTTTGTAGGGGCGTAGCTGGTGCAGAGCAGTGGAAAAGGGTGAGATGGAGCCTAAGAGACCCTCAATCATCATCGCACCGGTAATGCTCGCATGGTTCAGCAAGTTGTGTAGGCGCTCAACCACTTTGATCCCGTGGGCTGCCATAAATTGGGTGCCATTGATCAAGGCAAGTCCTTCCTTGGGTCCTAAAGCCAGGGCGGCCATTCCTTGCTGGTGCAGCAAGTCGGAGGCAGGCATTACTTGGCCTCGGTAGGATACCTTTCCGCAACCGATCAAGGGCAAGAACAGGTGGGATAAGGGTGCAAGGTCTCCAGAGGCTCCGACGGAACCTTGAATCGGCACTTGGGGCACTACTTCTTCAGCAATCATCCAAAGGATGCGGTCCATGGTTTCCAAGCGAATGCCGGAATAGCCCTGAGCCAAGGCATGTACCTTGAGGACCAGCATTAGGAGGGCGATTTCCTGGGAAACCGGTTCACCTACTCCTACAGCATGGCTTTTAAGGAGATTTTCTTGCAGCGTCTTGGTATCCGCAGCGGAAATGATGCTGGTACACAAAGGCCCGAACCCTGTATTGATCCCGTAGACGACACGATCCCCTTGGGCAATTTTTTCAACAGCCTCCGCAGATTGCTGTATTTTTTCGCGAGTACTTGGGCTTAGAATGCCAATGCGCTCCCCTCGTGCCAAGCTTAGGGCAATAGAGGCAGTTAGCTGGTCTTGTCCGTATCGAAATGTATCCATCATCCTTTGGAATTTTCAAAACCCCGAAGGATTTTGGATTAGTTTTTAAAACCTCAAAAATGTTGAGGCTGGAACAGGCAAAGCCTAGTTCGGGTAAATCTAGGGGTTCCTTTTTGCGGGTAGTACAACTTTATTAAGCGATAAATGAAAACTAAAAACCAACCGAACCTAGGGCATTGCTGATTTTGGCTTTTATCTCCCTCAAAATAACCTCATTTTCTGAGCTTACCGATTCAATCTCCAGAATTTTTGGAGCAGAGCTCGCCTTAAAAAAGGTGGATAGCGCCTGATCCAAGTCCTGGGCATTCTTCACCAAGTCATATCCAAAGCCAAGCTCCGCTGCGATAGGACCTGCGCTCAAGGTTTGTTTTGTTTCAAAAAACTCTTCCAACTCGGGCTGTCGAGCCGGTCCGTCGATTAGCCTAAAGATACCTCCTGCATGGTTGTTGAGCAGGATGATTCTCAAGTTGGACAAAGGATAGTTATGCCAAAAAGCGTTTCGATCGTAAAAAAAGGCCATGTCTCCGGTGATCAAGGTGACCAAACCCTCTCGGACAAAGGCAGCGCCTACGGCCGTGCTGTTGCTTCCATCGATGCCGGAGGTACCGCGATTGCAATAAATCTCATGCGATCTCTTTCCGAGAAAATTCACATAGCGTACAGCCATGGAATTGGCCACATGAAGCAAACTAGTACTCGGGGTCTTATCAAGAACGGTAGCCAATGCTCCATACTCTCCAAATCCAACTTCCCGCAAAAGTTTAGGTAAGCTCTCTGAGACCTTAGCCTCCAACGCTTGCCAGCGCAGAAAATAACCTGAATCTTGGGTAGGCAACTCCCCAAGTATCCAGCGCAACAAGGGGAGGGTATCGCTTGCCAACACCCGGGAAAGGTTTTGAAAGGTGTCTTTTGCTTGCCCGTCGGTTTGGATATGCCAATGCTCCACCTGCTGCTTTCGCAAAAACAGCTTCAGCGATTTGGAAATGATGGATTTCCCAAAGGTGAGGAGTAAATCAGGTCGCAGTTCCTCTTGCAACGCTTCCCTTCCGATCCAATGGTCGTGCAAGGTGATGCTGCCTTCTCCCTGCATATTTGAAATGCTATCGGAGACGACGACTACTTGCTTTTCCCTTGCCAACTCTTCCAGCACTTTTAGGAGCTCGGGATTAGGTTCTTGCTGTCCTGGAACCAGTAGCAATCTTCTCTTGCCTTGCAGTTCCTGCTTGAGCTTTGCCAAGCTTTCTGCACTTAGACTGTAGGTTGGTGTTTCCACCTGAAAGGTGAGGGGCTGCTCGGGAAACGCAAAAAACTCTCCCTCTTCCGGGTAAAAGGGTTCCCGAAGCGGAATATTGATGTGCACCGGGCCAGCAGGAAATTGCTGGCTGAGGTGGATGGCTTCGTTCACCATGCGGCTAGCATACCGGACTTGATCTGGATGAGCAAAGGAATCAGGAAAGCGGTAACTTTTTTTCACGTGCTTGCCATACACCTCGTCCTGAAAAATGGTTTGTCCGTCCCACTGATCCACCCATTCTGCAGGCCGGTCAGCAGTCAAGATCAAAAGCGGAACCTGCTGAAAAAAGGCTTCTGCAACAGCAGGGTAGTAGTTGAGTGCGGCAGAACCTGAGGTGCATACCAGCACCACGGGCTGTTTTTGCTGTTGGGCCATGCCCAAGGCAATAAAGGCAGCAGCGCGTTCGTCGGAAATGGTCCGTGCCTTGATCTTGGGATGCCTTGCAAAAGCCAAAGTCAGCGGAGCACAGCGCGACCCAGGAGAAAGCAAGGCTTGTGTGATACCGTGCTGCGCACAAATCGCCACTAGGTCGAGGATGGGTTGGAGGATCAAGCGCTTGGATTTTGGATAAACTTACCGATGATTTCGCATTTCATTTCCGTTTCTTCCCACTCTTTTTCCGGATCAGAATCTTCCGTCACCCCTGCGCCCGCGTAAAGCAGCGCTTCTCCTTCTTGCAGGCTTGCCGTGCGGAGGTTGACGTAAATCGAGGTGGCACCGTCGATATTGACAGGTCCCAAGAAGCCGGCGTAAAAGCTTCGGTCAAAGCCTTCGTGGGTTTGTAAAAAAGCAAGGGCTTCCTTTCTAGGCATCCCACATACCGCTGAGGTAGGGTGGAGCAGGGAAAGCATCACGCTACCGAGGTTGGAAAAGCCAGTTGTCTTCTGGTTGACTTTAAAATCTGACCGTAAGTGGACAAGGTTGCCGGCAAGGATAGTTTTGGGTCCGTGCTCTTCGTATTCACGTAGGCGGATGGTCTTGAAGCAGTCCACGATATACCGGCTGACGAGCGCCTGCTCTTCAATCTCTTTTTGTGTCCAAGCAACGGATTTCAGGGGGTTATCACCCTTCGCCACTTGTGTTCCTGCCAGCGACATGGTGTAGAAGAAGTCTCCTTCTGTTTCGATCAATACCTCTGGGCTAGCGCCCAACCAGGTGCCGATGTTGGGCAAATGAAAGAAGTTGACAAAAGCAGTGGGGTACTGCTCGAGTAGGCGGGTTAGTGTTTTTCCCAAATCAAATCCTTCGGGCAACGGAACTCGTTTGGTGCGTGCGGGAACAATCTTTTCTACTTTTCCTGAAGCGATGGCTTCTATACCTAGACCCACCATTGTCAAAAAGCGGTCCTTGTCATTCCCCTCAGTTTTGGAACTAGAGAGACCTTGGGTCCTCTTGGCTAAGTGATTGGCAACCTCTTTTTTCAGCCCCATGCCTTGAAAGTCTGTAGGAAGTACGGGAAGCCACTGGGGCAGGTCTTCTTGGTAGATCGGGGTGTCAAGATCGAACTGTACGGATCGGTCTGCTTGGATGAAGTAAGCTTTTTTGTCTTCCTGGTCTGCAAAGGGATGCAGCAAAAACCCTGCAGGAAGCTCTTCCAATGCCAGAGGCACACGCCGAGCCTCTGTACTAAAATCTTGAATGAAGGTCAATTTTGATGTTCGTGGTTTTCGCCACAGGGCAAAGGCTCCTCCCGAGGCAAAGCCTTCGAGCAGTAGTGCATCTAGCCCTTCTTCCAATGAAATTGCTTTACCTTCTTCCGTCAGGTTCATTTTTTATCCAGGATGGCCATCGTAATTCGACTGACACAGCAAAGCTGCTTGGCATCGTTCACTATTTTTATTTCCCAAACTTGCGTGGTCTTCCCCAAATGGAGCGGCTTGGCCGTGCCCGTCACCTTTCCTTCCCTAACTGAGCGCAGGTGATTGGCATTGATTTCCAGGCCTACTGCATGCTGTTTGGTGCGGTCAAGTGTCAAAGACGCTGCTACCGAACCTAATGTTTCGGCCAATACCACGTTTGCTCCCCCGTGTAACACGCCAAAAGGCTGTATGGTTCGATGGTCTACCGGAAGGGTGGCCTCCAAAAAATCATCCCCTATGCCGGTAAACACCAGCCCGATATGATCCCCTAGGGAAGGAACTGTTGGCGTATTAAGCTGCTCAAGGGTAGGAGGGGAAAGAAAAACCATGAAACTATGGGTTAAATGAAGTTTATTTGGGTGCTGGACAAAATTAAAGAAACTTGAACCGAAAAAAAATTTACCTGGTCCGTCACGGACAAACAGACTATAATTTGCAAGGGGTAGTGCAGGGAAGCGGCATCGACGCCCCCATCAATGCTACTGGAAGGGCGCAGGCGGATGCCTTTTTTACCGCCTACGGACACCTTCCTTTTGACCAGCTGTACCATTCAGCCTTGATCCGAACCAGACAATCCATCCAGCAATTTGTGGACTTGGATATCCCTGTTCGTGGGTTGGCCGAACTCAATGAAATCTCCTGGGGAGACTACGAGGGCACACCGATGACGCCTGAAGAAGGGGAATACTACAGGCTAATGCTGCACCAGTGGCAGCAGGGCAACCTTGACTATGCCATTGCCGGTGGGGAAAGCCCCAATGCCGTCGCCCTTCGGTTGCAGCGCGGAATTGACATCATACTACAAGGTCCAGGAGAACTGGTATTGGTGTGCATGCACGGACGTGCGATGCGCATCTTCCTCAGCCTACTCTGCCAAACCCACCTCAAAGACATGGATCAGTATGAACACGGCAACCTATGCCTGTATGTATTGGAGCAAATGGAGGGGGGGATTTTTCAGCTCAGCCAGCAAAATGATCAGGCACACCTCAAGGATGTGAAGAAGCTCTAGCTGCCTTTACGGCTTTCTTTTTTTCAGCAAGGCTCGTTTCATACTGCTGCACAAAAATGGTATAAGCGGCCTTGTTTTCGCTCAGGTCAAAGAGGCGAAAGGCAAGCTGCTGCAATTGCAATCTTCTACCATCCTTCAAGGCGATCCAGTACTCTCCAAGCAAGCAGGCATCCAAGGCCCCAGATGGAATTTCCAGCACCATCGCCAATTCGGAATTACCTCGATAAGTTTGGGTAGAGAAAAAGGGAGAAAGTTGATCAGCAATGCTGCTCATGCTTACATCCAATTGCTCAAGCTCTCCTTGGTCAAAAAGAACCAAAAACGTGTTGGGCTCGGGAGTTTGAGCAACACTCAAGCAGCAGGTAAATACAAAAAGGAAAAGTAAGACCAACTTTTTCATTACCCCAATATAGGTGCAAATGGGTTGCGAATGCAAGCTGGAGGTATAAAAAAATCGTTAACTGTCCACGGACCAAGGTCCACTGTAATTTGTACTAGGAAGTAGCATATGCTGTTGACAGTCGATAAAAATAGTCCACAGTTGACAGTCCACGGCCCACTGCAATTTGTGCTGGTAAGTAGAAACTGCGGTCGACTATGGACCGTCGACCGTTGACAGAAAAAAGAAAAAGGTAGAGTCAAAAAAAAATCTCCGAGGTTGTCGGAGATTTAAATTATATGAGTAAGAATTACGCTTTCGCAGTTCTTCTTTTTGCCTTTGTGTCTTCTGCCTCTACCTCGTCTTCAACGCCGGCAAGGATTCTACCACAATGCTCACAAACAATTAATTTTTTCTTTTCGCGAATATCCGCCTGTCGTTGAGGGGGAACGGTGTTGAAGCAACCTCCGCAGGCACCTCTCTTTACCATCACCACGGCAAGACCGTTTTTGGCGTTAGCTCTGATTTTGGTGTAGGACTTGATCAAACGCTCCTCTACTTTTTTGGAAGCCTTGTCGCGCTCAGCTTGTAACTTGGTCTCTTCTGCTTCGCTTTCTGAAATGATGGTAGAAAGTTCTTCCTTCTTCAAGTCAAGATCTTTTTGACGGTCTTTCATCAAATTGCTTAACTCTTCTAATTCTGTTTTCTTACCTTCTATGCGTAGGCCGGTTTCAATGATTTTCTTTTTGGAAACCTGGATTTCCAAGTCTTGAAGCTCCAATTCCTTGGTGATGGCATCGTACTCACGGTTGTTTCGTACGTTCATCTGCTGCTCTTGGTACTTTTTGCCCAGCTTTTCAGATTCTTTGATGCCGTCTTTGAACTTTTTGATGTCCTCTTCAAATCCTTCAATTTCTCTGCTGAATTTGCTTAGTCGCGTCTCGTAGCCTGCTATTTCGTCTTCGAGGTCTTGCACTTCTTCGGGGAGGGCACCTCTCACTTTTACGATGGCGTCTAACCTTGAATCAGTAAGTTGAAGGGTGTAGATAGCTTCGAGTTTCTGTGCTACTGTACTTTCCATGAACTATCGGTAGGATGTGGGATTTGTAACTACTTTTGACAAATAGAGTGCAATATTAGGAAAATTTTGTGACAAAACGTCGGCCAATAAATCTTTTGTGAAAATTTCACTCTCGTAATGCCCGATGTCACAGAGGATCAGGGCCCCCTCTGCATCAAAAAATTCGTGGTACTTCACGTCTGACGTGATAAATACATCTGCACCCGCCCGCTTGGCATCGGCAAGCAGAAAAATCCCCGCACCGCCACAGACGGCAATCTTTTGAATGGGTTTATCTCGTAACGGGCTGTGCTTCACTAAGCTCAGGTTCATCTTAGCTTTGAGGTGGGTAAAAAACGCATCTTCCGTCATCGGCTGTGCTAATTCACCAATCATTCCCGCACCTACTTCTTGGTTTTCATTTTCCAAGGTACTTATATAATAGGCCACCTCTTCATAAGGATGGGCCGCTTTCAGGGCAGCAAGCACCTTGCCTGACAAATAGGAGGGAAGGATCACCTCGATCCGCAATTCGGGTTCCTCATGGGGAAGGCCCGGCTGGCCAAGAGTGGGATTGGCGTTTTCCGAAGGAGTATACCTCCCCAAACCTTCACTGCTGAAGGAGCAATCTTTGTATTCCCCAATTTGCCCTGCACCAGCTTGAAAAACTGCGGCAAGCACCTCTGCTTTGTTGGCGATGGGTACAAAAAAGACCAAGTTACTTAACAATTGCTTCTTGGGTTGCAGGATGCGGGTTTTGCTCAGTTCTAGGCGATCTGATATCCGCTTGTTGACCCCGCCTGCCACGTGGTCCAAGTTGGTATGAATAGCGAAAATGGCCACATTGGCCCGGATAGCCTTGATGAGGGTACGCTCGACGTAGGTTTTGCCGGTGAGGCTTTTGAGACCCTTAAAAACGATGGGATGGTGAGCCACAATGAGGTTGGCACCCAAGGCAATTGCCTCATCCACAACGGCCTCCGTACAGTCCAGCGTACAAAGCACCCCAGTAAGGGGCCAGTTTCTGTCACCGCAGATCAGCGTGGCATTGTCATAAGACTCCTGGTAGGCAGGTGGGGCAATCTGGTCGAGAAAGGATAATACATCCTGAATTGGGTATCCCATTTTTTTTGTTTATTTGAATTGATTATGCGATTTGGTACCAGGACTGAAAGAAATAAGGTTTGAAGTTCAATTAAGTGAACTGTGGTCTGTTGACAGTCGTCTGTTGACGATTATCCGCAGTAATTCAAACGATTATTTAGCCACAGGAAATATTGCGGATAATCATATTATTTGAACAAAAATAGCAATTCTATTCAATGCCTTGGTACGCCTACTTCCTTGCTCCAGCAGCTTTCCTCTTTCAGGGAATTACGGCCGTAAGGAATTTTCTTTTTGACACCCACCTATTGCCCAGCGAAAAAGCTCCTTTTCCGACGCTAGTCGTGGGCAACCTATCGGTGGGGGGCACGGGCAAGACCCCTTGGGTAGAATTTATCGTGAGGCAGCTTTGTGATGAAGTGTCGCTTGCAACGTTAAGTAGAGGCTATGGAAGGACGAGTTCTGGTTTTTTGCAAGCCGACGCACAAAGTACCGCTGCCCAGCTAGGAGATGAGCCTTTGCAGCTTTTTCGACAGTTTCAGGGAGAGGTACCTGTCTTTGTTGGGGAGAATCGCGTGAATGCCTGCCTGCAGATTCATCGGACAGACCCATCAATAAAGTTGCTGGTATTGGACGATGCCTTCCAGCACAGGAAGTTGAAGCCTACATTCAAAATTTTGTTGACACCTTATACTGCTCCATTTTTTAATGACCACCTTTTGCCCATGGGACGACTGCGTGAATCCCGATCGGGCGCCAAAAGAGCCGAGGTGGTTGTGGTCACCAAGTGTCCTACACCCGTGACGGAGGCACAAAAAAAAGCCTACAGAAGTTCGCTTGCCACCTACCTTAGCCCGGGAGCGGATGTTTATTTTTCGTCTACCGCCTACGGCAAACCTTACCCCGTCGCTGGCTCCCTCACCGAATGTCCTCCACGGGTAATTGCCGTGTCGGGGTTAGCTGATGATGCTCCCTTTTTGGACTATTGCAGCCGTACCTTTGACCTTGCGGATAGCCTGACTTTTCCTGATCACCACCATTACGTGGAAAAGGACGCCCAACGGATCAAGAAGCTATTCGGGCAAGTTGCTGGGACAGCGCCTGTTTTGCTTACGACGGAAAAGGATGCCGCGAAACTTAAATTGCTAGCCGATACCGGACTTTTGACGGAAATTCCGATTTTTGCACTACCCATTCAGGTGGTGCTTGACCCAAAGGACCAGGAGATGCTGTTCCAAAGGCTCCGCAAAAACCTCATAGACACGTGATCTGGAAGCTTCTTCGCCTCAGTTTTTTCTTTTCCCTGCTTGTATGCCAGTCTGTCTATGGGCAGCGCCCCATTCCTCAGAATAATACAGGGACTCAAGGAGCCGCGAGGCAGGGGCGACAGTTGGTCGAGCCCAAGGAAGAGGAGGAAGAAGGTCGCCGTTCTCTGCTGGATGACAGTACCAAGCAGGTGTATGGACCCAAGACTACACTGTATTTTTACGAGCAGGCCATCAAGCGCAATAGTCTTGTGCTCTACGAGATAGACACGCTACTCAATAATTTTCACAACTATGACCCTGTGGCCAAATCGGGCTGGAAATACCAAGACCTGGGCAATATCGGTAGTGCAACCAAGCCAGTTTACCTTGGGCTTCCCGAACAAATTGGGTTGAGTTCGGGATTTGATGCCTACGATTTGTACTTCAAAGACCCTTCTACCAGGAAGTATTACGATTCCAAATCACCCTTTACTGAGATGGCGGCCTTTTTTGGGGGCGGTCATCGCAACATGCTAGACCTCTCCTTTGCTCGAAATGTAAATCCGCGTTGGAATGTAGGGATGGACTTTAACACGCTGCGGGTTCGTAAAACGCTCAATCCCTCCAAGCGTGAGGATAATATGGTGGTTCAGAATGCCTATGCGTTCCATACCAACTACCGCTCAGAAAACGGAAAATACTGGGTTTTGGGCTCTTTTTCTAGAATGAAGCACGTGGTCAACGAGATTGGGGGCATCATTCCTACTTCCGTGGATCCTACCTCGCTTTACTTTACCTACGAGGATGCCAAAGTGTGGCTGCAGCAATCGCGTGCCCGAGAGATGCGACAGGAGTACCATCTCTACCAAGAGTTTAAGCTGGGTAATGGACTGCAGTTTTACCACGTGCTCGATCGAAAAATTCAAGCCCTCGTTTTTCAATCCGTGCTCAGCGGCTCGGACAGTTTATTTTTCCCGAAGGAGCGCTTGATCGATCCGGATAGCACCCAAAATCGAAATGATTTTGCGGAGTGGAGAAATGAGTTTGGGCTCAAGGGAACCTATAAAGGCTTTTATTACAATACCTATGCGAAGTTGCGAAACGGTAACCGCTGGTCTCCGCAACTGACGGATCCCACTCGAACTTTCACAGAGGTATATGTCGGTGGGGAGCTAATTGGTAAGCTCTCGGACACCTGGCAGCTCCAGGCGGATGGAGAGTATTTGCTGCCGGGCAACTTTCGATTGCACGGGCTATTTATTTCGCCTTGGCTGGATGTGGACTACACCAAGGCACTTTACAAACCGAGCTTGTTTCATCAGCAATACAGGGGCAATCATCGAGAGTGGAAAAATGACTTTAGCGATATCGGTGTGGACCAGATCAAAGGAACAGTGAAAATTCCGCTGGAAAAAATCCAACTGCGACCCAGTTTGACGCTGACTCGAATAAACAAGTTTGTCTTTTTAGGTACAGACATGAAGGCGCAGCAGGCCACCGGCCAGGCCTTCTTGTTGATGCCATCATTCAAGGCTTCTCTTCCTGTAGGGAAGAAGTTCCGAATAGATTCTGAACTGATCTATACCAAGGTGAGTGGGGAATCCGCAGATGCGCTGCGAATTCCTACTTGGTACAGCAATACGCGCGCATACTTTGATGGGCCACTTTTTGACGAGAATGTGTATGTGCAGATGGGGGTAGACGTACGGTTTAGGTCCTCCTTTTATGCGGACGCTTACCAGCCTTCCCTGCAGCAGTTTCACCTGCAAAACAATTTCGAGGTATTGGCTTACCCTGTGCTGGACCTATTTCTTGATTTTCGAATCAACCGCACCCGTGTACTATTTAAGTACAATCACCTGAATGCCGGGTGGATGGGGCAAGAAGGCTATTTTGTCACCCCGGATTACACCGGCTACCGGTCGTTCTTGGATTTGGGGATTAGTTGGTATTTGTTTGACTGATTGTACGAAGTACAAAGTACAAAGTACCAAGTACTTCTTCATTCAACATTCAGCGTTGGACATTCGATATTTGAAAAAGGTACCAATTAGAAAGTACAAAGTACCTAGTACGAAGTATTCTCCACTTCATCATTCTGCTATCAGCGTTGGACATTCGAAATTAGAATAGTATCAGGTAGTTAGTATCTTGTCTGCGGAAGGTGGGCAAGTTTACAGACCTTTGTATTTCTTTGCGCCTCTGCGACTTTGCGAGAAAAAAAGAGCAAGATACGAGAAGCAAAGCCGCTAAAGGGTATTTTCTTTTCCGCTCCTCTTCTTTGCGCGCAAAAATAAGGATGCTAGAAAATGAGCCAAGTCTCTTGGCTCTCGCGTGAAAAAGGCTTGTGCCTTGTAGTTTAAAAAATGGGCCAAATTTTCGTTCTGCTCAAAAATCTAAGGTAACTTGCGTTGAATTCGCATTTTTACATATACTTAAGGTCAATTAGCGAGAATTTCTACGCTAGCTGTTCCAAAACGAACATTCCATGAATTTGATCGAAAATGTCCGCGAAGCCCTCACCTCGGTAAGGTTACACTTACTCAGAACGGTCTTGACCGGAGCCATCATTGCCATCGGCATCTCCTCCTTAGTAGGTATGCTTACGGCCATCGACGGGATAAAGGCGCAAATCGCCGAGAGCTTTGCTGGCCTAGGGGCGAACTCCTTTGACATCCGCAACAGCGGGTCCAACGGGGGCCGAGTAGTGCAGGAAGGCAAAACCGAAAAGACGTTTCCTCCGATCACCTTTCGTGAGGCCCAAAGCTTCAAGGAAGACTACGCGGCCATTGGTATTTCTACCGTGTTTACCACCGTTTCTGGCATTGCAGAGATTAAAAGAGGGTCAAAAAAGACCAATCCCAATATCCGTATCCGTGGAGGCGACGAAAATTACATCGCCATCAAAGCAATGAAGTTGCTGGAAGGAAGAAATTTCAGCCAGATGGAAGTACAGAATGGCAACAATGTCGCCATTATCGGTAAGGAGCTGGAGGAGACCTTGTTTACCGGAGGGGAAGAAGCCCTAAACGAATCCATCACCATTTTTGGGAGACCCTATACGATCATCGGGGTGCTCGATAAGCAAGGAGGGGTAGGTCAAGATCAAGGAGCCGACCGGCAGATTTTGATCCCTATCGACAATGCTGCAAGACTGGACTTTCGAGGAACCTTCAACTACCGCATCACGGGTGTATCTTCCGATCCAGGTAAAATTGACTACGAAATGGGTCAGGCAACGGGAATCATGCGCAAAATCCGCCAGGACCGGGTGGCACAAGGAGACTCGTTTGAGTTGGCCAAAAGTGAGTCCGTAGCCGAAAGTTTGGAGGAAGTGGCCGGCTACCTGCGTATCGGTGGCTTTGGAATTGGCTTCATTACCCTATTAGGCGCCTCTATTGGCTTGATGAACATCATGTTGGTGTCGGTGACCGAGCGAACTCGAGAAATCGGCATTCGCAAAGCCTTGGGTGCAACACCCTTGCGCATTAGACAGCAATTTTTGATTGAAGCAATTACCATCTGCCTCCTAGGCGGACTTGCAGGCATGGTACTGGGTATTTTGATAGGCAACGTGATCGCCAACTTTATCGGGCCTGGAGGATTTCTAGTGCCTTGGCTTTGGATGATTATTTCCTTTGGAATTTGTATTGTGGTGGGCTTGGTAGCGGGATATATTCCTGCCTACAAGGCGAGCAAACTCGATCCCATCGAATCGTTGCGTTACGAGTAGATCGATTCCCCTTTTTCCAAGGCTGCGCTTTCCCTTTTAAACACAAGGATTGTTTCACTGGAGGTGCGGTGAAAATGGATAGGTTTCCTGCGTGCAACCTCATTCGAACTCTTGCTTGCGATCGGTGAAAAAGCATTTTTGCCGATGGCGTAATTTTCATCTAAACCTGATGAAATTCTCACTTTATTCCCACCTATAGTCTCACGTATTTTCCTTTTGTCTATGAAAAAGCTGCTTCCAATTTCCTTTGTACTTTTCTTTTGTTCCTTTTTTGCTTGGGCAGGAAGTCCTGTCGCCAACCCTGGGTCCTATACCTTGGTGGTGGAAGGCTTTGATTGGGGTCCCTCCGTTAGCAAAGTGGTATTACACGATGTGGAGTCAATAAAAGAGAGGGGAGGAGCTGATTTTGATGTCTTTGTAACCCGGAGTTCTAAGCTTGGCGAAATTCCTGCTGCCCAAACCTCAGGAAAGCGTTCGGTGGTGTATGTCTATCCTTCGGATGAAAAAGGAAACCGCAAGGAGGATGGCGCGCAGTTGACCCTTGTGTTGGCAGTAAGTCCAGTCGACCCATTGACCTCAGGCATTCAATACCTGCGCATGGGCAATCAAGCATCAAACGTTTGGATTGACTACGGAGTCACGGTCATTCACGGAAAAACGGGTGCTACTTGGAACCAGGAAAAAAGCCGGGTGCGACCCATTGTGGATCAGTTTGACTTGACCGGAACCTTTACCCATCAAAATACCTCGCTTACCTATGCGGCATTTACGCCCAAGAAGTTGACGGGCAAAGCACCTTTGATCATCTGGCTACATGGAGGAGGAGAGGGAGGAACCGATCCAACCATCGCACTGATGGCCAATAAGGCGTTCAACTATGCTTCTCCTGAAATTCAAACACTCTTTGGAGAGGGCGCTTTTGTTTTGGCGCCACAGACACCCACGTTCTGGATGAATGCCGGTGATGGCATGACACGGGGACAGACCAACGACATTTACAATGCAGCCCTATTTGCCCTGATCCAAGATTTTGTAGCGAAGAATCCCCAGGTTGACCCAACCCGCATTTATGTGGGGGGCTGCTCAAACGGGGGGTACATGTCCTTGAAGTTGATTTTGGAGCATCCAAGCTACTTTGCTGCGGGATACATTTCAGCATTGGCTTACAGTAATGAGTTTATCAGCGATGCGCAGGTACAACTGTTAAAACAAGTTCCCATTTGGTTTGTGCATGCCAAAGACGATATGGTCACCAAGCCGGATGAAACCGTCGTGCCACTCTACCAGCGAATGAAGCAAGCCGGTGCCAAAAATGTAATCTTGTCCTACTACGATCATGTTACTGACGTGACCGGCTTTTTCGGAGGGACTAGTTTCCGTTACAATGGCCACTTTTCCTGGGTCTATTCCCATGCCAACGTTGCCCGCACCGATTTTGACGGTTCGGCCGTCCTCTTGAACGGTCGCCCCGTGACGATTTTGGAGTGGACTGCCGCGCAGAAAAGGAAGAAGTAAGAGTCATTTGTTAGAAATCCCCCTTACCCCCTTCTTAAGGGGGAATCACATCGATTTGCCTTTCAAGAATTTTTTATAGAATAAGATTTTTGAAATACTAATATGACTTTAAGGTTCAATTCATGCGACTCCCCCTTACCAAGGGGGCAAGGGAGCCTGCCCCGCAGAATTGCGGGGATTTTTTATTTTAAGAGGGATTTTTTAAAACCACCAACCCCATTTTTCAATTCCCAACATACCCCATAGTTTTTATCAATCGAAAAAATAATTACATACATTTTTCTTTTATTAACTTAGCGTTTCAACTGAAAAACTAAAACACATACAATGGATACACACGGAAACAACGGAGGCGACATCGCAAAATGTCCTTTCCACAATGGCTCAATGGCTGCAGCAGCAGGTAAGGGCATGCAAAACCAAGATTGGTGGCCTAACCAACTGAAATTAAACATTTTGCGTCAGCATTCAACCCTCTCCAATCCTTTGGAAGAAGGCTTTGACTACGCCAAAGAATTTGAAAGCCTAAACCTCGCTGAGGTAAAAGCGGACATCGAAAAAGTATTGACTACTTCTCAAGACTGGTGGCCAGCAGATTACGGACACTATGGACCCTTTATGGTACGTATGTCTTGGCACGCTGCAGGTACCTACCGCGTACAGGATGGACGTGGTGGTGCAGGAACAGGCGCGCAGCGCTTTGCTCCGCTCAACTCCTGGCCAGACAATGCCAACCTAGACAAGGCGCGCTTGCTACTTTGGCCAATCAAGCAGAAGTATGGACAGAAATTGTCTTGGGCTGATATTTTGGTGCTTACAGGTAATGTGGCTATGGAATCCATGGGTTTCAAGACCTTCGGATTTGGCGGTGGCCGTGCGGACATCTGGGAGCCAGAACAAGATATTTTCTGGGGAAATGAAACGGAGTGGGTTTCCCACCGTAACCCAGAAGCACTTGCACATCCACTAGGAGCTACCGAAATGGGCTTGATCTACGTCAACCCAGAAGGTCCAGACAAGGTGGCTGATCCACTTTTGGCAGCAAAAGCTATCCGTGAAACTTTTGGTCGTATGGCGATGAACGACGAGGAAACCGTTGCCTTGATTGCTGGTGGTCACACCTTCGGAAAAACCCACGGTGCAGCCGATCCAGAAAAATACGTAGGTCCAGAGCCTGCTGGAGCATCCATCCAAGAGATGAGCACAGGTTGGAACAGTACCTATGGCACGGGCCATGGTGCAGACACCATCACCTCCGGCTTGGAAGGTGCATGGACTTCTACCCCTGCCAAGTGGGGTCACGACTACTTCAAGTTCCTATTTGAATACGAGTGGAAGATGGTACACAGCCCTGCTGGAGCACAGCAGTGGGAGGCAGTGAATGCCGAAGCCATCATCCCTGATGCACACATTCCTGGCAAGTTCCACAAGCCGTTTATGTTGACTACGGACTTGTCTATGCGTTTGGATCCTGAATATGAAAAAGTGTCCCGCAAATTCTACGAGGACCCAGCCTACTTCGCCGATGCTTTTGCTAGAGCTTGGTTCAAACTGACACACCGTGACATGGGACCTAAGGCTCGTTACAAGGGTGCCGAGGTTCCTGCGGAAAATTTGATCTGGCAAGATCCAATTCCAGCAGTAAACCATCCTTTGGTAGATGCAGCGGATATTGCTTCCTTGAAAGCGTCTATCCTTGCTTCAGGCTTGACAGTCGCTGAATTGGTTTCTACCGCTTGGGCGTCTGCATCCACTTTCCGTGGTTCTGACTTCCGTGGCGGTGCCAACGGAGCTCGTATCAGCCTAGAACCACAGCGTAGCTGGGAAGCCAACAATCCTTCACAGTTGAACAAGGTATTGACTGTATTGGAAGGTATCCAAACGCAATTCAATGCAAGCGCAACAGGCGGAAAGAAAATCTCCCTTGCTGACTTAATCGTCTTGGCAGGTATTGCCGCCATCGAGAAGGCAGCCAAAGATGCAGGACATGCGGTAGCAGTGCCATTCACCCCAGGTCGTATGGATGCAACTCAGGAAGAAACTGAAGTTGATTCTTTCGCTTGGATGAAGCCTTGGGCTGATGGATTTAGAAACTATATGGCTGCGAATTGCCAAGTGAAAGCTGAAGAGGCCTTGGTAGACAAAGCACAGCTACTTATGCTTACTGCACCAGAAATGACTGCCTTGGTAGGCGGCATGCGTGTCCTTGGTGCTAACTATGACGGAGGCAAGCACGGTGTGTTTACCACTAGACCTGGTCAGTTGACCAACGACTTCTTTGTGAACGTTTTGGACATGGGTACTACCTGGAGAGCAACTTCCGATAAGGAAACTGTTTTTGTAGGTAGCGACCGCAAGAATGGCGAACCAAAATGGACCGGTACCCGTGTAGACTTGATCTTCGGTTCCAACTCTGAATTGAGAGCCTACGCAGAAGTATACGCTTGCGAAGACGGCAATGCCCGTTTCGTGAAGGACTTCGTAGCCGCTTGGAACAAGGTGATGAATCTAGATCGCTTCGATCTAGCGAAATAAGAAAGTGATAAGTTTAAGTAAAAAAAGCGGCTCTGAAAGGAGCCGTTTTTTTTTTGTTAAATCAGCAGATTAAACTTTTTTCCACCGCTTGCGTACCAAATAGCAATTACCACTTTCTCTTTTTTAAACTTCTATTTTTTAATTCTAACCCCATTTTTTCATGAGCTCTTATAGACATGTTTATTACCATCTGGTATTCCATACCAAATCCTCGAATCCAACTATAGTTAACCAGCATTGCGAATCCCTCTATGCTTTCATTTGGGGGATTGTGAAGAATAAAAATTCGAAACTATTACAAATCAATGGAACAGAAGATCACCTCCATTTACTATTAAACATTCATCCTAGCCATAGTGTAGCCGATATGGTCAAGGACATCAAAGTGTTTTCAAGTGTTTGGATCAAGAAATCTAATTTTTTCCCACAGTTTACAGGATGGGCGGAGGGATACGGCTGTTTTACAGTTTCTTACAGAGAGAGAGACCAACTAATAGGATACATTAAAAAGCAAAAGGAACATCATAAAATACAGAGTTTTGAAGAAGAATTCAGAACAATACTTTCTGAACATCAAATCGAGATTGATGAGCGGTATTTTTTAAAGTAAAGGATTTTCTATTGGATTATTTAAAAATCTAGTTACGCCCCTTCGGGGCTTAAAACTCACTATACTTCCTTCACCCCCGGCTTCACCGGGGGTCATAAACGTTTTGATCCTTCGGATCTAACATTGAAAACAATGTCCAAAATATGTTTCAACGGTTAACCTAAAAGCATTTTTAGGTTAAAATTTATTGGTGTTGCCAAAATGCCTCGAAGAGGCAAAACAATGATGACCCCCGGTGAAACCGGGGGTATATTGGTGTTTTAAGTTTCAAGAGCCCCGAAGGTGGCGACACATAAATCTTACAATTAGTGAGTATGGTATATTACTGAATCGCTTTTTTCTTCCATTTCCAACCTTTTTCCCTAAATTCACTTCCTATCCCTAAACCTATTTTTTGTGTCGCATCAATTTGCTCTTCTGGACGAGGAAACCTGGTTGCAGCCTTATGCATCACACATTGCCCAACGCCATGCCCGCTATCAGGAAGCGCTTCAGGCCATTAACGATTATGCCGGAAGTATTGTCGAATTTGCAAGCAGCCACGAGTACTACGGCATTCAGGTAGACCCCATTCGTAAAGGCTGGACTTACCGAGAGTGGGCACCAAACGCGCAGGCGTTGTATTTGATTGGCGATTTTAACGGTTGGAACCGTACCTCCCACCCGCTGCGCAAAAATAGCCGAGGGGATTGGGAGATTTTCTTGCCCTATGCCCAGTATCAATCCACTTTCGTGCATGAGAGCAAAATCAAAGTGCGCGTGCTGGGGGCCAATGGGACCGATTTAGACCGTATTCCTCCTTACATCCGGCGGGTGATTCAGGATGAGGAAACGAAGGATTTTGCTGGGCAACTCTGGTTCCCAGAAAAGCCATTCCAATGGACAGATCAAAAATTTTCGTTGAAAAAATCCGCTTCCATGCCCCTGATCTACGAATGCCACGTGGGCATGGCACAGGAAAAAGAGGGGGTAGGGACCTACCTTGAATTTGAAAAAAACATCCTCCCGCGCATCCAGGCTGCGGGCTACAACGCCATTCAGTTGATGGCGGTGATGGAGCATCCTTACTACGGTTCCTTTGGCTACCACGTGTCCAACTTTTTTGCTCCCTCTTCTCGTTTTGGGACACCGGAGGAACTCAAATCCTTGATCAACACAGCCCATAGCATGGGAATAGCCGTCATCATGGACTTGGTGCATTCACATGCCGTGAAAAATATTAATGAGGGCCTCAACGAGTTTGACGGCACTGAAGAAGGCTACTTTCACGCCGGAGAGCGGGGCTACCATGCGGGTTGGGACTCCAAACTGTTCAACTACGGAAAATGGGAAGTACAGCAATTCTTGCTTTCTACCATTCGCTATTGGATGGAAGAGTTTCACTTCGATGGCTTCCGCTTTGATGGAGCCACCTCCATGTTGTATCGCCACCACGGCTTGATCACCTTTGATACCGCTGACCACTACTTCAATGATGGGGTAGATGAGGAGGCCTTGACTTACTTTCAGTTGGCCAATACACTCATTCATGCGGTGAATCCAGATGCGATTTCCATCGCCGAGGAGGTGAGCGGCATGCCGGGATTGAGTCGCCAGATAGAAGAAGGGGGGATCGGGTTCGATTTTCGCTTGGCCATGGGGATTCCGGACTTCTGGATTCGCACGCTTAAGCACAAGACCGACGAGCAGTGGGACCTGTTTGAACTTTGGCACGAGCTGACCAACCGTCCTGCAAAAGAAAAATCCATCGCCTATGCAGAGAGCCACGACCAGGCCCTGGTCGGAGACAAGAGCCTTGCCTTCTGGCTGATGGACAAGGAAATGTATTTTTCCATGTCCGTCTTGGAGCAAAATCTGGTGATCGACCGAGGGATTGCTTTACACAAGTTGATCCGCCTGCTCACGCTCACGCTGGGAGGGGAAGGGTATTTGAATTTTATCGGCAATGAGTTTGGGCACCCCGAGTGGGTGGATTTCCCTCGGGAGGGCAACGACTGGAGCTACCAGCATGCCCGTCGGCAATGGTCCTTGGTGGATGATCCGCTGTTGCGGTACCAACAGCTAGCAGCTTGGGACAAGGCCATGATCCAGTTGGTGACGCAGCACCAATTGCTTTCCAGCGAAGCTGCCCATCAATTGTACTTGGAGCCCACTAAAAAAGTGCTCGCCTACAGCCGTGGCAACTTGATTTTTGTGTTTTCCCTTCATCCAAGCGACTCTTACGAAGGTTTGGCGATTCCAGTGCCTGGTGCTGGGGATTACCAGGTGGTCTTGCATTCTGATGCTCCTGAATTTGGGGGATTTGATCGCATCGATTCCAGCCTGAGCTATTCTACCAATGCGAATCAGGAGTTGTTGCTGTATTTGCCAAGTCGGGTGGGGATGGTGTTAAAGAGGAAATGAAATAAATCCCCCCGCAATTCTGCGGGGCGTGCTCCTAACCCCCTTGTAAGGGGGAGTTCTCCAAACTGGTCCTCTACTTGGGAAATAAGTAATTGAGATTTTTTACTTAGAAGATTATCTTTCTGAATTCAATAGTTATAGGAGCAGAGATGTAACTCCCTCCCGATATTCATCGGGACAGGCACTTGAAAGGGGGTCGGGGGGATTTCTTTGCGGCTTGGCGCCTTTGCGAGACTAAAAATTATTGAAGGGCTTCCTGCGGTAGGTCTGCCTGCCGCAGGCAGGCTAAAGGTTTTTCTCGCAAAGCCGCATAAGGCGCAAAGAATTTGATAAGCTAGTCTACTTTTCGATTAAAACCATAAAAGCAGGATTTCTTTGCGGCTTGGCGCCTTTGCGAGACAAAAAAAATGAACGTTTACTTATTAGTGATACTCCCTTATGTAGACATGCCTGCCGCAGGCAGGTTAAGCAAAGGCAGGTTCCCGCACCCCTACATTCCCATTCCCCAAGATCTCGTCTAGGGTCACTTGCTTCAGTTCGTTGATCAGCATGGGGTCGTATTTGGCGGCGACGCGGATGTAGTTCTCGGTGAAGCCGTGCATCATCCCATTTTCGATGTCCTCCTCAAAAAGTACGGTAAAGGTCTGCCCCAGATTCTCCTCGTAAAATTTGCGACGCTTTTTCTCCGAAAGGATCCGCAGCATCTTGGAACGCTCGTTTCGTTTTTTCATCGGCACCACGCCTTCCATTTCCACGGCGCGCGTATTGGCACGTTCGGAATAGGTAAATACATGGAGGTAGGAGATATTCAGTTCGTTCAGGAAGTTGTAGGTTTCTAAGAAGAGCTCGTCCGTCTCCCCAGGAAAGCCCACAATCACATCCACGCCGATGCAGGCCTGGGGGAGGAGGGTCTTGATTTTACTCACCCGGTCCTCATAGAGTTCGCGGAGGTAGCGACGCCCCATTTTCCGAAGAATCGTATTCGATCCGGACTGCAAGGGAATATGGAAATGAGGAACAAAGCGCTTGGAGCGCGACACAAAGTCAATGATCTCGTTGGTGAGCAGGTTGGGCTCGATGGAAGAGATGCGGAAGCGCGCAATGCCTTCTACCTCGTCAAGCGCCATCACCAGGTCAGCGAATCGGGAATCCCGCTTGCCTTCCACGATCCCAAAGTCACCGATATTCACCCCAGTCAGTACCACTTCCTTCACCTCCGTGGCAGCAATGTCGCGAGCCGAGGCTAGGATGGAGGGGATGGTCGAACTCCGACTTTTTCCCCGTGCGAGGGGGATAGTACAAAAAGCACAACCGTAGTTGCAGCCGTCCTGAACCTTTAGGAAGGTTCGTGTGCGGTCGTGCAGGGAGTAGGAGGTTTCAAAGGTATTTGCTGCACTGATCTCGGAGGCCAGCACTTTGGTCTCTTGTTCCTTCGCAAATCCGTCGAGCAACTCGAGCAATCGGAACTTTTCGGCAGCACCGAGCACGGCATCCACCCCTTCGATTTCCGCGATTTCGGTGGGCTTCAGCTGCGCGTAGCAACCGATAATCGCTACATAGGAGTCAGGCGAGATTTTCTTGGCCTCTTTGACTAGCTTTTTACACTTCTTGTCAGCGTTGTCCGTGACCGAGCAGGTGTTGATGATAAAAATATCGGGGCTCTCTTGAAAATCTACTTTCAGGAAGCCCTTTTCCTCAAACTGCCGAGAAATGGTCGACGTCTCGGAGAAATTCAACTTGCAACCCAAGGTGTAAAAGGCAACTTTTTTCACTGCGAAATAGAAAGGTAGTTCGGCTGCAAAGGTAGGTAATCCCTAGGTTTTTGCAATTGCTCCAGCGGAAGGGTATAAAATCAATTATTTTCCCAATTTTGGATCAAAATGAACCCATAAAAGCAGAAAAAGAAAAATATTTTCAAAAATTGAGGTAAAAATAAACCCAAAATTGAAAATAGAAGATATTTTTCTACATTTACCCCTGTAAAACACACCCTTTTCTCCTTATACAATGGCAACACTCAGACAAAGCGCTTTGGCGATGGTTCAGGCAAGACCTCGAATCCACGTCACCCCACCTTCCTCCAAGATTTCCGATTACTTCGGCATGAATGTATTTGGCACACAGCAGATGAAAGAGTCGCTAGCGCCTTCTGTTTTCAAAAAGGTGATGGAAGCCATCGACAAAGGTTCCAAGATCGATCCAGCTACAGCCGAAGAGGTTGCCTCTGCGGTAAAAACCTGGGCGATTGGCAAGGGAGTGACCCATTATACGCACTGGTTTCAGCCACTAACAGGCTCCACAGCGGAGAAGCACGATTCCTTCTTTGACATGTATGCTGGCATGGAGAAATTTAGAGGTTCGGCCCTCGTACAGCAAGAGCCTGACGCTTCGTCTTTCCCGAATGGCGGCATTCGCTCCACCTTTGAGGCGAGAGGATATACCGCTTGGGATCCTTCTTCCCCAATCTTTGTATTTGAAAAAACGCTTTGCATCCCGACCATCTTCGTGTCTTACACGGGAGAGGCACTCGATTACAAGACGCCGCTCTTGAAGTCTATGGAGTCCATCAACGAAGCAGCGGTGGCGATTTGCCAGCTGTTTGACCGTGATGTACGCAAAGTGTCTCCTTCTTTGGGGATAGAGCAAGAATATTTTGTGGTAGATAAGGCACTATATGCCGCCCGTCCAGACTTGATGATGGCAGGAAGATCTGTCTTTGGCCACACGCCGGCACGTGGGCAGCAGTTGGAAGACCATTACTTCGGTAGCATCCCTACGCGTGTAAAGGATTATATGATGGAGTTTGAGGTGGAGGCACATAAGTTGGGTATCCCGGTGTCTACCCGTCATAATGAGGTGGCACCAGGCCAGTTTGAGGTGGCGCCGATTTTTGAAGAAATCAACAAGGCCGTAGACCACAACCAACTTTTGATGGATGTGATGGATAAGGTGGCCGAAAAGCATGGCTTCAAGGTATTGTTTCACGAGAAGCCCTTTGCCGGCGTCAACGGCAGTGGCAAGCACAACAACTGGTCTTTGATCACCGATACGGGAGTCAACTTGTTTCAGCCGAGCAATTCAGCACGGGAGAACTTGCAGTTCCTCACCTTCTTGGTAGCTACTGTAAAAGCTGTTTACGACAATGCCGACTTGCTTCGTGCGAGCATTGCTTCCGCTTCCAATGATTTCCGTTTGGGCGCCAACGAGGCTCCTCCAGCGATCATGTCTGTGTTCTTGGGTGAGACCTTGAGCGAGTTATTGGATGAGTTGGAGAAAAACGGTAATGTGAAGATCGAGAAGGGTGATAATATGTACATGAAGCTGGGTATTTCCAAAATCCCAGAGATCATCCTAGACAATACAGACCGTAACCGTACTTCTCCTTTTGCTTTTACGGGCAATAAGTTTGAGTTCCGCGCTGTGGGTTCTTCTGCCAACTCTGGTGGGCCGATGATGACCTTGAATGTGATTGTATCCGAGGTATTGCGTCAGCTATACAAGGATATTGAGAAAGAGCTGAATGCAGGCAAGGAAAAGAAAATAGCCATTGTAGACGTCTTGCGCAAGTACATCAAGGAGTCGAAGAAGATTCGTTTTGAGGGCGATGGTTATTCTGAGGACTGGGCAAAAGAGGCGCAGAAGCGTGGCCTGTCCAACTTCAAGTCTACGCCAGAGGCCCTGGACGTGTACACCAAGAAAAGCACCAAGGAGCTATTTGAGAAGCATAAGGTCTTGAATCATGTCGAGGTGCATGCGCGCCACGAGATTGAGTTGGAAGCGTATATCAAGAAAGTACAGATTGAAAGCCGTGTGATGAGCGATTTGGCACTGAATCACATCATTCCTACGGCGATTTTGTATCAGAACAAGCTGATTGAAAATGCGAATGGCTTGAAAGGCTTGGGCTTGGATCATACTGCAGCGGTGGATAGCATCAAGGAAATCTCCAAGCATTTGGCACATCTGCAGAGTGGTGTGCAGGGAATGACCGAGACACGCAAGCAGTTGAACAAGGAAGAGGATGTGACAAAACGTGCAAAAGGCTACCAGGCAGAGGTGAAGGAAGCTTATTTCGACAAGATCCGCTATGCGGTCGACAAGCTCGAGTTGCTAGTGGACGACGAAAGCTGGCCATTGGTGAAGTACAGAGAGTTGTTGTTTATTCGATAAAAGGAAAAGGCCCCGTACGAACGGGGCTTTTTTTTATGGTTTTTTTGTTGAGAAATCCCCCTAACCCCCTTTCAAGGGGGAATTGCACCGAATGCACTTCAAAAATTATTTATAAACAGAGAACTTTTGGAATCGAATTTGTCAAATTTTGAATTGCTTCACTAATAGCTGAGGGGCAGTGGGGAAGACTCCCCCTTACAAGGGGGCAAGGGGGATTTATCATAAATAAAACCCTCCATCCCCCTAAAAAATACGTAACAGCCTCTCAAAATCTTTTGTTACCTATTTTTTTTACCATCCATTTTTTGTCCTAAAACCCTTGAATTCAATTGCTTTTCAAACAGAAGTTTTTCGAAACTTGTAACAATATGTTTTGTTTATAAAAAGTGTCAAAAAACCTTTTTTTTTACAACTCCCAATGAGTACTTTTGTTACTCGATCGCAGGATAACCATGCTTGACTCTTTAATCACGTCCAAAACGCGGCAGAAGCTTCTTGTGAAGTTCTTCTCCAACCCCAAAAACATGGGGCACCTACGCGGTTTGGCGGAAGAGTTTGGAGAATCGACCAACTCCATTCGCAAAGAACTCAACAACCTTTCTGAAGCTGGTCTTCTCATCAAGTCAGAAGAAAAAAACCGCGTCGACTACCAAGCCAATCCCAACCATTCTCTGTTTACCAACCTACAGGACCTCATCCAGAAGTACCTGGGTTTGGACAAGCTTATCCTTGCCGTCCTTGAGCGCATGGGAAAGGTGAGTCAAATTGCACTAGTTGGAGACTATGCACGAGGCATCGATTCGGGAAGAATAGAAGTACAAATTACCGGCGATCAGCTCAACGAAGACTATTTAGAAAATGTCTCCACCAAGCTGAAAGCCCTCATCGATAAAGAAGTAGTTTTCCAGATCAAGCCCATCATTACCGATCCGGAAGCTCTTTTCTTATACAACCAAGCAGACTGATCTAGCCATCTTTCTGCTTTTTTCATGCCCCTCCCGCTAGGCACAGATGTGACTGAGAGGGCGAAGCCGCGGGTGGAGCAGAATCATTACATAAAAGGCCCCATTTATAAAAAGCATCGAACTACCACAACAGATGAAATACAAACTATTCCTTCTCTTTTTCTTTTTTGTCATAGGATCTACCACCCTCCTCGCACAGTCTCTCTCTGATATCGGCAAGGTGAAAGTCGACATGCTTTCCGATGCGCAGCTTCAGGAGATGCTTCAGCGAGCAAAGGACAATGGGCTCAACGAGTCTCAGGTCGTAACCATGGCCCGTGAGCGTGGCATGCCAGCAGGGGAAGTTGGAAAGCTACAGCAGCGCCTTGCCAAATTGAAGCAGGGAGGTCAAAAGGAAGGAAAGTTGACCGCCGATAGCGACACCCGCACCGTGGAAGGAGAGGATCAACTGTCTCCAGAACGAGACATGCCCGCCCTAGAGACGCTCAGTCCTTACCAACAAAAAATCTTTGGCTTTTCGCTTTTTTACAACAAGAAGCTCAATTTCAACCCAAGCCTAAGCATTCCTACTCCTCAGGGCTATGTGCTGGGATCAGGAGATCAGCTGTTGATTGACGTGTATGGCGCTTCCCAACAGTCTTTTGACCTGAAGGTAAGCCCCGAAGGAAAAATTCTCATTCCCAATGTAGGGGCCATTGCTGTAGGAGGATCTACCGTAGCAGCAGCCACTGTGCGTATCAAAACAGAATTGACTCAAATCTTCTCCGGTCTGCAGTCTGGGATTTCCTTCTTGGAAGTTCGCCTCGGCAACATCCGAACGGTTTCCGTGGCCCTGGTAGGAGAACTCAACCAACCCGGTAACTATACGCTACCAGCCTTTGCATCCCCCTTTAATGCCCTTTTTGCAGCAGGAGGACCGAATGAAAACGGTTCCTTCCGTCATATCCAAGTATATCGGGAAAACAAGCTTCTAACCGAGATCGACGTCTACGACTTCCTGATCAAGGGAACCCACAGCAGTTCCATTACTTTGCGGGACAACGATGTGATTATTGTCCCGCCTGTTCGTGCTCGAGTGGAACTCACCGGTCCAGTGCGTCGTGAAGGCTATTTTGAAGTGAAGCCGAATGAAAATCTAAGCAACCTACTTTCCTTTGCGGGTGACTTCAAGCCCGAAGCCTATCAGGATCGATTGACGCTGAGCCGTACGACGGGCACCGAAATGCGTGTAGAAGAAGTCACTGCTTCCAATTTTGGCAGCTTTGTACCCAAGGATGGAGATAATTACCGTATTGGCGAGATCCTAGATCGCTACGAAAATCGGGTGCAGATCTCTGGAGCTCTCAACCGTCCCGGTACTTTTGCACTCACCGAGGGCATGTCCGTTGGGCAATTGATTCAGCGTGCGCAGGGCCTTCGTCCCGACGCCTTTGTGACTCGTGCTACCCTCTACCGTACTCAGGCAGACTACTCCTTGGCGATTGTCCCTGTGGATGTGCAAGGAATCCTTTCTGGAAAGGTTGCCGACCTGCCCTTGCAACGTGAAGACGTGCTCGTGCTTCCTAGCCGCTACGAACTGCAGGAAGAGTTTTATGTGAAGATTTCAGGGGAAGTGAATACTCCGGGTGCATTTGCCTATGGTGCAGACATGCGGGTAGGGGACCTGATCTTGCAAGCCGGTGGCTTTACAGCAGGGGCCGAAACCTCCCGTATTGAGATCGTACGAAGAAAGAACTCCGATGATGGATCCGAAATCGCTGAAATTATTCCCGTGACCGTGCCGGCAGATTTGAGTTTGCAGGAAAATGCAGTGACGCTTATGCCTTTTGACCACGTGATGGTCCGTCGCAACCCAGGCTTCCGTGCCGAGCAACTCGTTCGCGTAGAAGGCGAAGTGCTCTATCCTGGGGAGTATGCGGTGGCTTCATCTAACGACCGCATTTCTGACCTCTTGCAGCGTGCGGGAGGCTTTACCCGATTTGCCTATCCCAAAGGAGCTACCTTGATTCGTCGCAACGAGTACTTCCAGCCTCCTACCGAAGCACAACAGCAACAGCAGGTATTGGAGTCGGTTAAGAAAAATTTACCATTAGATTCGTTATCGCGCAGCGAATTGAACAAGGAGTTGGAAGGGCGAATTCAAAAAGAAATAGCTGACAAAGCCAAGGCGACAACGGCCAATCCTGACGTGCTGCAAGTGGATCTCTACAAGAAGCAAACACTGCAAACCCTATCGGAGCGGGATTCGTTGGGTGTCCAGGTAGATATAAAAACCACCGAGATGATTGGGATCGACTTGGAGGCCATTTTTAAAAACCCAAAAGGCAAGGAAGACTTAATCTTGCTTGAAGGAGACGTGCTCTCCATCCCTAAGGAGCTGCAAACAGTCCGCATGCGTGGTGAACTCTTGTTTCCTACCTCCACCCGCTTTCAGCAGGGCGCTGGCTTCCGTCAGTACATCTCAAAGGCAGGGGGCTTTACCGACCGCTCCCGCAAAGCGCGTGCTTATGTGGTCTATGCAAACGGCGACGTGAGGCGTACCCACAAGCTACTCTTCTTTTCGGTCTATCCTCGTGTAGCCCCTGGTGCAGAAATCATTGTTCCTCAAAAGCCTGAACGTCAAGGCATCACCGCCCAGGGCTGGATTGGGATCGGAACGAGCTTAGCGACGCTGGGATTGTTGATTAATCAATTGATACCAGCCAATTGATTTTGATAAGCCAAAAAATAGCCTCTCTACAAATCAAGAAATAATAATTGTATGTCAGAAACTCCACTAAAGCAGGACCAAAACTCAGATGAAATAGATCTAAAGGATCTAATTCTTCCAATTTGGAAAGCCCGCAAGCAAATCTTCACGACTGCGATCATTTTCGCAATTATCGGTGGAGTTATTGGTTTTTTGACCCCAGCAACGTACACGGCGAATAGCACTTTTTTGCCGCAGACTAGCCAGGAAATTGGAGGGTTATCGGGGAGTTTGGGAGGCTTGGCCTCCCTAGCAGGAATCAACTTAAATTCTCCTATGGCAGGTGGAGATATACCACCAAGTATGTATGCGACCGTATTGGCATCGGAGCCTTTTCGAAAACGGATTTTGGATACGAAGATATGGATTAATGGGGATTCAATAAGTTATCGGAGTTATTTAGAGAAGCAACCTATTTCCCCATTAAGTACAATTCGAGAATATACAATTGGCTTACCCGGAAAAATAGTGGGGGTATTTGATAGTAACCAAGAGGAAAAAGAACCTGTAATCGTTGATGAAGGTTTGCAAACTTTATCAACTAAAGAATATGGCCTATTGAGTAAAGTTTTAGGCAGAGTAACTATTTTAAATGATAAAAAAGAAGGAACTATTACAATTTCTGTAATTGAAAATGATCCAATTGTGGCAGCACTTGTAACTAAGGTAACAGAAAAAGTCTTGCAAGACTGGATTATTGAACATAAAATCAAGAATGCCAAGGCCCAATACGACTTCATTGTTAAGCAGTTTGAAAGTAAGCAAAAAGAATTCTTTTCCATTCAGGAACAATTGGCCAATTACACTGACCGCAACCAGAATGTACTAGCTGCCTCCTATTTGACTCGTTTGGATCGTTTGCAGGCTGAGTATGATTTGGTGAATACGGTCTATTCCGAATTAGCGAAGCAAAAAGAACAGGCGGCTATTCAATTAAGTAAGGATACACCAACATTTTCTGTGTTGGATCCCGTAAAAGTTCCAAAAGGAAAAACGGGCCCAAATAAAAATTTATATTTATTGATTTCCTTTTTTATTGGGCTATTCTTCTCCTCTTGTTTTTTTTTATTTAAAAAACCAATTCAAAAATTTTTCAATGAAATTAACCTCTCAAAATAATTAATAGTTTAAATGAAGTCAAAAATTGTAATTGTCTCCGGTTACTTTAATCCAATTCATAAGGGACATTTGGAATACTTTATTAATGCTAAGGCGAAGGGAGATTTACTTTTTGTAATTGTAAACACTGATAACCAACGTGCTTTGAAAGGTTCCAAAGAATTCCAAAAGGAGGAGGAACGACTTTTTATTGTGCAGCACATCAAAGAAGTAGATAATGCTTTTCTTTCATTAGACGAAGATAGAACAGTTTGCAAAACGTTAGAATTTCTTCATCACGAATTCGGAAATACACATCAATTAGCATTTGCTAACGGAGGAGATCAAAATAACCACTCAATTCCAGAAGTACCCATCTGCCAAGCTTTAGAAATTGAATTAATTGATGGCTTAGGAGATAAAATACAATCAAGCTCTTGGTTATTGAAATAACTAGGTTGATTTAGTGTTCTAAACATCAAATAAAAAATTTTACTAATAAGAATTATAAGTATTATTAAATTTATTAATTAATAATATTTAAAAAAAAACAGTCAAAAACAATCAAAAACAATCAAAAACAATACTAAATCTTTAAAAAAAATAAATGAAGAAAATTCTGATAATTTTTGGAACTAGACCCGAGGCTATTAAAATGGCTCCATTAATTAAAGAATTTCAAAAAAAATCACAATTTAATGTTAAAGTTTGTGTTACTGCTCAACATAGAGAGATGTTAGATCAAGTTTTAAATTTTTTTGAAATCACCCCTGATTATGATTTAGATTTAATGAAGCCAAATCAAAATCTTTTCACCTTAACAGCAGATATAATATTGGGTTTGAAGCCAATTTTGGAAGAGTATCAGCCAGATTACGTTTTTGTTCATGGGGATACCACTACCTGTATGGCGGCAAGTTTAGCTTCGTTTTATGCTCGTATCAAGGTTTGTCATGTAGAGGCTGGATTGCGAACATTTAATAAAAACTCACCGTTTCCAGAAGAAGTTAACCGACAAATTACAGGCAGAATAGCTGATTATCATTTCTCTCCTACAGTTCAATCCAAAAATAATTTAATTCTTGAGAATGTACCAGATGAATCAATAATTATAACTGGGAATACGGTCATAGATGCGCTATTGGATAGTGCAATAAGGGTAAATACAATTGACAATAGTGAAATCGATTATTTAAAAACGGTTTTAGATGATTCTAAATTGTTAATTTTAGTGACTGGCCACCGAAGAGAAAACCATGGTCAAGGGTTTATTAATATTTGTGAAGCTTTAAAGGAAATAGCATTAGCTAATAAAAATGTTCAAATAATTTACCCAGTTCATTTAAATCCCAATGTTAAAGAACCTGTACATAATATTTTAGGGAAAATTGACTCTATCCATTTAATAAATCCACTAGCATATCCTTCTTTTGTGTGGTTGATGAACAAATCTTATTTGATCATCACTGATTCAGGAGGCGTTCAGGAAGAAGCCCCAAGTCTTGGGAAACCAGTATTAGTAATTCGAGACACTACTGAACGTCCGGAGGCAGTAGATGTGGGTACAGTAATTTTAGTGGGTACTGATAAGAATAAAATTGTTAATGAATGTAACGATTTATTAGTAAATACGGACAGATTTCAAAAAATGATAGCTTTACATAACCCTTATGGAGATGGAAAAGCCTGCCAACGAATAGTAGAATACATAATTTCATTAAATGAATAACATGAGTAACCAAAAAGTTGTAATGATTGGTTTGGGGTATATTGGCCTTCCAACGGCTGCCTTAATAGCGAATAATAATATCCAAGTTCATGGAGTGGATATTAATCCTCAAATTGTTGAAATTATTAATGCTGGAAAAATCCATATTGTTGAACCTAGTTTAGATCAAGCGGTAGCATTAGCCGTTGCAAAAGGATTTTTGAAAGCATCAACTAATCCGGTAGAAGCAAATACCTATTTAATTGTTGTTCCAACTCCTTTTAAAGCGAAGAATGAACCTGATATTTCATTTGTTGAGGCAGCAACTAAAGCAATTATTCCGCTATTAAAAATTAATGATTTATACATCATTGAATCTACGTCACCAATAGGTACTACTGAAAAAATGATGCGAATGATTTATAAATCGCGACCCGAATTAACAGATAAATTACACATAGCCTATTGCCCAGAGCGTGTACTACCGGGTAATGTTATGCATGAATTGGTTTACAATGATAGAGTGATTGGAGGTATCGATGAAATTTCAACACTTAAGGCTATAAATTTCTACAAACAATTTGTAAAAGGTGAATTGCACCCTACAAATGCTAAAACTGCAGAAATGTGTAAGTTGACAGAAAATTCATCACGAGACGTACAAATCGCGTTCGCTAATGAATTATCTCTCATCTGTGATAAAGCAGACATAAATGTATGGGATCTTATTCGTTTGGCTAACAAACACCCAAGGGTAGATATTTTACAGCCTGGATGTGGAGTTGGTGGACATTGCATTGCAGTAGATCCCTATTTCATTGTAGCCGATTACCCCATGGAATCTCAAATAATAGCAAAAGCTAGAGAAATAAATAACTACAAATCGTTTTGGTGTGCTGAAAAAGTTAAATCTGCTAAACTAGAATTTCAACTCAAAACCGGAAGAAAAGCAATTTTAGCCATAATGGGATTAGCTTTTAAACCAAATATTGATGATTTGAGGGAATCACCAGCCAAATACATCGCACAACGAATTTTACAAGATTCCCATGACGATATTTGTTACATTGTTGAGCCGAATTTAAAAGAACATAAAATTTTCAAGCTTACAAATTCAAGTGAAGCGGTTTTAAATGCAGACATCATTGTCTTTTTAGTGGCTCATGAAGAGTTTAAAAAACTCCAAATAAGTGATGAGAAAATTGTTCTGGATTTTTGCGGAGTTAAGAATATTTTAAAGTTTTGATCAATCTTAAGTTTAATAAATTCAGTCCTTTTGAAAAAAATTTTTATACTCTAACAATAGGTACAACTCTTGCCCAAGCAATACCCTTTGCTTTTTATCCAATTTTATCGAGAATTTATAATCCGGAAGAATTTGGTTTTTTTTATGGAGTTATTTCAATTGTCCCAATTTTGACAATTTTGTCTTCGGGTATGTTCGAGCATGCAATTCTCGTTGCTGAAAATGATCGGGAATCTAATGCTATAATTAAATTAATTTTAATTAGATCTATAATTTTATTAGTTTTATTTTCAATACTTGGATATGCATTTATAACAATATGTGATTTATTTGATGATTTTAAGATCAATCCTTATTGGATAATCATTACTTGTTCAATTTCGTTTTTCACTATAATTTACAATGTCTTTAATGAATGGAGTATTAGAATTATACAATTTAAAAATCTAGCACTAAATAAAATTTATAATTCATCCTTTACTTCTTTTTCAAAAATCCTTTTTAAATACTGTTCCTTTTTAAATAACGGTCTTATTATTGGAGAGTTTATTGGAAAATTTTTAACTGCATTGATTTGTTTAATTTCAATGCTAAAATTTAATAAGAGTCTGTTTGGTTCAATAAACAAACAAATTACTATTTATGTATATAAAAAGTATAAAAAATTTCCAAAATTTATGATGCCTGATCAACTAATTAATACAATTGGGGGTTCTGCACATGTTTACATAATTGGAATTTATTTTACCGCATCCGAATTAGGGTTTTTGTCTATGGCTCTATCGTTATTAACTGTGCCAGTTACAGTCATAAGTTCATCTTTAAAAGATGTTTTTAGACAAAAAGCGAATGAATTATATATTGAATCTGGTTCTTGTAGAGAACTATATGTTAAATTATTGAAACCCATTTTTGCGATAGGTTTAATTTTGTTCACAATTTTATATTTTTCATTCCCTATTGCCTTTCCATTTTTTTTAGGTGAAAAGTGGTTAGCAGCGGGAAACTATGCACAAATTTTGACCCCTATGTTTTTTTTAAATTTTGTTAGCATGTCATTGGGTGGTGTACTAATTATATCTAATCAAATTAAAGTTTCGTTATATTGGCAGGTTTTTAATGTAGCAACAACAGTTATATCTTTATTAATTGGATCAATATATTTTAATGATATATTTTATACTCTGATTTTTTTCACAATAGCAAAATCCATTTCATATATAATTTATATTTTATTATCCTATAGTTTTTCTAAGAAAAAAATTGAAGCGTAAAAACATTTATATGCTGATTGCTATAATTACTTATAAGTTTTCATGTGATTACGCTTACAATAGTATTATTTCAATCATTTTTGCATATCAAAATTTTCGAAATAACCCTACCTTCCTTAGTGAGGTTTATTCTTGGTTTATGGTGTTATCATTATCCCCTCTTATTATTAAATCTTTTAATAAAGAGAGTCTTTCATCAAGTATTATTTCTATATTAATTTTAGTTTCTTTTATACCCACCACAACATTAATTGCACATGATGGTACATATAAATTTGAGTATTTAATTTTGATGCATTTGTATTGGTTTTTTTTTCTTGCCGCAAATATTTATTTTCCAAAAATTATTTTAAAAAATTATGATTCAAGATGGTTGAAAAACGTTTATAAATATCTAACCGTTATTCTATGTGCAACAGTAGTATTTGTTTCTTGGAAATATACTGGCCTTAGATTTCATTTCGGTTTGTTTGATGTTTATGAGTTGCGCACAGAGGCAAGAGGATATGAGGTTTCATTTGTGCTTGGCTATTTTAGCACATTTTCAGATAATTTATTACCGGTCTTGCTAGTTTATTTTTTGTTTAGAAAAAAATATACGGTTGCAGTTATTGTTGTAGGAGTAATTTTATTAAATTTTGGGATTTCAGCTACTAAACAAATTCTTTTTTTATTGTTTTTATCAATATTTGGGTATCTTTTTGTAAGATCATTGAAGGTAATAAGATTATATATCTTTGCATTTTTGTTTTTAATCTATGCCTGTATTTTTGAATTCTTATTATTTGGTACTATTTTTATTTCAAATTTTTCTATCTATCGAATTTTTTTTATTCCAGCAAAACTTCATTATGTGTATTATGATTTCTTCTCAGTTAGAGAGTTGGATTATTTTAGGCAATCAGCTTTGAAATATTTTATTGAATCACCGTATAAACAAAATTTAGGGTTTATTTTAGGTGATTACGACATAGGTGATATTACTGCTCGTGCAAATAATGGGTTGTTTTCAGATTCCTACATGAATTTGGGATTTGTCGGCGTTTTCATTTTTCCTTTTATTGTTGTTTTGATTTTGAAAATTCTAGACGGTGCTTCAAAAGGTTTAAGTGAAAGAATTTTATTTATAGTTACCTCAAGTATATCTTTCGTTCTTTTAGGTTTGCCATTCACCACCGCTTTATTTTCAGCTGGAATTATTGTTCTCATATTTATTCTTTACACGTTACCAAGAAGAAATTTAATTGTTAAATAGCATGATTAAGGTTTGTCATATTATTAGTGGTTATTATAGAATTGATGCAAGAGTTTTTCAAAGACAGTGCAAGTCTTTGAAGAAATATGGATTTGAAGTCTCTGTTTTAACAAACGATGGGAATTTAGAAGAAATAATCGATGACATTAAATTTTATAGTTGTGAAATAACTTACAATTCTAGAATTAAAACTATGATTTTGGCAACAAGTCAGTTCATTGAAAAGGCCAAAGAAATTGATGCTGATGTTTATCAATTACATTCTCCTGAATTATTTAATTTGGGAATTAAATTGAAAAAACTTGGGAAGAAAGTGATTTATGATGCTCATGAAGACTTGCCAAGACACATTTTAGAAAAAGATTGGATACCAAAATACTTTAGAAAACCTATTTCCTATTTTGTGGAAATTTATATGAATTACGTCTTAAAAAGGTTTGATTATATTATAACCCCGCATTCTCATGTTTTAAATTCTCTAAAACATAAGGTTAAAAACATAGAGCTTATTGCAAACTTCCCTTTAGTGAAACCTTTAAATTCTTTTTCTTTTGAGGAATATTTAGAACGAGAGAGTATTATTTGTTATACAGGTACAGTTTATCCATATAGTAATCAAGAATTGTTAGTTAGTTTATTGGATTCATTTGATAATCTAAAATATGATATAGCTGGTTTTATAGATGAGTCATTATTAAATAAAATTAAAAATATAGGTAATAATTTAGTTACTTTTCATGGTAGGATTCCGTGGTTAGAGTTGTCTAATTTTTATCAAAAATCGATTATTGGTTATGTTTTGTATGATTATAAATTAAATTTAGGGTTTAAGTTGGGTTCATACGGAACTAATAAAATTTTTGAGTACATGGAAGAGGGTTTGCCTTTCATTTGTACTGATTATATCTTGTGGAAAAAAATTTGTGACGATTATAAATGTGGGGTTTACGTTGAGCCAGGTAATAAAGAACAATTATATAATGCAATTAATTTTTTAATTAGCAATAAACAGGAGGCTTACAAAATGGGTCAAAATGGTAAAGAAGCAGTAATTAAGGTTTTCAATTGGGATTCTCAAGAGATTAAATATGTTAATATATTTACTAATTTATAAATAACTAATGAAAAAAGCATTTATCACAGGTGTTACTGGTCAAGATGGTTCCTATTTGTTAGAACTTCTTTTGGAAAAAGGATATGAAGTACATGCAATAATTAGAAGATCTTCTGTTTTTACTACTAAAAGAATTCCTAAGAAATTTTGGGATCATGAAAATTTCAAAACCTATCATGGGGATTTGACCGATTCAAGTAATCTTCATGCGTTAATTTCAAAAATTAGACCTGATGAAGTTTATAATCTCGCTGCCCAATCACATGTTGGAGTTTCATTTGAGGTACCTGAATATACTGGAGAAGTCGATGCTATTGGTACAATACGATTATTGGACGCTATTAGAGATACCGGTTTGAAAACTAAATTTTACCAAGCTTCTACTTCTGAATTGTTTGGAGGAGTGCCTGGAACGGAACCACAAAATGAGTTAACACCTTTTTACCCTAAATCACCATATGGAGCAGCAAAATTGTATTCATATTGGGTTACAGTAAATTATAGAGAATCTTATAATATGTTTGCTTGCAATGGTATTTTATTTAATCATGAATCACCTAGGAGAGGTGAAACCTTTGTTACAAAAAAAATAACTAAGGCAGTGGCTAATATTTTTAATGGAACTCAAGATGTTCTCGAATTGGGAAATCTTGATTCTAAAAGAGATTGGGGTTATGCCAAAGATTATGTTGAAATGATGTGGTTAATGCTTCAACAAGAATTACCTGGGGATTTTGTTGTTGCTACTGGAAAATGTTATACAATTAGAGAGTTTACCGAAAAAGCATTTATGCAGATTGGGATAACTATATCTTGGCTCGGTGAAAGAGAAAATGAGGTAGGTATAGATGATAGTAATGGAAAAATTTTGGTTAAAATTAATTCAAAATATTATAGACCAGCTGAAGTTGAATTATTGTTGGGCGACGCATCAAAAGCAAAACGAGTTTTAGGTTGGGAAGCAAAAACAAGTTTAGATGATCTTGTTAAGATTATGGTAGACTATGACCTAAAGTATATTGATTATGGATTTGATTAAATTATTTATAATATGTATAGCGACTTTCTTATAAAATCCTCTTTAATTTTTCCGGAGGTAAAAATTATTACACCAGATGTTTATAGGGATAATAGAGGCTTTTTATTTACTGATTATTTAGATACTTTTTTCAGAGATGAATTTTCTCCTAGTCTTAGTTTTGTTCATAGTAAAAATGCTCATAATTTCCACAAGGTTTTGAGAGGAATACATGGCGATTTTGATTCCTATAAATTAGTTGAATGTTTATATGGTGAAATTTATCAAGTTGTAGTAGATTGTAGAGAATATTCTCCTACGTTTCTTAAGCATGATTATTTTTTGTTAAATCATTTAAATCCAGAAATGATTTTGTTACCTCCAGGTTTTGGTAATGGTTTTCAAGTTATTTCTGATTATGCCGTCTATAATTATAAGTTAGCATATGCTGGAACTTATAATGATCATGACAAACAATTCACTTTTAAATGGAATGATATCAGAATTAATATTAATTGGCCTATAAAAAATCCAATTTTATCAAGTAGAGATAATTAAAAAATAATAGAGATGAGAAAAATTAATGATTTAGATGGAAATTTATTGTGTATCGTTTACAAAGACGAAGATTGGATTGAGGGTTTGAATTTTATAACTGATGATAGTCTATTTATCCAGGTGGGTAGTTGGTGGTATCAAAATGGTAAAAATCTAGCTAAACATAAACATAATATAGTTACTAGAGAGGCCAATATTACTCAGGAAATGGTCTACGTGAAATCAGGGTCAATGCTTGCTACAATTTTCGATAATGATATGAATTTTATTGAAGAAATTATTTTGAAAGAAGGCGATTTGGCAATAATGGCTTTTGGTGGTCACGGTTACAAGATTCTAGAAGATAACACAAAAATCATTGAAACTAAAAATGGGCCCTTTTTGAGTGTAGAAGTAGATAAAGTAAAGTTTGAATAATTATTATATTTCCATGGATAATATCTTCTTTGACCTAAAAAAATTAAGGAGCTGCGGAAATAATGTAATTATTGGAAAAACTGTAAGAATTCGATATCCTGAACTAGTTTCTATTGGGGATAATTGTATAATTGATGATTTCACTTATATTTCTACCGGATTAGAATTACAAGGCTATAATCATATATCTGCCGGATGTAAAATTATTGGAGGGCCAAATTCTAAACTAATAATGAGACCATTTTCAACCTTTTCTCCCAATGTAGTAATTGCTGCGGGCTCTGATGATTATTTAGGAGGTATAGCAACACCGTTTGTAGATAATCAGTTTAAAGGTAATGTTGAATATGGTACAGTGACAATAGGTAGGCATGCAATAATTGGTTCAGGTACTGTGGTATTACCCAATATAGTAATAAATGATGGCGCATCTATTGGGGCTTTATCTTTAGTAAATAAAGATTTGGAGGAGTGGGGCTTGTATGTAGGGATCCCAGCAAAAAAAATTAAATTAAGGAATAGGGAGAAAATATTGAAGTTTGAAATTGATTTTTTAAAAGAAAATAACAAATTATAAATTATGGATTTTATACCTCAAATGGAGCCTTGGTTTGGTTCTGAAGAAAAAGTTGCAATGAGTAATTATATGGATGAAGGTGGTTGGCTAACAGAGTTTCGTCATACTCAAGAATTTGAAAAAAGAATTGCAGATTTTACAGGCGCAACACATTGTATAGTTGTTAACAATGGTACAATTAGTTTGACTTTAATGGCTGTTGCTGCAGGAATTAAATATGGTGATGAAGTCATAATCCCTAATTACACAATGATCGCAACTCCCAACTCAATAAAATTTATTGGCGCAATACCTGTTTTTGTTGATGTTGAACCTGAAACCCTATGTATGGATTTTGATAAAATGAAATCTGCTATTACAGAAAAGACTAAAGCTGTAATCTTTGTCAACGCAAATGGCAGGAATCCAAAAGTGGGTATCGAAAAATTTGTAAAATTCTGCAAAGAAAAAAATATCATTTTTTTAGAGGATGCCGCTCAATCTCTAGGCTCTTTTTATCCTAATAGGGTTCATCAAGGCACTATGTCTTTGGCAGGTAGTTTTTCATTTTCAGCACCAAAAATAATCTCTACAGGTCAAGGTGGTGCAATTGTAACTAATGATGATGAAATGAATTTTAAATTAAGACGTTTAAAAGATTTTGGCCGAAGTGGTGGTGGTAATGATGTGCACGATTCGATTGGATTTAACTTTAAATTTACTGAAATGCAGGCTGTTATTGGTAATGAGCAAATGAAAAAGTTAGAGTGGAGAGTTGAAAGAAAAAAACAAATGTATAAACTTTATAGATCACTATTGAAAGATGTTTCTTATATAAAATTATTTGAACAAGACTTACAATTTACTACACCTTGGTTTATAGATATTTTGGCTGAGCGAAGAGATGATCTTCAGTCTTATTTAAAAGAAAAAAATATCGGAACTAGAATTATGTATCCTCCTATAAATAAGCAAGCGGCGTACAATGGTGTTGGAGAAATGGAGGTAAGTAATGTTGTTGGCGTTAATGGTTTGTGGTTGCCATCTGCATCTCAACTGACTGATGAAAAAATAGAATTTATCTGTAATTCAATTATTAATTTCTACAATGATAAATAATCATACTTCCAAAGTATCATTCTTAATAGTTAGCTGTGATAAATATAAGGATTTGTGGAAACCATTTTTTTTAACATTTTTTAAATTTTGGAGTGACTGCCCATATAAAATTTATTTGGCTTCAAATTATTCAAAGTTTATAAATGAAAAAGTTAATAATATTTCATTTGGAGACGATAAAGATTATTCAAATAATTTATTGACTATTTTAAATGAAATTGAAGAGGAATGGGTGATACTTTGGTTTGAAGATGCTTTTTTTACGAAACATATTGATAATAGTTTAATTGTTAATTTGATTAATGAAAGCGTTAGTAAGAATATCAACCATCTAAAGTTGACTGTAGATTATCCTTTGTATTATGGTGATAAAAATCAAAATTTTGGTCCGATACCTCGTGGAGTTAAATATCGATCAGCTTTGGGTATGGCTTTATATCACAAATCTACTTTGAATAAAATTTTAATACCAGGTCAAAGTGCATGGCAGTTAGATAAGTCTGATGCAGTTGATGAGTTAGATATCGAATTTCATGCTTTGAATTCAAATTTTAGAAACAAAATACCTATTAGTATAATTAATTCGGTTATCAAAGGTAAGTGGTATAGAGAAGCACCAGCTTTTCTAAGGAAAATTGGACTTCAAGAATTTATTCCAAATAGAGTTGTTCAGTCAATTAAAGATTATATTTATATAAAACTGTATTTATTACGAATTGAAATTTATTTTATATTTAAAAAATATTGGTATATTAAATAGTGGATAAAGATTTTAATATTATTAATCTTCCAAAAATAGAAGATTCTCGAGGTAATTTATCATTTTTTGAAAGTGGCATTCATATTCCTTTTGATATCAAAAGATCTTACTGGATATATGATGTACCGGGTGGTCAAACTCGAGGCGGTCATGCATTTATAGATCAACATGAATTCATCATTGCACTTTCTGGTAGTTTTGATGTAAAACTTAGTGATGGAGTTTCAGTTAAATCCTATTCATTAAATAGATCTTATTATGGACTTTACGTTCCTAATATGATTTGGAGAGAGATGTTGAATTTTTCTACAAATTCTCTAGCACTTATAGTTAGTTCTAAATTTTATAATGAGTCAGATTATATACGTGATTATGATTTATTTCAAAAAATAGCTTTATATGAAAAGTAGTACAGTAAACGATTGTAAAATTATTCAATTGAGTAAAATACATAATAGAGCTGGTAATATCACAATTATTGAAAATAATTTAGATATACCATTTCAAATAAAACGTATTTATTATTTGTATGATATACCAAGTAATGAAGTTAGAGGTGGTCATGCACACAAAGAACTTTATCAACTTGTAATTGGGGCTAGTGGTAGTTTTAATATTAATTTAAATGATGGTATTAATGATAAAATTATTTTTTTAAATAGACCTGACTGTGGGTTATTAATAGTGCCTGGGATTTGGAGAGATTTAAGTGATTTTTCTTCAGGTTCTGTTTGTTTAGTATTTGCTTCTGAAATATATTCTGAAAATGATTATATCAGAGATTATGAAGAATTCCTAACTCTTAAATAATGATACATCCCTTATCTGATTGCTTAAGTTTAAATATTGGAAAAAATACAAATGTTTGGCAATTTGTTGTAATTCTTTCGGAAGCAGTAATTGGTGATAATTGCAATATTTGTGCTCATTGTTTTATTGAAAATGATGTGAAAATTGGAAATAGTGTTACTGTTAAATGTGGTGTATATTTGTGGGATGGTATAACTGTAGAAGATAATGTGCAAATAGGGCCTAATGTTACGTTTACAAACGATAAATATCCAAGAGCAAAAAAAGATTTTGACTTAAAAAAAATTCTTATTAAAAAGAATGCATCAATTGGCGCTGATTCTACTATTTTGGGTGGTGTGATTATTGGTGAAAATGCTATGATTGGCGCAGGTAGTATTGTTACTAAAGATATTCCTGCAAATGAATTATGGGTTGGTTCTCCAGCAAAATTTGTTAGAAAATTAGAAATATGATAAAATTTTTGGACTTACAAAAAGTAAATAATCAATATGCTGATGAGATATCTTCTGCAATTAAGAATGTAATTAATTCTGGATGGTATTTATTAGGTGAAGAAAATAAAAAATTTGAGGAGGCTTATTCAAATTTTATTGGTACTAATTATGCTATAGGCGTGGCAAACGGATTAGATGCTCTTAGATTAATATTGAGAGCGTATATTGAGTTGGGATTGATGAAAGAAGGTGATGAGGTGATTGTGCCTGCGAATACCTATATCGCATCTATATTAGCAATTACAGATAATAATTTAGTGCCGGTATTCATTGAACCTAATGAATTTAATTATCAAATAGATGATTCTAAAATTGAACATGCTATTACTTTAAAGACTAAAGCTATTATGATTGTGCATTTATATGGTGCATGCTCATACACTAATAAGATATCTGATATTTGTAAAAAATACAATCTAAAATTAATAGAAGATAATGCTCAAGCACATGGGTGCTATTTTGGAGATAAAATGACAGGTTCAATTGGTGATGCTGCCGGTCATAGTTTTTATCCAGGAAAAAATCTTGGAGCTCTTGGTGATGCTGGTGCTGTTACAACTAATAGCAAAGAATTGTATGATGTTATTAAAGCCTTAGCAAATTATGGTTCATCGAAAAAATATGTTTGTAATTTTAAAGGATTTAATAGTAGGTTAGATGAGATTCAAGCTGCAATATTAAACATTAAATTAAAATATCTTATAATAGATACTGAAAAGCGTCAAGAGGCCGCAAAATATTATTATTCAAATATTAAAAATGTGAATGTTCAGCTTCCCTTTATAGAAGATTGGAAATCACATGTGTTTCATTTATTTCCAGTCTTTACAAATAGAAGAGATGAACTACAAGAATATTTGACAGTTAATGGTGTACAAACTTTAATTCATTATCCAATACCACCTCACAAACAATTATGCTATAAAGAGTATAATGATCTTTCCTTCCCTTTAGCTGAAAGAGTGCATAATGATGAATTAAGTTTGCCACTAAGTCCAGTTATTTCAATGGATGATTTAAAGATAATAACTAATTTAATTAATAATTGGAAATAACATCAAAAAAAATTATTTGGCTTATTAATCCATCTGCTATGCCTCCACTCAAGGAGCAGCGTATTCAGACATTAAAAAGAGCTGAGTATTTACAAAAAAGCGGTCATGATGTAATAATTATTGCGGGTAGTTATTTTCATAATTCTAATATAAATTTAATTAATGATAATTCTTTATTCATTTTGAAAGAGTATGATGGTATTAAATTTGTCCACGTAAAAAATACAGCGTATTTTAATAGTAGTTTTTTGAGAATATATAGCTTAATTGAATTTCATTTAAAGTTATTTAAAGTAGCGAAATTAATACCTAAACCTGACGTTATTTCGTTATACACTACTATACCATTTTGTAATGTCATATATTTTTTAGCCAAAAGATTAAGAGCTAAATTAGTTCTTGATGTAGTAGATTTATGGCCAGAATCATTTGTGGCTTTAGGTTTAATATCAAAATATAATCCGATACTTTGGTTTTCCTATAAAGCGGAGAAATGGATTTATAAACAGGCTGATAAAATTGTGTTTTCAATGGAGGGTGGTTCAGATTACATTCAAGAAAAAAAATGGGATATGGAATCAGGAGGTCCTATTGAACTTAACAAAGTTAAATATATAAATAATGGTGTTGACTTAAATGATTTTAATTCGAATAAAGTTAATTTTAAGTTGGATGACTTAATTTTAAGTGATGATAGTTTATTTAAAATCACTTATTTGGGGTCTTTAAGGCTTGCTAATGGAGTAGAACTTATTTTAGATGCGGCAAAGTTTCTTGAAAATAAACCTAAAATTAAGTTTCTTATATATGGTGATGGACCTGAAAGAGATAAACTGGAGAAAAGAATTGAATCTGAAAACATTAAGAATGTTATTCTAATGCAAAAATGGGTCGAACTAAAATATGTCCCATATATATTAACAAAGAGCTCATTGAATCTATTGAATTACGCTAAAAATCCAATTTTTAAATTTGGTGGTAGTCAAAGTAAATCTTTTCAATATATGGCGAGTGGTAGGCCCATTTGTTCAAATGTAAAAATGGCATATTGTCCAATCAATAAATTTAATTTAGGTGTCGCAAAGGAATTTAAAAATGCAAAAGAATATTCCGAAGCAATTTTAGGTATTTATAATTTATCAGAAAGTAAATATAAAGAGTTATGTAATAATGCTCTAGAGGCATCAAAAAATTACGATTATGGATATTTAACAGAAAAATACATTAAATTTTGTTTAAATGAGTAATAAAGTAGTTATAGTGGATTATGGTATGGGTAATTTAGGTTCTATTTCTAATATGTTGAAATATATTGGATCAGATTCTATCATTACCTCTGATCACAATATTATAGAGGGTGCCAATAAGATCATTCTTCCTGGAGTTGGTCATTTTCAAAGAGCAATGAATAATATTATTGAGTTAAATTTAATTGGGATATTAAGAAAAAAGTCTTTGGTTGACAAAGTTCCTTTTCTTGGCATATGTCTAGGTATGCAACTAATGTGTAGACATAGTGAAGAGGGTAATAAAGATGGGTTAGGGCTAATTAATGCTGATGTCATTGGTTTCAATTTAGATAGGTCTTTTAAAGTACCGCATATGGGATGGAATTTAATTGAACCTATTAATGAAAATAAAATTTTATCTGATTTAGATGTTAATTCTAAATTTTATTTTGTTCATTCTTTTTATGTTAAAGTGGATAATGAATCTAATGTTTTAACTTACACTGATTATGGTTTTAAGTTTGCTTCAGGTATAACAAACAACGATAATATTTTTGGTGTACAATTTCATCCAGAGAAAAGTCACAAATATGGTGTAACCTTATTTAAGAATTTTATTGAAAGATACTGATGCACAGAATTAGAGTTATTCCAACATTATTGCTTGATAATGATGGTTTGTATAAAACATCAAAATTTAAGAATCCTATTTACGTTGGAGATCCTATTAATGCTGTTAGAATCTTTAACAATAAAGAAGTAGATGAATTGATTTTGTTAGATTTTACAGCTACTACCGAATTTAGAACTCCTAATTTCGATAATATTAAAGAAATTGTGTCCGAAGCTTTTATGCCAATTGGGTATGGTGGTGGTATTAATTCATTAAATAGTATTGAAAAGCTTTTTAAAATTGGAATTGAGAAAGTGATTCTTAATTCAATTGCTTTTTCAAATGAGAGTATTTTAATCGAAGCAATAAAAATTTTTGGCAGTCAAAGTATTGTTGTTTCTATCGACTATAAAAAAGATTTGTTTGGTAATAAATTTATTTATACAAATGGCGGAAAACTTAAACAAAAAGTTGATATATTTAGCGCTTGTAATCATTTTCAAACCATTGGTGTTGGAGAAATAATGATTAATTCAATTGATCGAGAAGGTGAAATGAATGGATATGATATTTTAACTATCAATAAAATTAGCCAAGAATTATTAATACCAGTTATTGCATCAGGTGGAGCTGGAAATATTTCTCATTTAGCTGAAGGTGTTAGAGCAGGTTCTTCAGCAGTTGCTGCTGGTTCTATGTTTATTTTCCAAGGTATCCATAAAGCGGTTTTATTAAGTTATATAAAAAGTGAAGAAGTCATAAAATACAATGAATCCTATAATGCCTGAATTAAAAATTTGTTCACGTTGTGTCATGGACACAACTGCTGTTGAAATTACTTTCGATGATAAAGGAGAGTGTAATTTTTGCCACCAATACGATAACGTAGCTACTAAGGATCTACATATTGATAAGGGTGGAGAAGAAAGGTTGAACAGTCTAATTGAAAAAATTAAAAAAGATGGAAAAAATAAAAAATATGATGTTTTAATTGGCCTAAGTGGTGGTGTTGATAGTTCTTACGTAGCTTATTTAGTGAAAAATATTTATGGACTTAGAGCTCTTGCAATTCATCTAGACAATGGATGGAATTCTGAATTAGCAGTAGCGAATGTTGAGCACATTGTTAAAAAATTAGATATTGATTTAAGTACATTTGTCTTAGATTGGAAAGAATTTAAAGATATTCAAACTTCATTTTTAAAAGCGTCCGTTTCAAACATTGAAATACCAACAGATCATGCCATTTGGGCATTGTTAATTAAGACAGCTGCTAAACATAAAATACCATATATAATAGCTGGTAATAATGTCGTTACTGAATCTATCATGCCAGAATCGTGGTTATATGGATCAAAGGATTCTAAATTTATAAAAGCAATTCATCAACAATTTGGTAAAGTGAAACTTAAAACATATCCAAGTTTATCAACTTTTGATTACGTTGATTATTTGTTAATTAGGGGTATTAGATGGGTGCCAATTTTAAATTATATTAATTTTGTAAAAAGTGATGCAAAACAGTTATTAATTAACGAGTTAGGTTGGAGAGATTACGGAGGAAAACATTATGAATCTATATTCACAAGATTTTTCCATTCATATTATTTGCCTGTTAAATTCGGATATGATTTAAGAAAATCTTATCTGTCTGCCTTAGTTTGTTCTGGTCAAATGTCAAGAGAAGACGCATTAGATGAGCTGAAATTAGCACCTATAGACTCTGGTTTATTAAAACAAGATAGAGATTATGTTGTGAAGAAATTAGGATTATCTGAAAATGAGTTTGAACAAATTTTAAACAATAAAAACATGAACTTTGATGATTATCCAAATAATGATAAATTATGGAGAAATTTTAGCTGGCTAATTAAAATTGCAAGAAATATTATAACGAGAGTAAAATAGATAACTCTGTGAGACATTGAATTCAATATAATAATATCAGTATTAATTTAAAGTTTTAAATATAATAATTATGAATATTAATGAATTTTTAGAAATTGTTAAATCTGAGTTAGTTGACTCAGCCGATTATATTACGGCCGACACAAAGTTCAGAGAACTTGAGGATTGGGATTCTCTTACAGGTATGTCAATTTTAGTATTATTGGAAGAAGCTTATGGTAAGCGTATACCAGATAACATCTTTAAATCTTGCATTACATTTTTTGATTTATATGATTACATTGATAAGAATTGATGGAGGCTTTCATAAATTTTATATCTTATTACTTGCCAGAGCAAAGACTTTCTAATGAAGATATAGAAAGGAAGCATCCTGAATGGTCCATCGTTAAAATTTCAGAAAAAACAGGTATATCAAACAGACATATTGCGGGTCCAAATGAGTTCTCAAGTGATATGGCTGTAAAAGCAGCAAATTTTTTGTTTGATGAACTAAATTTTGATAGAAAGGAAATTGACTATTTGATACTTTGTACTCAAAGCCCAGACTATTTTCTCCCAACTACCGCTTGTATTATTCAAGATCGTTTAGAGCTTAATAATTCAATCGGTTCGATAGATGTTAATCAGGGTTGTTCCGGCTTTGTTTATTCTATTGGGTTGGCAAAAGGTTTGATATTGTCGGGACAAGCAAAAAAAGTATTGGTTTTAACAGCTGAAACTTATTCAAAATTTATAAATACAAACGATAAATCCAATAAAACACTGTTTGGAGATGCATCAGCCGCAACACTTGTTACTAATGAATCTTTTGGGTTTAAAGCAAAAATTGAAGATTTTGTTTACGGTACTGATGGGTCAGGTTTTGAAAGTTTAATTGTGAAAAATGGCGGAATGAGGTTTAGATTTGAAAAAGGGTCGGATAATTTTGAAGAGGGAAATTTTAAGGGTAATGATGATGATCTTTTTATGGATGGAAGGGCAGTTTTCCAATTTACAAATTCCGTGGTCCCTAGTTTAGTTGATTCTACGTTAATTAAAAATTCTTTAGATAAAGATGATATTGATAAATTTATATTCCATCAAGCTAATAAATTTATGCTAGATAAAATAAGGTTAAAATTGAATATATCTCAATCTAAGTTTGTTTTTAATTCTGAAGATATAGGAAATACTGTTTCTTCAACTATTCCTATTTCACTCAGAAAATTATATGATTTAGAAAAATTTTATTTTGGACAGAAGTTAATGGTTGTAGGTTTCGGTGTAGGTTTATCCTATGGCTCTACTGTATTAAACATAAATTAGAATTTTGAATAAGGCATTTTTCATCAAATTATATAGCTCTAAGTTTGGAGTTTTTTTTTCTCTTGTAATGAATTTCTTTGGTTTATTTTATAAACCGTTCATGGTTTATGGCTTTTTTAATTATGTCACGAAGAAATATCATTTAAGAACTAGAATTTCTAGTACAACCAAATTTCTAAACCGAAAAAATTTAAACATATCTGATAATGTTTGGATTTGGCATTATTCAATTATCGATGCATCTGCCCCTTTAGTGATTCATGAAGGCGTTCAAATTGGTGCTTGGGTAGGGCTTTTTACTCATAGCAGTCATAATGCCATTCGAATAAATGGACTTCAGTATTTTGAACTTTCTTTAAAAGAAAGAGTGGGGTATACATTAGATTCAATAGAAATAGGAGCTTTTACATTTATTGGAGCGTCATCAATTATACTACCTGGCGTAACTCTGGGTAAAGGCTGCATAGTTAGTGCAGGATCAGTGGTAAATAAGTCATTTCCAGATTATAGTATTATTTCCGGAAATCCAGCTATACTTACAGGAAACACAAAAAAAATTGATAAGTTTTTTTTAAGAGAAGATATTAATAAAATTAATTATTATGATAAATAATAAAATACCTTTTTCTCCTCCTTTCATCGATAAAGATATAATTAATGAAGTGGTTGATTCCCTTACTTCTGGTTGGATTACTTCAGGTCCGAAAGTAAAAACTCTAGAAGAAGAGCTTTGTAAGCTAACAGGAGTTTCAAGATCAGTTTGTGTAAATTCTTGGACATCAGGTGCTATTCTCGTACTCAAGTGGTTTGGTGTTAAGGAAGGCGATGAAGTCATTGTGCCTGCTTACACCTATAGTGCAACAGCTCTAGCGGTTTTGCACTGTGGAGCAACTCCAGTTATGGTTGATATCACTGGAGATTTCACTATTGACGTAAATTTAATTGAAAAAGCAATCACTCCAAAAACCAAAGTGATTATACCTGTTGACATCGCAGGATGGCCTTGCGATTATAATTCAATTAATTCTTTGGTGATCAAAGATTCGATAAAAAGGAAATTTGTTGCAGAATCTGAAAAGCAAATTCTTTTGGGTAGAATATTAGTCGTTTCAGATGCTGCACACTCTATTGGCGGAGTTTATGAAGGGCTTCCTGTAGGAAAATTGACCGATTTGACTATTTTTTCCTTTCATGCAGTAAAAAACATTACTACTGCTGAGGGGGGGGCTATTTGTCTTGAACTTCCAAATCCATTTGATAATGAGGATGAATATAAGTTGATGAAACTATATACATTGAATGGTCAAAATAAAGATGCATTTACCAAGTCCCAAGCAGGTGGCTGGAAGTATGATATTTTATTTCCGGGCCTAAAAGTAAATCTACCTGATCTGTGTGCTGCGGTTGGTTTAGCCCAAATACGTAAATATGACTCTTTTCTTTTGAAAGAAAGAAAACGCGTTGCATTACGATATCAAGAATTTTTTAGTGAGAGTGAGTGTTTTCAATTGCCTCTTTTACAAGATGAGAAGAGGGAATCATGTTACCACTTGTATGCATTGAGGATTAATGGTATTTCGGAGTTTCAACGAGATGCAATTATTGAAGAAATTACAACAACAGGCGTTTCTGTAAACGTTCATTTTATCCCGATGCCTATGTTGACAGTGTTCAAAAATCTTGGCTATAATATTAAAGATTATCCAGAAGCTTATGATAATTATTCTCGAGAGATATCCCTGCCAATTTATCCGCAATTAACAAATGAGCAAATAGATTATATCTGTGAAGTTGTACTCACTTCTTATAAAAAAGTTGTGTTTGATGATTAGAATTTTAGATTTTACATTTTCTTTATTGGGTTTAATTTTATTATCTCCTTTTTTCTTTTTTATTGCTATTCTTGTCAAGCTGAGCTCCATCGGTTCAGTTATCTATAAGCAGCCTAGAATAGGATTGAATGGAGTGGAATTTAATGTACTTAAATTCCGTACTATGCGGAAGAATTCAGACAAGTTAGGTTTAATTACTGTGGGGGGTCGAGATCCTCGAGTTACATCGGTTGGATATTTTTTAAGAAAGTACAAATTAGATGAACTCCCGCAGCTTATTAACGTACTCACTGGTGATATGAGTTTGGTTGGCCCTCGGCCAGAAGTTAAAAAATATGTTGATCTTTATACACATGAACAAAAGGTAGTATTATCAATTCGCCCTGGAATTACAGATTGGGCATCCATTTTTTATCGTGATGAGAATGAAATATTAGGAAATTCATTAAATCCAGAAGAGGACTATATTAATCTAATCATGCCAAATAAATTAAACTATAATCTTATTTATATTAATAAATATAATATTTTAGAATATTTTAAAATAATTTTCAATACATTTATAATACTTTTAAAGTAAAAATATTTAATTGATGAAAAGATTTTTTCACAAAATTTTTAGTTCAGTTAATTTTTTAAGTTTTCTCTTATTTCTAACCCTGATTAATGAATCTTTATCTCAAAATTTACAAGCTGGTCATCCAGTATTTGAAGAGTTTTCCAGGAGACAGCAATTATTAGGATTTGATTCTCTAAATTACTCATTTAATTTGAGGCAAGTCCTATCATATCCTTCCCAATTTAAATCTGAAATTGAATTTAATGATTCTGCAACTTCCAAATTTTTAATCTTACCAATTCTTTCTTCTACAATTTATAATTCAAAAAGACCATACGGCTGGGGAAATTATGGTTTGACACCGTCTAATGGGTTAAAAAATTATCTTAGTTTCGGAGGTTATTATAAAAAACGAAATTTTCATCTTTATATTCAACCAGAATTATTTTTTCAGCAAAACAAGATGTTTGATGGATTTTCAAATAAATTCACAAATGATGTTATATCATCTAAATTCTCTCTATGGAATATTATTGACTCCCCCGAACAATTTTCAAACAAACCAAATTTCAGTTCGGCTTTAGGCCAATCATTTATTTCTTATAGAATAAAGAAATCTGAGATTGCAATTTCAAATAGAAGTTTTTGGTGGGGTCCTGGGCAATGGAATTCACTTTTATTCTCAAATAATGCAAAAAGTTTTCCGCATATTTCATTCAATTCCACACTTCCAATTAAAACCTTTTTTGGGAACTTTGAATACCAATTAATTTTTGGGAAATTACAATCATCGTTCATTCAACCTAGTGTCCACCAAGATCTCAATTCTATTTTCTTCATTCCATTTATTAATAAATCACGTTATTTAAACGCAATAAATATTTCGATTAATCCCAAAATTATACCTAATCTCCATTTAGGATTTGGGAGGACTTTTATGCAATTTTGGGATAAAGAAAAGATTTCTTTATCGTATTTGATTCCAATTTTTGAAGGGTTTCAAAAGGAAAAATTTTTTACCAATGGAAATAGTGTTAATTATGACGGTAAAATACAAAGTCAGCAAATGGTGATTTACACAAGGTATTTAATTCCGAAAGCAAAATTTGAATTGTATTTTGAATATGGAAGACGAGATCATGCTTTAAATTGGAGAGAATTCTTGTTGAACCCTGAGCATGGAAGGGCCTATCAACTAGGATTTATTAAATTGTTTAAATTAAATTATCCTAATGAATTGTTTCAGGTTAAAGCAGAATTAACTACTCAATCGGAGTCTGTGAATAGATATATGCGGTATGATAGTCCTGGTGGATTTTGGCATGGACATGGTTATATTTTAACAGGATTTACTAATTTAGGGATACCTTTGGGAGTAGGAATTGGTCAAGGATCAGATTCTCAAACCTTAGAAATTTCTTATGTTAAAGGTTTGAATAAAATTGGTTTAATTTTTCAAAGAATTGAAAACAATAAATCATTTTATTATACCTCCTCCTTAGCTTCTTATAATGTCAAACCTTGGATTGATTTGAATTCCGGAATTTTATTAGATTATAAACTTAATAGTAATTTATATTTTAATTACAGAGCAAATTTAATTTATTCTATTAATCAACAATGGAACTCTACTAACACTTTATCCAATGTCTTTTTTGATAATAAATTTTCAAATTCATTTAGTTCTAAATTAAGTTTAGTTTATTTATTTAATTAGTAATTTTATTTTATTTTTGGAATGCTAGCTAATTTCAATTGTGACTTTTAATTCAATAGAATATTTATTTTTTTTCATTTTCGTTTTTGTTCTTTATTGGTTTTTAGCCAATAAGAATTTAATTTTTCAAAATTTCATTTTACTTTTTTCTAGCTACATCTTTTATTCTTTTTGGGATTGGAGATTTTTGTTTCTCTTATTATTCTCCACTTTGCTGGATTTTTCATTCGCTTTTTTAATTCAAAATTCAAATAACCATAAAGCGAAACGGGCTTTTTTGTGGATTAGCATTTTCATTAATGTTGGAATTTTGTGCGTATTTAAGTACTATAATTTTTTCATTACTGCCTTTATTGATGGGTTAAACCAAATTGGATTTATTGTTAACCCAATTTTAGTCAATTTAATCTTACCTATCGGAATTTCTTTTTATACATTTCATGGATTATCTTATGTTATTGATGTTTATAAAAAAAGAATTTTACCAGAAAATAGTTTTATAAATTACGCCTTGTTTGTAAGCTTTTTTCCCTTACTAGTCGCAGGTCCAATTGAAAGAGCCACCCATTTATTACCTCAAATAAAGAAAAAAAGAAGTTTTGATTATAACAATGCATCTAATGGGTTAAAACAAATTTTTTGGGGTTTATTCAAAAAAATTATTATTGCAGATAATTGTGCAATTGTAGCTGACACAATTTTTGATAATTCAGACAATCTTTCTGGTAGTACATTAGTGTTAGGAGCAATTTTTTTCGCATTTCAAATTTATGGTGATTTCTCAGGTTATTCAGATATAGCTTTAGGTAGTGCTAGGCTTTTTGGTATAGAATTACTTCAAAATTTTTCTTTTCCATATTTCTCTAGAAATATCCCTGAATTTTGGAAAAGATGGCATATTTCCCTTTCTACTTGGTTTAGAGACTACCTATATATCCCGCTTGGAGGAAGTAAAAAGGGTGTACTTTTTCAAATCCGAAATATATTCCTTGTATTTGTAGTTAGTGGTTTATGGCATGGTGCAAATTGGACCTTTTTAATTTGGGGTACTTTAAACGCATTTTTTTTTATTCCTTTTGTTTTTTTTAGACCTATTGATAATCAGAAAGATATTGTAGGAAAAGGTAAAGTATTGCCAACGATTCATGAATTGATTCAAATGATTTCCACTTTTTCTTTGGTCATTTTTGGATGGATTTTTTTTCGTTCTGAAAATATTAGTCATGCATTAAGTTATATCTCAAGTATCTTTTCTTTTTCATTTTTTTCGGTTCCGAGCTTTCAAGGTATGACTGATGCTCTAATCACTATTGTCTTTTTATTTATTTTTGTTTTAATCGAATGGTTTGGTAGAGAGGGTAAATTTGCTCTTGATAAACCTAAATTTTTTCAAGGCAGAATATTTAGATGGATTTTTTATAGTTTATTAATTTTTTCAATTGGAATGTTTTGGCCATCTAGAGAATCTCCCTTTATATATTTTCAATTTTAAGTATTATATTGGTCTATGAAGAAATTTTTAATAAATGTTTTTTCGTTCTTATTAGTTCTTGTAGTCGTTTACATTATTATTTTGGTTATATGGGGGTTATATGCTCCTTCATTTCTAAAGCGGAATTTATATTCTAGTTTTGATTTTTCTCATTTGCATAAAAGGCTGAATGAAGCCAACGATTACGGTGATGTAGAATTATTGTTTTTAGGTTCATCTCATTCGTACAGGGGGTTTGATACGAGAAATTTTCTGAATAGTGGATTTAAATCTTTTAATTTGGGCTCTAGTTCGCAAACTCCCATTCAAACTGAATTTTTGGTCAATAAATATTTGAAAAAATTGAATCCAGAGATTGTGATTTTTGATGTGTATCCAGATTTGTTTGCGAATAATGGTTTAGAATCAACTTTAGACTTAATTGTCAATGAAGATATTGATATTTCTACTTTTTCGTTAGCATTTAAAGTTAATTCTATTCCAGCTTACAATACCTTAATCTTTCATTTTGTTACTAAAAAACTTAACATAATTAAACTTAATAATTATAAAAGTGATTTTGAAAAGGAAAAATACATTTCTGGTGGTTTTGTAGAAAGAGATCTTGGATTTTATAAGCCTTCCAAATTGTCAAGTAGATCCTTTTCTCCTGAAATTAATCAAATTAAGGCTTTTTCAAACATTGTTGAGGAGTTAAAAGTAAATAATATAAAATTAATACTTGTTTATGTTCCTATAACTAAAAATCAGTACAATACATATGTCAATAATGAGTTTTTCGATTCATTAATGATTAGTTATGGCACATATTATAATTTTAATGAATTAATTTTTTTAAATGATTCATTGCATTTTTATGATTCTCATCATCTTAATCAAGATGGAGTTAACATATTTAACTCAAAACTCATTGAAATTTTAGCGAAAGAAAGTAAAAAAAATTAATTTTTTTACTTTCTTTCGAATTTCAATTTAAAAATAATTTATTATTTTAAATATTTCAAATTATTAAATAATAGTTTGAATTAAGGGTCTTTCTATTTGAGTGAAGGTTAACAATTTTAAGTTTAAAATCTTCTTAATTAAATTTTGCATTTCTCCATTTTAATTATATTTTTGTAATACGTATAATTTTTCCTTCTGTCGCTGACTATGAAATTTTTAGCAAGGATTAATATTCTGCCCCGCTGGGTAATTTTCGCCCTAGACGCTTCCATAATTTTCTTATCGATGGTGTTTGCGTACTTCGTGCGCTTTAATTTTGACCTAACCAGACTAGTACCTGAGCATGTGCTGGGTGCAAGCCTTTCCTACACGGTAGGAGGCATTCTGGTCATGAACTATACCAAAACTTACGTAGGCATCGTTCGCCACACGGGTTTCCAGGATGGAATAAATGTATTCAAGACCATCTTAATCAATTTTCTGCTCTTCTTCCTGCTCTACCTGGTAAAGGGGGATTACTTGAATGCCAACATGATCCCGCCTGTGTCGGTGCTGATCATCACGAGCTTGGCGGCGTTTTTCGCCTTGCTTTTTTACCGCCTCTTTGTCAAGCAAACCTTCATGTACCTCAAGCAAGGTGCGGAAACATCCAATCTTCGTCCCACGGTTATCTATGGGGCAGGGGAGTCGGGAATGATTGCGCTGGAAGCCGCAAAGCGGGATATCAAATCCAAGTTGAATGTGGTGGCCTTCCTGGACGACGATCCAAAAAAGGAAGGGAAAAATATCGATGGCAAGCGCATTTACCGGGGTATTGACGCCTTGGAAAACCTGGTGGAAGAGCTTGGCGTACAAGACTTGATCATCTCGGTGAAGGACCTGTCTATTGCGCGAAAAAATGAAATCCTAGATACCTGCCTTCGATTGAATATCAAGGTGTCCAAGGTACTTCCTGTAGATCAATGGATCAATGGAGACCTGAATGCAGGAGCTTTGCAGGAGATACGCATCGAAGATTTATTGAGTCGAGAGGAGATCGTGTTGGATAAGCACGAAATCGCCTATTACATCAAGGAAAAGATAGTCTTGGTGACAGGTGCTGCAGGATCCATCGGTTCGGAACTCTGCCGGCAGATCGCTTTCTACAAGCCTAGCCTGCTGATTCTACTTGATGCTGCCGAGTCTCCCTTGTTTGACATACAGCAGGAGTTTATGGAGCGCTATCCAAAAATGCCGATCAAGACGGTGCTGGCAGATGTGCGTAATCGCAAGCGTCTTAATGAGATCTTTAAGGATATCCGTCCTCAGTTGGTGTTCCATGCAGCTGCCTACAAGCATGTGCCCCTGATGGAGCACTACCCCGAGGAGTCTATCCATACGAATATTTTAGGCACCAAGAATATGGCAGACCTGTCTGCCTTTTACCAGGTAGAAAAGTTTGTGTTTGTCTCTACGGACAAGGCGGTAAACCCTACGAATGTGATGGGAGCCACTAAACGTGCGGCAGAGATGTACGTGCAGTCCTTCAATGAGTACTTGGAGACCAACCATACCAAATTCCATACGAAGTTCATCACCACCCGATTCGGGAATGTCTTGGGTTCCAACGGATCGGTAGTGCCACTATTTAAGAAGCAGCTCGCCAATGGAGGTCCGCTCACGGTCACCCACCCTGACATCACCCGCTACTTCATGACCATCCCCGAGGCCTGCCAGCTGGTGCTGGAAGCAGGAATTATGGGGAATGGTGGCGAGGTTTATGTCTTTGACATGGGGAGCCCGGTGAAGATCGTGGACTTGGCAAAGCGCATGATTGAGCTTTCCGGCAAAAAAGTAGGTGAGGATATTGAAATCCGTTTTACCGGCTTGCGGGAAGGGGAGAAGTTGTACGAGGAGCTTCTGAACGACCACGAAAAGGTGCAGATCACGCACCATCCCAAGATTTTGATCGCCCAGGTGAATCCCAACTCCTACCATAAGGTGCGCAACCAGATCGAGCTATTTGCAGAACTTATCGAAAAGAACAACGAATACGACCTCGTTCGCCACCTGAAGGTGCTGGTGCCTGAGTACATCTCCAACTCGTCCCGATTCGAGACGCTGGATCGGGTGAACTGAAGATTAAATGCTAAAACATAGATAAAAAAGGGAAATTCGTTTCCCTTTTTTTGTTTTAATCCCCCTTTATCCCCCTTGTAAGGGGGAGTCCGACCAGCTGATCTTCAAAGAGATTCTTTATATCCAAAAATTTTACTTCTAATTTAATTGTTGGGTATCTAGAGGATGCAACTCCCCCTTAACAAGGGGGCAAGGGGGATTTCTTTGCGGCTCTGCGCCTTTGCGAGCATATTATTTTGAAATTGCCCTATCTAGCCTACCTTCGGTAGGCAGGCTCTGTACACCTTTCCAAATAAACCCCTTATTTTTACCTTCCCTTTAAGGATAACTACCTTACCATGAAAAAGACTTTTTCCCTACAGCTTTCCCCAGAGGAAGCCTACGATGATTTGCTATTCAAGCAAGCAGTATTGAAAAAAGCGGGCGTACCCGCAGATACCGCCCAAACCTTTGCGCGCCAGACGCGCCGCTCCATCGATGCCCGAGGCAGAAAGGTGCTCGTCAATGTGGAAGCGGATCTGTTTATCAACGAAACTCCAGGTTCTTTACTCGATCATTTTCCTACCTACGGGAACGTATCCCAAGCTGATCCCATCCTGATTGTGGGGGCAGGACCGGCGGGACTTTTTGCGGCACTCCGCGCCATCGAACTCGGGGTCAAGCCCATCCTTATTGAACGGGGAAAGGACGTGCGTGCCCGCCGACGTGACCTAGCTGCAATCAACAAGGAGGGGGTAGTGCATCCAGACTCCAACTACTGCTTTGGGGAGGGAGGTGCCGGAACCTACTCCGATGGCAAGCTCTACACCCGCTCCAAAAAGCGAGGTGATATACGCCGCATCATGGAGATCCTCGTTGCCCATGGCGCAACCGAGGAGATCTTGGTGGATGCTCACCCGCATATCGGTACGAATAAGTTGCCGGTGCTCGTGGCCAAGTTGCGCGAGACCATCCTGGAAGCAGGAGGGGAGATTCACTTCGAGACGCGCGTGGAAGACCTGATCCTGGAGGGAAATGAGATCAAGGGGGTATTCACACAGAATGGTGACCGCATCCAAGGCATGGGGGTGATTTTGGCCACAGGCCACTCCGCACGCGATATTTTTGAGTTGCTGCACCGCAGAGAAGTGCTGATTGAAGCGAAGCCTTTTGCCCTAGGCGTAAGGATCGAGCATCCGCAAAATCTAATCGACCGCATTCAGTACCACTGTGCGGTTGATCGAGGCCCTTACCTACCGGCCTCTGCCTACTCCTTGGTGCAACAGACGAGTTACCAGGGAAAGCAGCGGGGCGTATTTAGTTTTTGCATGTGTCCGGGTGGATTTATCGTTCCGGCGGCCACGGCTCCAGGAGAACTGGTAGTCAACGGCATGAGTCCGAGTCGTCGCGACAGCAAGTTTGCTAACTCAGGCATGGTGGTATCTGTGGAACTCGAAGATCTTCCCGAATACCAGAAACACGGACCTTTGGCGGCCTTGCATTTTCAGGCTGCGGTAGAGCAACGGGCTTGGGAGCAGGGAGGCAAAAGCCAAGTGGCTCCCGCGCAGCGCATGGGTGATTTTGTGAACAAAAAGGTCAGCAGCAGCTTGCTCGACACCTCCTACCAACCTGGCTTGACTTCGGTGGAGATGCGGGAGGTATTGCCAGATTTTATTTCAGCTCGTTTGGCGATGGGCTTGGCCGCTTTTGGGCAAAAGATGAAGGGCTATATGACCAACGAAGCGCAGTTGATCGGATTGGAAAGCCGTACCTCCTCGCCGGTGCGTATTCCGCGGGACAAGGAAAGCTTTGAGCATCCGCAGATCAAGCGCTTGTATCCATGTGGGGAAGGAGCGGGCTACGCGGGTGGCATCGTCTCTGCCGCCATGGATGGTGAGCGCTGCGCCGAACGGCTGGTGGAGAGGTATGTCCTCCGCCGCGGATGATAAAGGGGTTATTCTCGCAAAGACGCGAAGACCTGCCTGCGGAAGGCAGGCGCAAAGGGATTTAGCGATTTATATACCCAAACGTATATAAATGCCAGTTCCGAAGGAACCAAACAACTATGACCCCCGGTGAAACCGGGGGTTGTGGTGGGATGTTGTTCATTAGAGCCCCGAAGGCGGCGAAACAAAAAAGTTGAAGTATCGCCGCCTTCGGGGCTCACCACTACAAAAATGCTGGTATACCACGGGTTTCACCCGCGGTCATCATTGGTTCACCCCTTCGGGGTTTAATCAACTACCAATATTAACCCATCTAGGTCAGGTTTACCTACCTCCAGCTGGCCATTCCCCCCTCAAAAAACTATAATAAATTGTGTCGCGCCGTCTTCCCTTCGTCATCAGTGTATGGCTGCGCAAGACCCCTTCCTCGGTGGCGCCCAAGCGAAGTAGGGCCTGTCGCGCGGGGAGGTTGAGGACGTCGGTTTTGAATTCCACACGCAGCATGCCCAATTCATTAAAAGCATAATGAAGCATCAGGGACTTCATCTGGGCATTGATGCCTGTACCCTGGGCGGCACGGCCCAGCCAGGTCCAGCCGATTTCGATCCGCTGATCCCGTGGGAAATAATTGCCAAAGCCGGTGGAACCGAGAACTTGTTGGGTCGCTTTATCAACCACGACAAATTGAAGTCTATCTCCAGAAAAATGGCCGGCAGCCCAGGCTTCCAGTCCGGCCAGGGTACTCAGATCATTCGTGAAATAGGTCCACAAAGAAGCATCTTGAGTGATTTCAAGCAAGGCAGAAAAATCTTCGGTTTGAAGAGGTCGTAACAAGATCTGATCGCTCTCAAGGATGAGGTCTCTGGCCAGCATCAGCCGAGCACTTCTTTCAAGGCTTTCACGCAGAGTTGCATTTCCTCCAGCGTGCCTGTGGAGATGCGGCACCAGTCGTTGAGCGGGGGAAAGGGTCTACCGACTCCGATTCCTTTTTTGGCCATTTCGGCATTCAGTTGGACGATATCTCTGCCGGATTGGAAAAAGATAAAGTTGGCATGGGAAGGAAGGTAGGGAAGCTTGAGTTCGTCCAAGGCCTGGGTGAGGATGGCCTTGGCTTCTATATTTTTCTGCAGAGAAAATTTATAAAAATCCTGGTCCTGCAAGGCGGCTTTGCCTGCTTCAATGGCCATGACGCTCGTGTCTGCCACGACACGTTGCCGGAGTTTGGCGGCCAATTCAGGCCGTGCAATCAGGTAGCCTACACGGATACCTGCAAGGCCATAGACCTTAGATAGTGTGCGGGAAACGACCACATCCATTCCTTTTTTCACCAACTGCACCATGGAAGGGTAGTTGGGCTCGGTGATATAGTCCGAGTAGGCTTCGTCACTGAAAACCACGGTGCGTTTGCTGACTGTTTCGCAGAAGTCGAGCACTTGGTCTGCGGGAAGGAGCTTGCCGGTAGGGTTGTTGGGATTGCAAAGAAAGACCAGTCCTGTTTCGTAGGATACCCGCTTTTCAATTTCTTCGAGGTTGAAGTCCAGGTCCTTGGTGAGCGGCACCCAGTTGATGTCGGTACCCCAAAGGGCGGCGTACTCCATCATGGTCAGGAAGGTTGGGGAGCAGGATATGATCTCTCTGCCCTGCCCGAAGGTGAGTCCGGCCACTTTTAGTCCTTCGCCGGAACCGGCAACAGTCACGATATGGTCTTCGGGAACGCCCTCTTTTGCGGCAATTAGTTTGACCAAGGAAGCATTGGAAGAAAAGGGGTAGCGGCACCCTTCGTCAAAGGCAGCGGTCATGGCCGCACGTATCTTGGGAGAGGGTCCATAGGGATTTTCATTGGCTCCGAGTCGGATCATCCCCGCCAATGGACGTGGGGTGTAGGCAGGGGCTGCCGCCGCCTGCAGTGGGTTGAGGAGGGCGTTTCCTCCTAGTAATGCCATTCCGCTGCTTAAGGAGGCAGTTTTGATCCAATCTCTTCGTGTAATTCCCATGGGGTGTGGTATAAGTATATGGGAAAATAGGAAAAAATTTTTCAATCCTGGAAAAGGGTGAAGAAGATTTTTTAGGATTGATATTTCTTAAAATCCCCCTTGCCCCCTTGGTAAGGGGGAGTAACCCAACGCAGATTCAAACAGTTCCTAAGGATTTAATATGCATTGGGTTGAAAAAAGACTAGATTTTTAATTCCTTAGTTCAGGGTCTGGGGTGCAAGCGATGTGACTCCCTCCCGATTGTCATCGGGACAGGCTCTTTAAAAAGGGGGCAAGGGAGTCTACCCCGCAGAATTGCGGGGGATTTTTTCAATCTGCGGTATTTTTCCGCGAAAATCCGCGGGAAGAAAAAAACAATAACACCCCCACTACCGGCCCGAAGCAAAGCAACCCGATAAACTGATTGGGGGATAAGAATCCGGCTAAATGCTGGGTGAACTGAATGCTGACGATGGTCAGACCAAAACCCAAACCATTGACTAGGGTCAGGGCGGTGCCGCGGTGCTCGGGAGCGACGCTTTGTGCCACTAAAGTGGAAAATTGAGGGGAATCGGGCGAAAGCAAAAGCCCCCAAACGAATAAAAATGGGAGGGGAGCCCAAAATGCAAATTCGGGGAAAACCCATAAAATCAATCCACAGGTACCCGAACCAATCAAACTTGCCATGGCCACGGTTCCGCTTCCTACCTTTTGGGAGATCAATCCCCCCACGGCACAGGAAATACCCCCTATGCCAATCAGTACAAAGGTCCACAGGGATTGGGTAGCTGGTGGTAGGGTATGATGTGTAAGGAAACCCAAGAGCAAAGGCAAGAAGGCCCAAAAGGTGTACAACTCCCACATGTGTCCAAAATACCCGCCCGCCGCTCCCTGCAAGGCTTTATTCCGTGCCAACTGAGGGACTAAGGAAAAGTTGAGCGCTGGATTGGGTTTGCGGTAAGGTCCATCTGGGATTCCAATCCCAACCAGCAGCCCTCCCAAACAAGCCAAACCTGCAGGAACCAAAATCAACACCCGATAGGATAGATCCAGTTCCAATCCTTGAATCAAAAAGGGGAAGGCAGTGCCTACTACCAATGCCCCTACCAAAAAGCCCAGGGCCACTCCCAGTCCACCTTTGGTGTAGTCGGCAGCGATTTTCATCCCCACAGGATAAATTCCCCCCAGGAAAAAACCAGTTAGAAAACGACTACCAAGAATCCACTCCAACTGGAGGGGTACTAAAAGTAGCGCAACATTGACCGCTCCAGCAGCAAGGGAACTCCAAAGAAAGACTTTGGATGGGGAATACCGATCCGCCAACTGGAATACCGCATAAAAGAAAGTGCCCACAATAAATCCCAACTGCACCGCTGAAGTGATGGTCGGAACGAGTCCCGACTGACCCAAAAGTCCTTCCAACTCAGGAGCAGCAGCATTACCTGCAAACCAAAGTGAGGTGCCCAGAAATTGCGCGATCACCAAGGCCGCTAGGGTCAGGACTCCTCGGTTTATGGCCATTATCCTTTCAGAATCCCTTCGATTTCCTGAAGTTCGTCGGCGCTGAATGTAGTGTTCCGAACAGCAGTCACGTTGTCATCCAGCTGCTCGGGACGGGATACTCCCACCAAAACGGAACTGATGCGCGAGTCTTTCAATAGCCAAGCGATGGCGAGTTGGGCCAAGGTTTGTCCCCTGCGCACAGCCACCTCGTGGAGTCGCTGAATTAGGGCTACCTTCTCCGGGGCAATCTGATCGGGCTTCAGGTAGCGACCATCTTTGGCTGCGCGGGAATCCGCTGGAATGCCTTTCAGGTACTTGTCGGTGAGTAGGCCTTGCTCCAAAGGAGAAAAAGCAATGCTTCCTACCCCTTTTTGTCCAAGCACCTCAAGCAAACCATCTTCTGCCCAGCGGTCCAACATGCTGTAGCGCGGCTGGTGGATAAACAGGGGCGTGCCCAAAGATTTCAAGATGTCATAGGCACGGGAAGTGTCTTCAGCACTGTACTGGGAGATGCCCACGTAGAGGGCTTTTCCTTGACGAACCAGTTGGTCCAAAGCACCCATGGTCTCTTCCAAGGGGGTGTTGGGGTCGGGACGGTGGTGGTAAAAAATGTCGACATAGTCTAGGCCCATGCGTTTCAAACTCTGGTCACAGCTCGCGATGAGGTATTTTCTAGAGCCAAAGTTGCCGTAGGGACCAGGCCACATGTCCCAGCCTGCCTTCGAAGAAATAAGCAATTCGTCCCGGTAGGGAAGAAAATCTTTCTGTAGGATGCGGCCAAAATTTTCCTCTGCCGATCCAAACGGAGGTCCATAGTTATTGGCCAGATCAAAATGGCAAATACCCAGATCAAATGCCCTTCTCAGAATCTTGCGTCCCAAAGTCAAGTCGGCATTGTGCCCAAAGTTGTGCCAAAGGCCAAGGCTGATTTCTGGAAGTTGGATGCCACTATTGCCGCAGTAGCGGTACTTCATGGTATCGTAGCGGTCCGCAGCAGGGAGGTAAGGAAGGAGTGGGTTATGGTCGTTGATGTGCATGGTGGCTAGGGCTAGGTTTGAGGGGATAAGTTAAGCGGGAACGGTCTCGGTAGAAGCAATTGGCTTCTTGGACAGGTAATTTTTTGGGAGCTGCTGCTTCAAGGCCTTGACAAAAAGGTGGAAATCCACCGTAATCGTGTGTCGAGGACTATTTACTTGTCGGTAATGCGGGTCAGTCACTTCTTTTTCACATAAGTCGGCCAAATTCTTGGGACGCTTCCACTTGCCGATTAGTTCCTGCGCCATGAGTTTGCTTTGTAGTTCGGCACCTGGCCAGATGCAGCCTAGGGGTTGAAACATGCCGATAAAGTACAAATTGTCCAGTTTAGGGTGGAACATTTTCAAGTAGAGCGGCACGGGACCGGTGCTGTAATCGATCAGTTCCTTCTCGAAAAAGGGATGAGTCAGCCAGTAGCCCGTGCAGGCGATGATGCTGTCGTAGTCTTCACGTCTGCCGTCTTCAAAAACCACCGTTTTTCCTTCAAAGCTTGCGATATCCAATCGTGGACTCACCTTGCCGTGACGGATTTTGTGGAGGAGTTCGTCGTTGATGGTGGGGTGGGTGGCACCAAATGCTTCGGTAACAGGGCGGAGGCCATAGACGGAATTTTCTCCCACAAAGACTTTTAGCATCAGTTTGTTGAAGAAGCTGCGAACGGCCAGTGGTAGCCATTTGGTACCTTCGGCTACCTTGTCGGAAGGCTTTCCAAACAGGAATTTTGGAACGATGTTATAGCCTCTTCTCCAGGAGATGGCGGAAAAGGCGGATACTCGGCTGGTTTCCACGGCCACGTCACAGGCGGAGTTGCCCCCGCCAATGACGAGCACGCGCTTACCTGCAAAGGGAGCGGCTTTTTTGAAGTTATGCGAGTGGAGGAATTCTCCAGTAAACTCGCCCGGGTAGTTGGGGTAGCGGGGCTTCCAATGGTGGCCATTGGCTACCACGAGGTGCGTATAAGTTTCTGTGGTGGATTGACCCTCTTTTTCGGTGGTCACTTCCCAGGAACCATCGGCATTTCGAAGGCAGGAAGTAACTAATGTTTCAAAGCGAATGTGAGGCAGGAGGTTGAATTTTTCCGCGTAGGCCTGAAAATACCTTCTCAGCGTATCGTGAGAAGGGTAGTCGGCTGTATTGGGCTCGAAATCGTCGAAGGTAAAGTCTTCGTACTGGGAGAGGGTTTTGGAAGAGATGATGTGCGTCGTTTCAAAGACGCTGGAGTGGCTTTCGCTTTCGGAGTAGATCCAGTTGCCACCCACCGCCTCGTTTCGGTCAAAGGCCACCGCATCGAGCCCCTGATCCAGTAAATTTTTAAGCGCAGTAATACCCGAGGGTCCTGTGCCAATGACGGCTATTTTATGATTCATTGTGGAAATTTTGGGTAAGGGGAGGGTGTAAAAACACCTCTCGAAAAATAAGGATTTTTTGGAGAAAACCTTCCTTTGAGGTCTTTTTTAGACCTCGAAGGTTTTGTTTATCAAACCCTCGATGCGCCTCGTCGTACATTTTAACAAATCCCCCTAACCCCCTTTCAAGGGGGAGTCGCATCTTTTGTTCCTCAGGCATTAAAAGAAGTCCTCAAAAAAAATATTGCTTTTTAAATTAACCCCTGGTTCATCCTTATGCAATTTTCGGGTTTGCATTGGGGACACTCCCCCTTACCAAGGGGGTTAGGGGGATTTTTAGTTATTGAAAAAGAAGAGCCTAGGTGCTAGGATTTATTTCTTCTTCCCCGCAAATCGTCCTTTTTTCTTACCGGCGTCGGGTTGGGATTCGATGATGTCGAGGGTTTCGGCGTAGGTAAGCTCTGCGGCTTCTTTGCCTTTCGGGATTTTGTAGTTGTTTTTCCCTAGCTTGATATAAGGTCCCCAACGCCCGTTCAAGACCTGAATCTCCGGGTTTTCGTCAAAGGTTTTGATATGCTTGTTGGCATCCGACTCCCGCTTGGCAAGAATCAATTGTATGGATTCCTCCTCGGTGATGGACAAGGGATCTTGCTCCTTTTGCAAAGAATAGTAAGCAGCTTCATGCTTGATATATGGTCCAAAACGCCCTAGCGCAGCCACCATTTTCTTGTCCTCAAACAAACCTACCTCTCGGGGCAACTTAAACAATTCCAAGGCGTCCTCTAAAGTCATGTTTTCGATAAACTGCCCTTTTTTGAGGCTAGCGAATACTTTTTCTTCGTCTTCGGTGTCGCCAATTTGAACAAGTGGTCCAAACTTGCCCAGTCGGGCAGTAATCGGCTTGCCCGAAACGGGGTGATTACCAATCAGTCGGCTGGTGTTGATGTCCTGACGGGAGACCAACTGGGTTTCCTCCACGCTTTGGTGAAACTTGCCGTAAAAGCCATCAATCATGTCCTGCCAATCCTGTCCACCAGCGGCAATCTCGTCAAACTCTTTTTCTACCTTGGCGGTAAAGTGGAAGTCAATCACATTGGGGAAGTGCTCCACCAAAAAGTCGTTGACGACCATGGCAATGTTGGTTGGGAAGAGCTTGTTTTTCTCTGCTCCCGTAATTTCTGTTTTGTTGGCTTCTTTAAATTGCCCTCCCGAAATAACCATCTCCACGTAGCCGCGTGACGTACCATCCCGTGCTTCCTTGTTCACGTAATCGCGCTTCTGGATGGTGGAAATTGTGGGGGCATAGGTAGATGGTCGGCCAATGCCCAACTCCTCAAGCTTTTTCACCAAAGAGGCTTCTGTATAGCGTGGTGCTGGCCGGCTGAAGGTTTCTCTACCTTTCATCTCCCGTAAGGTAAGATCTTGACCGATAGTCAACGGAGGCAATAGGGCTTTGTTATCTTCCTCTTGATCGTCTGGCTCCTCATCGGTATCCTCTAGGTACACCTTAAGAAATCCATCAAATTTGATCACTTCTCCGACCGCTTGTAATTGCAAGGGGGAGTTGGAGATGCCTACCGTGATGGTGGTGCGCTCCAAGGCGGCGTCGGTCATCTGGGAGGCGATGGCGCGCTTCCAGATCAACTCGTACAAGCGCTGCTCGTTGCGCTCGCCAGACACTTGGCTTACGGTAAAGTCGGTGGGACGTATGGCTTCGTGCGCCTCTTGCGCGCTTTCATTCTTGGTAGCAAACTTCCGCTGCGTATGGTACTGGGAACCAAAGGACTCCTCAATGGCATTTTTTGCTGCCGCCAAAGCATCCTGAGACAGGTTGGTGCTGTCTGTACGCATGTAAGAGATTTTTCCCGCCTCGTATAGTTTCTGGGCCACCTGCATGGTCTGTGCCACAGAAAAATACAGCTTTCTGGAGGCCTCCTGCTGGAGTGTGGAGGTGGTAAAAGGGGGTGCTGGTGTCTTTTTGGCGGGCTTTTTCTCCAGGTTGGCTACGGAGAAGCTCGCCTCTAGGCAACTTTTCAGGAAGGCTTCGGCCTCGGCTTTGGTATCGAACTTTTTGGGAAGTTCCGCTTGGAAGGACTTGCCGTCCACCTCAAAAATAGCGGTGATTCGGAAAGCAGATTTGGAATTGTGTGCTTCAATCTCTCGCTCCCGCTCCACAATCAGTCGAACGGCCACTGACTGCACCCGACCCGCAGAAAGACCGGTCTTTATTTTTTTCCAAAGAATAGGAGAGAGTTCAAAACCCACCAAGCGGTCCAAAATTCGTCTCGCCTGCTGTGCATTGACCAAATCATAGTCGATTGTGCGTGGGTTGTCGATGGCTTTTAGGATCGCATTCTTGGTGATTTCGCGGAAGACAATGCGCTTGCAGTCTTTATCCTCCAACTGGAGTATTTCCTTCAAATGCCAGGAAATAGCCTCTCCCTCACGGTCATCGTCACTTGCTAGGTAGACCATATCGGCGTCCTTCACGAGTGCTTTGAGATTTTTGATGACCTCCTTTTTGTCGGCGGTCACTTCGTAGGTGGGCTTAAACCGGTTTTTGATGTCAATAGCCTTGTCACCCTTTGGCAGATCCCGCACGTGCCCGTAGCTAGAGGCTACCTTAAAGTCCTTTCCAAGATATCCTTCGATGGTTTTGGCTTTGGCTGGGGATTCTACAATAACAAGATTTTTAGACATAAAAGTGTTGGTTTAGGGAAACGGTGCCCTAAATGAAGGGCCAAAAATAGAGGGCTCTTGCTTCTCGTGCAAATTATAGTGGTGATTATCCGCAATTTGGACTGGTTATCCTAATCTTAATTTTTTAGAGGCGGATAATCGTCCACGGTCCACAGTCCACAGACAACAGCCGATTGTATTTAGCCAACAGATAACTATCGACAGAATACAGCCTGTAATTTTGTCAATAGTACACTGTCAACCGACCATAGCCATTTCTCGTTTGAACTACAATTGACGGTGGACCGTCGACTGTCGACCGTTGACCTAAAAAATCTCCCTCAGCACATCCACTTCGGAGTAACGAGGTGCTCCTCCTTTTTGCGTAGCGACATAGCCGCCGAGCTTGCAGGCAAAGTCGATGATTTCTTCGGGAGACTTTTCTTCCAGGTACATCTTGATAAAGCCACTCAAAAACGCATCTCCCGCACCGATGGAGTCTTGCAAGGCCACTTTATAGCCTGGGTGCTCCACTAACGCTCCTTTTTGGTAGATGGCCGCACCTTTTGATCCTTTAGTGACGCAGATAATAGAAATCGGATACTGCTGGTCCAAGTACCCACAGAGGCTAGAGATTGTGGCTTCCGTGCCAAAGTGTTCTGCAAATTCCTCCAATTCCTCCTCGTTGATTTTAAGAATGTCGGTGTAGCCAAGTAGTGTTTCAATCACGTCAAAGGAATAGTGCGGAGGGCGAAGGTTGGCATCGAAGATCCGTAGCGTAGGATGGCGCAGCAGTTTAAGCAAGGTGGCCAAACTTTCGGGATGTCGGGCACCAAGGGTTCCGAATAAAAAGGCGTCCGCCTCTTCTACGATTCGGTCTTGCTCGGGAGACCATTCCAAAAAATCCCAAGCCACGGGCTTCACAATGTCGTAGCGCATATTTTCTGGATCGCTTGTATCGACTACAACCTGAGAAGTGGCGTGTTGCTCGTGTATCTGGACCAAGTCCAAGGGCAAGTTGAAAGAACGTAGAAAATCTAGCAATTTTTCCCCATCGGCGTCTTTTCCCACAGCAGAGATGAGTTGCGTGGGAAGCCCGAGTTGGTGGAGGTGTAGGGCCACATTCATGGGAGCACCTCCAGGTACTGCTCCCGAAGGAAGGCAGTCCCAAAGCATTTCGCCAAAGAGTACGACGGTATCAGACATGATTTTTTTGTAAGTCTTTTTGAATTTCTTCCAGCGACCTTCCTTTCGTTTCTGGCATAGCAAAGCGCACCCAGAGCAGTTGAAGCACCATCATGGCACAGAAAAAGGCAAAAATCACTCCTGGGCCGTAGCTATTGGCAAAGAAGGGGAACACGTTGGCAATCACGGCGGCTAAGATCCAGTGGGTAAAAGAGCCCAGTGACTGCCCGTATGCGCGGAGCTCGTTGGGGAACATTTCGGAGATAAATACCCAAATCACCGATCCTTGTCCCACGGCATGAGAGGCGATAAAGCCAAATACAAAGAGGGGCAACCAAAAGCTTGGGATTCCTGGACCTAAGAAATTGTAGGCCATCAAGCTGAGAAAAATGATGTAGCCAAAGGAACCGATGTACATCAGTTTCTTCCTTCCTAGTTTATCGATTAGGTAAAGGCCAATAAATGTTGCAAACAGGTTTACAAGTCCAATCCCAATGGTCGAGATGAGTGCGTTTTCTGTGGAGATGCCTGCCATTTCAAAAATGCGCGGTGCAAAGTAGATGATCGCATTGATGCCCGACACCTGGTTGAAAAAAGCAATGGCAATTGCCAATAAGGTACAGGATAAAAACTGAGGGCGAAATAAGACCCCAAAACCAGTTTCCTTTTTGGCTGCTTTGGACTCGTTTTCGGCGATTGCCAAGCGTAGTGTTTCTTCCACTCCCTCCGGATCGGTACGGCTCAGAATGGCTCTAGCCTTGGTAAGGTCATTGAATTTGGTAATCAACCAGCGGGGGCTTTCTGGAATTTTGAAGATTAATACCGTATACAAGATCGCAGGAATAGCTTCCACGCCAAGCATCCATCGCCAATCATCCGGGATGCCTGCAGTACCAATCCAATAGTTGGAGACGTAGGCCATCACGATGCCAAAGACAATATTGAATTGGTAGAGGGCCACGAGCAGGCCGCGGTTTTTGGCTGGGGCGATCTCCGAAATATACATCGGTGCCACTACAGAGGAGGCGCCAACTCCCAATCCACCCAAGAAGCGGAAGAAGGTGAAGGAAGTTACGTCCCAAGCGATGCCCGAACCTACAGCGGAGATAAAGTAAAAGAGACCGATCCAGAGCAAGCTCTTTTTCCTGCCCATCTTTTCAGCAGGGATACCACCCAGCAAGGCACCGATGACGGTTCCATAAAGAGCTGAGGCAATGGCCAGGCCGTGCAACCAGTCGTTTAATTTCCAAACTTCTTGGATAGCCCGCTCTGCACCCGAGATGACTGCGGTGTCAAAGCCAAATAAAAAGCCACCAAGGGCAGCTGTGAGGGAGATGAAAAAGGCGTAGGTTTTTGGGGACATGGGAAAGTTGGGATGGCTATCAAATCACTAAACTAAGGAGAAGGTCGAGTAATCAAAATAGGGGAGGCTATTTCTCTGTGTATCCGCGGAAATTCAAATGGTTTAGATTTAAGTCAATTGCATGCGGATTCGGATAATCGTTCACAGACGGCAGTCCACTGTCCACAGCTCACTTAATTGAACTTCAAGCCTTATATCCTATGGATCAATTGGTATTAATTAAGAAAATCATCTTTGGTAATTGGATATAAATTGCTTGCTATATCCAATCAATTAAGTACCCGTGCTCCAGACAATTGGATTGCGCCGTGGACTTTTGACAGTCGTCAGTTGACAAAGTGAAAATGAGTTGATTTTGGATAATCCATTAGCCAAATAAAATTCTGTTTTCGAAAAAAAACAGGTCGGCCTACAGGTAGTTTTTCCTATATTCGCGAGTACAAGTCGGGCACAAGAATCTCCTTCTCCTGCGCTCGAAGCAAGAATATAACCCAAAAGCATGACCTTACCTTCAGAGAAGTACCAGCCTCAACACCATATCCGTATCGTGACGGCAGCCTCCCTTTTTGATGGGCACGATGCTGCCATCAACATCATGCGGCGCATCATCCAAGCCACAGGTTGCGAGGTGATCCACCTTGGGCACAACCGCTCTGTTCAGGAAATTGTCGACTGCGCCATTCAAGAAGATGTGCAAGCCATTGCCATCACCTCCTATCAAGGTGGGCACGTAGAATTTTTTAAATACATGTACGATCTCCTTCAGGAAAAAGGAGCTAGCCATGTCAAGATCTTTGGAGGAGGAGGAGGAACCATCCTGCCGGAGGAGATCGCTGAACTTCAAGCCTACGGCATCACACGCATCTATTCCCCAGACGATGGCCGTGCCATGGGGCTCCAAGGGATGATCAACCACCTGGTGCAGGCCTGTGATTTTCCCCTGGGAGACGACGTAGCGGATGACCTTTCTCTCTCCAATGCAGATCAGGGTACCATCGCTCGGGTCATCTCTGCGTTTGAGAATTTTCCTGAGCGCTCCGCAAACTTGCTGGCACGAGTGAGAGCAGCCAGTCAGGCCGCTACCATCCCTGTGTTGGGAATTACCGGAACCGGTGGAGCAGGAAAATCTTCTCTCGTGGACGAGCTAGTGCGTCGCTTCTTGCTAGACTTTGAAGACAAGCGCGTGGCCATCATCTCCGTGGACCCTTCCAAGAGAAAAACAGGTGGCGCCTTGCTTGGAGATCGTATCCGCATGAATGCCATTCACCATCCTCGCGTTTACATGCGCTCCCTGGCAACAAGGCAGTCCAACCTAGCCCTGTCCAAGTACGTGCAGGACGCTGTGGACACGGTAAAAGCAGTGGGAGTGGACCTCGTGATTCTGGAAACCTCGGGTATCGGCCAGTCCGACACGGAGATCATCGAGCATTCTGATATTTCACTCTACGTGATGACACCTGAGTATGGGGCAGCTTCCCAGCTGGAAAAAATCGACATGCTGGACTTTGCTGACGTGATTGCCCTCAACAAGTTTGACAAGCGTGGTGCGCTTGATGCACTTCGTGATGTGCGTAAGCAATTCAAGCGGAACCACAACCTTTGGGAAACCGAAGACGAGGCGCTTCCTGTCATAGGTACCATGGCTTCCCAGTTCAATGATCCGGGCATGAATCGACTCTACCTTATCCTTGCAGGAAAGTTGGCGGAGAAGTTTGGCGGCTGGAAAAGCACCTTCACCGGTGCCGTGGGTACCTCAGAGAAGGTGTATATCATCCCGCCCTCCCGTACTCGCTACCTGAGTGAAATCACGGAGGTCAACCGGAAGTATGATCAATGGGTGGCGGAGCAACAAGAAATTGCGCAGCAGCTCTACTCGCTTCAAAAATCCATAGACGTCATCGCAAGCAGCCCCATGGCTGACCGCGATCGACTGATCAAGGAGCTCCAAGAAGTTTATTCGCACGTGGCCTTGCACCTGGATCCAAAAAATAAAAAGTGGCTCGAAGAATGGCCTGCCGAAGCCGCCAAGTATGCGGGAGAGTACTATACATTTACCGTGCGAGACAAGGAGATTAAGGTAAAAACCTACCACCTCTCCCTAGCCAATACGCGCATTTCCAAGGTGGCCTTGCCCACTTACCAGTCTTGGGGAGAACTCCTGAAGTGGGGCCTGCGGGAAAATCTTCCTGGCAAATTCCCCTTTACGGCCGGTGTATTCCCCTTCAAGCGGGAGGGAGAAGATCCCACGCGCATGTTTGCGGGGGAAGGTGGACCTGAGCGAACCAACAAGCGTTTTCACTACGTGTCCAAAGGCATGCCGGCCAAGCGCCTTTCTACGGCGTTTGACTCGGTGACACTTTACGGAGAGGATCCGGATCGGCGACCAGATATTTATGGAAAAATCGGTAATTCCGGGGTAAACATTTGCTGCCTCGACGATGCCAAAAAGCTCTACTCGGGATTCAATCTCATCCATCCAATGACCTCCGTATCCATGACCATCAATGGTCCTGCAGCGGCCATGACTGCCTTTTTCATGAACGCGGCCATCGACCAACAGTGCGAGGTCTACATCAAAGCGCAGGGAATGGAGACCGAGGTGGAGGCCAAAATAAAAGCACTTTATGCTAAAAGTGGCCTTCCAAGACCAAGGTACCGAGGGGAAATTCCCGAAGGTAACGACGGCCTCGGGCTAATGCTCTTGGGCGTCACAGGCGATCAAGTGTTGCCCAAGGATGTGTATGCCCAAATCAAAGCAGATACCCTCTCCAAGGTTCGTGGCACGGTGCAGGCGGATATCCTGAAGGAAGACCAGGCGCAAAACACTTGTATTTTCTCCACCGAGTTTTCCCTACGCCTCATGGGCGATGTGCAGCAATACTTCATTAACCACAAGGTGCGCAACTTCTACTCGGTATCCATCTCGGGTTACCACATTGCAGAGGCAGGGGCCAACCCAATCACCCAGCTGGCGCTCACGCTGTCCAACGGCTTTACCTTCTTGGAATATTACATCTCACGCGGGATGGATATCAATGATTTTGCCCCCAACCTGTCTTTCTTCTTTTCCAACGGCATCGATCCGGAGTATGCGGTGATCGGTAGAGTAGCTCGTCGTATCTGGGCCAAGGCACTCAAGCTAAAGTACGGTGCCAACGACAGAGCGCAGCAGCTCAAGTACCATATCCAAACCTCCGGGCGCTCACTTCACGCTCAGGAAATCGATTTCAACGATATCCGAACCACGCTACAGGCCTTGTACGCGATTTATGACAACTGCAATTCCTTGCATACCAATGCCTTTGACGAGGCAATCACCACGCCTACCGAAGGCTCCGTGCGCCGTGCGATGGCGATTCAGCTGATTATCAATAAGGAGTTGGGCTTGGCCAAAAACGAGAATCCGTTGCAAGGGGCCTTTATCATCGAAGAACTCACCGACTTGGTGGAGGAGGCAGTTTACGTCGAGTTTGACAGCATCACCGAGCGTGGTGGTGTGCTTGGTGCCATGGAAACCATGTACCAGCGTGGCAAAATCCAGGAGGAAAGTTTGCATTACGAAATGCTCAAGCACACGGGCGAGTTTCCCATCATTGGTGTCAACACCTTTTTATCGAGTGAAGGATCGCCTACCCTGCTACCGGGAGAAGTTATCCGTGCCACGGCAGAAGAAAAGGAAGGGCAGCTCGATACCTTGGCAAAGCTCAAGCAGCTGCATGCCTCAGAGGAGAAAAGCCAGGTAGACGCCCTGAAGCTGGCCGCAGTCAGCAACCAAAATGTATTTGACCAGTTGATGGAGGCGGCAAAATACTGCTCCCTTGGTCAGATCACCCGTGCCCTTTACGAAGTGGGCGGGCAATACCGACGAAATATGTAAGCTTTTCAAAACGACGCAACAACAAAACGTACAGCATCTCCCTATGGCAAATACACGAAGCGTAACCGTCCGCATGACCTCGGACCTGACCTATGAAGCCCGAAATCCACTAGGCCATACGGTGTCCATCGACATGAATGATCCCGAACAAAAGCAGGCCCAATCGCCGATGGAGTTACTACTTTCTGCTTTGGGAGGCTGTGCTTCTGTGGATGCGGTGCTGATGATGAAAAAGAAAAGACGGGAGCTCCTCGATTTTTTTGTGGAGGTCGAAGGACTTCGCAACGATGGGGTGCCTGGATACTATACCGATATCACCCTTCATTTTGTGCTGGTGTCCCCAGATGCGACTGCCGAGGAGTTTGAAAAAGTAGTCGCCCTGTCGGTCGAAAAATACTGCTCTGTGGCTTCCTCCTTGTCTTCTAAGATCAGCTTCACCTCTGAAGTACGAAAAACAGCATGAGGGTGGTCAAAGAAGTGACCCTGGGAGAGATTCGCGTGAGTATATTTTCTTGGAACTCCAAGTACATCTTCAAATACGAGTTGGGACCGATGGAGCAGACCTTCAAGGTCAGCGAAACGGAGATCTTGGAAGAGTCGGAATTAGCAAGCTTTTTGGAGGGGGAGTTTTTGGAAGAAGTCAAACAAAGATTTAAAGAAATGGGCGAATCGCTTCTTAGGCAATTGGAAAATAGCTAATTTCCAAAAACATTGTTTTGCCTATGAGACTTTTACCTTCTTTTTTCCTCCTACTTTTTTTAGTTCTTTTTGGCGCCTGCCAACCAAAATCTGAGGCCAACCGAGGCGATGATTTTGTAAAAATTGAGGGTTTGATTGATAAAATCGAATCCAATATCCAAGGCATTCGCGTGGACCTCGAACGCATCGCCGACTATAACGAAGTCCTCTTACAAAATAGGGAAGCCATCTTAGCTGCTCCTGGACCCTTCAAATACACAATGGATGGTCCTTTTTCAGCCAATCAAGTAGGCGAGAATGCGTTCATGAGTACGATCGTAATGCTCAATAGCAGCACGGATAAAGAAAAAGCCTTAGAGTTAATCCAGCTTACCAACTCCATGGACAGCTTATTTGCAGAATTCCTGCAAAAAAATCCTAATGCGGTGCAGATTTACTCCAATGCTGCCCTGGGGTCTAGCCGCATTTATCCAACTTTTGATGCCAAGAATATTGTGGATGCTAATGTGGACGTCACCAAGTTTAATTTTTTCTACGAAGCTGATTTGGCTCACAATCCTTCCAAGGGCACCGTATGGATTCCCGAGCCCTATGTGGATCCGGCTGGGAAGGGATGGATTTTTTCTCTGGTGCATCCCGTCTACGAGGGAGATGCTCTTTCCTCAGTACTCGGGGTAGATCTTACGATTGCCGATGCAATCGATACCTACTTGGATGAGGTAGACGGCTATTTCGTGTTGGTCAGCGGAAATGGAGATATCATTGGAGGCAAATCTGATGCGATTGAACTATTGGGAATGCCTTTGTTAAAAAACCACGTGTACCGAGAAACCATCCAGATGGATAATTTTAGAGGTGCAGATTTCAATCTATCGCGAAGCAAGAATGCGGAAGTTCGGCAGATGGCACAATCCATTTTGGTAGAAAAGAAAAATAGCTTTGACTTTGAACAGGATACCCGAATGGCGAGGGTCTTGGGCAAATCCTTCGCTTCCATCGACTGGTACCTGTTGGAAATCCAATTGCCCGATTAAGTTTTTCTATGAAATATACCTCCAATTTTAAGTTTTCCTTGGCGATGAGCGCCAGCCTCATCCTGCTCGTAGCCGTGGTAGGGATTAGCTTTTTTTGGGCGATTTATACCACAGAGGTGGAAGGAAGAAAAGACTTTTTAAGTCAGCAGACTGATTTGGCAGGACGGGGCATTGAAAACGAGTTGGAACGATTCGAAGAGGAATCTAAGATCTTCTTGGCTGAATTAGAGGAGCTGAGGAGCAAAGGAAGACAAGAGGAGACCGGTAAGATTTCCCGTAAAATGCTCACTTCTTTTCCAACGCTCGTAGACACGCTATGGATAGCTGATGCTGCGCAGCAGTCCATAAAAATGTACGTTTATACGCGTAGAAATGATTTTATTGAGCGACCTGTAACCAGGCTTCCAGAAAATCAGTCCATTTCTTATACGAAGATTCAGGGCAGGTCTGGCATCCAACTGTTGTTTTCTACCGACCTAAAGGGTTTTTCCCGGTATTATTTAGAAAATTTTTACCAATTCCCGGGTGGAGGTAACTTTCTTAGTCTCAAGGATAGCCTGGTTGACATTAGCTCAGCCAGCGTTCCCCATCTGATCAGTGTAGACGTCCTAGAGATGGACGCAATCAAAAAAGACATGTACCAAGGCGTAAAGGGGTTGTATCCTGTTTCTTGGAACCAAAAGGGGGGCCGGGTAAATGGCTTGTTGGCACAATATCCTTTTTCTTTTGGAGATGAAATTCATCATACAGGGTTGGTGATTGTTTTGCCTCTTGATGACCTGCGCACAGGGGTATACCAAACCTACTTTTTACTATTTGTGGGGATGATCATCATCCTGGTTGTTCTACTCTCTGTTTTTGTGATTACTGTCAAAAATTACCGAGAGTATAGCAGGAAAAGAGAGGAAAGCTTCGATGAGGTAAATGAACTCTTTGAACAGCAGAACATGCTACTTAAAGAATTAAAAGGCTTCGTATTCTTCCATAATTATAAGGGAGAGATTGTTAGAGCGAGTGATGAGGTAGAAGAGGTGTTGGGCTATTCAAAAAATCAATTTATTAAGGCATTTAACGATGTTTCAACCTTTCCGCTTGTACATCAAATTAGGAAGGCAATTCGGAAAGCCTACATAGAGAAAAAAGAATATATAGATCTAGAATACGATGTTTTTCGAAAAGACGGAAAACAAATACGGATCCGAATCTTTGAAAAAATCATTCAAAATAAACAAGGTCTTTTTGATATAGGACTGGGGATTTGTACAGACATCTCTGAATCTCACCAGGCGAAAATGACGATCATTGAAAATGAAAATCGACTTCTTAGGCTGATCAATAACCTTCCTGATGAAATTTTTATTTACAACAATGCGGGCAGAATTATGGATTTCCATTTTCAGCCGAAGGGGAATTACCTTAACCTAACGAAAGCAGAAATAGGCAAAAGCCTAGATGAAATTGTGCCCTGGGAACAAGTGCCAGAAGTAGAGGCAGCTTTCTCGGCTGCAAGGAGTTCAGGCAAGATTCAAACCGCCAACATATCCTGGACTGAAGCAGATTCGGATAAGAAGCTTTACTACGAAATGCGCTTTTTCCCGCTGGATGAGCAGCAAATGATCTCCATCTCCAAGGACATCACCAGCCAGAAAATCTGGGAAAGAGGCTTACTCGAAGCCATGCACGCGTCCGACCAGGCCAACAAATCCAAGTCCGAGTTCCTGGCTAATATGAGTCACGAGATCCGCACGCCACTCAACGGATTACTCGGCATTATTGACCTCTTGGAAAGCACGGAGCTCGATGAGTTGCAATTGCAATACCTTGAGATTGTCAAAAACTCAGGTAGCTCTCTACTGACAATCATTCGGGATATTTTGGATTACTCCAAGATCGAAGCTGGCAAAGTAGATATTCACTTGACAAACTTTTCACCGGTACAGGAGGTACAGGCTCAACTAGAGATTTTGGGTGCCCTAGCTCAAAAGAAGGACATTTTCCTACAGCTACAGGACGAGATAGGTCCGGAGCTTGTGGTGGAAGCAGACCGAGGAAAAATCAATCAAATTTTGCTCAATTTAATTGGCAATGCCCTCAAATTTACCCCAGAGGAAGGTAATATACTCGTTACGCTCACAAATGAGCCACTTACCGAAGAGCTGCTTATGCTACACTACAGCGTGAGCGATTCGGGAATAGGCATCTCACAGGAGAATATTTTACGTCTCACGCAACCCTTTTTTCAGGTAGAAAGCTCTACGACCCGATCCTACCAAGGAACTGGCTTGGGCTTGGCCATTGCCAAGAAGATGATAGAACTGTTAGGTGGAGAATTGGAGGTGATCAGCGAACCCGGACAAGGGGCGACTTTCCAGTTTTCTGTTTTAGCAAGGCGAATGCCGGGCTCGCTGATCACAAGTTGGAAGGACGAATCCTCCTTGGAGATGACGAGCGAGTTTGGGGAGAGCCATCCGCTCCGAATTTTGATAGCTGAGGACAACGAGATCAACCTACAACTCATGGGGCTCATGCTTCAGCAACTTGGTTTCTCTTATGAGGTGGTAAAAAATGGGAAAGAGGCTGTAGATAAAGTCAAGGAACAGGAGTTTGATCTAGTCTTTATGGACGTGCAGATGCCGGTGATGAATGGGTTGGAAGCCACTGAGCAGATTCGAAAATTGCCCCAAGGCAACCAGCTAATTCTCATTGGTCTTTCTGCGAATGCCTTTGAAGACGATTATGTGAAAGCCTTGGGAGCCGGTATGGACGATTACCTCACCAAGCCACTGCGCCTGGCTGTTCTGGCTGGAAAGTTGGACCAGTATTACCGGAAGTTGAAACTTCAGTCTCAGGGAGGTTAATTCTGTCAATGGACGACAGTCCACAGACTACTGCCGATTGAAATGAACCACAACCCTTATTTTCCTTGGTTGGTGGTGTGAATGCAGGTAATTATAAACGAAAAATCCCCTAGGAAGTAGAATTGCTTCCTAGGGGATTTTCACTTTTTTTTATGTACTAAATCCACTTTTTGAATACTTCCCGAAGAAATAAAGTGCTGAATCTAAAGTAGGTCTGCTGTGGACCATGGTCTGTTAGCCGTTGACCAAAAATTACAAGGCAGTCTCCAAGTTAAACCCTTCTAAGTAATCGGCCACTCGACGCACAAACATGCCTCCCAGCGAACCATCGACCACCCGGTGGTCATAGGAGTGAGACAAGAACATTTTGTGGCGTATGGCAATCACATCGCCTGTGGGAGTTTCCACAACGGCTGGCTTTTTAACAATCGCCCCTATGGCCAAAATTGCTACCTGCGGTTGAGGGATAATGGGAGTGCCCATGATATTGCCGAAGGAACCCACATTGGAAACGGTATAGGTGCCTCCTGAGACATCGTCTGCGGTGAGTTTGTTGTTCCTTGCCCGGTTGGCAAGGTCATTTACCTTTTTGGAAATGCCCACAATATTGAGTTGGTCAGCATGCTTGATCACCGGTACGATGAGGTTGCCCGAAGGCAGCGCAACGGCCATGCCGATGTTAATGTCTTTTTTCTTGATGATTCGCTCCCCGTCTACGGAGATGTTGATCATTGGAAAGTCGGAAATGGCTTTTGCTACTGCATCGATAAAGAAGGGAGTGAAGGTGATGCCTTCGCCATACTTGGCTTTGTAGGCCTCTTTATTTTTCTCTCTCCAAAGCACGATATTGGTCATGTCTGCCTCCACAAAAGAGGTGACGTGCGCCGAAATGCGTTTAGAATCCACCATTCGGGTAGCAATCATTTTGCGCATTCGGTCCATTTCGATGATTTCATCGCCTCCCGAAATACTTACGGATGCCTTAGGCTGGGAGATGGAAGGAACTGAGGTGGGAACGGTAGCTGTTTGCGATGAGGTAGAGGACTTTGCGGCAAGGTAGTCCAGCATATCCTGCTTCGTAACCCGGCCTTCTTTCCCCGTGCCTGCAATTTTGCCAAGTTCTGCTAGCGTGATCCCTTCCTCTTTGGCGATGCTTTTGACCAAAGGTGAATAAAAACGGCCTTCTTCAGTGCTGTTTTCCTGGACTGATTCTTCAGAAGATAAGACGGTAGCAGTATGCGCAGGTGCAGCTTTCAATACCTCTTGCTTGTCTGTACCCTTGCTCGCTATGGCTTTTGGCGCAGATGAAGAAGCATCGGCAGTTTCGATCAGCGCGATAGCAGCACCTACGGCAACCACTTCACCTTCTTTAGCTAGAATCTTTTTCAAAATACCTCCATGGGTGGCAGGCACTTCAGTATCCACTTTGTCTGTGGCTACTTCCAGCACCGATTCGTCAGCCTCGATCACATCTCCTTCTTTTTTTAGCCAGGTGAGGATCGTACCTTCTATGATACTCTCGCCCATCTTGGGCATCAGCATTTCTACACTTGCCATAGGAATTGGGATAATTTAATTGGGTTTAAATTCAAGATATAAAATTATATTTTATTGAACTGCTTCCCAAACCATCGTAATAAAATTTTATTTGTTTTCCTGATTGAAGCAAATTCTTAACAAATTCAAAACAGAAACGCCAGTTAATTGAATATTTAGCATTCGGTCTTGGGTCAGTTGCAGCATTCTGCTCTCCACCGCCCGAGGTCCAGCACAAGAGATCCAGACCGTTCCTACTGGTTTTCCTTCGGAACCACCGTCTGGACCGGCGATACCACTACTGGCTAATCCATAGTCGGCGCCAAACAACTTCCGAACACCTGTAGCCATGGCAACCACTGTCTCTTCACTCACGGCACCGTGTTGTTGCAAGGTGTCTTGGGGCACGCCAAGGATGCTTGTTTTGAAAGCGTTATGGTAAGGAACGACCGCTCCTTGAAAATAGGCGGAGCTGCCGGGTACCGTGGTGATCAGGTGGGAAACATATCCTCCAGAGCAACTTTCAGCTAAAGCTAAAGTTTTCCCTGCGTTCTTCAAAAGTTTACCAATGGCGGTTTCTAAGGTTTCGTCATCATAGCCATACACGTATTTCTCTATGAGTGGGAGCACTTCTTGGATTTGCTTGGCCACTTCCTCAGCGAGGAGTTCTTCTTGGCTGCCAAAGGCGGTGAGGCGGAGCTTGACATGGCCTAAGGAGGGGAGATAAGCAAGGCGGATATGGCTAGGGAGCGCATTTTCCCAGTTTTTGATCAAGTCCGCAAGCCATGATTCTCCTATGCCTGCAGTTTTGATGAGCTTGTGGTAGATCACGGGCAAGTCAACTACCTGAGGGAGCTTGGGAAGAACAAAGTCCTTCATGAGCTTTTTCATCTCATGAGGAACGCCGGGCATGGACATCCAGTAACATCCCTTTTGCTCAAACCACATGCCTGGAGCAGTCCCAACGGAATTGGGTACGTAGGTGCAGCAGGTGGGCAGGTGTCCCTGGAGGATATTGAGCGGTGTCATGGCCCTGCCTCGGCGGGCGAAATAAGAAGTGACGGCAGCCACAGCCTCTGGGACTTCGACAATTTCACAGCCAAAGTACTCTGCAAGCAGGGGCTTGGTGAGGTCGTCTTGTGTGGGGCCTAGGCCACCCGTGATGAGGATGAGGTGTGCACGCTTCGAAGCTTCTTCAAATGCGGCAAGGATATCCGTGCGGTTGTCACCGACGGTTGTTTTACGCACCACACGTACGCCTATTGCATCAAGCTCTTGGCTGATCCAATGGGAATTGGTGTCTACGATTTGCCCATAGAGGAGCTCGTCTCCGATGGCGATGATTTCTGCGTTTACAGTTGGCATGTTTGGATTATCTGACCTTGGCGGTGCGAAGAATACGAGAGAAAAGACCTGGAAAGAAGCGCTTTAGATAGACCGCGAGGGTTTCCTTCCCTCCGATATATACTTCCTCCCTTTTGTGTTGCATGGCGCGATACAGCTGCTCGGCACAGGCTTCGGGCGTCATGCCTTGGTCTTGTGCTTGATCCATTACGCCTAAAGGGCTACCATCGCCGGTGACCGCGTTGATGGATACTTGGGTGCGGATAAAGCCTGGGCAAATGAGCGTGACTGCGATGCCGTCTGTGTAATGCTCTGCACGAAGGGTATCAAAAAAGCCATGCAGGGCATGCTTGGAGCCGGCATAGGAGGAGCGGTAGGGGGAGGCAAACTTCCCGACAAGGGAGGTGACCACACCAAAGTGCCCTGTTTTTCTTTCTAGAAAATGCGGGAGAAGTGCCTTGGTGAGCGCCACGGTACCGAAGTAGTTGACTTCCATAAGTTTGCGGTCCACAGCCAAGCTCGTTTCTTTAATCAGGGAACGCTGGCTGATGCCGCCATTGTGGAGGAGGGCATCTACCTTCCCAAAGAAGGAGAGGGCTGTTGCTACCTTTTCTCTGAATGTCTCAGACTGAGTCAAGTCGAGGGCGAGGACGCAGACATTTTCGGGATGCGCACAGGCTTGTTTTACACGTTCGAGTGCCTCCACATTTCTGGCGGAAAGGATGAGTAAATGTCCTTCTTTCGCGTATTTTTTGGCTACAGCCTCCCCAATTCCGGAGGATGCGCCAGTGATCCATAGTACGGGTTTGGACATGGTTTATCTTTTTTCGTAGGACACAAAGGCAAAGGGGTACTCGTTTTTTTCGTCTGCAGGAAACTCCTCCCGCTCTGTTTCCTTCCAGACAAGGGGATCGATTTCGGGGAAAAATGTATCTCCTTCAGGGTAGGCGTCTACCTCGGTGATCTCGAGTTGATCGCAGAGGTGCATCGCTTCTTTATAAATCTGTCCTCCGCCGATGACGAATAATTTTTCGAGGTTGAGTTTGGTGCAAAAAATGATGGCTTCTTCTATGGAGTGAAAGACGTGGTGCCCTTCAGGCGTCTCAAAATCAGGATTTCGGGTAATGATTACGTAGGTCCGGTTTGCTAGCTTTCCCAAGGATTCATAGGTCTTGCGCCCCATGAGCATGTAATGCCCCGTAGTCATATTTTTGAAGCGTTTGAGGTCGGTGGACAATTTCCAGACAAGCTGGTTGTCTTTTCCAATCACCTGATTTTTTGCCTTTGCTACGAGTAGGGAGATTTTCATTAGCCTTGATTTAGAGTTGAATTTACCTGCTTTGTTTTGGAAAATGGTGAAATGAGCTAAAATCTCCTCTATCCATTTCCATCGGAAGCATGCTGTAGCAGGATAGCCGCCATATACTCCGCCTTAGGGATTTAAACCGCGAAGGAACTCTTCGATCGGCATTCGCTTTTTTCCTTCAAGCTGAAGCTGCAGCACGTTCAAGCTTCCCGTGCCACACTGGAAGCTGAGAAAGGTTTTGTAGTCAGAGCTCCATTCTCCAGTTGCCTTGCCCGGAAGATTTTCTTCGGAAGGAGCAGAAGCAAAGATTTTACAGGTTTTGCCTTGAAACGTTGTCCAGGCACCAGGGTAAGGGGAAAGGCCGCGTACTAGGTTGTGCACAACCTCGGAAGATACTTGCCAGTCGATCTGGCAAGTTTCCTTGAAAATTTTTGGTGCAGTACGTAGCGCCAAGCGCTCGTCTTGAGGCTGGGGATGTACTTCCCGGTTGGCAATGGCCCGAACGGTCTTGAGTACCAACTCAGCACCAAGTTGCCGTAGTTTTTCATAGACCATTCCCAAATCATCGCTGGATGCAAGGGTGATTTTTTCTTGGAAAAGGATGCTTCCTGTGTCGATCTCCTGCTTTAAAAAGAAGGTGGTAACTCCCGTTTCTGTTTCTCCATTGATCAGCGCCCAGTTGATAGGGGCTGCTCCACGGTAGTTGGGCAAGAGGGAGGCGTGTAGGTTGAAGGTACCAAGCGGAGGCATGTTCCACACGGCTTCGGGTAACATGCGAAAGGCCACCACAATCTGAAGGTCTGCAGCAAATGCTCGTAATTCCTGCTGGAAGTCTGGATCCTTGAGGTTGGTGGGCTGAAGAAGGGGTATTCCTAGGGTTTCGGCCGCTTGTTTGACAGGGGAGCCCTCAAGCTTTTGTCCACGGCCCTGCGGCTTGTCAGGTGCGGTGATGACGGCCACGACATTCCATCCGTCTGCCACCAATTTTTCCAAGGCGGGAACTGCAAACTCGGGCGTACCCATGTAAATAAGTCGTAAAGCGCGGTGGTCCATTGGAGAGGTAATCGGTTAGGTGTGTTTGGCTAGAGATCAATTTAGAAAAACAAGATTCGGTGAAGGTCAGGAGTTACCAAAGTGCCAAAATATAGACCAAAGGTGAATATTTCACTTGCTTCATGCTATTTTGCGGGGAGATCCTAACAAATTTAATCCAGTCCGTTGAACCTTTCCTATTTCATTGCCAAAAGAATCAGTTTTAAGCAGGCCGGCGGGTTTTCAGGAATCATCCACCGGATAGCTGTGGGGAGCCTCGCGGTAGGCTTGGCCGTCGCTTTGCTATCGATCATGGTGTTGGGGGGATTTCAAAGAACCGTTTCTGACCGTGTATACGGATTTACAGGACACTTTCAGGTTCAAAAATTCCAGATGAGTACGGCCTATGAGGAACTGCCCTTTTCCTTGAATGCCGAATTTTTAGAACAGGTGCCATCACTACCTTTCCTTACCAAGGTACAATCCTATGCACACAAGGCCGCTTTGCTGAAGGGAGCCGAAGAGGTCGAAGGTATTCTCCTCAAAGGGCTGGGGAAAGATATGGATTCGGTGGGCTTTGCCCAATACCTGGTGGAGGGAAGAATGCTTCATTTGCCGGATTCGGGTGTGAGCAACGAGGTGCTGCTCAGCAGGGTCTTGGCTAATAAGCTGCTTATCAAGGTCGGCGACAAGGTAACACTCTATTTTGTACAGCAGCCGCCCCGCTTTCGGCGTGTGGAGGTGGTGGGAATATTTGAAACCTACCTGGAAAATTTTGATGAAAATATGGTCATCGGGGAACTTCAGACCATTCGTAACCTAAACGGGTGGACCACAGATCAGGTGGGTGGATTGGAGCTTCACGTGGATGATCCAGCGAAGGCGGATGTTTATGCTGGACGCATTGAAGAAAAATTGGATTTTGATCTCAAGTTGAGCGACAGCAGGGAACGCTTTCTCGATATTTTTGACTGGCTCAAGCTACTCGACACCAACGTAGTGGTCTTTATTTCCTTGATTGGCTTTGTCGCAATATTCAATATGGGGGCGATTTTGTTTCTTTTGATCATGGAGCGCACCCAGATGATCGGTTTACTAAAAGCCATGGGTGCAAAAAACGCGCAAATACGCGCACTGTTTTTTTGGAATGGCGTCCACATCCTTGGCAAGGGTCTCCTTTTTGGCAATGCGATCGCTTTGGTGCTGGGAGGGCTGCAGTATTACCTTCACTTGATACCTTTAGACCCAGTGAGCTACTATATGAGTTATGTGCCAATCGATTGGAACTGGCCAATTTTTTTGCTGCTCAACCTTGGGGTGACAGTCCTTACCGCTGCAGTACTCTGGATTCCAGTAGGAGTTATTTCCAAAGTAGATCCAATCAAATCAATTCGATTTGACTGATTTCATTGGGGAGATGACCGATTTAATTTTCATCCAAATCACACCAAGCACGGCCTCTTTAAAGATCCCTGGGCTCATTTTTGATTGTCCTCGTGTACGGTCAGTAAAAATGATGGGTACTTCAACGAGTTTAAAGCCTAGTTTCCAGCTGGTAAACTTCATTTCAATCTGGAATGCATAGCCAATAAACTGAATGGCATCCAGGTCGATTCCTTCCAGCACAGAGCGGTGGTAGCACTTAAATCCTGCCGTGGCATCGTGAATGGGTAGTCCTGTGACCAAATTAACGTATTTGCTAGCAAAATAAGACATCAGCACCCGGCCCATAGGCCAGTTGACCACATTGACACCCGTGACGTAGCGAGAGCCTACCGCCAAGTCGTAGGTTCTGCTTTGCACTGCTTCGTAGAGGCGAATGAGGTCTTTGGGGTCGTGTGAAAAATCACAGTCCATCTCAAAAATAAAGTCGTAGTTTCTTTCGAGCGCCCAGCGAAACCCAGCGATATAAGCCGTTCCCAAACCTAGCTTTCCGGCCCTTTCCATCAGGTGCAAGCGGCCTTTGTAGGTGTTTTGGAGGGATTTGACTACCGTAGCCGTTCCGTCCGGTGACCCGTCGTCAATGATGAGGAGCTCAAAATTACCCTCCAGTTGCATTACCGTTTGTACCATGTCGCTGATGTTTTCCAGCTCATTATAGGTAGGGACGATGACGAGTTTTAGATAGGGCATGGTTGTTTCGATAATCAAAAATAACGTTTATAGTGGATTTTTGACCAAGTTGCTCTTCGAAAAAAAGGAAATGCTAGTTTTGCAGAAAAAAAATATGTCCCAGTACGTTGCAATTGCTAGTTACGTTTCCGTCGGAACGTTTGATGCCAACACCATTGATGAAGATGCGCTCCTTTCTGATGCACTAACTGAAATGGGCATTTCCCACCGGACAGTGGCTTGGTCAGATCCTGAGGTGGACTGGTCCGCATTTTCTCAGGTACTGATCAAATCTACCTGGGACTATTTCGATTACTATCCGGAATTTTTGCTTTGGCTAGACCGATTGGAAGCCCTAGGTATCCCCGTCCTGAATGAGGTGGCCACCTTGCGTTGGAATTCATCCAAAGATTATTTGATGGAGATTGAGTCCAAGGGCTTTCCATGTGTAGCTGGAAAGTTGCTTCCGAAAGGATCGCTTACGACATTGGATCACCTTTTCGAACTGGTACCTGCCGAGGAAATCGTTGTCAAGCCTTTGGTAAGTGGAGGGGCAAAGAATACACTCAAAATTTCCCGTACCGATGGGCCTTCCGTGTTAGAAAAGTTGCTGCAATGGGTTCAGGAAGAGGATTTTTTGGTGCAGCCTTACATCAAAGAAATCGTAGAGGAGGGGGAGTATTCCTTAATTTTTTTCAATGCCATCTTCTCACACGCAGTGCTCAAGTCGCCCGCTCCAGCTGATTTCCGAGTGCAGCATTATTTTGGAGGTACTATCCAAGAAATTGACCCATCCGCATCCTTGTTGGCTCCTGCCCAAGGCCTGGTGGATTGCTACGCCAAAAACACGCTCTATGCTCGGGTGGATGGTGTGCTCATCGATGGGGTCTTTCACTTGATGGAATTGGAATTGATCGAACCCTACCTCTTTTTGGGTTTTTCGGACAAGGCAATTCCTAATTACAAAGTAGCGTTGAAAAAGCGACTTTTGGGACCTATTTAGAACGAGCAATTTCGCCTAACCACCATAAAAGTGTTTTTTGTTTCACGCAGATTATAAGAGAAAATAACGCGGATTCTTTTAAATCAATCTATGATTAAATCTGCGGGTCTTTTCCGTGAAAATCTGCGTGAACCTTTTTTTTAACGCTGATTTAGAATCAGAAATAGGTTGATTAGATAAGTTTTGAAGTTCAAGTGAATGAGCTGTGGACCGTGGTCTGTCGTCTGTCGACGATTTCAAATCAAAGCACTCCTTTGGTGCTGGGGAGCTGATTTAAGTTTCTGGGGTCCCGTAGAACAGCCATTTTGATTGCTCTTGCCAAGCCTTTGAAGGCAGCTTCAATCTTGTGGTGTTCGTTTTCTCCTGTTAGCTTGATGTTCAGGTTGCATTTCGCTGCGTCAGAAAAGGACTTAAAGAAGTGGAAAAACATCTCCGTGGGCATGTCGCCTACTTTTTCTCGGTTGAAGCTGGCATCCCATACCAACCAAGGTCTACCTCCAAAGTCAAGCGCCACTTGTGCAAGTGCATCGTCCATGGGTAGCAAAAACCCATAGCGGCAAATACCCTTTTTGTCTCCAAGCGCCTTTGCGTACGCCTCACCCAAGGCTAGTGCCGTGTCTTCGATGGTGTGGTGCTCGTCAATGTGGAGGTCACCTTTCACCTGTATGCTTAGGTCAGTGCCCCCATGTTTGCCGAGCTGCTCGAGCATGTGGTCAAAAAAGTGAAGGCCCGTAGCGATGGAACAAGCACCTGTCCCATCCAAGTTGACCTGGATGTGGATGTCGGTCTCGGAGGTTTTTCTCCACACGGTGGCTTGCCGAGGTGGCAGGCTGAGAAAGGCATAGATCTCGTCCCAGTCTTGCGTGGAAAAGGTCGCCTCGGGCTGTGATTCACCAAAGAAAATGGATTTTGCACCTAGATTTTGTGCCAGCTGAATATCGGTTATGCGGTCTCCAATGACGAAGGAATTGGCTAAGTCATAATCTTCCGTAAAGTAGGCAGTAAGCATGCCTGTTCGAGGTTTTCGGGTAGGGGCCTGCTCGTGTTCAAAGCTTCGATCGATGTGGATGGCGGCAAAGTGAATGTTCTCCTGCTCAAGTGTTTTCAACATCTTGAACTGGGCAGGCCAAAAATCTTTTTCGGGAAACGAGTCTGTACCAAGGCCGTCTTGATTGCTCACCAAGACCAGCTTATAGTCACATTCTTCTGCGATTTTGCGCAGGTTGGAGATGGCTTTGGGGACAAACTCGAGTTTTTCTAGGCTGTCCACCTGAAAGTCAGTTGGGGGCTCTTTGATTATAGTGCCGTCGCGATCGATAAAAAGGACTTTCTTTTTCATGGCTTCCATCGGGTCAAGGTCTTTTGGGTAGGTAGTTGGTTTGATTTGATCAGGGCTGACACACGCGATCCAAGGCAGAAAGGAGCAATATGTTTTCTGCGTTTGTTCCCACGGTGATGCGCAGGCAACCGGCGCAATGTAGCACGGAAGAGCGGTTACGCACGATAACTTTCTCTCGGATCAGTGCTGCATAAACAGCTGAGGCGTCTTGCACCTGAACCAAGAGGAAGTTGGCCTCAGAAGGATGCACCTGGAGAACGTAGGATCGCTTTTCGAGTTCGGCTTGTAGGTAGCTTCGCTCTTCCAAAATCTGGTTGACAAACACCCTTACCTTTTCCTTGTTTTTGAGTGCAGCAAGGACGGTGTCCTGGGTCAGTCCGGAGATATTGTAGGGGGGCTTTATTTTGTTAAGCACTTGGATAAGCTCCTCGCTGCCAAATGCCATTCCTACCCGTAGGGAAGCCAATCCCCAGGCCTTGGAGAAGGTTTGGAGGATAAGCAAGTTGGGGAATCGGTCCAGGTCAGCAATTAAGCTTGGCTCGTCGCTAAAGTCGATATAGGCCTCGTCTACCACCACGATGCCGGAAAAGTTTTCCAGAAGGAAATGGATCTCGCTGCGAGTTACCTTGTTACCTGAGGGGTTGTTTGGGGAGCAGATAAACAAGAGTTTGGATTGTGCATCCGCGGCAGCAAGGATCCTGTCGGGTTGAAGTTGAAAAGTGGGCGTTAGCGGTATATTCCGGATAGCTACCTCGTTGATGGCGGCGCTCACGGCGTACATGCCATAGGTGGGGGGGAGTAGCAGCACGTTGTCCTTGCCAGGGTTGCAAAGTGCTCGGTACAGGAGGTCAATGGCTTCGTCCGAACCGTTGCCTAAAAATACTTGGCTATGGCGGCAGTCCTTGATCTGTGCGATTTCCTTCTTGAGCGTCGTTTGGTAGGGATCAGGGTAGCGGTTATGGTCCTCGGTGGTGATGGAACCGAATGGATTTTCGTTGGCATCCAAAAACACCCCCTCTTTGCCGCTGTATTCGTCCCGTGCGGAGGTGTAAGGCTGTAAAGTAGCCAGGTGGGGCCGGAGTAGTCGGGCTAGGTCAAAGCTCATATCTTATCCTCTTTCAAGTAGTTGAGGCGGATACTGACAGCCAGTTTGTGGGCGTCCAACTGTTCGTTTGCAGCCATAATCTCCACGCTAGGGCCTAGGGCTTGTAGCCCCTGAGGGCTGATTTTTTGATAGGTGATTTTTTTCACAAAACTATCCAAGGAAACGCCACTGTAGTTTCGGGCATAGCCATAGGTCGGTAGGGTGTGGTTGGTGCCAGAGGCGTAGTCTCCAGCTGCTTCTGGCGTGAAATTACCGATGAATACCGATCCCGCATTGTAGATCTGCTGAAGAACCTCTTCTTCCTCGGCTATGGCTAGAATCAAGTGTTCAGGGGCATAGCCATTGATTAAGGCTAGAGCGCTTGCTCGATCTTCCATCACAACAGTACAAGAGTGTTGAAGTGCTTTGTAGGCGATCTCCTTTCTTGGTAGGGTTTCTAATTGCAGGTTGAGTTCATGGAGTACCTGGGCGGCTAGTTTTTCCGAAGGAGTCACCAGCACTACTTGGGAGTCTACGCCATGTTCTGCTTGGGAGAGTAAGTCTGCCGCTACAAAGGCGGGGATTGCCGTATCGTCTGCATACACGAGCACCTCAGAGGGTCCTGCAGGCATATCGATGGCTACGCCGTATCTGGTGGCGAGCTGCTTGGCGGCGGTGACGTATTGATTACCAGGTCCAAAGATCTTGTCTACTTTGGGTACAGACTCTGTTCCAAAGGTCATGGCTGCTATGGCTTGGGCACCGCCAACTTTCACTATTTTGCTGATGCCCACCAAGTCGGCGGCATACAAGATGGCTGGATGCACCTGACCCTTGCTATTGCTGGGGGTGCAGAGGACAACTTCACTGCAGCCTGCAAGTTGGGCGGGAATGCCTAGCATGAGTACCGTGCTGAATAGGGGGGCAGTACCTCCCGGAATGTACAATCCCACGCGTTGGATGGGCACGCTTTTTCGGCTGCAGGTCACGCCGGGCATGACTTCAACGATTAGCTCGGGCGAGGCCTGGGCGGCATGGAAGGTTTCTATATTGGCTTTGGCAATACCGATAGCCTTTTTCAATTCCTTGCTTACCAGCGCCTTTGCAGCCTTGATTTCTTCGGAGGTTACGAGTAGGGAAGTAAGTGTAACATGGTCAAATTCCTCAGCAAACTTTCGTAATGCCTTGTCTCCACTGCGGGCTACCTTTTCAAGGATAGGCTTGACAATCTTGTTGATTAATTTGGTTTGTTGCGCTGGGCGTGCCAGGTGCTTGGTCCACTTTTCCGTACTTGGGTTGATGAGAAGTTTCATGGGCGTAAGGTGTAGGTGGAAAGTTAAAGAACCATTTTTTCTATGGGTACAACTAGGATTCCCTCTGCACCTGCGGCACGTAGTTCGTCCATATTTTCCCAAAATTGATCTTCACTCAGCACCGAATGCACTGAGGACCAACCTTCTTCTGCTAGAGGAAGGATGGTAGGGCTTCGCATGCCTGGCATGAGGGCGATGATTTTGGGTAAGGCAGCATTGGGAACGTTCATGAGCACGTATTTACTGCTTTTGCCAGCCTGTACGGCATTGATGCGAAAGAGCAACTTTTCTACGATGCTTTTTTTCCAATCGCTAAGCCCTGGGTTGGAAATCAAGACCGCTTCAGAGGTAAAGATTTGCTCCACCTCCTTGAGGCCATTCATAAGGAGTGTGGATCCTGAGCTGACGATGTCACAGATGCCTTCGGCAAGTCCGATACTTGGGGCAATTTCCACCGAGCCAGAGATTTCGTGGATTTCAGCTTTGATATGTTGGGTTTTCAGGAAGGATGCGAGCACCTTGGGGTAGGAGGTGGCGATGCTCTTTCCTTCAAAATAGGCAAGCCCTTCGTAGGGAATTCCTTTTGGTATTGCTAGGGAGAGTCGGCATTTGGAGAAGCCTAGTTTTTTGAGGGTTTCCACGTCTTTCCCTTTTTCAACAACTTCATTTTGGCCTACAATGCCTAGATCAGCTACCCCATCGGCAACGTAACCAGGGATGTCGTCATCACGAAGAAATAGAAATTCTACGGGGAAGTTGGTGGAGGTAGACTTGAGTTTGCCTGTACCGTTGTGAAATTTGATGCCACATTCCTTGATCAAGCTGAGGGAATCATCGGAAAGTCGGCCACTCTTTTGAACGGCAATACGGATAATCTGTTCCATAGGGACTAAATTCTTGTGAATCGAGGGAATTGAAAGGGAATGGAGGCCAAAAGCGAGATTGTGCCTCAGGGGGATGGTTTCCTAGCAGCAGGAATGATGGAAACAATGCAGCAGATGGATCGGCTGGGCATTGGCAGAAAAAGTGTGCGTAAGCGCTAGGGTTTCCATTTCAAGATCAAAGATAGGGGTTGGATGGGAAAATCCAAGAAGCAAGAGACAAGAGCCAAGAAGCTATAGAGAGGAGCCGAGAAGCAAGTGGGTTAAGTCTCGTTTCTTGATTCTCGCATCTAGCTTCTACTTTTCAAACTCCATACTCACCGAATTGATGCAATACCGAATACCACCTTTATCGGCTGGTCCATCGGGAAAGCGGTGCCCGAGGTGTCCCCCACAGGCTGCACACAGGATTTCTTCACGGATCATTAGGTGGCTGTAGTCCATGTGAACCTCTATGGCCTCTGGCATTATAGGATGAGTAAAGCTCGGCCATCCGCAGCCGCTGTCGTATTTGAAGTCGGAGTGGAAAATAGGGTTGCCGCAACCCTTGCAGGAATAAATACCCGTTTCCTTATTTAGGGTGTAAGCGCCTGTGAAGGGCCTCTCGGTTCCTTTTTGACGCAATACTTGGAAGGAGGCAGGATCCAGCTGCTCCTGCCATTCTTGCTCGGTTTTTTGGATGGGGTAGGATTTAGACATAAGTATCAAGAGATTAGAGCCAAGAAGCGAGAGCCGATATACAAGATACAAGATACAAGAGGCAAGAACCGAGAGTTGAGAAAAATCCAATTTTTGAAAAAGTTGAATTTCAGCAGGCTTTAATGTCTAATTTCTTGATTCTAATTTCTTGGCTCTTGTTTCTTTGATAAAACCTCTCCACCCAAGCAAAAGTTTAGCTCTCCACGTGATTTTCTATCCAATCCGGAGCAGAATTGATGTGTTGGCGGAGAAGGAGGTTGAGTTGGCCGACATGGTGCTGCACGTGGCGAAGGTTGTAGAGGAGGATTTCAACCAGGGAGTAATCCATCGTTTTGGATTCGTTTATCCAGCGTTGGGAGGCAAGCGGCTCATCCAAACCCAAAATTAGCGTTTGGGCCTTTTGCCGACAGGTAGATAGGTAGTCCAACAGGTCCTCTTGACTATAAATTACCACATCAGGAGCATCGTCAAACTCTGAATAGGAAAAATTGGGAGGCTGAGTGAATCCCACCGGGTCAATGCTGAGGTAATAATCCAGGAAAAATAGGGTATGGTAGGCTTGGAAAGAAAAGACGCCCTTTTCTTCCCAAACTCCTCGAGGGCAGGTTTGTATGCTTTCTTCCAGCATGTCTATCGCAGCTCCAAATTGGCTCCAGAGGGATTGGTTGAGGTTTTGTTGCGACATAGGGGTAAGAAAGTATCAAGCAGCTAGTAGCAAGTATCAAGAATGTTGTACTAAGAACCAGGTACCAAGTACCAGGTATGGCGTTCGGGTAATTGGAGGTTTCAATTCAACAATCGGCGTTCGGCGTTCGACATTTTCAATCCCGTATTTCGTATTTCGTACCTCGTACCTGGTACCTTGTACTATTTTCTCGGAGTCAATTTCAGCGTTCCCTTTGCGTCCTCCAAAATTTGTTCCTTGTTCATCAACTGAGGACGGTACTTGCCTTCAACATACAATTCTTTTTGGTCGGCGTAGTGTTTGCTAAAGCGATTGCCACTGTTGCCAGTAGGTAATACGGATATGGATCCATCCACATCGGCAAAGTCCAAGATGATGCGCATGGCAGGGCCAGAAGTCACCTTGTAGTTGCCCGTTCCGTTGAGGTCAAAGGCCAATTTATTCACAGCCTCCTCGTTGGCCTCCACGGCGGCCGTCCGTACGTTGAAGAGTTTATCCAAGGGCTTTTGAGAACCCAAAGGGTGGGGATGTTCTACGGTAATTGATTTTTCCCATTCCCAATCATCCGTGTCGTCACCCAGCTGCTTGCTGAGTTCTTCCAGACTAAGTGTCAAGGCTTCTGCAATCACCTGCGCCTTCGTTTCTTTGGTAGGGGTATTTTTCTTATCCCACCACTTGTTTTCTTCTTGCTCAAGAAAATGCGCCGTGCTGCCAATCATGATGAAGGTTTGTAGGTAGCTTTCAAAACCCTCTTTCCCGAGTTCATCCTCCATGGCCAGGCGCAACGTATGGTATAGCCATTTGTAGTACAGGGTAGGTGAAGATTCATTTAGCTTGTGGGTACCTTCCCAGTTCCCCAAGTCGGCTAAGATGTCCTCGTATTTTTCATACTTGGTTTTGTCTACTTGAGAAATGAGGTAGTCAGCATTTTTTGGAGATACCTCGTTGACGGTTTCCAACTGCAGTTCTTGAATGGATTCCTGGTCCCAATCATTTTTGGCGGTAATGGTCTTGGCGATGCGGTCCCAACGCTCCCCTGGGTAGTAATAACCCGGGAAGAAAATGCCACTTCGGGTACTGTCGGGTTGGTTGTTTGCAGAGGCAACAAAGCCAGAAGCAGGGTTGACGCTTTGCGGGTTTTCGCTAAATGGGTACCATCCAAGGGGCTGGGAGGCAGGATCAGACCCGTCTGCAATAATAGTTGGCTGCACTGCTGGACCTCGTATTGGTAGCTTGGCAGCAGCCCACCAGGCAATATTGCCGAGGCTATCGCCGTACATGATGTTGAGTCCTGGCGCGTGGATCAGGGCAGCGGCATCGGCCACCCCTTGCATGTCAGCGGCATGGTTGATTTTGTAAACAGCTTCCAAGGCCCGGTTAGGCTCCAATAGGAACACCCACCAAGAGGACACGGGGTTTGAAGTGAGGGCAGCGATTTCTTTCACCACGGGATTAAGAATGGGGCCATGGAGTGTTTCTCTGACCACATAGCCAATCGGTTCTTGACCTTTTACATTGATAATCTCTGTACGGGAGGTGATTGGGTAGATGCTGTCACCTACAAGGATCTCGTTCGGGTTGGAGGGATTTAATTTCTCTTCAAAAAAGTCTTGGTCGTCATTTTCAAACATGGTTAATCCTACGCTGTGGTGCCTAGAGTGGCCGACAAGGCCAAAGGGAATGCCTGCCAGGTGGTTGCCATAGAAGCTGTATCCTGGGTATTCAATATGAGCCTCAAACCAAACAGAAGGGGAAGAGAAACCAATGTGTGTATCGTTGTTGAAGAGGACTTTACCCGATTTGGTCTTGCTTCCAGAGATGACCCAGGCATTGGAGCCTTCTAGGAGTGGTGTCGGCAATTTTTCCAATAAGGCAGTCAATGTTGATTTCACTGCCGTTTCAGTAGAACCAACAGAGTCGGGGTAGTTAACCGGGATGACGTGGTGGGAAGGGAGGGTTTGAATAGCAAGAGAGGCTAGATGGCTGGGGCCCCAGCTTCGTGCAATCTTGGTGACCAAGGGATCGGTCTTTAGGGCCATGCCAAAGGTAAAAGACATATAGCCCAGTATAGAATGCATGTCGTCCAATGTATAGGGGCGTGGTTTTGCGCCGAGGAGCATGTACTCAACTGGAAGTTTTCCTTGCTCAATGAATTGGTTGACTCCTGCGATATACGCTTCGGCTGCGCTTTTCCAAGGGCTATCTCCTTTTGCTACGAAGGCTTTGCTACTTTCTTTCGCATGCTTTGGAATGCCTAGCGTATGAAAAAACTGGTCGATTTCCAATACGTCTGGTCCCAGGAGTTCGGCCAAGGTGCCAGAACCCACACGTCGCATCATTTCTAACTGAAACAAACGTTCCTGTGCGTGCACATAGCCCAGCGCTTGGTAGGCGTCCACTTCGTTTTGGGCATAGATATGTGGGACTCCATAAGTGTCGAAGTGAATGTCAACCTCTTCCTGTAGGCCAGATAGTTTGACGTCTCCGTCGTACTGTGGACTATTCCAAAAAATAAAGCCGAGCAGGCCTACTACAGCCAGAAGCACTAGGATACCAAGAATGGTGAAGATCTTTTTCATGGGATGGGTGATGAGGAAGGGTAGAAATTTAGTAGAAAAAATTGGGATGAGGGGGGATTTTTAGGTTTTCGGAACAGATTCTTCTTCAATGGCTTGCAACAAGATGCGACAGGCTTCTCGAATTTCGGTTTCAGTGATGATTAGGGGGGGCGCCAGGCGCATGCTGTCGTCACAAAACAAAAACCAGTCGGTTATGACCCCTAAGCCTATTGCCCGATCGATGATGGGTTTGAGGACAGCAAAGGAGGCAAACTCCACGGCCATCATCAGCCCCTTATTTCGGATGGCTTTGATACTGGGGTGTACCAAGAGGGACTTGAAAAGGGCGGCTTTGGCTTCCACCTGCTCAATGAGTTTCTCTTCCTGCAGGATGCGTATGGTTGCCAAAGAGGCCGCGGCGGAAACGGGATGTCCCCCAAACGTGGTGATATGGCCTAGTAGGGGATTATTGGTAAACACCCCCATGAGGGCCTTGCTTGCAATAAAAGCACCTATGGGCATGCCTCCTCCCATTCCTTTGGCGCAGACCAGCACGTCAGGTACGATTCCCATCGGTTCGAAGGCCCAAAACGTTCCCGTTCTCCCAAAGCCTGCCTGGATTTCGTCTAGGATCAGTAGGGTGCCGGTTTGGTCGCATCGGCTTCGAAGGGCTTGGAAATATTCCTTGCAGGCAACCCGTATTCCGGCTTCGCCTTGGATGGTTTCGATGATGACAGCTGCGGTATCGGTTGTAATTTTCCCCAAATCCGAAAAGCTACCGTAAAAGATCTGGGAAATCCCTGGAAGAAGGGGACGGTAGGCACGTTTAAATAGTTCGTTGCCTCCAATGCTCAAAGCGCCTTGACTGCTGCCATGGTAGGCATCGGTGCAGGAAATGAATTCCCGACGGTTGGTGTAACGCTTGGCGAGTTTGAGTGCGCCTTCGATGGCTTCCGAGCCGCTATTGACTAGGTAGACGTTGTCTAGTGGAGCTGGTAGCGTGTCCACCAAGGCTTTGGCCAAGGCAGTTTGTGGGGTTTGTATGTATTCACCATACACCATTAGGTGGAGGTACTGGTCTACCTGTCGGTGGATGGCATCCACGACTTTGGGGTGGCGGTGGCCTACATTGCTCACGCCAATGCCCGAGATGAGGTCCATATAACGCTTACCCTGGGGTCCGTAGAGGTAGATTCCCTCAGCTTTTTCTACCTCGATGGCTAAGGGAAAGTCAGTGGTTTGGGCCAAATGGGTCAAAAATAGTTGCCGGCTATTCATAATTTGAATCTAGGTCAAAAACTTGAAAACCGGTAGAATATCCCTAGTGGCAGCTTTTTGCCTTGCGTTTCTTCCAAGTATACTTCACCATGCTCGGCATTTTGCACATTTCCAAAGTTGGATTGGATCAAGTTGGCTGCGATAATGGAGGAAAAACTCAGCGAGTACATGTTGAGCAGTAGCAAGTGGTGGGTAGGGTCAAGGATTTCCTTGCAGGTTTTGAGAAGGTCATTGATTTGTTCCTCAAGGATCCATTTTTCCCCTTCTGGGCCCCTCCCGTAAGCTGGAGGATCGAGGATGATGGCCTGGTAGGTATTACCTCTACGCGCTTCGCGCTTGATAAATTTCATGGCATCATCCACAATCCACCGGATATCGGTCAAGCCGGAGGACTCCATATTGTGTTTGGTCCAGGTGACCACTTGCTTGACGGAGTCGAGATGAGATACCTCTGCACCCGCAGCGCGAGCGGCGATACTTGCTGCGCCGGTATAGCCGAATAGGTTGAGTACCTTGGGTTTGGGTGTAGGAAAAGCCTTTAGCTTACGGTACAAATAGTCCCAGTTCACTGCTTGCTCAGGGAATACGCCAATGTGTTTGAATGAGGTTTGGGAGAGGTTGAGCAGCATGCGCAGGCCATCCGCATTTTCGTAGGGCAGCTGCCAATGGTCGGGCATGGCCTTCAGCTGCTGCCATTGTCCTTTTTCAGGGTTATTTTTTTCCTTGGCAAAATGCGCATCTGCCAATTTTCTCCATTCCGACTCAGGTAGGGTCTTGTCCCAAATGGCCTGTGGCTCGGGTCGGCTAAGAATGAATTTTCCAAAACGTTCAAGTTTTTCGAATCCACCCGTGTCAATCAATTCGTAGTCTTTCCAGGGGCCGGGGCAAAGGGATAGGATCATGTCTTTCATTGAGGCAAAACTAACGAATTTCGTTGGCTCTGAGGTAGGAAAAGGGGAAGGGTTGGTGCAGGATTAGTTGATCAGAACCTTTTCCAGCACTTCAGTGCTATAATCCCAAAGTTCCTGGCTGAGTTGGCCATCTTGTGCTAGTAACGAAGGGGAGGAAGGCTTTTGTTTGACGTAGTAGGCTCCAGTCTTGAGGGTAGCTGGAGGAGCGCTACCAAGCATGATGTTATTGGCCGCTCCTGCCTTTGGGGAAATGAAAAACAGCTTGGTAAAGGCAATTAGTCCCTTAGCCCAAGGAGCGGTTTCGGAACCAAAAGAGGTACGAACAGCCCCAGGGTGTAAGGAATAAGCAGTTAAACCATCAGTTGCGTATCTTTTATTTATTTCCTTTGTAAACAAGAGGTTGTAAAGTTTTACTTTGGCGTAGGAAGCAACGGTATTTGATTTTTTGAGGGAGAAGTCTTTTCTCGGATCTCTGGCAATGCGATGCGCCTCGGAACTTACTTGGATGACCCGTGCTCGGCCCTTTATTAAGGCGGGTAAAAGTTCTTTAAACAGGCAGAAGTGCCCCAGGTGGTTGGTTGCAAAGGTAAGATCTAATCCTTCACTGCTTGTTTTTCCTTGTGGATACATGCCACCAGCGTTGTTAATCAGCACTTGGATGTCATCGCATTGGCTTAGAATGGCCGCAGCACCTTTTTTGACCTGAGCCATCACGCTGAGGTCCATCGGAATGAGTACGATTTTTTCTTTCTGGGGGAGGTGCTGGATCAGCTTTTCTGCTTTTTGAAGGTTTCTTACCGGAAGGAATACCCGATCAAAGCTGGGAAGCAAAGCGTTGAGGGTTTCCCATCCGATTCCGGAGGTGCTTCCCGTAAGTATAAGATTCATAGCAAGTCGTTTGATGCGTACACAAATGAAGGTATTTGGCTGTCAGGAAACTAGAAAACAGAAGAAAAGGGGTAGCAATGAGTCTGGTATTTTTCTTTATTTTTGAGGGATTATGGTACTGCAGTTTCTGCGGTTCGACCTGCTTATCGCTTACCCCCTTTGTTTCGCTCATGTCGCAGAAATTTATAGACATAGAAAAAGCCATTGCTCTCAAAAATCCAGCCCTGCTGAAGTGGATGCCTGGTTTTTTGCTTCGGTACATAAAACGGGTGACCCATGAAGAATGGCTCAACTCGGTGCTAAACAAACACCTTAGCAAAACTGGATTGGAGTTTACGGAGGCACTTGTGCACGAGTTTGAGATGGACGTAACCTTGACCGGTGCTGAGCATATCCCAGCAACTGGGGGCGTCATTCTGGCGTCAAATCACCCCTTAGGTGGCATGGATGGCATCGCATTCCTACATGCCATAGGCAAAATCCGACCCGATGTGCGGCTGCTCGTCAATGACCTACTGATGACCTTCAATAACTTTTCACCCCTCTTTGTCCCAGTCAATAAGCATGGAAAGAATTCTATCGAGGCCAATAGAAAGATTGAAGAAGTGTACGAACAGGGCTATGCAGTTTTAATTTTTCCGGCAGGAATGGTCTCCCGAAAGCAAGAAGGGGGGATCAAAGACCTCCTTTGGAGAAAAAGCTTCATTTCTAAAGCCGTAAAAAATAAGCTCGACATCGTTCCATGCCATATTTCAGGTAGGAATTCCCCATTTTTTTACAATCTTGCCAACTTTAGGAAGAAAGTAGGCCTGAAAGCAAATCTCGAGATGTTTTGGTTGGTGGACGAAATGTACCACCAGCGTAAAGGCAAAATCGACATCAAACTTGGAAAGCCAGTCTCTTATACCCATTTTGAAACAAGTGAAACCGACGCCCATTGGGCCGATTACATGAAAGCAAAAGTCTATGAACTTGGAACGCCAAATGCCTAAGGTAATGGACCTTATTGCTCCTGTTGACCGTGCGCTGTTGAAGGCAGAACTTACCCCGGAGCGCTTTCTTAGGTACGCCAATAATGGGGACAACCTGATCTATCTCGTCAATTACCACAACGCACCCAACGTCCTTAGGGAGATAGGAAGGCTTCGCGAACTGACCTTTAGGGCAGCCGGGGGGGGGACAGGTAATGAAATGGATCTTGACGACAATGATACCTGTGCTACCTGCTACCAGCAGCTCATCACCTGGAACGAGGCCGACGAGGAGATTGTGGCTGGATACCGTTTGATTCGTTGCCAAGATGCGCTAGAGCCTGATGGATCGATTCGTCTTTCAACGTCACATTTGTTTGACTTTTCCCAGCGCTTTATGGAGTACTACCTCCCATTTACCCTGGAGCTGGGTCGGTCTTTCGTTCAGCCCAACTACCAGCCCAGCTTGGACAACCGCAAGGGGATGTTTAGCCTAGACAATTTGTGGGACGGCCTAGGAGCGGTTGTTTTGCTCAATCCGCAGATTAAGTATCTTTTTGGAAAAGTCACCATGTACCCACACTATTCCAGAGAAGGAAGGGACTTGTTGCTCTATTTTATGAATCATTACTTTCCTGATAATCAGGAGCTAGTACGACCTAAAAAGGAGTTATGCTTGAGCTATGAAACTGACATCCTTTCCCAGACCAATCCCTTCGTAGGGCTAGACTACAAGGAGGGCTATAAGGTACTCAATGGGAAGATTCGGGCATTGGGCGAAAACATTCCTCCACTCATCAATGCCTACATGAACCTGTCGCCAAGCATGAAAAATTTCGGAACGGCACTCAATGACGAGTTTGGAGAAGTTGAGGAAACAGGAATCTTGCTTACCCTCGATGACATCTACGAGAGCAAGAAGCACCGACACATGGATACATTTGCCCGTGACAGTACCTATGGCCACCGTGGCCACTGATCCTAAGGAGACACTGTTGGTGGGGGCTACCGATAACCCTGAGCGTTACGCCTATCTCGCCGCAGCCCGTTTGCAGGAAAAGGGATTCCCATTTGTACCCATCGGGATCAAAAAAGGAAGCGTCTTGGGAGTTGCTATAGTTGACCTCCATTCAAAGCCCCTGCTAGAAAACATTCATACCATCACCCTGTATGTAGGGCCCGCCAACCAAGCAGAATGGATTGACTACCTGCTAAGCTTGCATCCAAAGCGACTGATCTTTAACCCAGGCACCGAAAATCCAGACTTTTTTTTAAAAGCCAAAAAGCAGGGCATTGACGCGGTTGAGGCCTGTACCTTGGTGATGTTGACTACAGGTCAATTTTGAGTTTTTCCTTTCAAAAAGGCATCCATGTACAGGATATGCGGTAGGGAGATCAAGGAAATCAAGATAAAAAAGAGTAGGTAAAGCTCGCTGCTGTCAAGAAATTCCAACCCTAGAAACAACAGCAGCCCAATCCCCAACAAACTTATCCCCGAGAAGGGCAGTAGCTGCTTTCCAAATTTGACCGGAGAATCAAAGGCCGGGATAGTTTTCAGATAAGCGTACTCCGCCAACATGCTTGGCAGTGCGTGCCAAAAGCCGAAATACACAATAAAGCTGATTAGCAATGGACTAAAAAAGAGCAGTGGAGACAAGAGTAGGTAGTCAACTGCATCTTCCCATCGCAGCGAATCTCCTTTCAGGTGCTGCGTGAGTAGCGTAGCACCCAGGAGAAGCCCTAGGATAGTCAAGCGTTGTGGAGCACTGATATCCACTGTGGTAATGGGTTGGAGTATCTCTAGCGTTTGTTGCCAGTTGCCAAAAAGGATCACTGCCAAGAAGAAAGACCCCTTGCACACAAAAAGAAGCCCATCTAGCCTGGCATGCTGCGGTCGCCCAATGAAGTGGGACTGTCCAAAATGATAGGCCGACATGCCCAAAAAAGCCAGCAGCGCGGCAAAGGGGAAAAGCCACCAAATCAGCCCATAGGCGAGCATAACTAGCAGGTAGCGAATGATAAATCGGATAAGGCCGGCTTGGCCAATCTTCGGATTGTGGATGAGGTGGTCAATCCCGCCATGTGGTATCCCAACAAGGACCAAAAGCAGTCCAAAAATGACATACTGTACTTCTTGGGGAATACTTGGAAATAGGAGGAATACAAGGGCAATACCAAGTCCTAGGCCTTTGGCATAATGCTCAATGCGTGCCATAACGCATCAGGCCTTTGATAAAAATACCATATCTCAGGCCCGCCAGTAGCTTCAATTCTTCCTTAAAAGAAGTCTTTTCTGACAAGAAACGGAAAACCACATCTGGAGAAGCACTTGAGAATAGATTCAAAAAGAGAGCAGGAAGTTGCTTGGGCCAGCGATGGGCAATGGTTAGAAGGATATTGTCGTAAAATACAAAGCGTGATTTTCTAGGGAAAAGCAGTGCTTGGTGATCGCCTTGTTCGAGTTGAGCGACCAACTTGGAGCAGTTTTCTTGGATCTGAGCAAAAGTATACCCAGTGGATGGCTTGGTCCATCCTGCTGCTGTTCCGATGGGAATGTGACCTGCGCCAGTGGAAAGAAAGGCCTGCCGCGTAGTCATGGGAATTTTGCCGACTTCTTGGAATTGAATCTCGTAAGCAATGGGGCCAAATTTCTGATGCAGGTAGGTGGTGAGACTAGTCATCAGGTCCACTTCCTCACGAGTTTCGGTGGTGTAGGTAGTGTATTCGACCAGGGCCTCTTGGGTAGAAAAGGGAAGCGTATAGATGAAATCAAAGCCCGTTGAAGAGCTAGTTTCAAAGTCCATGAGCCCCAAATGGTTGGGGTCAAAAAGCGGGGTTTCACTTTTAACTCGTAGTCCGATAAATACCTGATTCATAATAGGTTCTGTACCTGTAGCTGCTGCTACGCGAGAATCAAATACAAGAGTGCTGCTGAAGGTGCCAGCATCTTTAGTTTCCACTAGGCTGGTGCTAGAAGTGCTTCGGACCTGGAGCACTTCGTCCTTTAAAAAATGAACATTGGGAAACTGCTTAATTTTTTCAAGCACGTGTGCGTAGAAGTCGTGCGAGTTGAGGTGGTAATAGGCAAGCCGACCAAAGGGTTGGGTGATTTCTTTTTCGGCATCCTTCAGGTAGAAGGAGCTCCAGGAAAAGTGGGCAGCTTTGGGATGTATGGGAAGGGCTTCGGTGCTCCAGTAGCACCAGGTTTTGTTGGGGATTTCTCCCTCGGTAGGATCTATGATGAGAATGCTAGCATCCTTGAGACTACTTTCTAGTAGGTGATAAACCAGGCTTAATCCGGCGCAACCTCCTCCTGCTAGTATGTAGTCATAGTTTTTCATAGAAAAAAAAAGGCTGCCTGCGCGGGTGCACAGGCAGCACTTTTAATGAATATTATTTTTTGTTGCTTTCAGCAACTGCTACTGAGTAAATTACCAAACCAAAACCGATTTTGTTGATTGCATCGGCAAGGTTGTAAATCAAATCGATAGATTTTGGATCTATAACAGGAGCAAGTAGATTACCCGGTAATGCCATGTAACCTATTGGATAGATTGCCCATCCCAAAGTGATGAAAATCTTCAAAAGGAACATCGCTCTACCTAGCGCTGGGCTGTTAGAACTTTTTGCCAATTTGGCGACGTCTCCTGCAAACACTTCATACACGATGTACAAGTAACCCAAAGTAGACAAAACACCCCAAAGAATGTTTCCACCATCTCTGTAGAAAGCTTCTCCGATGTAACCTGTTACCAACATCACAATAGAAGCAAGGATCAACTTGAATAGAGTAGAACCTTTAGCTCCAAAAGGCTTGGTAAGCAAATAAAACTCCACGCACATCAACGGTACAGTCAAGGTCCAGTCTACATAACGGAAAGCCGTTGGGCTTTGACCTGTTTGTAGGTAAAAATCTCTCATGTAATAGTAGTGTACTGCGGCGATACCCGTGATAAGTGCGGATACCAAAAGAGAAAGTTTCCACTTTCCTTCAACTGAGCTTCTTTCTGCGAAGAAGAATACTGAGGAAGCGAACATTGCCATGTATCCAATGAAGAAGGTAATGGCTACAGGGTCTGAATTGATGAGCTTGTCTAGTCCGACAATCTCCGCCAATAAAGTGTAATTCATAAGTTTTTTGGTTTTGGTTGATGTTAACTAACTTTTACAATTGCATAAGATTACAGAAAAAAATTTGTTTAAAAAAAAAATCAAAAAAATTAACAAAAAAAAATTTACTACTGAATCTTAGGTATTTAGGAATTTGTCTGCGAAACAATTTTTTTCTCAGCAATTTTAAAAGTCTAGTTTGACAGAATTTTATTCTGCGGCCATCCTTCCCTTTTTTCGCCATTTTCCCTCCAAAATCTTTGATTTAGGTCCCGTAGAAATCACTTTTTTTTTAGTAAATTGCGACAAGTAATTCGACTAATACACCCCAAGCACAACTGCCCCAGTTCAGGGGATCCCCTCAAAACCATGAGTGAAGAACAACTAAGTAATCCAGAGGACTATGGCGCTGGTAATATCCAGGTATTAGAAGGCCTAGAAGCAGTTAGAAAGCGTCCTGCCATGTACATCGGTGATGTGGGAGTCAAAGGCTTACACCACCTGATTTGGGAGGTCGTAGATAACTCTATCGACGAAGCACTTGCTGGACATTGCGATACAATTCATGTGACGGTTCATGTGGACAATTCGATCACCGTAGAAGATAACGGACGAGGAATCCCAACGGACATGCACCCGACAGAAAAGAAATCTGCCCTTGAGGTTGTATTGACCGTCCTACACGCTGGGGGAAAGTTTGACAAGGATACCTACAAAGTATCGGGAGGTCTCCATGGCGTAGGGGTATCTTGCGTCAATGCACTCTCTACTGACTTGAAGGCTACCGTTTACCGCAACGGAGTGATCACAGAACAAGCATTTAAACTTGGTGCGCCACAATATACAGCACGAGAAATAGGAAAAACCGACAAGCGCGGCACCACCATTCACTTCAAGCCCGACGATACCATTTTTAACGTCACGGAGTTTAAGTACGAAACCATTGCCAACCGTCTTCGTGAAATGTCCTTTTTGAACTCAGGCATTCGCATTCACCTGAAAGACCTACGGGAAATGGAGGAGGGGATACCCAAGTCGGACGAATTTTTCTCTGAAGGAGGCCTTGTGGAGTTTGTACAGTACCTAGACGAAACCCGCGAGAAAATCATTGAATATCCAATCTATATCGAGTCGCTCAACCAAGAGGTGCCCGTGCAAGTGGCGATGAACTACAACAATTCCTACACGGAAAACGTGGTTTCCTACGTCAATACCATCAATACCTACGAGGGAGGATCCCACGTGACAGGCTTCAGGAGAGCACTTACCCGTACCCTCAAGGCCTATGCAGACAAGTCTGGTCTGCTGGACAAGCTGAAGTTGGAAGTGTCTGGTGACGACTTTAGAGAAGGTCTCACTGCGGTCATCTCCATCAAAGTGGCTGAACCTCAGTTTGAAGGTCAAACCAAAACCAAGCTAGGCAACTCTGACGTCGTAGGATTTGTCGATTCGGCAGTGTCCGAAGTGCTTCAAGCCTGGCTAGAAGAGCATCCTAGAGAGGCAAAGACCATTGTCGGAAAGGTGATCCTTGCCGCTCAAGCTCGCCACGCGGCACGCAAAGCCCGTGAGATGGTTCAGCGAAAAAACATATTAGGTGGTGGTGGACTTCCGGGCAAGCTGGCCGACTGTGCCAATTCTGATCCTACCGTTTGCGAGCTTTATTTGGTCGAAGGAGACTCTGCAGGAGGATCTGCCAAGCAGGGGAGAGACCGTGATTTTCAAGCGATCTTGCCGCTCAAAGGTAAAATCCTAAACGTAGAAAAAGCCCACGAGCACAAAATATACGACAACGACGAAATCAAGAACATCTTGACCGCCTTGGGCGTGAAGTTTGGTACGCTTACTGACGATAAGGCACTTGATGACTCCCATCTTCGTTACCACAAGATCATCATCATGACGGATGCGGACATTGACGGCTCCCACATCCGAACCCTCATCTTGACGCTTTTCTTCCGCTACATGCGCCCGCTCATCGAAAGAGGCTACATTTATATCGCGCTACCTCCCTTGTATTTGTTGAAAAAAGGGAAGGATGAACGTTACTGCTGGACCGAAGAGGAGCGTAAGCGACTCACTTCAGAGATGGCAAAGGAAGGGAGAGAGGATAGTGTGGGCATTCAGCGCTACAAGGGTCTTGGTGAAATGAACCCTGAGCAGCTTTGGTCGACCACCATGGACCCCAACACCCGCACCCTCAAGCAGGTATCAATTGAATCCGCTATAGAAGCAGATCACCTATTTAGCATGCTGATGGGGGATGAAGTGGCTCCACGAAGAGACTTTATAGAAAAGAATGCGAAGTATGCCAAAATTGACAGTTAATAACTTGGGGGCTCTTTAGCCCCCTTTTTTTAACGCAAATTTGGTTTGATTGGAATTACCGACAGCGACTAACCTAGTAAAACGATAACCTTGGAATTTATGAAACTTGCCGCAGCAGATAAGTACGAGTCAATTATCCAAAAAAGTGACCTCATCAGCCGGGACCTGAGCTGGGTCAAATTCAACGAGCGCGTTTTGGACCAGTCCAAAAAATCCTTTCGAAGCATTTTCGAAAAGCTTAAATTCTTAGCCATCACCGCCTCCAACATGGACGAGTTTTTCATGATCCGTGTGGGTTCACTCTATAACTACCTAGACTTCCAGAAGGAGCGTATAGACTATGCAGGGCTTCGCGAAGAACCTTTTAAAGAAAAGTTGATGAAGGACTGCCAACGGTTTCATTCCGACCAGCAGCAGCATTTTATTCAGACCATCCTTCCCGAATTGCATGAGGAAGGGATTTCCCTTATCAACGTTACCAAGCTCAGTACCGAAGAGCAAGAAACAGTAAGGCAGTATTTCCTCAAGGCCATCTACCCCATGCTTACGCCCATGGTGTTTGACGGCTATCGGACTTTTCCGATTTTGATGAACAAGCTGCTTGTCTTTGGTGTGGTCACTAGCAGTCCTGGAGAGCGAAAGGACATGCGTAAGATGAGTTTCGTGCAAATTCCAGCTAACATCCCGCGATTTTTTGAAATCGAACAAGAAAATATCCTAAAATTGATTCCCATCGAGGAAGTAATCCGTGAAAATATCATTTCACTGTTCCGAAACGTCGAGATCGAATCCATCAGCCTATTCCGCATCACCCGAAATGGGGATTTTACCTTGGAAGAAAGTGATGACATGGATGCTAACTTCCTTGAAGAAGTAAAGCGCAAACTCATGGAACGAAAAACAGGCCGTGTGGTACGCATCGACATCGAAGAAGGCTATTCTAAGTGGATGCTCAACTCCCTGTTGGAGCGTTGGAACCTCCGACCTGACTCCGTATTTCTCACCAAGCGCGTGAGTATGATTGACTTTTCAGGCTTGTGGCAAATTGTGGGTAACAGGCACTTCAGGGACAGACTTCCCCAGATTCCTGCCCCAGTGAAGCCTATTTCTTATCCTGAGGAGGGTAGAGCCGATATCTTTGAAATTCTCAAAGAACGAGATATCCTGCTGCATCATCCCTACAACAACATCGACTCCATCCTCGACCTCATCGAAAACGCGGCAGAGGATCCGGACGTAATGGCCATCAAAATGACTATTTACCGTCTCGCCAAGGACAGTCGAATCACCAAGGCCCTTTTGCGTGCTGCAGAAAATGGAAAGCACGTGTCGGTTCTATTTGAAGTGAAGGCCCGTTTTGACGAGGAAAACAACATGAGGGAAGCGAAGAAACTTCAAAAAGCAGGTTGCTTTGTCATCTACGGCATCTCCAACCTAAAAACGCATACCAAGCTCCTCCTGATTGTTAAAAAGGATGACCAAGAGATTACCCGCTTTGTACACCTGGGCTCAGGCAACTACAACGAGGATACGGCAAGACTATACACTGATATTGGCCTACTTACCACCAACGAAGTGCTGGCAAACGACGTTTCCGAATTCTTTAATGTCATCACGGGCCATTCCGTGCCTAGTGACTACCGCAACTTGATTACGGCCCCAAGAGACATGCGCCACCAACTGATTTCGTTCATTGAGGAAGAAGCGGAGCATGCAAAAAAAGGTCTTCCCAGTGGGATTTTTATAAAAGTCAATTCACTAGAAGACTCAGAAATCATCCGCGCGCTTTACAGTGCTTCCCAGCTGGGGGTGCAGATTAAATTGATTATTCGGGGTATATGCTGCCTAAGACCGGGAAGAAAAGGCTTGAGCGAAAATATAGAGGTGCTGTCCATCGTGGGGGACTTCTTAGAGCACAGTAGAATTTACCATTTTCACAACAACGGCGACACACGTACCTATTCTGGTAGCGCAGACATGATGGTTCGCAGCTTTGACAAGCGTTTAGAGTCTCTTTTCAAGGTGGAAGCACCACTTCTGGAGAAGCAACTGATGAATATCCTTGCTTTTAACTTGAAGGACAATACCAACTCGTATATCATGCAAGAAGATGGAACCTACCTAGCGAAAGAGGTAGCTGACGGAGAGCCTAAGTTCAATATTCATCAAAAGTTTTTCCAATTGACTGCAGCTGAAGTGATGCGGGTAAAGTTGGTTGCTGATCGGGTGCAAGAAGAAATTTCCGACACCTCATCTGCCTCGACTTCGGAGGGCTAATGCAATGCCAGCCACGCCATAGAAAAAGTGCTTAAAACTCAGAATATTATTTTTTTCTTCTGAGTTATATTTATCAAGGGCAATTACTAATTGAAAAAATAAAAAAATTCAATTTTTTCTAGTTCAGTTTGTTTTAACTAGAATTGTGGTAGTTTTGATTTTATTGTGGTAGTAAAATAATAGTTGGTTTAGTTTTCATATAAAGAGCAGGGGAATTTCTCCTGCTTTTTTATTTTCCCATAACCCTCATTTATTGGCAAAAAAAAAACCCAAACTTTCGTTTGAGCTTTCATGTACAGACGGAAGGATTCGAACCCTCAACCCTCGGAGCCGAAATCCGATATTCTATCCAGTTGAACTACGTCTGCGTACTTGCTTTGATTTAAAGAGCAGCTTTCACGCGCTCCGCAGCTTCTTTTAACGTAATGGCTGAGAATACTTTTAAGCCAGAATCGTCGATGATTTTAGCACCTTCTTCCGCGTTTGTGCCCTGCAGTCTCACAATGATAGGTATCTGAATATCTCCGATAGACTTGTATGCTTCTACTACGCCATTGGCAATACGATCACAACGTACGATGCCTCCAAAAACGTTGATCAAGATGGCCTTTACGTTCGGGTCCTTGAGGATGATTCTAAATCCTGCCTCAACAGTAGTCGCATTTGCTCCTCCTCCGACGTCTAGGAAGTTGGCAGGCTCACCACCGGATAGCTTGATCATGTCCATGGTAGCCATCGCTAGGCCGGCGCCATTGACCATGCAACCCACGTTTCCGTCCAACTTGACATAGTTTAGGCCAGACTCACCAGCTTCCACTTCCAAGGGATCTTCCTCTGCCAAATCTCTCAATTCAGCCAACTTTGGTTGACGATAAAGGGCATTGTCATCTACGTTTACTTTGGCGTCTACGGCCAAAATTTTATCGTCGGACGTTTTTAGTACTGGGTTAATTTCGAATTGAGCAGAGTCTGTAGCCACATAAGCCGTGTAAAGGGCAGTGATAAACTTAACCATCTCCTTGTGAGCATTGCCACTCAAACCGAGTTTAAACGCTACTTTTCGAGCCTGGAAGCCTTGAAGTCCTACTTTTGGATCAATCCATTCCTTGATGATTTTTTCAGGATGGTGTTCTGCCACCTCTTCGATGTCCATGCCACCTTCGGTAGACGCCATGATGACATTGGATCCTGTTCCCCTGTCCAAAAGGATGGATAGGTAGTATTCTTTGGGTTCGGAAGCGCCAGGATAGTATACGTCCTCGGCAACCAACACCTTATTTACTTTTTTGCCTTCTGCACCGGTTTGGATGGTAACTAGAGTGCCTCCCAAGATTGCAGCGGCTTTTTCTTTTACATCTTCCAATTTTTTGGCAAGAACCACTCCTCTGGAACCGGTCTCTATTACTTCGCCTTTCCCTCTACCGCCTGCGTGAATCTGCGCTTTGATCACGAACCAGGTAGTTCCCGTTTGCGCATTCAGCTTTACAGCTGCTTCATGTGCTTCCTCTGGGGTAGCAGCTACAATACCTTCTTGGATGCGGACTCCGTAGCTTTTTAGTACCTCTTTAGCTTGATATTCGTGAATATTCATCTTTGGAAATTTTTGCCCGAAGTTAAGCCGATAGGGGGAATAAATCAAACGGGAATCGGTGATTTTTCGCAAAACAGCACGTTAGTTCCTGGATTAGAAGGATTTGTTTTACATTTAAAAAATCAAAATTTGTTACCATGCTGATTGCCAAAGGTATTCACAAATCCTACGGAAATGTCCAGGTGTTGAAAGGAGTGGACTTGGAAATTTCCAAAGGAGAACTTGTTTCTATAGGTGGATCATCGGGAGCCGGAAAAAGTACCTTACTTCACCTACTAGGTACACTTGACCGACCCGACGAAGGCTCACTTCAGCTGCAAGGAACAGATTTATTACAGCTTAAAGGTGACGCGCTGGCGGAGTTTCGCAATTCGCGCATTGGCTTTATTTTTCAGTTTCACAATTTGCTACCCGAATTTACCTCCCTAGAAAATATCTGCATGCCTGGGTTCATTCAAGGACGGGACAGCAAGGAGCTGAACGCTCAGGCACTGGAGCTTGCAGACCTTTTGGGCATCCGTCACCGGTTAGAACACAAGCCTTCCGAGCTTTCGGGTGGGGAACAGCAGCGAGTAGCGGTAGCAAGGGCATTGATTAACAAACCAGACCTGGTTTTTGCCGATGAGCCAAGTGGTAACTTAGACACTCAAAATGCCAAGGCGCTGCATGACTTGTTTTTTCAACTACGCGATACCTACCAATTATCCTTTGTCATCGTGACGCACAACGAAGAGTTGGCAGAGATGGCCGACCGCAAGGTGGTCATGAAGGACGGTCGGATTGTCGGCACCTGATTATTGTTGGAGTTGCCGCAACATGGCTGCCACGTGGGCTTTGTTTTCAAAAAACCCATCAAAAACGCCCACAATCAGGTGATTGCTATCCAATAAATAGGTCACTCGTGTAGGCATCTTGATGATAGGAATCAGTGCATCGTACGCTTTGCAGACTTTTCCTGATTCATCAGCCAGTAGCTCAAAGGGCAGCTTATGGGTGTTTTTAAACTTCTCGTGTGTGGCAAGGTTGTCGCGGCTGATGCCAAACACTGGAATTTCCAGGTGGCGAAAGGACTCAAACTGATCTCTAAATTCACAGGCTTCGGTGGTGCATCCCGGCGTAAAGTCCTTTGGGTAAAAGTAGAGGATAAGGGATTTGCCGGCCAGGTCTTTGGACAAGGAGAGGGAGCCAAGGGTAGTTGCTGGGAGGGTAAAGTCGGGGGCTTTGGAGCCTAGTGCGAGTGCCATGCGATTTTTTTTTATTAAACTACATCCGTTCGGTGAAGGTTTGTCTTGGTGGTAGTTTTATTGGATTAAGGTAGGAAGATTCTTTTAGCTTTACCATCTTACTTAGGCCCCTTACCTATCCGAGACGATCAGTATAGTATAGTCGACGATTTTGTTGAACTTGAGGCTGAAATAGTTCGTAGTTTTGTAGCGCAATTACCTTTAACTTTTTTTGATGAAGATCACCAAAGACTTGTACCAAAATGACCTCGCCCTGCTGACGGATTTCTATCAGCTAACTATGGCTTATGCCTACTGGAAGTCGGGCAAAGGAGAGCAGGAAGCCGTGTTCAACCTGTTTTTCCGAAAGAATCCGTTTGAAGGCGGCTTTTCTATTGCTGCCGGCCTAGACTATGTGGTTGATTTTTGTAAAAACTTTCGCTTTGGCGAGGCTGACTTAGACTACTTGCGGAAAATGAAACAGGCGGACGAGAGCCCCATGTTCGCTCCAGAATTTTTAACCTACCTCAAAGACCTCCGTTTTGCCTGCGACATCGACGCAGTGCAAGAAGGCACCGTGGTCTTTCCCAATTCCCCTCTATTACGAGTGAAGGGCCCACTGATTCAATGTCAACTCTTGGAGACTCCCTTGCTCAACCTCGTCAACTTTCAGACGCTCATTGCTACCAAGGCCGCGCGAATCAACCTAGCGGCGCAGGGAGCACCTGTATTGGAATTTGGATTAAGACGGGCACAGGGTATCGATGGCGCCTTGGCTGCGAGCCGAGCCTCTTACATCGGTGGATGCAGCTCCACAAGCAATGTGATGGCAGGAAAACTCTTTGGTATTCCTGTTTCGGGTACCCATGCACACAGTTGGATTCTTTCCTTTGCTACTGAACTTGACGCGTTTAAGGCCTATGCCGAAGCCTTTCCTGATCACTGCGTCTTTTTGGTGGATACCTACGACACCCTATCAGGGGTGAAAAATGCAATTACTGTTGGGCGGATGCTCCGGAGTAAAGGCAAAGAAATGCTGGGCGTACGCATTGATTCTGGGGATTTGGCCTACTTCTCTGTGCAGGCGAGACAACTTTTGGATGAGGCGGGCTTTCCCAAGGCCAAGATCTATGCCTCCAACGACCTAGACGAATACATTATTTCTTCCCTCAAAACGCAAGATGCTGCCATTGACGTGTGGGGGGTGGGTACCAAGTTGGTGACCGCCTTTGACCAGCCTGCCTTAGGTGCGGTGTATAAATTGTCGGCAATCAAAAATGAAGCTGGGGATTGGGTGCCAAAGGTGAAGATTTCCCAGCAGTCCCTAAAAATCAATATTCCAGGCCTGCACACCGTGCGCAGGTACTTCAGCAAAGGCAAGGCTGTGGCCGACATGATCTACCTAGAAGGGCAGACCATCGACCCCAAGGGTATCATGATCATTGATCCCAACGATGCCACGCAGCGTAAGCGGCTGATGCCAGCATATTACGAAGAGGAGGAGCTACTTACGTCCATATTTAAGAAAGGGAAGCTAGTCTATACCTTGCCAAGCTTACAGGAGATCCGAGCGCGTGTCATATCGCAGTTGGCAGCATTTGATAAAACGCATAAGCGATTGACCAATCCCCATGTTTATCCAGTAGGCTTGGAAGAAAACCTGCACCAGTTGCGTATGGAGCTAGTTATTGAAGCAAAAAACAATCAACATGAAGACAGTTAGTCCAGATACCGCATTAATTCTAGTGGATGTTCAGCATGATTTTCTGCCCGGTGGCGCATTAGCTGTTACACAAGGAAATGAGATTTTACCCATCATCGCATCCCTACAACCCCATTTTGAGCATGTTATAGCCACCCAAGATTATCATCCAGCCAATCATGGGAGCTTTGCTGTGAATCATGCTGGCGCGCAGCCAGGTCAGCAAATTGTATTGGAAGGCTTGCCACAAATTCTTTGGCCAGCGCATTGTGTGGAGGGAACATCAGGAGCTGATTTCCCAGCCACGTTGGATCGCAGTCAATGGAGAGCGGTGTTTCAAAAAGGAACAAATCCACTCGTAGATTCGTATTCTGGTTTTTTTGACAATGCCCGGAGAGGGGATACTGGACTTAGGAGTTATCTGCTATTGGAGGGTGTTACCAGGGTCTGCATTGTTGGCCTTGCCTTAGATTATTGTGTGAAATACACGGCCTTGGATGCTATAAGTTTGGGTTTTAAAACACTCGTATTTACCGATGCCACGCGGGCAGTCAATCTTCGGCCAGAAGATGGGCAACGCGCACTTCAAGAATTGTTAGCTGCAGGAGTTCAATGTTTGGAAAGTAAATCCCTTAGGAACTAATGTTTGACTTCGATCCAGAAAAACACTACGCCAAAGAAACCGAAAGTCGGGTAGTGATCCGATTTCAGGACTGTGACCCACTTCGCCACCTCAACAATGCGAAGTACTTTGACTATTTTTTCAATGCCCGAGAGGACCAGGTGCCCAAGTTGTACGGCTTGGAAATCATCGACCTGATTCGGGTATACAAAGCCGCCTGGGTGGTATACAACCATAATATCAGCTACGTCAAACCCGCGATGGTGGGGGAATGGGTACGCATCATGAGCCGCCTACTCTGGTATAATGACAATACGATCATGGTTGAGTATTACCTAACGGACGACTCTAAGACGCAGTTGAAGACGCTGCTTTGGTCTACCATGCGCTACGTGACCTTGGAAGAGGGCAAGTCGCAAAACCATTCTGGGGCAGTAGTAGATTTTCTAAAGGCTACCTCTCTTCATTTCGATCCAAACAGCTTAACCATTCGGGAGCGGGTAAAGCAGCTAAAAGGAGAGTTGGAGCGAGGCACCTAAGGACGCATTAGCGGTCCATGCAGTAATCGCGTTCCACCTTGGCGATGCGCGTTTTGTAGGCTGAATACCATTTTTCACGCCCGTATTTTTGAGCCAACAGGTGATCTGACTGGACTTTCCATTGCCGGATGGCTTCCAAGCTTTCCCAGTAAGAAATGGTGATACCCAGCTCGTTTCGTGCACTTTCATGGCCTAAGTAGCCGGGTTGTAATGCCACAAGGCGAAGCATTTCTTCCGCCATTTCTTCATAGCCTTCCTCAATTTTGGATCGAAGGCTAGTAAAAATCACCGCATAGTAGGGCGGGTTGGGGGTCTTAGCGAGCATGTTCATTTAGGTAGGGAATGTATTCCATGTACTTGGCAGTGGCCAAGGCTAGGTCCTTGCCGAAGGCCTGTTCGGTCAGATGTAATGCGAGGTCGATGCCTGCAGAAATGCCTGCTGCCGTCCAAAGGCGATCGTCTGTTTGGGTGTAGCGAAGGTTGGGTTGCGGTAAGGCTGAGGGTACCAATTCTTGTATGCTCTCATATACTTCGTGGTGGGTGCAGTAGGGTCGCTGATTCAAAAACCCAGCTTTTCCGAGGATTCTAGCTCCAGAGCAGACAGTCATGGTCCATTGGGAGCTGAGGACTCGCGTCGTTAGTGCTTCAATGAAGGAAGGATTTTGAACCACTTTTTTGGTTCCGTCGCCACCGGGTAGCACGAGGTAGTCAAGAGTGGGGAGGGAGCTGATGGAATGATCAGGTACTACCTGAAGTCCATTTTTTGCGTTGATGGGAAGGGTGTCGTAAGAGAAGGTATGCACCTCCAGGAGGGTATAGCCCGAGAGTTGGTTGGCTACCGAAAAAACCTCAAAAGGTCCTGCGAAATCCAATACTTCTACGTCTTCAAAGATAAATATACCGAGCTGCTTCATGGAGGGAAGATGGGAATAAATGGAGGGAATGGAAAATTGAAATGTAATATTTTTTGATTTGGCCGTTCCATCAAAGTTTATCCCATTTTTCTTCAGTTAAAACCTAGCTACATAAAGAGTTACTCATCCGAAGTATTCCAAAATTGATTTCTATGAACCTTTTTTTCTGGGGTTGTTCGGTAAAAGTTCAACTTCCCGGATGCGTGCAATCATCTATTTAGACCTGATTTTTGCCTAATAGTTAATAATCATTAAAAATATGCGCAACAATTAAAATTTAACTTTAAATTTCGACGATTTTAAGCACCCAATGTTTTTAATTTCCACTCTGTTCGTATTTCTTCTCCGCATCTCTATGGCCTTTCCCGGTCAGGTGGAAGCATTGGCCGATGCGGTGCAACAGGATTTTTTTGCGAGCCAAGAATTACATGAAAGTGGAGTGCAGCAGGTTCGACAAGCCTCTATCGGAATTACGGCGACAGGCAACCTTGCACTAACCACAGAAATCGAAGAAAAGGTTGAAGTTGAAGCGGAAAAGTCAGGGGTTGATTTATACCTACATATCTTTACGCCAGATGAAAATGCTTCCAAGACTGGTGTCATCGCTCTTTACTGCAACAGGACACTTTGGGGAAGTCGCTTACCCTTGTACGATGTTTTCCATGCTTGGAAAATCCATCTTAGTTAATTTTTAGCCCTAGGGCAATGCTTTCCGAACGTTAGTTCGGACCTTATAGACCGTTTTAATGACGGGATTATTTACTTCTATCCGCTATTTTATGTCAACTCATCCTGCGCATCCTGGAGTCGAGGTGAAGGAAATTCTTCATGAATTGAAGCATTTTCTACCTGCCCAAGCACCGCTAAAGGACTTTGTCCATCATAATACTTTACACGCATTTCAGCATCTACCTTTTTTTCAGGGGTTAAAGCAAGCTGGGGAACAATTTGGTTACAAAGGCTTTCTTTCATTATCTGAATACCGAAATCTATACCGAGAGGGAAAGATTAAGGAGATCGTCTTGAAAAAAATACTAGAGGAGCAATTTGGAGACCAAGCCAATGTTTGGCTGGTCAAATTGCTGGGTGAAACAACCGACGATTTTCCTTCTCCAAAAATCGGTCAGTTTAGAGCACACTGGAGAAACGACGACCATTTCAATCTAGACAAAACAATTCACCCTTTTCTATTTCGCCTACTTTCGGCATACCTAGATCAAGGTATATCCATTTGGCCTTTTCCTTTGGAATCTAAAGGCTTTTTGGATTCGATCAGACAACTCCAAGCAGGTAGCTACTCTTCCATATTCAAGTCAAAACGAGTGGTGAAGCTCCTTCAAAATCCTGATTTGAACTTGGAAGAGCTGCTTGAGATCCTAGTAGGTGATCCCAAAGGCAATGGATGGTACTTATTTGATCAGCAATTTGCACATCCCGGCTGGTCAGGTATGGTCTCAGTGCTTGAATCACAGCCTGAATCTTTGCTGGATACCAAACCAATCTCTCTTTTAGATTTGATCCTAGTGGAATGCCTACTAGAAATTGATGCCTTAGACAAGAAATTTGGAGAGGGCTGGATTCCATTAGGACAACAATTCCCTCATGATACACAATCTCTTTTTGAGGTGGGTGTGATGGGCGAGCTTGACATGGTATTAAACTGTTGGCAAGAGGCTTACGAATGGAGCTATTACGATGAGGTATTGGCAGGAATCCGGGCGGTTAAGCCTGTTACTGACGAGAAGTCAATACCCAGTTTTCAGGCGCTTTTTTGCATTGACGACCGGGAATGTAGTACGCGCCGTCACCTAGAATACATTGATCCCCACTGTGCTACCTTTGGGACTCCAGGGTTTTTCAGTGTGGAATTTTACTTCCAGCCTGAGTATGGAAAGTTCCATACCAAATCTTGTCCTGCGCCCGTTACGCCAAAATTCTTGATCAAAGAAACGGCAAAGCACAAAAAATTAGTTTCAGACGTTCACTTCAATAGAAACAACTATTCCCTGGTGAGGGGCTGGTTGAGTGCTCAAACGATTGGTTTTTGGTCAGCACTCAAATTGGTCGGTAACGTGCTTCGCCCCAGTTCCTCAGCGCTAGAAGTATCCAGTTTCCATCACATGGATCCCACAGGAAGCTTGTCCATCCTCTACCAAGGAGAAGAAGAAAATGGGCTTCAAGTAGGCTTCAAAATAGGAGAGATGGTCGATCGAATCGAGGGCTTACTTCGAAGCATTGGCTTGGTTGACGGATTTTCTCCTTTGGTATATTTGATTGGGCACGGAGCTTCGAGTATCAACAACACGCACTATGCCGGTTACGATTGTGGCGCCTGCTGTGGTCGTCCTGGCTCTGTGAATGCACGTGTGGCGGCTTTTATGGCCAATCACCCAGAGGTTCGAATTCAGCTAAAGTCTAGGGGCATCGATATTCCAGAAGCAACCCAATTTTTGGGAGGATTGCACGATACTACCAAGGACGAACTGCTGTTTTACGATGAAGACATCCTTCATTCAGAAAACCAGAAGTTGCACCGTGAAAATCAAGTAAAGTTTGTTCGGGTCTTGGATATCAACTCGCTTGAACGTTCCAGACGCTTCGATACCTTGGACAAGAATAAATCCATTGGGGGGCTCCATGAAGCGGTAAAAAAGAGAGCTTTTTCGCTGTTTGAACCACGGCCGGAATATAACCATGCCACCAATGCACTCTGTATCGTGTCTAGAAGATCTTCCCTAAAAGGCTTGTTTTTCGATCGAAGAGCGTTTATGAACTCCTATGATTATAGAACAGATCCTTCCGGTAAATCCTTGACTAAAATACTTTCTGCAGCCATCCCTGTCTGCGGAGGCATCAATTTGGAATACTATTTCTCACGAATGGATCCTGACAAATTGGGAGCTGGCACCAAGTTGCCTCACAATGTCATGGGGCTGATTGGCGTGGCCAATGGAGCGGATGGTGACCTTCGAACAGGCTTACCGTACCAGATGGTAGAAATTCACGACCCCATTCGTCTGCTGATGGTGGTGGAGCAAGTGCCTGAATTGGTCAACCAAGTGATTACTTCCTCTCCGGCCTTGTTGGAATGGGTAAATAACAACTGGGTTCACGTGGTAGTCTTAGACCCCAATTCCGGGGATTTTCTCCGCTGGGTTAATGAAAAATTTGTTTCCTATACTCCTTTGTCTGAGATAGAACACTTGGATCACTTGCAAGATAAGCTGCTGAGCACCAAACAAAATCTTCCTGTTTACTTAATCGATTCACTCTAATGGAACTTTCAAATTGGATTCAGTTGATGATTGGGATACCTCTCCTCGGCTTTTTACTAAGTTTGGCTGTCCCAGAACAGAAAGAAACTTGGCTTTCTCGAGTAGCATTCTATACCGCAGGAATCAACCTGTTGTGTACCTTGGTTTTTCTGATGTTTTGGGTGTTGCAAGGAGGCAAGGATCTCAATCTTAAAGAAGTCATACTGTTCAAAAACGAGCATTTTGAGTTTTTGATAGACTTTTTCTTCGATCGGGTCAGTGCTGTTTACTTAATCGTAGGCGCCTTACTTACCTTTCTAATTACCTTTTACAGTAGGTATTATTTGCATCGTGAGCCTGGATACAAGCGGTTTTTCAACACGGTGCTCTTCTTTTACCTGGGATTTAATATCACTATCCTGGCTGGCAATTTCGAAACCCTCTTTGTGGGATGGGAAGTGTTGGGAATCTCTTCTTTTTTGTTGGTGGCTTTCTACCGCAAAAACTTGCTTCCCTCACGGAATTCCATCAAGGTGTTTTCCATTTACCGAATCGGGGATGTGGGATTGATTTTGGCGATGTGGGCAAGCCATCACTTGTGGGATGCCAACGTTACCTTCCTTGATTTAACCGATGCCCAGCGGGTAATGGATCAGCAACTTGGACATTCAGGTATGGCCCTCTTTATTGGACTCATGCTTCTTCTGACTGCAGCTGCGAAATCCGCTCAGTTTCCCTTTTCTTCTTGGCTACCGCGTGCCATGGAGGGTCCTACGCCTTCTTCAGCCATCTTCTATGGATCGCTTTCGGTGCATTTGGGCGTTTTCCTATTGCTACGAACCTTTCCATTTTGGGAAAATCAGTTGATCGTAAGAATTTTAATTGGTGCGATAGGGCTAATTACGGCAGTGATGTCCACGACGGTTGCACGGGTGCAAACTTCCGTAAAAACTCAAATTGGCTACGCTTCGTTAACTCAAATAGGGATCATGTTTATTGAAGTTGCGGCTGGCTTGGAACTGTTGGCTTTGGTACATTTTGCAGGTAATGCTTTTCTTCGCACGTACCAATTGCTTGTATCCCCTTCGGTAGTCAGCTACTTGATTCGGGAACAGTTTTATGGTTTTGTTCCCAAAGAAAAAAAGGTAGGGAGTGCATTGATGAATCGACTTTACCTTTCGGTCTATGTTTGGAGCCTAAAAGAGTGGAACCTAGACCGTGTAATTCAAGGATTCATTTTCCGCCCCTTGAAGGAGTTGGGACATAGACTTGATTTTCTGAGGTATCGTACGCTGCTTCTTTACTTCATTCCAAGCTATGCTGTTGGGGTATACCTTCTGATCGAAGGCTACGAACTCCCTTCTTGGCTCCATCAACTGTTACCGGCAGGCTTTGCCTTTCTAGCGTTATTGATGGTATTGAAATCCTTTACTGAGCGCAGGTCTATTCGCTTGGCATGGACGATGTTATGGATGAACCATTTTTGGATGGTACTTGCCATAGCTGAAAATGAAAATTTTGCATTGACTGAAATTGCCATTTACCTCAGTGGGGTAGTGTTCTTTGGTACCCTTGGCTGGGGTTTGATCCTGTGGATGACCAAACGGCATGGTGACCTTGGCTTGTATGTATACCAAGGCTATGTCAGACAACATCCACTTATTGCATTTCTATTTCTATTGGCGGTATTAGGACTTATCGGATTTCCGATTTCGCCTACCTTCATTGGAGAAGACTTGCTTTTCAGTCACATTCACGAAGATCAGTTTGTGCTCGCTTCTCTTGCGGCCTTCGCTTTTGTGATGGAGGGTGTGGCTGCAGTAAGAATCTACGCACGACTCTTTTTTGGGACAGTGACCGATCCGACTACGCCTACTTTGCACGCTGAAAGCTCAAAAAAAATTGCTTAATTAATTAGTTATACACGTTAATCGGGGAAAAATCCCTTCAACATAACATGAAAACAACAGCAAAAACACAGTTGCCCAAAGATGGTTGGGCGGGTTTAAAAGAAAATTTTACAACAGACGCCACGGCAGGCTTTGTTGTTTTCCTTTTGGCTATGCCCTTGAGTTTGGGGATTGCCAAAGCCTCTGATTTCCCTCCAATCATGGGATTGGTAACAGCCATCATTGGTGGTATTTTGGTAAGTATCATTTCGGGATCTCGCCTCACGATTAAAGGTCCAGCAGCTGGGCTAATTGTGGTCGTTGCAGGTGCAGTGGCAGCCTTTGGTGGTGGTGAGATGGGTTGGAAGCTTGCCTTGGGAGCCATGGTCGTGGCTGGACTGATTCAGGTACTTTTCGGTCTGTTCAAGTTTGGAAAATTGGTGGATGTCTTCCCGCTGTCTGCTATCCATGGGATGCTTGCGGCCATCGGGATTATCATCATTGTCAAGCAGATTCCTGTTTTTTTGGCAGTTGATCCAGCCTTGTTTAAGGGGCTCAGTACTGTGGGAATGATTACCGCTATCCCCACATTTTTGCAAAATATTGAAGTAAAGGCAATGTTAATTGGAATCAGTAGTCTTGCCATAATGATGGGTTGGCCTTACCTAAAAGGATTTAAATTGGGTAAAATTCCGGCTCCCTTGGTGGTACTTCTCGTAGCGATCCCGGCTCAATTAGCCATGGATTTCGGAAACACGATGCCCACTTATACGTTGCTAAAAATCGGCAATTTTGTGGATAGTCTTGCCTTTAACGCGGATTTTTCTGGAGTCTTTCAAACAGGAGTTTTCGTTAAGTACGTGATTATGTTTGCCCTTGTGGGTTCGCTGGAATCTCTATTGACCGTGAAGGCTATTGACTTAGTGGATCCTTTCCGAAGAAAATCAAATACCAATAAGGATTTGATTGCTGTGGGCATAGGAAATACGGTCAGTGCATTTTTGGGGGGATTGCCAATGATTTCTGAGGTCGCTAGAAGTTCTGCAAACGTCAACCAAGGAGCCAAAACCCGCTGGGCTAACTTCTTCCATGGCGTGTTTTTGCTTGTTTTTGTGCTTGTGGCTACTCCATTAATCGAGATGATTCCCAATGCGGCCCTTGCGGCCATGCTAATTTCTGTAGGTATAAAATTGTCTCACCCCAAGGAATTCATCCATACCTTCCAAATAGGAAAGGAGCAACTTGCTATATTCTTAGTTACCATCGTCTTTACGATCGTCGAAGATTTGTTGGTGGGTATCGCAGCTGGGGTCTTGCTAAAAATGATCCTCCACTTGGCCAAAGGAACGCCCATTTCCTCCTTTTTCAAGGCACCTACTGTGGTGTCTTTCAACGACAATCAGTACCTCGTTGAAATCGATAAGGCAGCAATTTTCTCCAATTACTTGGGGATAAAACGAAAATTGGAGGAGATTCCCGCAGGCTTTCAAGTCACAATCGATTTGAAAAAAACCAAGCTGGTAGATCACTCGGTGATGGAAAATTTGCATCGCTTTCATCAGGATTACGCGGAAAATGGAGGAACTGTTAAGATCATTGGTTTGGAAAATCACACCCCTGTGTCGGATCACCCGCTTGCTGCTCGAAAAGCAACCTCCTAAGCGTAGATCTTTTAAGGAGAAATCCCATCAAAGTAGGAGAGAGGAGTAGGATCAATTCCTCAGATTGGACTAGTTCCTACTCATCTCTTTGCTTTAAACTAACCTAAAACTCCCATAAAATGACTGGTAAACACGCGCTCATTGCGGTGACCCTATTTCTTATCTTGGCTTCATCGCCTTCTTTTGGTCAAAACAATCGACTAAACACGTCCAATCAAATAGGATGGTATACCTATTTTGGAACCTTCAAGCTCTCCAATAAGGTTGGGCTTCATACAGAATATCAATTCCGTCGCACCCACCTCATTAGCGATTGGCAACAAAGTTTGTTGCGGATTGGATTGAACTATACGGTGCATCCTGCTGTCCTACTTCGGGTTGGCTATGGGTGGATTGAGACTTTTCCCTACGGGGAAATCCCACTGAATGGATACGGGAAACAATTTACTGAGCACCGGATTTTTCAAATGGTCCAACTTTCTCAAAAAATTGGCAAGGTGGATTTTTCACATCGATTTATGCTGGAACAGCGTTTTGTAGGAAAGTATGCCTCTGCCGATGCGACACGTGAATCCGAGTTTCCATTACTTAATCGAATGCGGTACATGGTCCGTATGCAGATTCCATTAAAAGGCACCGAGGTCAAGGACAAAACACCCTATTTGGCCGTCTATGATGAGGTGTTTGTTGGGTTTGGAAAGTATGTGAATGCCAATATATTTGACCAAAACCGAATCGGGGTTTTACTTGGGTATCGTTTCAATAAAACGTTCCGATTGGAAGGAGGTTACCTCAACCAAACAGTGCAGTATGGAAGGTTAATCAACGGAAAAAATGGTTTTCAAAACAACAATGGATTGATTGTCAATTCAAATTTTACGTTGGATTGGACGAAAAAATAGATTGAGGTTCATCTACGGCGGCAGGTCAACCCGCCGTGGCGGGTCCAACATAAAAACTCCCTCAGTTAACCAATTTGCTTATAAATCCGTTAACTAGCAGGGATTGAAGAAGAAATCCAACTTAACCCAATCTTAAGAATTCACTAAGGGCCTGTAAAGAGTGGCCACTTTAATTTTGAATACTATTTTAACCAACCAGCCATGATGAACGATAAAATGAATCGTATGGAGTTTCTAAAGAGCCTGGGGCTCAAAGGAGCTGCACTTTTTGCAGTCTACTGTGCTGCCTCTGGATTGAGCAGCTGTGTCAACGAAAGCATGGACCCTACAACACCTACCGGCGGCGGCACAGGAAATGTATTGTCTCTGGATCTGACCTCAGCAGCCTATTCCAAACTCAATACTGTAGGAAACTACGTCGTAGTGAGCGGAATTGTCATCGCTCGGATAAGCACCACGGCATTTGCCGCAGTAACGCAGGTGTGTTCCCACGAAGGAAGGAGACAAGTAGTTTTCAACTCAGGCGAATTTTATTGTGGAGTACACGGTGCGCGATTTGATACCGCAGGGAAAGGACTTAACTCTACCGGTTCTCGCGGACTGAAAACTTACGTGACACTCCTTGAAGGAACTACCCTAAAAGTAACGGTATGATCAGGGCTTTTTCGACCCAGCGCTTGCTGGCTGCAAGTGTTCTTTGCCTCCTCCTTTTTCTTGGAACTAGCCCCTGGAAGGTTGCAGCCGCACAGGATGACTTGTTGAGTATGCTCGATGCCGAACAAGCCAAAGAGCCAACCTACACGATAGCGACGTTTAAAGCCTCGCGCCTCATCAACGGGCAAACTATCGAAACCGTCTCCAAAAACCACCTCAATTTTTGGATTTCCCACCGCTTTGGAGCGGTAAACTCTGGGTTTATAGCCAATTTTTTCGGACTCGATGAAGCCAAAATCCGACTTGGTTTAGAATATGGCATTACCGATCGCTGGCTCGTAGGAGCGGGGAGGAGTTCCCTAGAAAAGACCTACGACCTGTACAGCAAATACAAGGTACTGCGCCAGTCCAATAAAATGCCCGTCACGGTCACTGCCATGGCAGGCTGGGGAATCAACACCATGCCTACGGGTTATGTGATGGAGTCTGGTGCTACCATGAAGTTTGACAACAATATCGAGCGCTACTCGTATTGGAGCCAGCTGCTTGTGGCGCGCAAGTTTACTGAAAAACTTTCCCTGCAGCTCATGCCCACCTTGATCCATATCAACAAGGTAGAGAATCCCAGCATGTCAAATCAGGTGTTAGCCTTGGGTGCTGGTGGCCGTTACAAACTAAGCCAACGGGTTACTCTGTCAGCTGAGTACTACCACTCCTTTGTGGACAGTGAAGATGAGGACGATGACTATGATTATGCAGATGATCAAGATACGGCCTATCCTTACCGGGATGCGCTCTCCTTTGGTGTAGATATCGAAACGGGCGGACACGTATTTCAATTCCACCTCACCAATGCTCGGGGAATGGTAGAAAAGCAATTTATAGCACAGAATGTGGGGTCCTGGGGAAAAGGTGACATCTTTTATGGATTCAACATCGCTCGAACCTTCAGTTTTGACAAGGCCGCTAGAAACGCACACAAATGAAAAAATCGATCCTAATCTTTTCCTTCTTCCTCATGCTAGGAAGCGGATTGTCTTTTGGTCAAACCTTATACAGAACGTCTGTAGGGGAGGTGTCTTTTTTTTCCAAGACCCCTGCGTTGGATATTGAGGCGCTCAACAAAAAGGCAGGTGCTATTCTCAACTCAGGCACTCGAGATTTTGCGATTCAGATGAAGATCACCGATTTTCAGTTTCCCAACAAGCTGATGCAAGAGCACTTCAATGAGAACTACCTTGAGAGTGAGAAATTTCCTACGGCCAAGTTTGCCGGCAAAATCACGGAAGAGGTAGATCTTAGCAAGCTGGGTACTTATCCGGTGACTGCTACCGGTAACCTCACCATCCACGGGGTGACCAAGCCTGTTACTGTCAAGGGGACTATTGTCGCTTCTGCTACCCAACTAGGGTTAACCTTTGCTTTTAATGTACGCACGGAAGACTACAAGATTGAGGTTCCTACACTAGTATTCAATAAAATCGCCGAGGTGATTGAAGTAAAGGGAAAGTTGTCTTTGATGAAGTAGCAGCGGATATTCTTTACTTGTTTTCCTAAAATTTTTTTTCTCGCAAAGACGCAGAGGCGCAAAGGAGTTTATTCTTTGCGCTTTTGCTTCTTGGCGAGAATGGATATTCCTTAAGTTTTCAAAAAAAATCAAATCTCACGCAAAGTCATAAAGCCTGCCTACGGTAGGTAGGCCGCTAAGGGGGTTTATTCTTTGCGCCTTCCCGTCTTTGAGAGAATAAATAGTTTAACGTTTTTCAAGAAAGGCTAAGTCACTTGAAAAGTCGTGAGGCCTAACGCAGGTAGGCCTCTTTAGGTGGTACTACTTTAAGTAGTTGCGAGAAAAGGGAAGATTAAAAATTTGTGGTTCTGACTTCACAGATTATTTAGTTGGTTTTTATTGATCCTGAACAACCATCCCCTTCTTCAGTTCCTTTTAGCCATTGTGATAGGGTAGAAATCCGATCCAGCGTCAATTCCTCCCGATAGAGTGAAACACATAGTGGATGGATAGTTCCATAATAGCCCTCTGCTCGATCTGGAAATTTAACTTTTACCTCTGCATCACGGAACGTGATCCAGATTCGTTGAGAGGCCCTCAGATTTTTAAGGAATTCAGTATCTGATTTATAGGCTTTTAGTATTGCTTGATACACCTCATTCAGCTTTTTATCTGTTTTTTTATAGGATTCATATTGCATTATATTCATCTCGGTTTGGGTTTGTGTATAGCCAAACAAACAAATAAAGCAAAAAGCGAGGGTCAGGAGGTATTTCATGATGGCAAGGAGGTAGGGTACCGTTTAGTTATCAGACTTTTAAAAGTATACTTTACCTCACAATTTCTCAAGTTTGTTTTTTACGACACTACTTTATTTCTCATAATTCGGGTATTTCCAGTAGCTTTTCCTGCATGGACGAGCCTATGGCAACAAAAAAATAGTGGGTTTTTGATAAGCGTATCCTCAATTAAAAAATCTTCTCGTTGCCTGAATTCAACAAATTCTTATCCTATCACAGGAATTAAATCACAGGATAATTTCGCTTAAACTTTTTGGCAAGCTCTTGAATGACCTTTTTTTTGCCTCCAATCAGGTAAAATGAGTTTAAGGAATGCTTTTTCGTGATGATCTCAAGCCAAAGTTCTACTCCAGGAAACTTCTCAACGTTCTTCAGCCCATGGTTTTTCAAAACCATCACCGCCCCAATCTCATCTGGAGATCCTATTTTTTCAGAAACAAAGGCTTCGATTTGTATTGTAGCCAACAAGATTTTTTCCGAGTTGACTTCTACTTGTATCTTTTTTTCATGCGACGCTTCTTCCGCCAATTCCTCCTTGGCATTGGGAGCATCTCGCTTTATGACATGTATGAAAATAAATTCCATCATAAAGAAGTTTGAAAATAAGTTGGTAAAAAAATTTTTGATGATTGCTTTGGTTACTATTTACATCCAAAGGATTCCATTTAGCTACCCAAAATGATTATGTATCGTGTATTTTATGTATAACACAATGATTCATATCATGACAGAGGATGAATCAAATCGGTTACAAAAAGCTCCTAATCCCTTTCAGGATTGTATACAGCCTTTCACAGTAATAGAATTGAAAGCAATCGATAGGTTGAATTTCAAAAAGGGGTGGAGGGTTCTACCGAGGGTCGAAGGAACTTGAGTTCCGATGAAAAAATTTGGCTTAGGCAAAAACGCAAGGCCGGCCTCCAAGCGTATTGACTTTTGCGCCTGCCCGCCTTGGCGGGTCTTTGCGAGAATAAAGAAGTTAAAAATTAAAGTGCCTTATTTAAATCCAACCTTAAAGTTTAGGAAGCCTCCAAGCCCATCTTGGACGATGCGCATCAGCGTGGATAAACGGATGTCGCTGGCATTGTTCTCAATTCGTGAAATGTAATTTTTTGTGGTGCCACACTTCTCTGCCAATTGCTCTTGAGTAAGCCCTTTCTCTTTTCTAAGTTCTTGAAGCATGACCCCAAATTTGAATGCCTCAAATTCTTGTTCATACCTTTCGCGTTCCAAACTCCCGGGGATACCGTATTGGCTGTCCAAGTGATCTGAAAATGAGGTGAGCTTAGTTTTTACTTTTTTCATCGAAGTAGTGTTTTTTGAGCCTTTCGGCTAGTTCAATTTCTTTTTTAGGGGTCTTTTGGGTCTTTTTTAGAAACCCATTGACAAGAATAATCAGGTTGCCTTTGTCAAAGAACGCAAACACCCGATAAATGTCAGATCCTTGTTCCACCCGTATTTCGTAGAGTCCGTCCGATTGACTCAAATGCTTGAAATACTTTATGGGTACTTGATCGAGGGTTGCGATTAATTGCAGCGTCCAGTTAAATTTTTTCTTGACTTCGGGTTTTAGGGTTTCGAAAAATTCCAAATAGTACTTGTCGTAATACAGGATTGTTCGGGGATGCTTGGTGTTCATTTCTTCCAAGAGCTAGTGCAAAGTTACCTAAATAGGCAACATTTTGCAGATTTTAAAAAATAGTTTTTGTCCTTGTAAGGAGGGGAAGAGTTAAAAAATAGGAGGGACCTAGCTTCTGAATCACTTGATCCAAAACCGAAAATAAAATGGTCACCTTCAATTAATTTAGAGCAGTAAAACCAATTTTCCTAGCGTTTTTTCTGCAAATCGTGTGCAAATAAAAAAGGCACCTACAAGTTTTATCTCGTAAGTGCCTGATTCTGTTGTGGGCCCACTTGGAATCGAACCAAGCACCTACTGATTATGAGTCAGTTGCTCTAACCGAATGAGCTATAGGCCCCTTACTGGGACAAAATGCAGGATCAAAAGCCCCCCGATATGGGCATGGACCTTGGTTTTGGGTCTGCAATGTTACATATTTGAGATGAATTTATCAACTTGCCCACCAAATGAAAAATAGCCCTGACGTTGACTTTATCATCTTTGACCTGGGCAATGTCTTGATCGATATCGACTACCAGCGCTCCCTTAGCCTCATCAAAGCGGAACTGCCTATAACTCTACATCATCGGGTAGACGGCTGCTATGCCGCTGAGTTTCACAAGGCCTACGAGCGTGGAGAATTGGATAGCCCGGCCTTTCGCGATGCGTTTCGAGATTACTTCGAACAGACCTGGTCGGACAGCAAGGTAGATTTTCTTTGGAACAGCCTCCTCGGCAGCGTTCCGGCCTACCGCCTGGAGCTAGTGCGCAAACTAAAAGGCCGCTACCAAGTAGGCATTCTTAGCAATACGAACGAAATCCACATTGATGCAGTCTATGCTCAGCTACAAAGCCAGCATGGAATGGATAGTTTTGACGGACTCTTTGACTGGGTATTTTATAGCCACGAGATGGGTCTCGCCAAACCCTACCAGGAGATTTACCGACAGCTCCTTCTGGAACTGGGAACAACGGCTGATCGGGTTCTCTTTTTTGACGACTTGCAAGCCAATGTCGCTGGAGCCAAAGCAGTGGGCATTCAGGCAGTACAGGTAACGGGTCCAGCGACGCTTCTTGATTTTTTTGGCGATGTATAAACCAAAGGAATACCTCATCCATGGTTTCTTACTGCTACTTACCCTAGTCACCACCACCCTCGCAGGAGGGGAGTGGGTCTATGGAAAATCAATACTTGCCTCTGGACCAGAAGCATTGACGCTGCCCTATTTCCTACGCTCCCTCCAATTTTCCATTCCTTTTGTAGGCATTCTCCTGATTCACGAACTGGGCCACCTTTTTGCCTCCATCTACCATAAGGTGCGCTGTAGCCTGCCTTATTTCATCCCTGCCTGGCTGGGCTTTCTGGGCAGCCCTTCCCTCGGTACCTTTGGCGCCATCATCCGCATGAAAGGGCGGGTTGCTAGCCGAGTCAAATTCTTTGACATCGGCATTGCAGGCCCCCTGGCCGGATTTGTGATCGCCTTGGGCGTGCTGGTTTACGGATTTACTCAGCTGCCGAGTCCGGAATACCTGTACGAGATCCATCCAGAGTATGCCGATCCCAACTTTCAGGGCTACGGGGAAGACGTGATGGAGTTTGAGTTAGGCGGAAATTTGCTCTTTTGGGGCCTTGGGGAGCTGCTAGCAGATCCCGAACGGATGCCGGCGATGTCTGAGGTAATTCACTATCCCTACCTTTTTGCGGGCTACCTGGCGCTGTTTTTTACCGCACTCAACTTACTTCCCATCGGGCAGCTGGATGGGGGGCACGTGCTCTTCGGCTTGTTTCCCAAGCACCATGGGGTAATTTCTCTGGTAGCGTTTACCTTGTTTCTAGCCTATGCAGGCATGGGGCTGATTCGCCCGTCGATGCCATTGGATGAGTTGCTATTCCGAATGCCGCTTTACTTAGGATTTTTGTACCTCTGCTTCTCCAAGGCAGGGCTTTCACCGCTTAATCAGGTGACGCTTGCACTCACGCTCGGCGCTGCACAGTACCTGTTGGCCTACATTTTACCTACGTTGGAAGGGTACCAGGGTTGGTTGTTTTTTGGTTTCTTGCTTGGTCGAATGATGGGCATACAGCATCCCGAAGTAACGGGCTTTCGAGTGGTCAGCAAACAGCGAAGGCTATTGGGTTGGCTTGCCATCCTGGTGTTTATTCTTTGCTTCTCTCCGCAGCCGTTTATAATCGCATAAAAAAAGTCCCTATTTATAGGGACTGGAGATTCTATCGAAGCGCGCGGTAGGCGAGAATGCCACCAATCACGTTTCTGACCTTGTGGAAGCCTTTGGTTTCCATGAATTTCTTGGCATTGGCACTGCGTGCTCCTGAGCGGCAGTGTACGATGATTTCATCGTATTTGAATCGCTCCAATTCGCTGAGTTGATGGTCTAGCTCCCCCAGTGGGATATTGTCAGCGCCGAGGTTATCCTCCTCGTATTCCCATTCTTCACGCACGTCGATAAAATGAAATTTCTCTCCTTTTTCTAGTCTCTCCTTCAGTTCGCTTACGCTGATGTCTTCCATATTAGTTAGTTACTAAGATTCGAAATGATCTGGGTCCTAAGTTACTGTACACGTAGATGAGGTACAGGCCTGGCTTTTGATCGATAAAATTAAGCATTTCTCCAGCATCTTGAGGCACTCGGGGAACTATAATCTCCCTTCCATACGCATCAACCACCCGTAAAGAGCTAAACTCGCCCTCTACAAAGACTTCCGACACGGCAGGGTTGGGATAGATGCGGAAGGTGGTTTCAGGCACCTGTTCTCCTCCAGCTTTGCCGTCCTTGCTCACGTGAGGACGAATCATCAAGGAGCCAGTTACCACGGTATTCTTTACCCAGCCACCCCCTACGTTATAGTGGATGCGGCTACCGGTATCGTTGCTTTTGTCTAGGCCCACGTGTAAAAACTCGTTTGTAAACTGGGTATAGCCCACGTAGAAGGTACCTGTTACGGCAATAGGGGCTTCTAGCGGAAAATAATTCAGCGCTTGTCCAGCTATTTTTTCAGTAATGATAACTTCCTTCTTGTAAATGGGGGCCTTGCTCAGGTCGGACCAGACGACAAGGTCCAGTACTTGGTTGACTTGCTTCGCATTGGTGAAGTTGATGGAGATCCCTTTCACAAATACGGGTTCTGGTGTCTGATAGGCCACTGCCAGCTGTCCTGAGCGCTGGTTGATTCCTGCGGCATAGTCTGCTGCACCCTGATCGTAGGCAAAGTAATCCCGTAGCGGAAAGCGGGTGCTTACCCGGTCATTGTCTCGGAAATCTACTTGGGCATAGCGAACGGTGTCGGAGGGACCTACCTCAGTCAGTAGCCCATCACCCGTTATCAGGGATGTTTCTGCATAGAGGTCGCCTGGCCTTGCCGGCAAAGGAATATCGGTAAACGTTCGGCTCAGGATGGATCGTCGCTCCAGTGCGCGGGGGACAGGATTGAATGGCGTATTGGCATTGACCGCCAGGAGGGCTAATCCACTGCTGTCACGCAGGGTCATGGAGTATTCCATCGCTTTGAAGCGGTTTTCAAGGTTTTGAAACTCGCTCTTCAGTGTACTCCACCTGCCAGACTGATTTTTGGCCAATAGCTCCCAAGGATAGGCGCCAAAGCCATCCAGTCGCAGGACCGTAGGAACGGTCAGTGCACGGTCTACATAGCTTAAGTCTGTGGCACTTCTACCCGCATTGAGGTAGATATAATCGACCAGCCAAGCATCAAAAGGGCCGCTCTGTCTGCCGTTGGAGAAGAAGCGAAACTGGAAGTTGGCATGCTGCCACTCCGGCTTTATTTGGATGATTTCTTGAAAAAACCGGCTTCGGTCTAGTGTTGCGCCTCCGCGTTTTTCCCAGAGGGTGAGCCAGGTTCCATCGGCTAAGAAGACTTGCAGGCTGAGGCGATCGTTGGCATCAGGTGCTTCGGACTTTCCTCCCGCTTGCCAGTAGAAGCTTAGGTAGACGCTTTGCTGTCTTGTCGTGCTGACTTGGCTCAAATCGATGGCCTTGCTGCTGAGGTAGTCGCTTTCGCCCTGGTCTTTTTCTTGGAGGGAGTATTGACGGCCTTTTTCATCTACGCCATTAAATAGCACCATGCCCAGTGAGGGAGGGGCGTTGCCAATGGTTTCGGTGTAAGAAGCTCCTTTCACCTGCCATTTGCCGGGGTCGAGGCCTTTTGAAAAGTCATCCCAAAATGGAAGGGTTATACTACTAGTCAGCCTTGCTTGGGCTAGTGGAGTTGGGGAATAAAAATCACGGTGAATGGGCCCAAATTCCACAAATTGCGCATAGCTGCTAGCTGCCTGCAGGAGCAAGGCACACAGCAGGATTATGCGAGATGCTGGGCTACACTTCATAAAGTTAGTTTTTGGCCACCCAAAGGTCGATGAGGTCACCAGTTTTGATTTCTGTGCCGGCAGCTGGGCGTTGTAAATACACCTTGCCAGGTGCGACAGAGTCGGTTTTGTTATAACTCTTTCGCCCCACGCGAAGACCAGATCCCAAGGCTAGAAACTCAGCCTCTTCTTCTTCCATACCCACAAAACTCGGGACTGCAAGGAATTGATTTCCCATGCCGTCACCGACGACAAGGTCAATTTTGGATCCTTTGGGAATCGCTACGCCTTCTCGGATGGTACTGCCTTGGAAGCGTTGCTCCAAGACCACGTTGATGCCGATGTCTGGGACATAAATAATATCTCCGCGCTTGAGGCCAATATTGGCTAGGATTTCCTGCACATTTTTAAGTGGCATGTTGACCAGGCTCGGCATTTTGAGAATGGGTGGGTTTCGTGCGTTGAGGGTCAGGTAGATTTTGCGCTCTTTTTTGACAAGAAATTCTGCTGCAGGTAGCTGCTTCAACACACCCAAGGCAGGGTGCTCGGTGCTAAAGCCTGAGTCTGGTGAGATCTCGTATTGTAGGGAGGAAGATTTGAGTAGGTCAATGGCTTCCGTGTAGGTCAATCCCGAAAGGTCAGGCACCGTCACGGTGTCGCCATGGTTGGTGTAAAAAGGAAGGTAAAGCTTCAAAAATAGGAATCCCAGGGTCACCGAGATGCCGGCAATAAGGAGCAAGTTGAGGCCGACTTTTTTCAGTTGTTGTGTGAGTGGTTGCATGGCGTATAGGTAGCAGCTTGGGTCGGTAGCAGGCACCCAAAGATACCTACGGATAAAATTTAAAAAAAGTATTTCCTACGGCAGAAAAAACTAAGCCGAAGCGATAGGCTTCGGCTTAGGTAAATCAATTGATCAGCACACGCTTGATTTCTTGCAAGCTGGAGCTATTGATTTTAAATAGGTAGAGCCCAGAGGTAAACATCTCTCGAGAGAAGGTATAGGTCTGGTTTAGCGTATTTGGAAAAGAGAGCTCCCGCACCAAAGCCCCGGTAGACGAGATGATTTGGATGGTCACGTTCTCTCTTTTGGGGAGGTTGAAAGCCACGTTAACAAATTCAGACGCTGGGTTAGGGTACACGATGGTGTTTCGCTCCGCAGGGATAACTGGGTCTGGGTTTGCGTTTAGGAATAGTTCCAAGTTGTCTAGGTACACGGGTGCATTCGAAGTCCCAAATACGTCAAGAACGAAGGCCAAACGAATGTCTTTTTTTCCTTCACCAGCATATTCCGTGAGGTTGACATATTTTCGTTTGTAATTCCCTGCAGTAGCAGGATTTGCATTCCCTGTGCTCACCGTTGAAAGAGCTGTTCCTGCCTCTGACCAGATTACCTTGTAGGTTTCTCCCTGATTTGTACTTGCGAGCAAGTAGAGGGTTGTCCCTGGATTTACAGCTCCTGCGGCAACATCAAAGAAAACGCTGGCTTGACGGCTTACGGACAAATCGAAAATAGGAGTTCCCATCCAATAGGAGTTTCCATTGCTTCCCCCTTCAATCCTTGCCACATTGTTAGGTCCTGTTGCACCCGACACTGCGCTTACTTGCCAAGCAGCTTGATTACTTTCTGGATTGATGGTTAGCCATGGACCTAGATCGGTACTGCTGTTGAAGTTTTGTCTCCAAGGCACTTCCAATCTTCCGGTATTCTCTAGGTTGTACCAGTTGATCTGAGGCAAAGCAGGCTGGTTTTGGTCAAAGTTAGGATCAGAGATACCAAATTTCAGGTTGTTTTTGCCATCAACAGTGGAGTTGGCCAAGGTAACGTTGATGGATCCTCCAGGCTTGATCGCAGGAATATTCGCAAGGAATACCTGGTTGCCCGCGTTGTTTGTATTTCTAGAAAACAAGAAACGCGTCACAGGCAAGTTGCCAGTATTTGAAATTTTAACGGTTTCCTGTGCGTGATTTCCTGAGCTGATGGGGCTAGGTATAAGGATGTCATCGATACGCATGTCATACTTAAATTCTTCTGTAGGAAGTACCCGGATGTTTTTTAGGTAGATATTATTTCCGTACGCGTTTTTGGTAATCAAAGCAATGCGCACTTTTCCCAAGTCTTTGAACTTGCTGAGGTTGACCAGCTCGGTTCTAAATTGGGAATTGCTAGTTGGGATAAACTCCTCTACGGTAGGATCGGAGGTTTGTAGACGCGTGCCACTCTTTTTGTAGGGAGGAGTGATGATATCAAAGTCAAGGCTGCAGTCAGGAGCAATTGCAACCAACAATTCGTCTTGAAATCCAGCCTGGTTGTAAGGGCCATGTGCTACCTCAAAAACCAATTGTGCATTTGGGTACTTGGTAAGATCGATCTGAGGGGAAATAAAGTAGTCTAGCTGTCCTTGTGCTTCGTATTCGTAGTGACGAATCAATAGGGAAGGAGTAGCCACCCCATCTAGGGTGAGCTCCTTTTTTTCCCAGGTCAAAGACTGATCTGCATTTCTGAGGATCCAAGTAGGAGGAAGGTTGGTCAAGGAGACGGTGAAGGGAAGGGTAAGCTGGCCCTGCTGTACCGGACGACTGCTCAACGTATTGTTGCTTGGTACCAGATCGGCTTGGTCGTTGACTTGTGTCACTGTAAAGACAAATTCATTGGCTTCTCCGCGGGTATCCAAGCTACTAAAGGAAAGCACTGCAGCTTCAGTGGTACGGATTTCGGTAGCAAAGCGCTTGCTTTCAATCAGATTTCCATTCCATCTAAATTCAATTCGTACGGAGGTCACTAATTCGCTTCCGCGGTTTTGAATTTCTACCTGAGGAGCAATGATTGGTTGGCAAAGGGCATCTGCAGGAGAGAGCACTTTCGACAAGGAGACATCTCTGCTTGAAAGTAGGGGATCTCGTGTAGCGCGATTGTTTACCAAAGTTGCTCGCCTTGGACTATTGGTCAGGACTACATCAAATCGATCTACTTGACCCTTGGTAAACAGGTTCATACAAAGATCTGGGGTGTAATCCATGTAGTTCTGGATCATGTTATTATTGCCACAAGAAAACCGGCTTGGGTTGGCATTGCAAATGGTATTGTTGGGATTGTCTTGATTTGGGGTATCGAGGACGAAATCATCTACTTCGCAACCTCCATCACCCCAGATGTGTCTCAAGCCTAAATAATGCCCTACTTCGTGCGTAGCAGTTCTTCCACTGGTATTGGCAGCTGTGCCTGCACCCGTTCCAAAAAAGCGGTAATCAACAGTTACCCCATCACGGATGGCGGCTGAAGGGGCAAAGTTGAGTCCAGGAAGGTTAGAGGTTGGAAAGGTTGCATAGCCTAAGTAAGGAGACACCAAGGGTACGACCCACATATTTAAGTATTCTTCAGGATTCCATTGGGAGGTTTGACCAATCAAGACCGCGTCTTCAGGTGCATAGATGGTTTTTGATCCCTGCTTCCGTACAATTCCTGTGGTAGGAAGTCCAGATGGATCCTGTTTGGCGAGTACAAATTCAATATTCGCATCTGCTGCTACGGGAAGAAATTCCGCAGGAGTGCGGCTTGCATCTGGATTTTTTCTTCGAAAATCTTCATTTAGCACCCGGATTTGCTGAAGAATCTGCGCTTCCGAGATGTTGGCTTCAACGCCTATGGCTGTCCCGTTGTGTAGGACATGTACTACCACAGGGATCACGCGTGGTTCAGCCTGAACCTTCATAACCTGTGGCTTGCTATTTTTTTCAATAATTTTTTTGGTGATCCAATCTTCAAAGAACGCCTTCGATCCAAATACCCCTAGTTCTCTTTCTTGCAGGGCTTCCAAAATAGTATGCCCACACTTCTGGTCATGCCCAGGCCCACTGTGTGGCGCAGGGATGGAAGAGAAGGGTTGGAGCGTGACTCCCTGACCAAAGCCGGATAGGCTTCCTAAAAAAATTAAGGCAAGGCTTAACGAGGTAAGCCAAAAGTTCTTGTACCCGTTTTTCATGTAGTTAAGGCTTAGGCCACGGTTAAGTTCACTGCTTCCACTCGTTTGATTTCGGGGATAGCTCTCAAAATAGCCTCTTCCACGCCAGCTTTTAGCGTCATGGAGGACATCGGACAGGAACCGCAATTCCCTAACATTTCTATTTTCAATACAAAATCCTCGGTGAGCTCCACCACACGGACATTTCCACCATCTGCCTCCAAGTAGGGGCGAATGGTATCCAGCGCAAATTCAATTTTCTCTCTCAATCCAGCTTGCATACGTGGTGCTTAGGGGTTAATTTCTACTAGTTCTGTTTTGTCCAAAGAAGCATTCCGAATTGCAATTTGTCGGGCCACCTCTTCGGCAAGTATAATGTACGCGTCCTTTGTGCTGCCTTCCTTTAGTACTGCCGGGTAGCCGCTGTCTCCGCTTTCACGAATGCTCTGCACAAGTGGAATCTCTCCTAAAAAGGGAACCTGGTATTTTTCAGCCAACTTCTTTCCTCCATCCCTGCCAAATATATAGTACTTGTTATCAGGCAATTCTTCTGGTGAAAAATAAGCCATATTTTCAACAACACCTAAAATTGGGACGTTAATTTGAGGTTGTTTAAACATGCTTAATCCTTTGGTAGCGTCTGCAAGTGCTATCTTTTGAGGAGTAGTCACGATCACAGCACCGGTCACTGGAACTGTTTGTACCAAGGTCAGGTGGATGTCTGAGGTGCCCGGAGGAAGGTCGATTAGCAAATAATCGAGTGCTCCCCATTCCACGTCAGCGATAAACTGTCGCAGCGCCGAACTGGCCATTGGACCTCGCCAAACGACGGCATTGTTCGCCGGGGTCAAAAAGCCAATGGACATCATTTTTACCCCGTACTGGGTGATGGGAACGATGCTATTTTTCTCCCCTATTTTTTTTACGGCCGGCTGCTCCCCTTCGACATTAAACATGAGTGGGATGGAAGGCCCTGAAATGTCGGCATCAATCAACCCTACCTTGGCCCCGAGTTGGGCTAGCGCAACAGCCAAGTTGACCGCCGTAGTGGACTTGCCTACCCCTCCTTTGCCAGAAGCGATGGCGATGATGTTTTTTACTTCAGGCAACACTGGGGCAGCTTCCCGGACGGTAGTTACGGTGGCCGTCATGTGTATATCCCAGTCCCAGTCTGTACCAAAATCAGCTTTTAACTCTTCTAGACAGTTATTTTTAATCACCTCTTTCAAGGGACAGGCAGGGGTAGTGAGCACCACAGTAAAGCTTACTTTTTTACCGTCAATGGCTATATTTTGAATCATTCCCAAAGACACTAAGTCCCGCTTGATGTCGGGATCTTGCACTTTGGAAAGGCATTTTTTTAGCAGGTCTGACGTCAATTGCATCGATTTTCTAATTTTAATGCAAGTTAGGTCAAGATTGCGTCTTAGAAAACCTGCGGTATCGTATTTTAGCAAATCTTAGGCACTTGCTTTCTCCTCCGTACCTTCCTTTTCCCGACGGAGTCATTACCTTTGTTTCTTTCCCTAGCCCATGTCCATTAGTAAGCTGACCACCGACAAAGTAAAAGACCGTGTAGACATCGTCGAGGTGATTGGTGATTACGTGCCCCTCAAAAAAAAGGGACAAAATATGTGGGCTTGCTGCCCCTTCCACGGGGAAAAAACGCCTTCTTTCTCCCTTTCCCCTTCAAAGCAAATTTATAAGTGCTTTGGCTGCGGTAAAGCAGGTGATCCCATACAGTTCGTGATGGACATCGAGGGAATTGGCTTTCAGGAGGCCATCCGACAGCTTGCCGGCAAGTACGGGATAGAAGTAGAAGAAGATGCCAATCTGACACCCGAGCAAAACTTGGAGCAAAACGAACGTGAAAGCTTGTTTATCGCGGTAAACTATGCCAAGGATTTTTTTGTCAAAAACCTAGAAACAGAAGAAGGCAAGGCCATCGGACTCAGCTACTTCATGGAACGGGGATTTACCAATGCTATTCTCCAAAAATTTGACCTAGGCTATGCACTCGATGGATGGGATCATTTTCTTAAATCCGCCAAATCCGCCGGCTACCAAGAAGATATCCTACTCAAGGCGGGCTTGATCCTTCAGAAAGAGGGAGAGCCAGAGCGGGTATACGACCGCTTTCGCAACCGGGTCACTTTCACAATTCACAATGTCAGCGGCAAAGCCATTGGCTTCGGGGCGCGCATCCTGACCAAGGATAAAAACCAGCCTAAATACATCAACTCCCCAGAAACGCCCATTTACCATAAGGGTGATGTGCTCTACGGGATGTTTCAAGCTAAAAAGGCGATTCGGGACTTTGACAACTGCTACCTGGTGGAAGGATACACCGACGTGGTTTCCCTACACCTTTCAGGAATCGAAAACGTAGTAGCCTCTTCTGGCACCTCGCTCACCGAAGGACAGATTAAGCTGATCCGTCGTTTTACCAACCAAGTCACTGTTCTTTACGATGGTGACAATGCGGGCATTAAGGCTTCCTTGCGCGGAATAGATTTGCTTTTGGAAGGCGGTCTCAACGTGAAAGCCGTTGTGTTTCCAAATGGAGAAGATCCAGACAGCTACTCTCGAAAGGTGGGTTCCCAAGCCTTCAAAGACTATCTCCAAGAAAATAGCCGTGATTTTATCGGCTTCAAAATCAGCCTTTACAAGGAAGAAATCGCCAAGGATCCCATCCGCAAAGCGGAAGTTATCCGTGAAGTGGTTCAGAGTATCGGCAAAATCCCTGATGCGATCATCCGCTCGGTGTATGCAAAAGAGGCATCCAACCTGCTAGGCATAGAGGAGGATATCGTTCATGCCGAGCTAAATAAAACGCTGATAAAAACGCAGAAGGATCAGTTTCAGCGTGCAAAGGAAGAAAAAGAGGTCGAAGAACAACTGGAAGAAATCCTTCCTACCCAAACGGAACTTAGCTCAGAGGAAACTCTCCAGCTACAGGAAAAAGAAACTATCCGCCTCCTAATCAACTATGGAGGACAAAAATTGGATCATCAGGAATTGCACTTTTGCCACTACCTCTTGGAAGAGATAAAGGAGATCGAGTTCCAAACTCCCGTGTATAAAAAAATGCTTCAGGGATACCGACAACAGGTGGCTCAGGGCCAGCTCCCAGGAGAGGACTTTTTTATTGGCCATTCGGATATGGAGATTAAGCAGGAAGCCATCGCATTGATTTCGCATCGTCACGAGGTTTCCAGCCATTGGAAAGATAAATTTCAGATTTTCATCAATATAGAGTCAGACGATCTGGCAGATACGGCCTTTAAATCTATCCTTCGCTTGAAGCGCAGGCTCCTGCAAAAGATGATGGATGAGGCCATGAATAAGATCAAGGAAGCTGAGCAGCTTCAGCTTGGTGATGCCCAAATTGGCGACCTGCAAGAACTTTACCTTATCCTTAAAAAAGGAAAATTAAACATGGACAAGGAGCTAGGAATAGTTATTGGATAAAACCAAACTTTCTTCTGCTCCTTCGAGTTTTGTATCCAAACAGGCTAACTTTGTGACCTGACCTTCACCCTCACCCAATCTTACGCTACCCAACTGTGGAAAATTACTCCCTAGATCCAATTGAAGACGCCATCGAAGCCATCAAAAATGGTGAAGTCATCATCGTGGTTGACGATGAAGACCGCGAAAACGAAGGTGACTTTGTCTGTGCTGCGGAAAAAGTAACTCCTGAAATAATCAACTTCATGGCCACGCACGGCAGGGGCCTAATTTGTGCTCCCTTAATTGAGGATCGCTGCGAGCAACTGGGGCTGGAACTCATGGTTGGAAATAATACGGCTGTTTTTGAAACGCCCTTCACCGTTTCTGTGGATCTTGTTGGCCATGGTTGCACCACTGGAATATCTACGGCTGACCGAGCAAAAACCATCCAAGCGCTAGTAGATGATAGCATTCATCCCAGCGAGCTGGGTAAGCCGGGACATATTTTTCCGTTGAAGGCCAAGCGTGGCGGCGTACTCCGAAGAGCAGGCCATACCGAGGCGGCAATTGATTTTGCGCGACTTGCAGGACTGAAGCCAGCAGGTGTACTGGTAGAAATTATGAACGAGGACGGCACTATGGCGCGCCTTGACGACTTACTTATGGTTAGGGAGCGATTTCAGCTCAAGCTGGTGTCCATCAAAGATCTGATTGCCTTCCGTCTAAAAAACGAATCCTTGATCACCCGCGAGATTGGTGTTGGTTTGCCCACCACCTGGGGAAATTTTGACTTAATTGCCTATCAACAAACGAATACCCAGGAAATACACCTTGCCTTGATCAAAGGCACTTGGGAAAAAGACGAACCCATCCTCGTGCGTGTACACTCTTCTTGTGCGACCGGAGATATTTTTGGTTCCTGCAGGTGTGACTGTGGGCCTCAGCTGCATGCAGCCATGGAAATGGTGGAGCAAGAAGGCAAGGGCGTGGTCTTGTACATGAATCAGGAGGGTAGAGGCATTGGCCTTATCAATAAGCTGAAAGCCTATAAGCTTCAGGAAGGAGGCATGGATACAGTGCAGGCCAACTTGGCCCTCGGGTTACCCATGGACGGAAGAGACTATGGCGTTGGCGCTCAGATCCTCAGAGACCTGGGCATTGGTAAGATTCGCCTCATTTCAAATAATCCTCAGAAACGAGTGGGTCTGCTGGGCTATGGCTTAGAAATTACCGACCAGGTACCGATTGAGATTCAGCCCAACCCACACAACCAGAAGTATTTGCAAACTAAAAGGGACAAGATGGGCCACACCATACTCAAATAGAAAAAGTCTCGTTGAGGTATATGGCCCTGCCAACCCTCAAAATCCGTTACACGTTGTACCTAGTTGACAATCGTATGAAAAAAGCCTGCTTTCTTTTCCTTGTGTGCCTAGCTACCCTTTCGGTTGCTCAGGCCCAAAATCAGTTTCCCTCACAAATATGGCATAAGGGATCTCTGGTATTGACAGACGGTACCGCCTACAGTGGACTACTCAAGTATGACCTTGTTACTAACCTGCTTCAGCTGCAAAATGAAACGGTAATCACCTTTACCGCTTCTAATGTGAGTAGTTTTGATATTAACGACGAGACCTACGGGGGCATACGAAAGTTTTATAGCCTTCCTTATGCGCTCAATGGGGATTACCAAACCCCCGTCTTTTTTGAGATCCTTACCCAAGGAGAGCACATTGCCTTACTTTGCAGAGAATACATTGCTACTGACAGCAGAGGAATGAATAGCTGGGGCACCATGGGCATGAATCCATTTTGGGGACCCCAAAACATGACCGGCTTTCGGCTGGCCTTCACCTACTATTTTTTGAAAAATGGAGGTTTAGAGAAGTACAGTGGCAAGAAAAATGAGCTGTTTGATATGCTTCCAGGTTTTGATGAGGAACTGCAGCTTTACATGAGAAAAAATCGCCTAGAGCATGACAAAAGGGGAGATCTCTTGCGCATCACCGCCTACTACAACGAACTTAAGAATTAACTCCTATGAATAAGCCCTTGATTCTCGTCTCGAATGACGATGGCATTACTTCCAAAGGCATCCGCGTGCTCGTGGCTGCGATGAAAAATTTAGGGGACGTGGTCGTAGTAGCACCCAATAGCCCTCAGTCGGGCATGGGCCATGCCATCACCATTGGGGAAACCATACGTCTACACGAGGAGGATATTTTTGAAGGCGTACTGGCCTACAGCTCTAGCGGTACGCCCGCAGACTGTGTGAAGCTTGCCAAACACTACGTTCTTAAGGAAAGAAAGCCTGACTTGGTGGTTAGCGGCATCAACCACGGCTCCAATACCTCCATTTCCGTGCTCTATTCCGGAACCATGTCGGCGGCCATTGAAGGGGCGTTAGAAGGCTATCCCTCCATTGGATTTAGCCTATGTGACTTTTCTTCCAAGGCTGACTTTTCTCATGTGTCTGAATGGGTTGAGAAAATAGCTCGCCAGGTTTTGGAAAAAGGAATTCCAAAAGGAATTGCACTCAATGTCAATTTTCCGCCCAAGCGCAATGAAGACATTCGTGGGATAAAAATCTGTCGCCAGGCAGATGCCAAATGGCAAGAAGAGTTTGTGGAGCGCTTTGACCCTACAGGAAGAAAGTATTTCTGGTTGGCAGGAAATTTTGTGAATTCCGACAAGGGTGAGGACAACGACGAATGGGCCATTGCCAACAACTATATTTCCATAGTTCCTTGTCAATACGACCTCACGGCGTACCATGCCATCTCCCAAATCAATAAAGACTGGGACTGGACCAAGCTCGGGGATTAAGGACTCGCTATCCTGTAAATAGCTGAATAAGGTGTTAACCTTGGCGGATAATCGCTCACAGACGATAGACCACGGCCCACCCATTTGGACTTCAAACCCTAGTTTTCTTGGGGTCAGCTAGCAAAGAGGGTTATCAACTAAGATTTTTTGATTTTTTAAAGAAGTTGGGGTGGCTTGTAATTTGGTCCTATTTGTGCCGAAACCAGCAATCTGTACGTGTTTCCTCGTAGGCTTTGAATACGGTATTGACAGGAAAACCATGGTACAACCAATCGTTGAATTTAGTTCTGACCAGGTAGTTAAATACCCCCATATCTCCTGTGTAGGCGGTTTTATTGTCTGCATTATAGGTACGATGTACTGCGCAGAGCTGTTGAAGAAAATCGAAGAAAATGGGGTAGTTTCCACCAATTATGCCACAGTTGAGGAGTGTTTCCTTTGCAAATTGTGCCTCAAAGTTGGCGTAGTCGTCGATTTGGCTTCGAAGACTGCTGCCATGGGCTTGCATCCATTCGTTATCCAGTTGAGTAGGCTCGTCTCCACAAAAAAGGGTGTTTGGAGATTGGATGAAGAGAGGGGAAATGAAGGGATTGTTGATTAGCGTAACGTCCGATACATCCGTGACAAATACATTGGTGGGCGCATGTGCTTGTTTTTCTAAAAAGTGGAGGTAGACGAGGTAGCGGTAAACGTTGGGGTTGAATCGCGGGTCGTGCGTAATTTTCACAAAAGAGATGAACTCGTTAGTATGGGTTAGGCAAGTTTGTTCGCTAAATCCCGTGTGAAACAGCACTCCGTGAAGCTTGGCCTTTGCAACTGATTCTGCCCAAGCGCGTACCAATTCATAGTCATCGTCCTGTAGCGTTGTACTGCGGTTGACATCGTACACTCCCGTAATGTGGCAAGCCAAGATCAAGTTGCTAGTTGGCGGAAGCTGGGGATAATTCTCGCTCACAAACTTTCGGCAACTAGGTTTTGTAGTTTCACTTGTGAACAGGTACTGTTGGGGTTGTTGCGGTAATAGATATAAGTTCTCAGGTCCACCTTTTTCACACGGTAGGTCGCCTTGGCTCGTTCAAAAAAGTCTGTATCTGCTGCAAATCCGCCTCTAAATTTCAGGTTTAAAAATACTTCTCTTAGGCCAAAGAGCGTTCCAAATAAGGTGGCTTCATCCAAATGAATTTGCTTGCTCAAGTCATCTTTGTCAGGGACAAAGTAGTCTTCATGCGTGTCAACGATGGTTTCAGAGGTGGAGCAAATCAGGTCGGCAGAGGCCATTTCAAGAAGGCAGGAGCTCAGGTGGTTGGGCTTATACTCGTCGTCGCTGTCCAATATGGTGATATAGGTTCCAATGCTATTGAGTACGCCTCGGTTGATGGATGCAACTTGGCCACGGTTGCTATGGCGAATGTAGCTGATTCTGTCCTCGTGCTCTTCAATGTACTGCAACAAGGATTCGCGGTTGTTTTCCTTGCTACCATCATCGATGATGATCAACTCAAAGTCCTGGTAATCTTGGTTTAATACAGAATCAATCGCTCGTTTCGTAGCGGCAAATTCGGTGTTATAAACCGCCATTAACACGGATATGTGTACTTGGTTCAACATGGTATATGAGGAATTTCCCCTCTCTTGCGTGTTAAGTGACTAACCCTCATTGTTTACCTGCACAGTTTCATTTAGTTGGGCCTAGTTTCGTTCAAAGATAGGCAAACCTAGGTTAAGGAGGTGTTAAAATCGCATGAACGATTCGTTACCGAGCGGGCTTTCCACTATAAAAATCTCGATTCCAGAGTAATTGAACTAAAAAAAGTGATTCGTATGCTTAGCACATGTCCTCAGTTTCTTAAGAAAGGAACTTAGGAGCTTACAGGTTTTCCTGTAGCATGACTTCCTCTGGGCGTAGTGGTTGTTGCACGATACCCAGGACGCGTAATTGCTCGAAGACCTCTTCCAAAGATCCCGGAGGAAGGGCAGCTTGGGTGCACCAGGTGGTTTGGCTAAGCCATTCCTTCACAAGGTCAGGTGAAAGCTGATATTCTTTCGCAATGAGCACTACCAAGTCAGGCTGCTCGAGGAGCGCAGCTACTAGCGCATACACCGCATCACGGACCATAAAGAGAGTTTTTTCCCAGGTGTCCAATGCTTGGGGTGAGGCTACCCAGACAAAGCAAGGCCAAGGACTGGGAATTTCCCCACTACGAATTAATGCTCCTTGTACCACGGCAGGGCTTGTAGTGTATTTTTCCCATAGGAAATACCCCTGTTCTCCTCGGGCATAGGCTGCCACGGCACCGTCCAAGTTGTCGACTATCTGAAAAGTCAAAGAATCGGGCCCCCAGCCTTCTCTGGAGGCCAGTGCGAGCGCCATGAGGTGAGAGCCAGAACCCATGCGACTGACCAGAAAGTTTCTTTTCTCATCGGTAGCGGGTGATTGAAGAGCTGTTGGAGATTGGTGGATACCCCAAATCAGTGGGGAAAGCACGTGGTAACCAAGCATCTTGTTTTGGCCTCCTGAAGTACAATCTTTCAGGAAACTTTCTGTCAAAAGGAGCGCCAGGTCTGTATCTCCGTTTTTGAGATCTTGAAGAAGCTGCCCTGATCCCCGAGACTCCTCTTTCCATACGAGTTGGATTCCCTCTTTCAACAGGGGCTGTTGCCCCTCCAGCAGCCGCAAGGGGTAGTTGAAATGTTCAGGAACGCCAGAGATTCGAATGGTCTTCATTGGTGAGGTAGTCGATGGACAAAAATAAAAAGCCGGAAGGAATCTATTCCTTCCGGCTGTAGAAAAGGTCAGTAAAAATTAATCGTGTGACGCGCGGCGGTCGGTAATGAGCAAGTTGGAAAGGCCTGCCAAAATCAGCAGCGTCCCGGCAAGGAGCATGGTGTTGATGACCGCCTCACCAAAGAGGAGTTTGTACAGAAAATTAACCCCCCCTAGCGCGGCAACAATCTGTGGAATAACGATAAACATATTGAAAATGCCCATGTAAACGCCCATTTTCTTGGGTTCCACCGAGCCGGAAAGCATGGCATAGGGCATGGAAAGGATGCTGGCCCAGGCAATGCCAACTAGGGCGAAGCAACCGTGTAGCATCCATGGTTCGGAGATGTAGTAGATGAGGATAAAGCCTAGGCCACCTGAGATCAAGCTGACTAGGTGAAGGAGCTTGCGGTTGATTTTGATTTTGGCTGCTACAAAAGACAAAATTAAGGCGAAGATCATGGAAACCAGCCCGTAGGTGCCCAGGTAATTTCCCACGCTGTCTGCCGCATTATTGTAAGCTTGGGAGCTGGTGTCCGTAGCGCCAAACACGTGTTCTGTGATGGCGGGAGTAGCAAAGCTCCACATGGTGAAAAAGGCAAACCAGGAGAAAAATTGAACCAAGCCAAGCTGCTTCATCACGGTGGGCATGGAGACTATTAGGTGAAAAATCTCTCCTAAACCTGCAAAAAAACCTTTTTTACTTTCTTTTTCGCGTTCAAACTCCTGCAAATCTTCCGGAGGATATTCCTCTGTTCGGAGGATGGTATACATTATGGAGGCAAATAAGACGAAGGCACCGATGCCAAAGGCATATTTGACCGAGTCTGGGACCACCCCAGGAGCAGCGGTGTTGGCTACGCCCAGTTGGGTCATCATCCAAGGTAGGTTGGAGGCCACCCAGGTGCCGATGCCGATAATCAGGGTTTGTACCATAAATCCATAGGAGCGCTGAGATTCAGGAAGCTTATCTGCAACCAAGGCGCGGAAGGGTTCCATGGAAATATTGATCGATGCATCTAGGATCCATAAGGAGCCGGCAGCCATCCAGAGTGCGGAAGAGTAGGGTGCAAAAAACAGGGCAATCGTACTCATGACGGCGCCAAAGAAGAAGAAAGGCTTCCTGCGGCCAAAGGTGGGGTGCCAGGTACGGTCACTGAGGTAGCCGACAATAGGCTGCACTAGAAGTCCAGTGAGGGGAGCGGCAATCCATAAAAAGGGAATGGCATCCTTGTCTGCGCCGAGGGTTTGGAAAATACGCGACATGAATCCTCCCTGAAGGGCAAATCCAAATTGAATTCCTAGAAATCCGAAACTCATGTTCCAGATCTGCCAAAAACTCAACTTCTTTTTTTCTTGGGTCATTGTTGGGCTAGTCTAAGTGAGCGGCAATCAATTCAGTCCTGTAATCTCTAATTCTTCCCCAGTGTGCTGGAGAAGGATATAAGGCAACTGATTGATTTGGAGGTAAGGGTGAACCTGATCTGGTAACGGATCAAACTCGGTAAGCTTGTTTAGGAAGGCAAAATCACCTGATTTTAGTGCTTGAGCTTTGCCCTTAATTTGGGGATTAAGTTCCTCAAAACCATGAAAATAGAGTTTTATGCTAGGGTGCTGACTAGAGAAATTACCTTCCGGTTTTTTAAAATTTAACGTGCCTTTTTCCTGATGGTACTGAATTTCCTGACGGAAATAGTTGCCTTCCAAATAAGTCAATCCCACTCCTGCATCCTCGTAGTGGACATAGGTTGATCCCAACGCTCCTTTGTAGAGGTGGAGGCTTAGGGTGCCATCGTGTGCTTCTTCTGTATGTTGGGTAGGGGATTGTTGCGCGAATAACTTTCCTCCCTGCACGTATACCGGCAGGTAGTTCAGCGGGGAATCCTGGTAAATAACTTGGTTCCCTTGGTGCTTTTGGTCGGAGTACAAATAGTACCAATCCCCTTTCGGGAGATACACTTTGGTGATTTCTCGGAAGCTTTCTACAGGAGCTACCAAGAAGGCATTGCAAAAAATATACTCGTTTTGGAAGGCTGCTTGGTAGATGGTCTCGTCGTGAGGGTAATGGATGGCGAGAGAAGCGGTTAGGGGCAGACCAGTTTGCGTACTTTGGTAGAAGGCACTGTAAAGGGTAGGGAGAAGTGTATACCTCAAGGTCATGTAGTTGCGGCTGATCTCCTCTACCTCTTCTCCAAAGGCCCAGGGCTCGGCATCCTTGGTGTTGATCATGGAATGAGCTCGGTACAAGGGTGAAAAAGTAGCAATGCTCATCCAGCGTGCAAATAGTCCCTTACTAGCCTCTCCGGCAAAACCACCCACATCGTATCCGGCAAAGGAAACGCCGCTAAGTCCAAGGCTGTTGACTAATCTGACACCGGCTAACATGTGCTCTTCAGAGGCCACATTGTCTCCGGTCCAGGCGGCTGCATAACGCTGTATCCCGGCAAATCCGGAGCGTGTCAATACAAAGGGTCGTTTTTCTGGAGCTTGTTTGGTGGCCCCAGCCTGAGTACTTCTTGCCATCTGCATGCCGTAGGTATTTCTAGCTTTCCGATGGGAGGCTTTTTCTCCTTCAAAATCAAACTCCAAGAGGTTGGGCGTACATTGTCCCCAAGAAGCAGGCTCGTTCATGTCGGTCCAAAACCCATCTACACCGGCATCGGTATAAAAGGCCATTTTTTCTTCCCACCAAGTGCGGGTTGCTTCCTTGGTAAAATCAGGAAAGGCGCACCATCCCGGCCAAACTTGTGCTTCGTAGGTTTGCCCATCAGGGTAGTTGACAAATAAGTCTTGCTCCAACCCTTCACGGTAGGGAGCGTAACTATCAGTTGTTTTGATGCCCGGATCAAGGATGACCACCACCTTAAATCCCTTTTCCTTCAATCTACCAATTAGTGCCTTTGGATTCGGGAATTTTTCACCGTCAAAAGTAAACACCTTGTAGCCTTCCATGTGATGGATGTCGAGGTAAATGACATCTGCAGGAATTTTTTTATCTCGGAATGCCTGTGCCACTGCATAAACTTCCGATTCTGGGTAGTAGGAGTAGCGGCATTGCTGAAAACCCAAGGCCCACTTAGGAGGCATTTGCATGCGTCCAGTGAGCTGGGTATAGGAGGAGATAATGCCTGGCAGGGTAGGCGCGTGGAGAAAATAGTAGTCCATGTCGCCATCTTCCGCACTGAAGTAAGCAAAGCGGTTGGTGGAGGCGCCAAAGTTGAACAGTGACTTGTGCGTGTTGTCAAAGAAGATGCCGTAGGTGCCCTGGTCATGGACGCCCAAATAGAAGGGAATGCTCAGGTACAGGGGATCGTCTCCTACGCCGTAGGCAAAGTAGTCGGTATTCCAGTTGGTGTAGGCATTCCCTGCGCGGTTCAGGTTGCCGGTCTTCTCTCCCAAACCCAAAAATTTTTCATTTGGCTGGAGCTGCTTGTAGGCTGCCACTTCGGTGCCAATCCATGAGATGCCCAAGGAATCATCTTTATTGAGCAGCTTTCCTTGGTGGTCGTAAAAAGTAAGGGCAAAGTTCGGTAGGTGAATTTCTAGGCGAAGTAGGGAAGTGCGAACTACAAGAAGATCACCCAACTCTTCCAAGCGTGCTTCCGTCGGTACAGGCCCTACAACGATGGAATAGGGATTGGAGGAAAAGGTGTCATACCTGCTGGCCTGTACGCGGATTACTCCTTCAGAAAAGACAGTGATGCGGAAGTAGGCGAGGTCGCTTTTCCCTTCAATGCCTTGGGGAGTTTGCCTCCAGTCCAGCACTTTGCCGAAGGATTGATGGCGAAAAGAATTTCTTGAGGTAGGTGAGGAGCTGCTAGAGTTCATTCTTGAATCAATAAAATTCTCCCGTAGGAGTATTGCTAATTTAGAGACGATTGGGGAGGATAAAAATCTTGTTTAGCGTAGAGAAGGTAGCTGATTTTGAAAAATGAAACCTAAAATCCACGTTTAGGTAGAAATTTAGCCTATTCAATCGTTTGCAGTTTTAGGGAAAGAAAAAGATAAAAACATCAGGCTTTTTCGTTTCGAACAGAGGATTTGCGGACCAGTAGCTCAGTTTCAAGTACGACAGAAGGCTGGAAGGTCTCGATATCAATTTTCTTTTCGATCAAGTCCAAAAGGATTTCGGTGGCCGTGGCACCGATCTGAAATCCGGGCTGAGATACCGAGGAAAGGCTGGGATCAACGATGGTACAAAACTGCCAATTGCTAAAGCCAACGATTCCAATGTCGGTGGGGATTGCGTATCCTGCCGACTTGCAAGCCATCAGTGCACCCACGGCTGCCAAGTCGTTGTTGGCAAAAAAAGCATCAGGTCGTGGAGAAAGGGAAGTTAGGAGTTGGGAAGTGATTAATTTGGCTTCCTCGTCGCTTCCTTGGGTACATTCTACCAGGAGTTCGGGCAAGAAATCAACCCCAAATTCCCGCAACGCATCCTTATAGCCGCGGGTTCTCTCCTGAGAAATCTTCAGGTTGGATGGACCTGCCAAGTGTACGATACGGGTATAGCCTTGAAAGATCAAGTGCTTGGTGGCGGCATAAGCGCCAGAGTAATCGTCTACAATCACGTGAATCGCTCCAGGAATCTCAGGTACCCGGTCAAAAAACACAATGGGATAACCTTGGTCCAACAGTCGGGAAAAGTGGGTAAAGTCGGTTGTTTCTTTGGAATAGCTTACCAGAAAGCCATCGATCTGGTTGGAAAGCATGGTGTCGATGCTGGACTTTTCTCGCTCCAGCTTCTCGTTGGTTTGGGTGAGGATCACATTGTATCCTCTAGCGAAGGCGACCTCTTCAATACCGCTGATGACTGTGGAGAAAAAAAAGTGCACCACCTCAGGTATAATTACCCCTATGGTGAAGGAGCGGCTTTTCCGTAGGGACAACGCAATGGCGTTTGGTCTATAGTTCAGCTTTTCCGCCATTTCCTTCACCTTCTTTTTGGTGCTTTCACTGATGCCAGGGTAGTCTTTTAAGGCCCTGGACACAGTGGAGGAGGAGACATTGAGCTCGCGAGCGATGTCTTTGATGGTGGATTGTTCTAGCTTCATTAGAAATTATATTATTCTTAGAAAAAACTAAACCGACAAAAAAGGGGAGGTTTGCTTTTGATATCCTTCCAAGTTAAGAGAAAGTTTTGGTTGAAGGTAGTTAAAACAAGAAGCTTAAAAAAAAATAACGCGATGCAAACGTAACCGCAATCGTGTGCATAAAAATTTTATTGCCCTAATTCCTCCTTTTCCTTGCGCTCGAAGCAAACAGACATTAAGTTAAGGTTACGAAAGAAAGGTCCCCTAGTTTGCCTATATTTCTTTTGATTATTTATTTAACTAAATGAATAAAAAATTTAATTTAATTAAGCAATAATCCCGCAACAACCAAAACACAAACACTATGAAAATTTTACAAAAAATCGGTTGGGCTTTGGCCTTTTTTCCGGTGTTAGTCGCCTGCGACACCTACGAAATGCCCCCGATCATTCCACAAACTGGAGCAAACGTTACGCTTCCTGCTACCACTGCCTTCACCCTTGTAAAGGCCAATGCAGACAAAAGTACAGTAGACTTCACGATTACTGCAGCTGACTTTGGAACAACAGGTACCATTAAGTATGAACTACAGATGGACCTTCCTGGAGCAAACTTTGCTGCACCTGCAAAATTAGGAGAGTCAGAATCAAACGTAATTAAGGTAAATGTTGCTGAATTCAACAAAGCACTTCTTGCCAAGAAATTACCTTTTGGTGTTGCGGCTAACGTAGAATTCCGTGTGAAAGCTACAATCAACCAACCTCTTTCTCCTCTTTTTGGAGCTACTGCTGTTTACAAGGCAACTCCTTTTGATGCTACAGTGGCCATGCCAATAATGCACGTACCTGGAGATTACCAAGGTTGGGATCCATCCAATTTGAAAACAGTACTTTATTCCGAGAACATCGATGACAAATTCAAAGGATTTGTACACATCATCGGTGGTTCCAGAGAATTCAAGTTTACAACAGGTCCTAACTGGGACGTGAACTTTGGGGATACTGGTGCCAACTTAAGCTTAGAAGCTGGTGGAGATAATATTAAAGTGGCCGCAGATGGTACCTATGAAATCAACGTGAATCTTGGTGCTAAAACCTACACCATCGCTCCTGTGAAGCGTTGGGGCATCGTAGGTTCTGCCACTACAGGTGGATGGGACACCGACACCCCGATGCCTGTGTTTGACAAGACCACCAACTCATTGAAGATTACCACTGACCTTAAAGTAGGTGAGTTTAAGTTTAGAGCCAACAACTCTTGGGATTTCAACTACGGAGGTAGCGGCGGAAACTTGACTGCTGGTGGAGCTAACATTGCCATTGCTGCAGCAGGTAACTATACCATCACCTTTTTCTTAGGTCCAAAAGGCGCAGCTACGTACGTTTTGGTTAAAAATTAAGTTGACCCAACACGTTTACACTTTATTTTTAAAGTAAATTTAACCGGCATTCGATCCTTCGGATGCCGGTTATTTATTCCTCCCCATTTCCTATGTTGTCCTATTTCAGATTCCTCATTTTTAGTTGTTCCTGCTTCTTTTGGGGAATTTCGCTTCAGGCTCAAATAACTACCGAGCCAGCGATTCCAAATGCAGGAGCGCCGGTAAAAATCATTTACGATGCCTCCAAAGGAACCACGGGATTAAAGGATTGTAACTGTGATGTGTACATCCATATCGGCGCTGTCACCGCGGGAGCAAGCTCGACTACCTGGAACATTGTGCCTTTTCAGTGGGGTACAGCAGCTTCTGCAGCCAAAATGACCAAAGTGACTGGGCAGCCAAACCTATATACCTACGAGCTTACACCTAACTCGTTTTTCACCAACCCCAATAACCTCACCATCTACCGTCTCGGGATGGTTTTCCGTAATGCGGATGGTTCCAAAGAGGGAAAAACTACCGGCAATACTGACTTTTTTGTTGACCTAGCCCAAGGCTTTGATGTCAAGTTTACAGCACCACAGGCGGCTGGATCTATTTCCTTCGAAATAGGGCAGCAATACACGTTCAAGGTGTCTGCTACGGAAGCTGCCGAGCTGAGCTTGGAGCTCGATGGTCAAAAGGTGGCAGAAGCAAGCAATAGCCTGGAGCTTACCTATACTTTTACCGCCACAAGAGCAGGAAACTTTAAATTGACGGCAAAAGCCACCAAAGGCAGCACCACCGATTCCCAAACAATAGACATCGTAGTTTTTGCTCCCTCAGAAGTGGCTGCCCTGCCTTCAGGGACAAAATTGGGAATCAACTACCTCTCAAACACCGAGGTTATTCTGGCGCTTCAAGCTCCAGGTAAAAGCATTGCCCATGTCATTGGTGATTTCAACGACTGGAAAGTACTTCCTGAATACCAACTCAAGAAAACCGCCGACGGCAAGATTTTCTGGATCAAACTTTCTGGCCTCGTGCCCCAGAAGGAATATATTTTTCAATACTTAGTCGATGGTGACATTCGCATCGGTGATCCATACGCCGACAAGACCTCGGATCCATTCAATGACCAAGAAATCATTACCCAGAATAGATATCCTGGCTTATTGCCCTATCCTGCCGGAAAGACAGAATTTCAAGCTTCCTACCTCCAAACAGGACAGGTGCCCTATGCCTGGAAAAACACCAATTTTACCAAGCCCAAGCCCGAGGAATTGGTTGTGTACGAACTTTTGGTACGTGATTTTGACACGAAAAGAACCTACCAAGCAGTTATTGACCGCTTGGACTACTTGAAAGACCTGGGGGTCAATGCGATCGAACTCATGCCGGTAGGGGAGTTTGAAGGCAACCTCTCCTGGGGATACAATCCTTCTTTTTTCTTTGCTCCAGACAAATACTACGGTACCAAAAACGACCTCAAGCGACTCATAGACGAAGCCCATGGCAAAGGCATTGCGGTGATTATGGACATGGTGCTCAACCATGCCTTTGGGCAAAATCCCATGGTGCGACTCTACAACGATGGCGACTATGGTGCGCCAACCGAAGATAACCCTTGGTTTAACCGCGTAGCCAAACACCCTTTCAACGTGGGTTACGACTTTAACCATGAAAGTCCGTACACCAAATCCTTTGTCGATTCTGTCAACAACTATTGGCTCACCGAATACAAGGTGGACGGCTTCCGTTTTGACCTTTCCAAAGGATTTACCCAGGTCAACTCTGGTACCAACGTAACTATTTGGTCTCAATACGATCCTTCACGGGTGAAAATATGGAAGCATATTTACGACCGTATCAAGGCCAACCATCCCGAGGCCTATGTCATCCTTGAGCACCTCTCGGTCAATGAAGAAGAAAAGGAGTTGGCTAACTACGGCATGCTCTTTTGGGGGAACATGAATGGAGCCTCCCGAAACCTTGCTAAGGGAAACAACGATAACATGGAATGGGCCTATTTTAAAAATAGGCAGTGGACAAAAAACGGCCTCATCGCCTACCAAGAATCTCATGACGAGGAAAGGGTTTTCTGGGAAACAATGAATTTTGGAGCCACAAGCCCGCTGAATCTAAAGACAGTTGAAAATGCAGTGAATAGGAATCAATTGATGACTGCTTTCTTTCTCGCTATTCCTGGTCCCAAGCTGATCTGGCAGTTTGGGGAGTTTGGCTACGACCAAGAACTGAACAACGACCGCTTGGGAATCAAGCCCACACGTTGGGAGTACCTTAGCAATCCAGACCGACTCAGATTAGCGCAACTGTATAAGGAGATGCTCAAGCTCCGGGCAAAGTACCCAGTCTTTAATTTCCCGAGTGCCGCCAACCTCAACCTTAGCCCTTCACAAAAGACCATCCACTTACAACACCCGGACCTGCAGGTATTTTTGTTTGGCAACTTTGACCTAGTCACCCAAGGAAATCAGCAAGTACAATTTCCAAAGGCTGGCAAGTGGTACAACTACTTCACCGGTCAGGAACTCACCGTGACGTCTGCCCCAGTCTCTTTTGGTTTGCGCCCCAACGAATTTTACCTCTTCACGGACAAGCCGCTTCCGGCACCAGAAAAAGGAATCCTTCAGGCAGATTTTATCACTTCCGTACCCGAGGTGATTGTGGAAGGGCAGCTCAACCTCTACCCCAATCCCACGCAAGCAAACGTATTGGTTGAGCTACCAAAAGACATGACTACGGCTACTTATCGTGTACTAGACATGACAGGAAGGGTCCTTTTTGAGGGAAATGGAGGTAAGGAGCAGCCTATTTTAGAACTTTCTCTAGATGGAATTCGTCCAGGGATGTATATCTTTGAAGCATTTGATAATCAGCGCACCTTACACAAGCGCTTTATCAAGCGCTAATCAAACCTAACTAACACTATGAAATTCAAACCTGGAGTAAAATACGGGGAAGAGCTACGCGACCTACTTGCCTATGCCAAGGAAAACGAGTTTGCCTTTCCAGCAGTGAATGTGATCGGTACCAATTCGGTCAATGCAGTGCTTGAAACCGCTAAAAAAGTAAACTCTCCCGTGATCATTCAATTTTCGAATGGCGGCGCACAGTTTTTTGCGGGCAAAAGCCTTGCCAACGACAAGCAACAAGCAGCCATTGCGGGCGGAATCTCAGGAGCCCACCACGTTCACCAAATGGCTGAAGCTTATGGTGTTCCGGTGATCCTACATACTGACCACGCTGCACTCAAATTGCTTCCTTGGATTGATGGATTACTCGAAGCAGGGAAAGCATACCACAGTGCGTATAAGAAACCCCTTTTTAGTTCTCACATGCTCGATCTCTCCGAGGAGCCGTTGCATGAAAATATTGAAATCAGTGCTTCCTACTTCCGAGAGTTTGTCAAGTTGGACATGGCGATAGAAATCGAATTAGGTGTGACTGGTGGAGAGGAAGATGGCGTGGATAATTCCGACGTGGACTCTTCCAAGTTGTATACCCAGCCTGAGGAAGTCGCTTATGCTTACGAACACTTGCGTGAAATTGGCGACCTATTTACTATTGCAGCAGCCTTTGGTAACGTTCATGGCGTGTACAAGCCAGGAAATGTAAGTTTGAAGCCCATTATCTTGAAAAATTCTCAGGAGTTCATCAATAAAAAGTACGGCTTGACAGGCAAGCCCCTCAACTTTGTTTTTCATGGTGGCTCAGGCTCCTCAGTGGAGGAGATTCGTGAGGCAAATAGCTACGGTTCCATCAAAATGAACATCGACACAGACATGCAGTGGGCGATGTGGGAAGGTATCGTGCAGTACTACAAGAAAAACGAAGGCTATCTCCAAAGCCAGCTTGGAAATCCAGAAGGCGCCGATAGTCCAAATAAAAAATATTACGATCCCCGCGTCTGGTTACGCAAGGGTGAGGAAAATTTTGTCAAAAGGCTTGAGCTTGCTTTCGACATGTTGAATGCCGTTGGCAGAAATTAAAAAGGGGGGCAACCGCTTTTTTTGAAGCCTAAGTAGCCCTTTGAAAATTGTACCATGAAAAAGTCACTTCGACAGGTGACTTTTTCTTTTACCTTTTATGCAATGAAAAAAATAGCAAGTATCTGTTTTCTTTTCTTTTTCGGATTGTCAGTAGCGCTCGCGCAACAGCCCGCTCCTCAAGTCAAAAACTACTGGCCCAAGGCTGGGGTGACTTACGAGATTTTTGTCCAGTCCTTTCAAGATTCCAATAGGGATGGGATAGGGGATTTCAATGGTGTCACTGAAAAGTTGGATTACATCAAAGAGCTTGGTGCAAACGCGATTTGGTTTATGCCAATCATGCCGTCTCCCACCTACCACAAGTACGATGTAACGGACTACAAGGCCGTGCACCCAGATTATGGCAGCATGGCTGATTTCAAAAGGCTCCTTGATGAAGCTCACAAACGGGATATTAAGGTGGTGATCGACATGATCATCAACCATACTTCCAATGAGCATCCCTGGTTTCAAAACTCCAAGTCTGGAGCGGAGGCAGCCTACCGCGACTATTACGTATGGGCGCAAAAAGATACCATCGCTACTTACTTAAACAAGAAAACGGTCACTTTGGACTCGGATAATATACGCCAATGGCATGATCCAGGGCAAGGAAAGGACTACTACTACGGATTTTTCTGGGGGGGTATGCCCGACCTTAACTTTGATTCACCCAAGGTGCGGAAAGAGATAGTGGATATTGGGAGGTTTTGGCTTGAAGAGGTGGGTGTGGATGGCTTCCGATTGGATGCTGCCAAGCATATATTTCCTGACGACCGCCCGCTAGACAACCATGCCTTTTGGAAGGAGTTCCGTGCTGAAATGGAGGCCATCAAGCCTGACGTATATCTTGTAGGAGAGGTCTACGACAAAAAGGAAATTGTTGCGCCCTATCTCCCTGGTTTGCCTGCCTTGTTCAATTTTGATTTTCACTACACGCTCATAGAAGCACTCAACACTGGCAATGGGCAGCTGCTCTTACAAAAGCAAAAGCAGGTCCTTGATTTTTACCAGGGCATCACCCCAGATTTTATTGATGCTACCTTCTCTTCCAACCACGACCAGCCTCGTTTGCTCAATGACCTCAAGAAGGATCCTGCTAAGTACAAACAAGCACTTGCTATCCTGATGACGCTTCCTGGGGCACCTTACTTGTACTATGGAGAAGAAATAGGCATGCTTGGCCTTAAGCCTGACGAGCAGATTCGTGAACCGTTCCTTTGGGATAAAAAGGAGTTAGATAGGGGACGGACTACTTGGATTGTTCCTCAATACAGCACAGAGGGCACGGTTACCCCTCTGGCTCAGCAGCGCTTGGACAATGACAGCTATTTCAATCACTACAAAAATATCATCGCGTTGCGACATGCCAACCCTGCCTTGGCCATTGGTAATCTTGTTCCTTCTTCAGCGACTTATCCTAGTTCGCTGATGGTCTACCTACGTCAGGCAGAAGCGCAAGAATTATTGGTAATGCACCATTTAGGAGCCGAGCCTATTGAGGTTGTATTGCCGGAAGGGTTTACAATCCCGCGTTTTGCCACAGCGGGAGTCAGCCTTCAGTCTGGAAAGGTTCTGTTACCTCCGTATTCCAGCCTAGTGCTGGAGCGAAACCCATAAAAAAGGGGGCAGATCCATGGATCTGCCCCTTTTTATTGACCTATACGGTTTTAGGTAGACAAGATATTAGCGACGCGCAAGTCTTCTTCATCGACGACTTTGTCATCGACGACAGCTTTCACAATTGGGGTGTAGACCACTTTGTTGTCTATCATACCTGCCATGACGTCGTACTTCCCTTGTAGAAGGCCCTCTACGGCGGCAACGCCAAGTTTGGAGGCAAGCAAGCGGTCTGAGGAGGTTGGTGATCCCCCCCGCTGCAAGTGCCCTAGGATGGTCACTTTGATGTCGTAGTAGGGAAGGAGCAGTTTAACTTTATCGGCGATTTCTTGAGCGGAACCACTTTTTCCACCTTCAGCCACAATGACGATGTTGGATGATTTTTTGGCCTTGGTTCGGGTTTTTAGTTTTTCGGCTAGGCTTTCAATGGGTGTTTTGCGCTCGGGAATCAAAATGGCGGCGGCAGCACTGCCGATGCCTGCATTGATGGCGATAAAACCTGCATCACGACCCATCACTTCCACAAAAAACAAGCGATCGTGGGAGGTAGCCGTATCTCGGATCTTATCAATGGCCTCGATCGCGGTATTGCAGGCGGTATCGAATCCGATGGTAAGGTCGGTCCCTGAAAGGTCGTTGTCGATCGTGCCAGGAAGACCAACGGACGGGATGCCAAATTCTTGGTAGAACAAGTGAGCACCAGTCAAGGAGCCATCTCCACCAATCACCACAAGGGCATCAATGCCATGGCTTTGCAGGTTGTTAAAGGCCTTCTTTCGTCCCTCAGGAGTTCTAAATTCAGCACTGCGTGCAGATTTCAAGAACGTCCCTCCACGTTCCAAGATATGGGTGATATTTTTGGAGTCCAGTTTCTTGATGTCGTTTTGAATCATCCCCTCGTAGCCACGGTAGATTCCGTACATGTCGATTCCATAATAGAATCCCGCGCGAACTACGGCACGGATGGCGGCGTTCATGCCCGGAGAATCTCCTCCGGAGGTGAGCACACCAATTTTTTTGATCGGTTTAGGTTCCATAGGTTTGTGTCATTGCTGTAATCATGAGCGCAGCAGAGGCGGGGTTCGTTGCCAGTGGGATATTGTGTACGTCACAAATCCGCATAAGCATTTGGACATCGGGTTCGTGAGGATGTTTGTCCAGTGGATCTCTAAAAAAGATTACGGCGGCCAATTTTTTCTCTGCAGCAAGCGCAGCGATTTGTGCATCTCCACCATAAGGACCAGAAAGGAGTTTTTGTACTTGAAATCCAGCCTTTTCGATATGAGCCCCTGTCGTGCCCGTAGCTACGAGTTCTACATCTGCGCGCATGAGCGCCTCACGGTAGCCACTCAAAAAATGAACGAGGTCGGCTTTTTTACCATCGTGGGCAATTAAAGCGATTTTCATGATTGATGGCTAGTTAGGTTTGGTTCTGAAAGTTAAGGAAATTTTAGCAGCCAACTTCTCCCAACTGGATGAAGCTAGCGTTAAATCTACAGGTAAACATGGGCAGCAGCTTGGTGAGAAACGGATGAGCTCCCTGACTATTTTGCTGATCTGGACTCTAAGTATAGCAAAAAGGCATATTCCAAGGCCAATTCTTTTAGCGGATTGAATCTCCCGGATGCACCACCATGCCCTGCTTCCATGTTGGTAAAGAGCAAAAGCAGGTTTTCGTCTGTTTTGAACTCCCGAAGTTTGGCTACCCACTTGGTAGGTTCCCAATATTGCACCTGGGAATCGTGCAAGCCGGAAGTGACCAAAAGGTGCGGGTAGGCCTGTGTCACCACATTATCGTATGGAGAGTAGGAAAGCATGTAGTCATAGTAGGCCTGCTCCTTTGGGTTGCCCCACTCTTGAAACTCCCCAGTGGTCAATGGGATGCTCTCGTCAAGCATGGTGGTGACGACGTCCACGAAAGGGACATTGGCGATGACCCCATGAAACAAGTCCGGTCGCATGTTGATCACGGCACCCATCAAAAGCCCTCCTGCACTGCCTCCCATGGCATACAGGTGGTTAGGACTGCTGTAGTGCCCCTGAATCAGGTGCTGGGCACAGGCAATGAAGTCCGTGAAGGTGTTTTTCTTTTTCAATAGCTTTCCGTCCTCGTACCAGGCTCTTCCTAGATCCTCACCACCTCGGATATGGGCGATGGCAAACACAAATCCACGTTGAAGTAGGCTTAATCGGTTGGAAGAAAAATAGGCATCCATGCTGTAGCCATAGGAACCGTAGGAATAAAGGAGAAGAGGGTTTTTTCCGTCCTTGGTGAAGGTGGATTTTTTGTAGACCAATGAGATAGGTACCTGCACCCCGTCTTCAGCGGTAGCCCAAATACGTTCCGAATGGTAGTCGCTCGCATCGTGCCCACCGACCACCTCTTGTTGCTTCAGAAGGGTTTTCTGCCGGGTAACCATATCGTATTCGTACACCGAACTTGGACTTACCAGAGAGTTATAGACATACCTGAGTAGGTTCGTGTCAAACTCCGGATTAACGCTCACGTATGCGGTGTACGTTTCGTCCTCAAAAGTCAGTGAATGTCCTTTGCCTTCCCAAGGAAGAATGTGAATTTCGGTGAGTCCATTCACTCGCTCTTGAGTGACAAGGTATCTGGAGAAAAGATCAAAGTCTTCCAATAGTACTTCAGGGCGATGCGGGATTACGTCTACCCAATTAGTAAGACTAGTAGCCGTGATCGGCGTTTTGACCAACTTAAAATTCTGTGCTTGCTCGTTGGTACGAATGTAAAAATGATCACCGTAGTGATCGGCAGCATATTCTAGGTGAGGAGTGCGCTTCTGCAGCAGTTGTGGGATTGCTGTAGGTGTGGTTGCATCAATAAAACGGATTTCGGAACTGATGGTACTTTCCGAATGGATGAGGATAAATTTTTCTGACTTGGTTTTGTGTACCATGCAAGAAAATTCCTCGTCCAGCTCTTCGTAGATGAGTAGATCGTCCTCGATGGGGCTACCTAAAATGTGCTTAAAGATTTGATGCGCACGAAGTGTTTCCGGATCCTGCTTGGAATAGAATAGGCTTTTGTGGTCAGCAGCCCAGACAAAGTTGCCTGTCACCTCAGGAAGTATTTCCTCTAGGATTTGACCCGTAGCCAGCACCTTGAAATGTAGCGTATAAATCCTTCTCCCCACCTCGTCGGCGGCAAAGGCAAGTAGTTCTTGGTTGGGGGTTGTGGCTAGGTTACCCACTTGGTAATAGGACTTTCCTGTGGCAAGGAGGTTGACGTCTAGGAGCACCTCTTCCGCTGCGGATAGGCTGCCTTTTTTTCGACAAAAGATGGGGTATTCCATGCCCGTTTCGTAGCGGGTGTACCAATAAAAGCCAGATTTGAAATAAGGGACGCTTTCGTCTTGTTCTTTGATTCGGCCTTTCATCTCGTCAAAGAGCTGCTGCTGAAGGTCTTCTGTGGGCTTCATGACCTCCTTTAGGTGATCGTTTTCGGCAGTGAGGTGGGCGATTACCTCCTCGTTTTCCCGATCGTTCATCCAATAGTACGAATCGGTCCGCTGGTGACCGTGGATTTCAAGAAGCTGTGGTTTTTTCGAAGCTAGGGGTGCGTGCATTTGCCGTTTATTAGGTCTGCAAGGTTAAGGAAAATTGAGCGACCGATGGAGGTTTTTTAGAGATTATTGGGAGAATGAACAGAGGAAATTAGGTGTACCGATGGTTTGACTGCAAGGTTTTTCAAGTAATGGAGGTATTTTTTACCTTGGGAAGAAGGGAGGCTTAGCTAAATTGTTGTATATTAATTTGTATTTGGTCAGTGTACTTTTGCTGGCCTAGGGCTTCACTAACTTCTGCTATGTTATGTCATTTTTCAAACAGTTTAAAGAATTTGCTATCAGGGGCAATGTGATTGACTTGGCGGTGGGTGTCATCATCGGTGCCGCCTTTGGTAAGATTGTTTCCTCTTTTATCAGCGATGTGGTGATGCCTCCCTTGGGTCTACTGATCGGTGGGGTAGATGTAAAGGATCTGGCACTTGTATTGAAGGGGGCGACGGTGACTGAGGCTGGGGAAAAGGTGGCGGCAGTTACGCTCAACTATGGCTTATTTCTACAGAATGTGGTTGACTTTACCTTCATCGCGTTTGTCATCTTTGTATCCATCAAGGCGATCAATTCCCTAAAGCGCAAAGAGGAAGTGCCCGAAAGTCCTCCACCACCTTCTGCAACAGAGAAGTTGCTCGAAGAGATTCGGGACCTGCTAAAAAAATAAAAACTCATTCACAACTCCTTAGCTTCATGTATTTTGGTTCTTTTCTCCACTAGTTTCATTCCTGAAGAAAGGACACCCAACCTAATGATTACATGTCGAGTAGGTAGTCGAGCACACCGGCATGTTTGCCTTTGGGGCGGGTGACTAGGAGAGGAAGGCTTTTGTTAAACTGTATCAATCGTTCCGCCATGCTCCCAATATGAAGGGCAGTAGCGCCTGTTTTCCCTTTGGCGCCGATGATGATGACCTCTGCTTTATGTTCGAGGGCGGCAGCAACGATTTCTTGTACCGGGTCATCGTCATCGTCTTGGGTATAGATGGGCGTGATGGGGATGCCTTTGGTGTCTATTTTTCGGATAAACTTTTTGAAGTTACTCTCCGCATGCTTTTTCATTAGCTCTGCAAACTCTTCGTAGGTTTTTCCCGTCGTTGCATAGTTTGAGGGAATGGAAAGCACGTTTTGAAAAATGATTTCTATGCCACCGCTGTATTTTTTGGCAATGCCAATGGCCTCTTCGAGCGCATGGATGGAATGGTCTGAAAAGTCGCTGGGCACGAGTAGCGTGCTAAGCTTGGGCTGAGATTGTTCCGGAACGATCAGCAAGGAGCAAGAGGCTCTACGTGCCATGCGATGGGATGCTACTCCGGTTCCTGGAAGTGCTACTTTTCTTCCGATTAGGATCAAGTCGGCAGACTTTTCTTCGGCGAGTTTGAGGATTTTTTTGGATAAGTTGCCTTCCTTAACAACGAAATCCATTTCAAGCCCTTTGATCGTTGGAAATTTCTCCCGAACCAGCTTTTCCATTGCTTCCTTTCGGTCCTGTAGCATACTGTCTAGCAGCGTAGGGAAGGACTCCAGCATCTCCTTTGGCAAAGAGAAGTTTTTGACCACGTGGCTGAAGTAGATTTTCTTTACCTGATTTACTTTGGCAATAAAGCCCGCGTAGGCAATCAAGGTCTCGTCTAAGGGGCTCTGATCGAGACAAACGATCATTTTTTTTATCAGGTACATGCTTCAATAGGCTAGCTGTAGCAAAGGTACGCGTTGTGGAATATTCTTAGGATAGCGTTAAAAATTTATTTTTGACGAGCCCCAAGAATTCTTAACGCCATTGGGACGTTTCCCTGAGGAAATTTAGCTAGGAACTGTGTTTTATGCAGTGGTTTGTGAGCACCACTTTTTTTTACAAAACCGGCTCCTTTTGTTTCTCCTACCAAGGGCATTGCCTACCTTTAATGCATCCGGGCCGTCGACTTGTTCGAACTTTACAATTATTATACATTACTGAGTAAAGCCCCCTTCAAAAACAGGCCTCACTCAGTCCCGATTGCTATCGGGACAGGGCCTCGCCCAAAAAGCAGGATAACAGTGGAAGTTTGCGAAATCAAGGCAGCTCAAAGCTTGTGACTACTAGAGGTTTCGTAACACTCTTAGGCCCGGATAACTTTACTTTTTAGCCATTCCCATTCCTCTTTTCCTACACCAAGGAGAACAGAACTCCCCACAAAAAACCCGATTACAAGCAACGAAGTACTTATAAGTGAGAAAAATGGAAAAGACCAGTTGGGGCTTAGGTAAGCTCCTGACACAGTCAGTACGCCCACTGCAAGTATTTTAAGCGTCTCCTTACTGAAGGGATCTAGCTGTAAGCGAATCTTTAGGTAGCCATATTTGACCAGGTTGTATGCGAGCATCACTCCTGCCGATCCGATGGCCGCACCCTCAATTCCAAAGATAGGAATCAACCAAAAGTTGGCCGCAATGAGCAGTATGCTCATGCCAACGGTAAGGATCAGATTGAACCGGTAAAAGGAAGAAAATACCAAGATTTCAGAGTTGAGCGAGAAGGCTACGTCAACCAACTTTCCGAGCGCTATGAAAAATACCACCCATTTTCCGGCTTGGTAAATTTCCTGGTTTGGAACAAAGTGGTAGATGGCATCGATATTGGACCAAATCAAGGCAAAGAGTAGCAAGCAGATGTACAGCTGTTTGTTGGATAGCTGCCGGTAAAGTAGGTTGATCTCAGCGATCCGCTCCTTTGCAAAATGCTCCGCAATCAGGGGCATGGCGACCTGAGAGATGGCGCGTCTCGGCAATTCAATCACCAAAGCCATGTAAAAAGCAATGGAGTAAATAGCATTGGCTTCTAGGCTAACCATCGAGCTGATCATGATGGAGTCGATTTTCATGATTAGTGTAGAGGCTGCTGTGGCCAAGAAGGTAATCAGGCTGTATTTTAACAGGCTACTTTTAAATCCTACAGGAAAAGCGCCCCAGGAAAAATCCAATCGGACGATTCCCAACCAAACAAGGTAGCCTGCTAGGCCGAAAAGAGACAGGCCATAAACAAGCACCAGGCCTTGCATTACTTGATCAAAGTTAATCCACTGAAGGAGGTATACCGCAACTAAAATGGAGGTGAGTAGCCTTAGAAATACTTCTCTGAAAAAGGTGGGAATGCCTACTTTGACATAGGAGCGTGCAAAGGCATCCAGTATACTGCTCCAGACAGAAAATAAGGCGACCAGCAGCATCACACCCAAAAAGTCGATTACCTCCGGGGAATTGGCAGCGAAAAGATTTATGACCTGCGCTTTTAATCCGAAAAAAAGTGCTGAAACAACCCCAAAGCCGAGTAGCGAAATGACTAGACTAAAGGTGAGCAAGGCGGGCTGCTGAACCTCCAACTTGGGAAAGTAGCGTGTGATGCCGTGTCCCAAGCCCAGCTGGGCAAAGGGAACCAATAGCAAGCCCAAGTCTTGAATGGTTCGAAAGGTACCGAGTTCGGTGGTGGTTAGCGCGAAAGGATAGAGCCACAAGACATTGATATAGCCCAGTACCACGCCGATATAGGAGAAAATAGTGGTTTGTATGCTTTGGTAGGCTATTTTTCGCATGCGCCAATATTCACTAAAAAAAATGGGAATTCCATAGCTTCCCTTGGGAGATTAGGATTTGGCACACTTGTCACAGCCTGTGCCACTACTTGGTTTGCGGAGCAGCTTCCAGATGAGGTAGGCGATGGCTCCAAGCACTGCGATGCTGACGAGGATTTGCTGTGTCATTAGGAAAAGAGTTGGTAGGTGAGGAAAGCCATGAGGTAGGCAAGCGCACTCATGTACAACGTCTGCACGATGGGCCAGGTCCAGCCTTTTGTCTCTCGCTTGACCACCGCCAAGGTGCTCATGCATTGCATGGCAAACACGTAAAAGACCAACAAAGAATAGGAGGTTGCTGGCGTAAATGTTTTCTCTCCCGTGGAGGCATTCACTTGAGAAGCAAGTTTTTCCCGAATGGTTAAGTCGTCTTTTACATCACCACCAATGCTATAAATAGTGACCATGGTCGAAATAAATACCTCCCGAGCGGCAAACGAGGTGATCAGCGCTATCCCAATTTTCCAATCGTAGCCCAGGGGCTGAATGGCAGGTTCGATAGCCCTGCCCATGATGCCAATGAACGAATTTTCAAGCAACAAAGAATTGGTTTCTGCTGCAATGATTGCGACTTGTTCTGGGCTACTCGCCTGTTGCTGTTGCACAACTCCTTGTTGACGAATCTCCTCCATAGCAGTTGGTGGGCCATAGGAGGCGAGCACCCACAGGACGACGGATATGGCTAATATCACCTTTCCAGCCTCAAAAACGAAGGTTTTAGATTTTTCTACCATGGTGAAGCCCACATCTTTCCAGCGGGGGATTCGGTAGGAAGGAAGCTCAGTCAACAAGAAACTTTTCTCCTCCGTTTTCAAGATTACTTTGAGCAGGAATGCAGTACCCAATACGCCAAGGACGCCCAACAAGTACAGACTTAGGAGCGCAAGTGCTTGAAGGTTGATGAAGCCAACTACTTGTTCTTCAGGGACGCTCAGCCCAATCAAGATAATGTAGACGGGTAGCCTTGCGGAGCAACTCATCAATGGGGTCACCAGGATGGTGATCATTTTCTCCTTCCAATTGGAAATGTTTCGAGCGGCCATCACCCCCGGGATGGCACAAGCTACACCCGATACCAAAGGAACAATGCTTTTGCCATGAAGTCCAAAGGGGCGCATCCAACGATCCAGTAGAAAGACTACGCGTGACATATAGCCTGTGTCTTCCAAAATGGCCAAAAATCCAAATAGAAGGGCGATTTGAGGGATGAAAATCACCACGCCCCCAATCCCTGGAACGACACCTTCAGCGAGTAAACGCGTCAGTGGACCATCAGGAAAGGTAGTTAAAACAAGTCGACTGACATCGGCAAAGAATCCATCAATCCAGTCCATGGGGTAGGAGGCCAAGGAAAAAAGTGTTTGGAAGATCAAAAGCAACACCCCAATAAAAACCAAATAGCCAAAGAAAGGGTGTAAAACCACCTTATCTAAGCTAGACTTGGGTTTAGGAGCTGTTTTTTTAAACAAGGCCTTGGTGACCAGGTCAGTGATTTTCTTGTAGCGAATTTTCGTCTCCTCAAGCTGAGCTTCCTCCAAATTGAACCCAGACTCCTCCAAGAGTTGGGTCAGCCATAGTCGGCTGGCCTCAGGCATGGCCTTGTCCCTTGCTCCGAATCGGATCATTTGGTAGGCCTGGTAGTTGTTTTCAAGGTCAAATCGCTCCCGCACGCGTTGCAATAGTTCGGCAGGGATCACTTCCAAAATATCCACAAAATGCGCCGCCTTGGAGAAATTGCGCTGCTGAATCAACTCTTTCAGCGGCTCCAATCCTTTTTGATTCCGAGCGTCTGTTTGTAGGATAGGTACGCCGAGCTGTTTGAATAAGGTAAAGGTTCGGATTTCAATCTTTTTGTCTGCGGCCACGTCGGCCATGTTGAGCAAGATGGCCAGGTTGATTCCTAAGTCAATCAACTGGGTTGCCAAAAAAAGTCCTCTTGACAGCTGTGTAGAGTCAATGACCATCAATACGTAGTCGGGTCGCTGCTCGAGCTCGGCATTGTTCAATACCCGGTGGGCGATGATTTCGTCCTCTGAGTTGGGAAATAAGCTATAGGTACCTGGAAGGTCTAGGATTTCAAAGTGCTCCCCTTTGACTTGAAAAAAGCCAATTTTCTTGTCTACTGTAACGCCAGGATAGTTGCCAATCTTCTGGTTTAGTCCCGTGAGGTAGTTGAAGATCGTCGACTTGCCTACATTCGGGTTGCCGATGATGGCTATCCTTGGTATGGATCCTACGGGTGTTGCTGTGGATTCGGCCATGTCTAAGCGATCGGTTCGATTCGTATCAGGGCTGCTTCATTCTGGCGAAGGGCAAGCAGGGACTCTTCTAATTGGAAGGCTAGGGGTCCACCGGAAGGCGCTTTGTGCTGCAGGGTAAGGTATTTTCCTGGGAGAAAGCCCAATTCCATCAAATTGATTTTTAGGGGAGAAGAGAGGATCTCCAGTATTTTCCCTGTTTCATTTAGCGGCAATTGGTCTGCGGTCATGGCTAGTTACGAACCTATACCCAAAAGTAGTGGTATTTGGAATGAATCTAAAGAAAAATAAGGAAGAATTTTATCCTTAAAAACTTCCCTTGAGGGAGAGCTGAAAATTTCTCCCAGGGCTCACGATCCCCGAACTATACCCTCGGTATTGTAGGTCCCCGATGTTTTCTATGCCTGCATTAATTTGTAAGCGGGGATTTAGGATGTATTTGGTCGAAAGGTTAAAAATCAACCACGAAGGCGAGTAAGGATTTCCATTGGCGTCCGTGGCATAAATTGCCGGCTTGGTGATCTCCTCTTGGGGCATTTTTTCAAAAGGCATCGCAGCACTATATTGGCTAGAAAGCTCTAAACTCACTTTTTTGGATTGGTAGCGAACTTTAGTTGATCCAAATGCCGGGGCAGCATGTCTTGAAGGGCTGGTACTTTTGTCGTCTAATTCCTCCACTCCTTTTTGCCAGTTGTATTTTGAGGTCAATAGCATACGCTTACTTATAACGATTTCCAATCCAGCCTGAATCCCTTTTATTTTTGCGAAGGCAGCATTTTGAAGGGAAAAAACCTGGCTTAGTTGACCATCATAAGGCACTTTACTTTGCCCATTGAGCGTAGTGGGTCTTCGCACCATTGCTTGGTCGAGCAAAGTATAATATCCCGTGAGGTCAACCTTGAATTTGCCTGCTAATTGTTTATACAGATTAAGTTCTGCATTGTAGGCGTACTCTGGAAGGAGTCGCGGATTTGGTATCAGGACAGTTCCCGGTTGAGAATCGAAGATTTTCCCTAAGTCGTCCACATTAGGGGCTCGAAAACCAGTAGACACCAGAGGGGATATAGAGAAGCTAGGATTGGGCTGGTATACAAACCCCAAATTACCTGTTAGAGAAGCATACTTGTCAGTAAATGTCGTTATAGGTAAAGGATAGAAGCTTAGATTTTTTGTAAAATCAGAAGAGATTCCATTCAGGTTGTAGCGCATGGCTGCCTGCATTTTCCACTTCGTTGAAAGCGCAGTCATGTAGTTGCCAAACAGTGCCCAGGAAGTCCAAGTAGAAATGGGGTAGCGTGAGGAAGCTGCAGATTGTTTGCCTGTACCTAGGTTGGTGGCAAATCCGGTGGATTGAACAGCATTGACTACTCCTTCCAACCCGTAGTTGAAGAAATGTTTGGATCGGATGGATTTTAAGATATCCACATTAAGAGAGTAGGCATGTACTTTTTCTGTTCTTCGGAATTCTGTATTGTTTCCTACCCGTCTATCTATCCGGCTTTCTTCAAAAAATTGGTAGGCGGAGATGACTTTGACTTGATCCCAAGCACGTGAAGGTGTATTTAGATTCCAGCTTAGTTGCTGGAGCATCCACCTTTGTGGCCCATAGTCCCAACGGGCAAATCGTAATTTTCCGTCTCTTTTTTCAATAAGGCGATCATACCTAGGGATATCTCCTGTGGTGGAATAGTGAAATCCGTAATCTAGAGAAGAATTTTTGGAAGTTTTGAAGCTAATTTTTTGCATCAAATTTACCTGGTGATAGCCTGTACCTAGCTGTTTTCTAGGTTGGGGATTGATGATTTCCTGGTCTACACCTTCTTTTGTAATAACATAGGTATTTCGAAGGTAGGAGGGCTGTCCTTGTTTGGAACCCATTGTGAGATCTCCAAATTTAGAATAACTAGCGCTGCTCAAAAAAGACCATTTTCCATTGCCATAAGAAAAATCCCCATGGTAGGTTTGTTCCGCATAGGCGCTAGAAAATCGGGAAACTACATTTCCTTTTAGTTTTTTACTCTCCGAATCTGGAGAAAGGGTTTGAAAGACCATCACCCCGCCTATGGCATCTGATCCATACATTACAGCACCAGGTCCAAATAGTATTTCTGTGTTTTTTAAAGAAAAAGGATCGATCGAAATTACCTGTTGCAGGTTGCCACTTCTAAAAATTGCGGTATTCATGCGCACACCGTCGATGGAGTACAATAGGCGGTTGGCAGAGAAGCCTCGAATCATTGGGCTGCCGCCTCCCAACTGACTTTTCTGAACTACAATTTCACCAGACGAACCAAGCCAATCGGCTGTAGTTGAAGGATTGCGAAAATTCAGCCATTTGGAATCCAATTGCCTGATTTTGCCTGGAACATCTTGGGCATTTTGGTTCCATCTGGATGCAGAGATGACAGTTGTTTCTAGCGTAATTGGACTAGGAACAAGGTAAACTAAAAATCGAAGGGCTTCCAATTCTTCCCAAGTGAGTGTCTGTGATTGGTACCCCTCTTTGGCCAGGTTTATAGCTTTTTTACCGACAAATTCAGACAACATCGCTTTGCCTTCTGTAGTGGTTACTGTGCTTACTGTTGGATTTTTGGTTGAAATCAACGCTCCCGAAACAGGTTTAAGGCTTTCTGAGTCCAGCACGGCTACTTCCTGCCCTCGGGAAAGTAGCGGAACAGCAAAAAATAGAAGGAGCAGGACTAATCGATGCATGGTTATATTTCCTAATTCTCAAAACTAACACGTGGATGAATAGTACGGAGGTTGGAATGGGATGAGTGGCTAGACCTGGTTTTGGTTTGTAAATGTAGGAGTTTATCTGAGGCAAAAGGCAAGACCAAGTTTAAGATTTTACCTAGGCTTATTCACCACGATTTTTTAAGGGAATTAAACGTATGTAGACCTACTTTTACCAACGATTTTTATTGAAGTGACTTATGTCACCCAAAAAAGGAGGTACTACTTCCCATTTTTGTTGCTTACTTTTAAAGCATGACGCAAGAAGAACTCAAAAAGGCATTGCCCAACCTCACCGATCCCAAGCTTTTGGAGCGATTACTGGAAAAAGGGTCAGCTAGCCCATTTCGAACCGGGAAAGACGCTGATGGAGCCGGGACAGTTTGTGAAGGCAGTACCCTTGGTCTTGGATGGTTCCATAAAGATCATGCGCATGGACGAAGATGGGAAGGAGTTGTTTTTGTATTACCTAGAGGCAGGAGAAACCTGCGCACTTTCCCTGACTTGCTGCTCCGCCTCTCGGCCAAGTGAAATCAAGGCGATGGTAGAAGAAAAGGTAAGCGTACTTTTTGTGCCCGTACAGGTGCACGAGCAGCTGGTGGATGAGTTTAAGCAATGGAAAGACTTCGTGTCTAGCACCTACCAGCACCGTTTTCATGAGATGCTAGTCGTATTGGATGCCATCGCATTTAAGCGAATGGATGAACGTTTGATGAGCTATATATTCACCAAAATGAAGCAGCTAAAAACCAACGAGTTGCATACAACGCATCAAGAAGTGGCCAATGAATTGGGCACTGCGCGTGAGGTGATCTCTAGGTTACTGAAGCAATTGGAAAAGAAAAAATGGATCGAACTGGGTCGTAATGTCATCTACATTCGTGACGACTTCGAGGAGTTGATTGCCAAATAGCTAACGCAAAATGAGGAAGGGTACCTGACCCCCCCCTCATACTACCCAATTTTATACCACTGCCATAAAAAAAAACCACCTCGTTTGAGGTGGTTTCTGGTTGGCAAATTTGCTAAACCTTCTTTTATTTTTTTTGTGTTTTTTTATTGTTGATACGGAATTCCGCATCGATAAATGGATTTAATTAGTTGGATTTTTCTCTGGAAAACTGAGTAATTGTATCAATTTTTCCATCCAAGTTGAAGCTGAAAAGCTCCATTAGATTTTTTTCCCAAACGGTACCATCTTTTTTTACACGTTTCTCTGTGGAGTATACCATAATTCCTGAAGCAGGATCGGTATCTTTTATTTTAAAAGGAAGAATAATAATGGGTTTCCAATCTATTGACGCGTAATTGGCGAACCAGGAAGAAAGGCTTTCTTTGGTCATTTTGTGGATTGATCCATCAATATTATAAACCGTTACGACATCTGCCAATACAGCAAATACTCCTTGGACATCCATCGCATTGTTTGCTTTCGCCCAATTTTCAATCGCAGCGACTTCCCCGCGGTTTGAAAATTGAAGTGCTCTCCCATTTACCTCAGATCCTGGCGTACTATCGATGTATTTTCCTCCGGAGGTTTTACCGAATTCATTCGTTGCAGGAATAGAAGAGTATTGTACCATGTTTTCGATTTTTCCAGCTTCGTCAATGAAAAACATCTCAAATAAATTTAAGCTTTGTTTTGATCCATTTTTAAAAACTCGGTCTTCCGTCGATTGAACCAGAACGATTTCATTACTAGAACCTTCTACCTTGATAGGTACCATGGCCATTGGTTTGTTGCTCACAGACTTTAATGTTTCCATACTTTTCTTATGACCTTCCCCACCTCTTTTAACATATTCATCTGACCAAAGTAAAACTTCTGCGTCGTGGTCAACGGCATTGAATGCGTCAACCGCTTTCAAAACTGTTTGGACACTTTTTTCAGAACCTAATTGGAAGCTTTTTCCTTTGTCTTCTTGGACAAAAATTTTACCTGCCTTTTGTTGGGCATTTGTAATAAATGAAGCAGCTACGAATGCGCTCAACAGTAGTAATTTTTTCATGAATTTTTATTTGGTTGATTTCAAGCAATAAAATTCAATTTATTCTTATTTCAAAATAATTTACCTTGAAATTTGTATCTTTTTGATACTTGCCTAACAGATTATTTTGTGGTTTAAATAACTAGAGAAAGACCTTTTTAAATTTTTTTTATGCTGCATAACTTTTTAAACCGATAAAAACGCTGATAGAGTCGGGACAATTTGTGAAGGTAGTCCCCTTGGTATTGAAGTGTTCTATCAAGTTCATGCGCATGGACGAGCGTTTGATGAACTACATTGTCACGAAGATGAAGCAATTAATGTCCAATGAAATGAATACTACTCACCAAGAAATAGCCAATGAATTGGGCACTGCGCTTGGGGTGATCTCTAGGCTGATGAAGCAATTGGAAAAGAAAAAATGGATTGAGCTGGGTCGCAATGTGATTTACATTCGCGACGATTTCGAGGAGTTGATTAGCCGTTCATTAGTTAAGAATCAGGAGAGGAACCTTCGTTTGGAAGGCCATTTGCAGGGATTGACTTTTTTTAATGAGCTGTTCCCAGATGCTTTTGTCGGCATGACACATGACCAAAACTCCCCCTTGCTCCTCCATAAAATCAGCTAATGCGTCAGAAATTTTTTCTCCTTTTCTTGTAATCAGCTTGACGGAACCCTTTGGAAATTGTTTTGCAAGGTAGCTTTTCATGCCAAGCGCCATCAGTTCCTCCTTAAATGTTGTAGCAATGCCGCTCTCATCCCGGACGTGTACCACCTGCAGAGCGATTTTCCACGTCTTGGTCCAGCGGACCAATTTTTCAAGCATCGGTGGCTCGTGGTTGGCATAGGCTAGGGCAACAGTAAACTGCCTAATCGATGCCAGCGATGCCTGCGCAGGCACCACCAATACCGGGCATGGCGCTTCTTTTAGTAGGCCTACCGTGACGGTACCTATCAGCGATTTTTTAAGGCCACTGGCGCCTTTGGTTCCCATAACAATCAAATCCACCTTTTGCTCCAGCGCGGTTTGGGCAATTAGGATAGTTGGGTTGCCTTCTTTTTGAAGGTAGTCCATGCGTACACCCTTTTGGACATGGCTTTGGATGATTTTTTTTGCCATCTTCTTGCTTTCTGACTGGTGATTTTCCACCGTGATTGCTGCCTGTGAGGCAAAGTCGTAGACCGCTTCCACCACATGTACGAGACTGATTCGGTCCTTTTTGCCAGTAGCTAGTGCCAAGGCTGCTTCTAATGCTAGTAAGGAGGAATCTGAAAAATCTAAAGGAACGAGAATATGCATGGCTGTAGGAAAAAAGTTAGATTATTTCTTACGGCGTACTGAAGAGAAAGGTTTCTTACGCCGTACTTTTAACATATAAATGAACTAGACTCAAACTAGACCGGAATCGATTCTTCGCCCAGAGTGATAATTGTCACCGCCTTTTCCGGGTTAGGCTGCTAATTTTGTATCATCTAGTTTACACAAAGCTTCTTTATGGACATTGTTGTTGTTATTGGTTTTGCAGCTGCCATTTTGATTGGTGTTAGTTTGGGCCTCATTGGTGGAGGGGGATCTATCTTGACGGTTCCCGTTTTGGTTTACATCTTGGGCATTGATCCAGTTTTGGCTACAGCCTATTCCCTATTTGTGGTAGGTAGCACCTCCCTAGTGGGTGCTGGCACCTACATGAAAAAAGGATTGGTCAATTACAAAACTGCCTTGGTTTTCGCCATACCCTCCTTCATAGCCGTTTTCCTTACCCGCAAGTTTCTGGTTCCGGCACTTCCCGATCCCTTGTTTGCCGTAGGAGAGGCACTGATTACCAAAAATATTGGCATCATGGTGTTTTTTGCCATCATCATGCTTGCTGCCTCTTATTCGATGATTCGAGGAAATAATAAGAAAGAAGGCGTAGAAGATGAGATAAAGTTCAACTTTCCCCTAATCGCCCTTGAAGGATTGGTAGTAGGGGTAATTACAGGCATCGTAGGAGCAGGAGGCGGGTTTTTAATTATTCCGGCCTTGGTGTTGCTGGCCAAGTTGCCCATGAAAATGGCGGTAGGGACCTCACTCATGATTGTTGCAGCCAAGTCCTTGATTGGGTTTTTGGGGGACTTGTCAACCCAAACCATCGATTGGCAAATGCTGCTTATCTTTACTTCATTATCCATTGTCGGCATTTTCATTGGCTCAGCACTTTCTAAGCGAATCAACGAGAAAATTCTCAAAACAGGATTCGGTTGGTTTGTGTTGGTTATGGGGATCTATATCATTTCCAAAGAATTACTTGCCCTATAAACGCATGCTACAGGAGTACTTTCAAATCTTTCTCGACGGCTATTCCGGCTACTGGTCTTACCTCTCCACAGAAATTCTGTATCCCTCTTGGCACAACTACTTCTGGTGGTTGTTGGGAATTTCACTGGTCGTTTGGGGATTAGAAGTTGCCTTTCCTTGGAGGAAAAATCAAGCAGCCCTTCGACAAGACTTCTGGTTGGATGGCTTCTACATGTTTTTCAACTTCTTTATCTTCTCCCTTATTGGTTATAATGCCGTCTCTAATGTGGCCGTGGAGGCCTTTACAGATCTACTGGGCGTGTTTGGCATAGAAAACTTGGTTGCTCTTCAGGTGGCTTCCTGGCCTGTTTGGGCACAATTTGCCCTGATGTTTGTCTTGGCAGATTTTATTCAGTGGAACGTGCACCGTTTGCTACACCATAGTCCCTGGCTATGGGAGTTTCATAAGGTACATCATTCGGTAGAGGAGATGGGCTTTGCGGCGCACCTACGCTACCACTGGATGGAAACAATCGTCTACAAATCGATACTTTATCTCCCGCTCGCCATGATTGGCTTTGGGCTGGATGACTTCTTTGTACTGCATATTGTGACCATCGTGATTGGTCATCTCAATCATGCCAACGTGAAGATTACCTACGGCCCATTCAAGTACCTGCTCAACAATCCTGTGATGCACCTCTGGCACCATGCCAAGGAGCTACCGGTAGGAAATACGACAGGTGTCAACTATGGCATTTCCTTGAGCCTTTGGGACTACCTCTTCGGTACGGCCTACATTCCCAATGAAAACGAAAACGAGCCCTTGGGTTTTGACCAGTCGGAGGATTTTCCAAAGACATTTTTGCAACAACTTACCCACCCATGGAACAAGAAGTAGTTAAAAAGCCCAAATTTTACAATAGCATAGCCTTTGTCGGTATGCTTTGCCTGATACTTGGATTGGCTCCCTTTTTTCCAGAGCCACACGTACTCGGAAAAATCCGCTGGGTGGCCGGTGGTGCGGTAGGTATGGGGCTCATGGATTGGGGAGATCTGCTCTGGCATGGTTCCCCTTGGGTGCTGTTGGCTCGTTTGGGAGTGCTGGAAGTGAAAAAAAGAACTAAAAAAGCGACTCCATAAAGTCCAGACGTGACTTTTATTACCAAGTCAGGGGTCAATTGCTTCGTACTTTTGCTTAGCTATAAACAATAAAGACCATGTTCAATTTCTTCGCTTCCAAAGCAAAAAAATATGAAAACCTCCCAGCAGGTCCTTTTCACGACTTGATGACCCAAGCCAATACAGTATTGATTGACGTTCGAACATCAGGGGAAATTGCCGGAGGCAAACTTCGAGGTGCACGAAACATCGATATCATGTCCTCCTCCTTCGTATCTCAAATCAAAAATCTTCCCAAAGATAAAACCTACTTGATCTACTGCCGCAGTGGCAATCGTAGTGCACAGGCTTGTGAAATCATGTCGGAAGAAGGGTTCGAAAATGTAAAAAATCTTTCTGGAGGCATCATGCGATGGCCTTTTGATACAGTCTAAGTACTCATTTTCACATCAAAAAAGCCTTTCTCTAGAGAAAGGCTTTTTTATTAGCGCTTGGACATTTTATTCAATGCAATTCCTTTTTGCATGCGTGACTTGAAGGTCAGCAAGTCCTCGGGGCTTTTTTTGCTGTGCTTGGTGGCACGGCCTTGTACCCGCGCCCGCCACATCTTGAAGGAACTCTGTTTCATGTTGCGGCGCATCAATTCAATGGTTTCCCCTTCTGTAACGCCAAACTGGCTGAGGATGGCGTCAAAAGGAGTACGGTCTTCCCAGGCCATTTCGATGATGCGGTCTACGTCTTCTGGAGAAAGTTCCTTTATTTTCTTCATGAAAGTCAAACTTTGAAGCGCCTCTAAAGTTTTACACTACGATGAAAATTTCGGTGGTGTGGTTGAAGCGAGACTTGAGGCTGAGTGATCATGCCCCTTTGGCGGCAGCCATTGCCGAAGGATTTCCGATTTTGCTCTTGTATTGCTTTGAGCCTTCGCTAATTGCCGCTCCCCAAAGCAGCGATCGGCATTGGCGCTTTGTCTGCGAAAGCCTCAAAGACATAGAGCAGCGATTACTCCCGCTGCAGGCCAACCTCTTGATTGTTAGAGCCGAAGTGAAAACGGCTTTTATCCAACTCCAGCAAGACTATTCCATACAGGCCGTCTATTCTCATCAGGAAACGGGTATCGAGGTTACTTATGCCCGAGACCGGGAGATGGCGGCTTATTTCAGCGCCCAGGGTATCCCTTGGAAAGAATACCTGCAGCAGGGCGTGCAGCGCAAACGAAAAAATAGAAGGGGTTGGGAGTCCTTTTGGCAGGCCTTCATGACCGCTCCACTTGCACATCCTGCCCTCGATCGGGGGTTATTCGTTCCTATTCCTGAAGCGCAGCAACTCAAGAATATCTTCACGACATTCCCTGAAACGTGGACTGCTCCCCAAGAAATCATGCAGCCTGGAGGAGAGTCTAAGGGCCGAAAATACCTGAAAAGTTTCTTAGACGACCGAGTCAAAAACTACAGCAAACAGATCAGCAAACCGGAAGGTAGCCGAACTGGTTGTAGTCGGCTATCGCCTTATTTGGCTTGGGGATGTCTTTCCCACCGGGAAGTATTTCAGGCCTCATTAGAAAAGTCAGCCACTGGTTTTCAGGCCCGTAACCTAGCCAATTTCCAGTCTCGCTTGAGGTGGCATTGTCACTTTATCCAAAAGTTTGAGATGGAGTCCCGCATGGAAAAGGAACCCATCAACCGTGGCTTTTTATCCTTTCCCTATACCCTGCAGCCCCTTTGGGTTAAGGCCTGGGAGGAGGGGAAAACAGGTTTTCCCTTGGTGGATGCCTGCATGCGCTGCTTGCGCGAAACAGGCTACCTCAACTTCCGCATGCGTGCCATGGTGGTGTCTTTTCTTACCCATCACTTGGGCCAACCTTGGAAGTCTGGTTCTGCCCACCTAGCGCAAATGTTCTTAGATTTTGAGCCGGGTATCCATTATCCACAGCTTCAAATGCAAGCGGGCGTCACGGGCATCAACACCGTGCGAATCTACAACCCGGTCAAGCAATCCCAAGAGCAGGATCCCGATGGCATCTTTATCCGTAAGTGGGTACCAGAACTGGACCCTGTGCCCCTTGCCTTTTTACATACCCCTTGGGAACTGACTCCGATAGAGTTGCAAGGGCTTGGTTTTGCCTACGGCGAAGTATATCCTTTTCCGATTGTCGATGTAGAAAAGGCAGCGGCTGAGGCAAGAGACCGTATCTGGGCTGCGCAAAAGACGCCCGAAGTCGTCACCGATGCAGTGCGTGTATTGGCCAAACACACCCTTACTAAACGCTGGTCTTAACATGAAAAAACAACACTTGCCAACTAAGATCTGTGTGGTCTGCAACCGTCCCTATACCTGGCGGAAAAAATGGGAGAAAAACTGGGAAGAGGTCAAGTATTGCTCTGACCGCTGTAGGGGAGATGCAAAAAAGTCAAAACCAGTTTAGCGGTAGGAGCCCGCATAAAAGGCCAGCCACAAGAGCAATGGAAGAAAATAGGCAATCAACACGACTGGAATACATTCCTGAATGCTTCTTCTGCTAATCGAGTGAAATCCCAATACCCAGAGCACCCCGTAGATTACTTCAAAAACATTCAAAACGGATAGGGGATAGTGGTACCGCTCATTGACCTGCTCGGGCCCAACTAGCCAAAGGGCTGAAAGGGGTTCGAAATTTTGAATTTCGAGATAGCTCACCGTTCCGGAAGGGGCCAAATAGACCAGCAGGCGCAGCAATTCGGGAAAGATAAAGATGAGTTCAGCCACTAGCGCAAACTGCCACAGGGCCTTGAAGCTGGCTTTATACCCCAAGGCCAAACCTATGGACCAAAACAGGAAGGCGATTACGGTAAACTTCCAGAGTAGGGCAAAGGGAGTCCAGACGTAATTGAGTGTGTTGAAAATATGAAAAAATAAGAGATCGCCTTGGGCATCTAGGCGCTCAGAGTCGGGGATGGCTTCCAATACCATGGTGTTGGTCAGGTACCTGATAACCAAGAAAATAAGCACGAGTAGAACAAAAAAAATCCGTTTGTCAAAGTCAAGTGCCTCCTGTACACGGCGAGCGATCGGGGGAAGTGGGGTAGCCATTTTCTCTGGTTAGTATGGTAAATCTAAACGTTTGTTTGGATTTACCCGTAAATTTGCAACATAAACGAAAGAAGTAGCATGCGCAACGCGTTGAAATGGATCCTCCTCTTCCTAGTCCTGGGCTTGGGAGTTTTGGAAAATAGAGAAGCCGCAGGGCAGGAAGTTGGATCGGCTAATGGACCTTATTTATTGCTAGACAAGGGTCTTCAGTACCGAATTACCAAATCGATTAATAGCATGTATAATTTTGATTTCGCTACGGCGGAACGAGATTTTACGGTGATTCTTTACCAATACCCGGAGCATCCGTTGCCCGATTTTTTGATGGCCTTGGGCTATTGGTGGCGGATCGAAATTGATGTAGAAAATACGCGGTACGACAGGATCTTCATTCAATACCTCGATCGAGCCAATGCCAAAGCAAAAAAAATGCTTGATCAAAATCCTAGAAATAAGGAAGCAGCCTTTTTTTTAGCCGCAGGCTACGGTTTTCAAGGGAGGCTATATAGCGAACGGAAGAGTTGGACAAAGGCTACTTTTGCAGGTAAGAATGCATTAAATTACATGAACTTGAGCCGTGGGGAGGAAGAGTTTAATCCCGAGCTCCTTCTTGGCGATGCGCTTTTTAATTATTTCTCGGTGTGGATCCCCGAAAATTATCCGCTGCTAAAGCCCATTCTGGCATTATTTCCAAAGGGCAACAAAAAATTGGGCTTGGCACAGCTTGAAAAAGTCGCTTCAACGGCGTTTTACACCCGCGTAGAGGCGCAATACTTTTTATTTAGGCTCTATGGTTCGGAAGAAAACAGGCCTCAGGATGCACTTAGAATTGCAGAATACCTGTTTGAAAAATTTCCCAATAACCCCTATTTCCACCGTTCTTATGCGCGCTACCTCTATACGACGGGCAACTGGACAAGGTCCATGCAAGAATCTTTTAGAATTTTGGACCGCATAGAAAAAAAACAAGTGGGCTATGAGGCCAACGGAGGCCGGTTTGCAAGCTTTTACCTGGGGGAATACTTTTTTCGCGTGGGTAACAAGGCTGAGGCAAAAAAGTATTACGCGAAGACAGTGGCTTTTGGAGAGGAGTCAGAATCTCAGGAGAGCGGCTACTACCTGTATGCCTTGCTATCCCTGGGAAAAATCGCTACTGCAGAAAAAAACAAGCCATTGGCACGGACCTATTTCAATGCCGTGAAAAAGTATGCTAAGCGCAAACACCCTGCTCACCAGGAAGCAAGGGAGTTCGTTAAGAAAAATAAGCTGTAGAGACGGCACCAAGAAAATTGAGGGAAAAACAAGAGATAAGTTAACTTTCAAGGCTCGAAGATTTAAAAAAAAATGAATTATTCGCTGAAATGGGTATAATCTTCATTAATATTTTGAATTGTAGGTAAAAAAGATCACGTTGAACTTAGAAGATTCATCATTTATTGTAATTTTGCACCACATAAAATTCTGTAAAGCGAAGAAAAATGGACAACATTCGAATTAAGTTTGATAAAATCGACCGTAGTATTCTTGAAATTCTTCAAAGCAATGCCAAAATCACCAATGCCCAACTTTCAAAGGACATTGGTCTGTCGCCAGCGCCTACGTTGGAGCGAGTGAAAAAGTTGGAGCAATCGGGCATCATCAAAAGCTACCATGCCAAACTTGATCCTGAAAAAATTGGTCTTGGCGTAAGTACCTTCGTAATGGTGAGTTTGGTTGGTCACAACAAAGGCAATATTGATGCCTTCATGAAGGAGATCAATGTGATTGCGGAAGTCATTGAATGTCACCATATCACAGGTTCCGGCGACTTTATCTTGAAGATTATCGCTAAAGACATCATGGCTTACCAGAAGTTGATGCTTGAAAAGGTATCCGAAATTAAAGAAGTAGATTCCATGCAATCCATGGTCATTCTTTCTACTTTTAAGGATTCCAAAGTACTTCCAATTCCAGCTTAATAAGCAAAAAAAATAGTTAGGGTGGCCATGCCACCCTTTTTTTTTGAATGCCATGACTGAAAACCCCTGGAAAACGAAATCCATAGAAACGGTATACGAGAATCCTTGGATTCGTGTGGAACATCACGAAGTGCTCACTCCTGCGGGAAAGGATGGGATATATGGAAAAACCCATTTCAAAAACAAAGCCATTGCCATTCTTCCGATTGATGAAGAAGGATTTACCTGGTTGGTAGGTCAATACCGCTATGCGCTTGATGCCTACTCCTGGGAAGTTCCTATGGGTGGAGGCCCCTTGGAAGTAGATACACTTTCTTCTGCAAAACGAGAATTGAAAGAAGAAACTGGGCTTACTGCTAGCCAATGGACTGAGCTACAGCTGATCCATACCTCCAACTCGGTAACTGATGAGGTAGGTTATATTTTCTTGGCTCAGCGTCTTACTGAAGGAGAACCAGAATTTGAGGATACGGAAGACATTAGCATTAAAAAGCTTCCTTTTGTCGAAGCGTTAGACTGGGTGATGCAGGGTAAAATCACCGATTCTTTGTCTGTTATCGCTATTTTTCGTGTCGCAAGAGCATTAGGATATTGATACTATGGCATTACGGGAACAAGTAAAAACCACCTTTCTTTTGGCTTATCCTGTGATGCTCAGTCAGCTAGGGCAAGTGGCTGTGGGTGTAGCTGATTCCATGATGGTAGGGCGATTAGGGGCTTTGGAACTGGCCGCCTCCTCTTTAGCCAACAGTATCTTTTTTGTTCTCCTCATGTTTGGAATCGGGATTTCTATGGGATTGACACCCTTGGTATCCAAAGCCTTCGGCAAGGGGAAGACCAATCAAATCTCGAGACTATTTAGCAATAGCCTATTGATTAATTTTTTTACAAGTCTTGTGATGCTTGGATTGGTGCTTTTATTTTCAAGAAGTCTCAATTTTTTAAATCAACCTGAAGAGGTAGAAGTTTTAGCTTTGCCTTTTTTGCTAATTATTACAGTCTCTTTGGTTCCACTAATGCTTTTTCAAACCTTCAAGCAGTTTGTAGAAGGCCTCTCGCAGACCAAGCAAGCCATGTTTATCACCATTGCTGCAAATTTGGTCAATGTATTTCTGAATTGGCTGTTGATCTGGGGCCATTGGGGATTTCCTGAATTGGGATTTTTGGGTGCTGCATGGGCAACATTGATTTCACGGGTTTTGATGATGGTGCTGATGGGAGCTTATGTGCTTTCTTCCAAGCGCTATGCAGATTTTGGCCTTCGAATTATTCGATTCAAACCCAATTGGACGCTTTGTCAGCGGATTTTGAAAATAGGTGTTCCTACAGGATTTCAATTTATTTTTGAGGTTTCCGCTTTTAGTGCTGCGGCCATCATGATGGGGTGGATCAGTGTCAATGCACTGGCTGGGCATCAAATTGCTTTAAACCTGGCCTCTATTAGTTATATGATGGCAACAGGATTGGCTACAGCCGGAATGATTCGTGTTAGCCATTACATTGGCAAAGAAGACTTTAAAGGAATGCGGGAGGCTGGATTGGTGGCATTTGGGATGGTGGCTACATTTATGTTTGTATGTGCGCTTCTATTTTTTGTACTCCGGTTTTTTCTACCTACGCTGTACATTGATGATCCGCAGGTTATTTCGTTGGCTGCCTCACTATTGGTTTTGGCAGGATTATTCCAACTTTCGGACGGGATTCAAGTAGTTGGCCTTGGGGTCCTTCGTGGTCTAGAAGATGTCAAGGTACCCACTGTAGTGACTTTTTTAGCCTATTGGGGCTTGGGATTGCCTTTGGGCTATTGGTTGGCCTTCAAGCAGGGTATGGCTGAAAGCGGAATTTGGGTGGGCTTGCTAATCGGCTTGACACTCACTGCGGGCATGCTGCTCTATCGTTTTCACCAGCTCAGTAACAAAAAAATAAAGGCCAATAGCTAAATCATAAAGAAACGGTTTTTTTAATTTCTTTGCCTGCAGTTTCAATCGGAAGAATTATCTTGGGCAGTGTTAATTTTTGACCCTATGAAACGACTCTTACTTTCCCTTTGTACCACGCTCCTTCTTTCAGCTAGTTTTGCCCAAGCGCCCGCCGTACTGACAGTTCGTGAGCAAGCTGCTGTTGTTGATTCATGGCTTGAAGACCGTATGAAAAATTTGCTTCCGAGTTTGATGACGGAAACAGGTATAGATTTTTGGATTGTTGTTTCGAGGGAATACAACGAAGATCCAGTGATCCGAACTTTGCTGCCGGCCACCTGGCATGCGGCTCGCCGGAGAACGATCTTGGTGATGTACCAACCCAGCCCCAATGCGCCCGTAGAGGGATTTGCGGTAGCGAGGTACGACGTAGGAAAATCGTTCAAAAAAGCATGGGACCCTGAGGCACAACCTGATCAGTGGAAGGCCTTGATGGACCTTATTCAGACCAAAAAGCCTAAAAAAATTGGACTCAACTTTGCAAAGGATTATGGACATGCCGATGGTTTGACGCATTTTGACTACGAAGAATTGATGCGCATGCTGCCCAAGGCGGAGCAGGCTAAAGTCGTTTCTGCTCAAACACTTGCGGTTCGCTGGCTTGAGACCCGCACTGCTGCGGAAATGGCTACGTACAAGCATATCCAAGAACTGGCCCATTACATCATCGCAGAGGGACTTTCCGAACGAGTAATCACGCCAGGAGTTACGACCACAGAGGATGTGGTCTGGTTTTACCGGGAGAAAATCAAAGAAATGAAGCTCGACACCTGGTTTCACCCCACGGTGGACATTCAGCGGCCCGACCCCAATTCCCAAGAAGCTTCTCGGTCTTTTGCACTTCGCCCAAGCGAACAGGTCATCCTTCCTGGAGATTTGCTACACATTGATTTTGGGATAAGTTACCTTCGCTTAAATACCGATACCCAAGAACTCGCCTACGTGCTCAAGCCAGGGGAAACCGCAGTACCAAGCTACCTGCAGGACGCACTACAGGTAGGCAATAGGCTGCAAGATATTCTTACTTCCAACTACGTTACTGGAAAAACAGGGAATCAAATCCTGAAGGATGCCCGCCTACTAATGGAAAAAGAAGGCATCCGAGGCACTATTTACACACATCCACTCGGATTTTATGGGCATTCTGCTGGTCCGACAATCGGCATGTGGGACAACCAAGGCAATACCCCGGGTGCAGGAGATTTTCCTCTCCATGCACATACGGGCTATGCGATTGAGTTGAATGCTGTAGTCTTTGTGAAGGAGTGGAATAAGGACGTGCGGGTCATGCTGGAGGAAGGGGCTTACTTTGACGGCACCAAGGTTAGCTATTTCAACGGGCGACAGCGTTCCATTCTCGCTATCCCGCGCGTGAGCAATTATTTGGGAAATTAAGCAATGACCACGTGAGGTTGATCTCGTTTGATGACAAACAGGATCAGGAGGGCTTAAACCGCATTTGGCGCAATGGGAAAGTAAAAGGCCGGAAAATTTTCCCGGCCTTAGTATTAGTCTTTGTTGGCTTCTTCCTCGCTTTGGGCTAGGAGAAAGGCTTTCATAAATTCATTTAATCCACCGTCTAGAACGCCTTGAGCATCAGAAGTTTCGTGAGAAGTTCGGTTGTCTTTTACCAGCTTGTATGGATGTAGGACATAGTTTCTGATTTGTGAGCCAAAATCTACCCGTAGTTTGGACGATTCAATTTTTGCAATTTCCGCATTCCTTTTTTCCAGTTCTAGTTGGAAAAGTCGAGACTTTAGCATTTGCATGGCCAACTCACGGTTGGCTAGTTGGGAGCGCTCCACTTGACAAACCACCACGATACCTGTGGGCTTGTGGGTGAGCTGCACCTTGGTTTCCACCTTGTTTACGTTTTGTCCACCGGCTCCACCAGATCTTGAGGTATGGAGTTCTACGTCTCCTGGATTGATGTCGATTTCGATCGAGTCATCCACTTCTGGGTAGGCATATACGGAAGCAAAGGAAGTATGTCTTCTTCCCCCCGAGTCGAAAGGAGAGATGCGAACGAGACGGTGTACGCCAGTTTCTGACTTGAGGAAGCCATAGGCCAATGGACCCTCAAAGAGAAGCGTTACAGACTTTATCCCGGCTACTTCACCAGGCTGAACGTCCATTTCGCGAACTTTATAGCCATTCTTTTCCCCCCACATGATGTACATGCGCATCAGAATGGAGGCCCAATCGTTGCTTTCTGTACCTCCTGCTCCGGGGTTAATTTCAAGAACTGCGTTGAGCTGATCCTCTTCTGCGGATAGCATCTTTTTCAACTCGAGTTCCTCTACCGCCTCTTTGCTTTGCAGGTAGTCTTTCTTTAGCTCCTCTTCGGATACTTCCCCAGCGGCGAAAAATTCGTAGAGTACCTCGAGGTCTTGGATTTTTTGATCTAGGTTCTCAAAAGCACTTGTCCAGCCTTTTCGGGCCTGGATTTGTTTCATGGTCTTTTCGGCCTCCTCAGGAATGTTCCAAAAGTCGGCCTGGGCGGATACTGCCTCTAGGTCTTGGATTTCTACTTTCTTACGATCGTAGTCAAAGATACCTCCTCAAAGCCGATGTGCGGGCTTTCAAGTCTTTCAGTTGGTCTGAAGTCATCTGTCTAGGGTGTGGAATTGAACTGCAAAAATCAGAAAAAAAACTCGCTTTACCCAGCAAAGCTTCTTATTCAATTTCTAGGAGAACAAGCTGGAGCCTATTTTTATCGGAAAGGGTAAAGATTTTGTAGCGCAGTGGGCGTAGCGCTAGGCCTGTGCCTACAAGCAGGGCGGAGGTAGTCGCAACGCCCGAACTGATCTGGACTTGCTCCTGCTGGTAAAGGCTATTAACAGCTTCTAGGGCCAGAATCATGACGCCTGCACCCCAAAAAAGTCGCGTGAGATTAGATAAGGTCCGATTTCTTGGATCCTTTTCCCGAACGTCAATCGCCAAGATATCTGACGGTTTAAGGATGTTTTCCGAGAGGTAAATAAACTCAGTATCCAGATCTACAATCCTATCGGTAACAAAATAGCCTAGCTTTTTGCTTTTGTAAGTGATGTACTCTCCAGGATAATACCGAAGCTGACTTTTTTGCTGGCTACCTCTTTTAAGCAATAGGAATTCTTTGGGAAGATCTTGTGCCATGGAATTAACCGCGAACAGCATTGTCGCAAGAAAAGTAATCCCAAGGGTAAGGTAGGGAAAACGTCGTTGGCTACCACGGCAATCCATAGCACATAATTTAAATTGTGATCATCCACTGGTGTGGATCTTGGAGTTCACCGTATTTGATCCCATCCAGTGTGGCTAGGACTTTTTTAGAGAACGAATTTTCTTTTTTTTCAGGCAGTAAGTAATCTTTACCGTTGACATGAATTTTTTCAATAAAGGCAATGGTCGCGGCGGTGCCGATGCCGAAAGCCTCTTCCAAGGCACCTGTTTTTAGGGCTTCTTCAAGTTCAGAGACGGAAAGAAAGCGCTCCTCCAAGGGCTGGCCCCAGTCTTTGGCGAGCTGAATCACCGAGTCGCGGGTGATGCCCTTCAAAATAGTTCCTCCTTCGGTAGGTGCGGTGATGAGGGTGCCTTTGAGGTTAAACATCACGTTCATCGTACCGCTTTCTTCGATATTGCTATGCGTTTTTCCATCAGTCCAAAGCAGCTGATCGTAGCCCTCTTTTTGCGCTTGAAGCGCAGGTAAGAGTGATGCTGCATAGTTGCCCGCCGCTTTAGCTGCCCCAGTACCACCTTCACTGGCACGGGTGTAGTTGGTTTCTACTTTGACGGAGACAGGCTTGGTGTAGTAGGCGCCTACCGGAGAAGTAAAAATCATAAATCGATAGGTTTCAGAAGGTTTTACGCCAATATAATTATCCATTGCAAACATGAAGGGGCGGATATACAAGCTCGAACCTTTAGCTTCTGGTACCCAGTCGCAATCAAGCGCTAGGAGAGTGGTAAGGCCTTCCAGGAAAACAGCTTCAGGTAGTTCGGGCATGCACATACGTCGTGCTGAGGCATTAAGCCTTTTTGCATTGGCATCGGCTCTAAAAACAAGCACCTCACCGGCTGCATTTTTGTAGGCTTTCATTCCCTCAAAAATCGATTGCCCGTAGTGCAAGGCAGCATTGGCTGGCCCAATGTTCATTGGTCCGTAAGGCTCAATGCGAAAATCTCCCCAAACTCCATCCTGATAGTCCGCCACAAACATATGGTCGGAAAGCACTTTTCCGAAGACCAAGGTTGAAAAGTTAACCTCAGGAAGTTTTGACTGCGTTATTTTTTTTATTGCAATAGGAACTGAATCGGACATAAAGAGGGTGGTTTGGGTGAAGGACTCGGAGGTTTTTTGGCGTCAATGGGACAATGGGCGGGGTGGAATAATACTGGCTTAAAAGCGAGGTTTCCACGTCACTTCTTCTACGGCAAGTTCTTGCCCCATTTTTCGCCCCAAGACAAAGAGGTAGTCCGAAAGTCGATTGAGGTACTGAATGACTAATTCTGATACATGTTCTTCGGAAGCAAGTTCTACCACGATTCGTTCGGATCGCCTGCAGACAGTTCGTGCCAGATGACAAAACGATACGGCGGTATGTCCACCAGGTAAAATGAAGGCGGTAAGCATGGGAAGTTGTGCATCCATGGCATCCATCTCTTCTTCCAAGAGCGCTACGTCCTGCGGATGGAGATCAGGCTTTTTTACGTTTTCCTTTCCCGGAACAGTGGCCAGGTCGGCTCCAATTGTAAAGAGTCGGTCTTGAATTTCTTTTAGCACCGATGACCGGTGTTTATTTACTTCTTGGTCACGCAGCAGGCCCAAGTAGGAGTTGAGTTCGTCAATGGTTCCGTAAGCATCGATGCGTAAATCTGACTTTGGCACCCTGACCCCTCCTAACAAGGAGGTAATTCCTTGATCTCCTGTTTTGGTATAAATTTTCATGTCACCCTCGTTTCAATTTCCTGCAAAAGTAAAATAAGCTTGTTTGATTTTGACGTAGAGTCCTTACACTAAGGAAGCATTTCCCCGTGCAGGCGTAGGATTTATTTTATCAGATTCTACCAAGCCATCCCGCAAACGTACAATGCGGTGTGCATATTGGGCAATATCGTCTTCGTGGGTTACCATGATTATCGTGTTGCCTTTGGCATGTAGTTCATGAAAAAGTTCCATGATTCCATAGGATGTTTTTGAATCCAAGTTACCCGTCGGCTCATCTGCGAGTATAATGCTTGGATTATTGACCAAGGCCCGTGCGATGGCTACTCGCTGTCGCTGTCCACCAGAAAGCTCGTTGGGACGGTGTTTGGTACGATCGCCTAGGCCTACATTGTCTAGTGCCTTGAAGGCAATTTCTTCCCGCTCGGATTTGGAATAGCCTGCATACACAAGGGGAAGCGCCACATTATCTAGGCAGGTGGCTCTTGGTAACAGGTTGAATGTTTGGAAAACAAACCCAATTTCCTTGTTTCGAATGTCTGCGAGCTCGTTTTCGCTCATGTCACTTACGTCTTTTCCTGCCAGCACGTAACTTCCAGAGGTAGGGGAGTCCAAGCAACCAATGAGGTTCATTAAAGTAGATTTTCCTGAGCCAGAAGGCCCCATAAAGGCCACATATTCTCCTTTATCTACGGTAATGCTGACTGATTTCAATGCTTGAATGATCTCAGAACCCATTTTGTAGGTTTTGTTGATTTCGTGCGTTTCTATGACTTTGCTCATGGCTTGTGAGATTTGACGAGTGGTTTAGCTTTTCTATGGAACCGGCCTTTGGGTTAAAAATACATTAAAAACTCTCAATATTCAGCACCAAGCAATTTTTCAATTTCTTCTTGTGACAGCCATTGGCTCAGTTCCTCGTGAGCCGCATTAGCATAATTGTCTAAACCCAATGCCTGGGCGGCTTGTATTTTCTTAATCCACAGCTCGGGATCTTTGTTGAATTCACTTGCCGAATTTAGCAGATCGTAGGCAGCCAAAGGGTCTTTTGTTTGCGCTGCCGCACTGAGAATCAGCGGAGTGAAATAAGGGTTGGCGTTTAGCACATCTGCCACACCCAAAAATTGGGTGAAGGAGCGGAGGGACTTGGCATTACGCCAATCGGGTTGGCTGAGAAAAGCAATCAAATCATCTTCTCGTTCCACTTTTCCTTTAAGTGCATCTCCCAATTCCTTAAGTTGGTCAGCGCGCAGGCCATGGCCCTTGTGGCTTAGTAACTTGCTGGCAAGGGTAGTTTTGAGGTTGCCCGCCGGTAGTGCTTTCCATTGAGTAAAGAGGTCCTGGGGCAGCTGCTCGTTGAATCTCCCAACTAGGGCCAAGATCATTTGGGGAGAATCAGGTCCACCGACTGTTTGTTGGGCAAGTGAATCAGCAGCCCAAACCAGAGTCGCCAGGTGGATTTCTTTTTGGGCTTGGAAGCCCTTCGCCTTGGAAAAGGCAAAATCCTTGGCGGCCTTTTCAAAGTCAAACTGCTGTGCTTGTATCAGCCCTGTCAGATTGAGGTAATAGGCGGCATCTCCTGGATTTCTAAAGGCAAGTCCATTTAGATTTTTTACTGCATCACTAATTCTTCCTGCACCCAAGCTTCGCAAAACTGCTGTCTCCTGAATCTGCATGCTGTAGTCAAGAAAGTTTTCCTGCTGGGCCAAAGAGTCCATCAAGGCCAGGTCGGTACTAGGATCCTCTAGATTGGGGGTTGTGAGCAGGTTTCTATACCCTGCTTGAATCAGCATGGGTGAAGTTTCTTCTAGTAGGCGCGCTTTAAGTAGGCTCAACTCTCCCTCGGGAACAGGCATGCCACTCTTTCTTCTTGCTGCTACCTGATTGATTAAGCCTACCAAATCGCTTGGCGAAGAGGAAAATTCGGGTCGTAAGCCAAATTTCACTTGTAAGGCCAGCCAGTTGGATGCGGAGCTAGGATTATCTTTAGGGATCTCTTTTAGCAGCATTAAGGCCTCTTCTTTTCGCAGCACAAGCGTATAAAGCAAGGCCAAATTTTGGGTGAGGTAGCTATTTTCTGGAAATCTTTTTAAGCCATTTTCCAAGTAATAAACTGCTTCAAAAAGCTTGTTTTCCCGCTGCAGGCGCTCACATAACAATAGTATATTGTCTACTTGAGGAGCCTCGGCAAAACTCTCCTCTAGCTGCTCTTTTGCCAAGGTAGGCTGCTTGAGGTCAAATAGGAGGTGAGCAGCAAGGTTTTTGGCCTTGGGATTATACCGATAGCGGTCCCAGCTGTTTTCATACAAGATGCTGGCGGAGAGCTTTTGGTCGGTTTGGTAGAAGTAGTCCGCCAGAATATTGGTTGTCAGGGAGTTTACCTGTGATGCTACGATGGCCTCCAAATAGGTAGTAAGCACCAATAAGGAGATCAGTCCCCCAATGCGCAGGTGATAGTAAGGAAGGATAAATGGCTTGTAGAGAATGTTATACACTGCCTTCCCTTGGTTCATGACTGGGAAAAAGTTGATTCCGGTATAGATGAGGAAGAAGAATGAAAAGCCAAGTTGGGAGTAGACGAGCAGGTGCTTTAGCAGTTCCTCTGCAGGTTGATTGGCGGAAATTGTGATTTTCCATACCGTCCAGAGGGCGACGGTCAAGCCCAGCACATAAAGGAGTTGTAACGTCCAAGGTGGGGCTGCCAAATTTTCGCTTTGGGCCAGCTTTTCCCTTGTTGAACCCCAACCCAAAAGTCCTATCGGAAAAAGAAGGTAGAGGGGGGAGAAAGTCGGGAAAGGGAGATTGGATTCACCTTTTAAATCCAAAAGCAAAAAGAAGAGCAATAGGAGATAAAGGAAGGCGATGGTAACAAACTGCCAGGTAATTTTTGTGGCTACCCCTTGGCTGGCTTTGGAGATTAGTATAAGGATGCCAGATAGCAGGCCGTGTCCTTGCCAAAAAATCCAGGCAAGGCTCATGCCGAGCGCTAAAACAAGGCTTTGCTCAGCTAAATACAAGCCTGAATTGGGAATGGAACTGAGATAGAGTAGCGTGTAAACCGATGCAGAGAACGGCAATCCGATGCCAAGCAGGCGCATCCAAAAAGGAGCGAGGCTGCCCCAAATGTGAAAAGCCACCGTAGGAACTAAAGTCGCTAAGAGTAATATCAATAGTGGCAGATTACCGTTTTGCCCACCAATATTCAGTCCATTAACATTGCAAAAGGTCAGTAATAAGATCCATCCAATGCCTGCACCCAAAAAGGGAAGTTTTTTGAACTGGCTGAAAGCTGCCAAGGCGGTGATGGCGGCTAACAATACGAGAATGCCAAAAAAATAGCTTTCGCTAAGGGTAAAGGCAGCGGGTACCACTTGAAAATTTTGAAACACCAAGAAGTTGTCTACCTCTAACGTGATGGGTAGCAGGCCCACTGCAAGCGAATCATAGGGTACTGCAAGTCGGTCGACAAAGGCCGCTGTGCGGATGTTGGGATAGGAGAAGGTGGGGCTTAGTTGGGAATAAAGAGCAAATGCGGCACCAGCAACCAAAAATGCGATTGCAATAGCGCGAGAAAACACGGGGGAAATGGCTTTTCGATGCATGTTACTCCATCACCTTGGGAACACTAAAGAATGAAGCCTCCTGTTTGGGGGCATTTTTGAGGGACTCGGCTTGGGTCCAGTTTGGGCCAACCTCATCTTCTCTCCAGGTAGTTACTTCTGTGGTCATGCTAGTCAATGGAGCCACTTTATCTGTGTCCACCTCTTGGAGTTGCGCCACCCAGTTCAACACCTGTGTCATGTCCTTGCGCATCTGTTCCTCTGCTTGCGGATCAAAGGTAAGCCTAGCCAAATGTGCTATTTTCTGGAGGGTTGCCTGGTCAATATTCATTAGAGAGGGGAGTAGTCATGGTGCATACAAGTCGTTCGGAAACTACTTATGAATTTGTGTTATCTGCCAAAAGCTGCGATTGAATCACGGCAAAGCAGTGTAGCTTAAGTGCTTCGTCTGAGTCAAAATCACTAGGATGCAGCTCTTTATGGAACACCACTTTCGCGGGGCGACGTTTCAAAAGCAACTCCTTTTGGTCGGCCAAAATTAGGTGATTGTAGGACAAAGTGACGGGTATGACTGGAATTTGTTTGTCCAATGCCAAGCGAAAAGCACCATTTTTGAAGGGCACCATCACTGGAGGATCCTGGGTGTAGATTCCTCCTTCGGGAAACAAAACCAAGCCACTGCCTTGATCCAAGGCTTTTGCCGCCCGCCGGATGGTATCGGCTCGGCTTTCAACTTTGCCACGGTCTACCGCAATATGCAGGTGCTTGAAATAATAGCCAAAGAAAGGAACCTTTCGGATGGAGGCTTTGCCCACAAATAATACATCTCCCGGTACCAAGCCCATCATGGGGATATCTAGGTAGCTAAAATGATTGGCTAGAAAAATATAAGGTTTGTCTTTTTCTATAGCAGCCTGCAGTTCCAACTGTATGGGCATACCGATGAGTTTGAAGTAGGTTTTTGCCCAGAGCTGGTTGATTTTTCGCCCCCATTTTTTCCAGCCAGGGACCCAAATGCAGCAAACGAAAAACGGGAAAATGACAAAAAAGGTGATGACAAATGTAATCCCCGCATAGTAGGTGTAGCCTCGGTCAATCCATTTAGTCATGGTTGATCATGGCGTTTGTGAACGTGGGTGAGTGAAATCATCCGTCAAAATTAACCAAATTTAATCTTTTAGCTTTCCCACTTTTTGACCCGCAAAGAGGTGCCCTCGGTGGAGATGACTTCGATTTGCTCTCCCGGCTCCAATAATTCTCCTCGCGTATAGGCATCATAGATGTCTCCTTCAATCTCCACCCTGCCACTAGGCCGCAGTCTGGAATGGACCTTCCCTGTTTTTCCTTGCATCGTATCGGCATAGGTACTTGCTGTGTATCCCTGCTCTCGGCCTTGGGTGCTGGCGAGCGTAAGATGTTTGAAGGCACCCCAGTCGTTGACCTTGGGCGTTAGCCAAAAGACTAGGCCAACCGATGCCAATGCGGCCAAAATCACCGTTAGCAAGGCAGAGAAAAGGTCGGAAGAAGGCACTAGGTCAAAGTCAAACGCTTGATTGGGCAACATGCCAAGCACTAAACCTCCCAACATCAGGACAATCCCTGAGATGCCAAATACCCCAAAGCCGGGGATGACAAAAAACTCAACAGCCAATAAAACGATGCCACAGAAAAAGGCAAGGATCTCCCAATTTTCGGCCAAGCCATTTAGATAATAGGGGATAAAATAGAGAAGCGTGGCGATAAGGGCTGCTGCAAGTGGAAAGCCTACTCCAGGTGTTTGCAGTTCAAAGTAGATGCCTCCAATGATGAGCAAGATTAGAATACCGCTGACAGCTGGATTTAAAAAGAAAGAAATGATGGTGTCCACCGTTTTTTCCTCATAGGCAGTAACTTTGGCACCGGCCAAGTTTTGTGCGGCAAGTATTGCCGCAACAGAGGTGTACTCACCTTCGGAAAAGCCGTTTTTTATGGCTTCGGACACCGAAAAGGTAACCACCGATGTGGCATCGGAAATACCTTCTACCACAATTTTTTCATCTACCATGGCCTCGGCAATCTGCGGATTTCTCCCAGTCGCTTCAGCGGTACTACGCATCATGGACCGCATATAGGACTGGTACTTGTCGGGAGCAGCAGCTCCATCAGCCCCATTGACTACCGTTGCTGCGCCAATACTAGCTCCTGGAGCCATGTAGATGCTGTCGCAGGCGATGGAAATTAGTGCACCCGCAGAGGCGGCATCTTTGTTTATGAATACGTAAACAGGGATTTTTGACTCCAATATGCGTGTGCGTATTTCGTCGGCATCGGTCACCGCACCTCCATAGGTATCCATTTCAATCAAAATTATGTCTGCTTTTTGCTGGACTGCCTGGTCCATGGCCAGCTTGACCCGTCGGTTCATCGCGGGATCAATATCCTTATCAATCGAAAAGGTAAATACCTTTTTGGTTGGTTGTTGCGCCGGAATTAGACCAGTGCATATTAAAAAAAGGGTAAAAAAAAGAAGAAGTGAACGGTTCATGAGGACATGTTTAGGTCTAAGATAACGTTAATACCTAGGAAAAGGTACTTATTCCCGTTACTAATTTAGTGGTAGCTCCCAGCATGAGAAGCTTCTAGGCTAGTAATACTATTGTCTTTCTTCCCTACTTTTACAAGGCGTCGATCTTTTAGCATTATTTTTGTTTTACTAGTAAATTAGTTTCATCTCTACCTCTTCCTCGTTATATGTCGCTCCTATCCAAACTCGCTTTTTTTGGTTTCATTTTGTTTTGGTTGCCCATTTTGGTTGCCCATGCGACGGACTTTGCGACAGTTGATTCTATTGGGATGAGGCAGGTAGGAGATAAGAAATTTATCCTACACCAGGTAAACGATCAAGAAACGCTTTTTTCCATTTCTCGAAGGTATAAGGTGCCCATGGGAGACATTCAAGGAGCCAACGAGGCGCTCAAACAGGGATTGATAGTGGGGGAGACGATCCTGGTGCCGCATGGGCAGGCCTCAGCAAGTAGTACCAGTGCAGCTCTTGCTCCTGCCGCTAGTCCAGTAGCGACTGCCCCGGTGGTAGATGCCCCTGTGGTACTTGCTACTGCGCCAGTTGTCAGTGTTCCAGTGGTTGCTTCAACACCGGTAACAAGTGCTTCCTCTAGCCCAGCGACAACCACACCAGTTGTGGCTACAACAGCCGCTTCAAGCCCAACGACTCGCACCAGCACAATTACGCATAAGGTGAAAGCTGGAGAGTCTTTGTACGTAGTTTCCAAAAAATACAACGTATCTGTTAAGGATCTTAAAGCATGGAACTCCTTGAGATCAGATAAGGTGACAGTGGGCCAATCCATAAAAATCCAACGGACCGTGGCAGTGACCAATGCTGAAACAACTTCTACTGCACCCACTGCTTCAGCGACTTCACCTGCAAAAAAGGAGGAAGTGAAAAAAGAGGAACCCACAAAACAGGAAGTACTGCCTGAGAAAAAGGAAGCTGCTGTTTCTACCACGGCGACAACAAGTGGGACTCAGCCTGGCGAGTGGATAGCACATACAGTTACTTCAGGAGAAAGTCTATTTGTCCTTGCCAAGCAATACGGAACTTCAATTGAAGAGCTGATCCAATGGAATGCACTCAGTTCAAATAACCTAAAAGTAGGCCAATCTATCAAAGTGGGTCGCGCTTCCGCAAGTGCAACTGCCGTGCCTACGGTCGGTGAGGCTAAAACAACCCCTGCAACTACCACAGCTACATCTACCCCTGCGAGCAGCAGCCGTTCGGAGACTAGCGCTGCGTCTACATCAAGTAGCTCCACAACCGCTGCATCTAGCCCATTGGCCGCCACTACTGGGACCGAAACGACCACAGCACCCAACACCTCGGGAGGTTTTTCAAACAACAAAGAATCGGGTTTGGCTGAGCTAATCCCCGATACAGCAGCCAATAAAAAGTACCTGGTGCTGCACCGTACTGCTCCAGTAGGTAGCGTAATCCGTGTTAAAAACGAGGAAAATGACCTCACCATTTTTGCCCGTGTGGTAGGTGTGCTGCCCGAGACGGGAGATAATTCAAAAGTGCTGATCAAACTTTCACAAGCTGCCTACGATCAGTTGAAGGCCGTAAATCCTCGTTTTCCTGTAGAAATACTGTATTGATTTAGGGGAAAAAGAGTTTGGAATGCCTTGCTCAGGGTATCATAAGTAGGGAAAGCGCTATAACCACCGGGCGACTTTTGAGAAAATAATCCGTGGAACGTGCACCCCTTTTCTCCATCATTTCTGACATGTCAAAAATTCAGCTATTCTTTCATCACATCTTCCGATTCATCTGGAACAGCATCTTTATTCTTTCATACCCTATCCTAGCAAGTTTTGGTCTGCTGTTTATAGGCCTTACTTTTTTGTTTTCCAAACTTTCTCAAGTCCTCACCCTACTTCGTCCCGAGGGGAAAGCACCCACTCACCTCGAGTCAGCTTGGGAAGACCTTCCAAATGCCAACGGACTGCTAGAAGCAAAGCTTGAAAAGCAAATTCTTTTTGGACCCACAGGCGTAAAACTTCGGAGAAAAGATGGGGTGCCCTCGGTACTGAGCGAGCATGTGTTTGGAAAGAAGGTACGCCCAATAGAGGAAGGGTTACTCTTAGAGAAGTGGAATAGTTTGGAGTCCAATGAGCTACCTGATTTTGACATTTGCCTTTATGACCCTGAAATGGATCAGTTGCGCGTTCTTACACAAATCCGTTGTTTTGACTGGCATTTGGCAGAAATAAAAGAAAAGCAGCTCCTCTTCAAATGGTTTGACGGTACGCAGGGAGGAGAACAATGGGTAGCGTTATGAGTCAAAAAATCAAAGATTTTTTAGATGAAAAAGTCTTGCGCTACAATAGACCTGACTTTATTGAGCTTGACCCCATCTCCATTCCCCATCAGTACACCAAGAAACAAGACATTGAGATCGCTGGGTTTTTTGCTGCTATCCTAGCTTGGGGGCAGCGCAAGACCATTCTCAACAAGTGTAAGGAATTGTTTGTTCGCATGGATAATGCACCGCATGACTTCTTGATGCAGCACAAAGAGGAAGATCTTCGTCTATTTTTGGATTTTAAGCACCGAACCTTCAACGAGGTAGATACCCTGTATTTTATTCATTTTTTATCCTGGTTTTATGCCCGCCACGAGAGTTTGGAGGAGGCCTTTCTGATTGGGCAAACAGGAGCTGTCGACAGTATGGAATCCATGTTGACCCGGTTTCAGCGCTTTTTCTTCAGTTTAGAGCACGCGCCTTCCCGTACCCGCAAGCACATTGCTTCTCCGGCTTCCAAAGCTGCGTGCAAGCGAATCAACATGTACTTGAGGTGGATGGTAAGATCGGATGAAAAGGGAGTAGATTTTGGGCTATGGAAAAAAATCTCTCCATCACAACTCATCTGTCCCTGCGACCTCCATGTTGATCGGGTGGGGCGGAAGTTGGGATTGATCACGCGAAAGCAAACCGATTGGGGGACGGCAATAGAACTCACCCAAAAACTAAGGGAATTCGATCCCCAGGATCCAGTTAAGTACGATTTCGCCTTGTTTGGATTAGGGGTTGAAGAAAAATTTTAAAAATTCTAACTGCTACCGCGCAAGACAACCGGACTGGTTTTAAAAGACTTAAAAAGGTGCCTTGAAATTAAAGAATAAGTTAGCTACGCCCTGTTTGGTGACCGAATATTCAAAGCGAAAAACAGCGTCATAACCGGTCACGATGTCGATTCCAGCGCCATAGCCAAAAAGGTATTGGTTGGTGAGACCGAGGTTTTCTTCAATCTCGTTTCTATCCCGAACTGCTCCCTGATCAAAATTTCCACTCAAGTAGATACTTAGTGGCAAGGTGTTAAACTGGTCGTTGTAAATCGCCTTCGATAGATCAAAGCTGGTGTCTACAAGACGGAAGCGAAGGCTATTTTTTTGGACCAACAGCTGCTGCCCCTCGATCACATTGAGTTCATAGCCTCGGATAAAGTTGGGCGAGTAGCCTATGCCTCTCACCAGCGTGTAGGGTTGGTTGGGACTCATAAACCAGCCTGCAGTCAGCCCTGTCGCAAAATGGATGCGCTCGGTTATGGGCAAGTACTTGTTGGCAGTGATGTTGATTTCGAGTTCATTCAACTTTTCTCTGGATATCAGTCCATACTTGGTGGCAGTAAGCTGCAATAGCTCTCCCTTTGTTGAATAGGCGATGTTATCTCTTTTGTCGTGACGGAAGGAGTATTGAAAAAACGAATAATTGAGCTGATTGCCTGGTTGGAGAAAATAGTCGGGGCGCTCTATTAGCACCAATGGATTTACCCAGGTGACGTTATAGCCAATCGTTATCAGATGAAAGTTGTAAAAGGTCTTTCGAAAGGTGTGTCGTAGGGCTGTCGAGAAATTTTTGCGTAGCACCTCCTCATTTTCTCCTGTATAAAATACTTGCCGATTGAATCGGGAAGAGATTGGCAGCGTTTTCTGATCGGCATAGGTTAGCTGAAAGGAAAGGCCATGCTTTTGCTTGCGATCGATGTAGGGTTTGGAGTATATGATTTCCAAGCCTTTTGTAAAGCCAAGTTGACCTGAAAACCTAAACTTTTCATTTCTTCCGCCCACATTGGCGTGGTTAATTTTTATGCCATAATTTACCCGTGACCAATCCCGACTTTGATTGGTCCACCATTCGGCAAAATTTCGGTCAGCCAGTTGAAATATCACCGAAGGAAGAAGATACCAACGTTCTTTGACAGAGATCAAGACTTCAACCTCTTCTGGACCGACCATCAATGGGGTGATTTCTACCTCGTTGAAAAGACGTAGGTTAAAAATCTTCATTTGATCTGACTTAAGAATCTCCAAAAATGTATCCCAATCGTAGAAATAGTTAGTTACAAAGTCCAGCTCCCTAAGAATGATATCCCTTTCGGTTTTTTCATTTCCAATAATGTAGATGGAGTTTACCCTTACTTGCCTCGGTGGGGTAGGAGAAGGTAGGCTATCTTGGGCTAGGGCAGGACCCAAAAAAACCAAAAACAAGCTGCAGAAGAGTAACGTGCGCAAAAAGTTAAAAAACTGTCCAAATGAACTATAATAAGGATAAATTTGCCTCGATTCGTGCATAACTGACCCAATTGGTTCTCTCCATGTTCAATACCTACCTGCGCAAGATAGCCATATTTCCTGTACTGCTTTACCAATATTTGATTTCTCCCCTATTTCCCGCCAACTGCAGGTACAGTCCTACCTGTAGTCAGTACATGAAAGAAGCCATTTTAAAGCATGGGATTGTAAAAGGGGGCTTTTTGGGAGTAAAAAGAATCGGCCGCTGCCACCCTTGGGGAGGTCACGGTCATGATCCTGTTCCTTAGTCGATTTTTCTAGTACCCATTTTTAGCGCCCGAATCACGAGGATAAGGCCAAGCGTCACCAGTGGGATGCTGAGTAACTGTCCCATATTCAAGGCCATGGACTGTTCAAAATCTACTTGAACTGCCTTGAAAAACTCCCAAAAGAAACGAGAGCCAAAGACTAAGATAAAGAACAAGCCCACCAAAAGCCCATCAGGTAAGCGGTCCTTATACTTGATCCACAGTCCTAAGAGCAAGAAAAAGATAAGCAAATAGGAGCCTGCTTCGTAAATCTGTGTGGGGTACTTTACTCTACCGAAAGTCTTTACTGTAACAAGGTAGTTGGAAGGTTGCTCTTTCAGCTCAAACTGTAGCGGTGTTTCTACAGGTTCTGCCAGAAACTCCTTGGAGGAATTGAATTGGGTAAGCGCATATTTGATGTCTTGCGAAAGGATAGTCTGAAGGTCTTCCTTGGTGTAGTTTCCTTTAGCAATGACCAGCTCAAAATTTACTGGCACAATGCCCGTACCCAGCTGTTCAGCCTCGCGGTCTGTTGGCTTATAGGCTTCAATGGATTCAATAGGTACGCGTAGCGAAGTTAGTACCTCCTCTGTATCGCGCGCATAGACAATGCCTGAATCGGTGCCCGTGTCTTTGCCGCCTATTTCCGAATTCATCAAGTTACCCGTACGAATCAAGCACCCAGTCAAGGCGGTGACAATCACGATGCGGTCCAATATCCACATATACCTTTGGCCTGGAGTTCGCTTGGCGTACAACCAAATTGCCAATGGAATGGAGATGGCGGCGCCGTGAGAGGCCAAACCACCCTCCCAGATCTTAAAGATGTCTATGGGATTGCTGAGGTATTTTACAGGTTCGTAAAATAATACGTGTCCAAGTCTGGCTCCAATGATGGTGGCCAAAACCATGTAGATGGTCAGCTTGTCCACCGTTTGCACATCCTTCCCTTCTTTCCTGAAGAAGTATACCATAAACTGCTGGGAAATAATGAATCCCAAAGCAAAAAGTAAACTGTACCATCTCAATCGATCAAAGCCGTCAAAAACAGTTGGGCTGGGATCCCATACAAGGTAGCTAAGGAAGGAGGTGAGCATAGGTTAGCGTTGATCTAAGCGTTGTAGTTCTTCTTCAAATCCTCCAGAGAGGATGGGGAAACGGTACCAGGTTTTTGGGTCAATATTGAAGTCATCCAAATGGAAAGAGGGTGCTAGACGTTCTCTTTTCCATTGATTACGGGACCAAAGTCGGAAGAATTTTTTAATAAATTCCTTTAATTGTCCCTCCTCCAAATCAATTTTCTCTCGAAGTAGGTCAAAAACTGCTAGTGGGGAGCGACGTTCCTTGATGGCCAAACGCTCAATCGCCACGAGAAGGTCGTAGGGCATCAAGTCTTTTTCGTCCGTTTGGCTACGTTCTTGGGGTCGTAATTCAGCCGTGGGAGTCAATGCATTGACCTCGCGGAGTCCGGGTCGGTCTAGGTTTTTTTCGGCCCATTGCAACCAATGGATTACAAAACTCTTATCCACTCCTGCGATTGGAGAAATACTTCCACTCGTATCACCATCCATGGTGGCGTACCCTACATCCCCTTCACTTCGGTTGGAGGTGGAGAGCAGCAACGCATTTTTGATGTTGGCCAACATCCATATTATCGGAGATCGTGTACGGGATTGGATATTTTGTAGAGCGAGGTCGTCTTGATCCCAGCTGAGGGAGCGGCCGATGGCTTGCTCGATTTTTTGGCTATAGGACTGTACCTCCTCTTCGATGGTCCAACTTAAAAATTCTGCTCCTAAACTTTCAGCCAAATTTTTGGCAGAGGTAAACGTGGCCGCTGATGAGTTTTTTGTGCCTTGGTAGGCAGTGGTGAGGAGCTGGTAGACCAAGTCTTTTTCAGGATGTGCTTCGCTGAGGGTAAGTGGAAGACCGAGTTTTTGAACGAAACCGGCTACACCAAGTTCAGCAATCCCTCTGCGCACCATCTCGGCCACAAGCACAGCGATGGTCGAAGAGTCTGCTCCTCCAGAAAGGGATAAGACAAAGCCTTTGGCCTTACTTTTTCGTAGGTAGTCCAGTAGCGCTAGGGAAGAAGCTTGTGCAAACTCCCATTCTTTAGATTGGATTGGGGCAATTTCCTGTGGTCTATTTTCCAAGTAAAAGGAGTTGACCTGTATGTCATTAAAGGAAAGAAGCTGGTTTCTTGCGAGCAGCTGTCCTGATTTGGCAAGTAAAATTTCGCCGTCGTAGATCATTTTTCCAGCTTCGTTACCTAGCAGATTGACGTAGCAGTAATAGCAGTCGAAAAGTGCTGCACTTTGGGTCACCAATTCCTTGCGTTCTATTGTTTTGCCCATTGCAAAGTGGGAAGCACTCGGGTTGAAAATCAAATCCACCTTTCGCTTTGCCAAGCGGTATCCAGGGCGTACTGAACCTCTCCACGCATCCTCACAGATTTCAAATCCATAGTGAACACCCTGAAGTTGGAAAGTAAGGTCGCCAAAGGGTACCTGTTTCCCGTTGATTTCCAAAAGCTGTTGCTGTTCCGCTGGCCAAGGGGTAAACCATCTGAATTCGTAGTGCACGCCGTCAATCGCCATAAATTGCTTCGCGACAATGCCAATCAGCTGTGTATCTTCAATTACAGCCATGGTATTGTATACCTGATCTCCAAGGCGAATGGGTAGCCCTACAGCAACGGTGATGCCTGCACAATGAGGGAGGAGCAGATCCAGTTGGGCACTTGCTTTTTCGGGAAACCAGTGGCTTAAAAAAAGGTCCTCGGCGCCGTAGCCAGTAATACTCAACTCTGGAAAACAAAGAAGGGCGACCTCTTGGGCCTTGGCTTCTTGGATCGCGTCGAGAATACGCTGAAAGTTTCCTTTCCAATCCAGAGGGGTTTGGTTGAGGGTAGCACCGGCAATTTTTAAGGCAGCCATAGGCAATAGGTAAACTTAAAGTGTGGTCAGCGGGCTATCTGGAGCTGTTCGCAGGCATTTTTGGAGGCTTCTTGCTCAGCTTTCTTTTTGGTATCTCCTTTGCCTTGGGCGATGGCTTCTCCATTAACCCTCAGTTCGATAACAAACTCTTTGAAGCGTTGGTTGCTGTTGACGTGAAGAACATTGAATTCTACCTGTTTGTTTTCACGCTGAGACCATTCGATGAGCTTGCTTTTGTGGTTGGAAACGGTCGTGACCATGCCTTCCAAGTCCATATGAATGAGGATGCGCTGTAGGATCAATTTTCGTGAAAAGGCATAGCCCCTGTCAAGGTACACAGCGCCCAAAAATGCTTCGACAATATCCCCGTAGAGGGATTTATTGCCAACAAATTGTCGATTGTCCAAAACCTGTTGGAGCGTCTTTTTTAGGCCTATTTTGATGCCAATCTCGTTGAGTGCTTCGCGGTTTACCAGCTTAGAGCGGGTTTCAGTAAGAAAGCCTTCGTCTCGGTAGGGGTATTTTTTAAATAGGTGTTCGGCTATTACTGCGCCCAAGATGGCGTCGCCGAGAAATTCCAATCGTTCGTTCGATTTTTTAAAGCCTTTGTTCGTTTCTTCACCCAAACCTGCAGGGGTAAGTGCGAGCCGATAGAGGGATAGATTTAAAGGCTTGGTACCTAAAATTAGTTGGATCGAGGCGGCAAGTTTTTTGTCTTTGTCACTAAAAAATAGACTATGGAGACCTAATCGCTGAAAAAGCTTCACGCGGATCAGTTGTATTTCTTGAAAATGACAGAGCAGTTATGCCCGCCAAATCCGAAGGTGTTGCTCAAGGCGTAGTTGATTTCTCTTGCTTGTGGAGTGCCGAAAGTCAAGTTGAGCCGTGTATCAAACGCTTCGTCATCCGTGAAGTGATTGATGGTAGGAGGTACTAGGCTGTGCTGAATAGCCATGATGCAGGCGATGGCCTCTATGGCTCCCGCTGCACCCAACAAGTGTCCAGTCATGGACTTGGTGCTACTGATGTTCACCTTGAATGCGTGCTCACCAAAAACTTTCTCAATGGCCATGGTTTCGCTCACATCACCTAGTGGCGTGGATGTACCGTGTACGTTGATGTAATCAATTTGCTCAGGAGCAAGACCTGCATCTTCTAGAGCGATTTGCATAACACTGCTTGCGCCCAACCCTTCAGGGTGTGGTGCAGTGATGTGATTGGCATCTGCTGTCATGCCGCCACCAACAAGTTCGGCATAAATTTTTGCACCCCTTGCTTTTGCATGTTCGAGCTCTTCGAGGATTAAAGCTCCTGCACCTTCTCCGAGGACAAAACCATCACGGTCTTTGTCAAAGGGTCTGGAGGCAGTTTTTGGATCGTCGTTTCTTTGGGAAAGCGCCTTCATTGCATTAAATCCACCGACTCCTGCTTCTGAAACGGCCGCTTCCGATCCACCACTGATGAACACGTTTGCTTTGCTAAGTCGGATGTAATTAAATGCGTCAATCAAGGCATTGGTTGCTGATGCGCAGGCAGAGACCGTCACAAAGTTTGGTCCTCTAAATCCATACTTGATGGAAATAAATCCTGCCGCAATGTCGGCAATCATTTTTGGGATGAAGAAAGGATTAAAACGAGGGGTGCCATCGCCGTTGGTGAAGGCCATTACTTCGTCTTGGAATGTTTTGATTCCACCAATTCCAGATCCCCAGATTACCCCAGCACGGGATAGATCTAATGTTTCTAAATCAAGCCCAGAATCGACCATCGCCTCTTCCACAGCCACCATGGCGTATTGAGTGAAGGGATCCATTTTGCGTGCTTCTTTTCTATCGAGGTGTTGTTCGATGTCAAAGTTTTTGATTTCGCAGGCAAACTGGGTTTTGAAAAGTGAAGCGTCGAAGCGAGTAATGGGTGCGGCGCCACTCACACCAGTAATAAGTCCTTTCCAGAACTCGTCTTTGGTATTACCAATTGGTGTGAGTGCACCTATGCCCGTTACAACGACTCTTTTTAAATTCATAGAATGAATTTGGAAAATTTTTATTTTACGTTAGCCTCAAGATAGGCCACAGCTGCGCCTACAGTACCAATTTGTTCGGCTTGATCGTCTGGGATGGAAATGTTGAATTCTTTTTCGAATTCCATGATTAGTTCTACGGTGTCCAAAGAATCAGCGCCTAGATCGTTGGTGAAGCTCGCTTCCATAGTTACCTCAGATTCTTCTACGCCAAGTTTGTCAACAATGATGGCCTTTACTTTTTGTGCAATTTCAGACATTATGTGATAAGTTTAGTTAATAACTCTCCGCAAAGAAATATATTTAATGCTTAATTGACAAAGAAATGAGAGAAGTATATTTCGGGTATTTTGAACACGCGACTTACAACGTTTTAATTTCTACCTTTGCCTATCAGTTTGCTCTTCCCCAATGAAGAAGGCTAAATTACTTGTAGAACCTACTTTTGACTTTGAATTGCTTGGATTGGTGTCCCCCATACGTGAATATCGAATGGCCTGGCTGATCAATCAGGAAATGGACCTCAATTTGGTGAAAGCAGAAGATTTGGAGTTGGAATTTCTAAATTCACCGAAGCTGGAAATTTCTCAGTATTTTCTTTCTTTGCCGCATGGGTTTATCCAGCTCTTAAAAAACAAGGCGCTAAACTCCTCGCAGCAACTTGCCTTTTTGATTCCAGAGCTTAAAAATCTAGATTATTTCCTGCTTGTTCAGGATGAAACAGAACAAGTACAGCTCAGTACCTTTATCGATCAGCTCTCGAAAAATTCGCTGATACAAAGCATCGTGCGGATTGATATTTCGAAGTTAAAATCAAAAGAAAACCTATTAACCTATTAATACGATATGTCTCAATTGCCATTTAAAAAGACCAAAATTTTAGCAACCCTAGGTCCAGCCTCGAACACGTATGAAATGATCAAGAGCCTGGCTTTGGCTGGAGTCAACGTGTTCCGATTGAATTTTTCTCACGGTTCTCACGAAGGACACCAGGAGGTATTGGAAACGATCCGAAAGGTAAACAAGGAGATGAACTGCCACTTGGGCATCTTGCAGGACCTTCAAGGGCCTAAGATACGCGTAGGTGAAGTTGAAAATAATGGCGTAGAAATCCACCCGGGAGACAAATTGACTATCACCAGTGATCCTGTAATTGGTACGGCCACTTTAGTAAGTACGGTCTACAAAAATCTACCTCAGGACGTTCAGGAGGGTGAGTATATTCTGATTGATGACGGTAACTTGGAGCTGCTTGTAAACGACACAGATGGAAAAAATGTAAACTGTACGGTGATTCACGGCGGTATTTTGAAGTCACGAAAAGGTATCAACCTGCCCAATACCAAGGTGTCTGCACCTTCACTTACGGAAAAAGATCTGGAGGACCTGGAGTTTGGATTGGCCAACGAGGTAGATTGGATTGCCCTTTCTTTTGTGCGCTCTGCCGAGGATATCATTGATTTGCGCAACCGAATCAAGGCAGCGGGAAAAGATTGTAAGATTGTCGCCAAGATTGAAAAGCCAGAAGCCTTAGAAAATATTGACGCCATCATTGAAGCTACGGATGCAATCATGGTTGCCCGAGGAGATTTGGGCGTAGAAGTGCCCATGGAAATTGTGCCGCTTTGGCAAAAGAAAATGGTCGAAAAGTGCAAGTTGGCCTGCAAGCCAGTCATCATCGCGACCCAGATGATGGAAAGCATGATTCAAAATCCTCGTCCGACACGTGCAGAAACCAACGACGTGGCCAATGCCGTGATGGATGGCGCAGATGCCGTAATGCTTTCTGCCGAAACAGCTTCAGGAAAGTATCCAATTAATGCGGTGAAGGCGATGACTAGCATCATCACCTACCTAGAGGAAAATGCACCTATCTACCACAATTTTTATAAAATCGAAGAAGGAGATGCTAATTTTTTGAGTAGCAATCTAAGTTTGATGGCTTCAAGGCTTTCTAGAAATGTACATGCGAAAGCCATTGTGGGAATCACGTCTTCTGGCTTTACCGGTTTCCGAATTGCCTCTCACCGTCCGCTTTCCAATATTTTTGTGTTCACTCGCAATCCCAAGTTACTCACGCAGATGTCCTTGGTATGGGGAGTGCGTGCTTACTACTACGAAGGGCAGGCCTCTACGGATGGAGTATTCGCAGACATTGAGTCAATCTTGAAGGAGGATGGCCACGTGCAGCAAGGCGATGTGATTATCAACACAGGTAGCATGCCGTTGTCTCAAAAAGGGAGGACCAACATGCTTAAGGTACATGTAGTGAGCTAATTATTAGCAGCATCATTGATTATAAAAAAAAGAGGGGCAAATGCTCCTCTTTTTGTTTTCAGTTGTTTCATTGACTCGGGGGCATGCAAAAAAAAACCGCTTGGTAGCGGTTCTCTTTTTTGAGCTGTATGTCTTATTTAATAACGGAAAAGTCAAACGTTTCTAGAAACTTTGTCGTGAAATTACCTGCCTTAAACTGTTCGTCTTCAAGCAAGGCAATGTGAAATGGAATGGTCGTTTTGATACCATCGATCACAAACTCTTCTAGAGCACGTTTCATGCGCACAATCACTTCTTCTCTGGACTGCCCACTTACGATGAGTTTGGCAATCATGGAGTCGTAGTTGGGAGGGATAATGTAGCCTGCATAAACGTGTGAATCTACGCGTACTCCTCTGCCACCAGGGATGTGTAGATTAAGGATCTTGCCTGGACTAGGGCGAAATCCATGGGCTGGATCTTCTGCATTAATGCGGCATTCCATGGCAAACAACTTGGGGTAATAGTTTCTACCCGAAATGGTCTCACCGGCGGCAACTTTAATTTGCTCTTTGATCAAATCGAAATCGGTAACTTCCTCCGTGATGGGATGTTCTACCTGAATTCGGGTGTTCATCTCCATGAAGTAGAAGTTGCGGTTTTTGTCTACCAAAAATTCAACGGTTCCTGCTCCTTCATACCCAATGGCTTCTGCGCCTTTGATGGCTGCTTTTCCCATGGCATCCCGAAGTTCTTCTGTAATGAAGGGAGAGGGGGTCTCTTCCACGAGTTTTTGATGTCTCCGCTGGATAGAGCAGTCTCGCTCAGAAAGGTGGCAGGCTTTGCCTGTGCGGTCGCCTATAATCTGGATTTCAATGTGTCTTGGCTCTTCTACAAACTTTTCAAGGTAAAGTCCATCGTTTCCAAAAGCAGCACCAGACTCCATTTTAGCGTCTTCCCAAGCCTTTTTAAACTCATTGTCCTCCTTGACGATGCGCATACCTCTACCGCCGCCACCTGCCGTGGCTTTCAGGATTATAGGATAGCCCATTTCATTGGCGATCACTAGACCTTGTTCGATGGAGTCGAGAAGACCTTCCGAACCAGGGATGGTAGGCACTCCCGCAGCTTTCATGGTTGCCTTGGCTGTGGCTTTATCACCCATTTTAGCAATCATGTCGGGGGAGGCCCCAATAAATTTGATCCCGTATTCTTCGCACACTTTAGAAAATTCCGCATTCTCGGATAGGAATCCGTAGCCAGGGTGGATGGCATCCGCATTGGTGATTTCTGCTGCTGCGATGATGCGTGGAATATTTAGGTAAGATTCACGGCTTGGCGCCGGACCGATACAAACGGCCTCATCTGCAAAGCGTACGTGAAGACTGTCCTTGTCTGCAGTGGAGTAGACGGCCACGGTTTTAATGCCCATTTCCTTGCAGGTACGAATTACCCGAAGCGCGATTTCACCACGGTTCGCGATTAATATTTTTTTAAACACGTTTTTTTGATTTAGTAAAAAATTAACCTGCTGGGTCCACTAAGAATAGGGGCTGGTCGTACTCTACAGGAGAAGCATTGGCAACAAGAATCTTTACGATTTTGCCAGAAATCTCCGACTCGATCTCATTAAACAGCTTCATGGCTTCAATGATGCAAACCGTTTGACCGGCGGTCACTGTGCTTCCTTCGCTCACAAAAGGTGCGGCATCTGGGCTTGAAGTAAGGTAAAACGTTCCAATCATAGGAGATTTAACCTCCTTCAAGTTGGTAGGTGCGGGAGTCGCAGGTACTGGAGCGGCAATGGCTGCTACGGGTACTGGGGCAGCTGGTGCCTGCATCATTACTTGATGAGAAGCAACAGGAGCAGCCGCGTCGGCATATTTTTTGACAGAAAGTTCAAATTCTTCGGTCTTTATCTTCACCTCGGCTAGGCCAGTGCTGGAGATATAATCTATCAGGTCTTGGATTTCTTTCGGTTTCATCATTTTCTTTTTTTGTTCCACGTTGTTGGAAGGTGAGGGGATGGGAAGCTCCATTAGCTATTTAAGGTACCAAATTCAAGGTCCTAAACTAATTATTTTACGCGTTCTGAATAGGATCCGTCTCGGGTATCTACCCTAATGAGTATGTCTTGTTCCACAAATAGTGGGACCATTACGATTGCACCGGTTTCTACGGTAGCCTGCTTTAGTGCATTGGTGGCAGTATCTCCTTTGATACCTGGTTCTGTATAAGTGATCATCAACTCTACAAATGCGGGTAGCTCAACGGATAGGGGGAGTTCGTACTCGGCATGTACCAAAATGTCTACAAGCTGTCCATCTTTGAGTAAGTTTGGACGTTCGATCAAGCGCTCTTCTAAAGAGATTTGCTCAAAATTGCTTGTGTCCATGAAGTTGTAGCCCAAGTCGTCTTTATATAGAAATTGGTGTGGACGCTTCTCTACGCGGGCGGTAGTTACTTTTTCACCGGCATTGAATGTTTTGTCTAGGGTTTTTCCGCTGCGTAAACTCTTCATTTTGGTGCGCACAAATGCGGCCCCTTTTCCTGGTTTTACGTGTTGGAAATCGACAATCGCATAGATGTCGTGATTTATTTCAATACAAAGACCATTTTTAAAATCTGCAGTACTTGCCATGTGTGTGTCGTTTCTGTAAAATTATTTCGGGTCCAAGGCCCACTTCAAATAAATAGCGCCCCAGGTAAATCCTCCGCCAAAAGCGGCAAGGATCAGGTTGTCTCCTTTTTTTAACTGGCTTTCATATTCCCAAAGACAGAGGGGAATGGTAGCGGCGGTGGTGTTTCCGTAACGCTCAATATTCATCATCACTTTTTCGGGGCCTACACCCATGCGGTTGGCCGTGGCATCGATGATACGTTTGTTGGCTTGGTGAGGTACTAGCCACGCGATGTCGTCACCCGTGAGGCCATTTCTTTCCATCACTTCTGCACTGACATCAGCCATGTTGGTGACGGCAAATTTAAATACCGAAGCACCTTCTTGGTAAGCATAATGCTCTCGGTTGGCGATGGTCTCAAGACTTGCCGGCTTTCTACTTCCTCCAGCTTTCATGTGAAGGTAGTTTTCACCAGAGCCATCTGCTTTGAGGATCGCGTCCATGATGCCAAACTCTTCGGTGGTGGGCTCCAATAGTACTGCTCCAGCACCATCTCCAAAAAGGATGCAGGTGGTTCGATCTTGGTAGTCGACGATGGCAGACATCTTGTCTGCCCCCACTACAATTACTTTTTTGTGGGTTCCTGCTTGTATAAATTGTGCGCCAAGTTGCAAGGCATATAAAAAACCAGAGCAAGCTGCGCTGATGTCAAAAGAAAAGGAGTTTTTGGCACCTACCTTGTCAGCAATAATATTGGCTGTGGCAGGAAATGGCATGTCAGGAGTGACAGTCGCACAGATAATGAGCTCTATGTCAAGGGGGTCGGTGCCTGTTTTTTCCAAAAGGCCTTGCACTGCTGCGATGCCCATTACAGATGTTCCTTGGTTTTCGCCTTTTAGGATTCTCCGCTCTTTGATGCCCGTTCGGGACATGATCCACTCGTCATTGGTGTCTATCATAGACTCCAATTCTTTGTTGGTTAGCCGGTATTCAGGAACATATCCTTGAATGCCAGTGACCATGGCTCTTAGTTTATCCATTGTTTCGGATTCGGTTCAATGTATTGCGTAGGTCTTTTTTTAAGAAAGAATCGAATGAAAATCCGAAACGCAGCCTTCAAAAATAGCACAATGCCTTCTTAACGCCAAAGCATTTGCCTTATAAGCGATTAACTGACTGATAACCAGCCAACTTGTCTTTTGTCTAAACTAAAAATTCCACTCTTTTTGGGAGTGGAATTTTATGAGATTGCAAATAAAATTAAGCTTTAACCTCTTTTTCGATGATTACTTGTCCTTTGTAGTACAATTTACCATCCAACCAGAACGCTCTGTGAGGTAAGTGCATTTCGCCTGTGGTTGGACATTTTGCTAATCCAGGAGCCTCCAGCTTGTAATGCGTTCTTCTCTTATCTCTTCTGGTTTTGGAAATTTTGCGTTTAGGATGTGCCATCGTATGCTTGATTTATGGTTATTCTTTGTTTTTTAATTTTGACAATTGTGCCCATCGTGGGTCAATTGGGGTATCTTTTTCTTCCGTGTTCGTAGACTCTTCTTCTGACTCTTCCTCATCGATGTAGACATAACCTCCATCTATTTCGTCATTCTCCTCGTCCAATGCATTCCTGTGGTCAGGGTGAATTTTCTTCAGCGGTAAGGAAAGAAGGATAAACTCGTAGACTAGTTGTGCCACATTGATGCTTGGGGTATCCCGAGTGATCATCATGACGTTTTCGTCAATTTCCTGAACCGTCCCTCCATACTTATACATCATTTTATCTGTGATGTCCAAGGGGTAGTCAAATAACTCCAGGCTCCTGTCGCAGGTGAGCGCTACACTGCCTACCGTATGGAAAGTGAGTTCCATGACGTTTGCTCCTTTATCTATTTTGACCCGTGTGGTCAAGTTCCCTTTATCCAAAAGCTCGTTTCCTTCTACCTGTTGAAAAAAAGCATCGGTGATGTCGAAGGTAACTTCGTGCTGTCCCTCGGCAAATTTAATTACTTCAATATCAAAGGCTTTCCAGAACTTCACGATTCTTTCTCCTGATTTAGGACCGCAAATTTAGGTAAATATTTATCATAGGTAAAACAGAATCTGAAATATAATTTGGTTTTGCCTATCTTTTTTACCCTACCGGACTTCTTCCGATTCTTTTTCGTGTCGATTTACAATGTCAGCAGCTAAGAAAAGTGCTGCTCGCATGGAGCCACAGTCTGCCATATTTTTGCCAGCGATGTCGTAGGCTGTCCCGTGATCTGGGGAGGTACGAACCACTGGAAGCCCTGCAGTGAAGTTGACTCCCGTGCTGAATGCTAGGGATTTGAATGGAATGAGCCCTTGGTCGTGGTAGAGTGCCAATACGCCGTCAAACTTTTGTTGGTGCATCATTCCAAAGAAGCCATCAGCTGGGTAGGGGCCAAAAACGTAGTGCTTGGCATCCTTCAATTCTTGAATGGCAGGCTTGAGAATAGTTTCTTCCTCTGTACCCAATACGCCTTCTTCGCCAGCATGGGGGTTTAGTCCGAGGATAGCGATTTTAGGTTTATGAATACCGAAATCTTTTTCAAGGCTCTTTAAAAACACCTTGGCTTTGGCGATGATTTTTTCCTTGGTGATGGCTGTAGGTACCTTTGCTAGCGGGATGTGTCCCGTCACCAGGGCTACGCGTAGGTCTTCACTAACAAGCATCATGAGGCCCTCATTGGCGCCTACGGCTTGGCTAAGGTATTCGGTATGGCCTACAAAAGGAATAGCTTCTGTATGGATGTTACTTTTGTTTAGGGGGGCAGTGACTAAGCCCTGGATTTTTCCTGCTTTGAGATCGGCAACGGCAGCTGCAAAGGACTGTAATGCCAGGTTTCCCGAGGCTGCAGTGGCAACACCTGGCGTAACTTCAGGGCATTCTTCAAGGCAATTGATCACGTTGATCTTCCGGTGCTGCAGCTCATCTATGGATCTGATCTGGGTATAGTACAGTTCCTCCAGGTTCAATAGTTTTTTGTAGAACGATAAGGCCTTGCCATGGCCATAAATTAAGGGGGTATAATTGGTGTAGCTACGGGCATCGGCAAGGGTCTTTAGCAGTACTTCTGTGCCAATGCCGTTGATGTCTCCGATGCTGATTCCTAGGACGGGTCTTTGTTTTTTTATAGTCATCGCGCTGTGGCATTCCGTTGGACGATAACAAATTTCCGTACCGTATTGGAATAATACCTTAATTTTAGGCTGCAATTTATAAAAAAATATCAAGAGGGATACGATGGAAAAGGTCAAACCTAAAAAGCACCTCGGACAACACTTTTTGATTGATCTGAGTATTGCAGAGCGAATTGCTGCTCAGGTGACCGGTCACGGGGGGGTCAAGCAACTTTTGGAGATCGGACCTGGGATGGGTGTATTGACGGATTATCTGCTGAATGGAGACTTGGACGTTAACCTCATCGAAATCGACAGAGAGAGTATTGCTTACTTACACAAAAAATATCCAAGCCTACAAGACAAGGTAATTGAGGGTGATTTTCTAAAATTTGATTTTTCTACCGTCTTCAGTACTCCCTTTGCTGTGGTTGGTAATTTTCCCTACAACATATCCTCTCAGATATTTTTCAAAATTTTAGAAGATAAAAATAAAGTTTCCGAGGTGGTCTGCATGCTGCAAAAAGAGGTGGCAAGACGAATCGCTTCACCCAAAGGAAGCAAGGAATACGGCATTCTTTCCGTGTTACTCCAAGCTTGGTATGACATTGAGTATATTTTTTCGGTTCCACCAGGGGTATTCAATCCCCCTCCCAAAGTAAACTCTGGCGTCATCCGACTCACCCGAAACCAAGTACAAAAGTTGGACTGCAACGAAAAATTATTCTTCCAAGTAGTCAAAGGGGGGTTTGGAAATCGACGGAAAACACTTCGTAATTCCCTCAAATCCTTCCAACTTACGGAAGAATTCAAATCACATCCCCTGTTAGACAAGCGTGCAGAGCAGTTGGACGTGGCAGATTTTGTATTTTTGACCCAACAAATAGAAAACGGGCGTGGAACCAATCAAGCAGTTTGAGTTATCCAAAGAATACCTAGAAAGTCTCCAACAGGGGATTGATCAGGAAAATGCTGCCTTTATTTTGGCCTCCCTCGAGGGCGTAAACGTGGCCGATATTGCCGCCATACTGGACGAATTGGACACCTCCGAGTCTATCTATGTGCTCCGGCTACTAGAAAAGCAATCGGCGGCAGACTGTTTGATTGAGCTATACGAGACCAGCCTTGAAAAGGTACTTCGAGAGCTGGAGACGGTGGAAATCGCTTCCTGGATATCACTGATGGATTCGGATGATGGCGCGGATATTTTAAGTTATTTTTCTGAAAAAGAGCGCGAAGAAATCATTGCAGAAATCGATGATCGCATCAAACTAGATCAAATCCTCGAACTACTTCGCTACGAAGAAGATACGGCCGGAGGAATCATGGCGAAGGAATTTATCCGTGCCAACAAAAACTGGAATGTTGTTCAAACCATCAATGAAATTCGCCGACAAGCGGAAAATGTAGAGAAGTTTTACTCCATCTACGTGGTAAACAACAAACAGCAGTTGCTTGGTCGGGTTTCCCTCAAAAAAATCATTCTTTCTACCTCAGAAACCATCATTGAAAGCATCATGGAAGATGAGGTGATTTCGGTACCCGTATACATGGACCAAGAGGAAGTAGCATCCTTGATGCGAAAGTATGACTTGGAATCGGTGCCTGTTGTCAATGCTAAAAACAAGCTGGTAGGAAGAATTACGGTCGATGATATTTTGGACGTTGTCCAAGAAGAGGCTGACGAAGACATTCAAGCAATGGCGGGGGTGTCGGCTGACATCGAGGAATCGGATTCCGTGTTTACTATTTCCAAAGCACGTCTACCCTGGCTATTGATTGGCGTAATCGGCGGTCTTATGGGTGCCAAATTGATTGGATTTTTTGAAGACGGGTTAGCGAAGTACTTGGCACTTGCTTCTTTTATTCCACTTGTCGCGGCCACCGGGGGCAATGTAGGCATCCAAGCCTCTTCCCTTATTGTACAGTCCTTAGCCTCCAAGTCTGCTTTCGACGATACGCCCTGGCAGCGATTTTTTAAAGGCTTTTTGGTCGCCTTACTCAATGGTTTTGTCTTGGGTGGATTCGTTTTTCTGGTAGTTGTCTTTTTGTATGGGTTTGAACCCGTTTTCGGCATCACGGTAGGGTTTGCGCTGTTTTGCGTGGTGTTGCTTTCATCCTTCATGGGAACGGTGACTCCTTTGGTTTTGCATCGGTACGGCATCAATCCAGCCATTGCCTCTGGACCCTTCATCACCACCACCAATGACCTGCTAGGCTTGGCGGTGTACTTCGGAGTGGCCATGTTGCTCCTCAAACTTTAAGCATGAACGTACTAATTATCGACGAGATGCACTTGAGCATTCTTGGACTTTTAGAAAAAGAAGGCTTTCAAGTGACTTATTCGCCTGAAATCACACGGGCCCAACTTCTAGAAAAAATTGGAGACTACGAAGGATTGATCATTCGTTCCAAAACGCCCATGGATCGGGAGCTATTGGAGAAGGCTACCCGCCTGCAATTTATTGGTCGGGCAGGGGCTGGGCTTGACCAACTTGACTTGGACTATTTAAAGGCTCGAGGCGTTCAGCTTTTTCATGCCGCCAAAGGCAACCGAGATGCAGTAGCCGAACACGCTCTAGGAGGGATTTTAGCCCTATTCAACCACCTCGTGCAAGCTGATCAACAAGTCAGAAAAGGGGTTTGGGACCGGGAAGGCAATCGTGGTGAGGAGCTGATGGGAAAAACAGTGGGTGTTTTTGGCTTTGGAAACATGGGTAAAGCTTTCTCCAAGCGTTTGAAAGGCTTTGGAGTTACTGTAATGGCCTACGACAAATACAAAAAAGGCTTTGGTAGCAAGCATGTGCAGGAAGTGAGTTGGGATGTGGTAAAAAAGGAGGCGGACCTGCTCAGTATTCATGTGCCCTTGACGGATGAAACCCGTGATTTTTTCACAATTGAGGAATTGAGATCGTTCTCCAAACCCTTTTGGCTTATCAATACAGCGAGGGGAGAGGTGATTCGCTTGGAAACCCTTAATCAAGCCTTAGATGAGGGTATTCTCAAGGGGGTAGTATTGGATGTCTTGGAAAATGAAAAATTTAAGCGATTTACTCCAGGACAGCGGGAGCAGTTTGAACTCCTTGCGCAACGAGAAAACGTTCTTTTTTCGCCCCATGTGGCGGGATGGACAGTGGAGTCCTATCTGAAGATCAACTTGGTTTTGATGAAGCAAATCAAAAAGGCTTTTGGCCAGCAGCTTCGTTGAGCCACTCCTTTGGGAAAGGGCTTTAGGCTTGCTTTGTAAAATTCTTTTCTATCTTTGTACTGTATATAAAGGTTACACGAAGTAACGGTCCCAGAAAAGCGACCGTTACTTTGTTTTTTGAGCCTTTTCAACTAAGCAACTATGTCAAAAGTACAATATTACACCGAAGAAGGACTGAAGCGTTTGAAAGACGAACTTCACGAATTGAAGACCAAAGGAAGAATAGATATTGCTTACCAGATCGCCGAGGCACGCGACAAAGGAGACTTGAGTGAAAATGCCGAATACGATGCGGCAAAAGATGCACAGGGTCTCTTGGAACTCAAGATTGCTAAGTTAGAAGAAGTGGTAGGCAATGCACGTGTTCTTGATAATACCAAGATGGATACGTCTAAGGTAGGCATCTTGTGCACCGTCAAAATCAAAAATATCAAGAACGGAATGACCGTGAGCTATACGCTTGTTTCCGAAGAAGAGGCCGACCTAAAAGCCGGAAAAATTTCTCTTGCCTCACCTTTTGGAAAGGGGCTCGCTGGAAAGGTTATCGGTGATATCGCCGAAGTCAAAGCACCCGCGGGAACGCTGCAATTTGAGATTCTAGAAATTTCTTACTGACCTGAAGATTTTCCAATAGGATTCCCCATACTACCTATGGCCAGCTTATTTACGAAGATAATCAACCGTGAGCTTCCTGCTCAAATCATTGCGGAAGACGAGCACTACATTGCTTTTTTGGACATCATGCCCTTGGTTAAAGGGCACGTTTTGGTGGTGCCTAAGCGGGAGCTGTCCTATATTTTTGACCTAGAACCCAGCGAATTAGCAGGGCTGCATCTTTTTGCGCAGCGCGTGGCCAAAGCCATGGATAAGACGATTACCTGCAAGCGGATTGGTATGGCTGTCATCGGGCTAGAGGTCCCCCACGTACACATCCACTTGGTACCTCTCAATACGATAGCTGATATCAATTTCACACAGCCCAAGCTGAGCTTGCTTGCCGAGGAACTGGCTGAGATCGCCGATAAGATTCGCGGAGGATTCTAAACCACCATTCTTTTAGTTTATTGGCTTGATCCAAATATTGCGGTAAAGCACTTCATGTCCTTCAGCCTGAAGCTTTAATCCTCCTGGACGGTCTGTAATTCCTTTTCCACCGTCATTACCTCCATCGATTCCTGAGAAGGGCCCACCCCAGACCTGCTGAATGTGGACGTTATCGTGCACTTTGATGCCGTTAAAATAGAGTGTTACCTTGGCTTTTTCCACCAGCTTGCCTTCGGTAAAGCGTGCTGCTTGAAAATGGATGTCGTATGCATTCCAGGTTCCAAGTCCAGTATAGGCTTGTGTCGTGGGTAGCTTCTCGTTGATGACGGTGGCCATGCCATGCAGGCCATAGTCGCCATCGAGAACTTGTATTTCGTAACGATTTTGAAGGTAAACGCCACTGTTGCCACCCTCTTTTAGGATTAAAAATTCAACGTGGGCTTCAAAATCCCTAAATTCATCTTTGGTGACAATATCGGCTGCGCCAAATTTTCCTCCAGCACCAGCAGGATCATTGCTTGAGATTGCATTTCCTCCATTCACAGGGTCGATAACGGCGGGCCATTTGATCGGTCCTGAAGTGGATAGGCGTGGGCCTTCCCAGTAGGTCCAATTTTGATCTAGGGAAGCTTTGCTACCATCTAGGTACAGTTTCGCTCCTGGAGGGGGAGGTGTGCCGAGGTAGGATTTTTGTTGCGCACAGGCCAAGCTGAAAAAAAACAGAAAAGCCAAAGAAAGGCTGCTGGTAAGTAGGCGTGGGTTTTTCATGGATATTTTGGGTTTTATGTTGGCTAGTTCAATGCGCCACTCGTTAACACAAGTTGGTTATTTTTTTTTGCTTCCACTGACCATTCCTCACAATGTTGAGAGAAGTATCCTGTGACTAGTTTCCAGCTTTATAGGGGACAAAGATTAGCTTTTTTGAATCCGTGAAGTTGATCCGTTAAAACCAACCAAAGACCGCGCTGAAGCTTTTGATCCCCAATACCACTGTGATGCCCCAGATGACTAGACCAAACGTGATACCTTTCACTCCTAGTGCATTGGGTCCGAGGAGTTCTTTTTTAGTGCTGATCCAAAGAAGCCAGCCGCTGATGACCGGAAGGAGGATGCCGTTGGCCAACTGGGCCAAAGTAATTAGGGTGACGGGCTTCATGCCAAAAGAGGAAAAAACTATCCCTAAAAGTAGGATAATACCCATGCAAGCCCGCATCGCTGGCGCTTGAATACGTTGGTTCCATCCCAAAATGCCGCAAATCACCAGTCCGCCAGCTAAGGGAGCAGTGAGAGAGGAGGTGAGGCCGGCAGCCAGTAGGCCAAAGCCCATGAGGTAAGTTCCAAAAACTCCGAAAATACCTGTCAAGCCCTTCGCAATGTCTTGGGCTGTTTCCAAGTGATCCACGGGATTGGCCGCTCCAGCTACCAATATGCCCATGGAAACGATTCCCCCGAGGATGATAGAAATCCAAATGTCCCGCTTCATCGCGGGCAAATCCTCTCTCTTTGTCCATTGCTTCTGGACTAGGTTGGCGTAGAGAAATAAGTTGTAAGGAACGACCGTAGTGCCAATCAAAGCAACCACAGTGGGTAGGGACTCTGTCGAAAATCGTGGCACAAAGCCCTGTAGCATGCTTCCTAAATTGGGTTTTGTCAATGCAGCAGCGATAATAAAAGCAATCGACATCAACAGAACCAAGCCCACCAATACCTGTTCCAGGCGCTTATAGCTGCCTGACCAAAGCAGCAAGGCAGCACCGATGCCAACGACCAAATTGCCTGATTGCAGGCTAATGGGGCCTAATTCCCAGATGGGGAACTCTACAAAAATACTCAGACCCAAGGTAGTACCCGAGATATTCCCGCTTTGGTAGGCAGCATTACCGAGGCCGATGGCCGTCAGAATGAGTCCCATGATCATAAAACGACCAAACGTATTGCCAGAGGTATTCCGAACGATCTGACTGAGATCCATCCGAGTGAGGATCCCTATTTTTCCAGAAAGTTCCTGCAAAAACACAGTTGCTACGATGCTGAGTACCAAGGCCCAAAGTAAGGTATAGTCAAATTGAATGCCTGCTAGGGTACAAACCGTGACGGTTCCGGGACCGATAAAGGCCGCCGTAATCAAAGGACCAGGGCCAATGGAGGAGGTTAGTTTTTTCAGGTTCACAGGGAGAAATTTTCGGAAAGTAGGTATTTGGAACAAATATTCGTAGGTTTTCTCCCGCACTTTAAGAAAAAAATCAACCATGCCTTGGATTAAAAAAGTCGGGATGCTACTTGGGCTACTCGTAATCGTCGTCCTGCTTTTGCTAGCCCTACTCTTTAGAAGGGACTTGCCAGCAGCTGAGGTAGCAGAGAAATACCAAACGGCAGAGTCTCGGTTTGTAGAGGTAGATGGAGTAAACGTACACGTTCGGATCATGGGCACTGGAGAGCCAGTTTTTCTGCTCCACGGGAGCTTTGCTTCGCTGCATACCTGGGATCGTTGGCAGCAGGAAATGAGCCCCTACTACCAAACCATCTCGCTGGACTTTCCGGGACATGGGCTCACAGGACCAGATTCTTTAAAGCGCTATAGTATAGAAGATTATAGCCAGTTAGTTCATGTCTTGGCTCAAAAACTCAACCTTACGCAATTTCACGTGGCTGGCAACTCGATGGGTGGAGCAGTGGCATTGCAAATGGCTTCAGATAGACCAGGTGCCATCCTTTCCCTCAACTTGATCGATTCTGGAGGAGCACCCCCTGCAGTAGTTGGGGTTCAAGATTCACTAGCCAAACCGGCCAAAACAGGTGGGGCGTGGATCTTTCGACTGGCCTCACATCCCATATTTTCCAAGTTACTCCTATCATGCACTCCCAAATTTCTTTTTGCATTGAACATGAAGCAAGTCTATGGGGACGAATCTAAAGTCACCGATGAAGTCACTACACGCTATTACGAACTCATGCTTCGTGAAGGCAATCGGAGGGCAACCCTTGACCGATTGAGTCAGCCGAGAAAAAGTTCAATTCAGTTTGAACGAATTACCATGCCTACCCTTATCCTTTGGGGAGGAAAAGATAGCTGGATTCCCTTGGCTGCTGGCCAGCGCCTGCAAAGAGCAATCCCCGGATCCAATCTCCTGGTCTTTGAAACCGCCGGACATGTGCCTATGGAAGAAATGCCGACGGAGACTGTCGCAGAATACTTGAGTTTTTTGGGTGTGGAAGTTCGAAAAAACTACCTTCAGCCCTTCAACCAAGTAGCTGATGCAAAATGAACTCCTCTTATACTTCCTAGCGGCTTTTTCCCTACTGTTACTGGGCCTGCTTTTTTTTAGTAGAGGAAAAGGTGTGAGCAGCAGCGCTAGCCTAGTTCGGGATGAGCTACAGGAACTGCGTAAGGAGCTGACGCAAAGTTTGGCGGAGGCAAGGAAAGAGTCTTCCGAGAATCTTCATCGCCAATTTCAGTTGATTTCAGATAACCAGCGTGCGGCAGCGCGAGAGCAAAATGAGGCGTTAAATCAATTTGGCGAGCGGGTACGCCAATCCCTATCGGACTTGAGCAATGTGCAGCGGGAGAAGCTTTCAGAGCTGAGTAGGCGGCAAGACGAACTCCTGAAGAATACCGAGCAGCGTCTTGAAAAAATCAGGGAAACGGTAGATGAAAAGCTTCAAAAGACCCTAGAAACCCGTTTGGGACAGTCGTTTGACCTCGTCAGTACTCAGCTCCAAGCCGTGCAAAAAGGGCTAGGTGAGATGCAACTTCTTGCCAATGGGGTGGGTGATCTCAAGCGGGTGCTAACCAATGTGAAAAGCCGTGGTATACTTGGAGAATATCAGCTGCAAGCCATTCTCGAAAATGTGCTAGCACCAGACCAATACGTCTCCAATGCCGCCGTCACAGGCACCCGAGAGCGAGTGGAGTTTGCCATCAAAATGCCAGGTGCGGACGAGCCCGTATACTTACCCGTTGATTCTAAATTTCCGCAGGAGTCCTATTTACGCTTGGTGGATGCCCTGGAGGCTACGGACAAGGTACTGGTGGATTTGTCTCGACTGGAGCTTTTCAAGGCAGTGAAAAAAGCAGCGGCAGACATTCACCAGAAATACATACATCCGCCGAATACCACGGATTTTGCAATTCTTTTTTTACCCATGGAAAGCTTGTATGCGGAGATTCTTCGTGAGCCAGGGCTAGCACAACAGCTTCAGATGGAGTACAAGGTCATCGTAACAGGTCCTACCACCCTTTCAGCAATTTTGAATTCCCTTCAGATGGGTTTTCGTACGCTCGCCATTCAAAAGCGAAGCTCGGAGGTTTGGCAAGTGCTTGGAGCCGTCAAGTCTGAATTTGGGAAATTTGGGGAGCTTCTGGAACGTACCCAGAAGAAAATCAGCGAGGCCAACTCAGAGCTAGATAAGTTGGTGGGTGTCCGAACCCGCATCATTCAGCGAAAGCTTAAGGATGTCCAAGAATTGCCTGATCCAGAGCGGGACAAGCTGCTTGAGGACTAGATTTTTTGCAACCATTAAACTGTCGACCTAGTCCACTACCATGCGGGCTAAAATTTTTGCAATCTTGTCCTCCACAGATTCCGATGAAATATTCGTTCGGCTCAATCGATCGACCAGAATTGGGAAAGAGAAGGGGGTGAACTGCGTAGGATAGTTGACCACTATCTCAAGTCTGTTCAATTTGCGCATGGCCTCCACAAACATTTCTTGTTCCATCTGTTGGTTTAAGGCCTCGTGGCGGGCTTGCTTTAGCAACAAGTTGTCGGTGTCGTACTGCTCAAAAACCTGAAAAAGTAAACCGGAATTGGCTTGAATGTGTTTGAAAGTCATGGGTTTACCTGGATAGCCTTGAAAAACCAACCCGGCAATGCTGGCAATTTCTCTGAATTTCCGTTTGGACAACTCACTTTCGTTGATGCAGTGTAGTACGTCTTCTTCCAAGTCCTTCATGCTGAACAAGTCTTCCTCCAAGAGTTCTTCTATTGCTATAGGAACATCAGAAAATAGCTCAAAGCCATAGTCATTCATGGCCATGTTAAACGTCACGGGAAAGCGTTGCGCAATGCGGTAGGCGATGAGTGCACTCATAAGTTCGTGGATCATCCGACCCTCAAAAGGGTAAAAAAAGAGGTGATAGCCCTCACGACTTTGGAGAGATTCAATCAAGAAGGTTTCCTCATCTGGCACCAAGGAGAGTTGTTGCTGCAAGTCTAAAATGGGAAGTACACGGCGCACCTCTTCGGAACCGACGATGCCCTCGTTGTAAGCTTTGAATATCTCCCGGATTTTGTGAGAAAGCATGGAGGAAAGAGACATTCGTGCTCCCATCCAGCTAACTACTTGGTTGGCTTTCTTTTCTGTCACCTTCACCACAGCATCCATTCCTTTTACATAGAGCAATTCTAGGTTGCGTCCCGAAAAATAAAACCGATCTCCCACCTTCAGCTTGGCGATGAAATACTCTTCTACCGAACCTAGGTAGGCTCCATTTTTGAATTTCACCTTGAGGGAGACATCGCTGACGATGGTGCCCATGCTCAGCCTGTGCTTCATCGCTATTTTTTTGTTTTTGACACGATAAATGCCATCTTCTTCCACCACCACTTTCAGAAAATCATCGTAGCTCCCAAGCGAAGATCCTCCCTTGGTGATGAAATCTAAGATCCAGTCAAACTCTTCTTGGCTCAGTTCGGCATAGGAGCAGGTTCGCTTTACGATCGGGTAAAGGATGGCGGGATCAAAGCCTTCTCCTACGGCGAGGGTGACCAAAAACTGGATGAGTACGTCGTAAGGAAGTTGTGGAGCATACTGGGACTCCAGGTCATCATCTTCTATTGCATTGCGCAGTGCAGCTGCCTCGATGAGTTCAAGTGCATTGGTGGGCACAAAAAACACCTCGGAAGGGAGGCCAGGCTGGTGACCGGCTCTTCCCGCTCGCTGGACAAACCGAGAAACTCCTTTGGGACTGCCGATTTGGATGACCCTGTCTACTGGTCTAAAGTCAACGCCCAAATCCAAGCTTGAGGTACAAACCACCACCTTCAAAACGCCTTCGTGCAGTGCATTTTCTACCCATGCACGTACAGAGCTGTCGAGAGAACCGTGGTGCATGGCCATCCATCCCGCCCAGTCTGGCCGTGTTTCAAGTATTTTTTGGTACCAAAGTTCCGTTTGGGATCGGGTGTTGGTAAAAAGCAGGACCGAGAGTCCAGCTTCAATGGTCTCGATCACCTGATCAATCATCTTGAGACCTAGGTGACCGGACCAAGGGTATTTTTCAATTTCTTCCGGAAAAATAGACCGTAGGATAATTTCCTTTTCCACCTTGGCCTTGAGGATATAAGGTGGAAGGCGCTCACCCAATAGCACCTTGGCGGCATGCTCCAAGTTGCCCAAGGTAGCAGAAACGGCCCATCGCTTAAAAGGCTTGCTGCTCATTGCTTGAATGTATTCCAGCGCCAATTGTACCTGCACGCCCCGCTTATTGCCAATGAGCTCGTGCCATTCGTCGACCACCACACAGCGCAGCGATTGGAATAGGTCCTGTTGGTCTTTTTGGGAAAGGAGGATATGCAGCGTTTCTGGGGTCGTGATCAAACATTCAGGAGGATTTTTTTTGAATGCTGCCCTTGTCTTTGGATCGGTGTCTCCATTACGTACACCCACACGCCAAGGAAGTTCAAGTACATCGCAAACCTCTTGCATGGCCTTCTGGAGGTCCTGGGCCAAGGCCCGCAGTGGAGTTACCCAGATGAGTTGAATTCCATTTTTCTGAGGGGTTTTCCAGGTGTTAGGATGCTGAAGGATATAGTCCAGCAAGGCGGGAAACCACAGTGCAAAAGTTTTCCCCGAACCAGTGGGCGCATTCAAAAGTCCCGACTTCCCATCCAAAAAATCTTTCCATGCTTGGATTTGAAAGGGAAATGGGGTCCATCCTTTTTTCTTAAAATAGGCTAGGGCAATAACTAATCGCGGATCTTCCATGCTAGCGTAGTAAGGCTTGAAGGTCGGCAAGATTGTTTGCTTCGGCTATGGTTTTGTCTTTCCACCATCGGGAGATGCGTGGAAAGCGTAGTGCTATGCCGCTTTTGTGTCGGGGGCTGGCTTGAATGCCCTCGAAGGTGATTTCAAAAACAAGTCCTGGGACAACGGTCCGTACAGGCCCAAATTTTTCTAAAGTGTTTTTCTTAACATAAGCATCGACTTCCCGAATTTCCGCGTTGGTTAGCCCTGAAGATGCCTTAGTAAAAGAGGTCAATAGTTCTCCATCCCAGACACCAAAGGTGAATTCTGAAAATAGGTCTGTGCTAGTGCTTTGTCCTTTTTGGGCATAGATTAGTACGCCATCGATCGTTAGGGGATCGATTTTCCAAGTGTACCAACTTCCCATTTCTTTACCGATTTCGTATGTAGAATCCTTTTTCTTGAGTATCAAGCCTTCGGCGGATTGTTCACGCGCTTGCGATCGATACAGCCCCAATGCTTCCCAGGTGGTAAACGGGATGGATTTCGATAGTTCGAACGATGGGTGAGCATAGGTATCGTGAAGCGTGTTAAGCAGTGCCTTGCGTTGTACTAAGGGTAGCTTCCGCAAATCTTTCCCTTCACTTTCGAGGAGGTCAAAGGCCATAAAGCTGACTGGAGCGTCTAGCTGTTGCTTTTTGGTTAGGCTTTTTCTTCCTGTGCGGGTTTGGAGGATAGAAAGGGGTAGGGGATTACCATCTCGAAAGGCAAGCAACTCTCCATCAAGCACGGTCCCGTCGGGGAGCTTGTCTAATAGGGCTATGATCTCTGGAAATTTATCGTTGACCAATTCTTCCTCTAGGCTCCAAATGAAGGATTGATTTCCTCTTCGAATCAGCTGTACACGAATGCCGTCCCACTTCCATTCCGCTATCCAGTCGCTTTCTTTGAATACCTTTTGGAAGTCGAGTTCTACGGGATCTGCTAACAAAAAGGGGAAGGGCTTCGCGTATTCCTCCTTAGAATCTCCAGGATGCAGCAAGTCTTGTAGGGAAATTTGGTTTGGATCCCAGTTACCCATCAAGCGGTGGGCAATTAGGGCTTTAGGAAGTTCCAACCGTTTGGCCAATGCCTGTGTAACCAGATTTTGGCTGATTCCAACGCGAAATCCTCCTGTAACTAATTTATTATAAACAAAGCGCTCAGCTAAGCCGAGTTGCTCCCAGGCGGTTAGAATCGCTATTTTTTTTGTTTTTTCTTCTTGCTGATCCATAGCCTGTAAGACTATAATCCAATAGCTGAGTGGATGGCTGTTGGTACCGGTTGGCGGGGGGAGAAGTAGTGCAATACATTCTACAAGATCTCCGACGGCAGCGTAGCATTCTTCAAAAAGCCAATCAGGAATACCCGCTTTTTCTTGGCACCAGCGGCGTAGTTGTTGGGTACTTACTTGGCGTTTGAATTTCCAGTTTGAAAAAAGCGCTACTGCCCAGAGGCTGTCCTCCGGGGAGGCTTCCTTGAAAAACACTGCCAAAGCGTCTAATTTTTCGCTGGTTTTGTTGGATTGATCTAGTCTCGCGATCAGTTCTGCAAAAATTTTCATTGAAAAATAAGGCAATTGGCTCTCTTTACTCGGGTTCCTTGCGAGTTACACGAAACGAATTGCCTATTTTTAGAAATCAGTTGAACCACTTTTCTTTGCTCACGTTTAGTCTGAAAACACACTTCTTATGAAAAAGTTACTCCTTGTCCTGTCGGTTCCGTTTCTTTTTTGGTCTTGCTCGGAGACTTCCGAAAAAGCGTATTCTGGGAAGAAGGTGGATGTGGCTCTTTTTCAATCCAGCACCTAAGACTACAAAGGTAATCTAGAAATTAGAGAATTAGTCAATGGGAGTTTGGAATGGACACTTCGTTTAGATGGTGCCAAGTCCCATTCGGAAGTTTCCTTTCCAGCCCATTTACATTTTGGAAGTTATGATCAGCCTAATGCACCCTTGGCACAAGTACTGACGCCGGTATCTTCTCAAAATTTGAATTCAGTGACCCTTTTGGGTCCTTTATCCAATGGCGCCACTCTTCGCTTTGACGACTTACTTCTTTTTGATGGCCATGTCAAAGTTCACTTGGCTAGTGAAGGTCCTGATTACGGGGTGATTTTGGTGGCCGGCAACTTAGGTTCCAAGGCCAAAGGGGAGTTTGATCCAACTACCGTGGCCCTTTGTGGCAATAGTTTTTAAACATCAAAAAAGGCTAACCGAATCTCGAGTAGCCTTTTTTGGTTTTATGGAAGGAGTCTTTAGTTCAATATCACGGGGAAGGTAAGGTCCAAATCTGTTTCTCCACCGGCCTGCACAAAATTGGAAAAGTTTGGATTGCTTGCTCCTGCAAAACTTTTGTTTAGGCTATGGCGAAGGACGATTCGCATCGTGCTGTTATTGGTTCCTGTGGAAATAGAAACGGTGAGGTTGTTTTTCAATCCTAGGGCAATGCCACCGGCATCTGCGTACTGAACGCTAAAGATGTTGCTATCGAAAACGGGTCCTAAAAAGAAAAATTGATGCGCTGCTGCCTCAGTCAAAATTTCCTGTGTGATGTCTACCCCTTTGATTCCATTGGCCACTTCAATCGTCATCTGGTACTTTTTCCCTTTAGCCAAGCTAAGGGGTTGGATTGTTGGAGTTTTACCGACCTCGATTCCCTGGGGATCAGATGCTTTGAAACTAAGCACTGAACCTACCAATGCATTGGACGAATTCAATTCCTGAAACTTTAATGTAACGTCTGTGATCACTTCGCCATCATTTTCTATTTTAGGATCTTCACTTTGGCAAGAGGCAAAGCCAAAACCGAGCACAAGGGCTAGCGAAAAGGATAGTTTTTTTAGGTTTTTCATGGTATAAATTTAGAATTCGTAATTGAGTTTTAGTTGAAAATTTCTTCCCATATCAGCCGTGAAGTACCGAAAGCGATTCATGTATTCTTTGAATTCAGTGTTTAACAGGTTGTTTACTTGCACACTTAGGCTGAGTTCGTTTTTTGCCAGGTTGATTTTTTTAACATAGCCGACATTAAGCAGCGCATAGCCAGCAGGAGCGGGGGCTAGATCAAACTCCGGTTCTCGGCGTTGTCGCGATACGAGCAGGTTGCTGAGTGTAAGTCGGTTGCTGTCTTTGGTTGTCTTGGTGCCAAAGCTATAGGATAGGCCCCAATCCATGCGGTCAGAGGGGATAAATGGAAAGTAGCTTGCTGTTTCAGTGTTTTTTGCCCGGATGACAGATCCCTTGGCATAGCCATTTAGCTTATCGGAGAAGGTATAAGTACCTGACACATCTAGCCCATAGAATAGCGCATTTGCTTGCAGGTATTCGTATACATTGAATGTTCCTCGTAAGCTCACGAAGGTTTCTCCTGTAGGATTGAGGTAGATATAATCCCGAATTTGATTGGCATAGCCTGTCAATTCAAGGGTGGTACGGTTCCCATCAAAGGTCAACCCATTCACCCATTTGAGAGATTTCTCTGATACAAGGTTGGCATCCCCAAGTTCCACGGCTGCAGCTCCGTGATGCAGCCCTTGGCTGAAAAGTTCGTTGACGTTTGGAGGTCTCCAGGCGGTGCCCAGGTTGGAGGTAAGGGAGAGGCTTGGGCTAAGTTGGTAGAGTCCTCCAAAGAAAGCGGAGGCATTTTGGTACGCCAGGTTTGCCTCCTGGAGGTCATTGCCGATGTACCGAGCAGCCGATACCCTGCGGTAGTCGTATCGAAGGCCTCCTTCCAATTCTAAAGGACCTTTTAGGTATTTTTCCATTAAGAAAATACCCCCATTGATCATGTCGTAGTTGGGAATGAGAGGGGTCACACCTGTGCCAGGCACGTTACTGTTTGCCTGTTGGATGAGATTGATTCCCATGGAGCCGGTCCAATTGGAGCGAAGGTTATGATCCACAAACACTTCGAGGGTATTCGTGAATAATTCCAAGTCTAGGCTCGGCCGTGCATTGCGATCTCCACGGCGACGGTCGTATTCTTGGCGGTGGTTGGCTTGAAACCCGTATTGAAAGTTAAGTTTCCAAGAGGGGTTGAGGTGGTAGTGCGCCTTTACCTTGGCCAAGTGGTGGGCGACTACCTGTTTGGGATTGTCTAGGGTGTAGGTAAACTCTGCTTGTGTGAAAGGTGCGCCGTTTTTGATGATTTGTTGGAGGTCTGACAGGTTGCCTGTATGTGCGTCGCGAAGTATTCCTAGCTGGGTGGTAAAGTAGCTGTAATAGGCCTCGGTGCCAAGTTTTTTGGAACTGTAGCCAAGTGCAGCGGAGATGCTAGCTTCAGCCATGCCGGTGTTGCCTTGCAGGTAATTTGGTGTTTGGATGTTTCCTGCGCGTCTTGCCGAACCTTGAATGCGGTAGCCAAGGCCAACAATTTTACCCGATCCTCCTGAATGAGTTGCCGCTATATTGCCCGCTCGTCCGTTGCTGTTACCCACGAGGTTGAGTTCAGTGGAGTGACTTTTGGAGGTCGGTAATGAGGCCGGGTTGACCAAGATAACTCCTCCCATTGCCTCGGGACCGTATCGAACGGTTTCGGCTCCCTTGATGACCGTGATTTCGTCTGCTAGAAAGGGATCGATTTCGGGAGCATGTTCGGCGCCCCATTGCTGACCTTCCAGTCGGATGCCGTTGTTGAGGATTAGGATTCTGTTGGAGTGTAGTCCGTGGATAACGGGCTTGGAGATGGTATTGCCCGTAGAGAAGGAAGTGACTCCTGCCACGCGTTTGAGACTTTCTCCCAAGCTCTCCCCGCGTGATTGGAGGAGCGCTTCGCCATAAAGTGACTTTACCGCTGTTGTGGTTTGTATGGATTCTCGATGGCCATGTACCTCCACGCTGCCGAGATTCATGGTTTCTTCTTCCATCAGAAAAGTCTGGTTGCTGCTGCCTTCATTGAGGGTCAGTTGTTGCCTGATTTCCTTATGGCCTAGGTATTGGATCTGTAGGGTGTATTTTCCCGGACATAGGCCACGGAGCATGAAGTTACCGTTGGCATCGGTGCTAATCCCTGATTTTGATTCCAAAAGCCATACGTAAGCTGATTCGATGGGCTGGTTATTTTCCAGATGGAGCACCCTCCCTCGAAAAACGAGGTCACATTGCTGTGCCAGTAGGGAGCTATGTAACACTATAAATAGCCCAAGAAGCAGGATTGCTTTTTGAATCATAGTTGCAAAAGTAAAATATGAGTTGAATTTACCCACTATTTTTGAAACAAAGTTGCAAATGGTTTCCAAAGGTAAATTTTGTGGATGTTATGTTACCTTCAAAGAGGAACAAGGTCATGCTCAAAAAAAAATCCAGCGGTCTCGCTGGATTTAAATGTAAAGGGAAGGACCAGTTTAGTTGCCCAACCAGCTTCCCCAAGGAATGCGGCTCAAAATAAGCACTAAGCCAATGGCATACGCCATGTAGATGCTTCTAAACTTTGCCTTTGCTGCGGTCAACTTCTTGGCGCGAATAAAGCCAACGGAAATCACCACGATGGCGAGAATATTGATGACTGGGTGCTCCAATGCAGTGAGTCTTGCCGTGGGATCTGACATAGCTTCACCTCCAGTAAGTAAGGAAAAGCCCAAGGGGCTGACGAAATACAGAATCAGGCCAATGAGGAGTTGCACATGGCAAAGTATAAAACCTACCAAAGCAATTTTCCTGTCCCTTTCTTGAAATTCTCTTCCCGAAAGTGCTCCGATGAGTGTCCAAAAGATAACAATGACCAAAGCCAATAGGGCTAAGTAGGCCAATCCTGAATGTGCGTGTTGTAGTCCAGTATACATGGTGTGTTAGTTTGGGGGTGAAATTAGTACAATTACGTAGATTCTTCTGGCATTTGTCGTAAAACTAGTCTACGTACAAGACCAAACCTTTCAAATACTCCGTTTCTGGGTGAAAGCAATTGATCGGGTGGTCTGCTGGTTGGGAAAGTTGGTGCAGGATTCTCACGTTACGCTTGCTTTCTAAGGCAGCAGCAGTAATCGTATGCGCAAAAAGGCGTTTGTCTACCACTTGGCTGCATGAGAAAGTAAATAAAATGCCTCCGGGCTTAATTTTTCGAAGCGCTTCAGCATTGAGTCTTTTGTAGGCTTGCACGGCATTATGTCTTGCCTTGAGACTTTTGGCAAAGGCAGGTGGGTCTAGAATAATGATATCGAAGTCATCGCCAATCTCTCGGATGTATTTTACCACATCCGCTACGATGGACTCGTGTTTGCCGGTAAAGCCTGCGTTGAGGGCCACGTTTTCTTCTGTTAGGTCAATGGCTTTTTGGGAAATATCCACCGAATGTACTTCACTGGCGCCTTCTTGCAGTGCCAAGACGGAAAAGCCTCCGGAGTAGCAGAAGGTGTTGAGGACCTTTTTTCCCTTGGCATAGCTTGCAACCAACTTTCTATTTTCCCGCTGGTCGATGAAGAAACCGGTCTTTTGCCCTTTTTCCCAGTCGATTTTGTAGGTTGCACTGTATTCTTTCACCAAATCTGTTTCGGCTTTTCCCCATATCCATTCGTTTCCAAGTAATCTGTCGGTTTTGGGCAGGGTTTCGGCACTTTTGTCATACACCCCTTTCAATTTACTTCCGTAGACGGTCTTAAGTCCTTCGGCGATTTCTGCCAAATGCTGGTGCATACCCAGGTTATGGGCCTGAATCACCGCAGTACCCTGATAATAGTCGATGATCAAGCCAGGCAAGCCATCGCCTTCTCCATGCACGAGTCGGTAGACTGTGGTGTCTTCCTGATCGCTAAGCTGTAAGGAGGCTCTCACGGCATGAGCTGAGGTCAACTTTTCCACCCAAAAGGCGGTGTCTATTGAGCGATCCTCAAAGGAAATGATGCGCACCATGATGGAGCCTTGTGCGAAGTGGCCTATACCGAGGAACTCATTTTTAGCGGAGTACACGGACACAAGACTTCCTGTTTCGATGCCTGCGTCTGTTTTAGCAATGGCACCAGAAAAAACCCAATGGTGTTTTCTGAGCAGGGAAACCTCCTTGCCTTTTTGTAAAATGACACTAGGATAGGGCATGAGTTACGGGGATTTTTGTAGGAAATAGGAAGCTACCAACAATCATAGCCAAGCCACTGGCCAGTAGTCCGATTAGGTGGGTTTCTTGTTCCGGAAGGTAAGCCTCCGCTGCCAGGTAGGCCGCCATGCCGATAAACATAGATAGTAGCGCTCCTACTGGAGCAGCTTTTTTCCAATAGAGCCCGGCAGTAAGCGGAACAAACAAGGAGACGAGCATTAAAATAGATGCTCCAGCTACCAGTTCGTAAATAGTTGATTTCCAAGTGGTCATGATAACTGCAACTGATGCTACCAGCACCACATTAATACGCAAGATCCACAAAAAATGACTGTCTTTGAGATTCTTTCCGAAATAGGGTCGAATAAGGTTTTCCGAAAGGATGGCTGCTGGAGCGAGAAGCCCGGAGCTGGTTGTGCTCATGATGGCGGAGATCAATGCTCCAAAAAAGACAATCTGTACGGGTAAACTTGCATGGTTGAGCACCATGGCAGGGAGCAGCATTTGTTTATTTTCTAGATACAGTTCAGGATACAATACCTTTGCACCCAAAGCAATGAACAAGGGAAGAAGGCCAAAGCTGAGGTAAAAGAGACCTGCGAGGTAGGTGGACTGCACTGCGACTTTTTCGGATTTGGAGGACATCACCCGCTGGTAAATATCTTGAGAGGGGATGCTTCCGAGTCCCAGTATAATCCAAGCGCCAAAGTAGGTGATCCATCCGGAAAGGCCGGAATCAGGAAAAAACTGAAAGCTACCCGCTGGCGCTTGTTCAAGAATGGCACCTACTCCTCCCGCTTGTTGGGCAACCATGACAGCAACGCAGACTAGACCAACAACAATAAGTGTAGTTTGGATGAAATCGGTAATTGAAATTGCCCACATGCCACCTAAAAAGGTATAGCAAACCACAATGCCAGCAGATACGACAACTCCCTGCAACAGGCTGAGGTCCGTGACTGCACCGAGAACCAGACTCAAGGCGATCAGTTGAGCAGCGACATAACCGAAGTAAGCGGGGATCATGAACACGGAAGCAAAGAATTCTACGCGTTGCCCAAAAATCTTTTTGAAGACATCACCGATTGTAAGTACGTTCATCCGGTACATGGGTCGGAGAAAAAATAACCCAAATAAGATCAGGCACAAAGCTCCGCCAAACGGATCCTCGATGACGCCCAAAAGACCTTCTTCTAAGTATACAGAGGAGGCTCCAAAAATGGTTTCCGAGCCAAACCAAGTAGCAAATAGGGCAGAGGCTGATAGAAAAAGAGGTAGTGATCTGCCTGCCAAAACAAAATCATTGGAATTTTTGACCAGTCGAGAAGACCAGGCACCAATGGCGATGGTTACGGCGAGGTAAATGAGGATCGCAGTGAGGAGCACGTAGCGCGTGTTTTACAAGCTGCCGCCGTACATTTTCTCGCGCAGGGCCTTGATTTCAGGACTTAGCAAGTAGTCGTCGTAGGGCATTCTCCTGTCGATGGTGCCCTTTGGGGTAAATTCCACAATTCGGTTACAGGAAGACTGCACAAAGGTGTGGTCATAAGAAGACATCAATACCGTGCCGTTGAGTTCAACGATAGCATTGTTAAATGCCGTGATTGATTCCAAATCCAGGTGGTTGGTAGGTTCGTCCATAACCAGCAGATTTGGATTTTGAAGCATCATTTTTGAAATCATGCAGCGCACTTTTTCACCTCCAGATAGGACAGTGCATTTTTTCAAAGTTTCTTCACCCGTAAAGAGCATTCTTCCCAAGAAGGTTCGTACGTAGGCCTCCTCTTGGTTGCTTGAATACTGTCTCAACCAGTCGATCAGGTTGAGGTCTGTTTTGAAATAACCAGAGTTATCGTTCGGTAGATAGGCCTTGTTGATGGTGACTCCCCACTTCAAGGATCCTTTGCTTGGTTCGATTTCCTCTACGATAGTTTGAAAAAATTTATTGACCGCCTGCTTGGTTTTGGAGATGAAGGCGATTTTGTCGCCTTTGTCTACCATGAGGTTGACATCTGTAAAGTAGGTAATGCCTCCTTCTTTGAGTTCCAGGTTTTCTGACATGAAGATTTGATCTCCTGCTTCGCGTTCTGGCTTGAAGAGGATGCCCGGGTACTTTCTGCTAGACGGCTCGATTTCATCCACATTGAGCTTTTCAAGCATTTTCTTTCTTGCCGTTGCTTGTCTTGACTTGGCCACGTTGGCGGAGAAGCGTGCGATAAAATCTTGAAGGTCTTTTCGTTTTTCGTCTGCTTTTTTATTCTGATCCGAACGTTGCTTCAAAGCAAGCTGGGAGGATTCGTACCAGAAAGTATAGTTGCCAGAGTAGATTTTGACTTTCCCAAAGTCGATATCCACCACGTGTGTAGATACTGTATCAAGGAAGTGGCGGTCGTGGGAAACGACGATCACCAAGTTTTTGAAATCCATCAAGAAATCTTCTAGCCAAACGATGGTTTCGGCGTCTAGGTCGTTTGTAGGTTCATCGAGAATCAAGATGTCAGGGTTGCCAAAAAGCGCCTGTGCCAAGAGCACGCGAACTTTTTGATTACCCGCCAAATCCTTCATTTTCGTGTAATGGATGTCCTCAGAGATTCCAAGTCCAGAGAGCAGGGAGGCGGCGTCAGACTCGGCATTCCAGCCATCCATCTCTGCAAACTCGGATTCCAATTCGGAAGCACGAATGCCGTCGGCTTCAGTAAAATCTTCTTTGAGGTAAATATCGTCCTTCTCCTTCATGATGGCATACAACTTTTTATGGCCCATCAAGACGGTCTTGAGCACTTCAATCTCGTCAAATTCAAAGTGGTTTTGCTTCAGCACCGCCATGCGCTGCCCAGGGGTAATGTTGACTCCCCCAGAGGTTGAATCCATATCGCCTGATAAGATCTTTAAAAAAGTGGACTTCCCTGCTCCGTTGGCTCCGATAACGCCATAGCAATTGCCTGGCGTAAATTTGAGGCTAACCTCATCGAAAAGGGTTCTTTTTCCAAATTTGAGGGAGAGGTTATCTACTGAAATCATGTGTTTTTTCTAACATTTGAGCGGGTAAAGATAAGAAAAAATAGCCTTAGGGACTGCCCGAATTTGTGCAATTCTCCTTATTTTTATCACCAATGAAGCTTTGCGAGGTTGGTAAAGCCAGTTACAAAATCATTCTTTCAAATTCTATCTGTAACTTCAGTACGCTTAGATGAGATTTCTCTCCGCCCTAGTCTGCTCGTTTTTTTTATTCTTGGGGCTAGCTATGCCGGTGCAGGCACAGATTTCAACCATAGGAAAGGAGTTTTGGGTAGGCTTTATGGAAAACAACCGAAGTCTTCCTGCTACCCCCGATTTTGCTGTGATACTGGTAACTGCCACTGAAAATACGACTGGGGTAATCGAGTATCTAGGGAAGGCAGATCCATTTACCCTCACGGTGGGGCAGCAGTATATTTTTCGCTTGAATTCTGCTGATTTAGATTTGTTGCATCGCAGTTCGGGTGTGATCGAAAACCTAGGAATCCACATCACTGCATCAGGAAAAATTGCGGTTCATGCCATCAATGAGCGTTATCGAAGTGCAGATGGCACAGTAGTGCTTCCGGTAACGGCTTTAGGTAAGGACCACTACATAACGTCTCACTTTGAAGTAAACCCACTCTCCAACCTAAATACCAGCAATGAGAGCACCTTATTGGTCGTGGCGACGGAAGACAAGACCCGTATAGAAATAACAACCACTCAAAATTCGATTTCCGGAAATGTTAAAGGTGTTCCTACGGAAATCGTCTTGAATCGTGGGCAAAGTTACCAGATTAAGGCAAGGGGCGATTTGACTGGTTCGCGCGTTCGCGTTGTGGGGGATAATGCGAACGATTGTAAAAAAATTGCCGTGTATGGAGGAAACAAATGGACCTCGGTTGGGGCCTGCGGCAATGCCAACGATCACCTGTATCAGCAAGCCTATCCAGTAAATACCTGGGGGAGTTCCTTTGTACATACTGCACTATTGGGCCGATCCTCAGGTGAATTGGTTAAAGTATTGGCCTCTGAAGACAACACCGAAGTGCGTGTCAACGGTACGCTACAGCCCAAAGTACTCAACCGTGGAGAGTGGATGTCCCTATCCTTTGGGGCTAATGAATCTGGAAAAATAGATACTTCCAAACCTTCCTCGGTTACTGTTTTTTCAAAAAGCCAGTCTTGTAACAATCCTACGGATCCATTTGCAATTAATGGTGATCCGTTCATGATTACCTATAGCCCCACTGAGCAGCTTCTGACTCAATTGGATTTTAATGCGTATAGTCTTCCTTCCATTGTAAATCATTACGTCAACATTGTAGTCAAGGCTGGTGAAGAAAATAAAACAAAACTTGATAAGGTACCTGTCGGAAGTAGTTTTATCACGCTTCCAGGTGATCCTAATTTCAAAATTGCCCGCATAGAAATTACTCAGGGAGTTCACAATATTTCCAATCCATCAGGTTTTACAGCCTATGTCTATGGCTTCGGAAATATTGAATCTTATGGCTATGCCGCAGGTTCTGCACTCAATAACTTGAATTTTGAAACCGAACCGGACTATGTCTTTGATGTTGTCGGAGAAAAGGTAGCCTGTCTCAATCAGGAGGGCTCCTGGACTGTGAAACCTGAAAATCCAAACTTCACCTATTTTGTGTGGAATTTCGGAGATGGTACCCCTACCAAAATTGGTAAAACAGTAACCCATACTTACACCAAGCCAGGAAAGTACGAAGTCATTATTGTCTCTTCCTTGAGCCCGAACTCTTGTGATGAGCAGGAGGAAACCACTTTTGAGGTGGAGGTATTGGAGACTAAAGCCGAGTTGTATGGCTCCCAATCCGTTTGCCCGCTGGTGGAAGAGGTAATGTATCGCGTAAAAGACAAGCAAAATATCTCCCGAATGGTGTTTGAAGTGGAGGGGGGGACTATCCTTCAGTCTTTTTCCGACTCTGTTTTGGTTCGATGGGGCCCATCTAATCCAAATGCCAAGGTTCGGGTTTTGCCATTTTCTGCAAATGGTTGTCCTGGTGCTGCGATTGAGCTTCCAGTAGTTGTTAATCTTCGAATTGTGGTCACGGAAGCATTGGGTGAAAAAGAAGTATGCTTTGATCCTTCAGTAAACTTCACCTATTCGGCACCTGACCCTTTGCCAGGTCGTAGATATGAATGGATTGTTAAGGGAGGAACCTTAGTTAGCGGTCAAAATTCAGAGAAGATCACTGTGGTTTGGGATAAAGAGGATGTTACGGGTACGATAGGGTATACGGCTTACAGCTTGGTTGATAATTCCTGTGCCGGAACCGCCCCGGAAATTCAGGTGAAAGTCGCGAAAGAACTTAAGTTGGCTGTTTTATCAATAGTTCCCGTGGCTTGTTTTGGTCAAGCGACAGGAAAAATTGAAGTAATAGCCTCTGGAGGAACTCCTCCCTACACCTTTGCATGGAGTCATGATGCTAGCCTGAAAACGGTGTTTGCGTCAAATCTAAAGGCAGGGATATATTCGGTGAAGGTGATAGATGGCTTAGGCTGTGAGAAAAATATCACAGGAATAGAGGTAAAAGAGCCCCCTTTACTCGAGTTGTCAGCGATCACGGCAACAGCGACTACCTGCTTTGGAAAGAAAGATGGAAAGGTGAGTTTGAAAGTGATTGGTGGAGTTGCACCGTATAGTTTAGAGTTTGGGGGAAAGCAGGTTTTCAATGGACTGTTTGAACTAGATACACTCAAGAAAGAAAAGTACGTATGGGAAGTAACCGATGCGAATGGCTGCAAAATTCCCGTTTCCTTTGAAATCACTTCTCCACCGCCATTGGTAGTCGATGTCTCTCTAGCAAAAACCGCCTGTCCCGGAGAAGCCAACGGGGAGCTTTTGGTGGTTCCCTCAGGACCTGCAGGGCCTTTTAGCTATGTTTGGACACCAAGTGCCCAAACAACAGACCTGGCTTCTGGACTGGCCAAAGGCACCTACGAAGTGCAAGTGACCGATGCGGCTGGCTGTGTGTCCTTCGGAACGGGCACGGTGGTAGAAGAAGCGCCAAAGATCCGAATGCCAAATGCCTACAATCCTTCTACAAATCCTGTATTTACGGGTGTTTCCAACTGCGTAATCAACTTTACGCTAATCATCTATAACCGCTGGGGTCAACTTGTCTACTCGGGTGACAAAGGATGGGATGGGAGTGCTTTTGGCGAAGAAGCTCCTATAGACACCTATTCTTACGCAGTCAACTACAGCTACCTTATGGAGGGCAATACGGTGCAGGTTACTTTCCGAGGATCTGTACTTTTAGTGCGCTAAAGAAAAGCATAGCTTCTGCCTTCAGTTTGTTCCATTTGGTACTAAATACCTAGTTTTAATTCCTCAACTTTTTGAAAATGAAAAAAATATTAATTACTGGAGGAGCGGGATATATCGGTTCGCATACTGCCGTAGAACTTTGGAATGCTGGCTTGGAGCCCATACTCCTAGATGACTTTTCAAATTCACACGAGAGTGTACTGAATCGTTTAGCGGAGATCACAGGGAAGCGATTTGCTTTTTATAAGGGTGATTGCAACCAACGTGCGATTTTAGATCAAATCGCCCAAGACCATCAGTTGGACGGTGTCATCCACTTCGCGGCCTTCAAAGCCGTTGGCGAAAGCACCCAAAAACCCTTGATGTACTACAAAAACAACTTAGGATCATTGCTTGTGCTCCTTGAGTTTATGCAGGAAAAGGAAATTCAGAACATCGTATTTTCTTCCTCCTGCACCGTCTATGGGCAGCCTGACGTATTGCCAGTGACAGAAGCAACGCCTCGCAAGGTTGCAGAGAGTCCTTATGGAAACACCAAGAAAATTGCGGAGGATATATTGGAGGATTACGTAAAAAGTAAGCCAGGTATTCGTGTGGTGGCTCTTCGGTATTTTAACCCAGTAGGAGCCCATCCCAGTGCAAAGATTGGGGAATTGCCCATGGGCACCCCTCAAAATCTGGTTCCTTTTCTTACCCAAACAGCTGCGGGTATTCGAGAAAAGCTGACTGTCTTTGGCAACGACTACGACACTCCAGATGGAAGCTGCATCAGAGATTATATACACGTGGTGGATTTGGCAGATGCCCATGTGAAGGCATTGACGTTTCTTTCCCAGCAGCCCCCTAATTTTTACGACGTATTCAATGTGGGTACTGGGCGAGGAAATACCGTGCTAGAAGTCATCCATGCCTTTGAGGCTGTGACAGGAATGAAGTTGCCCTATGAAATTGGCCCCAGAAGGGCGGGAGATGTGGTAAAAACCTGGGCAGATACGAGCAAGATCAATCAGGAGCTTGGTTGGCAAGCAACGCATACCCTAGAAGATTGCATGCGAGACAGCTGGCGCTGGCAGTTGGCGTTAGACAATAACTAGATTGGACAAAAAAGCCCTACCAATGATACCATTGGTAGGGCTTTTTTGACAAATTCAGCAGGTTATTCTTCTTCTTTCTTAGCTTCCTCAGGTTTTACCGCAGTTAATTTTTTGACCTTGTCACCTTCTTTGAGCTGCTTGCTTACGACAAAATAGGGGCCTGCAATTACTTCATCCCCTTCTTTCAATCCTTCAAGGATCTCAATGTTTTCGTAGTCAGAGATTCCGGTTTTTACCTCACGGATCTTTGCTACTCCATTTTCACTTACAAAAACCAGCTCTCTAACTTTGGCTACCGCACCAGGGAGGGTGTCTTTACCTTCTTCTCTGGTTGTAACGGCAGAAAGAGGGATAGACAAGGCATTGTTTTTGGAGTTGGTCATGATCTCTACGGATGCAGTCATGCCCGGACGGAATGGATATTTATTTCCCTCCTTTACCAAGTCTTTATAGGAATCGTTCAGAATGCGGATTTTCACTTTAAATTCCGTCACGGCATCAGGAGAAGCCTTTGTGTTGGCGGTATTGGCAATGCTGGTGACGATTCCCTTAAATTTTTTGCCAGTAGCAGCGTAGGCATCCACATCAATGATTGTAGTGTCACCGAGAGTAAGTCGTACGATATCGTTTTCGTTGACATCAACACGTACTTCCATTTTAGATAGGTCGGCAATGGTCATCATCTCTGTTCCGGCCATTTGTTGGGTACCCACCACACGTTCGCCTTGCTCTACTTTCAAGCTAGACACGATACCTGACACGGGGGAGTTGACATTGGTCAAACGTAGGTTTTCAGAGGCTTCGTTGACCGAGGCCTGGGAGCTTTTCACGATAAATTCAGAGGCAATTACATTTTGCTTGGCTGCTTCTAGGTCCTTTTGTGCGGACGTATAGTTGGCCTGCGCCTGCTCAAAATCAGCATCAGAGATGGCCTTCTGCTGGTGAAGCGTACGCTGACGCTTGTACTCCAACTCTGATCTGGTGTATTGTGCCTCAGCACGCTGTAGGTTGGCTCTTGTTTGGGCAAGATTTGCCATCTGCTGGTTGAGGTTGGCACGCGTTCTGTCCAAGGCAGAGATAAAGTTGTCAGGCCGAATTTTGACCAGCAGGCGACCCATTTCTACGGAGTCACCTTCTTGTACATTGAGCTCGATGATCTCACCCGCCACGTCTGGCGAAAGTTTGACTTCAATCTCTGGCTGAATTTCGCCAGAACTGCTCACCTTTTCCACGATGGCTACACGCTTAGCCAAAGCAAATTCAACTTCGGTTTCCTTTGCTCCACCAATCCATCCTGCGGATTTTCCAATGACTGCGAAAATAATAATAACGCCTACTGCTCCGAGTAGGTAGTAAAGAAGCTTGTTGGACTTTTTAGTAGCCATGGTTTAGTTTAGGTTAATAGGATTGCCCAGGTAAAAGTCAAGGACTTTAACTCTGAAAATGTAGGTGTATTTAGCGTTCAATAGGTCAGCCTGAGCATTGAACAAGTTGTTTTGGGCGACTTGGAAGTCCACCGAATTAATCGCTCCTAAGTTAAAACGTTGCTGTGCAATTCGGAAGGTTTCATCCAGACTTTTTACTCGAACCAATGATGCTTCATAGGAAAGCTCAGAAGCCATCGCGGAGTTGTAAGCCGTCTCAATATCTTGGCGTAGTCTGTTTTTGGCCTCTGACACAGATACTTCTGCTAGTTGGCGCTGAACACGAGCCCGCTGCAGGTTAGATTTGTTGCTAAATCGAGTAAAAAGCGGAATGTTAAAGTTGAGCGTACCAGACTGGGAAAAGTTATTTTCCACTTGCGTTTGGAAGGGAACGATTTCTCTGGATCCTGGCAGAAAGGCTTGATCCACGTAGTTTGAGAAAGTGGAAAGGCTACCGTCCAAGGTAGGATAAAATGCTCCTTTGGCGATTTTGACACCATATTCAGCACCTTTCACTTCAGCCTCAGCAGCTTTTATTTGCGGCATGATTGCCACAGATACTTCGAAAATCTCTGCAGGACTAGCCGTGGTTAAGGCGTCTTTACTGACTTCGTAAATTGGTTCAATCACATCAAAACTTTCCGTAAAAGGGATTTGTAGCGCTTGGGCCAAAGCAAGCTTGGCAAGGCGAAGTCCGTTTTTTGCGTTGATCACGTTGAGCTGGTTGGTAGCATTTTGGGACTGCAAGTCTAGCAGATCTGAATAGGGTAGGGAGCCTGCATCCACAAGCTGCTGTGTTCTTCCCGACTGCTCCTTGGTGGTCTTAAGTTGATTTTCCGCAATTTTTACCTGCTCTCTATTAAATACCACGTCGATAAAAAGGTTGATGACGTTCAGCGTAATGTCATTTCTAGTGGCTTCCAGCGTGTAGGCACCTGACTCAAGATTACTCTTTGCTTGCCCAATGCTGTTGTTGATGCGCATGCCCTGAAATACTGGAGCGCCCGTACTTCCAAATAGGTTGATGTTACCGATTCGTCTTGTCTCAAACAAGTTGGTCACGGGGTTGATAGATCTACCCCAGCGGTAGCCGGAACTAGCACCTGCAGCCAAGCTAGGAAGTCTCCTTCCTTGGCTTTCTAGGAGGTTGGCTTCGGTAATAAGCTGGTTGAGTTCAGACCGTTTTAAGGTGAGGTTGTTTTCTATGGCAATAGCCACACAGGTATTCAAATCCAAGGGCCCTGTTGGAACCTCTGTTTGAGCAAACCCCTGTTGGAATAAAAGTATTCCAAGGAAAAACAAAGAAAAAAGTTTTTTCATATGTTGGTAAAGTTGGTTTAGTAATACGTTATAAATCAATATCTGGGATATAAATCAACTGGTTGATCCAAGGTAAAGACATCAAGTACTGACGCGTAATGTCTTGTATACCAGAGTCCATTTCGATCACATGGCAGGCGATGTCGTGCTTGCCTTTTCGAGAAACAGACATTGTTGCGATGTTTATTTTTTCCTGTGCAAGCACACTGGCGATAAAGGCAATTGCTCCTGCCACATCGTCTGCTTTGATGATGATGGTGTGGTTTTGAGCAGAAAAATTAGCAACAAAGCCATCGACCTCTGAGATGTTGATTACCCCGCCTCCAAGGCTCTCTCCCACGATCTCTACTGAACGAGCTCCTTTTTTTAGCTGGAGCCGAATGGTATTGGGGTGGTGTATTGAGGAATTGCCTATGGATTTAAAGGTATAGTGAAGTTCTTTTTCTTTGGCAAGTTCTAATGAGTTCTTGATGCGCGCATCGTCAGTTTTGAAATCCATCAATCCTCCGATGATGGCGCGATCGCTGCCATGGCCTTCGTAGGTTTTGGCAAAAGAATTGTAAAAAGTGATCGCTGCTTCTTCAGGAATGCCACCCAAAACCCGAATGGCAGCGCGAGCGATTCGAACTACGCCCGCAGTATGAGATGACGATGGCCCGATCATGATTGGTCCAATCATATCAAATACACTGCTTTTATTTGCCATAGTGGAACAGGTCCAAAAATGATGCTAAGACGAAGATAAGGATAAATCTACGCTATTTTTTTTCATTCAATTCCTAATTACAATCAAAAAAGGCAATTGGGTAGGATTGTTTTTTCTTAACCTGATCCCACAAAAACAAATAATGAACGAATTCGTACAGGTACTTGCTCGAAATTGAGACAGGTTGGTTTAAAGGGAGGCCACAACGATTTTCAACTAGTAAACTAGGCATGCGCAGTCTATTAGGTAACTAGGACAGTTTTTGGAATATGATTTTTTAGGAATCGGCTGCAAGAGCAAGAGATTTTTTAAAAATCTAGCAAATGCAGCAAAAGGATGTGCACACGTTTGCGTCAATCGCTTATATTTAGCGAATTGAACTAAGCTTTTAGCTTAACCCCTTTAAATAACCTACTACCTACTTTACCCTCGTACTATGCTCTTAGAACCTATTGACTTACTTATTTTCTTCGGTTACTGCTTCCTAATCATTGGCATGGGATTTTTTGTTTCCCGAGAAAAGAAGGGCCACGTCAAAAATTCCTCCGACTACTTCTTAGCCAGCAAGGCATTGCCTTGGTGGGCCGTAGGAGCCTCATTGATTGCCTCTAATATTTCGGCCGAACAGTTTATCGGTATGTCTGGGTCAGGCTTTGCTCTCGGCTTAGCCATTGCCACCTACGAATGGATGGCTGCTGCAACACTGTTGGTTGTTGCCATCTTTTTCTTGCCTGTATACCTCAAAAAAGGCATTTACACGATGCCAGGTTTTCTTTTTGATCGATACGATGCTCGAGTACGAACCACCATGGCGGTATTTTGGCTGCTCCTCTATGTGTTCGTTAACTTGACCTCGGTACTATATCTCGGTGCCTTGAGCTTAAATACCATCTTGGGTATTCCTTTGACTTCAGGCATCTTTGGGTTGGCGCTATTTGCCATGCTTTATTCAATCTACGGAGGCCTCAAGGCAGTTGCCTGGACCGACGTGATTCAAGTTGTGTTTTTGATAGCTGGCGGCTTAGCGACAACCTATATTGCCCTCGGCATGGTAGGAGAAGGTAATGCTTGGGAAGGATTCAATCAGCTCAGGTTGCAAGCACCCCAACTCTTCTCTATGATCCTAACTGAAGGAGAAATCATGATTCCCGACGGCAAAGGAGGTTCACGAGATGCATACCTTGACCTTCCAGGTTTATCCGTTTTGATCGGGGGGATGTGGATCACCAACTTGAGCTATTGGGGATTCAACCAATACATCACCCAGCGAGCATTGGCCGCTAAAAATCTCGATCAGGCTCAAAAAGGGATGATTTTTGCAGGATTCTTGAAGTTATTGATGCCTTTGATCGTGGTGATCCCGGGTATTGCAGCTTTTGTAATTGTTCAAAAAGGTGGCGATTTGTCCTTTATCGAAACCATGAAGGATCCAATCACAGGAATTATTAAGTCAGACCGAGCCTATCCCTCCTTGCTTCAGATTCTACCAGCAGGATTGAAAGGTTTGGCATTTGCCGCATTGACTGCTGCCATCGTCTCTTCCTTGGCCTCCATGGCCAACAGTACCTCGACCATCTTCACGATGGATATTTACGCTAAATATTTTGGTAAAAATGCCTCTGAAACTGCCAAAGTGCGGGTAGGTCGTATTACGGCTGTGGTCGCCTTTGTTATCGCGGCGATTGTTGCGCCTGCGCTTGGGCAACTAGATCAGGCCTTCCAGTTTATTCAGGAATACACAGGCTTCATCAGCCCTGGTGTATTTGCCATTTTCTTCTTTGGTGTTTTTTGGAAAAAAACAACCTCCAATGCTGCTCTCGTGGGTGCTTCCTTGAGTATCCCACTTTCCGTTGTTTTGAAGGTGGTTTTTCCGGCCTTACCCTTCATTGATCGTATGGGTTGGGTATTCTTGGTTCTTGCTGCCTTGATGATTATCATCTCCTTGGTAGAAGGTAAAGGAAAGGATCATCCAAAAAGTATTGACATCACCAAAGACTTGTTCCATACCAGCACAGGATTTAAGATTGGTGCGATTCTGATTGTCGGCATCATCGCCGCACTGTATACGATCTTCTGGTAAGATGAGACGCCTATTGTTAGGACTCGATATTGGGAGCTCCTCCGTAAAGGCCTGCCTCTTGGATGCTGACACAGGGAAAGCCGTGGCTTCCAAGGCCTTTCCAGAACAGGAAATGCCCATTCAATCTCCCCAGTCGGGTTGGGCCGAACAAGACCCTGAACTTTGGTGGAAATACGTTAAAGAGTGCATAGCCTACGTGCAGCAACAGGCAGGAGTAAGGGCTGGGGAACTTAAGTCCATTGGTATTGCCTACCAAATGCATGGACTTGTTTGCATCGATAAAGACCATCAGGTCCTTCGTTCATCGATCATTTGGTGTGATAGTCGTGCTGTAGCCCTTGGGGAAAAAGCGTTTCAAACCTTGGGAGCAGACTACTGCTTGCCGCACCTATTGAATTCGCCGGGAAATTTCACTGCCTCCAAACTTCGTTGGGTGATGGAGAATCAACCCGAACTTGCCTCTCGAATTCATAAAATCATGCTTCCAGGGGACTTCATCGCTATGAAGCTTAGTGGAGAGGTGCTGACCTCAGAGACAGGACTTTCAGAAGGAATTTTTTGGGACTTTAAGAAAAATGGCCTAAGTGATGCACTTCTTGATGCGATGGAGATTCCCAAGAACTGGATTCCAGAAACCGTGCCTTCTTTCTCTGAGCAGGGTAGGGTATCCGCATCAGTAGCAGAAGAAACGGGCCTAGAGGCAGGTATTCCCATTGCCTATCGTGCAGGAGACCAACCCAACAATGCTTTTTCTTTGCGCGTACTCAAGCCAGGTGAACTAGCCACAACAGCAGGTACCTCAGGGACGGTTTACGGCGTTTGCGATACACCCTTATACGATCCTCAATCTCGCGTAAATACCTTTGTTCACGTCAATCACACTCTAAAAAATCCTTCCTATGGCGTTCTCCTTTGCGTCAATGGTACAGGAATTCTCAATTCTTGGTTGAAAAAAATGCTAGGAGCGGGCTCACTCAGTTACGATGAAATGAATCGCTTGGGCAACGAAGCGCCTTTAGGTTCGGATAACTTGGTCTTTCTTCCCTTTGGCAATGGGGTGGAGCGAATCCTACAAAACGTTCCATTAGGAGCACATTTACTTGGTTTGGACCTGCTCAAGCACGACCAAAAGCATATTCTTCGCGCTGCGCAGGAAGGCATTGTTTCTGCCTTGACCTTTGGGTTTAGACTCATGAAAGACATGGGTATGAACCTGCAAACAGTGAAAGCTGGCCATGCCAACATGTTTTTAAGCCCCTTGTTTCGCCAGACCTTTGTTCAAATGAACCAGGTGAATTTGGAGCTTTACGATACCGATGGTGCGCAAGGTGCTGCTAGAGGCGCAGGTCTTGGTGCTGGAATTTTTGCGACGGAGGAGCAGGCTTTCCAAGGCCTAGATCTCCTACAAACCCTAACGCCTGATCCTACTACTGCCGATCGCTACGAAGAAGTTTACCAAAATTGGCTCCGTCGACTGCAACAACTCCTTAGGTAGCCGAGCAAAAAAAATAAACCCATACCTAACCTATTACACAAAATAACCTTTACTATTATGTCCAATACATATTTCCCCCAGATAGGAAAGATTCAGTTTGAAGGAAAAGAAAGCGATAATCCCCTTGCTTTTCGCTTCTACGATCCAAGCCGTGTCATCGCCGGAAAGACGATGAAGGAGCATTTTAAGTTTGCCATCGCTTACTGGCATTCCTTCTGCGGAACGGGAGGAGATCCTTTTGGTCCAGGCACCCATGTGCATCCTTGGGATACAAGCTCTGATCCAGTACAGCGGGCAAAAGACAAAATGGATGCTGCCTTTGAATTTTTCAATAAAATTGGCGTCGATTATTATTGCTTCCACGACGTGGACTTGATCGAAGAAGGGCCTACGTTAGCCGTCTACGAAAGCCGTATGCAAATGATCACTGCCTACGCCGCAGCACATCAAAAGGCAAGTGGCGTAAAGCTCCTCTGGGGTACGGCCAACGTATTCAGCAATCCACGCTACATGAATGGCGCCTCTACCAACCCCAACTTTGGGGCAGTAGCCTTTGCAGGAACGCAGGTGAAAAATGCCCTTGACGCCACCATCCAGTTGGGCGGTGAAAACTACGTGTTTTGGGGAGGTAGGGAAGGATACATGTCCCTGCTCAATACGGACATGAAGCGTGAAAAAGAACACCTCGGTCAATTCTTAACCATGGCCCGAGATTATGCACGTAAAAACGGGTTTAAAGGCACGTTTTTTATTGAGCCCAAGCCCATGGAACCCACCAAGCACCAATACGACTACGATTCCGAAACAGTCATTGGTTTCTTGCGCCACTTTGGGCTGGATAAGGATTTCAAGCTCAATATAGAAGTTAACCACGCTACCCTTGCAGGACATACCTTCCAGCACGAACTTCAAGTAGCTGCAGATGCAGGAATGTTAGGTTCTATCGATGCTAACCGAGGGGATTATCAAAATGGTTGGGATACGGATCAATTTGCCCTAAATCTACAGGAGCTAACCGAATCCATGCTTGTTATCTTGGCTGCAGGTGGTCTGCAAGGAGGCGGTGTCAACTTTGACGCCAAACTCAGAAGAAACTCTACCGATCCAGAAGATTTGTTTTTGGCACATATTGGTAGCATGGATGCCTTTGCTCGTGGTTTGATCATCGCGTCCGACATCCTTGAAAAATCAGACTACCTTGAACGAAGAAAAAATAGGTATGCCAGCTTTGATAAAGGTACCGGAAAAGCATTTGAAGAGGGAAAACTAAGCCTCGAGGACCTCAGGGCCTATGCGTTTGAGGTCGGAGAGCCAGCTAAACTCAGTGGTAAGCAGGAGTACTTTGAAAACCTCATCAATAGATTTATTTAAAACAAAGAACGGGAAGCATCTGCTTCCCGTTCTTTGTTTTTTGCTACGCAACTTTTTGCAAGAAGCAAAGTTGAGGTGTCGGTCAGAGCGTCTATTACTTGATGCTGTCTAGCAATCTGCTCGCCTCAGTCATTTGCTCTACTTGCTGCTGGTAAGCTGAGTTGGCGGGGACCTTGCCTACTTTTTCTAGGAACTCGATCGTGGAAAATAACACGCCTTGCCAATCTTGGGAAGTAATAGAGGAAGCAATCACGTGGTCGCCAGTCTTTGGAAAGGCCATTTCTTTTTTCAGAGCGGTAGGAGTACCTAGTTGATTATACATTTCTTGCATTTTGGGCACGGATACCACCATATCCTTCTCTTGTTCATTTTTGAAATAGTAACCCATGAATACAGGTTGCTTTACTTTTGCAAAAGTGGTTTGGTTCATCTCGCTATAGAGCAAGACGGCCAAGCTCTCGTAGCCATTTGCATGGTACTCTTCCGACCAGTAGGCTCCTTTTTCTCCTTCACGCGGCTGCTTGTTGACTCCATTTTTTAGCATGGTTTTTTTCATAACCAAAAAGGTCCAGGGCTTAAATAACCCTTCCAAAAGCTTGGCTTCATCTCGGATGGCAGGGGAATAGAGCACCAAGGCGTGCAGATCTGGCTGTTGGCTGGCCAATAATAGGCCAAGCGCCCCACCCATAGAGGTTCCTACTACGATGACCTTATCTCCCAAACTTTTTCCAATCTGATAGGCTTCCCCAGCAGCGTTTGCCAAGGCTTGCGCACTAAGGTATTCCATCCCATTTTCTCGGCTGATGCCGTGTTCTGGAAGGCGAGTGGCAAACAAGTTGGCCCCAAAATGGGCTGCCAAAAAGCGATGCACAGGGTCGCCCTCCATTGGGCTGGCGCCAAAGCCATGAATGTAAACGATGGAATAGGGCGTTTTTTTCTTTGTTAACGAATCTGCCCATAGAATGTAGGCCTCGTTGCCGGGCTTCAGCCCCTTTACTGAATCCTCTCGGCTACGGAGGTAAGACTCTAAGGCTTGGGAGTCGGTAGGAACCTCTGGGAAGGCAATGGTTAGAGATTGTGTGCTCACTTTGGGGCCGAGCATGTAGACCACCACCAAAATCATGGCTGTAGCAAAAAGACCTAGGAATATTTTTTTCAACATGGGATGTGTGATTAGATGTCAGCAAGGTCGGATTACCTCAGGAGAATACAAATATCTTGGATTTTATGGGTTTGCAAGGAGGTTTAGGGTACAAAAAGGAAGTAATTTCTAAACACCTGACAACTTGAAAGCAACCTTATCGTTTACCTTTACAAAAATAAACGCCTGTTCCCTATGAAAAGCTTTGTCCTCCTTATTGTCTTTCTTACCTTAAGTTTTGTCGGCTTCGGTCAGGATAAAAATATTCCACATCAAACTGTATTTGTGGAACTTGGAGGTTCTGGATTAGCGTATAGCTTTAACTATGATTTTAGATTTGACTCTACTCGTATAGATTCTTGGGGAATGCGGGTTGGTGCTGGGGGCTACAGTAATAGTGGTGATTCCTTTTATTCTTTGCCTGTATTGGTCAACAAGCTATATGGAAAAGATGGCCGTTATTTCGAGTTCGGCTTGGGCATGACTCTTTTTGGTGTGAATAACAAGCCCTATTCCTACTGCCAATCTTTCGATAGTAACGGAAATTGCCTAGGTCCTTTGGTAACGGAAAAACAAGAAATTAATTTCATTCTTCCAGTAGATGGATCTCCAAGCCTAATGGGCACCATGAATCTGGGCTATCGCAGAATTCCGGTAGATGGAGGATTCACATGGCGAGTAACCCTGACTCCAATATTCAATAATAATGGCTTTTGGCCTCTATTTGCTGGAGTGGGCTTTGGTTACGCATTTTAAAGGCTAGTACGACCTAGTTTTTACTTTTTTTCTTGCGCCAGCAGGTGGAGCGTCAAGCGTTCTGCTTGATTTTCCAGATCGATTCCCAATTCTTCTCGCGTGACACGCAATACCTTTTCGCGTTCGGAGAGGGGGAGTGCTTGGAAACCATACCACGCGCCAAGTATGCCTCCAGCAAGAGAGCCAGTGGTGTCGTTGTCACGGCCGTAATTGGTCAAGAAGATTAGCGTATTTTTAAAGTCAAAATCAGCATAAAGCATTGCTGTGAGGCTTTGGAGGTAGATTTCTCCTGCATGAAAGGGCATGTCCTGCTGTCGCTTATCCAGCTGTTCGTAGGCATAGGCCAAGGCAGGGCTCGTTGCCTGCATTCCCCCAGGAAGGGAATCCAATTTTCTAGCTTCACGGATGATAGTAAGGGCATCTTTCAACAATTTATGGGAGGTTCTTCCTACCAATCGGCTTTGAAAATACCCGGCTGGATCTAGCCTCAGCGCAGCAAGTAGCGCTTCTTTGTTTGCGTTTGGTGTCATGCCCGCAGCCGTCATGGCCGCTGCCAAGCCTGTCAAGTCTCTTGCATAGCCAAGGTCAAAAATTGACAGCTTGTAGGCTTCCTGATACGCCTTGGTTGGATTGCCGGGAAAAAAGGCACCTACCGTTGGGGCATAGAGGAGACCTGCGCAAACCATCTCTCCACCATAAAACTTGGATAAGGAATCTGCATAGCCTCCCAAATTGCTATTCATGTAGGGAGTAGCGACTTTGGCCCATTCTGAAAGCCAGTTGGCTTCTTGAAGCGCATTTTCAAAAGGTTCCACATCAGTGCCTTCTATTTTTTTGAGCTTGGCCAAACTGCCCTCGTAGCTTTTTAAGGTATGCGATGCAAAATCCTTGGCGTCAAGTGATTCGATTTTTTGGCTGAGCAAATAGTCAACTGTCAGGTTTTTCCAACGTGTATCGTCCGTAGTTCCTCCTGCAGGTAAGTTAGCTTTCCAGGTTCCTTCCGGGGAGGTTTCCCGAATCATGGAGTCAAGTCCGTCTACAAAGCCGTATTCTAACGTTATTGCCTCCCGGGACCACATTTCGGTGGGAGCACCCATGGCATCCCCAATGGCGGCTCCGACAAGCATTCCTAATATTTTATCATAGAGTTGGGCTTGGGTCAACCCCGAGCTGGTTTTTAGCTCTTCGGAAAAAAGTAGGGAAGAGGCGGAATCTTTCTTTTTTGTACAAGAGAAGGAGAGGCCAAGGAGAAATAGTAGTACGATTTTTTTCATTTAAGGCAGGAGATAGGTACGGGCTCGGGACAAAAGAGTACTTTTTTCTGCTATGGAGAAGGCCAAAGGCAGTTGTGCTATGCCAATTAGACGGCGTAGGATTTCTACCCCACGATAAGCCTGCACAAGCTTCCAATCCACCGGTAGGGAATACCGCTGCATTACTCGCGTTGAAAAGGCAATAGGCTGTTTGGAAAGGTCTAGGTGGGCTAGCAATACGGCAAGGTCAAACTCTGGCTCCCCAAGGCCACCAAACTCTGGGTCAATCACTTTCAATCCTGAGTCAACGGCTAGCCAACTCCCGGGATAAAAATCTCCATGGATCAAGGTACTGCCTTCGCTGAGGTACCGCAGACCGAGGGTCTTGATTTTGGCCTTCAACTCGACATCTCTCTTGTAAGGAAGGCTTGCCTCTTGCAACCCTGGCTGAACGGTGTCAAGGTCAAAGCCATTTTCTTCCAAAAAAGGAAAGTCAAACAAATGTTCGTGATTTAGAAGCCGCATGGCTTCGGTGCTGGGGAAATTGGCAGGCTTTAACTGGTGAAGGCGTACCAAAAAATCCACTAGCGTATCCAATTCCGCATCAGTAAGCACGGTTTTGCCTTGATACATTCCTAAATAGTCAGTTCCTTTGCCAAGATCCTCTAGGCCCATCAGGTGGTTTTCCGCATCGAAGAAAAGCACTTTAGGTACCTTAGACGCTAACACGGGATCAATCATAAGGAGTGTCAAAAACGCTTTTTCTATGTCTACCCGCTCTACTGGGGCTGGGATGTGCGGGTACTTGCAGACAAAGGGCTTGGATTGCTTTAAAATGAGGCTGCGTTGCGTGGTCTGAATCCGTAAAACCAGGTTCATATTACCCTCTCCTGCCACGGTGGATCCGATTACCTTTTCACCAGAGCTCCAAATCGGCAGCTGCTGCAGGATGTTTAGAGGCGTATTTTGAATTAAATCAATCATTTTTTTAAGAGTAAGCAAATGTAGCCGATGGAAAGGTAGTATTTGCGCTTCTCTTTTAGATTATTAGATTTGAACGATTGATTTTACTTTGCTATCCCCTCGTTTTGGCTATTTTTGGAAAGAAAATTAAACCCAATTATGTTCGGACTTCATAGATCGCTCTTTAACGATGAGCATGCACTTTTCAGGCAGAGTGTAAAAGAGTTTATAGCCCGAGAAATCACCCCCAATAATGCTGACTGGGAGGTACAGAAGATGGTCAGCAGGGAATCTTGGTTGAAGCTAGGAGAAAATGGATTTTTAGGCATGCAAGCCCCAGAGGAGTTGGGAGGGTTGAATGTGCAGGATTTTCGATACAACGCCATTTTAATTGAAGAATTGGGATTGAGCGGTTGTTCTGGCCCCGCAATCGGCTACCCGCTGCACAACGATATTGTTTTACCTTACATCTTGCACTATGCTACTGATGCCGCCAAGCAAAAATACGTTCCCAAGATGATCTCTGGAGAATGGATTGGTGCAGTGGCGATGACTGAGCCCGGTGCTGGTTCTGATCTGCAGAGCATGCGAAGTACTGCAGAGGATAAGGGGGATTATTTCTTAATGAATGGCTCCAAAACCTTCATTACCAACGGCTACCTCGCCGACGTAGTGGTGGTCGCCGCTAAAACTGATTCCAGCAAGGGGGCCAAAGGAATTTCCTTATTTCTGTTAGAAAAAGGCATGCCTGGATTTTCGAAAGGGGTACCTTTTGAAAAGGTGGGTCTGCATGCCCAGGATACTTGTGAGCTATTTTTTGAGGACGTTCAAATACCCAAGGAAAATTTGCTTGGCAAACTTGGAGAAGGTTTCACTTACCTAATGACTGAGTTGGCACAAGAGCGCTTGGTGGTCGCTTTGGCCGCTATCGCTCTTTCCGAATACGCGCTTTCGAGTACCATTGCTTACGTGAAGGAACGTAAGGCATTTGGAAAGGCCATCAGCGAGTTTCAAAACACCCGATTCAAGCTTGCTGAAATGGCAGCTCAGGTTGAGCAAGGTCGTATTTATTGCGATTACCTTGTTCTACTTCACAACGAGGGCAAGCTTGATTCAGCAATGTCTTCTGCCGCGAAGTATAATATGACCGAACTGCAATGCAAGGTGGCCGACGAATGCGTGCAACTGCATGGAGGATATGGCTATATGTGGGAGTACGGAGTGGCCCGGGCCTGGGCTGATGCTCGTGTACAGCGGATTTATGCAGGTACAAATGAAATCATGAAAGAGCTGATTGCTCGAAAAATATTGCGCTAACTGTTTGCTGATACTCCTTTATTTTAAGTAATTGTCCCCGTTTATTCACCCAAAATAGATGATCCATGCCTAATTTTTCTTGGTTTAAATTTTATCCTGCTGATGTCACCCAAACCGTAGACTGTAAAGCCTATTCCAGCGTAACGGAGCTTTTTGAAGAGAGCGTTAAAAAATATGGTTCCTCCACAGCCTTCGAGTGCATGGGCAAAACCCTGTCATTCCATGAGCTAGACAAACTAAGCGCACAGTTTGCCAACTACCTACTTCAGGAACTAAAGCTGGCAAAAGGTTCCCGAGTGGCCATTCAGATGCCCAATGTATTGCAGTATCCGGTGGTGATGTTTGGCGCCCTTCGTGCCGGAATGGTGGTTGTCAATACCAACCCGCTCTATACACCTGCTGAAATGAAGCACCAATTCAACGATTCCGGGGCAGACGTAATTGTGATTGTTGCCAATTTTGCTTCCAACCTAGAGAAAATTAGAACAGACATCCGTGCAAAGCATGTGGTTATAACTGAGCTTGGTGACCTGTTGGGAGGACTGAAAGGCACCTTGGTGAATTTGGTGGTCAAACATGTGAAAAAAATGGTTCCTCCCTTTCAGTTACCTGGAGCGGTTGACCTGAAGAAAGCACTTTCCCTTGGCGCTAGCCATAGTTTTACGCCGGTGGCATGCACCTTAGAGGACGCGGCCTTTCTTCAGTACACGGGAGGCACGACCGGAGTTTCCAAAGGAGCCGAACTCACCCATGGCAATATCGTGGCCAACATGCAGCAAATCTCTGCTTGGATGAAGCCCAAGCTGAAGGAAAGAGAAGAAATTGTAATTACAGCGTTGCCCCTATACCACATCTTTGCCCTGACGGTAAACTGCCTGGCAATGCTAAAAATAGGTGCGCATAATGTGCTGATTACCAATCCAAGAGATATGAAGGCTTTTATTGGTGATTTAGCTAAAAAGAACTTCACAGTAATTACCGGAGTCAACACCCTATTTAACGGATTGCTCAACCAAGAAGCCTTCAAAGCCCTAGACTTTTCTTCTTTAAAGATTGCTGTAGGTGGAGGCATGGCCGTACAAAAAGCTACCGCTGAAAAATGGAAAGCCCTCACTGGCGTACCCTTGGCAGAAGGCTATGGCTTGACTGAAACAGCTCCTGTGGCCACCTGCAATCCCATAGATGGCACAGAGCGAATTGGCACCATTGGTATGCCATTACCAAATACAGAGGTGATGATTGCCGATGATGAGGGAAATCCCGTGCCACTTGGTGAACGAGGCGAGATATTTATCAAAGGTCCTCAGGTGATGAAAGGCTATTGGAATCGCCCTGAGGAGACGGCGCTTGTCATGCAGGGAGACTGGTTCAAATCCGGTGATATCGGTGTGATGGACGAGGATGGCTATACCAAAATAGTGGATCGAAAGAAAGAAATGATTTTGGTTTCAGGCTTCAATGTTTACCCCAACGAAGTTGAAGATGTGATTGCTTCCTGCCCGGGTGTTCTCGAAGTAGGAGTGATTGGAATGCCTGACCCTAAGTCAACTGAAAAAGTGGTGGCTTATGTAGTAAAGAACGATGCCAGTCTAAGCGCAGAACAAGTTATTACACATTGTAAGGAGTTCCTGACAAACTATAAGGTTCCAAAAGAAGTGTATTTCACAACAGAACTTCCGAAATCCAACGTAGGTAAGATCCTTCGTCGAATGATTAAAGAAGCTCACTTGGCTAACGTTTTGTAAATTAATAACGCTGGGTAAGGGAAAGATTTTACGCAACTTTCCTTTAAAACCTGCCTATTTATTTTTGCTTCCCTTTGACATTGGAGATGATTACCTGCTAGATTCTTTGTTCTTTAACGAAGTCAATTCAGGTTGCATCGTCAGGAAATCTAAAAAAAATCTGATTATGTTAATTGTCAAAATCGGCTATTTTGACCTAACTTTCGGCTAGTTAAAATCCTTCAAAAGCAATTACCACAAATTGTCTATTAACCATTTATTGTCAGTTGTGTAATTACGGTTTTATATAAAAAAATATAAAAAAAGTTATATGTTTAATAAAAAGAAACGTTCACATGTAATTTTAGTTATTGTCTTAATTAGCATATTAATTTCAGGAATAGCTTTTTCATATTCAATATCCAATTTCATAAAGGATATGGCAACCAACCTGAGCATAAATATGAATAACACCATGGACCCTAAAGTTCCAGATTCAGGTAAAACTGCCTCTGAAAGTTTTTCAATACCGCCGAATTCAAAAAAAGTTGTAATTGGAACCTACCTAGAAAGAATTGAGGATCTAAATATTAAAGAATCCTATTGGACATATGAATTTTATTTATGGTTTAAATGGAATCCAAATGAGGTCGACTTGTTAGGGAAAAATGATTTAGCCCACAAAAATGAACTTCCATTTGCAATAATTAACGGAGAAATTTTAAAAAGTAATTTAGTTGAGCAGTACTTTGACTCAAGTAACAATGTTGAATACGTTCAATACTACGTTAAAGCAAAAAGCACCCAATTTTTTGATGTATCCCTGTATCCGATTGATAAGCATGATTTGATTATTCCGATTGAACATAAATGGATTGATAGAAAGAGCCTTTATTTTGAGCCAGACACCAAGGATTCGAAAGTGAGCTCAAGAGTGATGGTAAATGGATATGATATAGACACTACTATTAAACTAATCGAAAAGCCTCATGCCTATAAATCAGCGAGAGGAAATCCAAAATTTTCCTCCGATTATAAAACGGAATTTTCTCAATACAGAGTGGCGGCTAGAATTTATAAAGGTGGATTATCTGTTATTTTAAAATTATTTTTAATTTTATATATTGCTGTATTGGTTACCTTTATTGCGCCTTTTGCTTCAGACCCAAGCAGATATACAGTAGGGGCACTATTTACAGCGGCCGGTGGTAGTTATATAATAGCTTCAAAATTACCATCTACGAACATTTTTTCATTAGCAGAAATTATCAATGCGTTTTGTATTATAATAATAGTTGCCATGATAGCATTGTTAGGTATTTTGCCTTCAATAATATTTAAAGATGGTGTTATAGATTCATTCGAAAAAAAGATGATCAGGTTAATTAATTTAGCCATGTTTTCATTTTTCTTATTAATTAATACTCTATTAGTATACTTTGCCATCAGTTATTCTTAATCTGAAAAAGTAATTAATAGAGATTAAATTTCCTTTTGAATAAAAACCGTCTCGTGCGGTTTTTTTTTCATTTTTTTGGCACGCCAACTTATACCATTCGCCTGATGTATCGAGAAGTTTTTAACCATTTTCTTTTTCTCTCATGACTTGGCAATTGATTAAGGACGCTCTCCTTGGCAAGGAACAAGATTTTACCCGTCTACCACTTAAGACGGCGATTTTCATCCTTTCGATCCCCATGATTTTGGAGATGATGATGGAGTCATCATTTGCCATTGTGGACCTATTTTTTGTGGCACAGCTTGGAGAATATGCCATTGCCACAGTTGGATTGACAGAGTCGGTCATTGTGTTGACTTATGCGCTGGGTTTCGGATTGAGCATGGCCTCGACCGCCCTTGTATCTCGACGATTTGGTGAAAAAAACTACAAAGACGCAGGTTCAGCAACTTTCCAATTGTTAGTGATCGGGGCCTTGATTTCCATAGTCCTCGGGGTGTTGGGTTGGTTCTATGCAGCAGATTTGCTCCGCTTGATGGGCGCCGACGAACAGTTGATTGAATCAGGGTCAAATTATGCCAAAATTGTATTTGCAGGGAATACGGCCATTCTTTTGTTATTTTTATGCAATGGGGCATTTCGAGGAGCAGGCCAAGCCCACCATGCGATGCGGTCCTTAATGATTGCGAATGGGCTAAACATTGTATTGGATCCATTATTGATTTTTGGAATTGGCTCTTGGGAAGGGTTTGGACTAGATGGAGCGGCTATTGCAACCACTTTTGGAAGAAGCATGGGGGTCCTTTACCAGTTGTACCATTTGTTTAATGGAAAGCACAAACTCAAAATCCTCAAGGATAATATTGCGATAAGCTGGGAAACAATTAAAAAGATTGTTGAATTATCCTTGGGAGGTATGGGACAATCCCTGATCGATTCTCTCTCTTGGGTAGCCTTGACACGAATGAATGCGGAATTTGGTTCGGCATCTTTGGCGGGCTATACCATCGCATTTCGGATATTGATCTTCACCATTTTACCTGCCTGGGGATTATCTGGTGCTGCTGCCACTTTGGTTGGGCAAAATCTAGGCGCCATGAAAACAAAGCGAGCCGAATTGGCCGTATGGTTGACTGTTCGATACAATGTGATTTTCATGGCATCGGTTACGGTAATTTACCTGGTCTTCAGCAAGCAATTGGTCGGGTTATTTACCACTATCTCAGCTGTAGGGGAAGTAGCTGCTCAGGGCTTGTGGGTGATTTCACTTGGCTATGTATTTTTTGCGATTGGAATGGTTCTTACCCAAGCATTCAATGGTGCTGGAGACACCAAAACCCCCGCTTGGATCAATGCAGGGGTGCTATTGTGCTTAGAAATTCCACTAGCTTACCTCATGGCCTTTCCTCTAGGATTAAACCACCTGGGTATTTTCATAGCCATCGCAATCTGCCATTCCCTACATGCGCTGGTTTCCCTATATTTCTTCAAAAAAGGAAAATGGAAGGTTAATAAAGTTTAAAAAAAGCAAAGCACAGCCCAGTCAAACATGGTGCTTTAAGGGAAAAAAGACATCAATTAAGTTTTAATGGCTCATTTCCGATGTTGCCTGCCTTCTGCATGATCAATCCACTTACCCGATACACTCAGGTAAGCACCCATGCAATCGGCGGTCATGCAGGAATGTACTGGTAAGATTCCCAGCAGATCCCCCACCTGAACAGAAGCCAATAGTTCTTCGGAAGCTTGGATGAGGCCATGCTCCTGGGAGATACTTTTCACGTAGGAATGGTGGGTAGGTAGGGTCCATCCATTCTCGTTTAAAAGGACTATTTCTCCAAAATTTTTGCTACCATCTGCCCCTAGCAATACATCTTTGGCCAGGTGCACTCCACCGCCATGGACAAGGATTTCTTTTCGCTCCCGCTGTATGTCCACTACGGGTACTGCCAAACAAACGGCGATGTCCTCTTTGGCGCAGCTTCCTAGTTGCACTTGCATGAGATCAAAAAACACAAAGTTGCCCGGCCCAAGCTCATCCACTTCTCCAAAATCCTCTATCATTGCACATCCCGGCGTATCCCCGAGACGGGTGACTAAGTTAGGGTACCGCTCTCGGTAGTTGGCCTTCATCTGGGCCAATGCGTCTTGACTTTCTTGGTGGATTTTTGATATATCCTTACCATAGTAGGTATGCCCAGGATGTATGTAAAATCCACGGAATTTGAGTTTATCCGAGCTGTCTGCTGTGTTGAGAATTGCCTCCAAAGTGGTTTTGTCGGAAAGTTGGACCCCTGTGCGTCCATAGCCAGCATCGAGTTCGATGAAAAAGTCAACTTGCTCGCTGAGCCCCACCGCCAAGGCACGAGCAGAAGCAGCATTAACCAGCTGTAAGGAAATCCTTTGCTGACTTGCAAGTCGATTGAGTCTGGGGATCTCGCGGATATTAAAAGGGAAAGCGATGTGAATGCGGTCCCATCCCTGACCACAGAGGTACTCAGCCAAATGGATGGAAGAGGCAGTGACTTCACGGATGCCGTATTCGGTTGCCCAGCGGCCGATTTCTCGAGACTGGGCGGTCTTCCAGTGAGGAACCAAGGTTTTGCCTTGAGCCGAGGCCTTATTTGCCATCTTTTGCAGGTTGGCACGGGTGATTTTTTCGTCAATCAGCAAGGTAGGCGACGTGATTTGGGCTAAGTAGGACATGCAAGGGAGGTGGTTTAGGTTTCCAAGTTATAAAGGAATCTTACGTTTTTATAGTTTATTACGCGGATATCGTGGGTGGATTTCAACCTTAAAATAGGAGTCTTAGGTTGCGCTCAAAATCCACAACAAATGTACATAAGCCGGTCATTTCTATTAATTTTGTAGGCTGTATGCCTTGCCAATTGCTAGGCGGCATTTATTTGATTCCCATCCACTGTTCCACATATCTTCCATGGAAGCCAAAAAAATCCGAAGCACCTTCATTGAATTTTTCCAATCCAAGCAGCACCAGTACGTTCCTTCATCACCCATCGTTGTTAAAAATGACCCGACGTTGATGTTTACCAACGCAGGGATGAACCAGTTTAAAGATGCTTTTTTGGGTAATGAGGTGGCCAAATTTTCACGTGTTGCCAATTCTCAAAAATGCCTTCGTGTCAGTGGCAAACACAATGACCTGGAAGAAGTAGGGGTTGATACCTACCACCATACCATGTTTGAAATGTTGGGCAATTGGTCTTTTGGAGATTACTTCAAGAAAGAAGCGATTGAATGGGCTTGGGAACTCCTAACCGAGGTGTACAAACTTCCCAAGGATTTGCTTTATGTGTCTGTTTTCCAAGGGGATGCAGGTGATAAGTTGGCCATGGACCAAGAAGCCTATGACCTATGGCGTGGAATCGTGCCGGAAGACCGCATTATCATGGGATCCAAGAAGGATAACTTCTGGGAAATGGGTGACACAGGACCTTGCGGACCCTGCTCTGAGATTCACGTGGACCTTCGTTCCGCCGCAGAAAGAGCCGCTATACCCGGTCGTGACTTAGTCAACAACGACCACCCGCAGGTGATTGAGATCTGGAACTTGGTATTCATGCAGTTCAATAGAATTTCTGATGGAAGTTTGAAGGAGCTTCCTGCAACTCACGTGGATACCGGCATGGGCTTCGAGCGATTGGTTCGTGCAGTGCAGCACAAGGCCTCCAACTACGATACCGATTTGTTTACTCCCTTTATTGCAGCACTTGAATATAAATCGGACAAAACCTACGGTAAAGACGAACCAACCGACATTGCCTTTAGAGTAATTGTCGACCACATCCGTGCGATATCGTTTACCATTGCCGACGGGCAGATTCCTTCCAATAATAAGGCGGGCTACGTGATCCGTCGTATTTTGAGAAGAGCGGTACGTTATGGATATACCTTTTTGGGCTTTCAGCAGCCTTTTTTATTCGAGCTTACGCCCTTGATTGCAGAAAATTTCGGAGATACTTTTCCTGAGGTGCGTGCGCAGCAGGAATTTATTGCTAGGGTAATCCAGGAAGAAGAGGCCTCCTTTCTGCGCACCCTTGACAATGGGTTGAAAATGTTAGAAAACATCAAGTCGGCCCTAAAAACAAGCAAGGCCACTGTGATCTCTGGTAAAACTGCATTTGAATTGTACGATACGTATGGATTTCCTTTGGATTTGACCTCGTTGATTGCCCGTGAAAATGGGTTTGGGGTTGATGAAGTTGGGTTTTCGGAGGAAATGCAGAAACAAAAGACCCGCTCTCGTGCCGCTTCGGAACAAGATACGGGGGACTGGATTTTGGTGCACGAAGATGCAGCCGTTGAATTTATAGGATACGATGAGGTGGATGCCTATGCCAACATCATCAAATACCGCACCCTCACCGACAAGAAAGGAGATCGTTACCAGCTGGTGTTGGACAAAACACCTTTTTATGCCGAGAGTGGAGGACAGGTAGGAGATACGGGATGGCTCAAGACTGCCACCGAAAAAATCCGTGTCCTCGATACTAAAAAGGAAAATGACCTGATTGTCCACTTCGTAGAAAAGCTTCCTACTCACCCCGAATCCCAGTTTGTCGCTGAAGTAGATCGGGAGAAGCGGCAGCTGATTACCAACAATCACTCGGCAACGCACTTGTTGCAGTCTGCCCTCAAAGAAGTTTTGGGCGATCACATACAGCAACGTGGATCGCTTGTCAACGAGCAGCTGCTACGTTTTGATTTTTCCCATTTTGGAAAAATGACAGATGCAGAGATCGCTCAAGTGGAGGCCATCGTCAATGCCAAAGTGAGGGCAAACATTCCCCTTCAAGAGCAGCGAAACGTGCCCATCGAAGAGGCTAAACTACTGGGCGCTACTGCACTTTTCGGTGAAAAATACGGTGATTTTGTGCGCGTCATCACCTTCGATAAATCGTTTTCTGTAGAACTTTGTGGCGGTACGCACGTCGCAGAAACTGCCCAAATTGGGCTGTTCAAAATTATTTCTGAAGGATCTATTGCCTCCGGAGTTCGTCGCATTGAGGCGATTACGTCCACAGGAGCCGAAGCCTATCTGCGTGGCCAAGAGTCCTTGGTCAAGGAACTTCAGGAGGTGTTGAAAAACCCTAGGGACTTGGTAAAGGCAGTAGAGAGCTTGATTCAGGAGCGCAACGAACTTAAAAAAGAGGTGGAGTTGCTGCATCTTGAAAAAGCAGGCGATGTAAAGAACGAACTTAAAGGCCAGTTTATCGAAAAAGACGGTCGGAACGTACTGATTGCAAGCGTGGTCCTTCCCAATTCTGATTCCTTGAAGAAGCTTGTATATGAGTTAAAAAATGAAGTAAGTAATGCCTGCATCGTATTGGCAGCGACGATAGAAGACAAGCCCCAGGTGGCGGTTTTCATTGATGAGGCGCTTTTAGCGAATTCAGGATTGCACGCAGGAAATATCGTGCGCGAATTGGCTAAAGAAATCCAAGGGGGTGGAGGGGGGCAGCCCTTCTTCGCCACAGCTGGAGGAAAAGACCTTGCCGGTTTGCCTCAGGTGGTTGCCAAGGCGAAAATTATCTTGTTGTAACCGTGAATCAACTCGCTGGTTTGCCTAAGGAAGTAACAGATAGCTACCAGCTGGTAGTGGGGCTTGAGGTTCATGTGCAGCTGGCAACAAAAAGTAAGTTATTTGCCTCTGACGCGACGGCCTATGGTGCAGCGCCAAATACACAAGTTTCTGTCATCACCTTAGGCCATCCGGGTACTTTGCCGAAAGTAAACAAGCTGGCGGTGGAGTATGCAGTGAGGATGGGCCTGGCCTGTCGTTCGACCATCAACCTGACTAGTAGTTTTGATCGAAAAAACTATTTTTATCCTGACCTACCCAAAGGCTATCAAATCACCCAAGACAAGGAGCCAATTTGCTTGGGAGGCAGCATACCGATTTTCTTAGAGGATGGGTCAGAAAAGGAAATCCTCCTCAACAGAATACACCTTGAGGAGGATGCCGGCAAATCGATTCACTTGCAAGGACAAGCGCACACTTGGGTAGATTTTAACCGTGCCGGTACGCCACTTATTGAATTGGTTTCCGAACCGGAGATTCGTTCTGCTGAAGAAGCGATCGCATTTTTGACTGAAATCAAAAAGTTGGTCACTTACCTAGATATTTGCGATGGAAACATGGAAGAAGGATCGCTAAGATGCGACGCCAACGTGTCTGTGATGCCCAAGGGAAGTGGGCTTTATGGAAAGAAGGTGGAAGTCAAAAACATGAATTCCTTCCGCAACGTGGCCCGTGCAATCACCCATGAATGGGAGCGGCAGGTAGCCTTATTGGATAAAGGAGAAGAGGTTGTCTCGGAAACAAGGACCTTTGATGCGGAGACTAACCGTACGAGTAGCATGCGGTCCAAAGAAGCTTTAAACGACTACCGGTATTTTCCTGACCCAGATTTACCACCTTTGGTGCTGTCAACCGAATGGTTAGCGTCAGTTCAATCTAGAATGCCCGTCCTGCCAAGGGCCAGGTATGTAAAATTGAGAACGGTCTACGGGCTTTCAATCTACGATGCCTCTGTGCTGACCGAGACCAAAGCGCTTGCCGAATGGTACGAGGACCTTTGTTCACAGACCCCACATTACAAGGCTGCAGCAAACTGGCTGATGGGACCAATCAGAGGCTACCTGAATGAAACTGGTCAGTTGAAAGAGGAGTTTCCTCTGGATTCAGCTGCCCTAGCTCAGTTAATTGCCTTGGTGGAGGAGGGATTGGTTTCCTTTTCTATAGCGGCGCAAAAAATTTTCCCAGAACTTTTGAAGGAGCCTAAGGTTACTCCTTTGTCGCTTGCTCAACGACTTAACCTAATCCAAGAAAGTGACGGAAGCATGGTGCTCACTTGGGTTCAAGCAGTGCTTGACGAAAACCCTAGTAAAGTCAAAGACTATAAGTCAGGTAAAAAAGGATTGATGGGCTTATTTATGGGAGAAGTGATGAAAAAATCCAATGGTAAAGCCGATCCCAAGGTAACGTCTAATGTTTTGAATGAATTGCTTGAAAATTAATTTTATGAAAAAATCTATGTTAGGAATCCTTACGGTTGCCACCTTGGCATTCTTCTCATGTGGAGGCAATGATGCCGCTACTGAAGGTAAAGTTCAGGTCACAGGAACGCTTCAAAATGCCCCAGAAGGGGTAGTAGTTTTGTCTCAATTTACCGATAGCCGTCCCCAAATCATCGATACCCTCGAGGTCAATGCCAATGGCGAGTTTACGTATGAGTTGGCAGTGGATATGCCAACATTTTATGAATTGAATCTCTATGGAGCGCGCGTGGTCAAGTTGGCTCTTTTCAAAGAGGATGTTGCGGTTAAGTTCAACTTTTCTGATCCAAATAGCCTTCAAATAGAAGGGTCTAAGGATAGCCAAGAAATGCTCAAGTTGGAAAAGTTGATGGATGAGTACCAAGTTATTGTCAATCAGCTCAACGAGCAGTATTACGAAGCAATGAGTAAAAACGATGCTGAAGCCATCAAAAAAATACAGCTCGATGCGATGACACTTGAAACGCAGCAAGTGGAGAAGGTCAAGGAAATGATCAGCAGCATGGGCGATTCGTTTGCTTCCCTGGCAGCAGTAGGCCTACTCAACCCAAAGAATGATTTTCCTTTTATTGATGAGTTAATCACCAAGCTCAATGAAAACTATCCTGGTACTACCGCAATCACGCAAATGAAACTGCAGCTGGATGAGTTGAGGGCTCTCTCAATAGGACAGGTCGCACCAGAAATTCAGCTTCCTAATCCCGAGGGCACGCTAACTAAGCTGTCTGATTTGAGAGGAAAATACGTACTTATTGACTTTTGGGCAGCCTGGTGCAAGCCTTGTCGGCAAGAAAATCCAAACGTAGTGCGCCTCTACACTCAATACAAAAGCAAAGGCTTTGAGGTTTTTGGAGTTTCTTTGGATCGTACTCGTGAAGATTGGGTAAAAGCCATTGCCGACGACCAATTGACCTGGACCCATGTCTCCGACCTAATGTACTTCAATTCTGCTGCTGCGGAGCTCTACCAGATTCAAGCGATTCCTGCCACCTATTTGATTGATCCAGATGGCAAAATCATTGGTAAGGACCTAAGAGGACCAAGTTTGGAAGCCAAGTTGGCTGAATTGTTCGATTAAGCTTCCTAATTTCCAAGACGCAAAAAAAGCCTTCTGAAACAGAAGGCTTTTTTCGTTGCAAACACCCTAAAAAAAAAGACTGAAGGAAAAAATTACTTGATAGCCCTTACTTTAAAAATAGATTAACTTAAAAAAGAACTATGAAAAGTTTTATCACCCGTCATAAAACTAATAAAAAATTTTAACATAAAAATATTTTTTAAATTAATTTTAAAATAAAAAGTAGCATTAAAATAAGAAATGCAGTTTTAAGATAGTATTGGCGCTTTTTTTTTCCAGGAATCAAAAAAAATTCCTGAGCCCATTCCCAACCTGGATACTAATTGAGAAGTGCCATATGACTTGCTTGACCAATTCATCCAAGTTGCTCAAGGCATAATTGTTTGTTTCCTTTCTTCTGGATCACTCTTTTTTTCAAAAAGTTCTCCGTGGAAAATTTTAACTTTGTTCCAACCCCTTGACTAAATGCCCAAATTGCTTCGCCTATCCACCGATCCGCTGACGTTTAAACTGCAGCTTTCTGGTCAATCTAAATTTTTGAAGGAGCAAGGATGGGAAGTGCTTCTTGTCAGTGCGGACGGTCGAATGATCCCGCAGTTGGTAGCTGCTGAGGGCGTAGCGCATGCCGTTATTCCCTTTGTAAAGGAGTCAAGCGTCATTGATGACTTCATCTGTTTTTGGGAGTTGGTGCAATTATTCAAACGGGAAAAACCTGATGTGGTGCATAGCCACGGGGCCAAGGCAGGATTTTTGGGCATGCTTGCATCCAGCTTTGTAGGCATCCCGCACCGCGTGCATACCCAATCGGAAATGCCCAAGCAGGCATACGAAGGAACAAAGGAAATGAGCCTGACCTTTCGAGAGAAATGGACCTTTTCCAAGGCTTCTGAAGTTTGGGTCAATTCACTAGGTCTCCTGAATCTGTTTACCTCTAATGAACTTGTGCCGGCAGCCAAACTCAAGCTATTGGCTAAGGGCTCCAGCAACGGTGTGGATCTGAGCCGATTTAACCGTAATGCCCTTCAAGAAAATCACTTGGTTGCAGCCACCATGCGGATGATGCCGGGAGAAAATGACTATGTTATTTTGGCCGTGGGAAATTTGAGCAAGAAAAAAGGAGTGGAGGAATTGGTCACTGCCTTCTTATCCTCCAAAATCGTCTCCAAATCCAAATTGGTTTTTTTGGGGAGCTTAGATCAGGATAACGATCCAATCTCACAAGAAACGCTACAAAGCCTGCGAGAGCATCCACGAATCGTACAGATCGACTGGACCAATCACGTGGCACACCACCTGGCGCTTGCCGATGTGTTGGTGCACGCCTCCCACCAAGAAGGTTTTTCCAACGTACTCTTAGAAGCAGCTGCGCTCCAAGTTCCAATTATTTGTTCGGACTGCCTGGGTAATGCCTCCCTAATTACCCAAAAGAAAACCGGTCTGATCTTCCCCGTGGGAGAAGTGTCGGTACTGAAAGAGGCCTTGGAGTTTGCCTTTGTCAAGCGTGAGCTGATGGCGGACTTTGCCGATTGCCTGCATGCGGAAGTTGAGGAGCATTTTGATCAAAAAATTGTCCATCAAGCTCTTTTAGATAATTACCAACGCCTACTCCAAGAGCAGCCTGTATTAACTTAGGACCTGAACTTTTCAACCTTTTTCATCACCTTTCAATATGAACTATTTGGTCACTGGTGCAGCAGGATTTATCGGCTTTCATGTCGCCCAATACCTTGTAGGTAGAGGAGAAAAGGTGCTCGGACTGGATAATATAAATTCCTACTACGACCCTGAGTTGAAGTTTGCCCGCTTAGCAGAAGCGGGAATTCAAAAGGAGAATATTAAGCCGAGGGTGATCCTAACCTCAAGCAAGCAGGCCAACTACCGCTTCGTGCAAGTGGATCTTGCTGAAAAAGAATCCCTGCTTCAGCTTTTTGAGTCTGAACAACTAGGCGTGGTGATTCACCTAGCGGCTCAAGCAGGGGTGAGAAATTCCTTGCATCACCCAGAAGACTATATCCATAGCAATATTACCGGCTTTCTTAACGTACTTGAGTGTTGCAGATTTCATCCCGTTAAGCACCTGGTGTATGCCTCGTCCAGTTCGGTATACGGCACCAATGAAAAAATGCCCTTTTCCACGTCAGACTCTGTCGACCACCCGATCTCGCTGTATGCAGTGACCAAAAAATCCAATGAGCTGATGGCGCATGCCTACAGTCATCTTTTTGGCATCCCCACCACAGGATTACGCTTTTTCACGGTTTATGGCCCTTGGGGAAGACCTGACATGGCCTACTTCCTTTTTGCAGATGCGATCAGCAAAGGAGAGTCCATAAAGGTGTATAACCAAGGTCAGATGAAACGTGATTTCACCTACATCGATGATATTGTAGAGGGTATCGTACGGGTGGCCGATCGCCCAGCAATGGCCAATCCAAAGGTTGATCCTCATCATCCTGACCCAGCGAGTTCCGCGGCACCTTACAAGCTGTACAACCTGGGAAATGCCACTCCAGTACCCTTGTTGGAATTTATTGAAGCAGTTGAGCAAGGCTTAGGAAAGAAAGCAGTCAAAGAATTTCTACCTTTACAGCTTGGAGACGTGACCGAGACTCATGCAGATATCAGTGACCTGCAGCGCGATACAGGCTATCAACCCAGCACCTCAGTGCAGCAAGGGGTAGCAGAATTCACCAAATGGTACCTTAACTTTTACCCAACATACAATGTCTAAAGCTATTTTAATTACCGGAGGAGCAGGGTTTATTGGATCCCACGTGGTACAACTTTTTGTTTCTACCTATCCCGAGTACCGAATTATTAACCTGGACGCCTTGACCTATGCGGGCAATTTGGAAAATCTGAAGGCTGTGGAAAATGCACCCAACTACACCTTTGAAAAGGCAGATATCCAAGACGAGAATGCCTTGGCGCACATTTTTGAGAAGCACCAGATCACTGATGTCATCCATCTTGCAGCCGAATCGCATGTAGATCGATCCATTTCGGATCCTCTCGCTTTTGTAAGAACTAATGTCTTTGGAACGGTCAACTTGCTCAATGTTGCAAAAAAAGCCTGGGCAGGAGCTTTGGATCAACACCTCTTTTACCACGTGTCTACAGATGAGGTGTATGGCTCCTTGCATGACGGTGGTTTTTTCTTGGAAACAACCGCCTACGATCCACAGTCTCCGTATTCTGCATCCAAGGCCGCCTCGGATCATTTTGTCCGTGCCTATGCCAATACGTATAAGATGAAGACAGTGGTGTCCAACTGCTCAAATAACTATGGTCCTAACCATTTTCCTGAGAAGCTGATTCCGCTCTGTATTCATAACATTAAAAACAACAGGCCGTTGCCCGTGTATGGCAAGGGAGAGAACGTTCGGGATTGGCTTTATGTAAAAGACCATGCAAGAGCCATTGATGCCGTGTTTCACAAGGGTAAACCCGGAGAAACGTATAATATTGGAGGATTCAACGAATGGAAGAATATTGACATTGTGCGACTCCTTTGCCAGAAGATGGACGAGAAATTGGGCCGAGAAGCTGGAACCTCTGAAAAGCTAATCACCTTTGTACAGGACCGAGCAGGCCACGACCTGAGGTACGCCATTGACGCTACTAAGATTCAAAAAGAGTTAGGCTGGGAGCCAAGCCTACAGTTTGCCGAAGGCATCGACCTGACCATCGACTGGTACCTAGCAAACGAAGATTGGCTGGATCACGTTACTTCAGGTGCCTACCAAACCTACTATACTGAGCTTTACGGTAGCCACTAAAAAAAAGAACCCCCCAAATTGGGGGGGGTCTTTTTTTTAGTGCATTTCAATAGAGCGTTCTAAATCGGATTGTTCCGGGGATATTTTTCAAGGCTTCTATCGCTTCAGCATCATAAACCTTGTCGATGTCGGTGATCACATAGCCTATTTTCTCGTTTGTCTTGAGGTACTGTCCAACGATATTGATGTGGTAGTTGGCAAGCACCAGGTTGATTTTTGCCAAAACCCCAGGTTCGTTTTGGTGTAGGTGAATCAGGCGGTGTGCTTCCTTCAAGAAGGGGAGCTGGATGTTGGGGAAGTTCACCGAGTTGTAGGTGTTGCCGGTGTTGATGTATTCCATGATTTTTCCCGGAACAAAGCGCGCTATATTTTCTTGCGCTTCAAGGGTGCTACCACCGATGTGTGGCGTCAAGATGGTATTGGGTAGGCCTCTCAATTCTGAAGTAAATCCCTCCTTGTTGTTTTTGGGTTCCTCGGGGTAAACATCCACTGCACAGCCCCCCAAGTGACCGGAGAGAAGTGCTTCTTTAAGTGCGGGAATGTCCACCACATGACCACGGCTCAGGTTTAGTAGCAGTGCTCCAGACTTCATGAGACTGATTTTCTCCTTATCCAACAGGCATTTGTTGTCTTTTCTTCCGTCAACATGCAGGGTGATGACGTCGCAGGTAGCGAGGAGTTCTTCCAAAGAATTCAATTTGGTTGCATTTCCGAGTGCTAGCTTTTCGATGACGTCAAAGTAAAACACATTCATTCCCAAGTTTTCGGCAAGCACTGAGAGCTGGGAGCCGATGTTTCCATAGCCGATAATCCCCAATTTTTTACCTCGAATTTCGAAGGAGCCAGTGGCCGATTTATCCCATATGCCTTGGTGCATGCCGATGGATTTGTCTTGAAACCTGCGCATCAAGAAAATGATCTCAGCGATGGCCATTTCTACCACGGAGCGGGTATTGGAAAATGGGGCGTTGAAGACAGCTATGCCCTTCTTTTGACACTCCTCTATGTCTATTTGGTTGGTTCCGATGCAAAATGCGCCGATAGCAAGGAGTCGGTTGGCACTTTCGAGGACTTTTTTTGTAACGGTAGTTTTGGAGCGAATGCCCAAGATGGACACGTTCTTTATTTTTTCACAAAGCTCCTCTTCTCCCATGGCACCGGTGGCAACTTCTACTTGGTAGCCCTCTTCTTTTAACAATTCCAAAGCGATGGGGTGTACATTTTCCAAGAGCAGCACCTTTATTCTACTTTTCGGGTAAGAAAATTTGGTATTCAGCTTGTTGATATATAGGATCTCATCAAAGCTTGGGGCGATGTGGTCAGCTTGGCTAGTGACTTTGGGGCGGCTGACGTTTTCGGTGAACGCATAAAACTTATTAGCCAATCCTGATTCCTTGATTTCGAAGTCCGTATAGCCGTCTCCGATCACGTAAATATCACCTTCCAACTTGATGTTGCGGATGGTCTCCGACTTACCCATATTTTTGGAAAGTGGATTCTCGCGATTGAAATCAATGATTTTGCCTGATGCATCGTAAATCAAGTCGTTGGCAAATACATTTTCTGCTTTGATGCCATAATCGGTGACAATAGGTAGGATAAAATCCTTGAAGCCATTGGAAATAATAAAAACATCGGCAGCATTTTCTTGGAGCCACTCTTTGTTTCGCTCAAAGGATTTGGACACCTTTTGCTTTAGTACTACGATCAGGGCGGCAATTTGCGCTTTATTAGCCTGAAGGATGTCAAGCCGCTGCTCTAAACTCTCCCTAAAGGTGAGGGAGCCATCCATTCCCTTGTCGGTGATGTCTTTGATGGCTTGCAACTTTTCTTCTTGGCGGGGATCTCCTGCCAAACTTAGCTCTCCCAAAATATCAAGTGCTTCTACACGGGTAAAGGTACTGTCAAAGTCAATGATGAATTTTTTGGTTGTAGGCATGCGCAAAAAAGATAGGTTGTTAAGCCAGTAAAATTAGACGATTGTTAAAAAAATCTGTCGGTTATTTCTGTATTTATTACAAAAGTTTTCGGTTGTTGAATACTCGGAAATGGTAAAACCCAAGTTGAGCAGAAAGCATCGCTTACTTGGGTTGATCTCATGGGTTTTGTGAATTTGTGGATCTTTTGGCTTAATGCCCTGGCCAAGTAGCAGGGTTGGATGCGAGGTCAATGGTTAGGTCTATAAAATTATACTTTTTTGGTGCCTAGTTTTGACCTACTTTTGGCAGAAGCATCAAATCGGAATTGCCGAACACAAGTTTTGCATTTTGCCAAAAATTAAGAAAAAACCCGCTTTCGAACTCGCAAAGACTTATTTACCTACTTCATTTATCCAATGAAAAATCTCCTTTTACTAGCCCTTGTTGCCGTGCTGGCCTTTTCTGTTTCCTGTCAAAAAAACGCGCTTTCCTCCAAGAAAACCACCTACGAACTGGTGGGGGAGGCGAAGGAGGTGCCAGGCAATTACGGTAACCTAGTCAAGGAAAAAGAAGCGATTTCTACGGCTGCGTTGCTTGCCAAAGTAGAAACCAACGGGACTTTTGAGGGGAAAATAACAGGAGTCATACAGGAAGTGTGCACCAAGAAAGGGTGCTGGTTTACGATGGCACTCCCCAATGGGAATTCCATGCGGGTGACATTTAAGGACTATGGATTTTTCATTCCTACCAACTCTCAAGACTTTCCCATCACGTTGGAGGGAGTTGCGACGCTAACAGAGACTGATGTGGAGACGTTGAGACATTATGCTGCAGATCAAGGCAAGTCCAAGCAGGAAGTAGAAGCAATCACGGCGCCTAAGAAGGAGATTACCTTTGTCGCAACTGGCGTACTCATTTCTCCCAAGAGCTAATGCCATTGGCTTTGGATAACCTTCGCGTAGGAAGGACTTATACCCTTGTCAACCAAGGTGAGGTAAGGAAGATTGAGGTAATGTCCAGGATTTCTGGAGAAAATTTCTGGGTCAAGGACCTAGATACTTTAGAGCGTTATACGATGTACGAACTTTTGCAATGGGGCAAAGGGAAGGATTATGACTTGGAGGAATTGCGGTAAGAGAGGCTAAAAAACTGCTTAAAACGGTTTTGGGTAATAAAAATCACAATCTAGCTATGCTATCCGACCTAGTTTTGCTAGCAGTTGTATAATTCCATGTCCATAAGTCTACTTTCCGCAATTTCTCAAGCCAAGTGCCCTCGATGTAGGCAAGGGAAAATCTTTCCCGTATCCCCCTTTAGCTTCCGGAAATTGGCAGCGATGCAAACGCGCTGCCAGGTGTGTGATGCCAATTTTGTGCCAGAGCCGGGTTTTTACGATGGTGCCATGTACGTGAGTTACGCCTTTTCGGTGGCCTTGATGATCACTTCTTTGGTGGCGGTCAATGTGCTCGTGGCTGTCCCAAAGCTTTGGATGTATTTAGGTACCGTGGTTGGCTTGACCTTGATTTTGCTTCCCGCCATGCTGCGCTATTCCAAAACCTTGTACTTGTATGGGGTAGGTAAACTTACCTATCGGGGATTTTAATTTTCTTTTTTAATGATTCCTCGGCATTTTCGGCTTGGATGGCGTAATTTCAATGCATCCACCACTTCAATTAATTGCGATGAAAAGAGGTTTACAAAAAGTCATTATACACGCATTGGGCTATTTTTATGTCGTTGCAGGCATAAACCATTTTCTTACGCCTGATTTTTACCTTCCCTTGATTCCGCCCTTTTTTTCGAACCCTCAGCTCATCAACGTGCTTGCCGGGGTGGCAGAGATTCTCTTGGGACTTGGGGTGTTGTATTATCCCACTCGGAAACGCTCCGCCTTCGGAATTTTGGTGTTGTTGGCCTGCTTTATTCCCTCCCATGTCTATTTTATTCAGCTGGGTTCCTGCATTCCTGAGGGAATGTGCGTGCCTCAATGGGTGGGTTGGATCCGCTTGCTCTTTATTCACCCGGTGTTGATTTATTGGGCGTTTTGGGTAAGTAAACATGACCGGATAGTCAACTGATTCGGTGGATGGAGATTGGTCTAGTTAGGGCCCATAGCTTCGTTTCTTTATACCTAATTTTATCCTGTTTTTTAATTTTTCATTTTTAAAAGTTTATTTTATTCACTTTTTGTTATTATTACTAACAAAAAAGAGTGAGAAGCAAACTTTTTTCATTCGACTTTCGTTAGGTTAGGAGTTTTGATAGATAAAATCGAATGGAAGCTATTTTAAAAAAAATCCGTGTAGAGGTCAACAGTAAGCTGTTTCTCAAGGACCCTTTTAGTTCAGGGCTCGGAGTTGGTATTGTGCGCGAAGGAGCTCTGCTGATTCAAGAATTGGGCATGGAGCACTTTACCTTCAAAAAGTTGGCATCGAACATCGGAAGTACGGAGGCGGCGATTTATCGTTATTTTGAGAATAAACACAAACTGCTTTTGTACCTCAGTGCCTGGTATTGGGCTTGGTTGGAGCACAACTTGGTGTTTGCAACGGCAAACTTACCAGATGCAGAGGAGCGTTTGGCGATGGCTATCCGCTTGTTAGTGGAAGGTCCAGTGTATCGCCAAAATGACTTTCTGGACCCAGAAATTTTACGAGGTATCGTCATCAACGAGTCCATTAAAGGCTATTTGACAAAAGAAGTCGACGAAGAGCATGCGTCTGGGATATTTTCCCAGGTGTACAAGTTTGGAGACCGCATATCCTCCATCATCTCAGAGATCAATCCCAACTATCTATTCCCAAAAACATTGGTATCAACCATCATGGAATCGAGCCTGCTTCAGTCATTTAATTCTAAGCATCTTCCGGGTATGATAGATGCAGGTTCCCAAACGAGGGACCGCTATTTATTCTTTTATCAACTAGTGACAAAAGCCATTGTCTAATGATCAGTGAATCTGAATTTACCCCGGTCAAACGATTTTTCAACATCCTCAAGGAAGAGAAAAGTCAGGTGTATTCCATTTATTTTTATGCCATTTTGAATGGCTTGATCACCCTTTCCCTGCCCCTTGGCATACAGGCAATCCTCAATTTTATTTTGGGAGGTAGGATCACTACATCCTGGATCATCTTGGTGGTTGTAGTTGCAATAGGTGTGATTTTTGGTGGGTTTTTGCAGATCTCTCAGCTGCAAATCATGGAAAAATTTCAGCAGCGCATTTTTTCCAAATCGGGACTTTCCATTGCTTACCGGTTGCCACGAATCAAGTCCGAGATCCTTCATGGAAAGTATGCACCAGAGATTGTCAATCGCTTTTTTGATACGGTAAGCTTGCAGAAGGGGATGGCCAAGATTTTGATCGATTTTTCTTCAGCCCTGCTGCAGGTGGTTTTTGGACTCTTATTGCTATCCTTTTACCATCCCTCATTTATCCTTTTTGGGCTGGGACTATTTGGGATTTTGGCTCTGATATTTTACTTCACCGCTCCGCGAGGAATGGAAACGGCTATTAACGAGTCGTCCTACAAGTATAAAACTGCGTTTTGGCTGGAGGAAGTTGCTAGAACACTCAATTCCTTTAAATTGGTGGGCACTACTAATTTGCCCGTGCTCCGTGCGGACAAATTGATCCAGAAATACATCGAATTCAGGTCGCAACACTTCAACGTGCTAATCTTTCAATACAAGGTGATGATAGCCTTCAAGGTCTTGATTGTAACAAGCTTACTAGTCGTTGGAAGTTTGTTGTTGATCAACCAACAGATTTCTATCGGACAATTTGTTGCGGCCGAGGTCATTATCGTCTTGGTGGTCAACTCCGTCGAAAAACTCATCTTGTCACTTGAGACCGTGTATGACACCTTAGTGTCAGCTGATAAGTTAGGGAGCATCATGGACCTGGATTTGGAACACCACGAGCCCAATGAAAAAGTAATCGAATCAAGTGCTGAGGGTTTGAAGTTTGGAATGGAAAATGTGATTTTTCAACCAGCTGATTCACTTTATCCAATTTTGAATGGAGTTTCTTTGACCATTGACCCCGGTAAAAAAGTGGTGGTAACAGGTCAAAGCGGTAGTGGTAAGAGTGCCATGATGGCCTTATTTGCGGGTTTGTATGAGCAATACCAAGGAAATGTGCTTGTAAACGATTTGTCTTTGGAATATATAAACTTGGAAAAGTTTAGAGGAATGGTTGGAGATTTTTTGGAGCTCCAGCAAATCTTCCAAGGTACTATTCTAGAGAATATTTGTATGGGGCGCGCACATGAAGAAGGGCAGCTAAAGGAGATTTTAGCCTTGGTGGGCTTAGATGACTACATCTACCATGCGCCATTGGGCTTGGAGACTCAACTTCAACCAGAAGGTAAAGGCCTTGCAAAGACCATTGCCTTTCAGATTTTATTGGCGAGAGGCTTTATTGGACAACCTAAGGCCTTGATTATGGAAAATGTGCTGAACTACGTAGATCCCAAAGTCAAAGCGTCCGTGATTGATTACCTCATGAAAGGTCCTTGGACCTTGTTAATGATCTCAGATGAACCGCAGGTGCAACAAATGGCAGATGAAGTCATTTTAATGGAGAAGGGTAATTTAGCCTTCCAGGGCAGCTTCGAAGCCTATAAAAAATTTAAAAACTAAGTAGCCATGTTGAATATTTCTAAAAATACCATCAAGGATACGCTTCCCTTTGAAGGGGCAAAAAGCTTGGTCATCACCTTACCCAAAAAGGAGAGCCGCAAAAGACTAAAAATCTTAGGCTGGGTGATCATGGTCTTTTTTCTCATGCTGTTTTTGCCTTGGACCCAGAATATCCGTTCCCAAGGATATGTGACGGCGCTACGTCCCGACCAAAGACCACAAACCATTCATTCGATCATTGCAGGCCGGATCGAAAAGTGGTATGTCGCTGAGGGTGATTTTGTGGCAGCTGGTGATACTATTCTCCAAATCTCCGAAATCAAAGACGAGTATTTCGATACCTTATTACTACCTCGTACCCAGCAACAAGTCAATTCAAGAACGCTATCCGCTAATTCCTTTGGGGATAAAGTAGGTGCACTGCAGAATCAAATTTCGGCACTTGAGAGAAATAATATCTTAAAGTTGCAGCAGGCTGCCAATTACTTTACCATAGCCAAACTGAAAGTACAATCCGATAGCATTGATTTTGTACAAGCTAAAGTCAACTATGACGTGGGTAAGTTTCAGCTTGAGCGTGCCGAGCAACTGTCCACTGAAGGTTTGATCTCACTCACAGCCTTGGAAGGGCGTAGGCTCAAGTTCCAGGAGGTGCAGGCCAACTTAATCTCAGCTGAAAACAGGTTTTTGAGCAGTAAAAACCAGTTGATAACCGCAAAAATCGACCTTAGCACCATTGATAACGAATTCAAAGACAAGGTAGCCAAAGCTGAATCAGACATGTATACGGCTATGTCAAGTCAGTTTGACGCAGAAGCGACGGTGACGAAGCTTGAAAATCAATATGCTAATTACGAGAAACGGTCCCAGTACCGCTATATTCTAGCGCCGCAAAATGGATACATCGCCAAGGCTATTCAAGTAGGTTTGGGTGAAACGATCAAAGAAGGTGGGGAGATCGTAAACATCGTTCCTGCAGATGCTGAATTGGCCGTAGAGATGTTTGTTGAGCCCGTTGATTTGCCTTTGATTAAAGCAGGCAATAAGGTGCGTTTCATCTTTGATGGCTGGCCAGCGATTGTCTTTTCGGGATGGCCACAGGTCTCCAATGGAACTTTTGGAGGCGTTGTTATCGCTATTGATCAGTTTGCAGGACCCAACAACCAGTACCGAGTGCTCGTAAAAGAAGATCCGGAAGAAGCTGGCTGGCCGGCGTTGTTGCGCATAGGTTCGGGTGCAGACGGCATTGCCTTGTTTAATGACGTACCGGTATGGTACGAGATTTGGCGACAGCTCAATGGTTTCCCAGCAGATTACTATTCCCAAGAAGAAAAAGATAAAAAAGCCTCCATAGCAAAATGAAAAGAGCTCTTTTGATTGGCTATTGCCTGCTGTGCTCTTTTTCTCTTCGCGCACAGGATAGCCTAAGACTTGATTTCGAAACCTATTTATTGTGGGTGGAGCAATACCATCCCATCGCAGTTCAGGCGGACCTCAATTTGAGGTTGGGTCAAATGGAGGTGAGACAGGCGCGGGGAGGATTTGATCCTTTGTTGTACGGTAACTTGGATAAAAAGGAATTTAATCAAACTACCTACTATGACAAGAGGGAAGCAGGCATCCTGGTGCCCACTTGGATGGGTGTGGAGCTGATTGGTAACTTTGAGCAAAACAGGGGAGGATTTCTCAATGCAGAAAGTAGCCTACCTACTAATGGTTTGCTCACTGCGGGTGCCGCGGTCAATGTCGGTCAAGGATTGATTTTAGACGATCGACGAGCAACCTTAAGAAAGGCTCAGATTTATGAACAAGCTACAGAAGTAGAGCGCATCAATTTTTTAAATGAGCTACACCTTCAGGCTACCGCTACCTATTGGAAATGGGCTGCCGCCTATGAAAACAAGCGAGTGCTCTCAGAAGGGGCGGAGGTGGCCAAGATTAGGCTTCAGGCAATCAAACGTAGTTTTGATCTAGGTGATCAGGCAGCAATTGATACCGTAGAAGCGCTCTCCCAACTACTAAATAGGGAATATCGCTTGCAGCTAGCAGAAAATGAGTACTTCAATAGCACACAAGAGTTAGCTACCTTTTTGTGGAATGAAGATGGAGCTCCCATGCTGCTCAATTCAGCGGTAAGTCCTGAAAGCTTATTTACGGGGTTGGAGAAACAGCCAGATGCAGAAGAACTCAGAACCTCAGTCGGTTTGCATCCTGAATTACAGCTCACAGATTTTGATTTGGCAAGTTTGGATGTAGATAGAAGGTTGAAAACACAGGAATTACTTCCTGTGGTAAAGTTGAACTATAATTTTCTCACCGAAACCTTGTTGGATGCTCGGCCTTCCCCTTTGTTTGAAAACAATTACAAATGGGGGGTATCGGTATACACTCCTTTGTTTTTGCGAAAAACACGTGGGGCACTTGGGCTCACCAAAGCTAAAATTGAAATCAAGCAGACAGGCCGAAGTCTCAAGGAGCAGCAGCTGAGAACCAAACTGGAGACGGAATTGAATTCCTGGAATCTATTGAACCTTCAAGTGAAAACTATCACGGCCAATGTATCTAGCTTGGAGGCCCTTCTTACCGGTGAAACCCGACGATTTGACATTGGGGAGAGTAGCCTATTTTTAGTAAATGCACGCGAGGTGGCGGTAGTTGATTCTAGAGTGACTTTAAACGAGTTGGCCGCCAAATTGCGAACTGCTTACGCAAAGGCCCGATTTGCTGCAGGCGTTGGATTTGATGCCAACTAACGATAAACTGCACCGTTAACGCCTTTCTTCACCAGTCTTTTTTTCCGTTTGTTAGCAATAACATGCTGCATCATATTCATTAAAATGGCGGGTTTTGGACAAGTAATTTCCATTGTTTGTCAGTTTTCCATGTCATTACTTTGTAACCTATGTACAGCACAATGAGAAAAGATATATTGCTTATTTTTCAACGAAATGCGGTTTTAGGAAAAGTCAAAACTCGGCTAGCGATTGGAGTAGGTGCTCAGCGTGCTTTGGCGATCTATCGGTACCTTGTGCAACATACACACCAGGTAGTTTCCGAAGTTAATGTGCCAGTAGGGATTTTTGTCGACGAAGAGTTATCGGATGGAAAACCGGTAGTTTTCCAGTGGATGCAACTTCAACAGGGTAAGGATTTGGGAGAAAAGATGGTACATGCCTTTCAGGAAACCTTTGCGCGAGGGGCCGCGCGGGTGGTTTTGATTGGTACCGATTGCCCCACACTACGTGCGGAGCTATTGACTCAGGCCTTTGATCATCTTTCCCAGGTCGATCTTGTGCTTGGGCCAGCAAGCGATGGGGGTTATTATTTGGTGGGGATGAAGCAAGTGCAGAAGGCCTTGTTTGAAGGCATTGAATGGAGCACGGCTTCCGTATTGGAAGAGACGATCAAGCGCGCCGAAATTGCCGGTTTGTCGATCAGTTTTTTACCGGAGCTTGCCGATGTGGATACTGTAGCAGATTGGGAAAAATATCTTGCCCAACACCCCGAGGTAGGCTATATTTAGGTTATTTGTTGTCGTTTTTACCATGTTACGCAAATTTAAAGGGATGAAAGTAGGTTCAATTACGGGTACAATAAAAAACGTTTTCTTTCTAGCACTCCTAATTTTTGGGATAATGGGGCATGCTTCTGGGCAATCCAATACGGAAGCCGTGAACTATGAAATTTTGGTGCTGGGCATAAAAATTGGAAACATTACAGCTCAAAAAGTCGCTGCGGGAGATTCGCTACGCTACGTGGTAGATAGTCAGGTGAAATTTTGGTTTTTTGGGGATGTTGATTTGAAATTACTCACCCGATCACATTTTTCAGGGGGGAAGATTGTTAAAACCTATTCTGATTCCAAGACTAATCGGGGCAATTTTTTATCCAAAGTTACCTGGAAAGGTTCCCAGTATGCCGTAGATGCAAAAACCTATAAGTATGCAAACGCGACTCCCTTGAAAGGCCCCTTGTCTTGGTGCAGCACCAAGATGTTTTTTCAAGAGCCTACTGGGCAGGAGTTGTTTTTATCCGAGGTATACGGGGTAGCAGCTCCCATAAAAAAAATTGGTCCCGGTACATACGAGGTAAAGGTGGAAGGAAATACCAATCGCTACTATTACGAAGGGGGAAGGTTAGCCAAGATTGTCGTAGAAAACACAATCAAAGATTACCAGGTCAGGCGAGTTAAGTAGGTTACTTTTAGCAGGTTTTCGAAAAAAAATAGGACTAGCTAGAGCGTGGCTAGATTTATCTGCCACTCATTTTTCTTGCCAGATCTACCAGCCTGTTGGCATAGCCCGACTCGTTGTCGTACCAAGCGACAACTTTCACTAGATTTCCTTTAGCAGCGGTCAATGCCTCATCAACGATAGTAGAGTGGGGGTTACCTATGATGTCCATAGACACGATGGGGTCCGCTTCTACCTGTAAGTAGCCAGATAAATTATGCGCTGCAGCTTGCTTAAAGGCAGCATTGACTTGCTCTGCGGTAACTTCTTGGGCTAGCTCCACGATGAGATCGGTCAATGAGCCATCTGGCACAGGCACGCGCATGGCTGAGGCTTCGATTTTACCCGCAAGTTGGGGGAGTATTCGATCCAATGCTTTTCCAGCGTTTGTGGTCGTAGGTATGATGGAGTAAGCCGCGGCCCGCGCCCTTCTCAAATCTCGGTGCGGCGCATCGTGTAGGTTTTGGTCGTTGGTGTAAGAATGTACCGTTGAGGCAAATCCTTTGATTATGCCAAAATTTTCATGCAAGACTTGCACCATCAGCGCCAAACAGTTGGTGGTGCAGGAGGCATTGGAAACGATGGTTTCATGACCTGTAAGGTCACGATCGTTGATACCCATCACAACCATAGGGATGGATTCTTCTTGAGAGGGCGCCGAAATGATTATTTGTTTTGCTCCGGCATGATGGTGTTTTTTTGCGTCTTTTCTCGTCGTAAACCGTCCTGTACACTCGATTACCAGATCAATACCAAGCTGTTTCCAAGGTAGTTCTTCAGGATTTGCCACCGAATAAAGGCCAATACGCTGCTCGTTTACTTGTAAAAAATCTCCAGCCAACTGCACATCAGCGTCAAATCTCCCATGTACGGAGTCGTACTTCAGCAAATGAGCAATGGCAATAGGGTCTGCCAAATCGTTGATGGCCACTAAATTAAAGGCTGGATTTTTAAGCAGAAGCTTGGCGGTAAAGCGACCGATTCGTCCAAATCCATTGATAGCCACACGAAGGGCTGGGGCAATTGAAGGCATGGTATAAATTTGAAGTGAATTTAGAATAAAAGATAGTCATCCACTAAAGCAAATTTTACCTCCTTTGGTTCAGCTTTTTAACCTGTTTGAAAAGAAAATTCCATCCCCACTTTGGGATTACAATTTCAAGCCCCTATATTTGCACAACCTTTTAAAAAGGCATCTTTTTCCAGGTCACCTGGTCCGTTCGTCTAGGGGTTAGGACGTATCCCTTTCACGGATAAAACACGGGTTCGATTCCCGTACGGACTACTGAAAAGCCCACCCAAGGTGGGCTTTTCTTTTTCTGGTCTTTTTTCTGGTCCGTTCGTCTAGGGGTTAGGACGTATCCCTTTCACGGATAAAACACGGGTTCGATTCCCGTACGGACTACTAGAAACCACTCCAGCCGAGTGGTTTTTTTTATGGGTTTAGTAGCAGGAGTGGTAGTAAAATGTTATTTATTGAATTCTAACGACCTCTGATTTACTTTCTCAATCATCGCTTTCACTTTTCCTGATTTATTTTTTTTTCTAGAATATAGAATTCATAACCACCACGGAGGTCAGGTACGCCGCGGCGGACGGGAGCTTATCTTCGGTAAGCAGGCCTGCCAGCCGAGGCTGGTTCAAGTTCCATTCTCGCTACATGCTAATCAAGGACTTAAATTAAATCGTTGGTCCTTTTTTGTTTCTGCGTGAGGTTTTTAAAACATAACGGGACCATTTGGAAATACATATTCCTTCGGAAGACATTCGATATACCCTATCTTGGCCCACTCTCCCCCGAGGAGCAAGCGGCAGGTTTAAAGGATTTGGGTCAAACCCGGCCTTATGTCGACTTGAGCAGGGTTAGTATTTGGGCTTGGAGCGGTGGTGGTTCTAACACCCTTAATGCCATGTTCCGTAAGCCGGATGTCTAACATGTGGGAATTTTGTCATTGCACCTAAGCCATAACCGAACCTCTACTTTGCATGGTTCTATGAGATCCATATGAAGACTCTCGAAGTAAACCCGGATGGATACCGCGAGTCTGCCCCAATCAACTTTGCTGAAGGCCTCAAAGGAGATCCAATTTATTTTTACAACTTCAATAATGCCCACTCCTTATTTAGGTTAGGAACACTTCCTAATACAAGTCCAGTACCTTCACCAACAACAACCAAATCAGACGGATTATATCCATATCCTCCAGCAGAATTAAACAACCCTGGTTCCATCGAAAATGTCATGTTCTTTTCAAGGACAGTTTGATCTCCTAGCGCTATATAAGGTTCCTGGTGACCTTCCATCCCCTCCCCATGAGCAACTCGCTGGTACAAGTATTTTTGCATTCCACTTTTAACCTGATACTCGTGAATAGCTTTGGCAATATCCTGACATATAGCCCCTTCGGATGACATTTCTATTTGCATACGAGAACCTTCAGCCATAACATCCCACATTTTTTCCATTTCACTTGTCCATGGTCCAATTTGATACGGGCAATAAAGTTCACCACCACATCCTCCAATTCTAACTACACCAGAAACTTGAACCGAGTCTCCTTTTTTTATTTTGCTATGATGGAATTGATTAGGGTGAGGATATGCTGTACCAACCCCTGTCCTACATCCAATTCCTACACTTATCCCCACAGCACTGTGAGGATGGCCATCACGTTTAATGTCTTTCATTATTAGATCTGTTCCATATTCAGTGGCAGCCATTTTAACTTGAAAATCAGTGAGATCAGTACCATATTCTAATATATAATCTCGCGTCCAAGCATGAATCTTACTGAAATAGTTGTAAGCCCTCTGTGACAACGTAAGTTCCTCTTGGGTTTTAACCCTACGCATCTTCATACAAATATCACTCACATCCTCAAAAGATGCCATTGGAAGAATTTCATTCATCCTTTTCATTTTCGGGTAGGAGGGAGTAGCACTAAGGGCGATTTTCTTATCACCATACCCTCTCTTCTTTATACCATTCAATTGCCATTCCACCAAATCTACAGGTGGGCCTGTAATTACTTTTCCCTGATCAGGGTAACTATCATTGACATGTGGGTAATCGTAATAGTAATCTGCTTCCGTCATCCACCAGCTTCGAACTAACTCTAAATCTAGCCCAGGATGAAACCAGTATACTTCCAACTTGTTGGTAGGGATAAAACAGGCAAATGGCCTTTCAGTAGTTGTATGAAATAGGCCTGTGTAATAAATCAGATTCCAAGTATCTGTTATAAGGATCCCATCAAGTCCTTTTTCAGCAAGTTTAGTTTGGAGTATCTTTACTCGATCCTGATGCCATTCTAGTGGCAGGCGGTCAAAATTAGCCGGCTCGGGACGATTGGGGTTATCGGTAAGTAACTTGGTGGAATTACCAGAAACAACCGGTACCCGATTGTTCTCTAAATTTGAGGGTGTGTCTGTTTCACATCCAGCCAAAATTCCGAATGCTGTAAGACTTGTACCTGTGATAAATCCTCTTCGATTAATCATTTTTTTACAGTTTAGTTTTGGTCATTTAAGTGAGATTCACCCGAGATAAACTAGCTTTCGAGATTCTGATTCATTTGATGAATTGTCTTAAGTAAGATACCTTAAAAGGATGTATAAACATTATAATTAAAAAAAAATATTACAGTATCCTGAATATTTTTTTCAACATTTTCTGGCTCTTTTAAAATTTAAGAATTCTGAGCAAGGAAAATTATTTAAAGGTCCAATAGAATCCATCAAGATTGCACTAGGAAAACAAAAAGAAATAAATACCCAAATTTTATGATGATAAAAGTAGTGTGGATAAGTTTAATTCTTTTGGAAATTGGATTCATTATCGTCCTGTCATTGGATTACTGGAAGAGTAAACACCAACTCGAAAGCGTTAGCTGGATCAAAACGGGTTTAATAGGCTTTGTAACTAATTTCTTTGATGTTTTGCGGATTGGTGAAGGTGGCGAACTTCGTAACCGTTTATTTTCCAATAAGATATATTTTCTTGCGAAACGCAAAAGTGAATTTGCTTGAAATTCACAATCTTGCCAAACGGCTGTTGGCTGCTGTATTTTCTAGTATTGAAAGCATTGACTTACTACTCATTCTTTATAATCTTTCCCCCAATCATTACAAACTTTACTCTTTGTAATTCTGAAATATCTTTCAATGGGTCGCCCTTTACCGCAATAATATCTGCAAGCTTTCCTGCTTCAACGCTACCAATTTCTTTTTCCTTTCTAAGAATTTCTGCATTTACTTTAGTTGCACACAAAATCGCTTGCATTGGCGTCATTCCAATTTTCAAATACTCCTCAAACTCTTTTGCAGAATACTCGGCTGGCCAACCAAGGTCATCAGTGCCCATACCAAACTTCACCCCTTTTTTAAATGCCAATTTTATATTTTGATAGACTTGTTGATTTGTTCTTTTTGCTATTTCCACAGCTTTAGTCAATACAATATTATCATTTGTTGGCTGTCCAAAATATACATGAACCATCATTGTCGGAATCAAATATGTACCATGCTGAATCATTAAGTCCATACCCTCTTCATCTATAAAGGAACCATGTTCAATCGTACGAACTCCTGCCTTTACAGCTAATTTAATTCCATCGGCAGCATGTGCATGAGCCATTACTGACACATCTCTTCGGGCAGCTTCGTCTACCGCTGCTTTTATTTCTTCAAGGTTAAAATGAACAATATTTGGATTATCACCTGTAGTCATCATAGCGCCAGTCACCAATAACTTTACCCAGTCGCTACCATATTTTATTTCGGTACGAACAGCTTTACGCATTTCCTCAGGGCCGTCAACTATCAATCCGTCAGGAATTACCTTTTGTTCATATGATAAGAAATTAATATCCCCACCGCCACCTGTAGCTGAAATATAATGAGCTGCTCCATAAATATGAGGCCCGGCAAATAATCCTTTATTGATAGCATTTCGAATTTCCATATTTGCGTAACCTACATCACCATCTCCTGCTACTCTTAATGTAGTCCATCCTGCAGTAAGTAAATCCTGTACATTCTTTAGCCCCATTAATGCTTTTGCAGCTGATGAACCTTTCAAAAAGTCAACCTGATAATCGCCGGTTGTAAGATTGGGGTGTACATGCATGTCAATTAAACCAGGCAATAAAGTATAATTACCGAGGTCAATGATTTTAGCATCTTTAGGGATATTGTCTTTTGTAGTAACAGAAAGAATTTTATTGCTGTCAATAATTACTACTGGGTTTGAAATTACTTTACCCGTGCCGTCAATTAAGCTTTTAGCAATCAGTGCAGTTTTTTGAGCATAGATAGAAAATTGGATAAGAAAAAATAAAGCAAATAAAATGTATCTCATTTCAAATGGTTTTTTGTTTAATATAGTTTAGCAGCCAACGTTTTTCAGCTTATCGAAGGTGGCAGAATAACAGCACAATTCCAAAAAAAGTACCAAAATGAAGTCATCGGGGTACTTATTGCAGCATTTTTTGTAAAGTCATTACCAATTGATACGCTGAGATGGGTAGTGGTAGTGGTTGTCCTCTATACATCCTTTGTAATGTTTCGTACCGCATTTAAACATCGTGGCAAAAACGAATGAGTAATCTGGACTTTTTCGAATTCATATTTTTGTTTGAATTAAAGAATCCCTGCCACTAGCATGGATTTTTGATTTTAGGTTGGGTGAAGACTTTTTCTACTTGTCAATAATTCCACCGTTGGCTCGTTTGTTAGTTCCTTTTTTTTATATTTTCAAGCAGTTAATTCACACGAACCCATGCCCAAAATCAATTCTTCGCTCCAATTTTTAGGGATCCTTTCGATCCTTTTCTTCGCGGTATTCTCAGCTTGCAAAGAGAAAGAACCTGTTGACCTACGAATCACCACACTTACCAAAGAAGAGATCGCCATTCAAGCTGAGGCGGCAAGAAAATCAGTCACCCCAATACTCGCTGAGGGATTGAAAATGGAGGTTTGGGGAGTTGACTCCTTGGTCAAAGACCCAATTGCCATCCATGTGGCAGACGATGGATCTATCTACTACAGCCGTTCGCCAAGAAGAAACAATTCCGAGTTTGACATCAGAGGGCATCAGGATTGGGAAATCCGGTCCATTACTTTGCAAACTATTGAAGACAAGCGCAACTTCCTCCGAACGGAACTTTCGCCAGAGCGATCTGCTCAAAACGAATGGCTTGCCGACTTGAATGGAGATGGTTCCCACGATTGGAAAGACATGTTGGAAGAGCGGAACGAGGTGTTCCAACTTAAGGATACTGATGGAGACGGCATGGCCGATTGGGGTCAGAAGCAGGTGTATGACTTCCATGAAGAAGTTACCGACGTGGCAGGGGGAGTGATGAAAACAGAAGATGCCCTTTATGTGGCTGCAGGACCAGACATGTGGCGCCTTATGGATACCAATGGAGATGGCCTAATGGATGAAAAAAAATCGCTTTCTCATGGCTATGGCATCCATATTGGTTTTGGTGCGCACGGCATGTCAGGAGTAGAAATGGGACCTGATGGCCGAATTTATTGGGGCATTGGAGACATCGGATTTAATGGAAAAGGAGACGATGGCACGGAATACAACCATTCCAACAATGGGGTCATTGCTCGATCCAACCCGGATGGAAGTGATTTTGAAATTTTTGCAGGAGGTCTTCGGAATACCCACGAGTTTGTGTTTGATCAGCATACCAACTTGATTTCTGTAGACAACGACGGGGATCATGCCGGTGAAAAAGAGCGCTTGGTATACATTACCCGGGGATCGGATTCAGGCTGGCGGATAAATTGGCAGTTTGGTAAATACCGAGATCCAAACAACAATACCTACAAGGTGTGGATGGACGAAAAGATGTTTCTTCCGCGATGGGAGGGGCAGGCTACCTTCATTACGCCTCCCTTGCTCAACTACGTTAGCGGACCTACAGGGATGGCCTTTAATCCGGGCGCCGGATTAGGTGAGCGTTGGAAGGATCACTTTTTTGTAGTGGAGTTTGTTGGCAATGCAGCAGGTTCTGGTTTGCATGCCTTCCAATTGCAACCCAAAGGAGCGGCATTTGAACTTACCAAAACTGAAAAAATAGTAGGGAATTTTCTACCCACAGGAATTGATTTTGCTCCCGATGGCTCGATGTTTATGGCGGATTGGGTGAATGGCTGGAACGATAAAGGGTACGGGCGCATCTGGAAATTGACTGATGAGACAGCCAAAGGCTGGGCACTTCAAAAACAAACCGAAGCTGAGATTAAGGCAGATTATAAAAAATTATCCGAAGCTGACTTGAAGTCAAAGTTGTACTTCGAAGACCTTCGCATCCGAAGAAAAGCTCAATTTGAATTGGTTAAGCGTGGCAAAAAAGGCGCAGACCAGTTTAATCTAGTCATTCAAGACAAGAGCAACCAATTGGCACGTATCCATGGAATCTTAGGATTGAGCCAATTGGCTAGGCTTGACGATAGAAGCTATGCCAAGCCACTTGTGGCGTTATTGAAAGACGCAGATCCCGAGATTCGCGCTCAAGCTGCCAAATGGCTGGGTGATATTCGCTACAAAGAGGCAAGTAAGGAGTTGATTGCGAATTTGACCCATGAAAATGCGCGCGTACGGTTCTTTAGTGCAGAAGCCTTGGGAAGAGCCAAAGATGCAATAGCAATCCAGCCATTGGTTCAACTTTTGGCAGCAAACAATGACGAAGATGCCTTTTTACGTCATGGGGCATCGTATGCTTTATCGCAAATCGGTCAAGCAGCTCCATTGGCAGCCCTATCCACTCATCCTTCAAAGGCTGTTCGGATGGGAGCAGTCATTGCTTTGAGACGCTTGGCATCCCCTGAGTTAGCAAAGTTCTTGGGTGATGCAGAAGAGGAGATCGTCACGGAAGCTGCCCGAGCCATTCACGATGACTTGTCCGTGCCTGCTGCGATGCCAAAATTGGCAGCGTTATTAGCAACTACTCCATTTACCAACGAGCCGTTGATTCGACGCGTGATCAGTGCGAATCAACGCCTGGGCAAGGAGGAAAACCTAAACTATGTACTTGGCTACTTGGCCAAGCCAGGTATTTCAGAAGCATTAAAAAAGGAATCCTTAGCCACGCTAGGTACTTGGGCTAGCCCTTCTGTTTTGGACCGTGTAGATGGAAGGTACCGTGGGGAAGTCACCCGTGATCCGGCTTTGATCAAGCAAAAAGTGGATGCTACCTTAGAGCTGCAAGCAAAAAGTTCAGCAGTTGAATTGAGAAAAGAATCCATCAAGGCCATGGGCAAACTGGGGATGGTAGCCATGGCAGATTTCTTGTTTGGCAAATTGAAAACTGATCCTTCTCAGGAGGTGAAAGTAGAAGCGCTTAATTCTTTGGTGGTCATGAATGCATCCAACTTAAGTGATGCAATTGCCTATGCGATGCGCGATGTGTCCGAAGGTGTTCGCGTAGCAGGACTTGGGTTGATTGCGCAAACCTCTCTTCCAAATGACCAAAAAGTGCCGCTTTTGATGGATGTTTTGAAGAAAAGAACCCTACCAGAGCAGCAAACGGCCTTACTTACTTTGGGTAGTTTGGAAGGAAGCAAAGATTTTAAGGAATGGAATACCATTTTGGAAGACTTTAAGGTGGGCAAATTGCCAGAGGGCACTTGGATAGAACTTGAAGAAGCAGTGCTGGCAACTGGTTCTGCCAATCTAAAAACCCAATACGAGGCCTTATTGGATCAAAAAGCTGGAGGTGAACCTTGGAAAAAGTATGTAGGAGCGTTAGCTGAGGGGAATGTTGAAAATGGTCGGAATATCTTCTTTCAAAACCAAACCGCTCAATGTATCCGATGTCATGCCTATGACGACATGGGAGGCAATGCAGGGCCTGCTCTAGATGCGATTGGAAAGACGCTTTCCAAGGAAGAGCTGTTGATAGCACTTGTAGAGCCAAGCAAACGACTGGCTCCAGGCTATGGATCGGTTACGCTGACCCTTGTAGCTGGCAATAAAGTCACTGGATTACTTCTCGAGGACAACAAGGACATCATGCGGGTGAAGGTGGGTACTGAAGTGAAGGAATTTGCCAAGAAAGACATTGCTTCTTCGGCCCTAGGAGCATCCAGTATGCCTCCAATGGGTGCCTTATTGACCAAGCGAGATATCCGTGATCTCGTGAGTTACCTGTCAACTCTTACCCGATTGGAATGAAAAAACTAGGGCTTGGAATCTTGTTAGGTTTAGTGGGTTTGCTTCTGCTTTCCCCATTTCTATTGATTGGTTGGGGTAGGGGAATGTTGCATGATTCGGATGTTCCGCAACAGGAGGAATTAATCACTTCTGTAAACAAACAGAAAGTTTTGGCCATTTTTCCACATCCTGACGATGAGGTGACAGTGGCGGGTACGGTGATGGGTCTCAAGGCAGCAGGACATCAGGTCACTTTGGTATGCTTGACGAGAGGGGAAAAAGGAAACGCAGCCAACATTCCTTCTGAGCAAGAATTGGCACGCTTGCGTACGGCAGAGATGCAACTAAGTGCAGCAACCTTGGGGGTAGATGAATTGATCCAGTTGGATTATGCAGATGGGGGTATCAAAGCCTTAGGAATGGATAGCTTGAAGTCGGTGGTTTTTGCCTTAATTCAGACGCAGAAGCCTGATGTCTTGCTTTCCTATGATTCCAAGGTGGGGCTTTATGGGCATTCGGATCACATGCTAACAGGAAAAGCAGTGGAGGAGGTATTTCTTGGGTTTCGAGGTACAGCAGATTTTTCACCGAAGCAGTTGTTTCAGGTCACCTTGAGTAAAAAACAGATCGAAGTAGCGCTAAAGTTATCGGCTGGTTTTCAGAAAAATTACCCAAAGGACCCTGAAAAAGGGCTTCCAGCTCCTGATTTTTCGGTTGGTACGCAAGCCTATTTCTCTCGGACCTTGCAAGTGATGCAGGCCCATCAAACACAGAAAAAAGTACTTCAGGACTTGATGCCCTACCACGATCAGGTCCCTCAGTGGATTTACTCTCGAATTTTTGATCGAGAGTATTTTAGAGAAGTGCGCTAATAAAATCTTACAAGAACCCTAATTTTTCTCGGACACGATTCAGGAGTGGAAGGGCAACCAATCGTGCTTTCTCCTCGCCTGCGATCAATCGTTTTTCGATTTCCTCAGGATGGTTCATAAAGAAATCAAACAACTCTCTCTCTTTGGCATAGCGAGTTATAAGCAAGTCCAGCAGTTCTTTTTTGGCATGCCCATACCCAAAGTTACCTCCGAGGTACTGTTCTCTTAAGGATTGGGTTTGGGTTGAAGTAGCCATCAAACTATACAATTTGAACACGGTACAAGTATCTGGATCTTTGGGTTCTTCCAAAGGAGTGCTGTCCGTGATAATGGCATTTACATTTTTCTTGAGTTCCTTCTCAGGTAAGAAAATATCCAAGATGTTTTGGTAGGACTTACTCATTTTCTGGCCATCTGTACCTGGAATAGTCATCACATCTTCAGCTATTCGAGCTTCAGGAAGCGTCAGGATATCTTCTTCTAGTGTATGGTTGAAGGTACTCGCTAGGTCTCGGGCCATTTCTAGGTGCTGTAACTGGTCTTTTCCAACGGGTACTAGGTTTGCAGAATACAGCAAAATGTCTGCTGCCATAAGTACTGGGTAGGTAAACAAGCCTGCATTCACATCAGCAAGCCGAGATGCTTTGTCTTTGAAGCTGTGCGCATTTGCAAGCATCGGAAAGGGCGCAAAGCAGTTGAGGTACCAATTGAGTTCCGCTACCTCAGGAATCCTAGATTGTCTATAAAAAACCGTTTTTTCAATATCTAAACCAAAGGCCAACCAGGCAGCAGCAACTGCCAACGTATTCTGCTTTCGTATGGCTCCATCCTTTTGGCTAGTAAGCGAGTGAAAATCGGCAATAAAAATGAAAGATTCTTCTTTGCTATTTTGCTCAATCAGTTGAATAGCAGGAACGATTGCTCCTAATATATTTCCAAGGTGAGGTCTTCCGGAGCTTTGTATGCCTGTTAATACGCGTGCCATGGGGTAATTTTTGTTGCAATTTAACTAAAATAGGAGGACATAACTGGCATTTTTTTTTGTTACTTGCAGGGATGAATCGAATGATATTTTGTTTTATTCTAGCGATTTGCTCGGTATTTACAGCATTAGGGCAGGCTGCACCTGGAGCGAAACTTGTCTGGAAAACAAATCGAATTGACTTGGGCACACTCCTCGAGGAGCAGGGAATGCGATCTGTTGTATTTGAGTTTGTGGTCAATCAAGGCAGCTCTTTTTTCATCCAAGAAGTGCTGTCTGATTGTGGCTGCACAACTGCAGGTTTTTCCAAAGATACCCTCCAGCTAGGGCAGTCTGGGAAGATACAAGTGGACTTTGATCCTAGTTCTGCCGCGGGTTTCTTTTCCAAGCTCGTCGTTGTACGAGGGGGACAGGGAGAGGTGCAGGATTCCCTTTTTATAGAAGGAATAGCGTTGCCTTATCCAGCCAATCTAGAGCGTAACTATCCAATAAGGCTCGGATTTTTGGGCTTTCGAATGAAAATCATAAACATGGGGGAGGTTTTTGATAACGAGCCAAAAATCAAATACCTCGAGTTTTTTAACTACGCCACGGTAGCATTAGAGAAAAAGAACTTCAACTCAAAAAGCCCCTCATACATCCAAATTGAACAGGTTCAGGATCTTGTACGCCCTAAAGAAAGGGGCTTGTTGAAAATAAGTTACCAAGCAAGCCTTCGCCCCGAGTTAGGTAGTGTCTCGGATAAGGTAGCAATTGGCTGGAATACCGATCCCAAAGCTGCATTGGAGTTGGATGTGTTGGCAGATCTGTTTGATTACTTTGCGCCGATTTCCAAAGACCAATTGGAGGAAGTTCCCCAGCTCTTCATGGAAGAAAAAATTATCGACTTAGGAAAAATTAGTGGTACTACTATAATAAGAAAAACGGTCACGCTGACCAATTTGGGTAAGAAGGAATTGGAAATCCGTAAGGTACAGGGTAATTGCGCCTGCCTGACGCTTGGGCTCGCTAAAAAGCTATTGGCACCTGGTGAAAAAGTAGACTTGACTTTCATCTTTGACCCGACCGGAAGGAAGGGAATAGACCAACGCAACATTTACTTATTTACCAACGATCCGGTCAATCCGGTTCAGTTGCTCGTCGTGAAGAGTAGGGTAGATTAAGCCTGTCGTCTTTTACCAAGCTATTAAATGCAACCAAAATTTATCGTAAACAGAAGATTAACATGATAAGTAAACTAACTCAGTGGAAGTGGATGCAGACCGGGCTTTTGTTGTCGCTGTTGCTCTGTGTTGTGACGGTTCAAGATACTTTTTCGCAAACTTTACCCTATGCTGGAGAGCGCATCATCATCTCCGTGGATGGAAACGAGCATAGTAAGAATGACTGGGGGGCTACACCCCTTTCCTTGGCGCTACTTGCTGCCTATGGCTTGCAGGATCAGGTGGTCGTGTATTCCTTTAATGGGCATACCTGGGGATCCAATAAGATTCATGCGGGTGCTGATGCGCAGATGCGAGAAAGTGCCTTTATCGGGGCAAAGTTTTTTGGTTTCAAAAAGACGAAATTTATTGAAGCTGTGACGGCACCCAATTATGCAATTATTGAGGTCACCGAGCAGATTAACAAGAGTTCTGAGAAAAATCCCCTTCTTATTCTCGCAGGGGGTCCCATGGAAATCATCGGCAACGCTTTGAATGAAGCCGACTCGTCCAAGTTGACACACGTACGGCTTTTGGCGCAGTCCAACTGGGATGGCCGGCATGCCGAGCAGCCTGAGGAATGGGAAACGCATAAAGGATGGACTTGGGAGAAAATCAAGGATAGCTTCGAAAGCAAAGGATTAAAAATGGAAATCCTACTACAGGAGGTAGGGAGGGAAGAGTTTACAGGACTGAAAGCACCCGCAACAGCATATGAGTGGATAAAAAATTCACCAAAGAAAGATAAGAAGCCCTTTCAAAAAGGATCCTGGGACTGGCTGTACAGTCGATTAGAACTTGCAAAAGATGGGGATGAAATGAACCCCTCCGACGCTGGGCTAATTCTTTATTTGCTTACCGGAAAACAAAAAATCACACCCGAAGAGGTGCGAACCGTACTAGAAAATCCGGGGAAGTTGGATTACTAGCTGATAGGATAATCGTCTACAGACGACTGTCCACAGTCCACAGCGCACCTAAATGAACTTCAAGCCTTATTTTCTCTCGTCCTGGTAACAAAGCAGATAAGCACAATAAAAAAAAGGCCTTGGTATTTACCAAGGCCTTTTTTATTTGAAGGCTTGAATTCCGGTGATTTCATTGCCCAGAATGAGCAGGTGAATGTCGTGTGTACCCTCGTAGGTGAGCACCGACTCCAGGTTCATCATGTGGCGCATGATTGGGTATTCTCCGGTGATGCCCATGCCTCCATGTATTTGACGTGCTTCCCGTGCGATGTTGATGGCCATTTCCACATTATTTCTTTTGGCCATGGAAATATGCACGGTCTTGGCAGTGCCTTCGTTCATCATTTTACCTACTTTCCATGCCAGCAACTGGGCTTTGGTGATTTCGGTCAACATTTCTGCGAGCTTCTTTTGGGTTAGCTGGAATCCAGCGATTGGCTTGCCAAATTGGATTCGCTCAGCGGCATATTTCCGTGCAGATTCGTAGCAGTCCATCGCAGCTCCGATGGCTCCCCAGGCGATACCAAATCGTGCAGAGTCCAAACACATCATGGGAGCTCCCAATCCAGATTTGTTGGGTAAAAGGTTTTCTTTGGGAACCTTCACGTTGTCAAATACGAGCTCTCCCGTGCAAGAGGCACGAAGGGACCATTTGTTATGCGTCTCGGGAGTCGTGAATCCTTCCATACCACGTTCGACAATCAGCCCGTGAATTCGACCTTCCTCATTTTTCGCCCACACCACTGCAATATCTGCCTTTGGGGAGTTGGATATCCACATTTTGGCTCCATTGAGTAGGTAGTGGTCGCCCATATCTTTGTAGTTGGTAGTCATCCCGCTTGGGTTGGAACCATGGTCTGGCTCGGTCAGGCCGAAGCACCCCAATAGTTCGCCAGAGGCGAGCCGAGGCAAGTATTTTTTGCGCTGCTCCTCTGTGCCAAACTTGTAGATGGGGTACATGACCAAAGACCCTTGGACGGAGGCGGTGGAGCGCATGCCAGAATCTCCACGCTCGATTTCTTGCATGATCAAACCGTAGGAGATATAATCTAAACCACCGCATCCGTATTCAACTGGGAGTTGTGGACCAAAGGCGCCTACTTCGCCAAATTTTTTCACGATTTCGTATGGGAAATGGGCTTTTTGGGACCAATCTTCGATATAAGGAGAGATTTCCTTCTTTACAAAATCGCGGATTGAGGCTCGGATCAATTTCTGTTCTTCTGTGAACAAGTCGTCCAAGTCTAGAAAATCTACTCCTTCAAAAAGGTCTTGTTTTAACGATTTTTGGATTGCCGTGGCCTCCATGGTTTATTTGGTTTATATCGAGGAATACTTCAATTTTGTTCGTACTGCACTTCCTTAATTCGACGTGAAATTAAACAGAAGGAGCTAAATAAACCACCTTTTTTAAATTAATCCAATGTCTGAAACCCAAATAGATCCCTTGATTTTAGCCAAGATTGACCTGTTGCAAGAAAAGTTTAAAGCTTCAGGTCAAGACATGCTCTCCTACTTAGAAGGGCTCCTGTATGCGGATTATTTGACCTATTGGGAATACATCAATTTGGACACCTTGCTTTCTTTGCAGCAGCCCAAGACGAGCTTTAAGGATGAGAAAATTTTCATCATTTATCACCAGATCACGGAGCTTTATTTCAAACTCATCCTTTCTGAGATGGAGCAACTTGCTGAGCAAGAGGCACTATCGGAGGAGTTTTTTAAAATTCGTTTGGAGCGAATCATCATGTACTTTGACCACCTGATCAGTTCCTTCGCAATGATGTGGAAGGGGATGGAAAAGGAGCAGTTTCTCAAGTTCCGCATGTCCTTGCTACCTTCATCGGGCTTTCAAAGTGCTCAATTTAGGGAGATCGAATTGATGGCGACAGATGCATGTCACTTGGTTACTGTCGGAAAGCGGGTCCAATTTTCTACGGATTCAGCAGCCGTGGATTTATTTGACAGCTTGTATTGGCAGCAAGGAGCAATAGAGTTGGCTACGGGCCAAAAAACCCTAACCCTAAAAAGCTTTGAAGCCAAGTATCGGAAAGGCTTGTTGGAATTGATTGAAAACTACCGTAGCAAAAACCTATGGAAAAAGTACACTTTGATGGATAGTCCTTCCGCAGCCTTGCGTGAGTTGATGCGGCAGGTTGATTTGAAGGCAAATGTCTTTTGGCCTTTGGCACATTATAAATCTGCTGTTCGTTACCTTCAGCGTGATCCGGTGGATATTGCCGCCACTGGAGGAACCAACTGGCAGAAGTACCTGCCTCCGCGTTTCCAAAAAGTCATCTTTTTCCCAGAGTTATGGACACAAGAGGAGCAAGAAGAATGGGGCAAAGGCTGGGTAGTAAAAGAAATTTTTGGAGAGGAAATTCAAAAAGGAAACTTGTAATGGTAACGATTCAATAACCTACCATGGCTTGTTCTAAAGGGTTGGAATTTTAACTTTAGCCCAATAATCTAAGCCCATGATAAACACAGGTCGATTTTTAACTATTTTGTTTCTTTTTGTTTTGGGTCACATCGCCACAATTCAGGCGCAAGACAAAAGTTTGCATCGCATGGCCTTTGGCTCTTGCAACCGACAAGATGCTCCCCAGCCCCTTTGGAAGCCTATTATCGCTGATCGTCCAGATCTTTGGATTTGGATGGGGGACAATATCTATGGGGATTCTCCCGTAATGGACACTTTGCGCGCGAAATACAGTCGGCAAAATGCCGTAGTTGACTATCAGCGCATGAAAGCTAACACCCCAATCATTGGTGTTTGGGATGATCATGACTTTGGAATCAACGATGGAGGTAAGCGCTTTGCTCAAAAAAAGGAATCCCGTGACTTAATGTTTGATTTTTTGGATGTGCCTGCAGGCTCTCCTGATCGGCAACGTGAAGGGGGCTATTCTGCACATACCTTCGGCGAGGGAAATGAGCAGGTGAAGGTGATTCTTTTGGATGGCCGTTACTTCAGAGACAGCTTGACGCGAGTGGATCGTGTCTATCAAGCCAATACTTCTGGTCAGATCTTGGGGGAAGCCCAGTGGAAATGGCTGGAAAATGAATTAAAAACGAGTAAAGCAAAGGTCAACTTTATTGTCTCTGGAATCCAATTTCTTCCCACGGAGCATGCCTATGAGAAATGGGCTAATTTCCCTCAAGAGCGTGAAAGGTTACTGAATCTTATTGCCGGTTCGGGTGTACAAACTCCGATTTTGATGAGTGGGGATCGACACATTGCTGAAATCATGAAGTTGGAAGATGCACGCTTTCCGGGCGGACTTTATGAAGTGACTTCAAGTGGTCTTACCCATACTTGGAGTACCGTTTCCGATGAAAAAAATAGCTTTCGGGTCAGTGACCTGATTGCCAAGCTCAATTACGGATTGGCTACCTTGGATTGGAAAAATGATGCCGTCCTTGTCGAGATTAAAGGAGAAAATGGAGTCTTACATGCCAAGCAACTCATCCAATTTACAACTAACAAATAATCACCTCCCCCATGTTTAAAAGAAGAGATTTTATAAAAAGTTTAGGCTTGACCACAGCTGCTTACTTTACTCTTGGAGACGATGTATTAGGAGAAGTTCAAAAGAATAAAGCTGGAGCAAGCCTTGCTGGATTTTATCCCATACGCGTTCGCGGGAAAGTTTCTTCTGGAGGTAAGGGAATTTCTAGTGTGGTGGTATCTGATGGTCGAGTAGTGGTACAAACTAATGCTAGCGGCGAATACGAACTAATTTCAGGTTCAGATCGTGAATTTGTTTTTGTTTCCCAACCCTCTGGCTTTGAAATAAAAAAATTGGCCAATGGTTCTTCTTCTATTTTTAAACTCATTGAAAAAACGAAAAAAGATCTGACGTTAAACTTTGAGTTGGTGAGAACCGGATCCTCTGACGAGAATCACCATTTTTTGCTTTTGTCGGATACGCAAATTCAAAATGAGTACGAGGCGAATCAATTACTGACTGTGTCTGTACCCGATGTGGTAAAAACTATCCAATCCTTGAATGATCCCAATGCCTTTGGAATTGGCTGTGGGGACTTGGTTTTTGATAAACTTGAGCTTTTTAAAGAGTACAACCAATCCATCCAAGCTTATGACATTCCATTCTTTCAGGTAATAGGTAATCACGACATGGATTTTGGTGTACGGTCGGATGCTTGGACTGGAACTACCTTCAAGGGACATTTTGGCCCAACTTACTATTCTTGGAATAGAGGAGAAATCCACTATGTGGTTTTGGATGATGTTTTTTACCTAGGTGCTGGAACCAAATATATCGGTCATTTGCCTGAGGAACAATTGGCTTGGTTGGAGCAGGACCTTTCTTTTGTGGAAAAGGGTACAACGGTGGTCATTTCACTCCATATTCCAACCTACACTGGGGCAGTAACACGCTATCCCAAAAGTGACACACTTGGAGGCACGGTGAGCAATAGAGAGCATTTGTATCGGATGCTAGAAGGATATCAGGTACATATTCTTTCTGGACATACGCATTTTAATGACAATATGATCCAGGGGAACATTTACGAACACTGCCATGGAACAGTTTGTGGGGCCTGGTGGTCAGGACCAATTTGCCACGATGGTACCCCTTCTGGATACGCAGTCTATGAGGCTGCTGGTTCTGAGCTTCGTTGGAAATACAAAGGAACGGGGATGGACATCACCGAGCAATTCCGTGTTTACCCTAAAGGATACCAAACCGAATTCCCAGATCATTTCTCCTTGAATTGCTGGAATTATGATACTAAATGGGAAATCTCTTGGTATGAAAACGGTATAAAGGTGGGAACACCTAAAAAAATTGTTGCCTTAGACCCTTTAAGTGTCGAGTTGCATACGGGACCAACGCTTCCTCAAAGAAGAACTTGGGTTGAGCCCCAATTGACCGATCACCTATTTTTCTTTCAGCCAACCTCAACAGAAAATCTTGTGTTAGAAGTGAAGGATCGATTTGGAAATAGTTATACGAAGAGAATATAAGTTCTCTTCGTATTTTTTTTACCAAGCGATACCGTAGTCATCGCCATAATTACTCGCTCCACCCCAGAAGCTACCGTGCTTCCAGTCGATCCAAATGGCGGTGAGAGGACCTGAGGTTTTGTTCCAAAATTCCATGCTGTATCCTTTTTTCAGCAAGTTTCTGCGTATCCATTCGGGGGTATCCTCTCTAAGTGTGATAGCTCCCGGACGGACCTCATGGTTTCCAAAGCTACTTTGCATCTGGTAAGAATTGAAGTTGGGAGCCTCTACTGCCTCTTGCACATTCATGTCAAATTCAACCATGTTGAGGAAAAATTGCAGCAAGTTTTGATCTTGGGAATCTCCACCCTGCACGGCAAAGGCAAGGTAAGGCTTGCCATCCTTTAGGGCCATGCTTGGGGTCAAAGTGACCCGTGGTCTTTTTCCAGGTTCGGGTAGGTTGTAGGGATTGAGGGTTTCGTCCAGCACAAAGCTTTGCATACGTTGAGAAAGGCCTACGCCTGTATTTCCTGCTACCACAGCAGGAACCCATCCTCCAGAAGGAGTTACGGAAACGACCCAACCTTCGGCATCAGCTGTTTCCACCGAGGTGGTTCCGCTTTGAAAGTCGGATATAAACTCGGCATCTACTGGCTGGTTTAGTAGTGTTTGATCCACTTGGGCCACCTTGCTGTTATTGAGTAAGGATAGGTGGGGGTTGGTTTCCCCTTGAAATGGATACGGATCACCGGCACCGATACGGGGATTATTTATGTCGCCGATTAGCTTGGCGCGTTCCTTTGCATATTCCTTAGATAGAAGGCCCTTCATAGGGGACTTGACAAAAGCAGGGTCACCGTAATAAAAATCTCGGTCGGAAAAGGCCAAACTCATTGCTTGGTACACTGTATGGATGTAATTGGTGGAATTATAACCCATTAACTTCAAGTCAAAATTTTCCAAAATGTTGAGGGACTGCAGCAGGGCAGGACCTTGGGTCCATTCCTGCATTTTGTACACGTCAATTCCACGGTAGTTGACCTGAAGGGGCTCCTCAATTTTAACCTTCCAGTTGGCTAGATCCGCCTCTGTAAATAAACCCCCTTGCTCACGCGTCCCTCTGACGATTTCCTTAGCAATGTCCCCCTTATAAAACCGGTCATAGGCAGCATAAATGGCTTCTTTCCTTGATTTTTTAGCTTTTAAGGCAGCTCGTTCTGCTTCTACCAATTTGAAAAGTGTTTGGTACAGGTCTTGCTGCACGAAGATTTCACCTGCCTCTGGGCCCTCTCTTTTCTCACCCAGGTGAGGGAGGAATACTTTCTTGGAATAGGGCCATTCCTTGATTCTAGACTTGTTATTTTCGATGGCATTGGCCGTTTGTGCTTCGATGGGATAGCCTAGGGCAAGGTCCATGGCCGGCTGTAGTACTTGTTCCAAACTAAGCGTTCCAAACTCGGCCAGCATGGTCATTATTCCTCCTGGAGTTCCAGGGGTTGTTGCGGCAAGGGGACCAAACTGCGGAGGGTAATCCATCCCTTTACCCTTGTAAAAATCTACGGTGGCACCTGTTGGGGCAACTCCCATTGCATTGATGGCAATTACTTTCTTGGTGTTTGGATTGTAGATCAAGGCCTGCGTTTCTCCTCCCCAAGAAAGCACATCCCACATGGTCGATGTAGCGGCAATCATGGCACAGGCAGCATCTACGGCATTGCCTCCTTTTTGAAAGGTCATTGCGCCAGCGGTCGCGGCAAGGGGCTTACCTGTGATGGCTACCCACTTTTTACCGTGAAGGATGGGACGATTATTTGGCGTTGTACCTGCGCCGAGACCAGGTAGTCCTTGAGAAAAAGCAGTCCCTGAGAGGAGTAGGGAAAGAATTAGGATAAAGTGTTTCATAGGGTCATATGTCAATTGAAAAGTAATATGTAAACTAGCTTCTACTGGCGGACGCTGGTCAAATTCCGATTACTGAGTAAGCTAATATTTCAAGTAACCTGTTTTGATGGCGGTAGTTTTTATACTTACTCCGTGATTTTGAAAGTTAAGATTACCGGTATTGATGCAGATCTGCAAGTTTACTGGGTTGAGTGGTCGATTTTTTCTTTCTCCAATTTGCTGTTAGACCTGTATTGCTGGACAAGATAGTCGCGCTGAGGAATGTCCTTGCTTGGATTTCTCAAGTGTTGATTATCGGATTGACCTTTACACCTACTTTCTGGAGGTTTAAGAAGCCAATTTGTCCCAAAATTCCCGTATATTTGATTATTCGGACCTTTTCCGAGGCTTTACCTCTCAAAAAATCACCTCCAATTGAATTTTCAATCCTTTAATTTTGAGTCTTCCCTGCAAGAAGGACTAGACGCAATGGGTTTTGACAACCCAACCCCCATTCAGGAAAAGGCCATTCCAGTCATTCTAGACGGAAAAGACCTTATTGCTTGTGCACAAACTGGAACAGGTAAAACAGCAGCCTTCGTCTTGCCCATCCTAAATAAAATTTCAAAATCAGGGTCGAGCACCTTAAATACCTTAATTCTAGCTCCTACACGTGAGCTTGCCATTCAGATCGACCAACAGATTCAAGGCTTCTCCTATTTTTTGGGCGTGAGTTCGGTTCCCATCTACGGTGGGGGAGACGGCATCGTCTGGGAGCAGCAAAAAAAGGCGCTGGAAACTGGGGCCGAGATCGTGGTGGCTACTCCGGGCCGCTTGATCGCCCTATTGGCCGGTGGTAAAATAGACCTCAGTACGCTTGAGCACTTGGTGCTTGATGAAGCCGACCGCATGATGGACATGGGTTTCTCAGATGATATTTTGAAGATTGTCAACTTCCTTCCTCAAAAACGACAGACCATTCTTTTCTCGGCGACAATGCCGCCAAAAATCCGCCAGTTCAGCATGAAAATTCTGAATAAGCCGGAGGAAATTTCCATCGCGATTGGTAAAACCGCTTCAGGGGTGACCCAATCCATGTATTCGGTATACGATACGCAAAAAGAAGAACTGGTTCGTCACATTCTTTCCCAGAAAAATTACGAAGCGGTTATCATCTTTTGTTCGACGAAGGATAAGGTTAAAGCCTTGCATAAGGCGCTAAGAAAGAGCTTTGACATAGAAGCTTTCCACTCCGATTTGGAGCAAGTAGAGCGCGAAAAAATCATGTCTGCATTCAAAAACAGGAAAGTTAAAATCCTGGTTGGTACGGACATCATCTCACGAGGTATCGATGTGGTCGGTATTGAATTGGTTATCAACTACGATACACCTGGTGACCCTGAAGATTACGTGCACCGTGTAGGCCGTACAGCAAGAGCAGATGCGAAAGGGGAGGCCATCACCTTTGTGAATCCTAAGGATCAGCCCAAGTTTGTGCGGATAGAGCAATTGATTGGTATGTCTGTCACTCAGAATCCGCTTCCAGCACAAATGGAAAAAGGACCTTCTTTTGTAGGTGAGAAAGTTAAAGAAACGGCACCTACTTCTGGCTCTTCAACTTCCCCTTTAAAAAAGAAGAAAAAGAAAAAGAAGTCTCCCTCGTCTTCTTCCTCCATACCCCCTCGGCCTTATGCAGAGCGTACTGCAGAACCTTTACCGACGGTAGCCGTTTCGGAGCAAGAGGTTAGCGTTAATAAATACGGTCTTCGCAAAAATGTCATTGAGCCCTAAAACGGCTCATTATTTCATTGCTTTTTATTCTTTTAAAAAACATAGTCAATTGCCGAAAAGCCGAAAGGATTTTGGCGTAAAACGTGTTTCCATTTCGAGTATTTTAATTTAAGTTAAAATGAATACCAAGGACCTTAATCAACTGTTTCAAAGGGATTTATCCAAATTAATTGAGGAGTTACAAGCCTACACAGATGAGCGTAATCTCTGGCGTATTGACCAAGGAATTAACAATTCCGCAGGTAACTTGACCCTTCACCTGATTGGCAATGTGAAGCAGTTTTTTGGATTAGACTTGGCTGGGATTGCGTTTGAGAGAGATCGAGACAGTGAATTTTTACCTAGCACGCTTACTAGAGAGGACTTACTCCAAGAGTTGGAGGGGCTCAAAAAGCTGTTTGACCTAACATTGGTATCCATGGACCCAAAAAAACTCGGTGATCAATGCAAGCATTCATTCCTTGGCCATTCCATGACAGTGGGTTATTTTTTGATTCACCTCTACGGTCATTTCAACTATCACTTAGGACAAATCAACTACCACCGTCGTCTATTGGATAAGCAGGAATACGACTTATCGTAGCTTTTTTCCTAACCTAAACTAGTTGGGTAAAGAATAAATCTGGTTGCATTTTTAGGGATGTCCTCTTTTTTCTCGGAACGAAAGAAAATAAGGATTGTGGTTCAATTAAGTCAGCTGTGGACCGTAGACTGCTGTCTGTGGACGATTACCCGTAGTGCTAAAAACTCATTTCCACCCTTTTGCAGGATCGCGGGTAATCAACCTGTTTTTTTATCGAATGCGTAGACTCCAAAGCCGACAGCCAAAATCCCTATACCAGCCAAGCTTTCCAAAGGTCTATCAACCAAGAGATAGCCCATCAAGGCAAGGCTAAATACAATGTAAATGACTTGGAGAATGGGTTTGAAGGGAGTTTTGAATCCTTCTGTCTTGTTGATCTTGAGGGAGGAGTACACCGTCACCGTGCTCATGAGTTGCAGGACAAAGCCCGCATAGAGCATTATTTGTTCGAAAGAGCCCGATAAAAAAAGAACCAGACTGATGGCAGTATTCACTACGATGGCGCGAACAGGTACGCCTTGGGTGTTTACCTGTGACAGGGGTTTCCAGAGTGCGTAGTCCTTGGCCATGGCAAAGGTAACTCTCGGTCCTACCCAGGCATAGCCGGAGATGGTGGCGATTAGCTGGACGCCGATGAAAAGGCTAATCCAAAGTGCTCCGGTCGAACCAAATAGGTTACCAAAGGCGATATCGGCGATTTGCACTTTTCCAGCCAGTTGCCCTACAGATGCATGCTTAAGCAAGACGAGTTGAAGTAAAAGATAGATGACCATCACGAGAACTGTTGCCCAAATTAAGGCTTTTGGCAGGTTTTTTTGGGGTTGGTCTACTTCTTCAATGATGTAAGCGGCAGAGTTCCATCCCGTGTAGGCATAAAACACATAAATGAGTGACACAGCAAAACCGGGCAGGAGCACTTCATCCTTCCAGGAACTGGAAAAGTTTAAGGCAGGTTGCGCAATGCTGCTGCCGAAGGCAAGTCCAAGCCCGATTAAGGTTAGGACGAAGATGATTTTGATTCCCGTCATGAGGTCCTGAAACTTCGCTGAACGTTGAACAGAAAACACGTGCAAAACAGGAACACCTACCAAAAATAGGAGGCCAGGAAGGATTGTTTCTCCAAAGATCGGGCTCAGGTAATTGTTCATCGCCATGGCAGCTATGGCAATGGGTGCAGAAAAGCCGACCACCAGGGATACCCAGGCATAGAGGTAGCCAACAGCAGGGTGGATGGTTTCGGAGAGAAAAATATAATCACCCCCAGTACGTTTGAAATGAGTTCCAAGCTCAGCATAGACCAAGGCACCTATGAGTGCCATACCGCCTCCTAGCGTCCAGAGCAGCAAGATGGTCCAGGTATTTTGAACCACTTCCAATTGAAAACCAAGACTGGTAAATACCCCCGTACCAATCATATTGGCGATGACCAGCCCGGCGGCCGTTTTCCAAGAGATTTTTGAGGAGCTAGGAGTCAAGGTTAGGTAGGTTGAACAAGTAAAGGCTGAATCTACACGCTGTAATTTAAAAATAGCTACTTACTCCAAAAAAGTAGGGGAAAGGAATTGATCTTGTTGATTGATTTAAATTAAAAAAAGCATCCCGACTAGTCGGGATGCTTTTGAAGAATAGAATTTTGTATTTATTTTTTAATATTTCCAAACAAGTCAATTGGCGTTGCTTTTACCTTTTCTTCAAAGGCTTTCCAATCCCCTTGGATGAAGGTCTCTGCTTTGGCTATGGCCGCCGCCGCAGCTTCCTTACCTTGGCTTAGCAGTCGCTCCTCTGTAGCACTTGGTGCTCCATAGCTTGAGCTAGCATAGCTTCTTGGCGCAAATACATGGGTCATCGTGGTAGGGAATAGGTTTCTGACGATACCTTGACCTTCTACCTTTGGACCATTAAATGCCTCGCGGGCAGTATCCAGCTTTTTCTTGATGTCTTTAGCCGCAGTTTCCAATGCCTTAGCATCGTCTGTTTTCAAGTCTTTGATCAAGGCATTTACCTTATCAATCACCTTTTGTGCCTCATCCAGTTTTTTAGTTGCTGCACTCACTTCAGAGGAAAGCGCCTCTACCTTTTTCAAGAAGCTATCTTTTGCTTCCAAGGCAGATGGACTTGGTTTGATGCGAGGATCAGCATGAACTGTAATGGAAGTTTCGGAAGAATCGCCTCCATATGTCATCATCACCTTGTAGGTACCAGGTAGGGCATCACCGCCGCTTGGTTCGAAGAAGCCTCTGCTTCTTCCTCCTCCGCCTTGGCCACCACCACCGCCCCAGCCGCCGGTCATCTCAGCTGTTGACTTGCGGTCTAGGTTCCATAGAATTCGATTTACCCCTTTGGTAGGGAGAGTTTTCAAGGTTCTGATTTGTTCGCCGGTAGCCGTAAAAATCTTAACCGTGAGGGAATCCAATTTCTCTTTTTCGTCCTGGATCAAATAGCTTAGGCGACCGCCAAAGACTCTGTTTTCACCAGCATACTTTGCTGAAGCCATGAATCGCTCGCCATGTGGCTGTTGGATTTCAGCCTGATAGGCATCGGGTGCTGGGAAGGCAACCAATTTTCCGGTAGGTGCTTTTCCACCATTTTGAGCAAAAGCTCTTAGTGGGCGGATATCATCCAGCACGTAGATTGCTCTACCAAACGTACCAATCACCAAATCAGCCTCACGCTCTTGGATGGTCATGTCATAGGTAGAGACTGCTTTAGGATACCCGTGCTCCCACTTATTCCAAGTTTTGGCTTTGTCAAAGGAAACGTATAGTCCAAATTCAGTACCTAAAAACACCAAGTTGGGCTGGGTTGGATCTTGCTTGATAGAGAGTGCAAATCCCCAAACCTTAGAATCATCTGCGATTCTAGTAAAGGTTTTGCCGTAGTCCATGCTATGGTAGGCATAAGCGCTGAAGTCATTGTTGCGGTAGTTGTTTGCTACTACCCAAACTTCGCCTGCATTAAACGTAGATGCCTGTACTTGTGGGATCCAAGAGGCCTTTGGAAGGCCAGTCAATTTTGAGGCTACGTTGGTCCAGGTCTTTCCGCCGTCTTGGGTCACCTGTAGATTACCGTCATCAGTACCTACCCAGATGACATTTTTGTCTATGGAGGAGGGAGCAATGGCTAGGATAGTGGTATGGTTTTCTGCACCCGTGATATCAAAGGTTAAGCCTCCTGTTTTTTGTTGACGCTGCTTGGTTGAGTCATTGGTTGTCAAATCCGGGGAGATGATTTCCCAAGTTTCACCAGAGTCTGTTGACTTGTGAAGGAATTGAGAAGCATAGTACACCGTATTTACATCGTGTGGATCTTGTGCAATAGCTGCATTCCAGTTGTAGCGAAGGAAAACATCCTTATCTGGATGCGTTGGACGAATGGTTCGGTTGTGACCGGTGAGCTTATCAAATCGACTCACATTGCCTCCTTGAGACATGGTGTAGCCATACCTGGAGTTGGCAGGGTGGGATACCACGTCAAAGCCGTCACCAAAGGAAAGTTCTTGCCAGTACGTATTGCGTATGCCATCACCTCTCCATAGGTAAGCAGGTCCTGTCCAAGAGCCATTGTCTTGCATTCCTCCATAGACATTGTAAGGTACTTCGTTGTCCACATTGATATGGTAGAACTGCCCCACGGTGATTCCTTCTGCAAAGAGCCAGGTTTTACCCATATCTCTAGAAATATTCAATCCACCATCGTTACCATTGATTAGTAGGGAAGGATCGTTGGGGTTGATGTACCAGGCATGGTGATCTGGGTGCACCCCTTCATAAGAAAGCAGTTCGCGGAAGCTCTTGCCACCATCTTCAGTAATACCCACTCTAGAATATAGCGTATATACCCTGTTTTCATTTTTAGGGTCTGCATGGATTTCGAAATAGTAGAAAGGTCGGTCACCGATTTCAGCCTTATCGTTAATCATGGAGAATTTACCTCCACCATCTTCAGACACATATAGGGCATTTTTGGAAGACTCGATAAGGGCATACACCTTATTGCTGTTTGCCTTGGAGATTGCCAAGCCCATTCTGCCTAACTTACCTTTAGGAAGCCCGTTGTCTTCTGAATTTAGTTTTTTCCAGTTATCACCACCGTCATGCGTGACGAAAAGTCCTGAAGCATCTCCTCCTGATTCAAAGAACCAAGGGTAACGACGATGTTCCCACATGTTGACAAATAGCTTATTTGGGTTGTTGGGATCCATGATCATCTCGCCTACGCCCGTCTTTTGGTCTATGTAGAGGATTTTCTTCCAGGTTTTTCCTCCGTCGGTGGTTTTGTAGACGCCGCGGTCTTCCTGGGTACCCCAAGGAGAACCGATGGCACCCACAAATACGGTGTTGGGATCGTCTGGGTGTACAATGATACGGTGAATGGCTCTGGTTTTTTCCAAGCCCATGAGCTGCCAGGTCTTGCCTGCGTCCATGGATCGGTAAACACCATAGCCCATGTTGAGCGAGTTTCTTGGATTTCCTTCACCTGTACCTACCCAGATGATGTTAGGGTTTTTCTGATAAACGGAGATCGCTCCGATAGAATGCACGCGTTCGTTGTCAAAGATTGGCTCCCAGGTAATGCCTCCTGAGGTAGACTTCCAGAGTCCGCCAGAGGCTGAACCAGCATACATGGTGGCGGGATCATCGTGAACTGCATCGATGGCAGTGATACGGCCGCTCATGGCTCCAGGGCCAATGCTTCGTGCTTTCATGGACTTGAACACGTCCATGTTGACTTGCTGGGCCTCGGCGCTCCAACTGAGCAGGGCCACAAAAATCAATAGGGTTATTTTTTTCATGAGACTAGGGTGTGGTTTCAAAACGTAAACAAGAAATGGATTTTTACGGATTATCAACAGGTAATTTACGTTAGCGGAAAGGTACTTTCCTCAATTTTGCTTGTCTATTTTTTTTTGATGTTTGGGTAAGGGCCTCTTTTTGATTTTCTTTCGAAAAAATAAACTATATATAATGGTTATGCATTGGATCAAGCCCATTCTCGGGCTTTTCTTTTTTCTTGTTCTAGGTGCTGCAATGGCACAAAATGGTCGTTTCCAGCAAGCGGTGAATTACCGCATGGAAGTAGCTATGGATGTCAATACCCACCGCTACACGGGCACGCAAGTATTGAAGTACACCAATAACTCTGATGACACACTAAATCGTGTGTTTTACCATTTGTATTACAATGCCTTCCAGCCAGGAAGTATGATGGATGTTCGCTCACGCAGCATTGCAGATCCTGATGCGCGCGTAAAAGATCGAATATCCAAGTTGACTCCTGAAGAAATAGGCTATCTCCATGTGAGCACCCTATCCATGAACGGCAAAACACTTTCTTTCCAGGAGGTCGGAACGGTGCTTGAGGTCACGCTCAATACGCCGATTTTGCCACACAGTACCGTTACTTTTGACTTGGCTTTTGAAGGGCAAGTTCCTCTTCAAGTAAGGCGTTCTGGGCGTGACTCGGAAGAGGGCGTCCGCTATTCCATGTCGCAGTGGTACCCCAAGATGGCCAACTACGACGAGCAAGGCTGGCATGCCAATCCCTATGTTGCGCGGGAGTTTTATGGGATCTGGGGAGATTTTGATGTGAAGATCACCATTGACAAAGCCTACACCCTTGGTGGTTCAGGTTATCTACAAAATCCAAATCAAATCGGTCACGGCTATGAGGATAAAGGGGTAAAAGTGCCTGAGCCTAAAGGCAAGACGCTTACATGGCATTTTGTTGCGCCAAAGGTACATGACTTCATGTGGGCTGCAGACGATAAGTATGCGCATGACAAAGTGGAGATGGCCAACGGAATCACGGTTCACCATTTCTATATTCCTGGGGAAAAGACCACAGAAAACTGGGAAAAGCTCAAGGAATACACGCCCAAGGCGATTGTCTTTTTGTCTAAAAAGTTTGGACAGTACCCATACAAGCAATTTTCAGTGGTGCAGGGTGGAGATGGAGGCATGGAGTACGCGATGTCTACCTTGATTACCGGAGAGCGCGCATTACCTAGCCTTGTCGGCGTTATGGTGCATGAGTTGGCGCATAGCTGGTTTCATGGTGTGCTTGCCAGCAATGAATCGCTCTACCCGTGGATGGACGAAGGATTTACCTCCTATGCCTCCAGCTTGGCTATGGCAGACATCTTTCAGGCATCAGCGAACCCGCAAAAAAGTTCTTATGCTGGTTACTATCGCTTGGTTAATTCAGGCCAAGAAGAACCCATGTCTACGCATGCGGATCACTACCGAACCAATTCAGCTTACAGTGCCGCTGCATATAGTAAAGGCGCAGTTTTCTTGGCTCAGCTTGGCTACGTTATCGGTGAAGAGGCACGGGATCGAGGTATGCTTCGCTATTGGAATACTTGGCAGTTTAAACATCCGAATGTCAACGATTTGATCCGGGTGATGGAGAAGGAAAGTGGGTTGGAACTTGATTGGTACAAGGAGTACTTTGTCAATTCTACCAAGACAATCGACTATGCGGTCAAGTCAGTAGTGGCGGTAGGAGAGGGCACTTCCATTACCTTGGAGCGAGTAGGAGCCATGCCAATGCCTGTTGAGTTGGTAGTGACTTATCAGGATGGATCAAAGGAACTGCTTTATTTGCCTTTGGATATGATGCGCGGTGAAAAAATAGCGGAAGTGGGGAGTCCGTTGCGGATTATGTCGTTGGACTGGCCGTGGACACACCCTATGCAAACCCTAATGCTGGAAAAGCCTTTTGCATCAATCAAGTCGGTAGAAATCGACCCTAGCAAAAGAATGGCTGATATACAGCCAGAAAACAATAAAGTGGAGTTTTAGGCTCCACTTTAAATTGGTTATCGATATAAAAGGTGGGCTTGACCCACCTTTTTTTGGATCAACCTTCGTTCTTCTTGTTTTGTACTTCAGTACGGATTTCTTGCGCTAGGTTTTTCAAGTCTTGCATACCTTTTCTAACGCGGGTACCTGCAGCCTGATTTCCTTTTTCGTAGAACTTTTCGAAGTCAGCCTCCAAGCTCATTACTAGATTTTTTACGTCGCTAAATCTGCTCATAATAAAAGTTTTTTAGGGTTGATGATAACTATATAAGGGACTAATATAAATCAAATACTTTCTATTTCAATTTAGAGGGGTTTTTTTTTCTTTTTTTTATTCCCCAAAAGAAAGTGCCAGTGCAGAATTCTTGTAAACTCCAGAATCGAGCTTGTCTTTTACCGCGGCAAAAGCTTTGACCGTTAGGTTGACATCTGCAATGCTGTGATCCGCAGTTGGAATTAAACGCAAGATTATCATGCCTTTAGGAACTACTGGGTAAATCACAACAGAACAAAAGACTCCGAAATTTTCTCTAAGATCCATGGAAAGGGCCGCTGCTTCGCCTACGGTGCCATTTAGGACCACTGGAGTTACTGGGGAGTTGGATCTTCCAGTGCTAAATCCATTTTCTACCAAACCTTTTCTCAAGGCGTACACAATTTCCCAAAGCTTAGCCTTCAATTCTGGCTGACTTCTCAACATGTCAAGTCTCTTCAAGGCTCCTTCCACAAGTAGCATCGGTAGGGATTTGGCAAAGATTTGGGAACGCATATTGTATCTCAAAAACAAAATCACCTCTGCCTCACCGGCAATAAACGCACCGATGGAAGCCATGGATTTTGCGAAGGTAGAGAAGTACAGGTCAATCTGATCCTGAACCCCTTGCTCTTCACCTGTACCCGCACCTGTGGTGCCCATGGTACCGAAGCCGTGCGCATCGTCCACAAGTAGTCTGAAATCATACGTTTTCTTCAACTCGCAGATTTCTTTCAGTTTGCCTTGATCGCCCGTCATGCCAAATACGCCTTCGGTGATCACGAGGATACCTCCTCCTGTCTCTGCTGCCAGTTTAGTGGCGCGTTGTAACTGCTTTTCGCAGCTTTCAATGTCGTTATGTGGAAAAACGAAGCGTTTGCCAAGGTGCATGCGCAAGCCATCTATGATGCAGGCATGGCATTCAGAATCGTAAACTACTACGTCTTTTCTATCTAGCAAAGCATCAATAACGGACATTATGCCTTGGTAGCCGTAATTCAATAAGTAAGATTTTTCTTTTCCAACGAAGCTTGCTAGCTCCTCTTCCAACTGCTCATGCAGGTCGGTTTGGCCAGACATCATGCGGGCACCCATAGGATAGGCTGAACCCCATTTGGCTGCGGCATCTGCATCTGCCTTTCGGATATCAGGATGGTTGGCAAGACCAAGGTAATTATTTAAGCTCCAGGTAAGCACTTCTTTGCCCTTAAACATCATCCGAGGGGCTATTTCGCCCTCAAGCTTTGGAAATGACCAATAGCCGTCTGCAAACTCAGAGTGTTTGCCCAAGGGGCCCATATTCGTTTTTAACTTTGCAAATAGATCCAACGTCTTTTGAATTTAGAGTGTTAAGGAAAAGGGAATTAAAAATTAATTTTTCAAAAATAAGACGAATCTATCTTGTATGCAAAAAACACTTTTTTATCAGCTGAGGTAGTTACCAAAGCTCAAAATAAATTCCGTATTTCGTTGTTGGTCCATGACCTACCCAAATCCAAACTTTAGCGACTTGTATGAAAAAAATCACCAAGCTTTTGGTTGCTAATCGAGGGGAAATAGCCCTTCGAATCATGCGCACTGCTCGAGAAATGGGCATTGCTACGGTTGCTGTCTATTCTGAAGCCGACCGCCTCTCTCCACATGTCAAATTTGCGGACGAGGCCATCTGCTTAGGACCAGCTCCCTCTAGTCAATCTTACCTCTGCGGTGACAAAATCATTGCTGCCTGCAAGCAACTTCAGGTAGATGCGATTCATCCAGGGTATGGATTTTTATCAGAAAATGCTGCCTTCGCTAAGCAGGTAGGTGAGGCGGGACTTATCTTTGTAGGGCCCTCTCCAGCTGCCATAGAAGTGATGGGTTCCAAACTTGCAGCAAAGCAGGCTGTATCGGGGTACGGCATCCCGCTCGTCCCAGGTACTGAAGAGGCGATTTCCGATGTTACGGTTGCCAAAACTAAAGCAAAAGAGATCGGCTATCCCATTTTAATCAAAGCCTCCGCTGGTGGAGGCGGTAAAGGGATGCGAATCGTTGCATCAGAAGCAGAGTTTGATGAACAAATGAATCGCGCGGTTTCTGAGGCGATTTCTTCTTTTGGCGATGGAGCTGTATTTATCGAAAAATACATCACCTCGCCCCGACACATCGAAATACAAATCCTGGGTGACCAGCAGGGCAACGTGGTTTACTTATTTGAGAGGGAATGCTCCATCCAACGCCGCCACCAAAAGGTGATTGAAGAAGCACCTTCTGCGGTAGTAGGCCCAGAACTTAGAAAGGCAATGGGTGAAGCTGCGCTAGGTGTGGCTAGGGCATGTGGTTACTATGGGGCGGGTACCGTGGAGTTTATTGTAGATGAAGCACGCAACTTTTACTTTTTAGAAATGAATACCCGCCTTCAGGTGGAGCATCCGGTCACGGAAATGATCACAGGAAAGGACCTTGTACGCGAGCAACTGTACATCGCAGAAGGTAAGTCCCTGTCTTTTTCTCAGGACGAGTTAAGAATCCATGGGCATGCAATAGAAATCCGCGTCTATGCCGAGGACCCAAAGAATAACTTCCTGCCTGATATTGGAAGGTTGGTCACCTATCGTCGTCCACAAGGTCCGGGCATCCGGGTAGACGATGGATTTGAGGAGGGAATGGATATCCCTATTTACTACGATCCAATGATTGCGAAGTTGATAGCCCATGGCGCCAACAGGCAAGAAGCAATTGATCGAATGATCCGAGCCATCGACGACTATCGGATTACGGGCATTCAAACTACCTTGGGCTTTTGTCGCTTTGCTTTGGTTCACGAGGCATTTCAGTCGGGGAATTTTGACACTAAGTTTGTTGAGCGCTATTTCAGACCCGAACTACTAGAACCGTCCTTTACTGAAGAGGAAAATATGCTTTTAGCAGCCTTGGCAGTGGAGTTTTTCGATAAAGAAGACCGAAAAATCAATCCTAGAGAGGCCCTATCGGCTACGCCTATTACCCAGTGGACGAATAGAAAAAACTGATGGCAGCTATATTACCTATCAAAGCTTGGCGCTATGAAGCCCTATTGGGGAAAAACATAGAAACACTGACCGCACCACTTTTTGATGTGGTTTCTTCCAAGCAACGAGAAATCCTTTACCAAAATCCTCTCAATAGCATTCATCTGTCAGTTCCACAAGGAGAGCAGCCTCATTTAGAGGCAAAGCGCTTGCTCGACCGATGGAAGGCCGATGGTGTTCTTGTGCAAGATGAGGTACCAGGTATTTACGTGTACTTTCAATATTTTCGCTTACCAGGCGAGCAGGAGGAACGGTGTAGAAAGGGGTTTATCGCACAAATCAAGGCGTCCGATTGGGAGGAAGGTGCCATTTTACGACATGAAAATACCATCGTATCGGCCGTCACGGACCGCATCGATTTGCTACGTGCCACAGAGATTCAAGTGAGCCCTACGCATGGACTGTACGAAGACAAAAATCAAGAATTGGAAGCCTTTTTAGACGAAGCCATCGAACACCCGCTCTACGAGTTGGAGGACTACCAAGGGGTACGGGAAGTGCTGGCGCGTGTTACCTCTCCCGAGGTGATCGCCCGATTTGTGCAGACGATGGCGGATAAAAAGGTGATTTTGGCAGATGGACACCATCGCCTAGAGGCAGGCATCGCTTACCGCAAGGAGCGTGCGGAGGATTTTCGTGATACCAAATGGGTTGCCTCCGAGTACCACCTTATGTACTTGACCAATGTGCAAGGCAACCACTTGGAGATCCTGCCGACCCACCGCCTGTATTACGGGAAGGAACTTTCCAAAGACACCTTTTTCAATCAACTGGATTCCTTGTTTGAGATTCGTCTTCTTGGGGAAGCGGAGGAGCTTTCCACCTACACCTTTCAGCGGAAATGGTCTTTTGGTTTGATTTGGGAAGATGCTTCCTACGTGATCAAATTTCGCCAAGAAAAATTTGATCAAGTGGCGCCTGCCTTACCGGAGGTGCTACGGCAACTCGACTTGGTCTTGCTCCATGACCTGCTTTTTGATAAAATTCTTGGACTATCGTCCGAGCAGCAGCGTAATTCTGACTTACTAGCCTTTGAAAGAAATTTCTCACGGTGTGTGCAAGAGGTTAGGGGAGGAAAAGCCACTTTTGCCATCATCACCCGAGAAATCAAGCTGAGCCAGGTGATGGAAGTCTGCCGTTCGGGGCAGGTTATGCCTCAAAAATCTACTTATTTCTACCCCAAAGCCCTTGGAGGCTTGTTGTTTGGTACCGTAAACCAAGATGAATTTGACTACGACTATGACCAGTTTTTTAGCTAACCTCGCTTCCAAGAAGATTATCTTGGCATCCAATTCACCCAGAAGGCAAGAGCTCTTGCGAGGACTTGAACTTGAGTTTGAGGTCAGCGTGCATCCCGTTGACGAAACTGTGCCACCAGAGTTACCAGCCGCTTATGCCGCAGCCTACCTTTCCAAGCTCAAAGCAGACCACTATCCTCACGCATTGCAGGAAAATGAATTGCTTATCACAGCAGATACCATCGTCATCGAAAATGGCCGGATCTTGGGTAAACCGAACACCGTAGAGGAAGCCTTTACCATGTTGAAAAGCCTCTCAGGTAGCACGCATACGGTGATTACGGCAGTAACTTTAAAGGATAACAAAAAGTGTGTGACGTTGGAAGATGAAACTCAGGTAACCCTTCGGTTTTTGGAGGAAGAGGAGATCTGGCATTATGTACATACCTACCGTCCCTTTGATAAGGCTGGTTCTTATGGCGTGCAGGAGTGGATCGGATTTGTAGGTGTGCATAGCATCCAAGGATCTTACTATACGGTTATGGGATTTCCCTTGCACTTGGTGTACCAGCAACTGAAAAAGTGGGTATAGCATCTATCTTTTAGAAAAAAAATGGAAGTTGTAATTGCTTAAAAAAAAAAGGCGGGATATCCCGCCTTACTTTATATTTTTCAACTCCTTTTCCTTATTACCTTCTTCCTCCTACTACAGTGTAGGATGCCTCTTTATCTTCCCAAGTTCCATTAACCACGTCATAGCCCATTCTCTCTATCGTTTCTTTATCTTCAAAACGTAGGGTCAAAGGAAAATAAAGATCATCAGAACCTTCTACTTTAAAGCCGAGGATGAGCTCGGTGTCTGAATCATTGAAATGTTCTATTACTGCTTCTTCTTCCGTATCATCTTGGTAATAGTAAACAATCTTACCTTCCAATTTACCATTTACATAATCAATCGAAAGCTTCGCAATAAAGTTGGTTTCATCATCATCTCCGTTCTTGAAAACTAGCTCCCAATCGCCAACCCAAGCATTGGTGCTTTGTCCTAGTGTTCTTTCAGCGCTAACCTTGTAAAAAGTATTTTCGGCAAGTAGCTCCTTCCATGTTCCACTAAGCGTTTCATCATCTTCAAAACTAAGCGTTAAAGGAAAAAAAAGATCGCCAGAACCTCCTTGTTTAAAGCCGAGGATGAGCTCGTCTTCTGAATCGTTAAAATGTTCTACCTTTTCTATGGTACCTTGTTGAAAACCACTAGTCCATGCAATAACTCCTGCCAAATTATCGTCTACAAGTTCGATAGTAAGAATTCCCGTAATGGTTCCCATGGGAGTGTCTTTGATTTGTAATTCCCAATCCCCAACCCAGGCATCGCTACTTTGTGCCATCGAGGCCGAAGAAAATAAAAGGGTAATAGAAAAGAAAAGGAGTGCGCTAAATTTTTTCATTAGGTTATTTTTTTTCACGGTTTGAATTTTTATTTAAATGTAATTTAAAAATGGATGTAGCCAAACATTTTTCCTATGAGGCTTCTGTAATTTTTTCTTAAATAGTCTTAGTTTTTTTATTCAACCCAACCATAGGTTTTAATCATTTTTTTGCCCTGTTAAAGTGTAGACATCCCCAAACCCTAATTCATCCCAAGTTCCACCAATCGTTTGATTATTAACTAGTTGAAAAGTAATCCAAAAATCAGAAAAATTCGAACCAAATGGTGAAAAGGCAGCTCTGGTCCCTTCATCATGTGTACTATAGCCATCTGCCGAAAATTCCTCACCTGTTAACTTGTTTACCATTTTTCCTACCAATTTACCATCGCCATCTATGCTCTCAATCGTTAGGGTCGCTGAAAAAACCTTTAGCGGTGTTGAAGGGTCTCTGAGCATTGTTGAAGAGGCTAATGAAGGATCTTCAGTGAGGGTTAGTTCCCAATTTCCAACAAAGTGATCCATGCTTTGAGCAATTTGTTTATCCGAGTCATTGCTGCCTTGATCCATTTTTTTTCCAATTATACTATAGGATTCTCCTTGCTCCTCCTCCCAAGATCCACTAAGCGTTTCCCAATCTTCATATCGAAGCGTCAAAGGAAAAAAAAGATCATCAGAGTCTTCCTGTTTAAAGCCGAGGATGAGCTCGTTATCTGTTTCATTGAAATGTTTTATCACTACTTCCTCCTCAGTGCCATCTTGATAATAGTATACTATCGTTCCCTCCAAACCACCATTTCCAAGCCCAATCGTAAGCCTTGCAAGGAAGTTAGTTTCATTATCTGAAAGGTTCTTGAAGTCTAGTTCCCAATCACCAATCCAGGGGCCGTTGTTTTGTGCTATGGTGGCTGTAGAGAATAGGAGGGTAATGGAAAAGAATAGGAGGGCGCTAAATTTTTTCATGAGGTTATTTTTTTCACGGTTTGAATTTCAATTTAATTTTATTTGAGGCTTAGCCGACGTATAAGTTTCTAGGAGACTTGTTCTAAGTGTTCTCGGTGATTGTTTGAAATTAGGATGTATTTAACCTCTCTGAGTTGGGGGATCGAAAGACAGGGGGCGTTGGGCTGAATGAAAAGAAAAAAAAGGCGGGATAACCCGCCTTACTTTTTATTTTTCAACCCTTTTTCCTTCTACTGCGAAGGAATCCATTAGCGAGCCAGTGACATTGGCATCATCTTTACGCTGGATGGTCAAGTAAAGATCTCCATATCCTTCTGCAGTAAAGGAAAGTGTAAGACCAGAGGTTCCCTGCTCACTGATTTGATTCATCTTTGTTTCAACACCGGAAGCTTTATCTACAAACTTCCCTGTTAATATTCCATCTACTCGCGTAAGCGTAAGGACTACAGTAATGGTTCCCATAGGCGTATCTTTGATAGCTACATCCCAATCTCCGACAAAGTAATCGCTTTTTTGGGCCACTCTTTTTCCTTCCACTGCAAAGGAATCCATAAGTGATCCAGTGACATTTTCATCATCTGCACGCTGAAGAGTTAAGTAAAGATCTCCATACCCTTCTGCAGTAAAGGAAAGCGTAAGACCAGCTCCCTGCTCAGTAATTTGGTTCATCTTCGTTTCAACACCGGATGCACTGTCTACAAATTTTCCAACCAATTTACCGTCTGCGCGCTCAAGCGTTAGCACTACGGATATTGTTCCCATGGGAGTGTCTTTGATTTGTACGTCCCAATCTCCTATAAAATAGTCGCTGCTTTGAGCCATAGCGGCTGAAGAGAATAGGAGGGTAACAAACAAGAATAGGAGGGTGCTAATTTTTTTCATGGGGTTGGTTAGTTGAAAGGTTAAATTTGATTTGAAATATAAGGTAAAGATGGGTAACACCAAACGTTTCACCTATTATGCTTTTGTTGTTTTAAGGTATAAATCCTTAGATTCTTGGGGGTAAGAGTTTGTACATTACCGGAGTAACGATTCTTGAGAGCAGGGTTGAACTAATTAGCCCTCCGATCAGCACGATGGCAAGAGGTGAAATTAGTGGGTTGGTGCTCAAGGCAATAGGAATAAGTCCTCCAATAGCAGTAATCGTCGTGAGCACAATCGGTAAGAAACGAATTTCTCCAGATTTTTGAATTGCTGTATCCAAGTCAACGCCCTCCCTGCGTAGTTGATTGGTGAAATCAACCAACAAAATAGAAGTTTTCACTTCAATCCCTGCAAGGGCAATTAACCCAATAATCGCTACAAAGGAGAGGGAGTTTCCAGTAATCCAAAGGGCAATCAAAGCACCTACCATGCCTAGTGGAATTACAGAAAGGACGATAATGGTGCTTTTGAATGTTTTGAATAAAAGAATTAGCACAGCAATAAATAAAAATGCGGTCACAATAATGATCGTATTAAATCCAGCAAATGATTCTTGCTTGGTTTCATATTCTCCTCCCAAGGTGTACTTATATCCAGGAGGAAGTTTAAGTTGCTGCATTTTGCCAATTACATCGTTAAGGACCCTTTCTGTCAAGTAGTTGGCATCCACAAAAGAGGAGACTGACACGGCCCGTAATTTATTATAATGGTCTATGGTTAAGGTGCTACTTTCAAATTTTAGTTCGGCAATTTGAGCGAGCGGAATGCCTTTTCCCATTTGATTATTGATATAGATGCCGTCAAAGGCGGCTAAGGTGGCGCGTTCAGCTCTGGGTGCAGTTAGGAGAAGGGATCGTTCGTTACCTTCAGGGTCATTGAAAGTGCCCATTTTTAGGCCTGCTAAAGCCAATCGTACTGTTTGGTCTATCTCTGAAGTAGCAATGCCCAGTTGCCTTGCTTTATCCTTATTTATGGCTACACGAAGATCCGTTTTTAGGTTAGCTACAGGATTGTTGACATAGAGCGTGCCTGGAGTTTTTTTCAATAGTGCTTCCACTTTTGCAGCAATCGACCGAAGACTATCTAGGTTGTCACCGGAAATCCGTATTTCTATAGGCGCGGTGACGGGTGGTCCTTGCTCGAAGTTTTTCACTTCTACTTTTGCGCCAGCAATCTGAGCAAAGCTGCTTTTCAAGGACTGAACGATTTCTGATTTTCGTGGAGCGGAGGTGGAAGGCTTAAGTTGGACAAACAATTGCCCGTAGTCACTACGATCGCTCTCCGGAATCTCGTTATAGTAAATGCGCGGGTTGCCTTTACCAACATTGGTAGCAAAATTTTGAAGTTCTGGGATTTTCCCAACCTCTTTTTCCACCAGTTTCGTCACCTCGTTTGTGGTGTTGAGGTTGGATTGTAGCGGTGTGGTGATGTTGACCAGAAATTGTGGCTTTTCCGATGGAGGAAATAAGCTAAAGCCAATCACGGGGAAAAGGCCCATGGCCACCAAAAAAATGCCTCCTGCTAGTGCAAGCGTTAAGACAGGTTTCTTTAGTGCTTTTTCAAGTAGGGGAGCATAGCTGAGGTGGATTCCCTTTTGAAATAGGTCATACATCCTATTGGAATGTTCCACATCGCGATTTTTTAATAGCCAGGTGGAAAGAAATGGAATGATAGTTAGCGATACCAGTAAGGAAGCCAATACACTCGTGATGACTGCTATAGGCAAGCTTCTGACAAAGTCACCTGAACTTTCAGGTAAAAACACCAAGGGTAAAAAAGCAATTATCAGGGTAACCGTACATCCGACCACAGATAGGGAAATCTGCTGGGTAGCTTTTAAGGCCGCTTCTTTTTTTGAATAGCCTTCCCGAATCCATCGCTCAATATTTTCTACCACGACAATGCTATCGTCCACCAACAATCCCAAGGCTACCACGAGTCCAACGATGCTCAGTTGATTTAGACCATAGCCAAGTGCATTCATCAAAATCAATCCAATGGCTAGGGAGAGCGGAATTGAGATCATAACGATGATGGATGCTCGATTGCCAAGTGGTAGCAGGGTCACAAATACCAGGGCTATTGCGATCAAGAAATCCATACCTAACCCTCCAAGCCTTCTATTCACATAGTCTGCTTGATCAAATGCAACAATCATCTCTACATTTTCAGGAAGATCTGCACCCACTGAAGCTAGTATTGGTTTGTATTTCTCTTGTACATTGGTAATGTTGGTTCCTTCTTTTAAGGCAGCGGTAACGAAGATGGAGCGGTAACCATTTAGCCGGGTGAGGTGCTTGGATTCATCAAAATCATCCCGAACTACAGCAACATCTTGCAAGCGGACAGACTTACCCTGGTTGGCATAAACAATCGTGTTGGCGATTTCTTCCGTTGAAATGTAATTTCCACTCGTTTTTACATTGAATGTCTTGCTTCCGGCTTCTACCTGACCACCAGGAATATTATTTAACTCACTTCGGATGCTTCCCAAAACGGCCGCCAAGGGGATATTCATTTTTGCCAATTTATCCAGCTGCAACTCGATTTTGACAACTTGCTCTGGTAATCCATGGAGGGTTACTTTTTTGAGCTCTGTGAGACTTTCTAATGCTTTTTGAAGCGTTTCACCCTCTTTTCTAAGACTTTCCCTAGAAGCATTTTCGCTAACAAGAGCAATTTGAAGGATATTGACATCCGAAGGCCGTACTTTTTTTATGTCAACTGAAAAAATTTCTTCTGGTAGTTGTGGTCTTAAGGCGTTCACTTCTCTTACCAATTCTTGGTACTTCTCTTCTACATTTTCATTGTAATTGTATTCGACAAGTAATACGGCTAATCCATCTTTAATCTCACTCTTGATTCGTTTAATGTCCTCAAGCGCATAGATGGTTTTTTCCAAAGGGTCAATGACCAACTCCTCCATATCCTCAGGACTTGCACCTGGATAGATCACCACAATAGGAAATTGCGGTGAATCAATCACCGGATCTTCACTTCGAGGCATAGTAAAAAATGTACTCAGCCCCACGACCACAGTCATGAGGAATATCACCAAAGTGAACTGGTAATTTCGTACAGCAAATTCAGTTAGTTTCATTTGCTTTTCTCTTCAATGGTAGAACCATCCGACAAATACGCGCTGCCTGATACGATAAGGCTGCGGTAATTTTCTAATCCCGAAAGGATCTGTACCGCACTAGGGCTAATTTTCCCCACCTTTACCTTCACTTTTTTGGCTGTTTTCCCGTCTGCAGTAACAAAAACATACCCACTGTCACCTTGAGCATCCAAGAGTGACTCAAAAGGGATCTCCCAACCTTGAACAGTAGAAGTGGGTTGGATAGAAGTCTGGCCAAACATGCCCGATGCCAGCGATAGCCCATCCACGGAGGTTAAGGCAATTTCTACCCAATACGAGCCGGTCATTGGATCTGCAGCTTGACTTTTGCGAATGACTTTTCCGCGTGCAGTGATGGCTCCCGAGGCAGGAAATACCTCTGCCTCGTCTTCCAGATTCAATTGACTCCATTGTTGGTCACTCACGGTTGCTTGAAATACCCAAGTGGAAGATGAAGCACCATTGATTTGAAGGATGGGTGTTCCTGAACCAACAAGCTGCCCTGCATTCACAAATTTCTTAAGTACAAAGCCATTTTTCGCTGCACGAATTTGAGATTGAGACAGGTTAAAGTTTGCTGTTTTTAATTGCTGCTCGGCAATGTCCAAGGCTGTCTTTGAGTTTTCAAACTGTTCCAATGTCGCGACACTGTCCTGGTAAAGCTTTGTAGCACGTTGTTGGTCGCGCAGTGCTTTCTCATAAGCGAGTTTCGCTTGACTAACTCCTGCTTGAATCTCAGTCAAATCCAAACTTGCCAGGACTTGACCTGCTTTAATGGCATCTCCTTCTTGTACCCACACTTTTGCAACTATTCCTCCAACCTTGAAGGATAGTAGGGTTTCATCTTTGGTGGTAAACGTCCCACTTGCCTGGATTGGAGCTGAAAAACTAGTAGCCTGTAGGTCTTGTAGGCTGACGGGGATTAGTTGTCCTGGACCGGGAATGCTTGTTTCTGTAGCCGTTTTACCCCCGCAGGAAAGCAAGAAAAGTGGCAGCAAAAAAAGTAAAAGTGTGGTGGATCGTTTCATAAATTAGTTGGAAGTAGTAAGGAGACGTTCTAGTTGAGCCAAGGCCATTTGCAAGTTGTAGGTGGCAATATTTTTTTGCAATGAAGCTTGTGTCCATTGATTTTGAGCATCTATATATTCTATTAGGGAAAGGCTTCCTTCCTTAAATGCGCGGTCTACAAGTCGGAGGTAGGCTTCGGCTGAGGCTATTTTTTTCTCTGAGGATTGAAGGGTGGCAAGTATCGATTTCACTTCATTTTTTTGATTCTGAAGTTCTAGGGTTAATTTTTTATCAAGCAACTCTTTTTGCCTTTGAATAGACTGCAATCCAAGATTTCCTCTTTGGATTTGATTTTGATTTCTTCCACCTTGAAACACCGGGACGCTCAGTTGGAGTCCCCACATCGTATAGCGAGATTGGGAATCAAAGGTCCAATCAAAGCCTTGGGAACCAAAATCTGCGTAGGTGGACATTTTGGGTATCCAGAAGCTTTTTTGCGATTTCAGAACAGTTTGTTGAATTGATTCTGCCGTTTGGATGGCCAGTAGCTCAGGATTTCCCTCCTGATTTTCTTCTCCAAGCAAGTAATTTACCCGTGCTAGATCTAGTTCAGCTTCTTCAAAAAGTACCTCTTGGTCTAGTGGTCTATTTACCAAAAAATTAAGGTACTGTGCAGCCTTGTATTTTTTGTTATCTGCTTCAATGAGTAAGACTTTGACATTTTCTACCTCACTTTCTGCCCGCAATACAGCAGCAGGCAGTCCTTTGCCATTTTCTAAACGGGACTGGTTGTCTTTCAAATTCTGATTTACCAGTGCTTGCGTGTTTTGAACGATTTGGTAGGCAGTGTATGCCGCACAGTACATATAATAGGCCTGACGAATGTCTTGAACAAGCGTAGATCGGTATGTCTCCACCTGCAGGGCTGTCCATGCTACCTGTTGGGCTCTGATTTGTTTTTGGAAATTAAGATCCCTGTTGATTAAGGGTAGGGTAGCTCGAAATCTGGCATCGTAAAAATCATTTGGCAGTAATTGGTTCGACACGTTTTCTAGCTGTGGAAATGAGTTAGTGCCTGTCAACCTATTGAGCGTCGTATAGACAGGATTGAGTAGGTCGCCAATTGGGAAATCGATGGTTCGTCCGCCCTTGGCAAGGGTGTAACTTGCTCCAAATTCTAGTGAGGGTAAGAAGTAGCTTTTGGCATCCTTTAACGCCAACAAGCTTTGCTCTAGGCTTGCATTTTTTTCTTTTAGCACCAAGTTATTGGCTAATCCTTCTGTCACATAGTCATCTACTCGTTGTTGGGCAGCGAGAGAAAAGGGGAGGCAAGCTACCAACAAGAATGCCCAAAGTAGGTTCCTTGTAACTATCGGTAAAGGTTTCGTTTCTGATGAGAAATTACCTGTGTTCATGATCAAAGTCTATCCAAAATGTTGAAAAATGAATCTAAGCCATCCTTTACGATGGTGTCCTGCCTGCCAGCAAGAACCACCTCGCAGCGTCTGCGTATGCTCAAAGACACCATGCCGTGTACCGTAGACCAAATAAGAAAAGAGAGCGCCTCTTCATCGTGTCCTTGAAAATGGCCCTGTGCCATGCATTCTTTAAGTGTGCTTCGAAGAAATTTAAAGGTACCTTCCCCTTCGTTCCAATGCAGTGCTTTGGTGCGCGCAACATGGTCTAGGGGAGCTTCCTTGATAAACATCAGGTCATACATATCCGGATTCTCTAGCGCAAAATGTACGTAGATGGAACCCATAGCTTTAAGACGTTCCAAGGGATGAGGTAGGTCATTTATGACCACCATTTTTGCCATCAACTGTTGGAAACCTCCTTGGTGTAGTGTATAAAAAATCTCGTCCTTGTCCTTGAAATAGTGGTAGATGCTCCCTGGACTGTATTCAATTAAATCGGCAATGTTGCGTATGGATGTTTTTTCTACTCCTTTTTTCAAAAAAAGCGTCTTGGCTGCTACTAGGATTTGTTCCCGCAATTCTTCCTTTTCTCTTTCCTTTCTTTCTGCTACGCCCATATTTTTAATTGAATGGATAAATATAAATGAACAGTGTTTAAATTCAAAATAATGAATGAAACATGCCCGGTTTTAAGACTTTAAAGGGTGTTGAATAAAAAGTCAGCCATTGGCCGAGCTTATTGCAAATAAATAGTTATAAAAGTAATTGCCACCAAACGTAGAAAAATCAGACTAGCTGAGTTTCCTCGGTTTGGTGGCAAATAAAGGGAAGCTCCTTTAAAATAAAGCTTATTGGTTTTCCTCCGTATTTGGTTTTTTCATCACCAAATAAAAGCAATACAGGGTAACACCAGTAATTAATACTTGCGTTACAAGCGATAGAATTAGCGCAGATGTGTTCATTGGATTGATTTTTTGCGTTTGATTGAAGAATACCATACGATGGCACAAATGCCTAAAAAGAGTAGGAGCAATTGAAGTCTAGCCCAACCCGAATACATCATTTTTACCTCCAAAGCGGCAGCATTTTCAGGGTTAGCAATAATCTGTGCTTCCAAGTCAGCAAAGGTGATTTTGGCAATTAGGGAACTGGTATCTAGAGGCCATCCACCTCCTGAAAACAAGTTGCTGAAAGCAGCCACCCAATCGTTACCTGCAGGGGTAATCAAGGCACCAAGAAAAACAATGCTAAGTAATACGGGGGTGACATAGGTCATGATCCATTTGTAGAACAATGGAATGCGAATATCAGCACCTCGAGTGATTTCTGCCCATCCTTTCTTCATGCCAAAAATGTAGGTGAAGAGTATGGTCTCAAGCAAAGCAAATACTACCAAGCTGACCGTTCCACCCCAATAATCGTATTCGTCAAAGTAGCCGTACTGGTAGAAAAGGACCGTAGGAAGACCCATGGCCAAGGACACCAAGCCAAAGGAAACAGCTCCTTTTACCTTACCCCAACCAAATTCATCTTGCATAAAGCCCATCCACGGTGTACCCATGGCTAGGGAAGAAGTGATGCCAGCAAAGAATAAAAGGCCAAACCAACAGACACCGGCAAAGGCACTGATCAGCGGCCCCCATTGCTGAAAGAGGTAGGGCATGGTTTGAAACGCCATGCCAAAACCTGCATTTTCCAATACCCAATCCAAGCCAAGAAATCCAGCTGCAATAGGGATGACAATCGCACTTCCTAGGATTACTTCAACGAACTCATTCGTAAAACCAGCGGTAACCGAGTTGAGCGCGATGTCCTCATTTTCCTTCAGGTAGGAAGCGTAGCATTGAATAGAACCCATCCCGACGGACAAGGTAAAGAAGATCTGTCCTGCGGCAGCCAACCATACTTTAGGGTCTGCTAAAGAGCTGTATTGCGGGGTCCACAAGAAGTTGATGCCATCCCATGCATTTGCATCGGGGAACTCTTCTGAAGCGAAAGAACTGCCCATGGTCCAGCCACGGATGGCTAGGATAATGCCGAACAAAATCAACAAGGGCATTCCGATTTTAGCAACCTTTTCGATGCCACCCAATCCTGTGGAAAGGATCCAGACATTGACACCAAGCACCAAAATATAAGCTATAAGTGGGAATAAAGGAATCCCGAAATCGGAACCTGAAAGCTGTACGTATTGATCAAAAAACAAACTAACCGCCTCCTTACTCATTCCTGTGAAGGTTCCGATGACACTGTGTACCACGTACACAAAGGTCCAGGATTCGATATAGGTGTAATAGGCAACTACCGCGATGTTGGTAAAGATACCAAACACGCCGATGTACTTCCAGTACCACTTTTTGCTCATGGAGTCCAGGATATAGGGGGTACTGTGGTTGCCAAGCTTACCTCCAAAACGTCCCATGCTCCATTCGGTAAATAGCAAAGGAATGCCCATCAATAGGAAACAAATAATGTAGGGTAAGATGAATGCACCTCCACCATTTTGAACTGCCTGAACGGGGAATCTAAGGAAGTTACCAAGCCCGACTGCATTTCCAGCCATGGCTAGAATTAGCCCAATTCGTGAGCCCCATGCCTCTTTTTTCATAAGTACTGATCGTTAATGTTGCGGAATTCCCGGTTAAGGGAAACTGCCGTAAGAATGTTTATTTTTAGGTTTTTTCTGCCCCTGATACACGAAGGTAACTGGGGCTTTTCCATTTTTTGAATGGTAAACACTACTTTAGCAAGTCAAGAATACGGCTTTTTTTTCAATACCAACCACTCAAAGTTGTCGGTAAATTAGTTCACAATTTTTTCAATTTACGTAAATGCCTCATTTCAGACCTTTACCTCATTGGCTAACGGACTGGATTTCATCTGTCTTAGCAGCAGCAAAGTTTCCCATTCATTCGTTTTTCAATTAAAAAAGGGATGAAGCAGCCAGATGAATTTGTAAAACAAATTTTTGATGAATGGGAATCATGGTTTTTTTAGGGAAATGATTTCTACTTCGTTCAAGCCCTGTTGGATGGTTAACTTCTTCCATGGGGAACTTGGAAAGAGGAGCGAAGTGATGACAAGCTCTCCCTCATTGACAAAGAGCTCAAGTGAGGAGGCATCCAAGAAAATCCGCAATGTCTTTGCTTTCCAGGACATAGGAGCTGCATGCGCTGCTGCAAAATCAGGATTGAAGGCTGCCTTTCCCGCTTTTCTTCTGTCAACAGTAACCAGACCCATTTCTTTGTTGATGGCTACCTCTTCTCCTAACTCGTTGGAAAGCAGCAAGGAGAAACTATCCTCCCCAGATACTTCGGCCAATATCTCAACTGCAGCACTTGGTAGCAAGGATTCTTTTCCAGACAGGCTATAGCTGGTACTTTTCAACGCGTCCACTTCTTTCGCTGGAGCAGACTTCAGCAGGAGTGTTCCATCTACGTCAAAGAGTTGTAGCTCTCGCGGAAGGGTGAGTGCCGACCTCCAGGTGGGCGTAGGTACCACTTGACCATAGAGCCAGTTGCTCATCCAGCCGATAAAAAGCGAGCGATTTTGTTCCGCAGGCAGGTTGGCCCAAGTGACTCCAGCATAGTTATCGGGGCCGTAGTCCAACCAACGGAGCATCGTATCGTCAGGGGTAAAGGTGCCTTTGTCGAAATCACCGATAAAATATTGTGTAGCAGAGCCTTTTTGAGGTCCGCCAGGATTTATGCTGACGAGAAGTACCCACTTTTGATTTCCGTCGGGAGCTTTCATCGACAGGAGCTCTGGACATTCCCAAACCCCACCATGCGCGCCCACACCCTGCCCAAATTCTCCTAGCAAGGACCAATCTTTCAAGTTAGTGGACTGGTAAAATTGCACCCGATCCCGCGCAGCAAGTGTCATTAGCCAGGTCTGCCTGCCATCGGCTGTAGTGATCTGGGAAATCTTGGGATCGCGAAAATCAGCGATGCCTTGGTTGGGTAATACTGGATTACCAGCATATTTGGTCCAATTTCTTCCCTTATCTAGGGAATAGGCTAGGCCTTGGCTTTGGTAATCTTTGCGACCTTCCTTTTCCCCTTTGGGATCATGGTAGGTAAATAGTGCTACCAGGGGAGGATCCGCTTCGCTTCCAAGGCCCGAACTGTTTTTTTCATCATAGACGGCACTGCCTGAAAAGATATATCCTAGGCTATCGGGAAATAAGGCAATGGGAAGCTCTTCCCAGTTGAGTAGGTCTTTGGATACGGCATGTCCCCAGTGCATGGGGCCCCACACAGTGCTGTCCGGGTAATGCTGAAAAAACAAATGGTATTCGCCGTCCAGGTAGACCAGGCCGTTGGGGTCATTCATCCATCCTTTTTCAGGAGTAAAATGGTAGCTGGGGCGGTAGGGTTCGTCGGTGCTAGGAGAAAATTTAATTTCTTGTGGACTACAGGAAACTAGGGCGGCACCTAGAGAAAAAACTAAGTATAGAAGCGTACGATACATTTTAAGGTAGGTTTATTCCTCAAAAATATCCTTTCTTACGGAATACCCGCAGCATCGCCTGGTACTTTTCTTTTTTTAATCTCCTAAGGGTGGTAGCTTTGGGCCATTACCTACTCTTTTTTTATATGAAAGGAATCATTTTAGCAGGGGGATCCGGAACACGTTTATATCCCCTAACCATTGCTGTGAGCAAGCAGCTCATGCCGGTTTACGACAAACCCATGATTTATTATCCGCTGTCTGTCTTGATGATGGCAGGCATACAGGAAATTTTAATCATTACTACCCCAGAAGATTCGGTAGCTTTTCAAAAGCTGCTTGGTGATGGATCCCAATTAGGCTGTCAGTTTACCTATGCCGTCCAGCCCAGCCCAGATGGCTTGGCTCAGGCATTTATCATTGGTGAAAAATTTATCGGCAATGACAAGGTAGCGCTAGTGCTTGGAGATAATATTTTCTACGGCTCTGGCTTGCACAAGACGCTTCAGGATAACACAAACCCGGACGGAGGGATTGTCTTTGCCTACCATGTTACAGATCCTGAGCGCTACGGAGTTGTGGAGTTTGATGCCGAGCAAAAAGCCATTTCTATTGAGGAGAAGCCTTCCCAACCGAAGTCTAACTATGCTGTACCAGGCTTGTATTTTTACGACAACGAGGTCGTGGAGATTGCGAAAAACATCAAACCAAGCGTACGGGGAGAATTGGAAATTACGGACGTAAACAACGAATACCTAAAGAGAGGAAAGCTTCAAGTAGCCATCCTAAACAGGGGCACGGCTTGGCTCGATACGGGTACGCACCAGTCATTGCTTCAAGCGGCCCAATTTGTGGAAGTGATCGAAGAGCGACAGGGATTAAAAATTGGCTGTATCGAAGAGATCGCTTATCGAAATGGATTTATTGGTAAAGAAAAATTACTGGAGGCTGCCACAAAACTTGGTAAAAGCGGATACGGTGCTTACTTACGCCGCTTAGTGGATTAATATTCTTCCGGCAAACACCAGAAAAAAACCTCTTTCTACTTAAAGAAAGAGGTTTTTTCGTTTTTAGCATCAGATGATTTTGTTTCGCTTAAACCAGCCAAATATGGCTAGTGAAACGGCTATCATGACTCCCCAAATGATGTAGTACCCATATTCCCATCGAAGCTCAGGCAGGATATCAAAGTTCATCCCGTAAACGCCTACAATGAAAGTAAGGGGCAGAAAAAAGGCTGAAAAAACAGTCAAAAGTTTCACGACCTCATTGGTCTTTTGCGTGTTGCTGGACAAGTAAATATTCAACAAGGAGTTTGCTTCATCCAAGAAATCCTCAAACTGCAACAGTAAACCGGAAACCGTTTCTTTTAAGTCTTGGAGCTGTGTCTCATTCACTGGGGTCACTTGTAGGTGGTTAAGCAATGTTTGGGTCATGAGCATGACTTTTTTGCATGACCGTGCCTTTGCTTTCGCAAAATAGAGGCGCTCCACGGAAAATAACTTTCCATTTTTAAGAAAAATGTCTGCTTCAAAATGATCCATTTGATCCGAAAGCCAATCGGCAGGCGGTTGGTAGCTGTCAAGTATTTTCTCTGTAATCGTGAGAATTAGTGCCTCGGGGTCTTCAAAATTTCCGGAAATCTCTTCTAAAAAGGGGAAAGACTTCTGGTGAACCGTCAACAAAATTTCATTGGTGTAGAAAAAACCAATTTTATTAGTGAGCTCGGATATGGTGGTAAATTTTCCATTTTCTTTCGCTGAATAAGCACGTAAAATCAAAAAGTTGAATTCCCCTACTTTTTCAAATTTGGGTAGGTGTCCAGCCTGCAGGAGGTCTTCCATTAGGTGGCCGCTCAACCCATAGCTGGTCACAAATTTGGTCAATTCGGCCATTTTTGGATTTTCCAGATCTACCCAATGGAAATTTGTAAAATCGTTACGTTTTTCTTTCATAGTTGAGCTCTTTCTCTTTCAAAATAAATTTTTCTGCCTTAGTGCAGCACCAACGCGAGGCTTTTCCGTAGGATTTCGCCCATGGACTGACAGGTCAAAAAATCATCATTGTCGTAATGCTTAGCCAGCTCTTGTTTTAGGCTGTCCACGTGCGCTTTCGGTGCTAGCGTGTCGTCTTCCATCGTGTGTAAGATATCTTCCAACTCCTTACGAGAGGACTTCACCCGAGTGGCTATCAAAGCGCGCTCCTCCTGTTGGTATTGCCGCATGGACTCCGGGGTGATATAGGCCATACCTAGGTGGATCAAGGCATTGTTTTCTTTAAAATATTGGGGCAAATAAATGGATTTTTTACCTTCATAAGATTGCTGGTCAAAATCAATCGCCCGGATGCGGTAATGGGTTTCTTCAAAATCCGGCGTGATATCGACTACAAAATTGGAGGAATGCATGTCGCCAAGAAGGCGCACAAAGCAGCGTTCGTTAAATTTCACAAATTCCTTAGCCAATCGAATGGGATTGAGGTTGGGGTCTTTCATATGCAAGCGCATAAATTTTTCACCAGGAATTCCAGCCACATGTTCCTCAATCAGCGTGTTTTGATGCACTAGGTAGCGAATCCGGTTGGGGGATAGAAGGTCTTCCAGCTCCAATCCATAGACGCGTGAGGCGTCTGCATTTTTGATGTAGAAGTAGTCAAAGTTGTCGTTTATCCGGTTTACCATTCGCACGCGGAACGGCTGTGTGTTGCCATAAACGCAAAGGTCGATGCGGTCGATATACAAGTGTTCCATCACGGTCATATCGCCTCCTGCTTTTAGCAGAGCATAAATTTTCTTAACACTTTGGTGAATTTCATCCCGATCGCTTTGTTCGTAAAAAACGGTTTCCCAATAGGTGTCTTGCTCCTTTGAATCATAGAGTGCTATGGAATTGGAATAGCGGAGAAGCTCGTGGTAGTGTACCGGCATGTTTACCTCCCTGCCGTAAGTAAGGAGGTAACTTCGTAACCCTGCACGGATGGGGTAAATGGTCTTTTTTTTGCTGATTAGCGCCACGTCAAAAGTTTTTTTGTTGGCTCTTAATCAAGTTTCGCTCAAAAATAAACGGTCCAAAAGGAAGGAAAGCAGCGACCAAGGCGAAGAAGGTCCGTCCAAAACCCCATTTCAAACTATTTGCCGTAGGAACTACTGCAGCGATATAAACTACGAATAAAAGGCCATGGACCCAGCCCAAGTACTTGACCGCAAGGGGCCAATCGAAAACATACTTGAGTGGCATTGCGATGCCGAGTAGTAGTAGGAAGGAGAGTCCTTCGGCGATGCTGACCCATTTAAAGCGCTTTGTCCAGCGTTGCTGTGCTTCGTTCATTTGGTTCCCGTGCTAAGGTTGAAAAGAAGTTGAAGGGCAGTCCAAAGCTTTCTTTTTAGCAGCTTATCTTCCGAAATAGAAGTCAAGGAATCGGCAAATAGGTATTCTGTTTCTTCCTCAGTGTGGATGTCATAGCTAGCAAAAGGGAAGTGGTTGACCGGATGCTTGATTCGACCAAACTTCAACACTACGTGTGCGTTGAGTGCTTGAAAATCCTCCATGCTGCTGGTTTGTAGTTTTTCGGAAGAGAGCATACCTACCTCATTCATAGAGTGCCCACAGGCATTGAGCATCTTTACCAACATGTCCATGACCTCAGGGTTGAGTTGGGCCTCCTCGTGAAGGATCAGTATGCCTTTGGTGAAGTTACCTTGGACAATCAAGGGTACTGGAATAAAGTCCGTTGGACTAGGTACTGAAACAGGCCCAGTAGCTTCTATACTAGTTAGTTGCGTTTCTTCTGAAAACACGTGGGAGATGGAATTTGTACGGAAAAGCTCCGCTTCTAGGGTGAGTCGATCCTCTGGCAAGAGGAACAAGGGCTCGTCCAAAAAAGATTGAAGTGTAGCTAGGGATTCGTTTTCCATGACTAAAGTTGATTAAAAATTGGGGTTTCTCAAAAGCATGTTCCCCAATTCACTTTTTCTTCTCCCAAACAAAGAGGTAGGCGATAGGATGGTGCTACCGCAGACGGGATGGTGTGCAGCTTGTAAAATTAAATCATGACAATAGGGAAGGAGTAGGCAAAATCTGCTATCTTTTGCTGTTGTGGCCACTGCAGGTTGTTTTAATGATTTCCCATCTTTGGCTAACTATCCAACCATATGCAAGCGAGTGCCGCTTTAATTAGCTACCGCGTCATCTAGTACTAATCCATGACTGAACCTACATTTCTTGCCGCTAAGTCCAAACTCACCGTTGCCATCGCCGGTGCAGGAGGATACATCGGTAGCTGGTTTATCGAAAATTTTAAAGACCGTTACCAGCTGATTGGCTTGAGTCGAGGAAAAGTAACCGACAATCCATATCCGGAAGTAGAATGGAGGCAAGTGGAGCTCTATTCCATCACTTCCACAGTGGAAGCGCTTCAAGGGGTGGACGTGGCAATTTATTTGGTGCATTCCATGAGTGCCTCCACCCGATTGAATCAGGGGACTTTCGAAGATATGGATTTGATCCTTGCAGACAATTTTAGCCGCGCTGCAGAAATCGCCAAAGTCCAACAGATCGTGTACTTGGGAGGGTTGATTCCTGATGAACCCGAAGATGAACTTTCGCGGCACCTGAAAAGTAGGTTGGAAGTCGAACAAACCTTGGGGGCTAGAACTGCAAAATTGACTGCCATTCGTGCTTCCATCATCGTTGGACCGGGTGGATCAAGCTTTGACATGATCAAGAATCTCGTACAAAACTTACCCATTTTAATGTGTCCCAAATGGACAGAGTCCTTAACGCAACCGATTTCTTTGAGGGATACGCTAACGATCTTGGATAGCTGTATAGGCAATCCAAACGTTTTTGATCGCATCATCGAAATAGGAAGCCCCGAGGTGATACCTTACCGAGACATGCTCGCTCGAACGGCAAAGGTGATGGGTAAAAAGAGGTTAGTATTCTCCATTCCCGTCTTTTCCCTAGGCTTTTCTAAGTTATGGGTAGGCATTTTTGGCAAGACCTCTCCCGAGTTGGTTTCTCCCTTAGTCGAAAGTTTGAAGCACACCCTAGTAGTCAATCCTGCCCACGCCTACGCAGAAAAAGTGATCGACTACTTGTCTTATGAAGAAGCTGCGGCTATAGCGCTTTATACGCATGAAAGGCCCCGTCTTCCTAAGTTTGCATACAAACAAGGATTGAAGAATACCGTACGTTCCCTGCAGCGCATACCCAATACGGGTAGGCACTCCGCCCTCTGGGTAGCCTATCGCTATTCCATCTGGCTGCCCTATTTTTTCAAGTACATCATTCGAGGGAAGGTAAGTGAGCAAGGTGCCCTTGGCTTTCACTTGCTATGGAGCAAAAATGCCATGCTGGAGCTGACCCATGTTCCTGACCGTAGCGAAAGCCAGCGACAACTGTTTTACATCACAGGCGGATGGCTGGTGAAGCGTTTTGACTACGGGTGGTTGGAGTTTAGAGAGGTGCTAGAAAGTAAGTACATCATTTCCGCCATTCATGAATTTGTTCCGCGGCTGCCCTGGTTTCTCTACCTCATGACGCAGGCGCGCCTGCACCTTTGGGTGATGAAACGCTTTGAAACCTATCTAGAAAAAAAAGCTGATTTTTAATCTTCCCTTTCCGCTACAATCCTCTGAAGTAGCGTACTTTTACTTGATCTATTTTTATTCTCTATGAAGACTATTACTTTTAAAAATGGCGATGAAATGCCTTTACTTGGACTAGGAACTTGGAAAAGTAAACCAGGAGAGGTGCGGCAGGCCGTATTTTGGGCGATTCAAGCGGGTTACAGACACTTGGATTGTGCAGCTATCTACCAAAATGAACGTGAAGTAGGGCAGGGCATTGCCGATGCGCTCGCAGAAGGACTGGTCAAGCGTCAAGATCTTTTCGTTACCTCCAAATTATGGAACAATGCACACCGATTTGAAGACGTGCATCCAGCTCTCGAAAAAACACTTAACGACTTACGACTCGATTACTTAGACCTGTATTTAGTCCATTGGCCTATTGCTTTTAAGCCGGGAGTGGTGTTTGCTTCGCAGCGTGAGGAATACTACACCTACCAGGATGTGCCCCTTAGTCAAACCTGGGAGGCCATGCAGGACCAAAAAAATAAAGGACTCACCCGTCACATCGGGGTGTCCAACTTCAACAAAGCCAAGTTGAAAGAACTTCTTGCCCTTCCTGGTGAGCCCCCTGAAATGAATCAAGTCGAGCTGCATCCCTTTTTGCCGCAAGACGAGCTGGTCGCCTTTTGCCGAGCACACGAGCTCCTTGTCACTGCCTATTCACCGTTAGGATCTCCCGATTCCAGAGGTGAGCGACATCTTGAAGACCCAAAGCTTATGGAAAACCCGGTTGTGAAGCAAATTGCCGGAAAACATGGAGTTAGTTGCGGGCAAGTACTCATTGCCTGGTCAATAGCCAGGTCCATTGCTGTCATTCCCAAATCAGTACATCAAGCAAGAATCGAGGAGAATTTTGCCGCTGCTTCAGTGGTTTTAGATTTGGACGACCTTGGACAGCTGAAGGCGATTGGTCAAAAGCACCGCTTTGTAGACGGAAGCTTCTTTACTGGCTCGAAAAGTCCTTACCAATTGACGGATCTCTGGGATAGTTAATTCCTGGTATTGGATAAAAATCAACGCTAAAAATAAACCCCGATCTAAACCAGGTCGGGGTTTTTGGTTAGTCTTCCAGCTCCAGGCTTTCAAGAATATCTGCCAGCTGATCAAAATCTCGTAGGCCAGGCTTGATCTCATCTCCTCCATCCAGCGCCAGACCATGCACCCCTGGTAAGGCACTTAAAAATGAGGCATTGTCTACATGAATACCGAAGCCCAAAAGTATCTTAGTGAATGAAGAAAGTTTTTCAATAAGTTCTTGGTTATCAATACTTAGAGTTTCTTTTGATGAAATAATATGTAGGGTGATATCCTTACCGGTTAGTAGCTCCTCTAACTCGGGCATCAGATGGAGCTGCTCGATGGATACCTTGTAAATCAAGCCTAATCCCGTGTCTTTTAATTTGATTAGCGTACCTAGATGTTCAGATTCGATATAGCTGATGCCGGGATAAATAGGAATGAGGGCGCTGATTTCTTCTGCAGTGGATTGGGCAAATTCTGCTGCATAGGCAATTCCTGCAATCCATCCTGTGATTTCTTGAAACTTGCTGTCGGTGATAAAATTGGGGGATGTGGGTTCTAGACAAAAGCCCAACACGTCTACGTGCATGCCCGAACAGTAACGCGCATCCGTGAGGTTGGTGATTCGGTTGATCTTTACTACTGTTTTTAGTGACATTGCGCTTATTTTTCAGTCACGAAGGTAAACAAGTGTGCGGGTAGAGAAAAGAATTTTCCCTACTTTACCGAACAACCAACGTGCATCTTTTTTTTTTTGCTAATTCCGTTTCAAGATGGAATAGGGGTGCAAAACCAGCGTCTTCTCTTATTTTTTGGCTAAAATTGGCTACCTTACTTTTGTTTATTTGGCAACACAGGCGAAAATCTCAATCACTAGATGTCTACGCTCAAGATTTTTTCTTTTCTAGCTGCTTTTCTTGGGTTGATTCATCAAGGGTGGAGCCAAGATCGCTACGCCGTATTTTTTAGCTATAAGCCGCAGACAGGATATTCCTTGGCGACTCCAGAGGCCTACCTGTCCACCAAAGCACTTTCCCGGCGAGGCAGGGAAAAAATAGGGATAGACAGCTTGGACTTGCCCGTAGCGCAAAAATACCTAAATGGTGTCTCTCTTCACGCCCAAGAGCTGCTCTACAGCAGCAAGTGGCTCAATGTCGCCTTGGTGGTTGCTAATCCGGAGGGGGTAAAAGCGCTTCAGGCTTTGCCTTACGTGCAGCGGGTAAGTTGGGTAGCCAAAGGATTTCTCCCCAAAACAGGTAATAAACTTCAGCCTACTTTAAGCGGTAAAGAACCTGCAGTTTTTATTCATCCCAAATGGGTGGGCAGAGAACTCTCAGCACAAACCACTGCGTACGACTTTCAAAATCAGCTGCTGGGGATTAATGACATGCACAAAGCAGGCTTCACAGGCAAGGGCGTCCTAGTGGCCGTTTTTGATGCAGGATTTCCAGGGATGCAGCAAGCAGCTGCCTTTTCACACCTTTTCACCAACAAGCACTTGGTTGGTCAGCTTGATGTGGTACGCCCATGGAGTAAAGACGTATTTAAAGACAACCAGCATGGTACTAATGTAGCATCCTTGATTGTCGCCAACCAACCTGAAGTCTTGGTGGCTGGAGCATTTAATGCACAGCTGATCCTTGCCATCACCGAGGATGAGGCTTCTGAGTACCCCATTGAGGAGTTGAATTGGGTACGCGCTGCTGAATATGCAGATAGTTTGGGTGTAGATATCATCAACAGTTCCTTGGGTTACTTAGATTTTGATGATCCTTCCCTGACGTATGCGACCGCACAGTTGGATGGTAAAACGACTTATATCACCAAGGGGGCAGACATTGCTGCCAAGAAGGGAATTTTGGTTGTCAATAGTGTAGGGAATTATGGTGCAGCGGGCAGCAGTAGCCTAGTGGCTCCTGCAGATGCTAAAGGAATTTTGGCAGTGGGGTCGGTTTCTTCCGCTTCCATTGTCTCTGCATTTAGTTCCAGAGGTCCAACGGCAGATGGACGGATAAAACCAGAACTTGTAGCCTTCGGACAGGGGACAGTATTAATTCGATCTACAGGCTTGCCTGCATCTGCGCAAGGAACCTCTTTTTCTGCCCCTCAAGTGGCTGCTTTGGCCGCTGGACTCTGGGAAGCAAAGCCAGAATGGACCAAGGAAGACTTGCTACAAGCATTAATCAAGAGCGGAAATCAACAGGCCAGTCCCGATAATACGCTAGGCTATGGCATTCCAAACTTTCGTTCGGCCTATTTTGGTGCACTTTTAGCTTTGGCTGATGAGGAGAAAAGTGCCTTTTCCTTGTATCCCAACCCCTTGTTTGCTGAGGAATTGGCGGTGGTGTTTGGGCAGGAATTAAACGCGACGATTCGGATAGTAGATAAGGCTGGGCGTCTAGTATTTGAACGGCAAGTCGTGAGAGATTCCCCTAAAAATCCATATCGCATTACCTTAACGGGTCTGACTGCCGGATTGTACGTTGTTCACCTGCAGGATGGCAAAGAAGTGTTACATACCAAACTTATCAAGCAGTAGAGTTGTCTAGACCCTTCTTTTTTCCGTGATTTGTCCCTAACCGACCCATAAATGCCTGTTCAGATTGCACCCTCCATACTAGCCGCTGATTTTGCAAACCTGCAAAAAGAAGTGGAGATGCTCAATGCATCCGAAGCTGATTATATCCATGTAGACATCATGGATGGGGTTTTTGTGCCGAACATTTCTTTTGGTCTTCCCGTTACAGCTGCCATTCACCGGCATGCGACCAAGCCCTTGGATGTACACTTAATGATTGTCAACCCGGAGTTGTATTTGGCCGATTTTGTCCAAGCGGGAGCAGCAGTGCTGACGGTACACGTGGAAGCATGTACGCATCTGCATCGCACGCTACAGGAAATAAAAAAGCTAGGAGCAGCAGCGGGTGTTGCGCTCAACCCCCACAGCCCCATAGAGATGCTGAGTGAAGTGCTCGAGGAGTTGGATCTTGTTTGCGTCATGTCCGTTAATCCAGGCTTTGGCGGACAGAAATTTATCGAACACAGCTATGCCAAGGTGGCCAACCTAAAGGATCTATTGCTGAAGAAGGGCTTAAATACAAAAATTGAAGTGGACGGAGGAGTGACTGACAAAAACGCCCAACGCCTAATCGAAGCGGGAGCAGATATCTTGGTGGCAGGTAGTTACCTGTTCAATTCCGCCAATCCTGTCGCTAGCATTGCTGCGCTAAAGGCCATCCATTAAAAACCAACCTAGCCTAACCTGTTAAAGAACCGAAAAATGAACAAGAGCAATCCTAGAATTTTAAGTGGAAAGACCCTTTGGATGGGTTTAATGCTCTTTTTGCTTCCTGTCTTTGCTCTATTTGCCCAGGAAGTTACCGAACCTGTTGAACTTACGGAGGCGGATTGGACGAAGTTTGCAACCGTGGAGGTGATGACGGCAGAGTTACTTGCCAAAAAAACGAAAGAACTCAAAACCTGGGTGCGCAACAAAGAGGGTCTGGGTGGAGGTGCTCGATTTAATGAAATTAAAGCGGTCTGGGGAAATGTCGAAAAAGAAGCCAGCATCAACCTTACCGAAGTGGAGCGAACGGCCTACAAGGAATGCTTGGTCCAGCAGGCCAGCCTACAAAGCGAAGTAATTGCCTACCAAGCTGATTTGATTCGGGATGAAAAGTTACTTGGCATGACCTTGTACCTACAGATTGCAACGCTGGTTGAGGAAGATCCCACTCAAAAAGAAAAGTTGGATCAAGAGATCAGACGACTGAAGAAAAAAAAGAAACGTTGATAAATTTTTTTTTATAGCTGTCTTCACGCTCCATTTCTACCAGTAAACACACCAAAAACGTCGTTGTTACGTTAGTCTGTACATGAATTCAAAGGCCTTTTTTTTTCTTTTCTTTTGTGCTTGCCTACCCAGTCTGCAAGTCATTGCCCAGGACGAGGATATCTTTGGCATCTCTAAAAAAGCGAGAAACCCAAAGAGTAATTCGAGCATTGGCAATGCTTTTCGAACAGTACGAGAGCAGTTTTCCTTTCAGCTTTCCACAGGTGCGGCCCAGTATTCGATGGGAACTAAATTTTATCGTGGTGATGGGCAAGTTTACCCAATCACCCAGTATCAAAATCACGAATTTGGCTACGATCCATTGCCTGATACCCTGGCCTTGACTTCTCGTCAATGGATTTTTCCAACGGTAGAGGCGAGTCTTCGCCTCAATTTATTTAATATCCTTTCTTTAGGTGGAGGTTATGGTTGGGAAAGAGGTGTCCTCAATCCTTTTGAGGGAGGTGGTTACCAGTTTTCTCTTGAGGGATTAGATTACCGAGCTACCAATTATTATGCTTCAGCGGGTTTGGTGTTGTACGATGCCAGCCGACGGAGTTTTTTACTGAAACAGAAATATAAGAGATTCAATGGGGCAAATCGGGAGCTTAAAATGCGGATGGAGAAGGAATATAACCAGCGAATCCGACAAAATTACCCTTGGAGCATTAGTGTGGAAGCAGAAGTAGGAAGGGTGAAAGTCAATCAAGAAGAGCCATTAGTTCCTAAAGCATACTTCCCTCGATTGGCTGCTGTGGATGATCAATATACCTATTCAGGTGTGCTACGTGTGGCCTATCAATTCTCAGAGTATGCTTCTGTTTTTGTAAAGGGGAAATACATGCGACGTTCCTTTGTGAATAATTCGCCTGATTTCACACCATTTACAATGGATCAAGAGGTTTATTCCCTGCAAACTGGCCTAGCTTTAAAGATTCCTGGAACCAAGCGATGCAAAATAAATGGATGTGGCGTAGTGATGAAGCATAACCACAATGGGGTTGAGTACAGGGGTAGTTCAATTTTTTATTTTCAGAATCGAAAAGTCGGGCAGTGGTATTGAGTAAATAAAAGGAGGGGATTGATAAAAATCTAGGTTTTATTCCCGTATGCTTTTTACTATCTTGCAGACTTAATTTTTACGCGACAGAAAGTACTTTATGGCCCAAGGAGAAAACGAGCATATCATTCCAATTAATATTGAAGAGGAAATGCGTGGTGCCTACATCGATTATTCGATGTCGGTTATTGTTTCCAGAGCACTACCAGATGTCCGAGATGGACTAAAGCCAGTTCACCGACGCATCCTCTACGGTATGCAAGAACTAGGCGTTTTACACAACAAACCACACAAAAAATCAGCAAGAATCGTAGGGGAAGTTTTGGGTAAGTACCACCCACACGGTGACTCTGCAGTCTATGAGACTATGGTCCGTATGGCCCAAGATTGGTCTCTTCGCTATACGTTGGTCGATGGACAAGGTAACTTTGGCTCTGTCGATGGGGATAACCCGGCAGCGATGCGTTACACAGAAGCCCGTTTAAAGCGCATAGCGGAAGAATTGCTTGTAGATATCAATAAGGGAACAGTCGATTTTCAATTCAACTTTGACGATTCCCTAAAGGAACCCACCGTGCTTCCTGCCAAAATCCCTGCCTTGTTGCTAAATGGGGCTTCTGGTATTGCGGTAGGTATGGCCACTAACATGGCACCTCACAACCTAGGCGAAGTCATCGATGGCATCGTGGCCTACATTGCCAACAAAGACATCACCGTAGCCGAGTTGATGAACCATATCGTGGCACCAGATTTCCCAACTGGTGGTATCATTTACGGGTACAATGGCGTAAAAGCTGCTTTTGAAACGGGTAGAGGCCGCATTGTGGTGCGAGGTAAAGCCAACGTAGAAATTAAAGAAGGTGGAAGCAGGGAGATGATTGTAATCACCGAAATCCCCTACATGGTCAACAAAGCCAATATGGTGGAGAAGACTGCTCAGTTGATCAACGAGAAAAAGATAGAAGGAATCTCTGCTATTCGCGATGAGTCTGACCGTTCGGGCATGCGCATCGTATACGAACTCAAAAGAGATGCAGTTGCAAGTGTGGTACTGAACAACCTGTATAAGCAAACTGCGCTACAAACCTCATTTTCAGTCAATAATGTCGCTTTGGTAAAAGGCAGACCGCTTACGCTGAACCTAAAAGACCTGATCGTTCACTTCGTGGCTCACCGACACGAGGTAGTGGTACGAAGAACAGAATTTGAATTGCAAGAGGCAGAAAAAAGAGCCCATATCTTGCAAGGGTATTTGATTGCCTTGGACCATTTGGACGAGGTAATTTCCTTGATCAGAAATTCAGCTGATCCAGAAGCTGCGCGCAATGGCTTGATAGAGCGTTTTGAATTGAGCGAAATACAGGCAAGAGCGATTCTTGACCTTCGACTTCAACGCCTTACAGGCATGGAGCGTGATAAAATCATCGCTGAATACCAGGAAATAATGTCACTCATCGGAGAACTTAAGGCTATCCTGGGTGACGAAGACAAGCGAATGGAGATCATCAAAGCCGAGCTTCAAGAGATGAAGGATCGGTATTCAGATGACCGACGCACAGAAATCGAGCACAATGCAGAAGATTTCAGCTACGAAGACATGATCCCGAACGAGGAAGTGGTGATCACCGTTTCCCATCAAGGTTATGTGAAGCGCACTGCCTTAACTGAATACCGTACACAAGGTAGAGGAGGTATCGGATCCAAGGGTGTTAGTACCAAGGATGATGATTGGACGGAGTACTTGTTTACCGCGTCTACACACAACTACCTACTGATCTTTACAGACAAGGGTAAGTTGTTCTGGCTGAAAACTTATGCCATTCCGGAAGGTTCTAAGGTGTCTAAGGGAAGGCCGATCCAGAACTTGATCAACATAACGTCGGATGATAAGATTCGATCCATCATTCAGGTAGAAAACTTGGAGGACCAGGATTACATCAACAACCACTTCTTGGTGATGGTTACCAAGCAAGGTGTCATCAAAAAGACCACGTTGGAGCAGTACTCCAGACCACGTACCAACGGTATTATTGCCCTAAATTTCAGAGAAGACGATCAGCTGGTGCACGTGGCCAAAACCAACGGTAGCCAGCATATTGTCATTGCTGCAAAGTCGGGCAGAGCTGTGCATTTCAAAGAAACTGCAGTTCGCCCGATGGGTAGAACAGCTACAGGTGTGAAGGCCATCACGCTTTCCAACAAGGAAGATTATGTGATTGGCATGGTTTGTGCGTCTGAGCCTAATGCGACCCTTCTGGTTGTGTCAGAAAAAGGATACGGAAAGCGTTCCGACTTGGATGAGTACCGCATCACCAACCGTGGCGGTAAAGGAGTTAAGGCAATGAATGTGACCGAAAAAACCGGCGCATTGGTGGCCATCAAAGAAGTAGTAGATACGGATGACTTAATGATTATTAACAAGTCAGGAATCATTATCCGTATCAGCATGGATCAGCTTCGCATCATGGGTAGAGCTACTCAGGGCGTCCGCTTGATCAAAGTTGGTGAAGGAGATGAGATTTCTTCCGTAGAAAAAATCTCTAGAGAAGAGGAAGAACTTGCAGAAATTGTTGATTCCTCTATCGAAACTCCTGAAACCCTAGCAACTTCTGATTCTACGGAATCAGCAGAAATCATTGAAGAATCACCTGAATAATTAACCGAATAAATCACCCACAACGAAAAACGCGAATGAAAAAGCTCGTACTATCACTAGCCCTGGTTGCTGTAGCTTCCTTAGCTTTTGGACAAAAGAAAGTAGTAAAAGAGGCAGAGAAAGGATTAAAATCCGGTAACCTAGAGGCTGCATTAGTTGCCATTAATGGGGCAACTACTAATCCAGAAACAAGTGCCAATCCAGCCACCTTCATGGTAAAGGCCCAGATTCATACCAAAATTTTCGGTAGAGATTCTTCCAACACCATGGAGACTTTGAAGGCAGGAAATGAAGCATTGACCACTTTCAATAAAGCCTTTGAAATGGTTGGAAACAATAAAGCGACTCCAGTAGGAAAACAAGTCTATGCGGATGAGTTGCCAGGTATCCCTGACAATTTGAGACCGTACTCAATCATTACCTTGAAAAACATTGCTTTCGATAAAGCATTGGAACGCTATAACGAAGACGATATGGAGCTATCCTATGAGTTCTTCAACCTTGCCGGTGAGATTGACAAGACGGACTCCACGATTCACTATAATGCAGGATTTCTAGCGAACGATTTGGGTCGTTTTGAGGATGCAAAGAAGCACTTTAATTACCTTTTCGAGCTTCCTACCTACAACAAGACCAATGCTTACTACTTCATGGTGCAGATTCTAAGCACAGAAGAGAAAAATCCGGAAGCTGCTTTTGCTTTGGTTTCTAAAGCAAAGGCTGAATATCCAAATGATAAGGTATTGGCTGAATACGAAATTCAATTGCTCCTACAACTGAACAAGATGGATGAAGCAATGGCGCAGATCAAAGAAGCCCTTGCCAACGATCCAAACAATTCTGGACTTCTATTGAGATTCGGGTATTTGAAAGAGCAGGGTGGTGATTTTGATGGAGCTTTGGCAGAATACAAAAAATCAGTGGAAGTGGATCCTAACTTCTTTGAAGGTAACTACTATACGGGTGCCTTGATGCTTGAGAAATCTAGAGGTATCCTTGCTGAGCTGAATGCGCTATCTGATGCTGAGTGGGAGAAAAAATCTCCAGAGATGGGCAAGCAGGCAGATGATCTGTACAAACAAGCAGTTCCTTTCTTCACAAAAGCATTGGAAATTAAGCCTGACAATACTGACATCATGATCGTCTTGTTCCAGGTGCACACCCGCTTGAAAAATACAGCTGAAGTAAATGCAATGAATGCAAAGATTTCAGCCATTCTTGGAGCCAACTGGCAAGAAAATTAAGCTTCGCTAACCTTGTTGAAAAGGCCGGAAATTCCGGCCTTTTTTTGTTTTTCACCAAGTTCTTCGGGTAAAATTTCATTGAGTAAGAAGTTACTTTGAGGTAGTTGGTACTTTCTTTCTCTTTACAATTCTCCATTCACAAAAAATGAATTTTATTTGGGTTTGTTTTGAAATAGTTTGCTCATTCACCCGTAGAAATATGTTGCCCAAGTTTAATCGCTCTATAGTACCCATTCTTGGATTAGTTTTTATAGCTCAATTTGGGTTTACGCAATCACTACCGTCTTCCCAGCAGTACCACCAACTCCTGCAATTGCGCGAAACCAAGCGGGTGCTCTATGTAGCTGCTCACCCGGACGATGAGAATACCCGCATGATTGCCTATTTGGCCAATGGGGAGCATGCAGAAGTGGCTTATTTGAGCCTTACCCGTGGGGATGGAGGGCAAAACCTCATCGGCAAGGAATTGGGAATAGAACTAGGTCAAATCCGAACCCAAGAGTTAATCAAAGCGCGCGCTGTTGATGGGGGACAACAGTATTTTACGCGAGCATTGGATTTTGGTTACAGCAAGGACCCAACCGAAACCCTTCAAAATTGGGACAAACAAAAGGTTTTGGCGGATGTGGTTTGGGCGATTCGTAGTTTTCAACCGGATATCATCATCACCCGATTCAATACCACGCCTGGCATAACTCATGGACATCATACCACCTCGGCAATCCTTGCCAACGAAGCATTTGCGCTTTCCGGGGATCCCAAATCTTTTCCAGAACAATTAACCTACGTGAAGCCTTGGCAGGCAAAGCGTATTTTTTTCAATGCCTATAATTTTCGTGGGGAGTTTGAGCCAGAAGTCGGTAAGCGCTACTATGCAATGGAAGTAGGGGGCTATGATCCCTTGTTGGGAAAAACATACCACCAGCTAGCTGCGGATAGTCGAACCATGCATAAGTCGCAAGGTTTTGGAGCCACAGCAGGTGCCGGTATTGCCAAAGATTTTCTAGAGCAAGTCGGAGGGGAGCAGTACGAGAATTCTCCTTTCGATGGAATCAATAGTCGATGGGAATCCCTCCCCGGAGGTCCTGACGTAAAAGCTGAAATCGATCGATTATTGGAAAGCTTCAACTTGAAGGAGACGTCAAAAAATTTACCCAAATTATTGACAATCCGTGCCGCCATGCTTCGTCTAGATCCAACAACTCCTTGGGTGAAGGAAAAATTAAAAAAGTTGGAAAGTCTAATTTATTCTTCCTTAGGCTTAAAAATAGAATATGTAGCAACGAAAGAAGTTGGGTATCCAGGTGAAAAAGTACAGACCGAACTACTTCTTGTCAATCCTTCTGAGGAAGCAATTTCAGAAGTTTCTTTCCAAATTTACGGTATCGACTACCTTGGAAAGGAAGCTAAAGGAAATGAGGCCACCCGACTCCCTATCGCTTTAGTTGTAGACACACAAATACCCTATTCGCAGCCTTATTGGCTACAAGAACCTCTTGATGGACCGATATTTACAATTTCAAATCAGCGGAAAATTGGCCTCCCTTATGAACCAAAGTTGCTTGGTGATTTATCATTTTCCTTAGGTGGCCAAAAGTTTCAGATGCCCGTTCCTTTGGTTTATAAGTACAACGATCCCATTGATGGAGAGGTAAAGCAGCCGTTTACGATTGTTCCCCAGGTAACACTTTCACTATCCAAAGAGCTGGTATTTCTGGTGGATGGGGCGGATCCTACGGTTGAAGTGGTGGTCAATTTTCAAAATCAACTCCTGGAGGGAAATTTGGATTTTAAGGGGTTAAGTTCCACTCAATTCAAGCTGACTAAAGTAGAAGACTATCCTGCCCTTAAACAACGGAAGTATACTATTACTTTTTTACCTCAAAAAGCTGGAAAGCAGTTGATTACCGCGCGATTTACTGCATCAGACGGAAGGGTTTTTGATCAAGTTACGCAGCGAATATCCTATAAGCATATTCCCAATTTGACCTATTTCCGTCCAGCACAACTTCAGGTGATTCAAGAAGATTGGATAGTTTCAAACGGCAAGGTTGGCTATATCGCTGGAGCAGGTGATGAAGTGCCTGAAGTCTTGTCCTCCTTGGGATATCAAGTCAGTTTCCTGGAAGAAGACAAGTTGGAATTGGACGATTTGAATCAGTTTCAAGCCTTAGTGGTTGGAATACGTGCATACAATACCCAGGAAGGTTTGGCAAGTAAACAGCAGGTGCTCTTGGATTATGTAAAGGGCGGTGGAAATTTGATTTTACAATACAACACAAGTAGTCCATTAGTGACTCCTAATTTGGGGCCTTTTCCTTTTGTAATCGGACGAGATCGGGTGGCCGTTGAAGGGTCTCCCGTAATTGCAGATTGGGAGCATCCTTTGCTGCGCACGCCAAATAAGTTGCTTCAAAATGATTTTGAGGGCTGGGTACAGGAACGCGGTCTCTATTTTGCTTCTATGGTAGATGAGCGCTACCAAGGCCCCTTGACGCTACAGGATCCTGGAGAAGAGGCGAATAAAGGAGGCTTGATTACGGCCAAAGTTGGAGCAGGAACTTACGTATATACAGGACTATCCTTCTTTCGGCAGTTACCTGCTGGGGTACCTGGAGCCATCAAATTATTCATCAACTTGATTGAGCAATAGATGGAGGATAATCAAATCCCTTGGACTAAAATTTACGTGGGCTTAATGGCTAGTTTGCTAGTCATGATTGGCCTATTGTATTGGTTAACCCTCGCGTATTCATGAGCACGTTAGATTGGGTCGTATTATTTCTGACCTTGGTGTCCATCACAGTGTATGGCATGTACAAGACACGTGGTAAAAAAAGTTTGGAAACTTACCTCAAGGGCAATACCGCCAACTGGTGGACCATAGGGCTTTCAATCATGGCTACCCAGGCTTCCGCCATCACCTTTTTGAGTACGCCAGGTCAAGCTTATGAGGATGGCATGCGCTTTATCCAGTTTTATTTCGGCCTTCCCCTGGCAATGATCATCATCTCGGTCAGCTTTGTGCCCATCTACTACAAGCTGAAGGTATATACTGCTTATGAGTATCTGGAAAATCGATTTGATCTCAAAACAAGAACGCTAACTGCCCTTTTATTTATCGTGCAGCGTGGCTTGGCAGCAGGTATTACTATCTATGCGCCGGCAATTATTTTGTCCACGTTATTGGGTTGGAATTTAACGCTGACCAACATTTTCATTGGTGTACTGGTGATTCTTTATACGGTTTCTGGAGGTACAGAGGCAGTATCCATCACCCAAAAGCAACAAATGGCTGTCATGATGGGAGGCATGGTGTTGGCGGGAATTATGGTGATTCAACTCCTACCTATCTCAATGAAGGAGGCCTTGCAAGTTGCCGGCACTATGGATAAGCTAAACGTGGTCAATTTTGAGTTTGATTTAGCCGATCGCTATTCCATTTGGTCAGGCATGACGGCTGCGGTCTTTTTGTTTTTAAGCTATTTCGGTACCGACCAAAGTCAGGTCCAGCGCTACCTCTCCGGGCAGACCTTAACTCAAAGCCGAATGGGCTTGCTCATGAATGGCTTTTTGAAGATTCCCATGCAGTTTCTGATTCTCTTCATCGGGGTCATGGTCTTTGTATTTTATCAATTTATCCAACCTCCTGTCAATTTTAATCAAGTTCAAACCGAGGCTCTACGCCAGAGTGTGCATGCGCCTGAGTTGGCTCGAATGGAGGAAGCCTATGCTAAAAATTTTGCATCGGGTAAGGTTGCTTACCAGGAGCTTCTGTCTGCCATTGACAAAGGTGAGGAGGAAGCTACCCAAGATTGGTCCCGTAAATTGACTGAACTAAAGTCAGAACAAGAAGGAATTAGGAAAGAAGTAAAAGACCTGGTCTTGGTTAATGACCCTAATGCCGAAACACGCGATACAGATTATGTATTCATGCGGTTTGTGATGGACTACCTTCCGACAGGGGTGGTAGGACTCTTGTTTGCAGCCATTTTTGCAGCAGCGATGTCCTCCTCCTCTTCAGAGTTAAATGCGCTGGGGAGTACGACCACGATTGATTTGTACAAACGATCAGTGAAGAAGGATGCGAGCGATGCACATTATGTGGGTTCTTCCAAGGTGTTTACGGCTTTCTGGGGATTTGGCGCCATCCTATTCGCAACGTATGCTTCTTTATTTGAAAACTTAATCCAGGCAGTCAATTTGCTAGGATCCTTGTTTTACGGAACCATTTTAGGCATTTTTATTGTAGGCTTTTTTATCAAGTGGATCAAAGGGCAGGCAGTATTTATTGCTGCCCTACTTTCCCAGGCCCTGATTCTTGTGGTACACTTCTTTAACGGTACTGGGCTGTGGGGACTCCACTGGGACATTGGCTTTCTTTGGTACAATGTCATTGGCTGCCTCGCTGTAGTTTTGTTTGGCTTGATTCTTCAACCTTTTCTTGGAACCAATTCCTCAAAAAATTAAAAGTAAAACGTTTGACATTAGGTAAAAAAAAAGAAGCCTTCGACTACTCGAAGGCTTCTTTTTTATCATTCCACTATTTTAGTAGCGATCACCAGTAAACGTTTAAAGCGTAGTAGTAGGTGCTGTGGACCGTGGTCTGTCAGCTGTTGACGTTTTTTGTTGATGGGATGATTTTCAAAATTATTTGATGGACTTCATCAATCGTTCGTTCAGACCTACATAATCTGGATTATTGTTTTCGATAGCCAGTTTTTTGGATGTTGTGGCTGATGCTAAGGCTTCTGTTTTCTTGCCAAGGCTCAATTCAATTTTGGCACGTAGGTGCATTGTCCAGTATTTTGGATCGCTATCTGTGGACTGCTTTATCCAAGCATATGCTTGGTTGGTGTCTTTGTTGCTAGTGAAATAGTAGTTGGCCGCCTGATAGAGTAGGGCTGGATTGGTACTATTGGTATCGATTACTAGCTTTTGGATATCCGCCATCACGATGGGATCAACGTCTGTTTTTATGGTGAAGTCCACGCGTGTTTGCTCCCATTTAATGGAGAGGTCTGCGCTGTTGTCTGTAAGGTTGTTGAAGCTCAGGTCGAAAGAATCGTACATGCGGCTAGTCTTTCCAGGGATGGCTTCAAAACGGACCATATCGTCCTTGGTATCGTATCCAATAGCTCCCCAAAGCTTGGTGTTTTTGCTGAGAATGATTGTCCAGCTGGTTTTTCCTGGAATGGAATACAAGGCATAAGATCCTGCGGGAACCGCAAGGCCGCCGACGAATACATCGGTAGAAAAGGAAATGATGGTGGCTCCATTTGCACCAGTTCTCCATACTTGGCCAAAAGGAACTAGCTCGCCAAATATTTTTCTTCCTTTCGTACTTGGTCGGCTATAGTCAACCGATACATCGGTGAGTCCTACTTTTTGTATGATTTTTGCGCTAGGGCTCGCTTGTGGCATTTGGATTTGCTGTGCCATGGCAGTCACTCCAAGAAGGAGAAAGGCCAATAGCAAGGTGTTAAATTTAGTAGTCATAAGTTAGAAGGATTGTGATTAGTTGTTGTTTTCAAATGCGTGTTCTGGGTCTACCCAAGAAAACGCTGCAAGTTCACAGATTATTCTCTCTTTACATGGAAGAATGCTAGGAATTTGATGAATGAATTTTTTACCCCTCCCGAAAGTTCTATTTTTAATCAACCTAAGCCCTTACAGTTATGAGCATCGCGATCATCAGTCCAGGAAGAGATCCCAAAGTTTGGATAGAAGCCCTACGCCAGGAGCTTCCAAACATCGACCTTCAGGTATACCCGCAAATCGATCGTCCAGAGGAGGTGGAAATGGCCCTGGTTTGGCAGCATCCTCCTGGGTTTTTGAGTTTGCTTCCCAACTTGAAGTTGATCAGCTCATTGGGTGCGGGTGTAGACCACATTCTTTCTGATCCAGACGTGGGAGAGGAGCTACCAATCGTTCGTATCGTAGATGAGAAGTTGACCTGGTCGATGACCAACTATATTATTTTAGGAGTATTAAACTTTCATAGGCAATTTGTAGCTTTGCAAAACGACCAAAGAGAAAAAGTCTGGCATCCGTCCCACCCCGAAATCGCCGTGAAAGTTGGGGTGATGGGCGTAGGTGCCCTTGGCGGAGACGCCTTAGACAAACTCCATGGCTTGGGTTTTGACGTAGTTGGCTATGGTTTTTCAGAAAAAAAAGACTTCCGCCATCCTTACTACGCTAAAGCGCAGCTGAAAGAGTTTCTTGCAGAAATCAATGTATTGGTGTGTCTACTTCCTCTGACTTCCGTGACAGAGGGAATCTTGAACTTGGAATTTTTCCAAGCTTGCAGGAAAGGCACCTATTTGATCAATGTAGCGAGAGGTAAGCACCTAATCGAAGAAGACTTGATGTCCGCTTTGAATCAGGGGTACCTGTCTGGAGCTTTATTGGACGTGTTTCGTGTGGAGCCCCTGCCCAAGGAGCATCCTTTTTGGGAAGAGGAGCGGATTCAACTCACTCCGCATATTGCTAGCGTGACTAACCCTCAAGCAGCAGCCCCGCAAATCATTGCAAATTATAAACGTTTAAAAGGTAGCCAACCATTACTTAATCTCGTTAACCGCACTAGAGGTTACTAACCCACTGCCATGAAATCCCCCTTTACTATCTTATGTCCCATTGATTTTTCTGACTGCGCGATCAATGCCCTAGAGTATGCAGCTAAATTAGGTGAGCGCTACGGTGCCAGACTTATCATCCTACACGTGTTAAATAAGGAGGACTATAAAAAGCTGGCCCCCTTGGATGAGAATGGGAAAAACCAGGAGGAATTTGTTGCCCAAAAATTAAAAAGCCTACAACTCGCGGTACTAAAGGAGAGTGGGTCCCAAGGTTTAGTTGGCTGTGAAGTGATGGTCCTGGAGGGACCAATCGTTCAAGGTATCCTGGATTATTCAAAAAAAATCGCTGCTGACTTACTCGTTGTTGGCACAGAGGGTATAAATGAATTTAAAGAGCAAGTGTTTGGTAGTCGCTCTAGTCGGATGGTGTTGCAGGCCGAACTGGATATAATGGTTGTGCCACGCAAGGTTTATTTTAAAAATCCGCGCAAACTAGTTTATGCATCCGATTACTTAGAAGAAGACAAGATTGCTATTCAAAAGGTGGTGGAGTTTGCTTCGTTTTTTGATGCCGAAATTGATATTGTTCACGTTTCTTCCAACCTCCGTTTGATTGACAAGGGATTGCACAAAAGTATGGTCAATGAAATCCAACCCTTTGTACACTACGACAAAGTTCAGTATGTGTTGAAAACCTTCCGCGATGATTTGGCCCTAGGCCTAGAGAATTACCTGCAACTCGCCAAGGGCGACATGCTGGTGACTCTAAGTAAAAAGAAAGAATTTTTTGATCAGCTCTTTTCTAATAACCTTTCAAAAAAAATGTCCTACTTCATCACTAAGCCGCTGTGGGTGATTAAGAGTTTCTAGGAGGTTTGGAACCAAGGAACGTCAGGAGATAGGTTTTAAATTCTTTTCTAGTTGCCGAATCTGTAAAAAGCCTAGTCAATGTGGATAAGAAATGGCGGAAGCTCATTTTTTTGGACGAATTGGTGGACAGAACACGGTCCGCCGGTACAGTGCTTGGTTTGCCAGGGCTATCATTCTGTGGCTTATCTTCGTCTTTCTTGGGAGGGTAGCCAGCAAGTTCATCAGCTTTTTTGAAGGTGCGCTGCGCTTTTTCCTTACGACCAAGTTTTTCTTCAACAATCCCCAAATTATTGTAGGCAATGGCATCATCAGGATCTAGTGAAATGGCCTTCTCATAATCCTCAATAGCCCCCTCAAAATCCCCTACTCGGTCCTTAAAGTAGGCCCTGCTGCTGTAGCGGTAGGGGTTATTTGGATCAAGATTGGCCGCTCGATCGAGCTCCTCCAATGCCTCCTCGTTTCTTCCTAGCAAGTGAAGCACCACGCTGCGGTCACTGATAAAATCAGTATTGTACTGCTCAATGGATACCAACAAATCAAAATCAGCCAAGGCTTCCGTTCCTTTGCCCAAGCGAATTAATAGTCTGCCACGGTAGAGGTGGTTTTCTGTATTGCCTGGTTCTTGGTCGATTAGGGTGTTAAACACTTCCAAGGCAGATTCAAAGTCTCCGTTTTTGTAGAGTTGCAACCCTTTTTCAAAATTCATAGTACGTCAATTAGCTCGCAAAATAAACTCCTATATGCCGATTAAAGTTTATTTTCTTCTAATTTCTCGGGACAAGGGGGACATCTATTATCTTTAGCTGCACGAGTCACACTTCCCATGGCGCATTCTCCAGAAACAGTTCTCAAAGATCTTAAAGCAAAGAAATTTGCCCCCATTTATTTTTTACAGGGGGATGAACCTTACTTTATTGACTTGGTAAGTGATTATATAGAGAAAAATGCGATTCCTGAGTTTGAACGAGGATTCAACCAAGTAGTAATTTATGGCAAGGAGGCGAGCGTAGCCAATATCCTATCCCATGCCAGAAAGTTTCCTATGATGGCAGACCGACAGCTGGTCCTGGTAAAGGAGGCGCAAAACATTCCTGATCTAGGTAAGGAAGACGCTCAAAAAATGCTAATTAGCTACCTGACCAATCCATTGCCAAGCACACTACTCGTGTTTGCCTATAAACATAAAAAGCTAGACGGAAGAAGTAGCTTAAAGAAGGAAATTGAAAAGAAAGCGGTCTTAGTTGAAGCTGAAAAAATCAAAGATTGGAAGCTAAACGAGTGGATTGAAGGCTATTTTAAAGAGCTCGGCCATCAGATCGAAGCCAAGGCCGCCCAGTTGCTGGCAGATTCCATTGGCAATAACCTAGAGGTGATGACCAACGAGGTTGGAAAAATGCTGATCAATTTTGTGGAACCCACCCGTTTCAGTGTAGACCATATCACCAAATACATAGGCATCAACAAGGAATACAATAATTTTGAACTGACCAAAGCTATTGGTTTTAAGGATGTAATTAAGGCAAACCTAATCGTGCATTACTTCATTCAAAACCCGAAAAACCACCCTGTTATCCCCATTTTTTCCTTGCTGTACTCGTATTTTATGCGGATAGCGCTGCTGCATCGAGCAGGCCCTTTGCCGGAAAGTCAGCTGGCAGGCGTGATTGGTGTCAATCCTTACGGGGTAAAAGAATACTTGATTGCTTCAAAAAATTACAAGTTAGGAAAGGTAATTGAGGTATTCGGATACCTAAAAGAGGCTGACCTACGTTTTAAAGGGGTAGATGCCGGAAGTACCAGCGAAGGGGACATTCTTCGGGAGTTGGTCTATAAAATTTTACATTGATTTAGCCTTTTCAACATGAAATACTTCTTGGTGCTGCTGGTAAGCCTTTGTACTAGTGTCACGGCTTTTTCTCAATCTTCGATTTACCAAACTGGAGCCCAACAGTCTATGGATAGGCAGCTGGACCTGATGGACAAGCACCTTTTTTCGGCAAGTTTGTACGACAGTGAGCGCCTCCTATCCCAAATGCTTACTCAAGAGCAAGCTCAAGCCGCAACGCTCAACCGAGCGATTTCTGCCTTGCAGCTCGAGCGTCCAGATGGGGTAGGTGGGATGCAATCCTATCTAGCAACACATGAAGGGCATCCCAGCGTTGCCGTAGCGGCTATTTTGCTAGGAAATCATTTTTTTTATAAAAATAAATATACCGATGCTATTGCTGCTTATGCCTTGGTTCCTATACGATTGATGCAACCAGAGCCAGGTGCAGAGGTGTTGTTTAAGCTCGGTTACAGCCATTTTCAGCTAAAAAATTACCAGCAAGCGACGCAGTACTTCGATCAGGTAAAATCCTTAGGTCTACCCTTCTCAGCAGATGCCTTGTACTACAGTGGATACATCGCCATGGAGCAGGGAAATATGGATCAGGCGATAAAAGAGTTGACGGCTGCCGAGCAAACCTCCTTCTATGCGGCAAAGGTGCCTTATTTGTTGACAGGCTTGTACTATCAGCAAGGTAGTTATGCAAAAGCCATCGCCTATGCTAGCCCCTTACTTGCGTCTGGGCAATCCTTAGATCAAAAAGAAACAATCCACCTATACCTCGCAGAAGCCTATTATTTATCAAAAGACTTTCTGAAGGCCTCCCAACAGTACGATGCGTTTATCCTGGCTAAGCAAGGCGAGCTTTCCTTAGAGGAAGTGTACAAGGCAGGTATTTCTTTTTTTGAAGTCGCGCAATACGCTCGAGCTACGGACTACCTCAAAGTAGCTGCCTCGGGAGTGGACCCTATTGCGCAAGCGGCGAGCTACTTCCTTGGACATGCTTACCTTAAGTTAGCCAATTACCCCTTTGCGGCTACCAGTTTTCAAGCTGCTGCAAGTAGCTCTTTCAATCCTCAAATCCAAGAGGAGGCTGTGTTTAACTTGGCAAAAACACAATTCCAGCGAGGAAGCTTTCAACTCGGGATCAATAGCCTAGATGGCTACCTCGATACCTATCCCAATGGTAAAAATTATATCGAAGCGGAAACACTGCTTTCTGATGCGCTCATCAACTCCACGGACTATTTACGTGCCATGGAGCAGATGGACCAACTTCGTAGCAAATCTGCTGGTATCCAACAGGCCTATCAAAAAGTGGCCTATTTTCAAGCCATTAGCTACTACCGAGACAAAAAATACGAGCAGGCACTCTCCTTATTGACCAAGTCTCAGCGTTATCCCGCTTCGAAGGACCTCCTTGCGGAAACTTATTTCTGGCAGGGGGAGATTTACTCAGTTCAAGGAGCTTTTGAGAAGGCTATTGAGTCCTATTCCGAAGCGCTAAAGGGTATTTCTCAGACTAGTCTCAATTTCTTAAAGGCGCAGTACGGATTGGGATATGCCTTTTTTAATACCCGTAATTATGGGAAGGCAGCGGAGAATTTTCAAGCTTACTTGGATAAGCTAGGGAATACAAAAGCACAAACTGGAGAAGATGCCCTGCTGCGTTTGGGTGACTGTCAGTACGTGCAAAAGAAGTTTGACCTAGCAGCGACCACTTTTCTTCAAGCCATCAAGGAGGGAAATACAGGAGCAGATTACGCGCATTTTCAGTTGGCTATGGTCTACAATTACCAAAACAAAAATGAAGAAGCCCTAGAGAAGCTGGCTCAACTCATTCAGTCCTTTCCAACCAGTTTGTACCTAGAGGATGCGCTATACCAGCGGGGACAGGTATATCTTGAAGAACTTCGCTACTCCGAAGCGGCCACCGCTTTTTCTGAATTAATTATTAGCAAGCCCAATTCACCTTTTCTTCCCTTTGCTTTGGAAGGGAGGGCCGTGGCCAACTTTTCCCAGCAGCGTTACACAGAGACAGTGGCTGATTATAAGTTGATTTTGGACAATCATCCGGCTGCCGACAATGCGGAAACAGCTCTTAAGGGTCTACAGGAAGCACTTGCCCTTCAAGAAAACTCGGAGGAATTTGGGGAGTACCTTCAAGCCTATAAAAACGCCAACCCAGGAATTGGAACGATTGAGTCCTTGGAATATGAATCAGCTAAGAATCTGTATTTGGCTAAGAAATTCGAACAGGCAGCCAAAGCGTTGGAAAACTACCTGCGTGGGTATCCTGAATCTGGGCAAAAAAGTGAGGCGCTGTACTTTGCTGCCGATTCTTATGGGCAGGTTGGAGAGCAATCAAAAGCCATCGCCTTATTTAAGGTGTTGGAGCAGGAGCCTCCCTCTCCTTACCGGATAAGGGCTTCCCAGCAATTGGGAAAAATAGAGTTGGCAAACGAAAACTTTACTGAGGCCTTACGCTATTTGGTTCCTATTGCCCAACAAACAAGATCACAGCTCGAAGAGGCAGATGTTTTGAATGGAATTATGGCTGCTCACTTTGGATTGGCAAATTATGATCAAGCGATTACTTATGCTGAACAGCTGATTGCTTTAGGAGGGATAGTTCCTGCCATTGTCCCCAGGGCACTTTTAGTCAAGGGTAAATCTCAGCGTTCCTTGGGGCAGCATTCAGAAGCAGAAGATAGTTTTGGGTTTTTGATTCAGGAGTATGTAAGCGAGGAAGCTGCAGAAGCGCTTTTTTTACAAGCCTTACGGTACCAAGAGAAGGGCGACTTTGTGGGTTCCAACGAACTTATATTCGACTATTCAGAAGGCTTTTCAGCATTTGATTACTGGTATGGTAGCTTATTTTTACTGCTTGCAGACAATTACATTAAGCTTGGTGAAACGTTCCAAGCAAAGGCTACGCTGCAATCCATCTTAGAGCAGTCCACCAATGCAGTCGTCAAGGAGAAAGCAGCAGACAAACTCAAAAACCTAAACTAATCCATGAAAAAGAAAACAAGAGCACTTCTTTTTATGGGGATCTTTGGTCTAGCCACCTCTAGTTTGCTGGCGCAAACCTCCTCGCAAGGGGCTGTGCAGGATCAAGAGTTTGTCATTCGTAAGGACCGGGTGCTTAGTTTGCCAACCCGGTTAAAGTTCTTTGAAAAGCTGCCCTTGCTTCCGCAGCCCAAGGGATTAGATCCCTTTACGTATACTATAACTCCTTTTTTTCTACCGATTCCTGCAGCTAAAATCCAGACAGAGCCCGCCACGAAAGAATGGAAAATTGCACCAGTTGAGTTGTTTCCGGGAATGGTTCGAGTCGGGTATGGTAACTTTTTGTCACCATTAATTGAAGGACGATACATGTCTACCAAATCCAAAGATTTGCAGTATGCCTCAAAATTTTATCACCAAAATTTTGGCAAAGGTCCAGTCAGTTGGAGGGAAGAGGAAAGCAAAGAATCGCATACCGAACTAGCAGGAAATGCTAGTTACTTTTTGGATGAAGCTGAGGTATTTTCCTCTTTAAGTCTACGGAGAGATGCTTACACGTATTATGGTCAAGATCTTGGATTTGTAATTTCTCCTACCTTAGATTATGCAGGCCCCTACTTTAAGCAGAATAAACAACTACTAGGTAATTTCAACTTGGGATTTCGGGACCTAGAGAAAATAGGTCGCATCGGATACGAGGGGAAATTTGTTTTGAACGGTTTCAGGGATAGCTATGCAGTGCGGGAACAAGAGTTAGGTTTTCAGGGAAAGGGAATAGTTAGACCCTCCAGTGTGGTGATGGCAAGCTTGGGACTTTCTTATTTCAAGACTGCTACCAAAGACCTACGGTATGACCTAAATCGAACTTATTTTTCGCTTCGTCCTTTAGTGCAGTACACATTAGGAGATTTTCAATTTTCCGGTGGTGTTGTTTTGGTTTCGGACAATGATTCTGTAGCTTCCAGTAAACAAGGGATTCGCTTGTTTCCTGTTCTAAAATCAACTTATCAAGTATCCGAAAAAATTCGGGTGAATTCGGCTATTTCCGGAGATGTTCAGCGAACCACCTATACAAGTTTTGTAAGTGAAAATCCTTTCCTTGGTCCCAGTAAACAACTATTGAATACGGTTACTCATTTGGAGTTTTCGGCCGGAGTAGAAGGACTTGCTTCTGAAAAACTCTTTTACCGTGCAGGTTTGAACATTCGTCGCCAAACTAATCTTCATTTCTTTGTTAATTCTGCTATGGATTCCGCTAGGTTTGAACTCGTTTATGACGATAAAGCGACAGTAGTGCAATTCAACTCTGCCCTTGAACTAAAGCTTTCATCCCTTTACGCACTCCAAACACGGGTTGACCTGTACCATTATGCACTTTCAAGCCAGCAAGCTGCTTGGCATAGACCTACTTGGATGCTAAGCATGAATCACCAGTTTACCCCTAGTAAAAAAATCCGTATGCAAGCTAATTTCAACCTAATGGGGGGGTTGAAGGCTAGAGGATCTGAACTTCAGCCAATTATGTCTACCCCAAAATTTCAAGAAATAGCACTTAATCCCATTATGGATCTCCAACTGAAAATAGACTATGCCGTAAGTTCGCGCCTTTCTATTTTTGCAGAAGGAAATAACCTACTCAACCAGAGAAACATGCGCTGGATGAATTACCCGGTGAGGGGAATTCAAGGAATTGGTGGGGTTAGTTTCAAATTTTAATGCCTGGCCCACCGAAGGGTTGGGCTTTCCCTAGTTTTAGGTTAGTTTCGTACTTCCTCTATACAACAATGTCAACAAAAGATTCCACCCCTCACGAATGGCCAGATCCAACTGATTTTGGTCTTCCTTTTGTAGAAGTAACACCGCTTGTTTTGGCCAAACCTTCACCCAAGGTGGAAGTGATAGCTCCTGTTGTGCCTTTGCCAAAGCAAGAAGAAGCACCCCAAGCGATTAAAAAAGAAGCAAAGGAAACCAAAACACCTAGGCCAATCACGCCTCCGGCTTCAGCTCCTAAGGTAAAAAAGCCAGCTTCCAGGGCTTGGGTAGGGTTTGTGGTGTTCGGTTTTTTGGCAGTCGTTTCGGTTATCGTGTGGCAACTTCAGTCGGGAGGTTTTGCGTTTCCAGAAGTAAAAAAGGAGCAGCCTTCTGATCCTGTAGTTGTTTTGGCGAAAAGCAATACGCCGTCTCCTGTGGATACTGCGCAAGTTCCGAACGCTAGCGGAGTAGATAGCACCGTAGTGGCCGCTGCATCCAATTCTGGTACAGCAATTGCATCTCAAACTCCTGGAAGTATAATTCGGATAAATTCCAAAGAAGCCAATAGACGATTTTTTATCATCATCGGAAGTTTTGTTTCTGAGGAAGAAGCGTTGAAATTCATTAAAAATTCGCAAAGTAAGTTTCCAGAGTACCACCTCATCGCTCCCTATGAAGAAAGCAAAAACTTCAGGCTTGCCATTGGAAAGTATGCAAGTTTGAAGGAGGCCTCCAATGAGCTAGAACGAATTAAACCGGAGTATCCAATAGATTTGTGGATTTTGAACTATTAATGACGATGCTTTTACAAACACTTGCTATTGATTCTCTTGCGGTAGCTCCTGCAGCAGCAGCTCCGCAATCCATTGGCTTGCTAGATCTTCTGATCCAGGGAGGATACATGATGATTCCTCTTTACCTACTCTTTGTGCTGGCGGTGTTTATATTCATTCAGAAGTTTATCGTTATCAGAAAAGCTTCGAAAACACCTGCTCACCTGATGGACCAGGTGAAAATACTCGTTCAAAGTGGACAAGTTGAAAAAGCAAAAATGCTGTGTGCGGGTGAACATACCCCGGTGGCCCACATGATTGAAAAGGGTATTTCTCGAATCGGTTCCCCACTTAGAAATATCGAAGTGGCGATCGAAAATGTGGGTAAGATTGAGATATATAAACTAGAAAAGAACGTAGGTGTACTCGCAACTATTTCTGGTGCTGCGCCCATGATTGGTTTTTTGGGTACTGTGACGGGAATGATTCAAGCCTTTATTGCAATTGCACAGGAAGATGGAATGGTGTCACCTAAGCTGCTTTCTTCTGGTATCTACGAGGCGATGATCACCACAGCGGCAGGTCTGGTTGTTGGCATTATTGCCTATTTGGGCTACAATTATTTGGTGACTCAAGTGTCCAAGCTAGTGCACCATATGGAATATACCTCTATTGAATTTATTGATCTCCTTCAAGATAAATAAGCATGGGATTGCAGCAAAAAAACAAAATAGACGCTTCCTTTAGCATGTCCTCCATGACGGACATCATCTTTCTGTTGCTTATTTTTTTCATGCTCACCTCCTCATTTATTACACCCTCCGGGCTTTCGGTCAATCTTCCCTCAAGCGAGACCTCAGACATTGTGATGCAAGAAGTGACCGTATCGGTGACGAAAGGCCTACAGTTTGCCGTTAATGATCAAGTGGTCGCTAGGGAACAGCTTAAGGCAGTGCTCACCCCTTTGCTAGAAGGGAAAAAAGGGCAGGTTGTCCTTCATTTGGACAAAGAGGTCCCTGTAGAATATCTGGTTGAAATTGGGGGCATTGCAGCAGGCCTTGGTGCCAACGTGTCCATTGCCACCAAACCCTATAACTAATGGCTACCTGGGAGACCAACGCCCTTGAAAAACGGAGCCAAAAGCAGGCCGTATTCCTTACATTGGTAATTCAAGGTGCACTTTTTCTCGCCTTTTATTTTATGGTTGTTTGGAAACAGCCAATTCCTCCTACCCCCATTTATGGATTGGAATTGAATTTAGGGTTTTCTGATCTAGGTGCGGGTGACCTGAACAGCGAAAATCTTGCTACTGAACAGGAAATAAGCAGTGAAGTCCCTGCGCCTGGGGAAATAGCCCCTGCACCACAAGTTGCTAATGCGCAAGCTAGAAGCACCACTTCAAGCTCAAACAAGGCTGTTAGCACGCAACCTTCTCCGATAAAGGGGGAAACAGATGCGACTATACCTACAAAAAAGATTGAAACTACCACGGAGCCAATACCCCAAAAAGTGGTTGAACAACCAAAAGTAGACCAGCGAGCAATATTTGGCGCTGGGGGAACTTCAGGACAAGGAAGGGTAGTGGGAGGAGGAGCACAAGGCAATACAAATACGCCTGGGAATCAAGGAAAACCCACCGGAACGATTGATGGTAGAGCTCTTCAAGGTGCTGGCACGGGGCAAGGAGCTTCCGGCGGAGCAGGATATAGCCTCGACCTAGCAGGATGGGATTTTTCTTCTCGTCCAAGTATCAACGACCGGGTATCTACACGAAGTGGTCGAATTGTCTTTAAAATCACCGTAGATGATTTAGGAAAAGTTACTCAGGCAATTCCTTTAGAGTATAACGTGTCCAATGAGGTACTTTCCTATTATAGGCAGGTAGTGAGTCAGTTGATTTTTAAAAAGTCAAGTGCTGCCTCCTCTGCAAATTTTTCAACCGGTAAAATCACCTTTGTGATCAAGGTGGACTAAGAATGACCTACCAAGAGACACTGACTTACTTATTTGATGCCTTGCCCATGTTTCAGCGGGTGGGCGCTTCAGCGTACAAAAGCGACTTAACCAATACCCTCTCGCTTTGTGCACATCTGGGCAATCCCGAACGCCAGTTTCGCTCTATCCACGTAGCCGGAACCAATGGAAAGGGGAGTTCGTCACATTCCATCGCTTCGGTACTTCAGGCTGCGGGTTACAAAACGGGCTTGTATACCTCTCCGCACCTCAAGTCTTTTACAGAGCGAATTAAGATTAATGGACAGGAAATTACCGCAGAGGCGGTTACCAACTTTGTTGCATCACAAAAAACCTTCCTGGATGAGCTAAAACCCAGCTTTTTCGAGATGACAGTGGGCCTTGCTTTTTGGTACTTTGCCCAGGAAAAAGTTGACGTGGCGGTCATAGAAGTGGGTATGGGAGGAAGGCTCGACAGCACCAACGTGCTTACCCCTGAACTCTGTCTCATCACTACTATTGGTTACGACCATACCCAATTTTTGGGGGATACACTATCACTAATCGCTGGAGAAAAAGCCGGTATCATTAAACAAGGGGTACCGGTGGTAATCAGTCAAACCCAGGTGGAAACCGAGGAGGTATTTCGCCAAAAGGCGCTTCAAATGACGGCTCCGGTAGCCTTTGCAGACCAGATTTGGAAAGTGAGTCAAGGCAAACAAGTAACTTCACCAACCCAAGGTGCTCGGTACAAAATCAAGCAGGGGGAGAATGGATTTTCTCTAGATTTCGGACTATTGGGTGACTACCAACGCCATAATTTGCCGGGAATTTTGGAAAGTATAGCACAACTTAGAAAGATGAACTGGGACATTCCTCAAGAGGCAGTCGTGCTGGGATTGGCCCATGTTATCGAGTTCACTGGGCTTAAAGGCAGGTGGCAAGTGCTCCAAGAAAACCCCAAGATGATTGCCGATACAGGCCATAATGAATCAGGAATGGAAGAAGTCATTCGCCAACTCCAAAGCCAATCCTACGAGCAACTATGGATGGTAATCGGCATGGTGCAGGACAAGGATATTGGTAAAGTGCTTGACCTTTTACCCAAGGAAGCGACCTATATTTTTTGTCAAGCAGCCATTCCTAGAGCATTGGACGCAGCTGCTTTGGCAGCCAAAGCAGGAGAAAAAGGAGTACAGGGAAAGGTGATTCCTCGAGTGGCAGAAGCCATTGATTTTGCGAGAAAAAATGCAAGACCAAATGACCTGATATTTATTGGAGGGAGTACTTTTGTGGTCGCAGAAATAGAAGATCTTTAATGAGCAGAAAAAAGCTGGTTCGCTTTGCCCAAAATGAAGCTAACCCCAACGTGATTCAAGCAGGGAAACCACTTTTTGAAACCATCAAAGGGCAGTGGAATGCCATTCAGTTTGACAACGAGAATCCCTTGGTGGTAGAACTTGCTTGCGGGCGTGGGGAGTTTACCGTGGGATTGGGACGTGAATTTCCGGACCTCAACTTTGTGGGTGTAGACATTAAAGGAAGTAGAATTTGGAAGGGAAGTTCCACAGCTACCGCAGCAGGTATTCAAAACGTCGCCTTTTTGCGTACGCAAATCCAACAACTGGAAACTTTTTTTGACACAGGAGAAATTGCCGAATTGTGGATTACCTTCCCAGATCCATTTCCACGTGATGGAGATGAAAAACGCCGGCTGACCTCTCCTAGATTTTTAGAGATGTATAAGCACATGGTCAAGCCAGGGGGTACTGTCCATTTTAAAACAGACAATACCGGCCTTTTTGACTACAGCCTTGATTTGATCGGGTCACGTGAGGACATCACCATTCTTGCACATACCCATGATTTTTACCAAAGTGATATGCGTGATGACCACCATGGCATAAAAACACGTTACGAGAAGATTTTCTCAGACAAGGGAGAAAAAATCAAGTACCTGAAATTCTGTTTTACAGGATAAAACTCGGTTCTCGGTAACTTGGATTCGGATAGGTATAAAATCCTTCGCCGGTCTTTTCACCTAATTTCCCTTGTTCAATATACGTTTTCAAAAGCGCTGCAAAAGCCTGTGAGGCGGCATCAGGCATCTTGTGGGTGACATGCCATGCCGTATCTAGACCAATGGAATCTAAAATCCCAAAGGGGCCCATGGGCATGTGAAAATTGACCATCCACGATCGGTCAATGTCGGCGATACTTCCTACTTCTCTTGTAATCAACTTACCTGCAGCACCGAGGAGGGCCATCAACATGGTATTAAAAATATAGCCAGGATTTTCCTTTTTCAATACGACGGGCACTTGGTTTAGTTTTCTCCCAAGCTCCTCAAGAAGAGGAATCATGGCCTGATCGGTGCCTGGGTGAGGCATGATGTCCACCACACGCGAATAAAAGACGTCGTGAAAGTGAAATGCACAGAACTGACTTGGTCGACCACTCTCCTCAGCGAACTGAGAGGGCAGGAGATAGGAGGTATTGGTGGTCAGCCAAGTGGATGCGGGAGCTAACTTTCCGACTTGTTCCCAAAGGGCTTTTTTGATGGCAACATCTTCGGTGACACTTTCATTGACCAGGTCGGCATCTTTCAAGGCATCGGCCAAATCCAAGGTATGCGTGATGCGCTGCAGGATGGCCGGTACTTGTGCTTCTGTCAGTTGTTCTGCACGCGTGAGCTGCCGAAGGATTTTCTTCATGGTCTGAAGGGAACCATCAAGGGCAGGCTGATTGAGGTCAAATACGGTTACAGAAAAACCAGAGATGGCGGATTGTAGCGCGACACGCGAACCCAAGGTTCCGGCACCAAGAATGCAAAGTCGTTGTAAGGTCATGGGATTAGATTTTATCTGTTTGAAGGGCCTGTAGGGCTTTTTTACCTGCTGCTTCTACTACATGGATCAATTGGGCGAAGCGGGAATCGTTTGTATAGCCTTGGCTGTAACGTTTGTAGATTTGCTGCGCAATGGTAGCTACCTTGAAAAGTCCAAAAATATAGTAGTAAAGCATTTCCGATCGGTTGGCTTCACTTTTAGAAAAGTACAAATCCAGAAGTTCTGCTCGCCGTAAGTTGCCAGGAAGGTGGCTCAAATTGAATGATTTCAAGATAGCGGGATCGTTTTCTTCTGCCCAGTAGGCCAGCGTCGTCCCCAAGTCCATAAGTGGGTTACCAATGGTGGCCATTTCCCAATCCAAAACCGCACGAATCTGCGAAGGTTTTTGGGGATCTAATACCAGGTTATCGTACTTATAATCGTTGTGCAAAAAGCCCAAGGTTTCGCGGGCAGGAAGCTGTTCTTGGAGCCAAGTAGCGGCTAGTTCAAGTTCGGTAAATTCATTCGTTTTTGCCCGAAAATACCTTTCCGACCAACCCTGTACTTGTCGCTGTGTATAGCCTTCAGGCTTACCGAGGGAGATCAGTCCTGAGGTCTGAAGTTCTAAGTTGTGAAGTTCAAGCAGGCCAGCTATAGCATTTATAGAAAGCTGTTCAAATTCCGCTTTCCCAAAAGACATTCCCTCAGGAACCTTGTTGCGCAGTATGATGCCTTCTACAAATTCCATCAAAAAAAAAGGCGCTCCAAACACTTCCTCATCTTCGCAGAGGTGCAAAGGTCGTGGGCTTTTTGAATAGCCTGCGAGTTTTAGGCCCTTCAGCACAGCAAACTCCCTTACCATGTCATGGGCTTTGGCAATTTTTTCTCCAAAAGGTGGACGACGTAGGATGACTCGCTGATCGGGTGTCTGTATAATAAAACTTAAGTTGGAAAATCCTCCAGCGAGTTGGCTAACCTCCACTTGGCTGGACGAGCAACCCAAAATAGGAGCCAAGTAGGCTGTTAAGGATTCAGTGCCTAGGCTTTGATTCATTTGCTTACGTAATTTTTTAAGATACTTCGTGCCAATGCAGCCTTGTGAACCTCATCTGGACCATCGTAGATGCGTGCGCCTCGCTCGTGACGGTACCAAAAAGAAAGTAGGGTATCGTCCGTTATACCCAAGGCACCGTGTACCTGGATGGCGCGGTCAATCACGTTCATCAATACCCCCGCAACAAAGAATTTAATGGTAGAAATGTCTTCTTTAACTGCCTTTGCACCAAACTCCTGCATTTTTTGTGCTGTGTCTAGCACCATTAATCGGGATGCTTTGATTTCGGCACGACTTTCTGCAATCCAATTTTGAATCGTTTGCTTTTCGGCAAGGGCCTTACCTGCCTCTAACTCCCTGGAAAGTGCACGGGTACACATCATGTCAAAAGCTCGCTCGCAGATGCCAATCCAGCGCATGCAGTGATGGATGCGGCCAGGACCCAAGCGCTCCTGCGCAAGCGCAAATCCTTGACCTTCATGTCCAATGAGGTTTTGTTGAGGTACACGACAATTGTCAAATTTAATTTCCGCATGGGAGAGGTAATCTTCCCCCGCCTCGCCCATGATGGGAATGTTACGAACCAGCGTGTAGCCCGGCGTGTCCAGGGGCACCAAGATCATGCTCGCTTTTTGGTAAGGGGAGGCAGCTTCGGGATTGGTTACGGCCATGACAATGGTGAATTGTGCACCATCCGCTGCGGTTGTAAACCATTTATGGCCCTGAATAAGGTAATCGTTTCCGTCACGCTGGGCTGAAGTTGCCATTTGCACAGGATTGCTACCTGGGAGCTGGGGTTCTGTCATGGCAAAGCAGGAGCGGATCTCCCCACGCTGCAGTGGACCTAGGTAGCGCGCTTTTTGTTCGGCTGATCCAAATTGATGCAGCAGCTCCATGTTTCCGATGTCAGGTGCTGCACAATTGAAGACGTAATGCCCAATGGGGCTTTGGCCCAAAATTTCGGACACCTGCGCAAATTGAACCAGGTTCAAGCCTAATCCTCCGGCTGATTTGGGCAGGTGCGGTGCAAAAAGTCCTAGGGTTTTAGCCTGCTCGCGCATCCCATGCAACTGGGGTAGAAATTGCTTGAAGGGTCCTTTGACTACATCTAGATCAATGGGGAACAGTTCTTTTTCGACAAACTGGCGGTACTGTCCCAAAAGGCTAGCTAGCGTTTCTGAGGATAAGATTTGAGTGTCTTGCATGGGGAAGTTTAAATAGTGAAGCCACCGTCAGCCGTAAATACCCCACCGGTGCTATAGGTAGAAGCGGAGGAAGCAAGGAATAAAGCCATGGCCCCAATTTCCTCGGAAGTTCCAGCCCGTTTGATGGCCAATTGCTTAAGAATCATAGACATGATTTTTTCATTGGACCAGAGCGCTTCGGAAAATTTGGTTTGAATAAGTCCAGGGCAAATGACATTGACTCGAATATTGGAATCGCCCCATTCCTTGGCAAATACTTTGGTGAGCGAGATTAAGGCTGCTTTGGAAACCGAATAGATGCCCAGCCCTTGTTCCGGTGATAGGCCCCCGATGCTGGAGATATTGATTACTGAGGCATTGGAGGAGAGTCTAAGGTGTGGGTAAGACAGGCGGCAAAGTTCAAAAGCTGCTTTTACATTGACGTTCATAATCTTGTCAAAAGCCTCTAGACTAGTTTCGTGTATAGGTCCAAACACCGGATTACTTGCCGCATTGTTGACTAGAATGTCCAGGGCTCCATATTTTTCGACTGTTTTTTCGACGAGTAGTGGCAGTTCCTCCATATTGCCGACATTGCAGGCAATACCGGTAACTTCATACCCTTTTGAGTTGAGTTGTGAAGCAAGTTCATCTAAGTTGTCTTGCTTTCTACTGCTTATGACTACTTTTGCACCAGCGGCAGCAAAAATTTCCGCAATGGAATATCCGATTCCTTTGCTTGCGCCTGTGACAAGAGCAACTTTTCCTTCCAATGAAAAAACTGAAGACAAATCCATACGTTTTGGTTTAAATTAACTCCAAAAGATAGGGAAAATAAAGGCATAGCCGAAGAGGTCTTGCCTTCAATGGTAAAGAAATTCATCCTTTTTAAAGAAAACTACATCCAATGAAAGAACTTATTTTTGAGCAAACCGGAAATCCTGAAGAAGTCCTCTTTTTGAAAGAAAGTGCTATTCCCGAGCCCAATCCTAAGGAGGTGCTTATTAAAGTGACCGCAAGAAATATTAATCCCTCCGACATCATGTTTGTCCGAGGCATGTATGGCATCACCCCCAAATTACCTAGCAGTGCAGGATTTGAGGCCTGTGGTGTGGTGGAAAAAGCCGACGAAAGCGGTAAGGTTCCGGCGGGAACACGGGTCATGTTTGCAGCCATAGGTACCTGGAAGGAATACATCTGCTTGCCAGCAGCTATTGTCATTCCTGTGCCTCCGCAGATGCCGGATGAAGTGGCTTGCCAAGCATTTGTCAATCCCATGACTGCCTATGGCATGATTGAGCAGTCAGGTCTGAAGGAAGGGCAGTGGCTGCTTCTGACCGCTGGAGCATCGGCCTTTGGCAAGTTTGCTATCCAACTAGCAAAGGCAAAAGGGATTAAGGTAGCCGCCACGGTGAGACACGATTCCCAAAAACATCTTTTGATGGAACTTGGAGCTAGTTTGGTTATTAATACTGAGGTCGAGAAGTTGGCCAAAGTGATTATGGAAAATACCGATGGCGGGGTAAATATCGTATTTGATGCGGTGGGTGGTTCCTTGGGCGTCAAGGCACTGTCCTGTTTGAGACAGAAAGGCAAAATGTTCGTATACGGTGCACTCGCCTTGGAAAACATGGCTATCAACTCCGGTCTATTTATTTTCAAAAACCTGACTATTGAAGGTTTTTGGCTAAGCACTTGGATTGAAGAACTATCTCCCGAACAACGAATGAAGGCCTTTCAACACGTGTTTGGATTTTTGATGAAGGAAGAATCTAAAGTAGACGTTGCCGCAACGTACCCACTAGCTGAATTTAAAGCCGCCTTAGCTGCTTACGCACAAGTTGGTAGAAATGGAAAAATCCTGCTGATTAGTGAATAGTTGCCGTGCGAGCATCAGGTAATTTTAGGATATTCCCCATATTTGTAACTCACTCAAACCAACCACATCGTCCATGAACTGGGAAACGTTAGATCAACAGCTCACAGAAATAGTACAACTGAGAAACCAACTGAACCAATTGGAGTATAGTGATGAAAACTACGACGACCTAGAGGAAAATCTTCACGACCTTGAGGACGATTTTAACGAAAATTACGAGGAGGTGCTCGCGCCTGAATTGGAGAAAATTTATACCAAGCTCAAGTCAGATACTGATGTACTGCTGCCAAGTGCGTACTTGGCCAATAGGTACAAAGAAATGCTAGCTGACGCCAAAGGGATTATTTCCTACGAAGTGAGTGGTCCTCAAGGAGTACCAGTGGAGTCGGACCAACTCGGTAAAGTTGACTTACGCATCGTACTTGTTCCCAATCCTGCTCGCTTTGTCCTTCTGGTCAATGGCAACCAGCTCAAGGAGCTTTGGAAAAGCAGGTAACAAAAAAGGAGGTCATTCGACCTCCTTTTTTGTTAGAACAAACTTGTTTGTATGATTTGTGGCTTACTTGCCTGAATGGTGCCTTTGAGCATTTCTTGCATGAGTTTGAGATAGCCTAGCTGCCAGGTTTCAGGACTTATTTTTGTTTCCTTTCCTTCGTAGGCAATGGGGCCACTCATTTTTTCAAATCCCAAGGCCATGCTCCAAATGGTGTAAAACGTGACTTCGGGCTGTAGCTCGGGTCGAATGCTTCCATCTTTTATTCCTTGGGAGACCATTTGTATGCCTAAGCGTGTGGGCTCAAGCTGAATTTCAAGCAGCTTGTGGAAGTGGATAGAGTCTAAAATTAAGGGGTTAATTTGGCTTTTGAGTTCCGGGCTTGTATACTTTTTTAGGAGGTCCAAAAAGTGCTGAATGGCTTGAAAATAAACCGGTTGCTCTTTTGCAAACTGCCAAATACGGCCAACTAAGTCAATCAACATCTCCAAACCATTTTTACCTTTGGCTCTGAGGGATTCTTTAAACTCTTCCTTTAGTTGATCAAATGCTTTCTTTGTCAAGGCCATAAACAAGTCCTCCTTGTTTTTATAATAAAAATAGGTGAGTCCCTTGCTGATTCCAGCTTTCTTGGCGACATCTTCCATGCGGGTTGCTTGAAAGCCTTGCACCGTAAATAAGGCCACTGCTGCGTCCAAAATGAGTTTTTCTTTATTTTTTTCTCCTGCCATGGTCGGTTAAAAAGAAGGTAAATGCAAAGCAATCAAATGTATTAAATATAGGTCAAAATCTAAAAATGAATTGCAGTCAATTTTTAATTAAAAAACAACCAACAGAATTGGCCTGCCTATCCCTTTGACGTCTTAAAAAGCAATTTTTTAATATCCTTCCACTTACCTTAAACCAGCGTGGAGAACCCTAGGGTAGGTACTTATTTATTGCGTGATTTCGAGCAGGACGTAGTTTTTCTTGCCTTTCTGAACAAGTAGGTATTTGCCTTGAAGAAGAGTAAACGCTACCGGCGCCATTGGGTCATCTATCCTCACTTTGTTGATGCTTACACCTCCACCAAGAATCATCTTTCTGGCCTCCCCCTTGGAGGGAAATAGTTGAAACTCCGTTTTTTCGGTTAAAAGATCTAGTACCTGGCCTATTTGTCCAAAAATTTCTTGACTAAGCTGCACTTGAGGCACACCGTCAAAAACAGAAAGGAAGGTCCGCATATCCAAAGAAGCAAGGTCTTCGGTTGAGGATTTTCCAAAAAGAATCTCAGAGGCCTTCAATGCCATCTCATAGTCTTCGTTTCCATGTACCATACAGGTGATTTCCTTGGCAATTTTCTTTTGCAAACCGCGCAAATGAGGGGATTGCGCATGTTCGCGTTCAAGATTTTCTATGGTAGGCTGATCGAGCACGGTAAAAATCCGAATGTACTTTGACGCATCCGCATCCGATACATTGAGCCAAAACTGGTAAAAAGCATATGGAGAGGTTTTCTCGGGATCGAGCCACACTGATCCCCCCTCTGTTTTGCCAAACTTTGTGCCATCTGCCTTGGAAATCAAGGGAACAGTCAACGCAAAGGCATGACCTCCTCCCATACGACGAATCAATTCTGTACCGGTGACAATATTGCCCCATTGGTCCGAACCTCCTAATTGAATGCTACAGTTATTGTTTTTCCAAAGATGGTAAAAGTCATAGCCTTGGATGAGTTGGTAAGTGAATTCAGTAAAAGACAATCCATTTCCATCTTCGAGACGCCTTTTGACGCTATCTTTTGACATCATATAATTGACTGTGATGTGCTTTCCGATGTCCCGAATGAAGTCAAGGAAGGTAAACTGAGACATCCAGTCGTAGTTATTGACCAAAGCGGCTGTGGTGGGCTTGTTGCCCGAAAAATCTAAAAATTTTGCAAGCTGCCGCTGAATACAGGTCACATTATGATCTAGGGTAGCTTTATCTAGCAAATTCCTTTCGGAGGACTTGAAAGATGGATCTCCAATCATGCCAGTCGCACCACCCACCAAGGCTACCGGCTTGTGCCCTGAGCGTTGAAAATGGAGCAAGGTCATCACGCCAACAAGATGGCCGATATGGAGCGAATCAGCAGTTGGATCAAAACCCAAGTAAGCAGAAGTGATTCCTTTGGTAAGGTGTTCTTCTAGGTCTGGAGTCATGTCTTGGAGCATTCCTCTCCATTTCAGTTCGTCAATAAATGAATTCATGGGTAATGAGCTTGGGTAGTAAAAAACAAATATAACCGTCTCAAGGCAGTTAGGAAATGATCCTGTCAAATGAAATGTTTTCTAGCAGCCTGCGCAGATTAATCATTCAGGTGTCTAGTCTAGGATAAGGTATACAAAATTTAAACTATTGTTTACTATAATTATAACTAATCAATTGATTTTCAGTTAACTATATAATCTATAGGACATGTATTTTTGCCTAAAAAATGAAAGGCTACTTCGGGTGAGGAAGTAGCCTTTCTTGGTAGGTTTAGTAACCTAGACGGTTCTTAGTTTGATGATTCCTGTAGCGTGAAGCAACTTGACAATAGGGTAGGTAGGATCAAATTCATACCACTTCACTGCAAAATTTGCCCGGTTAGGAAGCTTGTGGTGATTATTTTGAAACAATTCCCCCAGCATAAGGACATCTAAAAGCAAAGAGTTTTTCGATTTATCGTTGTTGTCAAAATTCGCATAGCCGTATTTATGTCCGCTCCAGTTGACAATAGCACCATGGACTGGACCCATCAAAAAATGAATGGGCAACAAGAAATACATCAACCAATGCGTGCCTGCCAAGTCAAAAAAGGAAATGCAGCCCACATACACGGCAACATAAAAAATGCCCCAAGCAATCCTCACCGCCATATTGTCTGCGAAACGATCGAATTTTGCCCAATCGGGAATGTCTTTCGAAAACCGGTCTTCTGGGCGAAGCTTAAAGCTAAAGTAGTCGTTATAGATATTTTTTGTTTTCCACATCATGGTAAACAAGTTTTCAGCATGGTGTGGGCTGTGTGGATCCTGCGGGGTATCCGAGTACGCGTGATGCATGCGGTGTAGGATGGCATAGGCTCTAGGAGAGAGGTATGAACTTCCCTGCCAAAGCCAGGTAAAGAAATAGAAAAACTTTTCCCAGTACTTGTTCATCACAAACATCTGGTGAGCAGCATAGCGGTGTAAAAAGAAGCTCTGGCAAAACAGGGAAAAGTACCAGTGCAGCAGGAAAAAGATAATTAGAATCACGCGGTCGTTTGATTATGAATACAAGTAAATATACAAGGAAGACTGGAAAAGATGAGCGATATCCTCAGGCAGCAAGCATTTCGGAACCTGATTTTTATCATATCAAGATTCGAAAAATTAAGTGGAGAAGCATGGGAAGGGCTTTATTTGTTAGATAAAATTAGTTATGAGTTATATTTGCCCCTGAACGGATAAAAAATGATATATTTAATCAGTTAATTTTTACAAAAACTCGCCTCCTTTTTTGGAGTGAATCGAGCACATTAGTTTTTCACTTTATTTTTCACCTAACCTTTTCGACCATGAAAAATTCATCTTCAACCTCTTCCTTTCTATTTAAAGTGATTGTTGGCGCAATCTCGGTGTTCCTTGCTGATTTTCTTCTGAGCGGAGTGGAACTGAGTAGCTGGCCCTCGGCTCTATTGCTGGTGGCTGTCATCATTCTGATCAATTTCACCATCAAACCCTTACTGGTACTGCTTACCTTGCCCTTGACTGTGCTCACATTTGGTTTGTTTTTATTGGTAATCAATGCAATTGTGATTTTGCTCGCGGCAGAAATTACTCCTGGCTTCACTGTTGATGGATTTTGGTGGGCCATGGGTTTTGCACTGATCCTCAGCGCAATCAATAGTCTTTTGGGAATCAGCTTGGGTTCAGATTCGTAAGCTTTTGTCCCCTTCTCTTCTGTACCCTATATGACTTCCGTCTGGTTGTCGCACACAGATTACTTGATCTTTGCTGCGGTTGATTACCACAACCAAAATGAATTTCTCCTCTTCAAAATGGGTGGCCGGGTCAATGCAGATCTCATGGAGCGTTATGGAAGCGTTGGGCACACAATAGGCCTCATTCGCCTCAAGCACCATAAACCGCTCTTCTTCAGGATCTATTCCCGTGATCCTACGTTGATCTGAGGTTCCGATCACAAGGATCCCCCCCTCCGTATTGGACATAGCCGATAATGTCTTGGCTATTTTCTCTTGGGAACTGATACGCTGCTTAAATTCTAGGTGTATACCTTCCTTCTCTTTTAGCAGTTTGTTAATAAATTCTTGATCAAACTTTTTTGAAAACATTTTAATCTTTTACTTTATTTAACAATGGTTTTTCCGCCATATTCGTTAAACGAGTCCATCATTCTCTTGTTTCAATAAAACCATTAAATCATGACCTTCAACAACCCAGGATTTGACCCAGAAACTATTGCCCAACTGAAGGCGGAGTTACAAGCCGCAGGAAAGTCATACAAAATCATCCCAGACGAGGAGAATTCTGAGGAGTTTGTAAACTTTCATTTCATAGGAAAACATGAAGGCAAAGAGGTAGTTTATGATACTGCCTTGTACACGCTGCGTCTGCACCATGCAAGTGAAGTATACGAGCTGGCAGAGCACGAGGCCGCCAAAAAATTCCCAAACTTCAATCCAATAAGCTATGAAGAGGACGAGAATGGCAATATGAAGCCATTGTCAGTGGAAGAAGAAGAAATCGGTTGGTTCATCACCGAACTTATAATGGAGATGGAAGAAGAAGAGTCTGTAAAGGTGCAGGAGTTTATAGATTTGGATACCAGCCACGACTATGGCATCGGCTTGGACGCCTCCTTAAACGTCGAAGAAATTGACGATATGGTGATTTCCAAGTTCGTGAAAGAGTTTAATGACGATACCATTGTCCTTGACGACACCTTGTATTCCTTCATGACGGAAGAAGAAGATGACCTAGACGAAGACGAAGACTAAGGTCCTATCCAAACAATATAATTTGGCGTTGGTTACTCACTAACGCCTTTTTTTATGCTCAAAATCGCCCTTTCTCCTGTTTATTCGCACCCTCTTCCTTACGGCCATCGCTTTCCGATGGAAAAGTACAGCCTGCTGCCTCAACAGCTCCTACATGAAGGGACCGTGGAAGAAGCCAACTTTTTTCTACCTACCGCAGCGGAGACATCTTGGATACTTAGCATCCATGATGCTGATTATCTGGCCAAACTTCAGAACTTGTCTCTATCAAAAGCTGAAATCCGTGCCATAGGCTTTCCTTTGTCTACCCCCTTGATTACCCGAGAGATTTGTATTGCTGGTGGATCGGTGCAAGCGGCCCGCTACGCAAAAGCTTATGGTATTGGTATGAATATCGCTGGAGGTACACACCATGCCTTTTATGACAGAGGGGAGGGTTTTTGCTTGCTCAATGACCTAGCCATTACTGCCAACCTGCTTTTAGTTTCTGGACTAGCCAAAAAGGTACTCATTGTTGACCTTGACGTGCACCAAGGCAATGGAACTGCCGCTCTATTTCAGGGAAGTACTTCGGTGATTACTTTTAGTATGCATGGCGAGAAAAACTATCCACACCGTAAGGAGAAATCCCACTTGGATATTGGACTAGCTGATGGAACGGGAGATAAGGAGTATTTAGATTTGCTAGAAAAAAATTTACAGGAGCTTTTGGCTGAGGAACTGCCTGATTTTATCCTATACCAAAGTGGAGTAGATGTGTTGGCTACAGATCAGTTGGGGAGACTTTCTCTTTCCCTTGCAGGAGTTTATGCCCGGGACAAACTGGTATTAAGTTTGGCAAAGTCACTGGATGTACCAATTATGTGCTGCATGGGTGGTGGCTATTCCAAGCAGATTAAGGACATTGTTGAGGCTCATGCCCAAGTGTTCCGATTGGCCCAGGACCTCTATTTTTAGACCTTTAACGGATTTTAACGGATCAGTTGTCTCGTTATTCTTGCAGATTGAATACTTTATCTATATTTGCGCCCACAAACCATAATTTATTCAAGTGAAAAAAGGATTAACAAGTATCGCAGTTCTTGCCCTTATGGCAGTAGTTTTTTATTCCTGCGGGAAAAAGGCAGATTCAACGGGTGCAGCTGCCACTTCTAAAGAAGGTACAGCTTTAGGTGATTTAAAAATCGCATTCGTTTACACTGATTCTGTCATCAACAAATACGAATTTTTCAAAAAGAAATCCGAAGAAATCACTGAAAAAGGAAAAAAGTTGGACCTGGATCTTCAGTCAAGAGCCAAGGGATTTGAGCAAGAAGTTGCTATTTTTCAACAAACAGGTGGAAATATGACTCAAAATCAGCTTCGTGCCAAGCAGGATGAGTTAATGCAAAAAGAGCAAAATTTGGTTACCTACCGAAATAACCTCATGCAGGAACTTTCTGCTGATGAGTCAAAGCTACTCAATGACGTATACGAGCAGGTACAAGTGTATATGAAAGACTACGCTAAAGAAAATGGCATTGACATAATTCTAAGTTACACCCGAGGAGGGGCAATGTGGTATGCCACGGATGCCATTGATGTGACCAACACTGTGGTTGAAGGCCTGAATAAAAAATACAATGCTAATCCGACCGCAGCAACTGCTGCTCCAACTGATTCGATTGCTAAAAAATAATTAGGTCAATTGTACTCATTTGAAAACCCGGATTTATCCGGGTTTTTTTGTGGGTAAAAAAGGGGTAATTTTGCCAAGCATAGCTAACACCAACCACATGAAAATTTCAGCGTTCTTAAAACACAATTACCGACACTTCAACGCAGCTGCACTCATCGATGCTGCCGAAGGATATAAAACACACCTAAACGAAGGTGGAAAAATGATGGTAACCCTCGCTGGTGCCATGTCCACTGCGGAATTGGGTATCTCACTCGCAGAAATGATTCGTCAGGATAAGGTCCAGATCATTTCATGTACAGGAGCAAACCTAGAGGAAGATGTATTTAATCTGGTGGCGCATGATTATTACGAGCGTGTTCCTAACTATCGCGAACTGACGCCGGATCAGGAGCAGGGCTTGTTGGAGCGTCATATGAATAGGGTAACCGACACCTGTATCCCTGAGATGGAGGCGATGCGTAGAATTGAACACGTGATTTTGGAGGAGTGGGTAAAAGCTGATCAAACGGGAGAGGCCTTTTTTCCGCATGAATTTTTTTATAAAATATTACTTTCTGGTAAGTTGGATTCATCCTTTCAGATTGACCCAAAGGACAGCTGGCTTCTTGAGGCGGCCAAGAGAAATCTTCCGATCATTGTGCCAGGATGGGAAGATTCTACCTTGGGTAATATGTTTGCGGGCCACGTTATTTCCGGCGATGTGAAAAACGTGCACACCGTGCGTACCGGCATTGAATACATGATGTTTTTGGCAGATTGGTACACAATCAATGCCACCGACAGCAGTACCATAGGTTTCTTCCAAGTAGGAGGAGGTATTGCAGGAGACTTCCCAATTTGTGTAGTTCCGATGTTGCATCAAGACCTGCAGCGTACCAACGTACCGTTATGGGGGTATTTTTGCCAGATTTCAGATTCTACGACATCGTATGGATCTTATTCTGGTGCAGTACCCAATGAAAAAATTACATGGGGAAAGCTTGGAAAGGAAACACCAAAATACATTATCGAATCTGATGCCACCATCGTCGCACCTTTGATCTTTGCCATCATTTTGGATCAATAAGAAGCCTTCCATGATACTAAAAAAGCTAGCAACCACTCGGTTGCTAGCTTTTTTGTTTTTGACTATCCCTTCTAAACTTGAAAATCGGGCAGTCATACTACTTGGAAGCCAAATTTATTTCTAATTGAATCAGCCCTTAGAGGGTATAATCTCCGCGGTAAGTGCGTTTCACGAATTGATTGGCAGGTTCGAAGTTGGTCACTTTCATGTTTGGTCCATCCCAAAGTAGTTTGATACCTCTTCCAGGATAGTCCATTTGGGTGGGAGCAGCAGGTCTTGGCACCTGGTAATCGTAGCTGCGTATGGCCAAATTGCCCATAAGAACCGATTCTGTGAGTGGACCAGCAATGGAGAATGGAGAGCTAAGTTGTGAGAATTCCTTGGAACCATGTCCCGCGATACATGCATCAACCCAGTTGTTGTAGTGTCCTCGATCTCCTCCGGGCACACGGTAAAGCGTCGCTGGAACGTTGATGTCCTTGGTTTTAGAGGTAGGCAATAGGCGAGGATTGACTCCGTAGGTGGAGCACATCATTTTCCCTTTGGTACCTTCGATGATTACGCCATTACCTCCATCGCCCATTTGCTCGTTGGATCCCAGTTCTTCAGGTCGAGTAGGCTGTATGCCCCCATCCATCCAGTGAAACTCTAAGTCCTCTTTCCCTGGTCTATCAAAACGCAAGGTAATGTGCGAGGAAGGAGGGCAGCTTTCAGGAAAATGCCCACGTCTAAATTCCCCTACATAGACGGATCCTACAGAACATTCAGCAGACTTGGGGTAGCCCAATTCCAAAACACGGAACGGAGGTTCCATGATGTGGCAAGCCATATCACCTAGGGCCCCAGTTCCGTAGTCCCACCATCCTCTCCAATTGAAAGGAACCAAATTACCCACATAGTCTCTATAAGGAGCTGTGCCTAACCAAAGGTCCCAATCCAAATCTGCTGGAGGGGTCACTGGTGTTTTTGGCCAGGGAATTCCTTGAGGCCACACGGGTCGATCGGTCCAAGACCATACTTTGGTCGCTTCGCCGATAAGTCCTGCTTGATACCATTCTACCATTTGGCGGACACCATCACCGGAGGATCCTTGATTTCCCATTTGGGTGACTACTTTGTATTTTTCAGCAGCTTGAGTAAGCATTCGAGCCTCGTGGATATCGTGGGAAAGTGGCTTTTGGACGTACACATGTTTGCCCATTTTCATGGCCATCATGGCCTGCACAGCATGCATGTGGTCGGTGCTTGATACGGTCACTGCATCGATATTTTTCTCTTCTTTTTCGAGCATCTCGCGAAAATCTCTGTAGTAGGTAGCCTTTGAATGATCTTGTCTAGCTTTGGCTGCGCGGGTATCATCTACGTCACACAAGGCTGTGATGACTGCTTTTCCACTCCTGTGTACACCGCTGACATCATTATATCCCATACCGCCTACACCAATGGAGGCTACACGAAGCTGGTCACTTGGAGCAACAAAGCCTGGACCACCCAATACGTGGCGGGGAACAATATATAGTCCCGCAAGGGTAAGGGCTGAACCCTTGATAAAGTTTCTTCTTGAGTTTTTTTGTTCTTCGGAAAGGCTACGTTTCATGGAGGAATATATGGATGTCAATTGAAAAAGTAAGTATGCCTAAATTTTATAATAAAAAGAATTTCTTTGGGAAGATTTCTTTTCCATTTTTCTCAAAAACCTACTTTTTTGTGTTTATCGCTTTGTAAAGAGACCAAGAGGTAGCTCCATTTTTTTGAAGAAAGGAAAACACTTTTTTAAGATTTTACCCTAAGTTTGGTTAAAATCCCCTACCATGAAAAACGTACGTTTGCTGATGCTCTTCGGAGTGCTACTTGTTTTTGGATCTTGTCAAAAGTCGGTGAAGCTTTCAGAAGCTGGGCTCATTCCACTTCCACAAGAAATTACGGATGGATCCGGTACGTTTCAGCTTACGGATGAGGTTGGAATTCGTTTGGTAGGCGATAGCAATCGCCTACCTGCTTTAGGTACTTTTCTTGCCGACAAGCTTCGCCCAGCTACAGGATATGTGTTTCCCGTATCTCAAGATGCGGGTGCTATCGTACTCGAACTGACCTCCACTGGCAATCCAGAGGCTTACCGTCTTCAGGTATCACCCGAAGAAGTGCGTATCACGGCTTCAGGGGAGGCAGGACTTTTTTATGGGATACAAACTTTACTTCAACTTTTGCCAGCGGAGATCAACCACAGCAGTCCCCAAGAGGTGGATTGGCTTCTTCCTCAGGGATTGGTGGTAGATGCTCCTGACTTTGCCTATCGGGGTTCCATGCTTGACGTAGCACGACATTTTATATCGGTAGATGACGTGAAGTTTTACATAGATCAGATGGCAAGTTTGAAAATGAACTACCTTCATTTGCACCTTTCAGACGACCAAGGCTGGAGAATTGAAATCAAGTCTTGGCCGTTGCTAACCGAAGTGGGAGGAAGTACAGAGGTAGGGGGAGGAAAAGGAGGCTTCTACACGCAAGAGCAATATAAGGATCTAGTTGCCTATGCCGCTGAGCGGTTCATTACTATTGTTCCAGAAATCGATATGCCTGGGCATACCAACTCTGCCCTTGCTGCCTATGGAGAGCTCAATCCAGGGGTGAATCTTCCGATTGGGCAAGGGCTCGACTCGCTTAATCGTCAGCCTTTGGATTACCAGCTTCCTTTGAGAGCGCCTCAGGCTTCGCAGCTTTACACGGGTATTGAGGTGGGGTGGAGTACCTTTGCTCCGCAACTGGAACTCACCTATGCTTTCGTAGATAGTGTGGTGCGGGAGATTTCTGAGCTAACGCCAGGTCAGTATGTGCATATTGGAGGGGATGAGTCGCACGTCACCGAGGAGGAGGATTACATTTATTTTGTAGAGCGCGTCCAGGACATAGTATCCAAGTACAACAAAACTAGCATGGGCTGGGACGAGGTGGCAACTGCAAAATTGCTTCCTGGCAACGTTGCGCAGTTCTGGGCAAAAGAAGAAAATGCCTTTCTTGCCAAAGAGCAAGGAAATCAGGTCTTGCTATCACCAGCCAAAAAGGCCTATTTGGATATGCAATACGACAGTACTTCTAGGATAGGATTGCATTGGGCAGCGTATATTGAGTTAGATTCTGCCTACCTATGGGATCCAAGTACCTATGTAAAAGGGCTTTCTAGAGAAGATATTCTAGGGGTAGAAGCACCCCTCTGGTCCGAGACGGTGACCAATCGAGGAGACTTAGACTACTTGGCATTTCCTCGCTTGGCTGCGTTGGCGGAAGTGGCCTGGACCACAAAAGCGCAGCGCAGTTGGGAGGGATTCTCCAAGAGAGTTCCGGTACAGGGTCAGCGATGGACCATTCAAGGAGTCGATTTTTACAAATCTCCCAAAGTAACCTGGGAAACAAAGAAAAAGAGTGCCTTGGAAGAACTCATTATCACGTTTAGCAATTGGATTTGGGGTCCACCCATTTTGATCTTGCTTTTGGGTGGGGGAACCTTCTTTTTTATCCATTCTGGCTTTGTTCCGCTCACAAAAATGGGGCATGCCATCGAACTATTGAAAGGAAAATACGAGGATAAATTGGCTCCAGGAGAAATCACCTCCAAGCAGGCACTCATGTCTGCCATTGCTTCAACCGTGGGATTAGGAAATATTTCTGGAGTAGCCATTGCCATAAATATGGGAGGTCCAGGAGCACTTTTTTGGATGTGGGTTGCTGCTTTTGTGGGTATGGCCACGAAGTATTACACTTGTAGTCTATCTATCATGTACCGGGGCAAGGATTCAACAGGAGTAATCCAAGGGGGCCCTATGTATATCATCGAGCATGGGATGGGTAAGAAATGGAAATTTCTATCTTATATTTTTTGTGTTGCAGGAATCATTGGCCTGTTGGCCGTCTTTACTTCCAATCAGTTGGCGGCGGTGATTCAGGCTGTGCTTTTGGAGCCAGAAACGGCAGCAGAAACAACCAGAAATAATTGGATCATCGGAGTCATCATGATGTTGATGACTGCGGTGGTGATTTTAGGAGGGATTCAGCGTATTGCTTCAGTTGCTTCTAAAATGGTCCCTTTTATGGTGGGCATCTATTTTTTCGCTGTAGTAATCATTATCGTCCAATACTTTGGAAACATTCCTGAAGTGTTTAAACTCATCTTTGTTGATGCCTTTACTGGCAATGCGGTGATGGGAGGGGCCGTGGGCTCTGTGATAATTATTGGTGCTAGAAGGTCCTTATTTTCCAATGAAGCAGGTTTGGGCACTGCCCCTATGGTTCACGGTCAATCCAAGACCAATGAGCCGATTCGAGAGGGGTTGATTGCCATGCTGGGTCCATTTATAGATACTGTGGTGGTATGTTCGCTCACAGCTTTTGCAATTCTACTAACGGGAGTTTGGCAAAACTCTGAAAATGACGGAGTCAAACTTACACTGGAAGCTTTTGAACTAGGAATACCGGTGATTGGAAAATACCTGTTGATGATTTCGGCATTGGTATTTGCGCTTTCTACCATGTTTACTTACTCCTATTATGGTCAAAAATGCGCCAGCTACCTCTTTGGTGCTAAGATGGCGGGGTATTACAATTATATATACTTGATTACGATCGTGTTAGGGGCTGTTGTTTCCTTGGATTTGGTTGTAAGTTTGGTTGATGGGATGTATGCGGTGATGGCCTTTCCTAACATGATAGCAGCGCTGTATTTGGCACCGAAAGTAAAGGCTGCTGCCAAAGATTACTATGCACGAATGAAGCAAGGGTAAGGGAGCCAACTAGAAGGCACGAAGTTTTTAATCGCTCCCAATGCCTTCAATGGTACATTTACTACCATCATTGGGTGCTGACTTTGCTTTGGATAAAAATAAAGCCCTAGAAGATCTTCTAGGGCTTTTAAGTCATTATGTATCTGTGGGGGGGTGTTTTACGCTTAAACTCGGATGTAGTCACCTTTCCAACCCTGAATTGTTTTTTTAATCTCTTTGGGAGTTAACTTTTGAACTTCCGCTTTTTCAATCAATCCAATGAGCTCGCTGTCTCCAGCAAAACGTAACGCGATAATCTGACCTAAAGTCAAATTTTGCTCTCTTTTTGCAAAGGTCTCTCCCGTAAGGTGAAAGTAACGGTTGCGCATCTCGTTTAGGATAATCCTGTTTTGAAGGGTGATTGCATACATTCTGGCCAATACAGGCAATAAAACCAAGACAAAGGCACCGATAAAGAGGTAGATACTCTCTGAAATGGACTCCGGAGTAGAGAAATCCATTTTGTTTCCCGTCCAAGCTAGAAAAACAAGGGTAAGTGGCGTGATCACAAAGTGATGCAGGGGATTGTATCGGGCGTGGTTACTGTAGTTTTGTTTGTTCATGGGGTATAAAAAAAGGAGGTTTTTACCTCCCTTTCGTTGATGTTAATGATCGCTATTCTTTTTCTTGGCAAAGGTTTTTCTTGCATCCATCAAGGAAATGCCTGCTCCTACACCAATCAAGATACACACGATAAGAAAGAACAACTGTGCTCCTGGCTCGATGGGTGAACTAAATATTCCTGCTAGTAATATCATAACTGTCTTTTTTCACAATAAATATAGGGTAAAGATAGACCGAGGCACTTGAAATTACAAGTTACTCAGTTGCTGTACAAGAAGCTACCCGATGTCCTTTTAATCTAGATCGTCTTGAAAGTCTTCTTCGTCATCAAAATTATCGAAATCATCGTCTTCGCTTTCCTCTTCGTCAAAGTCGACAATGTTGTCGTCTAAAAACTCATTCTCTTCGTCAAGGTCGTATCCGTCCTCAAACTCGTCACCGAATTCGTCCTCTTCTTCCTCGAACGAGTTAATATCTTCGAAATCTTCTTCCAAATCCTCCATGGCTTATTTAAAAGGGGTTTTTGTGATTTAACATACGAAATAAACCAAAAAATTAATTAGACCAATAGTGCTGACTTTAATTTTTTTTCTGTTCTCAGAACCTCCAGAGTAGGATTTTCTGCAACCCACTTTTCCCTCAATACGTTAGCCCAGCAGGTTAGGTAAAAAATGACATCCGCTCTAGAATTTTTATTTAATGTTTCCCGCTTTTCTTGGCTCATTTTAGCAAGAATTTTTGGGTCGGATAATCTTTCCAAGTGCGCCAAATCGTCTAGGCTTACTCCAAATTCTAGCATTTTAGTTACAATCAGGTCGATGGGATAGCCGCTTGTCGGGCAATAATCGATCAACTGCTCATTCCAATCTCCATGACGCTGCATGGCATATTGGTGAATTTCTGCTTTACTAAATGGGGTAAGTTCTTGAGCTAGGTTGCCACAGTTACAGGCACCCATATGTCCCCATTGGTAGACTCCTCCCTGCTGAAGTTTGGATGCAGTGCGTTCAATTGCTGCGATTAACTCTGGATTTACGTGGGCCATGTTGATGCTTTAGTTGTGATAACAAATTGGGGGATCGATGGGTTTTTCTTTTGTAACTTTTTTTGTTAGCAAGGCTAAATTAAGTGTTCTCCTTGGGAAAGTACAGACAAAATGTAGGGGTCAAGAAAATTTTTCTTTACCCCGAAGCAAATCGAAAAACAGGAGGAAGTCAGATGCCAAACTGTATAGGGGATAAGAAAAAGTAGCAGGCTTATTCTTTTCAAAAAAGAAATGTCCTACCCAAGCAAAACCATAGCCAATCACTGGTATTCCGAATAGCCAAAAATACTTCCCCAAGCTAATGGCAACTACCAAAAGTACTAACACCAAGCCCGTACCAATGAAGTGTAAAATTCGGGAGGTGGGGTGCTGGTGCTCGGTGAGGTAAAAGGGATAGAATGCTTTGAGGGACTGGTACTTCTTTTCCATACTTAGTTTGAGTTTGGGAGGTTGAGTTCAACAAAGGTAGCAGTAGCTTCTTTTAATGCTTTAAGGGCGACCTTATGTTTAGTTTTAGGATTGGTTACTTCCGTGACAGCCGTTAGTGTCATTAGGTACTTGTCTTCAATAGGATCAATAAAATCAACGATAACTTGGAGCAATTCGTAGTTGGTTGTACTTACTCGAGAGCGCATGTCACCACGCATCGGGTTGAACAACCAAGGATCATACATGCGCATGCCCCAGAAGGGGTAAGGGTTCATCGAATTCACTTGTTCTCGCTGTCTGCGATCTTCGTTGGAGTGGTAGCGGATAACCAAGTCTGGTTGTTTGGCATCATATACCATGCCTGCAGCAGTTAGCTGAGTAATCAATTCTTCCTTTATTTTTTCATCCAGAACTGGATCAGCAAAGCCTGCTAAGTCCAACTCATTATTGACCAACACAAAGCTAGCATAGTACTTCTGGATCGGAAGTTCTGTTTTCTCTTTAAAAATCTCCACCGACTTGCATGAAAAAAGCAAGGTAACGCTCAATAGAAGGAAATACAGGTGACGAGTTGGGTGCATGAGCTAGGGAGTTTGGATTCCAGTAAAGGAACTAAGGCAAGTTAATTTTTCTTTTTGAACGAAAAAAATAGGGGGAATTGTTGTCATAACTTTCCGACTACGGGGACTAATGTTACTTTTGAAAAAGCGTAAACATGAGCAGACCTGATTTTGACGATATTTATATGGAATTGGCGGTTAATCTCGCCAAGCGTTCCCATTGCATCAAAAAGCATGTAGGAGCTGTTTTGACGAAAGATACCCGCATCATTTCAATTGGTTACAATGGGCCTCCTGCAGGTACACATAACTGCGACATCGAGTTTCCAACCGAGGGCTGTGCCCGTGATTCTAAGGGAAGCTGCTCCTTAGCGCTTCATGCTGAGCAAAATGCAATACTTTATGCCGTAAAAAACAATTCCTCGGTAGAAGGTTCCACTTTGTATGTGACATTAGCTCCTTGTCTGGCTTGTGCGCGCATTATTTTTTCAATGGGAATCTCCAAGGTGGTTTACTTATTTTCTTATGCTGCCTACAAAGGTATCGGAACAGACGAAGGAGTTGACTTTTTAGAAAAATTTGGGGTGTCGGTGCATCGCTATGAAAAAACACTTGTGGTCCAAGACCCGCTCGTTTAGATAAAATTCACTTCTGCTTGTAGTGCAATTCCAAATTTCTCTAAAATTGACGTTTGGATCTGTTCAGATAGGCTTTTAATCTCTTCCCCAGTACCCGCACCGTAGTTGACCAACACCAGCGCTTGTTTGGCATGCACACCTACTTCGCCAATTCTTTTTCCTTTCCAACCGGCCTGCTCGATTAACCAACCGGCGGGCACCTTAACTCCCTCGGCACTTGGGTAGCCTGGTAGGGTAGGATACTCCGTTTTCAAGTCCTCGAATTGGTCTAAAGGGATGCTTGGGTTTTTAAAGAAGGAACCTGCATTTCCAATTTCCTTTGGGTTGGGTAGTTTGGATTCACGGATTTGAATCACCGCATCACTTACCGCTTTGAGGCTAGGCTTCAGCACGCCATTTTCTGCCAGTACATCTTGTATGGCTCCGTAGTCAAGTCGAAAATGAGGAATTTTGGAGAGTGTAAACGTTACCGCCGTGATTACATATTGGGCCTTCAACTCGTTTTTAAATACACTTTCACGGTAGCCAAACTTGCATGCAGCTGCATCGAAGGTGTGGAGTGCTAACGTATCGCGATGGAGCGCAGTGAGGCTATGGAAAACATCTTTTATCTCAATGCCATAGGCACCAATGTTTTGCATAGGAGAAGCTCCTACAGTGCCAGGGATCAATGAGAGATTTTCCAATCCAGCCCAGTCATGCGATATGCTATGGAGCACCAGATCATGCCATCCCTCTCCAGCGCCTACTTCTACTAGCAATTGATCCTCGTTTTCTTGCAGGAGACGGATTCCTTTGATTTCTAGTTTGATTACCAAGCCTTCGAAATCCTTAGTCAGGAGAATATTGCTTCCTCCTCCAAGAATGAGCACAGGAAGTTGCATTTCTTTGGCCCTTGTAAGTGCCATTTTTAGTTCTTCAAGAGTGCTGATTATGGTGAAGAACTTGGAATTTTTGTCAATTCCAAAGGTGTTTAGGGTTTTCAAAGAAATGTTTTCTTGTATCTTCATGTGCCAAGGCTTGTCCTGCGAAGTAAATAAGATTTTATGCCATTGCGAAATGGAATTGTGTAAGGTTCAGTAAACTGTATGAAAGAGATTATAATTCAAGGAGTTAGGGTAAAGCCTGGAGCAAAAGTCAATCTAAAAATCCCCATTGCTCAACTCCCTACCCACACGCTGATTGATCTTCCTGTCTTTATTAAATCATCAATGCTAGACGGACCTGTGGTGCTCATTAGTGGGGGTGTTCATGGGGATGAAATCAATGGAATCGTTACAGCGAAGAAAATTTTACAGGCCTTCGATGATGAGTTAGTCCTCCTTCGTGGCACAGTCATTATCATCCCGCTTGTCAATATTTATGGTTTTTTGTCTAACAGCCGAACATTCCCCGATGGCCGTGATTTAAATCGGAGTTTTCCAGGTACAAAAAAAGGCTCCCTAGCTTCTCGTATTGCCAGGATTTTGAGTGAAGAGATTCTTCCCTTAATTGATTTTGGAATTGACTTCCATACGGGAGGAAGAATGCTTTCCAATCACCCTCATATACGTGTGGATTTTAAGGATAAGGTAGGTCTGGAGCTAGCCAAGTCATTTGGGACTCATTATGTAGTGCATTCCAAGCATATTGAGAAATCTTTCCGTAAGACGGCCTTTAAGAGTAGTAAGCATATTTTAGTTTACGAAGGAGGGGAGTCTATGAGGATTGATCCCTACGCCATTGAGGAAGGCATCACAGGGACAAAGCGTTTGCTGCATCACCTAGAGATGATTGAGGCACCACAGGTTTCGCAAACCACATTAATTCTTAAACAAAGTAATTGGATCCGCGCCAAAGCCTCAGGCATTTTTTCCTGCATGACTCGTTTAGGGCAGTTTGTTAGGAAAGGAGATCGCTTGGCGCAGATCTCAGACCCTTATGGAAAAGTAATGGTTTCGGTCATAGCAGTGGCTAACGGTCATATCATCGGGGTAAATAATAACCCCGTAGTGAATGTCGGAGATGCCTTGATACACGTAGGTGAAGAAGGATAAGTGGCTCGAAAAAGTAAAAAGGCCCCAGATTTTGGGGCCTTTTTTTTTGCATTATTTCTTAACTGAAATAGGTTTTCAATCCATCAAGATGCTGCAGTAATACTTGTTCTACCTTTCTATAATCACTTGATTGTAAAATAGTTGTGTTCACTGAAAAATAGTACTTGATTTTAGGTTCTGTACCAGAAGGTCGCGCGGATATCTTACTTCCATCCGCCAGGTAAAACTGCATCACGTTGGATTTTTCCATGTCAAGGACTGTTACCTCACCTGTTTTCGGGTAGGTTGTGGTTGCATTCTTCACGTCATCAATACGGATAACTTCAGATCCATTCATTGCAATTGGCGGGCTGCTGCGATAGGATGTCATCAATTGTTGAATTTGATCTGCGCCATCCTTACCTTTTTTGGTAACGGAAAGGAGCGATTCTTTATAGAAACCAAACTTCTGGTAGATTTCCGCGAGCACCTCGAATACGTTTTTCCCTTTGGTTTTGTAATAGGCGATTACCTCAGCCACCATAGCACAGGCACTTATGCCATCTTTGTCACGAACAAAATCGCCTACCAAATAGCCAAATGATTCTTCACCGCCAGCAATAAAGGTTTCCTTACCTTCCTTTTGAAGGATGACGGAGGCGATGTTTTTAAATCCTGTGAGCACGTTGATACAGGGAACGTCAAAGCCGGCCGCAATTTTGTTAATCAGCTCTGTCGTAACAATGGTGTTAACTATAAATTGGGTTCCGGTCAGTTTACCAGTCTCCTTCATTCGTGAAAGCAAGTAGTAAGTAAGTAGGGAAGCAGTCTGGTTTCCATTGAGCAGCTCATATTCGCCTGATTCGTTGGGGACAACGGCTGCATAACGGTCGCCATCAGGGTCACAAGCAATCACTAGAGCCGCCTGCATTTTTTTTCCTAGTGCGATGGCGAGGGTGAGCGCTTCGGCCTCTTCTGGATTAGGGTAGATGACAGTGGGGAAATTGCCATCAGGTTCTGCCTGTTCCTTTACCAAGTGTACGTTGTCAAATCCAAAGGCCTTTAAGGCAGCGGGCACCATCTTGCCCGATGCACCATGAATTGGCGAAAAGACGATTGGCATGGATTTATTGGCGTTGATTTCTTCTTTTGCTATGCTCAGTTCCTTTACCTTGTCTAGGTAAATGGCATCAAAATCGGCTTCAATATAGTGTAGCAGCTGGTCCTGCTTTTTCCAATTGACTTGATCAAATGAGGTGATTTTCTGAACTTCTTTTATGATGTTTTGGTCGTGTGGTGCCACTACCTGTCCACCATCTTCCCAGTAGGCTTTGTAACCGTTGTATTCTTTTGGATTGTGGGAGGCGGTGATCATGACGCCAGATTTGCAGCCAAAGTGCCTTACAGCAAAGGAAAGCATGGGGGTGGGGCGCATGTCCCGAAAATACATCACCGTGATACCATTTGCAGTAAATACGTCTGCAGTGGTTTTGGCAAAAAGGGTATTGTTAATTCGACTATCGTGCGTGATGGCGACTTTAATTTCTTCTCCTGGAAAACAGGAGAGCAGGTAGTTGGCCAAGCCTTGGGTTGCCATGGCTACGGTGTACACATTCATACGGTTGGTGCCAACGCCCATCAGGCCACGTAGGCCACCTGTACCAAATTCAAGGTCTTGGTAAAAAGAATCTACCAGTTCGGTAGGATTTTCAGTCATCAGGTGACGAATACGTGCTTTTGTGGCCTCATCCAAGTTGCCATCCAGCCAACGCTGGGCTTTAGTTAAAATAGCAGGGTCAAGAATGCTCATTTCGAGGAAAAATTTAGTTCGTCTCGCAAGTTAGGAAAAAAGTCCCTAGTTATCTGCTGGGAGGTTTACTGATTCCTAATCCTAGAAAAGGGATTAGTTGCTCTCTTCCTGTGTGTTAGGCAGGGTGGATTTGATCTGGATTCTTCTTCGAAAGGGGCTGGGCCATAATTACGAGTAAACGACTATCTTACTGTTTTAGGGGAGCCAAAAAAAGCCGGTAGTGGCCGGCTTTTAGGGAATAAAAGTGAAAGGTAACTTTTTTAAAGATTACCTCGTAAGGCTTGTTCTCTTTCAATGGCTTCAAAAAGCGCCTTAAAGTTTCCTTTTCCAAAAGATGTAGCCCCTTTTCTTTGGATTATTTCAAAGAAAAGTGTGGGTCGGTCTTGCACAGGCTTGGTGAAAATTTGAAGGAGATAACCTTCATCGTCCCGGTCAACGAGGATATTTAGATTTTTCAATGGTTGCAGGTCTTCGTCTATTTTGCCAACCCGATCAAGCAAGTCGTCATAGTAGGAGCTAGGTACCTCCAAAAACTCAACCCCTCGCTTCCGAAGTTCCCCTACGGTATGGATGATATCATGGGTAGCAATGGCGACATGTTGAACGCCAGGACCGCCATAGAAGTCTAAGTATTCCTCTATTTGAGACTTTTTCTTTCCTTCAGCGGGTTCGTTTATAGGAAATTTGATGTATCCATTGCCATTGGAAACTACCTTGGACATGAGCGCGGAATACTCTGTGGAGATATCCTTGTCGTCAAAAGTTAGCAGCAGCTTGAAGCCCATTACTTGCTCGTAGAATTCCACCCAGCGGTTCATTTCACCCAAGGCAACGTTTCCTACGCAGTGGTCGATGTACTTTAGGCCAACGCTCGTGCTCGAATAGGTACTTTTTCTTGGACGGTAACCAGGAAGGAAAATCCCTTGGTAATTTTTGCGTTCTACAAAAGTATGGATGGTGTCTCCATAGGTTTTGATAGAAGCGACTTTTACCTCACCGTGCTGGTCTTTGATCACTGTTGGTGGGGCTACTGACTCTGCACCTCTACTGGTTGTTTCATTCCAAGATTTTTCAGCATCATCTACCCAAAGTGCAAGCACTTTCACGCCGTCACCATGGGTTAGGATATGGGTATTGATTGGGTGTGAAGCGCTCAGGGGGGAGGTGAGGACAAGGCGAATTTTGTCTTGTTTCAAAACATAGGAGCAGGTGTCTTTTACACCTGTTTCAGGACCTGCGTAGGCAATCAATTCAAATCCGAATGCATACTGGTAAAAAAGTGCACTTTGCTTGGCGTTGCCGACATAAAGCTCCACGTGGTCGGTGCCATTGATGGGTAGAAAGTCTTCAGTCATACGAATTGTAAATGGGTTTATTTCTTTAGGCAAAGGTAAACAAGTTATCCCAAATGGATTTTGCATGGCCCCAACTTATTCTTGGGGATTCTCATTTTTGAGGAGCGTGATCCAAGCCATAAGTAAGACCGTTAGGGCCCAAGGTCCAATGCCCGGCTGAAAAGAAAGCCAGACCAGCAAAAGGTAATAGGGCACGACAAAGACGAGACCAATCAGGAATTTGAACGTGCCAGTAAAAACGCGATCCTCAATTTTAGGTGAGACGATGACCAACCAAATTAGGTATAGGGGTAGGTGAAAGAGTTTCATCATTTTATTCGCCAGGTAGGTGGACCTGACTTTTTTTGGAGTGTGAGAGTTCTCTGCTAAAAAATCAGCCACTTCCTTCTTGCTGCATACATCTACCCCGTTTTCAAGGAGCTGTGCCAAGGTCTCTGGGTACTGTTCGTTTGGTAGGTCTACCACCAAGGATTTGAGCGCATTTTCTACTTTTTTGGTGAGAAGCCCGGATTGGGCCGGTGACATATCCACAGAGAGCCTTTCTCCAATACGAATGTATACTTGAGAGCCAGATCGTTTATGCGCACTGTACTCGATGCCAATGGGTAAAATAATGGGCTTAACTTCTGGAAACCGATCCATGACTCCAAATGCCATCCGGGTAAACCCTTTACTCAAAGGTCGAATATTCCGCACATTGCTGTGGTTACCTTCCGCAAAAATCAAGATGCTCCCCTTTGCTCGCAGTACATCAAAGGTCTGGTCAAAAGTTTGCTGATTTTGCACGATTGAAGCAAAGCCATCCCGCACACGGTACACGGGAAGCATGTGGATATAGCGAAGTAACTTGGCTACAAATGGATGCTTGAACGATGATGCACGAGTTAAAAAATAGGGTTTTAGTGATATGTGTGTTGCCAGTACCAAGGGATCTAAGAGTGCATTTTGGTGATTGGCAACGAGAATCACGGGCTGGTCAGTAGGAATATGTTCCCTTCCATAAACCGTGATTTTTTTAAAATACCCGTGCAAAGCAATCCTAACCAATAGGCGAAGCAGTGCGTTGATAGCCACTCTCATGCACGATTTTTCCAAAGGGTAGCCACAAACATTCCCGAAATGAGGTGCCAAATACCCCACCAGGCTGTCAGGATTGCCATTCCACCCAGCCCATCAAAATAGCTAAAAATCAAAACTAGCCCCAATCCGGAATTTTGAATGCCTGTTTCAATGGAAATAGTTTTCACTTCTGCGAAAGGTAATTTTCCGAGTTTTCCAGTAACATATCCTCCACCTAGTGCAAGAAGATTATGCGCCAACACCCATAGAAATATGGGGCCTATGTAGGTAAGAAAGAGCTGGAAGTTATTGGTAAAAGCAAGGACTACAAATGCAATAAAAATTAAAAGACTTAAAGGTTTGATGACCTTGGCTATTTTCTGGGCATGTTCAGGAAATTGACTTGCAGTCAAAATACCAAGGAGTAATGGAAGGCCCAAGATAATGACAACAGTGAAAAAAACGTCCCCCGTATCTAGGCTAACCTCTCTGAGCAAGTTGGCTGTAGGCCCATAGGCTCCTGCCCAGAGTGAAAAGTTGAGTGGAGTTAGAAAAATGGCCGCAACGGAAGAAAAGGCAGTTAAACTAACAGAAAGTGCGGTATTTCCTTTGGCTAGGGTTGTAAGGAAGTTGGAAACGTTGCCTCCCGGGCAGGCTGCGACTAGAAACATCCCAAGTGCCAGACTTGGTGGGGGATGTACTAGGCAGATGAGTACCCAAGTAAGAAAGGGGAGAACTATAAATTGAGAAAAAACGCCCAAAAAGAAGCCTTTCGGATTTTTAGCAATGTAAAGGAAATCTTCCCACTTCAGCTCTAGGGCGACTCCATACATGATGACTGCCAGGGCAATATTTAAACCGAGCAGGTCTCCTTGAGAGAAATTGAGTTGTATGGAATCTATTGAAGAGGGTGAGGCCATCGCCCGAAAATCAAAGTAAAATGGGAGAAATCAAAACCTACTGAAAAATTGATCGCTATTTCTCCTCGCTGCTGCGCGGTTTAGTTAGTTTTCCTCGACCTTACCGATTCCACTTACTTCCTTTTTAATTATCGTTGGGCTACCGGTGTATCCAACTTTTCCGATGCCACTTACATCCATGGATAGGTTACCCACACAAAAGACGTCTACATTTCCGATGCCTGAACTAGTGATGTCTAGATTTTGCACCCGAAGTTGGGAAGCGTCTAAGTTGCCGACCCCATTGTTGGAGAAATAAGCACGTGAAGCGCTGCCTTTGAGGTTGATATTGCCCACCATATCAAAATCTGCATTTAGTTGTTTTGCATCTAGTTCTAAATCCAAATTGCCCACCCCATTTCCATTGATGCGAAGGGTGTCTACTATAAAAGTACCGCTGGTTTTTACATTACCTACGCCATCGTATCGTAGTTCTTGGAGTTTTTTTAGGGAGAGGCTGATTTTTAAGTCACCCTTTTTAAAATTAAATCCGGAGTTATTTCCCTCCATTTCAAGCACTAGTAAATCTCCTTGCTGGTCAATAATCAACTTATCGATGAGTTCCGATGGTCCTTCTAGCCGAATAGATTCTTCATCGGACTGAGCAAGGGAGAGGGAGAAGACCCCGTCTAAGGCTAGTCGGGTGACGCCAATAAGTGGTTTCGATTCGCTGATGTCGTTTTCCGAAATATACGATCCGCTGTTTGAGCAGGATATGGACAGGAGTAACAGCGGGAGGGCTAGAAGGTAGCTTAAAATTTTCATGGTGGACGTGCTTTAGTAAAATGGATACTGCCAAAAAATAGACCAAACACAATAGTGTGGCCTACAGTGAATTTAGGGCTTTTTTCTTAATCAAGCCTTGTTCGAAAGCGAACAAAAATGAACCTAATTGTTCATTTTTGATAAGTAAAGTGATTTAAAAATGAGTTACTTAATCGATGGCTCAGTTTACCTACTTACGTTAATTAAAAAAAAATTCTTGAAGTTGCCTTGGCAGTATTTCTTTTTTAAGCAGTCCTTTTTGAAATTTTTTCTGATCTAGGAAGTTCCTAAGCAAATAAAAGCTCAATAGGGTTGAACAAATGCCTAGCAGGGCTCCTGCCAAAACGTCTACCCAGAAGTGTTGCATCAAATAAATTCGACTAAAACCAACTAGGCAAGCCAAGGAAATTAAAATGGGGTGTAGTCCTCGTTTTTTAGGAATGCAAAGGATCAATGCGGTTGCCAGCATGAAGGCAGTAGTCGTATGGCCAGAAGGAAAACTTTGCCAATGGTTCAAGGTCTCACCTGGTATTTGATGGAAAGTAACGTCCTTTAGGTATTCGACTGGCCTTGGGAATCCATTGAAAAGCCACTTTTTGCAGACATGCACTAAAAGGATGTGAATAATTGATCCAACAGCAATAAGAATAGAATTTCGGTAGCTAAACAATACCGAAAGCAGAACAAAAAAGGCAAGCACTAGGCCATCACCAAGGTGTGTGATTCGCTTAAAAAATTCGTCTCCTACTGGATGGTGTAAGGAGTTGATATAGAGTTCGAACGCCCCTTTTTCATAAAAGAAAAGGGAAAATCCTCCGAAGAGGGCAATTGTTAAAAAATAGACCTGAAGAAGTTTAATCCTGTTTTCGGAATCCCACATATTTTAAAACTACGTTTTGAATTAGTAACCTTGTTTATTGGCAGGTTAGGGTACTGTTATTTTATACGATAGTGTTTTTTTGGATACTAGAAAAATTAGTCAAGTTCCCGCAAATCGACCGCCACAACCCTAGACACCCCAGCTTCAATCATGGTGATTCCATAAATAATGTCCGTGCTGGCCATTGTACGTTTGTTGTGGGTTACGATTATGAACTGGCTTTCTGCGCTAAACTTCTGAATGATTTGGTTGAACTTGTCGATGTTGGCATCATCAAGTGGGGCGTCAACTTCGTCAAAAATACAGAATGGCGCAGGCTTGAGGAGGTAAATCGAAAATAGTAGCGAGGTAGCCGTCAAGGTTTTTTCACCTCCACTGAGTTGGTTGATGGTCAGTGGACGTTTCCCTTTGGGCTTGGCCATGATTTCAATCGCCGATTCAAGGGGATTGTCGGGGTCGACCAAAGTAAGGTCGCAGTCATCCTGCTCTGTAAAAAGGGAGCGGAAGACCTTCACAAAGTTTTCTTTGATTTTGCCAAATGCATCCAAGAAAGTTTCTTTTGCTACCAAATCGATTTCAGATATGGTGGAGAGTAGGGCCTGCTTGGCTTTGACGAGATCTTCTTTTTGGTTGTAGATAAAATCATAACGGATTTTAATCTCGTCATACGCTTCCATTGCCATGGGATTGATGGGGCCGATTTTTTCTAGCCGATCTTTTTGCTTTCGCGCGAGTTCCCGTAGCTCATCTTCTTTAAAATCAATAAATATTGTATCTACCGAAGGATTTTCAGCCATGACCTGGTCAAGATCAAGGTCAAATTCTACATTTAACCGCTCTTTCATCCCACTCATTTTGAGTCGAATTTCAGTGACTTGCGCTTGAAGGGAGAGGATCAGCTGTTCAAAGCCCTCTTTGGATTTTTGCAGACCTCGAATGCCATTATCCAAATCGTCAATCTGTCCTCGGGCGGCATAGTAATTTTTTTCTGCTTCGGTGACGCCAAGCTCAATGGACTCTTTTTCATTGTACAATTCGATGAGCTCGTCGTCTTTAATTTCGTTGGTATCGAATAGGGCCTTTATCTCGGCATCGAGTTGAGCAAGTTCGGTTTGCGCTCTTTCTATTCGCTCCCTAGAGCTCTCAAAGGCAGTTTGCTTGAAGTTTATTTCCTGCTCCGCTGCGCTCACTCGATTTAGTTGCTGGATGTAGGTTATATTTTCCTGGTTGAAAAGCTGCGATTTTTCAGTCTGCAAGTTACTTTCGCGTTCCAGATCTTCTGCGGCAATAGCTAACTTTCCAGAGAAGTACTCAAATTTTTCCTTTTCGGTTGAGAGTTGTGGTAAAATAATCTCCAGGCGTTCTTCAAGGCTGGCAATACGTTCTAAGATGTCTTCTCGCTTGGTAGCATTAGAGGAGAGAAGTTCAGCCAGCTGCTCTTTTTTGGTACGCACAGAAACGAAGGCAGAGTTGAGTTCGGCGATGCTTGCTTGGCTCTCTACCAATGCTTTTTTGAAGCTTACTTCCTTGAGTTTGATCAGTTCGCTTACTTTTTGGTCTAGCTTGGAGCGGGTCAAACTCACCTTTTTTTGTAGCTCGTTGATTTCTTTTTCTAGCTTCTCAAGGTTTTTGGCTCTGCCAATACGCTTTCCTTCAAATAAGCCTACGGAGCCACCAGATAGTGAAAATTTCTTTTTGATATACTGCCCAGATTCAGAAAGAAATACACCATCAGCACCCTGAGGGAAGTCTTTATACTCCCCTTGCACAAGATATACGTTGTCTAAGATGAAGTTGATCAGTCTGCTGTATTTTACATCAAACTCAATGATTTCTGTGGCGGCAATGGCATTGGAGAAAAATTGGGAGTGGCTGGCCTTGAACGACTCAAACTGCTCCAAGATGAAGAAGTTGGCCTTTCCTCTTGCAGCATCGCTAAGCAATTGAATGGCAGCTATCGCTTCAGCCTCGGTCTCCACAACGTAATAGTTAAGGTAGCTTTCGAGGTAATTCTCAATCGTAACCCGGTAGCGTTCGTCTGTGCTGAGAAGATCAGAAAGTAGAGGAATATCTTTTCCCCAGGAAGGATTTTTTTTAAGAAATTTAATGGCCTCGGGAAAGCCCTCTAGGTTTTCTACCAAGGACTTGGTGAGGTTAAATTCGTTTGTTTTCGAATCCAGCTTTCTGGAGATTTGGGTTAGCTCCTCACGGATCAATTCCACAACACGGTTAGTCTCCTCTACTTTTAGCTCATGGTCCTCCTGCTTTTGCAACAAGAGGCGATGGCTATCCTGTGCGACATCCAAACGAACTTTTACCTCGTTCATACCCAGTTCAAACTCAGCCAAACTTGCTTCCTGAGAGCTATCGTTCGAAGAAGTTCGCTCGAGCTCCTGCTTCAGCGTAGACAGTTGGATTTGTTTGATTTCCACTTCCTTTCCTACCTGATAAACCTGCTCCTTTACACGCTCTACCTGCTGGTTGAGTTCTTTGTGCTGTTCCTGCGTCTCGTTGGTTCTCGCCTTCTGGAGCTCGTATTCATCTCGGAGCTGGGAGACAAGTACCTCTTTTTCTGTAAGTAGCTTTTCGGCCCCTTCTTTTTCTTGCGCTAAAGAGCGGATAGAAAATTCCGCACGATCGTTGGATTTACGGTCTTGGTCAATTTGCTCCCGAAGTACTTGGGAGCGATCCTCTAAAAATCGAAGGCGCTCATTTTTTATCTTTTTGTCCGACTCAAAACCTCGGATCTTATTCAAATGATCGTTAAGAGATTTTTGTCGGGAGGCAAGAAGCTTTTCTTTACCAATTAATTCCGCCTTGGATGTACTTAACTTTGCTTCTAGGTCAGTGATTTTGGTTTGAAGTTGCAGCTTTAGGTCTGCCTCATTCTGACTACTATTTTGCGCCTTGTGAAGGTTTTGTAGCAATTGCTCAAGGGATTTTTTAGCTAGGTTGATGCTTATTTCCCTGTATTCAGCCTTGATTTCAAAATATTTGGCTGCTTGCTTTGCTTGTTTTTCTAGGGCTTTGAGGTTTTTGTCTATCTCAAACAGAAGGTCCTCTACTCTTGAGAGGTCTGCATCCGTGTCTTCCAACTTGCGGAGGGTTTCCCGCTTTCTGTTTTTAAATTTGGAAATGCCTGCAGCTTCTTCAAATAGCTCTCGGCGTGAGTTGTTTTTGTCGTTGAGCAACTCGTCAATCATCTTCAACTCGATGATGGCATAGGAGTTGGAATTGATCCCAGTATCCAGAAAGAGGCTAGTGATGTCTTTCAAACGGCAGGTGACGCCATTGATTTGATACTCACTTTCTCCCGTGCGGTAGTACCGGCGGGTGATGGTAACGTGGGTATATTCAGTGGGAAGGAGGTTTTTGGTGTTTTCAAAGGTCAGCGACACCTCAGCAAGATTCGTTGGTTTCCTGTTTTTGGTTCCGTTGAAAATTACATTTTCCATTTTGTCAGAACGCAGCAAGCGAGACTTTTGCTCTCCTAGTACCCAACGGATGGCGTCCACTACGTTGGATTTGCCGCAGCCGTTTGGCCCAACCACTCCGGTGATGCCTTTATCAAAGTGGATGACCATTTTATCACCAAAACTCTTGAACCCTTTGATTTCCAGCTTACTAAGTAGCATTGACGATTTTTAGTGGAATTGAGGGTCGAAAATAGCTTGAATCTAGGAGTTTGGCAAAAAAAGAGTGTAAATAGGTCTGAAGCAAAAGGCTCTCATGGTATTTGAGGAGGTTCGTGAAAGCGATTATTTTTATGGTGTCAACAATTTGAATTACCTTGAAGCCATGGATTTAGGACAAATCATCTATATAGTTGCCATTGTGGCTTATTTTCTTTACCGCTCTGTCTCTAAAAAGAAAGGTGGACAGCCTGAGGCATCGGAGGATCCTGAAGCAAATCCTCCCCAAAAGGGATTGAGCTTTGAGGACTTATTGCGCGAAATTCGAGAGGCGCAGGTACCAAAGCTTCCTGAAGAGGTACCCAAAAGAAAACCTAACCTTCAGCCTATCCCTGTTACAACGGTAACTAGTGAAGAGCGAAATTATCCTAAACCTTTTAGTGAGCAGACGGAAGAGGGGGAAGGGGAATCTACCTTTTATGCAGGTTCCTATGAGGGAAATAAGAAAAATCCATACCTCGATCTGGCCAATCGTACGTTTGTTGAACCAGAAAGTATCAAGTTTAATTCCTACCAAGCCCAGGTTCCATACATCAACCCCTATGCAGCGCTTTTGAAAAATCCCAAGAGCTTCCGAGAGGCAATTGTGGTTAGCGAAATTCTACGACCAAAATATTTCTAAGTAAAAAGTAAACTTTTTCAGTTCTAATTGATTGTTATAACATAGTAATCAGAGATCTAGCTATCTTTTTAACCATGAAAAATCAAAATCCACTTCGTTCAGGGAGCCTTTCTGTTTCACGTCGAAAATTTATCGAAAAGGCTGGTCTTGCCACGGTTATGAGTACGTTTGGTGTTGCATTTTTCACCTCATGCGTGTCCTCTGATGAACCCGATCCAACGACTACTCCGCCTTCAACTGGTACGCAACCAAATGGGATTACTGTTTCTGGGAATAGTATTATTGTTGATCTAAACATCCAAACCCGTTTAGCAACTTCTGGTGGATGGTTGTTAATTGAAACGGCAAAAACGTTAGTAGCTAACTTGAATGGTACTTTCGTAGCATTGACCTCGGTATGTACCCATGCATCTTGCGCAGACAGCTGGGCGTTTAGCAACAGCAAATTTACTTGTACCTGTCACAATTCAGTTTTTGATACGGCTGGAAAAGTGCTTGAGGGTCCAGCTACCGCACCTTTACAAGTGTATACAGCAAATGTGTCTGGTAAGACGCTAACGATCAATAAATAATTGATCATCTGTTAACGATTAGCTTGTTGTGAAAACGACCTGGGCTAGCTAATCTGATCATTCAATTTTTTTTTATTCAAAATTTTTTTATCCAACATTTTTTGATGTGACAATTAGTGTCAATTTTTTGATAAGGTCTGATTGTTGTGTTATTTTTAGACACTAATCGTCAAAACTATGGCCAAATCTGGAGTAATAGAACAGCAAAAAATCCTTCGTGTTTTCAAATTAATCAATTTGCTGCAAGGCAATATTGGAAAGCCTGTACATCGGTTGGCCGAATTGCTAGAAACAGACGAACGAACTATTTACCGATATTTTAAACTATTGGAGGCCTTGGGCTTTGTAGTGGTTAAAGAGTTTAGCAAATACAAAATCCAGGAACGTCCAGGCTATTTACCTGATGCAGTGACGTATAGCAATTTTTCTTCAGAAGAAAACCACTGGCTTACTTCCATGATCGAAAGTCAAGGAAAGGGAAATCTGCTCAAGGATGCGGTTCTTCAGAAACTTCACCTCAAGTCGGATGTCAAGTTGGGTACGGAATATCTTTTTAAAGCTAATTTGGGTCGATTTGTGGACTTGCTCGCCCAAGGAATGGTACATAAAAAACAGCTGTGGCTTAAAGATTACTATTCCTTAAAGAGCGATACTGTTTCTGACCGTTTGGTTGAACCAGTGGGCTTTACCGCAGATTACGAGCACATCCATGCCTTTGAGTTGGAGAGCCGATCCATGAAAATGTTCAAGGTCGAACGCATGGGGGAGGTGGTGTTGACTTCGGAGGGCTGGAAGTACGAGGCAGAGCACGAACTACCCGAGCAGGCTTTGTTTGGATTCACTGGGAAGGGTAAGTTTTTTATCAAACTCAAATTAAGTAAGAAGGCCTACCAGCTCATGGTTGAAGAGCATCCCAATGCGCGCCCATTCATTCAGATTAAAAATCGAAACCAGTATTTTTTTGAAGGAGAAATTCCTCACCTGCCCGGTTTGGCACGCTTTATCCTAGGATTACCTGGGGAAATTAAGGTGGAGGAAGGAAAAGAGCTGAAGGCCTATTTGTCAGAACAAATCCAAAAAGGTTTTTTTTAAATCGGGTTGTACCCTGTTGGAAGAAAATCTATTTTTTCCACTGGACTATACCTGCTCCTGGTGTTCTTCCCGAAGTAGGTCGTTGATGGTTTTTACTGGATTGAAGGTGATCAGTGGAACTTCCACAAAGAGTGTGTTCCAATGGGCCATGGCTCCATTCCATAGTCCTGGAAGTTCCAAGGCTTTTAGAACTTTCCCATTCTTGGATTTTTCGGTGATAAAACCAGTGTTTATGTCCCTGAAACTGAGCAAGTCAAAAGGGTTACCTTGGAAATCACGCGTTGCGCAAACCAAATCTACTGGGTTGAAATGCGTTGAAGACTTCAAATTGTTTGCTGATTCAGGATTACTGGTATCGATTTGAGCCGTTTCTAGGATTTGTAAAGAAAGCGTTCCATCCTTCTCTTGAATCCAGAATGGACCTCCACCAGGTTCTCCTGTATTTTTCACCATGCCGCATACGCGCAGTGGACGGTTGAGCTTTGCCCACAAGAAGGACGCCTGCTCTTCTAGTCCAGCGGTAGAAAGGGCTTCGGGAAGCGTACCTCCAAACTCCTCAGCATATACCCTGTCAGCCTGAGTCAATGTAGCTAAAGTTACTTCTTTGGATAAGGCTTCCAAAGCAGCAAAAACACGCGATTGAACACTCAAAAGAAAGCCTGCTAAGGCCATTTTATAGGTTTGTGTAGTTGCTTTTAAGCGGTCGGTTACCACATTATCAATGTTTTTGATAAAAATAACATCTGCTTGAATGTCGTTAAGATTTTCAATCAAAGCCCCATGCCCTGCTGGGCGAAAAAGTAAGCTACCATCGGCTTCCAAAAATGGTTCGTTAGTCTCGTCCACAGCAATTGTATCGGTGGTCTTTTTCTGGTGAGAGAAGCTACTTGTTACCTTTAGACCCGTTTGGGATTGAAAGGCTGGAAGTAGAGCCGATAGCTCGTCTTTAAAGCGGGACTCGTGTTCCGGAGAAACCGTAAAATGCAGGTTGATGTGCTTATTTTTGCCTATACCGTATAGTTGTCCTTCAATGAGGTGCTCTTGGACTGGGGTCCGGTATCCTGTCGTATAGGCATGAAACTTCAAGAGTCCCTTGGGAAGGTTGCCGTAGCCCAAACCCTCTTCTGACAATACAGCGTTTATGATTTTTTTATCCGCTTGTTGATCAAGTAGCTGTTGAAGCGACTCACCACGCTGCGCAAAGTACTGCTCCAAATCATCCACCAAAGCAAAGGAACGTAGGTATTGGATAAATTTTTTCGCAAAAGGGTTTTCTTCGAGGTTTCCATTTCCCTCTAAAAAGGAAAAGAGGTCTTTAAACATTCGGCTAGCAGCACCCGAGGCGGGCACAAATTTGACTAGGTCGAGTTCCGGTGCTTTTCTACTGAACAGGTCGGCATACTCCTTTACCTGGGTATCGGACCACACGTGAATACCTTGGTCTGGTGTTGCAGGTCGTGCGATTTTTAGGAAAGGAAAGCCATTTGAAAAATTTTCTAGTTGCACCTTGATGGTGTTAGGATCCATTCCTTGTGCTTGAATTTTTTGGGAGATGACCGAGTTCATGGTTTTTAGTTTTTCCGCGTTGTCCTCAAGATACTTCTCTAAACCAAAATCGGCAACATTCGTTTCCGATTTGTTTTTTTGCCTTCAATGTTTCGTAATTTTTAGTTTAAAGTGGATGGGATCTCCCGCTCTTTTCTGAGAAATTTTGGAGATGGCATCTTCCGTTAGGTAGACGATCCTCGGGTATCCACCTGTTACCCCAGCATCCCGCATGAGCAAGATGAGTTTTCCTCCAGGGCTGAGTTGCAGCATGCCTGGAAAAACAGGGTTGGTAGGTAGGTCAGGAAGCGTATTTTCAAAAAGCTCTTCAAGTTGAATTCCCATCCGGTCGCTGTTTTTGGACAGGTGAAAAGTACCTTCACAAAAGGCTGCTTGCTGGTCCGAACTAAGTAGCTCCCAATCGGGGCCAGGATACGCGATCAACTCTGGAGATTCATACCAATTCGATGACCACTTGGGTCTGGCAGTCCAATTGAAGGAATTTACTAGAAGTGGATAGGGAAGTCCGGTTCCTTTGCGACAGGGAGCAAGTTGGGAAAGGGAATTGTCTGCACTGCGTGAATTGAGGTAAGTCACTGTTTCAAACCCTCCAGCAATGCAGATATACAGGCGTGCGCCTGTCAGAAAGGCTCCGATTTCAATAACATCTCCCGAGTCGATGGAAATCAGGCTCGACTGAGGTAGCGGAGCTTCGTTGAGAAAGACTTGGACGATTGCACCCGCAAAAGAAAGGACCGTGGGCTGGTTAAAGGAGATTTTTAGGCCAGGTTGGGCACATTCAATGCCGGCGGCTTGTTCTGAATTTTGGAGCAGGTGGTTTGCCCAGCAAAGGCTCAACTGATCCATCGCCCCGGAGGACGGAATGCCATGGACGGCGCCCGCGACTCTCCCCAAGTCTTGGATGGAGGTGCCGGGAGGACAGCGGAGTAGGGTAGCGGTTCCGATTGGCTGATTCATGGGTATTGGAGGCATGGTTGTATTCCTTTCCAATCCCTAAATTGCGTCGAATCGATGGAGACAAACTTGATTTGGTCACCGGCACTGCCCCATACGGGTGGTTCTTGTAGGGAATCGAAAAGGGAAAGTGGTGTTTGGCCCAGTAGGTGCCAGCCACCAGGACTTTCTTTGGGATAAATACCCGTTTGACTTCCTCCAATTGCCACCGAGCACTTGGGTACTCGTGCTGATGGGATACTTTTTCGTGGTGTATGCAGGATTGGATCCAATCCATTGAGGTAGAAAAATCCAGGCAAAAAACCGAAGAAATGAATTCGATAATAGGGTTGAGTGTGTAGGTTAATGAGTGCTGCCGCTGTCATCTTTTTCTCCCCTGCCAGGCTTGAAAGGTCCGAACCAAATTCTGGTTCATAGCAAACAGGTATTTCCCAAACCTTCCCAGAAAGGGGAAGGAAAATCAATTCTAGTGAGGTGAGCGATTCGGAAAAGTGGTTTTGTGCAGCGGCGGACTTCCAGATCAAACTGATGCGTGTAAATCCTTGGCGGCAATCTTTTAATTCGTCACCCCAATTCTGCTTTAAATAGGCAAGGTAAGCCAACTGCATAGATAGCAGCTCGTCGGAAGGCGTGGCCGTCCAAACTAATTCCCCAAATGTAGGGCTAAAGGACAGGTAGCTTGGTTTCAATCCAGTAGGTGGTTCGTAAATAAGGTAAAAACGCTACTATGCCAGGGTTGTCTCCATGAAAGCAAAGAGTATCAGCAGTAATGGGAAGGAGTATTCCTGATGGGGTTTGAAGTTGTCTTTCTAGCAGTATACTTCTCACTTGATGCTCTACGGCAGCACGTGTACTTAGCAAGGCCCCAATTGTCCCCCGAGGAGAGAGTTGGTAATTTATCAAATACGCACGGTCAGCGAATACTTCTCGGCGGAAAGGAAGGCCTTTTTCTAGTACTTGTCGCTCCATCTCAGAGTTTGGGGGAACGAACACAGGTATTCCTGGGTAGTTGGAACCAAGAAAGTCAGTTAATAAACTTGCCAGTGATGCATCTTTTGCTATATCGTTGTAGAGGGCCCCATGAAACTTGATATGATCCATGGTTAGTGCGCTTTCTTGTGCTGCCTTCACAAACAAGCTTATTTGTGCTTCCAAAGTAGCTAGTAATACAGCAGGTGGTAGTTGCATGGAAAGTCTCCCAAAATTGGCTAAGTCAGGATAGGAGGGGTGGGCGCCTACTTTTTTACCAAACCTTTTTGCAAGTGCCATAGAAGCGTTCAACGTATTGATATTTCCAAAATGGCCCCCGCAGGCAAGACTAGCTACATCAAGGTATGGAAATATGGCTTCTTCGGAGGCAATGCCTTCCCCTAGGTCACAATTGATCTGCGGCAAAGGAAAGCGAAGGGTTGGATTCACGGAATGGGATAAATTATTAATGGTAAGGCTTAGTTTAACAGGTCAACTTCCTGGTCTTTTGCCTGTAGCAAGAGCCCAGGGACAAGGCTAAGGCAACCCTGCTTAGTAAAAATTCCAATTTGGTACTCTTTCCAAATTTGAATAAAATTCTTTTCTTGACAAGGCTATTTTCATAAAAGCTAACTTTACCCAAATTTCAGTACTAAATCGCTAGGTATGAATGCCTTTTACAAGCTTCCAAAGGTATTGCAATGGGGGATTGCTTTAACGTTGCTAGTTGGAGGATTTTTTCCTGCGCTAGCAGTTATAGAACTTGGGTATTTGCATCCTATAGGCTACCTCTTATTTCTTTTTTATATCCCAATTGGACAATTTTCCTTTACCCCGTTTTTTAAACTCGTAGGCGTTTACAACTATTATTCACCCATGTTGCTGGGTTATATGCCATCCAACATCCAAATTGACTTGCATAGTGGCGGGAGTTTTGACTATTTATTTGTGATGAGGAAGTACAGCCCTGGATTTGAAATGAAAAAAAGATTGTTGCTATTTCATGTAGAGGGCCTAAGAAATATTGCACAATTGATTGAGGATAAAACGATACCAGCGTCCGTAACTATTGTAGGAACATCTTATTTTTTCAGTGATCGATCTGCCCAACAAATGGGCTTTGAGCTAATTAATCCCTCTCTGTTTTATAGAATCAACCTCTTTGTCAACATCTTTGATTTAACTTGGATGTATTCCTTGTCCCAGGGGAAGTGGTCCCTTCCCAAGGTTTGGCAGGCAAAAAAAGTCCAAATCTCCGGACAAAAATTAGTGGAAAACAAAGGTCAACTAGAGTTGCTTTACAATAAACTAAATTCAAAAATAGCTGCATGACAGAAGAACTCCGCGATGCAGGTTTGCTAGGTCAGTAAGTCAATTAAGTATCATTTTTTTGTCCGTCTTCCGTAATTTCAATAGCCTACCGCCTTATCGTCTCCTCTAGGATCTGCCCCACCCTCAAGTTTGCCATTTAATAAAACCCGTATGGCGTCTACTTTGCCGATGATGGAACTTGCACTTTCGTTGATCAAATAGCCCCGAGATTTGAGGGTACGGATAAGGTCCGAGCTAAAAGCTTTGGGTTCAAAATTAACCAGGTCTGGAAGCCACTGGTGGTGGAATCGCGGTGCGTTGACGGCTTCTTGCATGCTCATATCAAATTCATAGACATTCAAAATCGTTTGTAATACCGAGGTGATAATTGTAGATCCACCTGGGGTACCCACAACCATCGAAAGTTTGCCGTCTTTTTCGACGATGGTGGGAGTCATGGAACTGAGCATGCGCTTGCCAGGAGCTATACTGTTTGCTTCGGTACCTACCAGACCAAACATGTTGGGCACGCCGGCTTTCGCACTGAAATCATCCATTTCATTGTTCATAAAGAAGCCCAACTCCTCAATGTACACCTTGGATCCATAGGCACCATTTAGCGTGGTTGTCACTGAAACTGCATTGCCCTCAGCATCCACAATCGAGTAGTGGGTGGTCTCCATGCTCTCTGAAAATGAGAGTTCCCCACGGGCAATATCTGCCGATTTGCTCGCTTTTTCAAAAGAAAAACTACCCATTCTCGAATTGAGATAGGTCGAGTCTAGTAACTGTTTTGTAGGGATGTTCACAAAGTCTGGATCTCCCAAAAAGTGATTTCTGTCTGCATAGGCACGGCGCTCTGCTTCCACCAATACCTGTATGTATTCTGGTGAGTGATGCCCTAGCTGTTTGAGTGGGTAAGGCTCCAGCATGGACATAATTTGTCCCAAGGTAATTCCACCGGAACTGGGTGGTGCCATGGAGATAATATTCAGGTCTCGGTAGGGGAAAACTATGGGGTCTCTCCAGACAGCTTCGTACTTCGTAAGGTCTTTTTTGGAAAGAATTCCTCCATTAGATTGAAAATGGTTTAACAAAATCTTCGCCGTCTCTCCTTTATAAAATTCCTTCCTCCCTTTTTTAGCAATTCGCTCCAACGTATTCGCAAGTGCCGGTTGCCTTAACGTATCACCCGCATTAATTTCCTTTCCAAAAAAGGTGTTTGCACCATTAACTTGGATGAAAATTTGCCGATGTGCCCGTAAACTTTCGCTTTGATTTTTTGTCACCAAATAGCCATTTCGAGCCAAATCAATTACGGGTTGCAGCACTTGTTGCGGCTTAAGTTTTCCAAATTTTGCTTGTGCTTCAAAAATGCCTGCCAAGGTGCCCGGTACGCCAGAGGCCAAAATTCCTTGGGTGCTCAGTTGTGGAATCACGTTTCCATCTGCATCTAAATACATGTTTTTGGTAGCAGCAAAAGGTGCTTTTTCTCGGTAGTCCAAACTTCCGATACGACCATCCGCCATGCGATAAACCATAAAGCCGCCACCACCTAGATTCCCTGCAAAAGGAAAGGTAACTGCTAAAGCCATTTCAGTAGCCATCATGGCATCAAAGGCATTGCCACCCTGATGAAGAATTTCTATCCCTATTTTGGAAGCTTCTTCACGAGCGGAGACTACCATTGCATGATCTGCCACTAGCCCTTGAGATGAAGTGGATTGCCCCTTGCTTGTTAGGATTAATCCACCTACAAAAAAAAAGCAAAGGAAAATTAAACGGGTGGGGATTAACATGGGGATAGCGTTTGTAGGTAGGATATAAGCAACTTAACTATTCGGTTTTTAAGTAGCGAGTAAATGTAAGAGAAAGAAATTTTTTCAGGCCTGGCTTTTGGAAAAAGTAGAGGAAATAGGGATGATTGGTTGAAATGGACAGGTTGAGGTTAGTTATCTAACGTTTAGTCATCGTTTTTACATCAAAAAATAGGTCGTTTCATCGATTATGGTCAACAAAAAATAGGGCTTGATCTCAACATTTAAGCGTTTGGTGAGTTAGGCAAGAGAAACAAAATGGGAGCTAATCTTTTATTTTTCCAGGTGTTTTAGTCAAATGATTAGTTTCCATAAATGAAAATGGAAGCTTACATCATGAACTGGAGCCATGGAAGTTGTAATTTTGGGTTTTGGACAACCAATCATATGCAAAAAAATAAGAAAATCTTCTTGCTGCTTTTTGTGCTGTTTATGTTAGTTATTCTGTATGTCAGCTACGATATTTCTAGAAAAACGACTTTTCCAGGCTCAAAAGGCAATCTAAAAGAACGCATTTCCACTGAAGTAGAAGCAGATAAAAAATGATTGGCAAAAAAATAGATGTAGATCGGCTCGATCTGGACCTGATGAAAGAAAAGACCACGGAAAACCCGGGGATTTTGCCCTATGGCCATCATGCTGGAAGTGCGCTCATTAAGCCAGAAGACAAAGGTAAGATCACGGGACGCGCGGTAGCCGCCATGCACAGCCAGACGGAAATGCAGATGTCTCAGATATACGATCAAATGCGTTTGTTGGCGGAGCAAGCCAAGAAAATTCAATCCCGAGTGGAAGTGTCCGAGCGGATTTATCAGGCTTCGATTTCCTTCGAACCCTTGATTAACCATCGATATTACCTATACCAAAAAGGCGATGGCTATGATTTTATGAGCATGATAGGTCCAGAAGAGTGGGGTAGAAAGAAAGATTGGGCAAATTTTGTTGCCGAAATCAAACTCCTCGCAGACCATACGTGGGAAATCATCCGAGATAATACTTAAGTAGTTCATGGAGCAGTTGATGACGCGGCAGCTCGACGCAATTATTAGAGAAGGAGGAGCCGACTATTCCTGGCAAGAGGAGCTTCCCATTCAGTCAAATTACCTAGACAGCAAAGGCAAAAATTGGTTGACTGCCATGCTAGCCGAATTGGGAGGAACGGGACCAATACCACTTTTTGAAAAGCTAATTTTTGATTTCAAACTAGGGCGGCAGCTACTTGTTTGGGACGAAGAACTTCAGTTTAATCGTTACCGTGGCCTTACCCTTCGATCAGATCTTTACGAAGAATTCCAGTTTCCTTTTGTCGAGGGCCATAAAAGGCTTTGCCGTACCTATGAGAAAGAAGCACTCAAGATGGGTATGCCCCAAAAAATCTGGGAGGGTCCTCCGCTAGCAAAGCGACTATTTGGGGAATCCTCTGATCCAGGAGATTTTCATGGTCAAGGATCAGCTGGATGGAAGCTGCTTGCGTACAATAGCATGCAAATCGACCTGCAAACACGCATTCATGGCTTTAAATTAATTAGGCTAAGTCCCTACGAAACGCTCATGACCGGTGGATCACTCAAGCGCTTGGACCAGCTGCTTATCAATCCAAAGGAAGAACAGCGTGCCATGATTTATGCTTGGCTAATGCGTAAGCTAGCTTAGGACCACTTTCTTCGCCAACTCGGAACTGGAGTAAATTGGCTAAGAAAACAAACCGAACATCTCTCGTTCGATTTTTTCAACGATTAATGCAAAATCTCCGGCTCGCTCCACAAAATCTAGCTGGTTGACATCAATCACCAAGAGCTTTCCTTCATGATAGCCGGCAATCCACTCCTCGTAATGTGAATTTAGGTTTTTCAGGTAATCAATGCTCATGGAGGTTTCGAAGCTTCTCCCTCTTTTTTCAATCTGACCTACAAGCTTTGGAATATCAGCTTTCAAGTATATGAGTAAGTCCGGAGCTTTCACGTGAGCAATCATCGAATCAAACAAGTTCTTGTAATTAGAATAATCCCGTTCCGTGAGCAACTTGCTTTTGTACAAGTTGGCAGCAAAAATATAGGCATCCTCGTAGATTGTTCGGTCCTGGATAAACGACCCGGCGGCTGTTTCTTGGATTTTCTTAAGCTGCTTGAAGCGGGAATTTAAAAAGTATACCTGCAAGTGGAAAGACCAGCGCTTCATGTCTTCGTAGAAGTCAGGAAGGTATGGATTGTCATCTACGGCCTCAAACTCGGCTTTCCAACCGTAATGCTTCGATAATTTTTCAGTGAGGGTGGTTTTTCCGCTCCCGATATTTCCTGCTACTGCTAAATGCATGAGATGGGTTTAACTCGAAAATCGTGAAGAAACAGGATAGTCTTTGGTACCTGCTGGGTAGCAATAAAAACCTTCCCCAGTTTTCACCCCTTTGTATCCTGCTTCCACCATATTGACCAAGAGGGGACAGGGTGCATACTTTGGGTTGCCAAAACCATCATGCAATACGCGAAGTATGGATAGGCAAACATCTAACCCAATAAAATCCGCCAATTGTAAAGGGCCCATGGGATGTGCCATGCCCAGCTTCATGACTGTGTCTATTTCCGCGACGCCAGCCACACCTTCGTAAAGGGTGTAGATAGCTTCATTGATCATGGGCATGAGGATTCGGTTGGCGACAAAGCCAGGGTAGTCCTGCACTTCTACCGGTTCCTTTCCCAACTCCTTTGAAAGAGACATGATGGCAGATGTCGTCTCGTTGGTGGTTGCATAGCCTCGGATGACTTCGACCAACTTCATAACAGGAACTGGATTCATGAAATGCATGCCGATGACTTGACTTGGACGTTGGGTCACCGCTGCTATTTTGGTAATGGAAATTGAGGAGGTATTGGTGGCCAAGATGGCTTGCGTAGGTGCATGCAGATCCATTTGTCGAAAAAGATCGAGTTTGAGCCCCAGGTTTTCTGTAGCGGCTTCTACGACCAAATCTGCTTGTTTCACCCCTTCGGAAAGTTCTGTAAACGGCAAAATTCGTTTTAAGGCGGCTTCTTTATCTGCTTCGGTAAGGATTCCTTTACTCACCTGCCTGTCCATATTTTTAGCGATAGTAGCGAGCGCTTTGTCAAGCTGCACTGCAGAAAGGTCAACCAGCGCTACAGCAAAGCCTTGCTGCGCAAACAGGTGGGCGATGCCATTGCCCATGGTACCTGAACCGATAACAGTAATATTTTTCATGCCGTCGTATTTTTTAAGTCGATAGTTAGCGGATGCTGTTGGCAGCTAGAAAAAATAAGCCGCATCCAAAACTACGTGGTTGCCCCGCGAATTCCAATTGGCAGGTTGCTTTACTGACAGGGATTGTCCTTTTTTTTAGCGGGTTGAAACCCGATTAATTTTTACCTTTGGCGTATGAAAGAACTTGGACTCGTTAACACGCTACGCATCAACCGATTCACTGATTTTGGTGCCTATTTGGCACTTAGTGATGGGGGAGAGCTATTGCTACCCAAGGGCTACCTAAAAGGTGAAGAGCAAGAAGGGGACGAACTAGAGGTGTTTGTGTACACGGATAGCGAGGACCGTCCAGTTGCAGTAACTGACCGTCCTATCGCCATATTGGATGAGTTTGCGGTGTTGACTTGCAAAGAAGTAACTTCCTTTGGAGCCTTTATGGACTGGGGATTATTGAAGGATCTTTTTGTTCCCAATGCCGAAATGGCCAAGCCAATGACCGCTGGTCAAAAGTACCTAATTCGGGTCTGTGTTGATTTCAAATCTACTCGTTTAATAGGGGTAAGTAAGTATGGCGAATTTATGTATCCCGCACCTAAAGATTACGTGTCAGGAAACGAGGTGCAGGGACTGATTTTTGAAAAGACAGACCTGGGCTACAAAGTTTTGTTGGAAGATCGATACGAAGGTTTGCTCTATGCCAACGAGGTTTTTCAGGCATTGACCTTGGGAGAGACGCGCAAACTCTGGGTGAAGAAAAGAAGAGATGATGGCAAAATTGACCTACAACTCTTGCCCTTTGGTAAAGTAAAATACGACGAGGGTTCGGAAAAAATTCTTAAACTTTTGGATCAAAAGGGTTTTCTATCCTTGCATGATAAATCCGATCCAGAAGAAATCAAGCAAGTGCTCGGCATGAGCAAAAAGCAGTTTAAGCAATGCATTGGGCAGTTGTACAAGGCCCAAGAAATCATCATTCACGTGGATGGTATTTCATTGAGTAGGGATTAACTAGGTTATACCATTCAGGTAGTTAGCGAGACGAGTGTTGAAAAAGTCCCAGGTGCCCATCGACTTAGCAAAATTCACGAAGGATAGTCTTTCGGATTTTCCTACCCATCGTAAAGTCAAGGAGAAGTTAAAAAATACCCGCCCTAAAAACCTGGATGAACGCTTTCTCCAAGCACATGACGCTGTATTTTCAAAGCTAGATTGTTTGATTTGTGCCAATTGCTGCAAAACTACTAGCCCCATTCTGATTCAGACCGATATAGATCGGCTTGCCAAGACATTTCGGATGAAGTCGAGCGCCTTTATTGATTCCTATCTTCGCCGGGACGAGGATGGGGACTATGTTTTTATTAGCACTCCATGCCCATTTTTGGGTGCAGACAACGCATGCTTGGTTTACGAAGAACGCCCCAAAGCCTGCCGAGAATACCCGCATACCAATCGAAAAAACATGCTCGGCATATTGGACTTGAGTCTTACCAATACGCTTGTTTGTCCCGCAGTTCACAAAATATTTTCTGAGATCGGCAAAGATTATAAGAAGTAAAGGAATAGTTTTGCTTTTCTTGAAATCACAAAAGGACCCAGTAAACTATGAATGTTTCGGATACTCAGTTTTTAGGAGTAGATGTTGGAGGTACGCATCTAAAAATCGGATTAGTAGATAAAGCAGGCACGCTCTGTGATTTTTATAAGGAAGAGACCACTGGCTACAGAGATCAAGCAGATGGGTTTGGCCCCAATTTCGTTCGGGTTATTGGCACCTATTTAGAAAAGTTTCCACAGGTGGGAAAGGTGGGCATTGGCCTTCCGGGCATGATCAGCAAGGATCGAATGACACCCTTAGAGATTCCAGCAATTCCGGCATTAAACAACTATCCGCTGAAGGCTATGCTGAAAGCGCAGTACCCTAAACACGAGTTTTTCTTAGAAAACGATGCTGCTGCAGCGGCTATCGGTGAATTTCATTTTGGCAAGGGTACCATTTCGGATAACTTCCTTTTCATCACCATGGGCACGGGTATCGGCAGTGCCTTGGTTTTGGATGGTGAAGTGTTTAAAGGATCACGTGGCAATGCCTTAGAAATGGGGCACATGCTTTCTAGAGGAAATACTGGTTTAGAAACCTTGGTAGGTAGAAAGGGAATATTAAAAATCATGGCCAATTTGATTGCTGCCTACCCAGAAAAGGCTGGGGATTTGGTAGGCCAAGAATTAGGTACCCATTTGCTAGTTGATACCGCGCGAACCGGTAATGAAGTTTCTCTGATGGTCTTTAAAGAAGTTGCTGAGATCATCAGCGAATCGATCGTTTCTACAATCCGATTACTTGACGTTACTGATGTTTATTTTGGCGGAGGTATTTCAGCAGGCCTTGAGTTTATGATGCCAACCATCGAATACAATACGCGAAAATACCTTACTCCGTACTATGTGAAGGACTTACGATTGAAAAAAGCAACCCTAGAGAACAATGCGGGTACCTTGGGTGCGGCTGCACTTTGCTTTATGGATTCAGGTTTGTAACAGTCACTTCCGATACACGGCTTAATGCATTCATCCGAAAAAGAACCTTCAGGGGTTCTTTTTCTACTTCCACCCCTTCGCAATCCCCACTAGGCTCGATAAAGTAGAAGAAAAAGCTTTGGCTTTTGTCCACCAACTCCACCCGATCGGGCCGGCCAAAGGTTTTGATCATCGCTTGATTGTCGATGCCTAAAAATTGATTTTTAATGGCCTGAAACTCCGCCAAATCCTTTGCTCGGAGTCCTTTGCAGCCATAGCGGTCTGCTTTCCAGTTGACCAAGTTGATTTTTCCTGCATCCACAGCTGAACTGCAAGAGACAAGGAATAAAAGTAGCGCTGAAACAAATAGGAGAGATATAAATTTCATGAGGATTGATTAACTTAGTAAAGATCGCTTGATTTTTGCTAAGGTCATCGACCCAAAGGTCATTTAATAAAGTTTGACGAAAATTGTCACTTTTTGAAAGCGAGTAAAGGAGGGAAGGTTTGGTCAAATCGGTTATATTGCAGCCTAAATCACGCATTTCATGTATTACCGATTCGGAAAAGTCTTCTATTTCTTAAGCATTCTGATTTTCCTCATTACACTACTTTACTGGTACGCTTCCCTTCCAGCTATGGTTGGCTTTCAGGCGGATGAGTCGGGAGCTGTCGTCCAGGAATTTGAAAAAAGCAGTTTTTTCTACACAATTGCTGCTACTTTTTTGATGCTCAACCTATTGGTTATGTACCTGCCCAAGTCTTTGGAGACCAAAGCGAATAGGAAACTACACCAGTTCTTTCCTGTTGGAGATCCTTTCAGGGATTACCTTTTGCTTTGGTTTTATTCTTTTGGGGGCTGGGTCAACTTGGGCTTGGTACTTACTGGACTTTTTGTCCACGTGATCAATAAGCAAACTAATTCAAACATTTCGGACTACAGCCTTTGGTTTTTTCTCTTGCCGGCGATTCTAGTTGCATGGATCATTGGATTGTTTGTATTGCTTGTTAAAAAATTTCAAACCTCCCAGAAGGGAAGCTAATTTCAGGATGGCAGAGGAAGTAAAATATACCGAAGACAGCATTAAATCCTTGGATTGGAGGGAGCATATTCGCCTTCGACCAGGAATGTACATTGGCAAGTTGGGGGATGGAAGTGCTCAAGATGACGGTATTTACGTTCTTGTAAAGGAGGTGCTAGACAACTCTATTGACGAACATATGATGGGCCACGGACGCACCATCGAAGTCAAGATTTCTGAGCACAAAGTTGAAGTAAGAGATTTTGGACGTGGTATTCCACTTGGAAAAGTGATCGATTGCGTCTCCAAAATCAACACAGGTGGCAAGTACGATTCTGGTGCGTTTCAAAAATCTGTAGGTCTGAATGGGGTCGGTACCAAAGCCGTCAATGCCTTATCCGATTTTTTTAGGGTGCAGTCTATTCGTGATGGTGAAACCAAAATTGCAGAATTTGAAAGAGGAATTTTGGTTAGTGACCCTGCCATTGAAAAGTCTACAGACCGCAACGGAACAAAAGTGGTTTTTTCACCTGATGCCTCCATTTTCAAAAACTACCATTACATCCCGGAGTACCTGGAAAACCAGATGTGGAACTATGCCTACCTCAATGCGGGCCTGACCATTAATTTCAACGGAAAAAAGTTCTTTTCAGACCGAGGGTTATTCGATCTTCTAACTAACAAGATAGACGAGGAAAGTGTCCGCTATCCCATCATCCATTTGAAGGGTTATGACATTGAAATGGCACTTACGCACTCTGGAAGCTACGGAGAAGAGTACTATTCCTTTGTAAATGGACAGTATACCACACAAGGTGGTACCCATCTTGCTGCCTTTAGAGAGGCGATTGTCAAGACCATCCGTGAGTTTTACAAGAAAGACTTTGATGCTTCCGACATTCGCCAATCCGTTGTAGCTGCGATTGCAGTTCGTGTGCAAGAGCCCGTATTTGAATCTCAAACCAAAACTAAGTTGGGCTCTCAAAGTGTCGGACCTGATGGACCCACACTGCGTTCGTTTGTCAATGATTTTATTAAAACCGAGCTGGACAACTTCTTGCATAAAAATCCTGCTACCGCCGAGGCCTTATTGAAGCGAATATTGCAGTCTGAGCGTGAGCGAAAGGAAATCTCGGGAATCAAGAAACTTGCGAACGAACGGGCTAAAAAGGCCAATCTGCATAATAAGAAACTACGTGATTGCCGTGCGCATTACGATGATCCGAAGTGCGAGGAAGATGTCAAAAATAAAACAATGTTGTTTATCACCGAAGGTGATTCTGCCTCAGGATCTATCACAAAAAGCCGTGATGTACAGACGCAGGCAGTATTTTCGCTCCGTGGTAAGCCACTCAACTGCTTTGGGATGACTAAAAAGGTGGTGTATGAAAACGAAGAGTTTAATCTTCTTCAGCATGCACTCAATATCGAAGACGGCATCGAAAACCTACGGTACCGTAAGATTGTCATCGCCACAGATGCGGACGTGGATGGCATGCACATCCGCTTGCTAATCATGACCTATTTTCTTCAATTTTTCCCGGATCTGGTCAAAAACGGTCATCTATTTGTTTTGGATACGCCCTTATTTCGCGTACGCAACAAGAAAGAAACGATCTACTGCTATACTGATGAGGAAAGACAACGTGCAATCCATAAACTTGGTATCAAGCCAGAAATCACACGATTCAAGGGCTTGGGAGAGATCTCACCGGAGGAATTTGGCACCTTTATCGGTGAAGACATTCGCCTAGACCCCATTATTCTAAATAAAGACACCAAGGTGTCTGATCTACTTACCTTCTATATGGGTAAAAATACGCCCGATCGTCAGGTATTTATCATTGACAATTTGCGAATTGAGAAGGATTTGGCCTTGGAAGATCCAAAACAAGAGGAAAAAGAGGAAGTTGAGGCTAGCCTTGAATAGTCTTCTAGTAGTTGATGTTCTCCCAGTCAATGTTGCATCGAGTGCCCTAAAATTTAGCTTAGTTTCATGAGTGACTCCACCCAGCTTCCTGATAAAAGAGATAGTACCTTGCACGATTCTGTTCCCATTACGGGGATGTACAAGGACTGGTTTTTAGATTACGCTTCCTATGTCATCTTGGAGCGTGCTGTGCCCGCTATTGAAGACGGCTTGAAGCCCGTGCAGCGGCGTATCTTACACGCCATGAAGGAGATGGATGACGGCCGATTCAATAAGGTCGCTAACATCATCGGGCAATCCATGCAATACCACCCACATGGAGACGCCTCCATTGGCGATGCTATTGTCAATTTGGGTCAAAAAGATCTCCTCATAGAAACGCAAGGCAACTGGGGAGACGTTCGTACCGGAGATGGAGCAGCGGCTGCGCGATACATTGAAGCAAGGCTTTCCAAATTTGCCCTTGACGTAGTATTCAATCCACAGACGACGGAGTGGCAACTTTCTTACGACGGTAGAAAACGTGAGCCCATCACTCTTCCTGTCAAATTTCCTCTTCTCCTGGCGCAAGGGGTAGAAGGTATTGCCGTGGGCTTATCAACCAAGATCCTCCCGCACAATTTCCGAGAACTCATCGAGGCCTCGATTGAGCATCTCAGGGGCAACTCTCCACAAGTACTTCCGGATTTCCTAACCGGTGGTTTGGCAGATTTTTCGGACTACCAAGAAGGCCTGCGTGGTGGAAAGGTTAAGGTGAGAGCACGTATTGAAGAAGATGCCAACAAAACACTGTTAATCAAGGAAATACCTTTTGGTACCACGACAGATTCGCTTATTGATTCTATTCTAAAGGCCAACGACAAGGGGAAAATAAAAATTAAAAAGGTGGTCGATAATACCGCCAAGGATGTGGAGATCCAGATTCAATTGGCACCAGGTGTTTCTCCAGATGTCACCATAGATGCCTTGTATGCCTTTACTGATTGTGAGGTATCTATCTCGCCTAATGCCTGTGTGATCATTGAAGACAAGCCAGTTTTTCTGACGGTCAACCAAATACTAAAATACAATACCGCCCAAACAAAGGAGCTTTTGCGCCGGGAGTTGGAAATCAGAAAAGAGGAGTTATTAGAAAAGTTGCTTTTCTCTTCTTTAGAAAAAATCTTCATCGAAAACCGTATCTACCGCGACATTGAGGAATGTACAACTTGGGATGCGGTATTGGAAGCTATCGACAGAGGCTTGGATCCCTACAAACCGGATTTTTACCGAGTAATTGTTCAGGAGGATCTTGTCCGTTTAACGGAAATAAAAATCAAACGGATCTCCAAGTTTGATACCTTCAAAGCCGATGAGCTTATGAAACGCCTACAAGGCGAGTTGAAGGAAGTAAATTACAACCTAAAGCACCTCACTGATTATTCCATTGCCTATTATCAAAACTTGTTGGACAAGTATGGAAAGGGTCGAGAACGTAAAACAGAAATTCGGGCCTTTGATACCATTCAAGCTTCGGTGGTGGCAGCAAACAATGCAAAACTCTACGTGAACCGTCTTGATGGCTTCGTAGGTTATGGACTCAAGAAGGACGAGTACGTCTGTGAATGTTCGGATCTAGATGAAATCGTGGTCATTCGTAAGGATGGCAAATTGGTGGTGTCCAAGATCCAAGAAAAAGGCTTCATGGGTAAAGACATTGTTCACGTGGGTGTTTTCAGAAAGAACGATGACCGGATGACGTATAATTTCATCTATTTGGATGGGATTTCTGGACGAACCATGGTTAAACGATTCCAAGTAAGTGGGGTTACCCGCGACAAAGAGTACGACTTAACCAAGGGTACAAAGGGGTCAAAAATGCTCTACATGACAGCTAATCCGAATGGAGAAGCTGAGTTAATAACCGTTTACCTAACCCAAGGGGCCAAAGCACGAGTTAAGGTGTTTGACTTTGACTTTGCAGAAATAGAAATCAAGGGTAGGGCAGCCGGAGGAAATATTCTGACTAGATATCCGGTTCGCAAGGTCCAGTTTAAGATGGAAGGAAAATCTACCTTAGGTGGACTAAACGTCTTCTATGATGCGTCAGTAGGACGTTTAAACACGGATTCCAGAGGAAAGCAGGTAGGTAACTTCTTGGGCGATGATAAGATTTTGGTGTGCTACAAAAATGGAGATTACGAACTGACCAGTTTTGAATTGACAAACCGCTACGAGCCCAATGAGCTGCTCTTGCTGCAAAAATTTGATCCGCTCAAGGTAATTTCAGCGATATACTTTGATGGCGCCACGAAAACCTACTATGTAAAGCGCTTTTTAATTGAAACGACGACCCTCAACAAGCGTTTCAACTTCATCACAGAGCACAAACAATCCTTTCTAAAAGTGGTCTCTACTGACGCACAGGCACAGATTTCCGTTACCCTGCAGAAAGGAAAGGAAACAGAGCAGATGGATTATGACCTAGACATGCTGATCGACGTAAAAGGCTGGAGAGCGCTTGGCAACAAGCTAAGTTCACATGAAGTCAAAGACCTGCAGTTGATTGTTTCTGAACCAATGAAACCTGAAGAGCCTGTTGAATCTGAAGAGGAGCAACAGGAAGGGGAGGTCGATAATGAAATAGAAGTGGGCAGTACCATTGACTTGACTCCGAAAAAAGGGGACGAGGAGCAGCTCGGATTGTTTTAAGTAGCTATTTCTTTGACCGATGCATCAAGAAAAATCCCACGCTGAACTTGATCAGGGCTTGCTAGCCTATTTGGGGCAGTACATCACAGAAAACAAAAAGACGGGAATTGAACGCGTTTTAAGTCAGCGCACACGTTTTTTTACGGTTGTGTTAGAAGATATCTTCAAGCCCCATAATGCCAGTGCTGTCATTCGCACCTGCGATTGTTTTGGTATTCAAGATGTTCACTTGATCGAAAAAACAGATACTTACAAGGTGAATCCCTTTGTAACTAGAGGGGCTTCCCAATGGGTAGATTTACATAAGTACTATACCGCAGAAGGATCACCCGTAGACAAGTGCTTTTCCAACCTCCGCAACATGGGTTATCAGATTTTTGCAACCAGCCCTTCGGTCGATTCCCTGCCTATTTATGAAATTCCCCTCTCTCCTGATCAAAAGGTTGCCTTGGTGTTTGGCAATGAGCACGAAGGCATAAGTGATGAGGTAAAATCAAAAGCAGATGGCCTCGTTCACATTCCTATGAAGGGCTTTACAGAAAGTTTTAACATCTCAGTTTCTGCCTCCATTTTCCTATTTGAATTGATGAAGCGGGTCAGCGTAGGTGATTATCCTGGTTTTTATCTTTCTGAAGAAGAAAAAGCAGTCCTTCGGATGCGATGGTACAAGGATATAGTTCCCCATGCGGATTTGCACGAAAAGCGGTACAACCGGCTTAAGGAAATCAATAGTTGAAGCAGGCCATTGTCCTTAATTCATATTCTCCTGCGATTTGAAAAGGAAGAGATAAAAAAACGTGCTACCTAACCAAGAAATTATTTGGCCAGGTAGCACGGATATAAAATAAGGTGTATTAGGACTCGTGAATGAGGATCTTCTCAATTTTGTCACCCGCACGGATTGCGTCAATCACATTTAGACCTTCGATGACCTTACCAAAGCAGGTATGGTTTCTGTCCAAGTGCGCAGTGTTTGTTCTACTATGGCAAATAAAGAATTGGGATCCTCCTGTATTTCTACCAGCATGTGCCATGGAAAGGACACCTCGGTCATGGTATTGGTTTTCACCAGTCAACTCGCAAGGGATTTTGTAACCTGGTCCGCCTGTACCTGTTCCAGAAGGGCAACCTCCTTGAACCATAAAATTAGGGATCACGCGGTGGAAAGTCAATCCGTCATAAAAGCCTTTTTCAGAGAGATCTACAAAGTTTTTAACTGCCAAGGGGGCGTCTTTTTCGTAAAACTCAACGGTCATCGTACCTTTTTCAGTAATTATTTCAGCTGTTTTCATAGTTGGAGTTAGGGTGTGTTGCTTGATAAGGCGTTTTCAAGCTCCAAAATTAACGGATGTCTTGGCTTTTTAGCGTTTTTTAAATGAAAAGAGTGAAAACTAGTCTTTTGCTAATCAATTTATCGGGCCTCCAGACAAAACCTCTGGTGTAGCTAGGGAAGCGTAGGCTTGGAAGTTTTCTCGGAAAGCAGACGCGAGCGCTTGCGCTTGTACATCGTAGGCAATGGGGTCTATCCAGGTAGTTTTTGGATTCAAAAGGGAAGCAGGTACACCGGGGCAGATCTTAGGCACTTCCATCCCAAATACCGTATCCTTTCTAAATGGAGCAAAGTCTAACTTTCCATTCATCGCTGCAGTAATCATCGCCCGGGTATAACTTAGGTTTATGCGTGTGCCTTTTCCGTAGGGACCGCCAGTCCAGCCGGTATTGATCAACCAAACCTGTGCTTTTGATGCTTTTAACTTCTCTCCAAAAAGCAGGGCATAGCGCATTGGATGTAGGGGAAGAAAAGCTGCACCAAAGCAGGCCGAGAAAGTTAGTTTGGGTTCAACTATGCCCATTTCTGTACCTGCAACTTTGGCCGTATAGCCCGAGATAAAATGGTACATGGCTTGGTTTTCGTTTAATCTCGAGATGGGAGGCAAGATGCCGAAGGCATCAGCAGTAAGGAAAAAGATATGCTTAGGGGCGGAAGCCACTGATGGATCCAAGGAAGAAGGAATATGTGACAAAGGGTAGGCTGTTCGGGTATTTTCTGTTACGCTCCTATTTCCATAGTCTACCTCTTGTGTACCTGAGAAAAAGCGGGTGTTTTCCAAAATGGCACCCTGCCTAATGGCATTAAAGATTTCAGGTTCCTTTTCGGCATTTAGGTCAATTACTTTGGCATAGCAGCCCCCTTCAATATTGAATAGGCCGCTGTTGGACCAACCATGCTCGTCATCGCCAACAAGGTGGCGCTCTGGATCTGAAGACAAGGTTGTTTTGCCTGTTCCAGACAATCCAAAGAAAAGTGTAGCGTCGCCTTCTAGTCCTACATTTGCAGCACAGTGCATGGAAAGCACCATTTTTTGATGTGGTAATATAAAATTCAGGACAGAAAAGATGCCTTTTTTTATTTCCCCTGCATAGGCCGTTCCACCTATCAATATCATGCGTTTGCTGAGGTTAATCAGGGTGAAATTGGCATGCTTCACACCATCAGTTTCAGGGTCTGCACCAAAGGCTGGCACACACAGGATGGTAAATTCCTGTTCCAGGACATCTAATTCTGAAGGGGTAGGACGAATAAATAGATTGTCACAAAATAAGTTGTGCCAGGCCAAGGTGGTGATTACTCGGACATTCAGCCGATAGTTGGGATCTGCACCTGCATGGAGATCACGAACAAATACCTCTTTGTTCTGTAGGAAGGACTTCATTTTGGCATAAATCTGCTCGAAATGCGCTGTCGAAATGGGAATGTTTATATCACCCCACCAGACTGAGTCCTCGGTTAGTAGGTCCTTAACCAAGAATCGATCTTTTGGAGATCTACCAGTGAAGGTTCCTGTATCTACCATAAGTGCACCAGTTGACGTCAGAACACCTTCTTTTCTTTGCAGTGCTTCGTCAATTAATTGAGCAGGGGAGAGGTTGTATTTTACTAAGTGCTCGGGATGTGCTAGAGGGGAACTTGATGTTTTGGATGAGGACATACAAAAGAAGTTAAAAGGGTATAAATCTTGAAAAATGTAGTATAAAACTAAGCAATTGGATTTAATTCATTTCCATAAAAAGTGTCTTTTTTTGCTTTTCAATCGATTTCGAAGAAAAATATACGTATGATTTGGTTCAAGTCAATTGGGACAGAGAATACGCTCAGTCACTAGCCTTTTTGAGGCGGAGATCGGATGCCCAACATAGTTGATTCACCTTCTTTTTTTGGAAACAAGGAGAAAAATGGGTTATCATTGTGAATTGAATGTTACGCGAAACAGATATCAAATTGGAAAAACAACCAACAACAGAATATGAAGGTGGAACTGTCCTAGGTCATCCAAAAGGATTGTTCTATTTGTTCTTCGCCGAGCTTTGGGAAAGGTTTAGCTTTTACGGAATGCGAGCCTTGCTGACGCTTTACATGATTGAAGTAATTTTTCAGTCACTAGTAGATAGAGATTATGCGACTGCTGCAGTTTATTCATCCTATGGATCCTTGGTATACGCTTCTACAGTTATTGGAGGGAGGATTTCCGACAAAGTACTAGGGATGAGAAATTCAATTTTTCTTGGTGGAATATTGATGGCAATCGGTCATTTCGTGTTAGCCATAGAAAATAACCTTGCCTTTTTCCTCGCACTTTCTTTCATTATTGTTGGAAATGGCTTCTTTAAGCCTAATATTTCCACTTTCGTAGGTACCCTATATCCAGATGGCGATTCTAAAAAGGATTCCGGATTCACCATTTTTTACATGGGGATTAACATTGGTGGTTGGGTTGCTCCATTGCTTTGCGGATGGTTGGCAGCTACGTACGGTTGGCATTATGGCTTTGGTTTAGCAGGGTTTGGAATGCTTTCTGGCTTACTCTTTTTTTGGAGTGGGATTAGGAGTGGTGTTTTTGGAGAAAGAGGAATGCCACCATCAAATGGGGTAATTAATCATACTTTTTTGGGAATCAAGAATAAAATTCTAATCCCTTTGTTTTCAGTTCTCGCAGTTCCAATAATTGCATTTTTGCTTTCCTCCTACAAGGCTTTAGGGGATGGGACAAGCATTCTAGCTGATCAGAATATGGTGAACGTCATATTCAAAGTAATTGGCATTAGCATTTTGGGCTATCTAGCCTACATTATTTACCAATCTAAACCAGATGAGCGTAAGAAGTTAATTGTTGCTATCCTAATCACTTTGTTTATGACAGTGTTTTGGGGTTTTCACGAGCTCTCAGGAAGTGTAATCACCTTATTTGCATCAAGGAATGTTGACCTGTCTGGTATTATGACTGCGTCGCAAACCAATTCCCTGAATTCTATGTGGATTATTATTTTAGCAATCCCCATTTCACTTATGTGGACCAAATTGTCGAAGTCGAAGAAAAACCCTAGAACCCCATTCAAATTTGGAATGGGATTACTTCTAGCTGGTGTTAGTTTTTACGTTCTTGCTATCAGTGGGAATTTTGCTAATACCGAAGGTTTGGTACCATTCTATTACCTTCTTTTGATGTATTTGTTGCTTTCAATAGGAGAGTTATTTATGTCTCCAGTGGGACTATCAAAGATTACGGACCTCTCCCCTAAACGAATTGTAGCATTCATGATGGGAGTATGGTTTCTTTCCTCCGCATTTGCTTTTCAAGTTGTTGGATTTATTGGTAAGGAATTGGCCGTGGAAAGTACGGATGCAAACGTAGGTGGAATGGATACGCTCAAAATTTATACAGATGGATTTCTTTTAATTGCTAAGTACTCGTTAGGTGCAGGCTTAATCGTCTTATTGACTTCTCCACTTATTAAGAAATTAATGGGGGAGGTGCATTGATTTGGATTCAAAGGTGTTAGAGAGTTCCTATTAGAAGGAAGAAACGAGAGACTAGAAGCAAGATTACAGAAGCAGGGATAAGTATTTAGACCCCTGTGCCTAAGGAAAAAAATAGCTTTCCTTCCTACATTCTTTACTCTTAGGTAGTTCTTCGATCGTTAGTCCATTCCGTACTTCGTATTTCGTACCTCGTACTTTCTCATCGAAGTTGAATAATCATCCCTAAATCCATTAGTACTTCTTAATTCGTATTTTTTTCGAGTGCAAAAAAAAGAGGCTATCCTTACGAACAGCCTCTTTTTATTTGAATCGGTTTCGATTAGTTCAAGAACTCATCGAATGTCAAGCTTACATAGTACATGGTACCCACAGTTGGGTTACCCCATGCTTGTCTGTACCCAGTGCTATTGAATAAGTTAGATCCACCAATTTTCAAGATTGACTTTAGCGCCTTCATTTTCATGCTTACTTGCGCATCGAAGGTACCGTAAGCAGGCATCACAGAAAGTTGCTGTGAAGATACCGCAGGAGCTACGAAAGAGGATTGCCAAGCAAACTCACCCTGCCATCTGTAAGACATAGAGAAACCTAAGTTCTTCACAATCTCACGGTTAGCAAAGTTCACTACGTAGCGGTACTCAGGAGTGTTGAATGATGGCTGGAAGCCAGTTGCTTTCAACTTCTCAAGATCTTTAAGTGAATTGTAAGACACGTTACCACCGATAGTGTAGTTTTTAGGCAAACGGTAATCTGCTCCTAATGCCCAACCCCAAGAGTTGATCGTCTCGGTTCTATTTGCTGGCAATGAGTAGATGTTTCTCGTATTGGCGCTTAATAGGTTAAGACCTAAAGTAGAAGCAGGGCTAGTCGCAACATAATTTTTATCCTGTACCAATACCTGGCCACCAATAAAGTTCTCAAACTTATTGAAGTATGCGTATCCGTCAATCAACAATTTGTTGCCAAACAAGCCCTTGTAACCTATTTCGTAAGAGCGTACAATTTCAGGTCGGAATTCGCTAGGCTTGTAAGTTACTAGCTTGTCCTTTGCTGCTGCTGCTGCATTTGCTGGCACCAACTGAGCGGCGATCTGAGGCACGATTGTAGGTACTAGGGCTGCAATAGCCGCAGGAGCTTGAGCAGCTGGAATCGTACCAGCTAGTACTTGCTGAGTAATGATGTTTGTCGCTTGTGTTATAGCCAACTGAGTAGCCTGTGCTATTGTAGCTTGGTATACCGGAGAAGAGGGCTGCGTTCCTGCCAGAACTGCACCACCAAAGCTAGTTACCGTAGCAAGGGTATACACTGGATTTCCAGAGAAATTGTATTTGTTTCTGAAAAGAGGCAAACCACCAATCAATCTCGCTTGTGGAGTTACCAAGTCAATGTATTGATCTTGGGTCGTTGGCATTCGGAAACCTGTCTGGTAAGAAGCTCTGAAATTGTGCGTTCCTACAGTGTAGACACCCGAAACACGTGGGGACAGCTGTCCTTTGAAGTTTTCGTTTTTGTCATATCTGGCAGAAGCTGTCAATCTAAACTTGTCATTGAACATGGCCTTTGAACCCTGTAGGTAAGCACCGTGCTCTTTGATGGTGTATTCATCACCATTTTCGTCAGTTACGAAAAGGGTTTTGTCAGAGTTTAGCTGGTACGTTCTGAAGTTGGCTCCCATCACGAAGTCAGCCCACTTTACGTTTGTAAACCGGTAAGAACCCTCGACATGGTACAAGTTGGTTTTATCCACGAACTTTGAGCCTACACCTTGCGCATTGCCTGGAATAGGACGACCAGTTACAGCTGATTTTGCCGCATTAAATCCAGCAGAACCAGGCAATAATCTACCTTGATCAGCAAATGCTCTTGCTGCATCATGTGCCATAGCTTCGTCAAGGCCTCTACCTCTAGCTTGCGCAAAAGCGCCTACATACTGAGGAAACCAGGTAGTGCTTGGCTTCCAAGCTTCGTTGATTCCTTGTGCTGCGATTCCAACTGCAAAAGCATCACCAGAACGCTCCTGAGTGGTATAAGCTCTCAAGAACCAGTTGGCACCTTTCAATTCTGCTTTGTACTGAGACAACTTGAAGTTGGCAATAGAATAACGATCAGCACCAGTATACACTGTAGTACCAAAACCATAGTTACCCTGAACGATAGCTTCAATACGGTCGTTTATACGGTAGTGAATGGCTGCATTAAACTTCAAAGATTTTGTACCGTAATCAGCCAAATCAGATTCTCTGTATCCTGTTCTTGACACGAAAGTCTGTGGGATTAGCGGAAGCACTGCAGCTGGCAAAGCACCTGCCGCAACCATGCTTTGAGCAGTGGAATTCATGTTTACGGTAGTTTCATCTCCGTAAATGTTTACTCCATTGTATCCAGGATTATTGATACGATCACCGGTATTGATTCTTGAAGCATTCAACAAAGATTGGTCACGGAAATCGTTCGCTTGCCAATCGTCTGCTTTCAAATAAGAAACGTTAACCTTGAATGCCAACTTATCGTTGATTGCCTTAGCATAACGCGCACTAAAGTCATAGAATCCAGTTGTTGGTGTCGTTCTGTCCTTTTGATTCATCGCCCCTGTTCTTACGTTGGCAGAAAGGCCTTGGTATTGGAAAGGATTTTTTGAATTCATCAATAGGATACCATTGATTGCGTTTGGTCCGTACAAGGCAGACGCAGAACCAGGAAGCAATTCTACGCTTTCCAAATCCAATTCAGAGGTACCTGCAATATTACCTACAGAGAAGTTTAGACCAGGCGCTTGGTTATCCATTCCGTCGACTAACTGAACCGTTCTCACGTTACCGTTGGCGTTAAAACCTCTGGTGTTAAACGATTTGAATGTCAAAGACTGGGTGCTCATCTCTACACCTTTCATGTTGTTCAAGGCGTCGTAGAAACTTGCCTGAGGTACGTCTCTGATGGCGATGATGTCCATCTTTTCAACAGATACCGGAGATTTCAAGATGCTTTCTTCCACTCTTGATGCGGATACAACCACTTCCTGCCCCAATATTGATGCTTCAGCGAGTGTTACAGCTAGGTTGGAAATACCTCCAGTGATTTCAACTTCTTTTGAGTTGTAACCCACCATGGAGAATATTAAAGTAAATGGAGGTGCTTGGTTTACGTTAAGCGAAAACTTTCCAGATAGGTCGGTAATTGTTCCGATCACTTTTCCTTTTACAAGAATGTTTACCCCTACCAAGGTTTCCTTAGTCTCCTCGTCGGTGACCGTACCGGAAATTGTCGTCTGTTGAGCTAATGCTACGGTAGTTCCCAACGAAATAAAGAGAACGAAAGAAAGCATTGAGCCCCAGATTTTTTTGGTAAAATTTTTCATAGGCTGATTTAGTAAATTGTTAAGGTGTGGATTGAATAGTGTATATAAGGAATCCATTTATTCCAAATTTATGTTAAAAAGGTAATTTTCAATCGTTTTGGCCGAAAAAAAAACAAGAGGCCAAATCTCTTGTTTTTTGTAAATGAAATAAATAATATCTTTTTATTAAATTTTAATCTTGAAACGGGTATTAAACTAAGCAAATAGTATAAATAGACTGATTAATTTGCCAATTACGTAATTTGCCTTTTCAAGATAACATACGTTTCAATTACCTAGGAGAGTCCTTATTTCTTCAAACAACCTTACCCTATACTCTCTTTTTATTTTCTTCATTTACGTGCTTCACTAGCCTATCACAGAGTTCCTTGATTTCTTCGGACATATATTCGTCCCCAGTGCTATTCAAGATGGTTTGGGCCATGCCTCCTAAGATGTCGATGTAGAATCGTTTCATCTCTACGACTGACATCTCCTCTGTCCAAAGGTCTATTCGGAGCGTAGAGTGATTGGCATTGTCCCAGACGTTTAAGCTTATGCTCTTGGTTGCTTCGAGTCCTTCTCCTTCCTTGTCTGAGGCATCCCACTGAATGGCTTTAGGAAGGTTGTTAGTATCTAATTCAATTTGAAAGTTGATCTGTGATTTTTTCATGGCAATAGGTAATTCAAGGGAAATAGTAGGGGTGATAGTGTTTTTAGTCGAAAGTCATTTCAGGGACCTCTCCATAGATAAGGAGTTTACCTGCTGTTTTGGCTTTAATTTCATCAATCGTGACGCCAGGAGCACGCTCTTTTAAGATAAATCCTCCTTCCGACGCAATTTCTAAAACGGCCAAATCCGAAACAATTTTTTTTACGCAACGAATTCCTGTGAGAGGCAGGGTGCAAGATGGCAGCAATTTGGACTGCCCATCCTTAGAGCAATGCTGCATTGCCACAATGATGTTTTTGGCCGATGCAACCAAATCCATCGCACCACCCATTCCTTTTACCATTTTACCAGGAATCTTCCAGTTGGCAATATCTCCGTTTTCAGATACTTCCATGGCCCCCAAAATAGTAAGGTGCACGTGTCCTCCTCGTATCATGGCAAAGGATTCCGCCGAATCAAAGAGGGCAGAACCAGGTACCATCGTGATGGTTTGCTTGCCCGCATTGATTAAATCTGGATCTACAGCTGCTTCCTTTGGAAAGCGCCCAATACCCAAAAGCCCATTCTCGGATTGAAGAACAATGTCTAATTCTGTAGGGATGTAATTTGCGACTAGTGTAGGAATACCGATACCGAGATTGATGTACTGCCCATTTTGCACCTCCTTGGCTATTCTTTTTGCGATTTGTTCTTTGGTCAACATAGGCTGGCGAATAAAAGATCGTGAGATAATGTAATCAGGGTGGAATGATGAACCTTAGGATTTAGTCCGTTGATACCGTCCGTTGCTCGATGCGTTTTTCGTAATTTTTTCCTTGAAATATTCGCTGTACATATATACCTGGTGTGTGGATCTGGTTAGGATCCAAGGTGCCTACGGGGACAAGCTCTTCCACTTCGGCAATGGTAATTTTACCAGCCGCTGCCATCATTGGATTAAAGTTGCGAGCGGTTCCTTTAAAAATCAAGTTGCCCGCAGTATCTCCTTTCCAGGCTTTTATTAGGGCAAAATCTGCTTCCAAGGCCCGCTCCATAAGGTATAGTTTGCCGTTGAATTCCCTAATTTCCTTTCCTTCAGCCACCTCTGTGCCCACACCGGCAGGGGTAAAGAAGGCGGGAATACCTGCTCCGCCTGCACGAATTCGCTCGGCTAAGGTGCCCTGAGGTACCAATTCGACGTCAAGTTCTCCTTGCAACAGCTGCCGTTCAAACTCTTCATTCTCTCCTACGTAGCTAGAAATCATCTTTTTTACTAGCCTTTCTTTCAGTAATAGGCCAATGCCAAAATCATCTACTCCTGCATTGTTGGAAACTATGGTAAGCTGACCGACTTTTTTTTCCAAGAGGGCGGAAATGCAATTTTCCGGAATCCCACTCAATCCGAATCCTCCCATCATCAAGAAGGCTCCATTGGGTATGTCTGCCACGGCAGCTTGGGCATCTTTGACTGTTTTGTTGATCATTGGTCTTGTGTTTACAGTATTTGCATTGCTTTCTCTTGATCAAGAATCAATTGGGCCTTCAAAGCGGCCAAATCGGCAAACTTTTTTTCATCACGCAAGAAGTGAATAAAGGCGACCGTCACATTCATGGCATAAAGGTTTTCCGAAAAATCAAACAGATGGACCTCGATGGTCTTCTGCTCTCCTGCTACGGTAGGTCGGTTGCCTAGGTTTAGCATGCCCTTGTACTTCCGGTTTTCCACTTGTACGTTAACCGCATAAACGCCATTTTTTGGCAGGAGTTTATAGTCGTCTTTTACCAGAATATTGGCCGTAGGAAAACCGATGGAACGTCCGATTTGCTGGCCTTCAACCACTTCTCCACTCAGGGAATAAGGTCTGCCAAGATAACTTGTAGCAGTAAGAAGATCTCCACTTTCCAACGCTGTACGAATTTTACTACTCGACACGCCCATTTCTTCTACGTCCTGACGTGAAATCTCCTCGATGTCAAATCCTAGCGCTTTGCTATGTGCCTGCAAGTAGTCGAAACTACCTTCCCGATTTTTGCCAAACTTATGATCGTAGCCAATTACCAAGCATTTGGTTTGTATTTTTTCAACTAAAATTTGCTGGATGAAGTCTACTGAGCTCATCTGAGAAAATTCTTGTGTAAAAGGGAGCTTGATCAAGTGGTCTATCCCAAAACCACGCAAAAGCTCAACCTTTTCTTCAAAGGTGGAAAGTAGCCTGAGATGATGTTCTTTTGGATAAAGTACCAGGCGAGGATGTGGCCAATAGGTGAGGAGCACCGTTTCTCCTTTGTTTTTCTTCGCTAATTCGCTCAGGCGGTGAAGGATTTTTTGATGTCCTAGGTGGACCCCATCAAAGGTGCCAGAAGTGACTACCGCATGAGAAATAGAAGGAAAATCAGCTAAGCCTTCATGAATTTGCATCAGTCCGCAATTTTATTTCGTCTACCAAGTCGGTAAGCGTTTTAGCTTCTTGAAGCCGATAGGTCCCAATACGGGTTCGGCACAATGCCTTTAGGTAGGCACCAACACCCAATTGCTCCCCAAGATCTCTGGCAAGGCTACGGATATAGGTGCCCTTGGAGCAGGAAATTCGAAAATCGATTTCTCCACCCTCAAATCGGCTGATCTCAAACTCCCGTACTTCTACTGGGCGGGGATCCATCTTCACCTCTATGCCCGCTCGGGCAGAAACATACACACGTTTTCCAGCAACTTTGATCGCTGAATGCATGGGTGGAATCTGAAGAATGTGACCTGTGAGTTGGTTCACCACTTCTTGAACCTGTGCCAAGGTAATATTTGAGGAATCTGCAACAGGTATGATGGGCTTTTCCAAATCAAAGGACTCGGTAGTAGCGCCAATCACAAAGGTGCCAGTATATTCTTTTTCTTGCCCCATGAAGTTATCTATTTGCTTGGTCATCTTGCCTGCACAGACGATCAACAATCCTGAAGCTAGGGGATCCAAAGTACCTGCGTGGCCTACCTTTTTGATCCGAAGGGCATTCCGTACTTTTTTGACCACATCAAATGAGGTCCATTCTAGCGGCTTATCTAGTAAAAATACTTCTCCGTAAGCGTCTTGCTGCATGGGTAAGGGGATCGCCTTGTCTAAACAAATAGAAATTTACCCTTTGGGGGATTTTGCAAAAATGGCGTAAAACTCAAATACAAAGCCTGCAAGTGTGAGTATAGGACCGACAGTAAGGCCAAGAATGCCATTGCCATGTGGTTGACTATCCAAGCCCATCACCACAAAGCCCAAAACGATGAGTCCAATGCCAATAAACATCAGTCGGTAGTTTTTCTTAGAAAAGGGGAAAGAGGTATTGCTCATGAGCTTAGTATAGTTCGTCCAACGACATGTTTAAGTATTTATTGACCGCACGTAAGGTGCTAAATAAGGATAAAATACCCCCCATCACAGTAAGGCATACAAAAAGAAGTACCAACATTTCGGTGTTTTGAAGCATAGCAAATCCCTCAATATTTCCTTTGGTATATTCTAATAGGCCAAAAAGAATGGCTGAAGCTAAGATTCCTGCTGCGACACCAAAGCTGAATGCCCTAATCAAAAAAGGCTTGCGGATAAAACCTCGAGTAGCCCCAACTAACTGCATGGAACGAATCAAAAAGCGTTGGGAAAAAAGGGCCAAACGAATGGTATTGTTGATTAACATGATCACGGTAATGATCAAAATAATGATGAAGCCTCCCATGACTAGGCTTACTTTGACCAGGTTTTTGTTGATGGAGTCCACTAGATCGGACATATAAGAAACTTCAAAGACGCCTGGAAGGATTTCAAGTTCCTTGGCAATAACTGCAAGTTGTTCTGAACTTTGAAACTCTTCAGCAACAGAAAATACGTAACTATCACGTAGTGGATTGTCTTCCAGAAACTTGGTAAAATCTTCACCCGTATTTTTGATAAAGGTGTCAGCGGCTTCTTTGTTGGAAATAAAGCGCAACTGGACGCTATCTTCTTTAACCAACACAAAAGGTCGGGCCGATAAGTTTTTGCGCAAGTCGGCTAGCTGCTTTTCTGGAAGGTTTTTGTCTAGAAAAACTTGTATCTCAATGTTTTCACGGATCACTTTGGTCAACGAGCTAGCTTGAATCAAGATAATGCCAAAAAGTCCTACGATAAATAGCGAGAGGGTAGTGCTAAAGAGCACACTGCCAAACTTAAAATACCCCAGTTGTTTTTTAGTGCGTGATCGATTGGCCATGAAGTGTCAAATTCTGATCAAAAATAGAAAAGCCTGAGGGATTTACCCAATCGAAGGGGCAGAAAGGATAGGAATCACCTGTTTTTCAGTTACCCCCCAGATAAGATCGTTTTTTTTCTGTTCCATTAGCGCATTGCCGGTAAAATTGCCGAAGCTGGGAAGAATTAGACGCCCTTCCCTGTAGTGAAAGCAGGGGATTCGTAAGGACTGTTTGGCAGGTCCTCTCAATAAAATACCAGGATGCAGGTGTCCACAGATATTAAGCATGCCCTCCGGAACTTGCTCCATTGGCTCGTGGGAAAAAACAAAAGGAGCCATTATCAGCGCATTTTCATGTACTTCCAAAATAGATTGGCCATATAACTTTGGAGGAAGAATGTCGTGGTTGCCTTTGACCAAGTGAAAATGCGTTTTCGAAAATAACGTTAAAAACGAAAGGAGGGCATCCCATTGATCGTTCCAGGTACTATGAAACAAGTCCCCCAAAAAATAGGTCCTTGTTGGTTTGAGTTCTATATGAAGCTTGGAGAGGGTTTGAAAGTCAAGGTCATGAACTTCTTCAGGAATTGGTAGGCCCGACTTACGAAAATGTGCCGCTTTTCCAAAATGCAGATCTGCAATCAAAAGGATTTCTAACTCCTTTATCCACAAGGCCTTTTGAGTCAAAAACTGAAGGGTAAATCCCATAAAATCCACTGACACACGCTCCATGGCCCACTTAAAATTTTATAAACGCGTAAACAAAAACAATTCTATTCGTATTTAGCAGTGCAAAACAACTCATTACTATGCACACATCTCGTTTTCTAGCCCCACTTCTTTGCATTTTCATTTTTTGCACGCTTACAGCCAAGGCCCAATCTGAAAATGCCATCGTGGGTGTTTGGTACAACACCGATAAAACTGCTCAAGTGGAAATTCTCAAGAAAGGCAGCACATTTATCGGTAAAATCGTCTGGCTCAAAGACCCCAATCCTGGAGGAAAGCCTGTGGTTGATAAGAATAATCCTTCTCCCAATTTGAAATCACGTCCCCTAATGGGATTAAACTTGTTGGAAGGCTTAACTTATTCTTCTGGGATTTGGGAAGATGGAACAATTTACGATCCTAAAACTGGAAAAACGTACTCTTGCCAATTGAGTCTCAAATCCGCAGAAATCTTGGAAGTGAAGGGATACATTGGTTTTTCTTTGATTGGTCGTACGGTTGAGTGGTACAAGGTCAAGCGCTAATTGGAAACCAGGTTGATTAAATTGATTCAATTTATTAGATCTTAAGAAAGTAACTTACTATAGGCAGTATCTATGATCTTAAAATCAAATTTAGCTACCTGCCTTTCGTGCTTGGCCTTAATTTCTGGAAGGCATAAGTTGCCAATACTCCCTTCATGCGTATGTTCAACCTTGTTTTGGTTGGGAACAAAGGTACCTGATTCAATGTCCTGCCCAACTCGTTTGTAGGCATCGCGGAAAGGAACTCCCTGGAGTACGAGTTCATTGACCACTTCCACCGAAAAAAGGTGTTTGTAAATTGGATCCTCAAGTATGCCTTTACGCACCTGAATAGAGCGCAGCATAAACGTGGTAAGCTGCAAGCAAGAACTCAAGGTATCTAGCGCTGGAAATAGAGCCTCTTTGAGTAACTGTAGGTCTCTGTGATAACCCGTTGTCAAGTTGGCCAGTAGCATCCCTACGGTGGTAGGAAGGGCTTGTATTTGGTTGGTCTTGGCACGGATCAATTCAAAGACATCAGGATTTTTTTTATGGGGCATGATGCTACTGCCCGTGGTTAGGTCGTCTGGAAAGGATATAAAGGCAAAATGCTGGTTGCAGAAAAGGCAGGTGTCGGCAGCAAGTTTATTCAGCGTTGCGGCCATTCCTGCAAGACCAAATGCGAGGGTTCGCTCTGTTTTTCCCCTGCTATTTTGGGCATTGATTACGTTGTGATGGAGTTCCGCAAAGCCCAAAAGTCGCGTGGTCAGGCTACGATCCAAGGGAAAGCTAGACCCATAGCCCGCTGCAGAACCGAGCGGATTTTTGTTGATCAGTTCATAAGCGGCATGTAACAGGCCCAAGTCTTCGCTTAAAGATTCAGCGAAAGAGGAAAACCAAAGCCCAAATGAGGAAGGCATGGCCAGTTGCGTGTGTGTATAGCCTGGCATGAGGTCATTTTTATGCGTCTCAGCCAAATCAAGTAGGAGTTTGGCCAACGTATTCGCTTCGGATACGAGTTCCCGTACCGATTCGCGGTAATACAACTTGAGGTCCACGAGCACCTGATCGTTTCTACTTCTTCCGCTGTGAAGTTTTTTGCCAACCTCCCCATAACGTGCTGTGAGTAGGATTTCAACCTGTGAGTGCACGTCTTCTACCCCGGCTTCGATGGAAAAATTTCCCTGCTGGATTTCCGCATAGATTTCTTTCAACCCTTGCTGAAGGAGCAAATTCTCTTCTTCACTCAACAAGCCTATCTGACACAGCATCTGGGCATGGGCCATTGATCCCAATACATCGAATGGGGCTAGCAATAGGTCATATTCAGGATCTTTACCAATCGTGAATTGTTCTACTTCTATTTTGCTTGTCGTATTTTTTTGCCAAAGTTTCATAGTCCGAGTGGTTACCTTTTGGAAGCGGCGTAGTTTTCGAGGAGGGTAATGTATCCTTGAACCCCTTCCTCAATTTCTTTCAAATAGATGTATTCATCTGCCGTATGGGAGCGCGCAGAATCACCAGGTCCAATTTTAATGGATGGATAGGGTATCAAGGCTTGGTCGGAAAGGGTAGGACTACCAAAGGTGTTTAGGTTCAAGGCTTTAGCGACAACTAAAAACGGGTGATCTGTGGGCAAAAATGAAGAGCGCAAGCGAAGGGAGCGCGGTTGGAGTTCAGCATTCAACACGGCACGTAACTCCTCCAAAACCTCTTCGTGGGTGTAGGCATCTGTGACACGCACGTCTAGCACATAGCTGCAAAGGTCAGGCACCAGATTATGCTGCTCACCTGCATGGATCACCGTGCAGGATACCTTGGTTTCACCGAGAAAGGGAGAAAGCTTTTGGAATTGAAAATTTTTCACCTTAGCCACATCCTCTATGGCCAGGTATATTGCATTTATGCCTTCTTCCCGTGCTGCATGGCCCGCGATGCCACGAAGCGTAGCATCAATAACCAATAGGCCTTTCTCTGCCACAGCAAGTTTCATTTGGGTAGGCTCACCAACTAGAGCAAGTTCTGCTTCGGGAAGTAGGGGTAGGACACTAGCTATCCCCTGTGGACCTGAGATCTCTTCTTCCGCTGATGCGATAACTAAGAGGTTGAAAGGTAAATCCTTGCCTATGAAATAGGTAAACGCTTCTAGTAAGGCGACTAGGCAGCCGCCGGCATCGTTTGAGCCCAAGCCAAAAAGCTTGCCTTCTTTCTCTACTGGGGTATATGGATCAAGGGTATAGCCCGAATTGGGACGAACTGTATCGTGATGTGAGTTGAGCCAAACTGTCGGCAATTGAGCGTCAAAGGGGGTTAAAAAGGCCCAAACGTTGTTTCCCTGTCGCTGCGGTATAACCCCTTTCTCCAAAAGAAAATGCTCAATGAGGTCTGCCGTTTTGGATTCCTCATTTGAAAACGAGGGGATAGCGATCAGTTGTTTTAGCAAAGGAATGGCAACAGTTCCGTGATTTTCCATCAGTACAAGTTGTAGCGCTGCCGCTCGATGATGGTTCCGGCCTTTTTTCCTTTTACAGCCATAAGTAAGTTTTCTGCTTTTCCTATCCAAACACGTTGAACACCCTTTTTTAAGGCGTCAAAGGCATTGTCTAACTTTGGAATCATGCCCGAATGAATCACATTTTCTTTACGTAGTTCAGCATAAATATCCTCATTGATCAAAGGAATGATGGACTGCTCGTTTTTTTCATCCACCAATACCCCAGCTTTGTTGAAACAAAAATATAGGTCCACCAGGTGATCAACGGATAGGCTAGTGGCTAGGGCAGAAGCGATGGAATCGGCATTGGTGTTGAGTAGCTGTCCCTTTTTATCGTGCGTGATCGCATTGATAACGGGAAGAATGTCCGCCTGAAGGAGCAGTTGTAGTAAGTCGGTATTTACAGATTTAATATCCCCAACATAGCCGTAATCAATTTCCTTAACAGGTCGCTTACTGGATCGGATGAGGTTGCCATCTGCTCCTGTTAGGCCTAGTGCATTCACTTTGAGTGCTTGAAGTTTGGCCACCAAAGATTTGTTTATCAAACCAGCATAAACCATGGTAACGATATCTAGGGTGTCTTTGTCTGTAATTCTTCTGCCATCGACCATTTCGGGCATTACACCTAGACTTTCGCCAAACCGAGTAGCCGATACACCGCCACCATGAACGAGAATTTTGTAGCCCGGAACCTTGGCAAAAATGGCCAAAAACTCTTCCAGCTTTTCTGGATAGTCAATTACGTTTCCACCTATTTTGATGACCGATATTTTCATGGTATTGAGGTGCTAATTTATCCAAGCAATTTACTTAATACCGCCTGAGCCGCATAGATTCGGTTTATTGCCTGTTGTTGAACCAAAGAACGAGGTCCATCCAGGAGTTCATCCGAAAGCTCGACATTTCTTCTTACTGGTAGGCAATGCATGATTTTTGCTGTTGGAGCCTCCTTTAGGTGATTTTCAGTAAGCATCCATCGCTCATCCATGGCGCTTATTTTTCCGTATTCATTGAAAGATGACCAATTTTTAACATACACAAAGTCAGCATGTTGTAATGCCTTTCTTTGATCAAATTCGATTGTAGCTCCCTGAGTGAATATCGGGTCCAATTCATATCCCTCCGGATGTGTAATGGTCAAGTCATGACCCATTCCCAACGTCCATTCGGCAAAGCTATTCGCGACGGCATGGGGGATAGCTTTGATGTGTGGAGCCCAAGTCAACACTACTTTGGCTTTCTTTCCAATGGGTGCATTTTCGCTGATGGTGAGCTGATCGGCCAAACTCTGTAGTGGATGCCGAATGGCGGATTCCAAGCTCACCACGGGCACACCGCAATAACGGATAAATTGATTCAGTATAAAGTCAGTGATATCATCTTCCTTGTTGGTCAGTGAAGGGAAGACACGAATGGCCAGGATGTCAAAATACGATCCTAGCACAGCCGCGGCATCCTTGATATGCTCCACCGTACCTTTGTTCATGATGGCGCCATCCTGCATTTCCAAAGCCCAGCCTTCCTTGTCCATGTTCAACACAATGGGCTCCATACCCAACTGTTGGGCGGCAATCTGAGTAGACACTCGGGTGCGCAAAGAGGGATTTAAAAATAGGCAACCCACCCGCTTTCCCAAGCCCTTGCTTTTATCCACAAAGGGATTGGCTTTATAGCGCATAGCCAGGTCAAGTAACTCTTGCCCGAGAGGCTGAGATTCAAACTGGATAAAGTGCTTCATTGGAGGAATATTAAGTTTAGGATAGACTCAAGAGGCTAGAATTTCTTTCAATGCGACCACAAACGAATGTAACTGATTCCAATCGACAGACAAAGGAGGAAGAAGGCGAATGGTGGTTTTACCAGAGGCTGAACCGGTAAATATTTTGTACTGGTCAATCAATATACTACGAACAGGACCTGCGTCTCTGTCCAAATCCAATCCGATCATCAAGCCTTTGCCTCGAACATCGACCACACCCGGAATGTCCTTTAGCGCATCCATAAGCTGTTCACCTAGGACTAAAGCATTTTGCTGTAGCCGTTCGGATTCGATGATTTCCAGTACTGCAAGACCAGCCGCACAGGCGAGGTGGTTGCCGCCAAAGGTCGTACCCAAGAGTCCATAACTCGCATGGAAATCTGCAGATAGCAAAAGTCCGCCGATGGGAAAACCATTTCCCATACCCTTGGCTATGGTAATCAAATCAGGATATATGCCCTCAACCCACTGGTGAGCAAAGAATCGACCAGTACGGCCATAGCCCGACTGCACTTCGTCAAGGATTAATTTGACTTCGTACTTTATTGCAAGTTGATACAGGCCAAGTAAAAAACCTGGGTTTGGTACTTGAATACCCCCTACGCCTTGTATCCCTTCGATAATAATCCCGGCAATTGTATTGGTAGACAACAAGGCCTCTACGCCTGCCAAATCACCGAGGGATACGAGATAAAAATCTTCCCTAGCATTGCATGGGGCTATCAATTTTGGATTGTCAGTCAAGGCAACTGCACCCGAGGTACGTCCATGAAAAGATCCTTTGAAGGCAATGAAGCCAGATTTTTTGGTAACAAAAGAGGCCATCTTCATCGCATTTTCATTTGCTTCAGCACCTGAATTGACCAAAAAAAGCTGATAAGAATGCAGGCAAGAGAGCTCCGCAAGTTTGTTGGCTAATTGTTGCTGGAGCGGAATCTGGATTGAGTTGGAATAAAAACCCAGCTGATTCACCTGTTCAGTAATGCGCTGCACATAGTGGGGGTGGCTGTGCCCGATAGAAATGACCGCATGGCCCCCGTAAAGATCCAAGTATTCTTGACCCTGATCGTCCCAAATTAAGCTTCCCATAGCCTTCACCGGGGTAACTGGAATAAGTGGGTAAACGTCAAATAAATTCATTTTTCACAAGCGTTGAAGTGATCACAGGGCAATTTTTTCTATGTTTTTTGACTTACTGCTCAAAAAGCTATGGATTTTAAGTTGAGACCCATTTTTTCATCTAGGCCAAAGGCAAGGTTGAAGTTTTGAACTGCCTGTCCAGCAGCTCCTTTCAACAAGTTATCCAAGGCAGCATAGATTACTAGTTGTCCTGCTTCAACCTGTACATGTAGCACGCATTTGTTCGTGTTTACCACCTGCTTTAGTTCAATGTCCTGCAAGGAAATGTGGGTAAACGCGGCATTCTGATAAAACTGATGGTAGGCCATCTGTGCCTCTTCCAAGGTACCCGAATAGGGAAAATAAGCAGTAATCCAAATACCTCGAGTGAAATTGCCCCTGTAGGGAACAAAAAGCAGCTCTGGGTTAAGTGTACTGTTTAGTTGCGCTAAGGTTAGCTTGATCTCAAGCAGGTGCTGGTGCGTAAATAGCTTGTAAACCGAGGCATTGCCTGTTCGGTAGCTGAAGTGGGATGTTTCGGTAAGTTGTTTGCCCGCACCAGTTGATCCGGTAATGCCAGTAACATGCACCGATGCCTTGGCCCAACCTGCTTGTACTGCTGGGGCTAAAGCAAGCTGAATGGCTGTAGCAAAGCATCCTGGATTGGCGATGCGGGTAGCCGACTTGATTTTTTCCGCATTCACCTCAGGAAGACCATAGACAAAGCCATCTTTCTCGTTCCTAAAGTCTGAGGATAAGTCAATTATTACCGTACTAGCTGGAAAAGTGTGTTCTGCTAAAAAAGCAGCCGCTTTACCGTGTGGTAAACACAGAAAAACAGCATCAACTCCCGTATTCGGAACTTTATCTGTAAAGTATAGCTCACAGTCTCCCAATAAATCAGCATGCACCTCAGTACTTTTTTTGCCAGTCTGACTTCTTGAATGCAGGCATACGAGTTCACACTGAGGATGATGGACAAGCAGACGAAGCAACTCGCCTCCAGTATTGCCTGCCGCACCAATGATAGCTGTTTTTACCTTAGTCATGTGAATCGTTTACCTGATGATAAATGGCTGTTTGGTTGCCTAAAATTCGGGTAAATCCTTTAACATCTTCGCCAGTGTAGCCTTTGTTCATTTCACCGTAGGAACCAAATTTGGCAGACATAAGGTCATGTTCGGAAGTAATTCCCAATAAAGTGAAGCGATACGGTAGTAGCAATACGCGAACAACACCCGATACGTTGGTTTGGGTACTTTCCATAAATATTTCGAAATTTCGCATCACCGGATCCAAATAATGCCCTTCATGCAAGTGTGTACCATAAAACTCGGCTACCTGCTTTTTCCAATAAGATTGCCACTTGGTGAGGGTATGCTTCTCAATCAGCTGATGAGCTTTGATTAGGATCAACGGGGCTGCTGCTTCAAAGCCAACCCGGCCCTTGATGCCAATGATCGTATCGCCCACGTGAATGTCTCGTCCAATTCCGTAAGGTGCGGCAAGGGCCTGTAACTCCAGTATGGCATCTACTGCATGGGAAAACTCCACACCATTGATGCCCTTGATTTGTCCTTGAACGAAAGTCAATTGTATTTCTTTTGGCGCTGATTCTGTGATTGGCGTTGGCCAGGCTTCTTCAGGCAAAAAGTCGGAAGATGTAAGGGTTTCTTTTCCACCTACGGACGTTCCCCAGATACCTTTATTGACTGAGTACGCAGCCTTTTCAAAGTTCATGGAAACCCCGTGCTTTTTGAGATACTCAATTTCTTCTTGGCGGCTGAGTTTTAAGTCACGGATGGGGGTGATAATCTCAATATCGGGTATTAGAATTTGAAAGATCATGTCGAAGCGCACCTGATCGTTGCCCGCACCGGTAGAGCCGTGGGCTACTGCTTTGGCACCAATGGATTTGGCGTATTCTGCCAAAGATTTGGCTTGCACAATCCGCTCTGCGGAAACGGACAACGGATAGGTATCGTTTTTGAGCACATTGCCAAATACCAAATACTTGATCACGTCCTGATAATAACTTTCTATAACTTCTAGAATTTGGAAGGAAGCCACGCCAAGCCCAAGCGCTCTTTTCTCAATATCACGCAGTTCCTGTGCGGCAAAGCCACCCGTATTGACCAATACGGCGTGCACCTCGTATCCCAGGTCTTTGGTAAGGTGAAGGGCACAAAAGGTGGTGTCAAGGCCGCCACTGTATGCTAAAACTACTTTTTTCATCGGTTCAAAAGTTGAGAGGGTAAGAAACCACAGGTAGTGAGATTATTGAATCCCAGCAACTTGTAGTGAAACGCGCTTTAGTCACTATTTTTTCTTTGCTTCTGGGTCGAAGAGCATGGCTGTGCACAAACAATTTTGTCTGCTTTTTGAGGTCAAAATCTCAAAATTGACACAGCTTTGGCATCCCTTCCAAAACTCCTCGTCATCCGTTAATGCGGAATAGGAAACAGGTATATAGCCAAGTTCTGAATTTATCTTCATCACTGCAGCACCCGTGGTCAATCCAAAAATCTTCGATTCTGGGTATTTTTCTTGGCTGAGTTTGAATACTTCCTGTTTAATTTTTCGTGCCAAGCCATATTGCCGGTATTGAGGTGCAACGATGAGGCCTGAATTGGCAACAAATTTGCCATGTCCCCAGGCTTCAATATAACAGAAGCCGGCCCAGTTTCCTTCACTAGTAAGTGCGATAACTGCCTTGCCTTCCTCCATTTTTGCTTCCAAATAGGATGGACTTCTTTTTGCGATACCAGTGCCTCTTGCCTTGGCAGAGTTTTCCATCTCATCCGCAATTTGGTTTGCATAAACTTTATGAGCGCTTTCAGCTACTCGAATAAGAAATACTAAATCTTCCATCGATCAGTGTTTTAAATGCAACCCTCTAGTGTAAGGTGCAAATAACGTAGTTAAAATTGGATAGGGGGTTGCTATTGGTGCTTTCCGCGAAGGAAAACAAAAGTGCTAAAAGGGTTAAACCCTAAAGGACTGCCTCGAACTTGTAATTAAAAAAGTAGTGGACACCAAAGCTCCTCTTGTCTTTGTCAAAGACAACAAAATGAAATATGCAGCGCTTGTTTGGTTATCCATAATTTGAGGCTGCAAATGTTATATGTCCTACAATGAATTGCAAGTATTTATTTTAAAAATTTAGGCAAATCCACATTATTTTTTGAGAATGGCAAGAAAAGGCAACAAATATTGCCAGTTAGGCTAGCCTCAACTGCCTTTGCTCAGTTAACCCGCCATTTCTTTTAAAGCTGCAATCAAAATATCGCAATCCGCCGTACTGGTGTAGAGATTAGGGCTTACTCTGACTCCTTTCACGCCAGCACCGTCTATAGGTGCGGTAAATATCTTGTACTTGTCCATCAAGAGCTTCCCCATTTCCGCAGGGCTGTACTTTTCCACCCACACGTTACCAATGCCACAGCACCTGGCGGGGTCTTCAGGCGTATTAATACGGATGCCAGGTACCTGCCGCACTTGATCAGACCAGTACTTCTGAATAAAGCGTAGGCGCTCTTCCTTTCTTTTGGAGCCTATTTTTTCCTGAAAAGCAATGGCATCCAACACCGTCAAATCCGTCGCAGCGGGGTGGGTTCCAATGTGGTTTAGGTAAGCTATGGAGGTCAGGTTGAGGTTGAAGGGTGCTAAAAGGGGCTGTATTTTGGCAATTTTCTCCTTTTTCACGTAGAGCAAGCCTGCGCCCAAGGGGACACTCAACCACTTGTGTAGACTAGATCCGTAATAATCACAATCCAGCTCCTTGATGCTAAAAGTAAAATGTCCAATCGCATGTGCTCCATCCAGCATGACCTCCACCCCATAGGAATGGGCCATATCCGCAATTTTGCGTACGGGAAGAATATGCCCCGTCACGTTGACGATATGGGGCACCATCATCAGTTTGGTCTTGGGCGTAATCGCCTTCCGGTACACTTCAACCACCTCCTCATCTGACTGGGGGTCTAGCGGAATGTCCACTTTGACGGTTTTTATTCCCCAGCGCTTGGATGCTAGTTCAAACATGGTTTGCATGCTTCCATAATCTTGGTTTGCAAAGATGGCCTCATCTCCGGCCGCCCACGGATACCCAGATATGATCAAGTCCAAGGATTCGGTGGTATTGCGTGTTAGCACCACTTCCTCAGGCTCAGCACCTACAAATGCAGCAAGGGCAGCAGCGGACTTGGCTTTGTTATCAAACTGCACGCCGCGCATGTAGTAGGAGGCTTGGTAGTTGATGTCTCGGATATGAGAAATGTACTTCTCCAAGAGCTCCTCTGGAAGAAAGCAATAGTACCCATTTTCAAAGTTCAGATAGTCGGGCTTAATCCGATACCCCGCCCTAAGCTGCTCCCAAATATCATCCCGATCCCAATCAAAAGTGTCCAAGCGCATGCCTTTTACTTCATGAGGCAATAAAGTGCCACCAATGCCTAAGGCGGTGAGAGATTTTAAAAAAGAGCGCTTGTTCATGGTCATGCAGGGTTAAAGGACGTAGGAAAGTAACCAAACGAATAATAAAAAAATAGCCATCCATGTAATCCAAGGAGACCGCCTAGGAAATTCAAACTGGCAAATGGGACAAACCTTGGAAGATGCGTCTACTTCCATGGCACAAGAGGGACATTCTTTCGTTTTCAAGAGAATTGGAGAACGCTTTTTGGTTGTTAAATTAGGCTGTGCCTTTTTTTTATGATTTTAGTCTACTTACCAAACGCCTCTATATTTCATTTTTAGCGTATAAACCGAACCCATGGCGGTAATAAATAACACGTTTCTCGTCAAGGAACCAAAGGCGACATTAGCTGTCCAATCCTCAGGTACTGGGATATGGGCTATTTTCTCTCCGCTTCGATCAAATACAGTAATTCCTTTTCCTGTCAAGTAGACGTTCCCACGTTCATCGATTGTCATTCCATCGGAACCCATTTCGCAAAAGAGGGTCTTGTTGGTAAGGTAGCCATCTTCTTGAATCTCGTATTTCCAGGTTTTGGAGGCTCCAATGTCTGCCACATATAGAAACTTACCATCCGGGGTACCAATAATCCCGTTGGGCTGAATTAAGTCTTGGGTAACCCGAAACAATTCGGTTCTATCCTCAGAGAGAAAGTATACATGTTGCCCGTCCTGCTCCATGTCTTTGCCACGTACGCCTTCCCAATACGGTCTAGGGTAGAGGGGATCGGTAAAATACAGGCCACCTTTGGGTCGAATCCAAATGTCATTTGGCCCATTCAACTTTTTTCCTCGAAAGGAGGGGACAAGCACGGTTTCTTTTCCCGTTTTAAAATCTATTTCCAACAGCTCATTTCGGGCATCTGCAGCAGCGATTAACTTACCGTCCAACTGAAAATACAGGCCATTGGAGCGTCGAGCGCCCTCTTTGGCTAAGGTTATCTGGTTACTGTTGGCATTCCAAACATAGATCTTATCGTTGGGCTGGTCGGTAAAGTAAATGTCCCCAAATCGGTTGACAGCTGGCCCTTCGGTGAAGGCAAATCCATCCTTTACTTTTTCTAGTTGCGCTCCTTTGGCTACAATACCGCGCTTGTCTTCAATCTGGGCCTGAAGGGTATGTCCAATCAACAAAAAAGAAAAGGCTAACGAAGCCTTGAAAATTAATTTATTCATGGGTTGGGGGATTGATTTCTATTCATGACAAGTACAAGTCTATTGCCCTCCGGACTGTAGGCCATTCTGCTGATTCCTTGGTGGCTTAAAGATTCAATTTTTCCCACCGAATGCCAATCACTTTTGGTGATAGATTTGACATATACCTCGTTTCCTTTGGCCATAGCCAGGTGCGACTTGTCTATCCAAATAAAATCTTGGGAGCCAGGCAGTGCATATCCGTAGGTCTTGCGTCCTCCTGTTTTGAGATTATAGGAAGCAATTGCGAATCGTTCACCATCAGGTGTTTGTAAACTAATTTTTCGGTCTATGTAGGTAATTTCAGCGGTAGCTGGACGCATTTTGACGCTGCGGCCGATGGTATTATCCAAGGTGTCTATCGTTCCTTTTCCTCGGGCATACACTAGGCTGTTGGGCTCCCCCAGCACAAACATGGCTGCTTTGGCTTCGTACCAATCGTAGTAGCCTACCGGGAAAATATCTTCATACAAGAGTTCAGGAGCTTCCCCAGTGACTGGATATAGCCATAGGCGCTGCTTCCCGTCTGGCTCGACGACCACCGCAGCAAAATATGACCCACATTCAGTGAGGCTTGGGGAATATTCACTTCTGTCGGAGGTTTTGGTGAGGTTTGTAAACTTAGTTGTCCGGAAGCTGTACAAGATCAAATCATGATTGCCTTGACTATCTGCCGACGAAAAGATCAGTTCCGAATCGTTAATGAAGCTGGGCTGGTTGTCGTACTCAGGCCTATTGGTCAGTAGGCTAGCTGAACTCGGTAGTAGTTTGAGCTTGCCACCTTTTCCCTCCGTATTTACCACCAACAAATCCGTAGTACCTTGTGCTGACAAATGGAAATAACTTCCTAAAAAGAACACAAGAAAAAGAAAGAAGTATATATTTTTCATGAATTTGATTTCTCTGCCAACTAATTGGGGGAATCGAGGTTATGGAAGAGTGGAGAAATTAGCCCAATACACCAACACTGTTTTTGATCAACTTCGTACCCAGCAAGACACATTGGCGGACGAAGCGGTGGTCGCCTTACTGAAAGACGGTGCCTTCGCCACTATGATCAATACCTGGGAACGTATCCCGCCAATACTACCAGACACGTTTACTCCCGCACTGCGCAACTATTTTAACTTTTACTTGCACAAAGAAAAAGAATTTTCTGTAGGACAGCATCGCCAAGCACAGGAGTTTTTCGAGCGCAAGGGGGATCTTTATCTAGCCATGCTTGGCTTTTATTCCTTACCCTATTGTTATGCCTTTGCAGATGGTGCACAAGTATTGGTACGTAGCAACCGGATTTTAGCACAAATCGGAGAGAGGCTGGGGGAGACCACGGGCTTTGTTTTAGATATTTTCGCTCCAGGTGCCTTTACTACCCAAGATGCGGCCTATTTCAGCTGCGCAAAAGTGCGGTTAATCCACGCCTACAGCCGCTACTTCATACACAAACATGCCAAAGACTGGGATCCTAGCTATGGACAACCCATCAATCAAGAAGATCTACTCGGCACCAACCTGGCCTTTAGCTACATCGTACTTCGCGGTCTCACTAAAATGGGCTTGGGCCCTTCGGTGAAGGAGCAAGGAGCCGTTTTGCGGTATTGGAAGTGGATTGGAGAACTCATGGGCGTGGAAACTTCTCTGTGGCCAACCCAGGCTAAGGAAGCTTTTGCCTTAGACAAATTGATACGCACCAGACAGCTTCGGCCCTCCGAAGCAGGTCAAAGTTTGGTGCAAGCCTTACTCACTTTTTATAAGAACATCATTCCTGATCCTGTCTTAACGGCTCAATTGGAACACCTCCTTGCCTTCTTTTTGGGTAAAGAAGCAGCACAAGCCCTTGACCTTGCTAGCAGCCCCTACATAACGGGTGATTTGGTTGGGCTGTTGATCAAACTATCGGGTAATAAAAACTTCGGAAATCAAAAGAGCCACGCCGCACTAAAGAAAAATCTAGAAAGTCAGCAGCAGCTTCAGTTCGGAAGAGTATTGCGCCTGCAGCTTCCTGAACTCAAGCGTCCATAATCGTACAGGTTGCTGTTCGTTAGGCTTACATATTTTACGGAATAACGTTCAGAAATCCATTTCAGGGCTACTTTGGCCTTTGGCATCATTTTCGACTCTAGTTTTACCATGAAAGTAATCAGGCATTGGTTTACACGTTTTCCCCTAGAGCTGCTACTATGGGTAGCAGCCCTTGCAGCCGTGCTAAGCATCCAACCCTATGACATTGGGGCATTTAGCCTTTGTCCTTTGGACATGCTTGGCATAGAAGGCTGCCCAGGTTGCGGCTTGGGGAGAGCAATGAACCTACTTGCTCGAGGAGAATTTCGCGCTTCTTGGTCCATGCACCCTTTGGCTGGTTTGGCTTATGCCACGATCTTTCACCGAATATGGACACTCAGCAAACAACTAAAAAACAAGACACACTATGGCTAATGTATTGAGACACCTCCCTGAATTAGAGGGTATGGAACTGGGTTATATCCAGGGACTGATGAAAAGCATGGACGAGGAGGAAGCAGCCTTATTTGCTCAAGTTTACCGAGCAAGAAGAAAAGACCCGCAATTGATCTTGATTTTGACGTTGTTGGGATTCTTCGGTTTTGCAGGATTGCACCGCTTCATTCTTGGACAAATTGGACTAGGCATTTTGTACCTCTTCACTGTAGGTCTTTGCTTTATTGGTACCATCGTGGACCTTGTGAACTACAAAAGCTTGGCCTACGAATTCAACATCAAAGTGGCACATGAAACCATAAACATGCTCTCCCTAAGCTTTCCTGAAAAAGGATAATACCCATTAAACCAACTAGTTAATTCACTTCAGCCTTTGGCTTCCAGGAGAAGCTGAAGGTTTTTTTTAAAAAAAAGGTTTTTAAAACCTCACCAGTCCTCATCGGACATGGGTTCTGGTGGAGCATTGTGCATTCCGAGTTCCAGTTTTCCAACTTCTGAGAGAAGCAAATGGTGCTGATTCAGGCGAATGCCTATTTCTTGCAGCTCTTCAAAAGATCCCTGGGCAATATGATAGGGGAGTTCGATTAAATTGGAAGTTTTGGCTGTAAATGGTGGCGCAACTTCCGCATCAAAGAGTAAAGGCCAGAGGGTTTTGCCAATACTCAGCCCCCAAAAATCCATGGGGTACTGGGTATCGTAGGTTCGTAAGCGTTGGTTGATCTCATTGAAAAAGAGGAGCGTTTCTGCTAGTCTGATCCGTGATCCTGATCTGGATTTACCTTTGGTTTTTAAGTATTTAAATTGTGATTTTCCTTGCTTTTGACGGACCATATATGCCCGCATTACCTTATGGTCAACCAGCTGTCCCTGATGGAAATATCCAACGACAGCTTGACCTGCTCGTATCAAAACTAAACTAAAGTGCGCATCAGGATTGATACCTATGCCTTGCTTTCCATCCCAAGCACAAGTCCAAGGAAGAAACAGTTTGGCCAACCACTCGGCCCCCTTTTCAATTAGTAGCTGGTGTTTTTGAGGCAAGTAGCTGACTTGCCAGCCTTTTGTATGCGCCTGATTTAGTAAGCGGGAAACATCGTTTAAGGAGAGCAGTTGAGATTGAGGGATTTTCATAATAAAACCAGTTGCTTGGCTATCTTTGCCCAAATAAATCGAAAATATATGCAGGAAGAAATAGAAAAGGTCCTGAATAGGATGTGTGATCCAAAAGAATCTGAAGCCTACCACTTTGCTGAAAAGCTTGGTGCTCTTGCTGACGAAGAAACAAAGGAGGTGCTTCTTGACTTGGTGAAAGGTGATAATTGGGAAGTTGCCTACCTAGCTTGCCTCGCCCTTTCCAAGACGCAGTGGAACGAAGAATCTCTAGATGCGGTCTTTGACACTATTTTCGATAAGAAAAACAAAAACAATCAAGGAGTTTTCGTGCAGATATTGGAAGAATTTGACCTCAGCGAACGATTTGTGGATGTGTTTCGGGTATACCTCTTTGGAAATTTCAAGGCCTCTACCTTAGCCAAAGACTATTTAGACGGGTTGGAGTTTGACATCACCCAACGTACTATTCGTAAGGCGGAGAAGCATTGGAACCACTACCTGCACAACCCGGAGGACGAGGGATCTGTGGTGTTGAAAAAACAAGAAGTCGAAACCATGCTACAGGAGTTGAAGGACCTGTTTTCCGAAGGAAGCGAATCTTAAAACCTCTTTTTCACCCCTCGGACCGCCTCTGCTTTGAGGGGATCATCTGGCCATTCGTGCTTGGGGTAACGTCTTTTTAACTCTTTTTTCACTTCAAAATAGCCAGTTGCCCAAAAGCTCTTGAGATCTTGGGTGAGCTGCACGGGTTTGTACCCCGGCGACAATAGGGCAATCAAGAGAGACACCTTGCCCTCGTTTACCTTTGGTGTTTCGAGGAGACCAAAAAGCTCTTGAAGCCTAACAGACAGGAGGGGAGTGCTTCCATCTTCTTGGTAAGTAATGGTGATTTGACTACCCGAGGGCACGGTCAGGGAAGCTGGAGCCAGACGCTCCAATAGCTGCTGCTGCTCAAATGATAGTGCGTGGTAGAGCAATTGACTTAAATTCAATTTTTTAAAATCATCGTTTTTGGATATGCCAATTAGGTAAGGTTCCAACCATTGGGAAGCATTACGGCACAACGTTTCCACCGTCCATTCTGGCAATTCGTGGTCTGTATTCCAAATGCGCAACGAATTGACTCTTGCAAGTAGCTGTAGGGTTTGCTCGTTCCAATCCAACAAAAACTGTCCCTCATCAGCAATGGCTTCCAGAAGCGCTTGTCTTGCCTTGGCAGGATCCACCTGCGGTAGTGGTCGAGTACCCAATAGGATCGCTCCGATGCGAATCTCACTATGAGCGATTAGGCCTCCTTTTTTACGATCCCAAGTGAGTACCTCTTTGGTCTTGAGCAATGGAGCCAAGTCTTTGGGATTGAGTGGTGCTGCCAGCCATATTTTGCCCGTACCTTCTCGTGCATCCACATCAGCGACCGCGAGCCAGGATTCGTGTGCCAAATCATCCTTATGACCAATTTGGGCTATTTTTCCGTTGGCAAGTTGAAACTGTGCATTATTACCCGGTCTGGCCGCTGCAATTCGTTCAGGATAGGCATAAGCGAGCAAAAGTCCCGTTGCCCAAGGATCCACTGGGCCATTTTCAGGGGCTGATGCGAATAACCTTCGGTATTGGGAAGCTACCTTATCAATCTTTTTGATTCCTCCTTGCACAAGCCCACGCTCGCGATACCGTCGTAGTGCCTCAATACGCAAGTTAAGATCTACCCCTGAGTTGGGTGCGAGGGGATCCTTTTCTTCTAAAATCGCTGCAATATCCGTTGCCAAGGAAAGTTGATTGGACTTTTTTGCAAAGAGTAGCATGTGGGCAATTCGTGGGTGCACGGGCACGCTATGAATCTCTTTACCATGGGCGGTAAGTTTTCCATTCTCCAGTGCCTCGAGTGATTCAAGCACTTTTTCTGCTTGCGCCAAGGCCCCAAGTGGCGGAGGACTCAGCCAGGTCATGCTTCGGATATCTTGCTTTCCCCAAACTTGCATGTCTAAGACCAAACCCGTCAAATCGGCATCCAAAAGCTCGGGCGTACGAAAATCCGCTAGCTGCCCTTGTATTGCTTTGTTCCAAAGACGATAGGAGTGACCAGGTGCCAATCGACCTGCTCGACCACTGCGTTGATCAGCGGCATCTTTGCTGATGCGATGCAACTCCAATTTGGAAAGTCCGGATCGGGCATCAAATCGGCTAGACTTGGCAAAACCAGAGTCCACCACCACGGTCACGCCTTCGATGGTGAGGGAAGTTTCTGCAATGTCCGTGGAAAGCACAATTTTACGTTTTCCACCCGGGTGAGGCAGGATGGCTCGTTGCTGTTCGGAAAAAGATAGCTGCCCAAACAAAGGCACGATTAAGTCATTAGGAAGTGACTTTTTTAGGATTTCTTCCGCTTTCCGGATATCTCCCTGGCCTGGAAGGAAAACCAAAAAGTCACCTGAATGTACTTTGGTCAACGGCAGTAGTTGCCTGGACGTATCTTCGCCGATAGCATAGCTGTCTAGGTCATTAAGGTAGCGAACGTCCACGGGGTATTGCCTCCCTTCACTTTGCACCACCGGGGCTTCCAGAAGTTTGGAGAGCTGATCGGTGTCGATCGTAGCAGACATTAACAGTATCCGTAGGTCGGTACGCAGAACTTGCTGCACTTCTCTGCAAAGCGCCAAACCCACTTCAGAAAAGAGGTTGCGCTCATGAAATTCATCAAATATCACCATACCAACCTCCTCAAGGGCATTGTCTTGGTGTAGCATGCGTGTGAGGATGCCCTCTGTGATGACTTCTAACCGGGTATCTGCACTAATGCAGGTATCAAAGCGGATGCGGTAGCCAACGGTTTGGCCCAGTTCCTCCCCAAGCATGTTTGCCATCCGCTGGGCAATGCTTTTAGTGGCAAGACGGCGCGGTTCGAGAAGTAAGATTTTTTTTCCTTCCAACCAAGGTTCATGAAGCAAGGCTAAGGGCAAGAGCGTACTTTTTCCGGCTCCAGGAGGTGCCTGAACAAGTAGTGTTGGTCTGGTAGCGAGGTAACTTTTGACCTGAGGGATAATATCTGCCACGGGCAGATCGAAATGAGGAAGGGTAAAGGACATGATTAGCAAAAATACACCCGAGAAGCTGGATTCTGTTCGTTACGCTATAGGAAAAAAAATACCCGCGAAACGATCAGTTCCGCGGGTAGTATTTGGGTTGGCTTTACTTAAGAGCCAATCTTGGCAGAAGCTTTGCCATATTCCCAACGAATTTCAAAGGAGTCCGACTTCACTTCATAAACAAGACGCTCCTCCATGGTGGACGTTTGCTCAGAAGGAACTTGTACGCGTAAGATATCTTGCTTGTCATCGTAGGTATAGCTACCCCATTGCTTTGCCACTTTGTTAAAAACAAAAGTGGACTCACTTTCACCAGGAATCACAAAGAAACTGTAGGTACCTGCTGGTAATTTCTGGCCTTGTACAGTAATATCTTTAGAGGTAGTGAAGGTGGTCGCATTGTCTGCACCTGCTCTCCAGATTTTTCCGAAGGGAACTAGTTCACCCCAAATGGCACGGCCTTTCACGGCAGGAGAGGAGTAACTAATGCTGATGTTAGCACCTGCAGCCACGCCTTCTGAAGTACGAGGAGGGCTGGCTTTTTCTTGCGCCTGTGCACCTACAAAAGTAAGTAAGGTCACGGCGGTGGCGAAGAGAAGTTGTTTTAATTTCATGGGTAGTTGGTAAAATTATAAACTATTGAATATTAATTATTTATGTATTTTTAATTAAAATTTACTTTACTAATAAAGGAAAACACGCTGGAAATTACGACGGAGATCGACCGATTAAATTTTTACCCAGGCCTGCTTTTTATTGCTTTCTACGATTCGTTCACCGATAAGCAACTCTCTCAAGCCATCCGCAAAAGTGGGGTAGCTCGGTTGTTCGGGCTGCTTTCCGTTAGCTATCGCAGCATAAACTTCCTTGAACAGCTGTTTGGAGGTATCTGGAAACCCTTCGTTATGCCCTCCAGGAAAGCTTACCAAAGAGCTTACCTCTCGGTGCACTAAAGAAGGATCCTTCATGAGTTGCTCGTTGGCTTTTTCACGCTTGCCTATCCAGAGCTCGTTGGGACGTTCGGAGTTAAACTCGAAATTGGATACCGATCCTGCGATTTCGATGTTTAGGCGGTTTTTTCGCCCTGCGCTCACTTGCGAGACAGTAATTGATCCCTTAGAACCATTGTCAAAGCGAAGTAGGACGGTGGCATGGTCTTCGGTAGTGATGGGCACCTCTTGGTAATCTTCCTGGTTGAGCATTTTACCAGAATAGGTCTCCAAAGGCTTCAATGGCTTGAGGCGGGTTTTGTGAACGGTGGAAAAATCAGCCATTACCTCGGTGATTCTAAGTCCTGTCACGTATTCGGTGATGTCAAGCAAGTGCGAACCGATATCAGCAATGGCACGTGAGTCACCTGATTTGTCAGGCTCAAGTCTCCAATTGTAGTCTGTTTGAAGGAATAGCCAGTCTTGTAAATAGGACCCCATGATGGAGTAGACCTGTCCAAGTTCACCTTTTTCACGCATGACCTTCATCTGACGCACCATAGGATAGTATCGGAGGTTAAAGTGAACTGCATTAACTAGCCCTGTGGTTTTGGCTAGCTTCACCAATTCTTCTGCTTCTTCCAAGCTGATTGCTAGGGGCTTTTCACAGATGACGTGCTTTTCAGCTTCCATCACAGCCTTGGCCTGACTGAAGTGCAGAAAGTTGGGCGTACAGATATGAACTACATCAATATCCTCTTGCTTGAGCATATCAGCAAAAACATAGGCACGTGGGATGCCCAAAAGTTTGGCTTTTTCATCGGCTAAAGCTTGGTTGACTTCTACCAAAGCCACCACTTCTACATTGGGTATTCTTCTTAGAGCTTCAAGGTGGGCAGGTCCAATGAATCCGGTGCCTACAATGGCCGCTTTGATGGGTTGAGACATGGGTTTATGGGTAGGATTGTAAAAAGAATTAATCTAATATATGTATTTTCTTAGCTGCACAAAAAGGTAAAATCTCCTTTTGATTTTTATAAAATTAACAAAATCAAGAAAGCTTTGCCGCCTCTTCACGAAGGAGTTGAAAGTCATCGTTCTTGCAGGAAGTAATAAAGTCTTCAATGGCAGCAGTCTTCTCCATTCCCTTGGAAAGCAACACGGATAGTGCTAGCAAGACAGCCGTACGAGTTCCGGCTTTTTTAATTGCCGTTCCAAATAAAGGCTCCAATTCGTCATAGGACAAATCCATAGCATAAACACGAAGTTCCTGTAGGGCACCTTCTAGCTTATCTCCAGAGAGATTAGTAAGTTTTTTTCCAATTTGCTGAATCTCGTTCAAAGCAGTCCTTTGTCCCGATGCCTGTGAATTGGAAGGCTGAGGCTTAGAAACGGGGGCAGCAATAGGCACAACAAGCTGTTTTGCCCAGGTATCTTTAAGGCCAACAGTTTTGTTGAAGACCAACTGTCCATCTTTGGTATCTGTATCCAAAGTAAAATAACCCAGCCGTTGAAATTGATAACTTTCATGCATCGAGGCCTTAGCAAGGAACGGTTCTAGGTAGGCTTTTTTGATTATGGTTAATGAATTTGGGTTGATAAACTCCATGAAGTTCTTTTCTTCATGCCCGTCGGGTGATTCATCCAAGAATAGGCGATCGTATTCTCGTACTTCAGCTTCAATGGCATGGGCCACAGAAACCCAATGTAGTGTACCCTTCACCTTTCGCTGACTTGCTTCGGTACCTGAGCCCGAACGAGAATCAGGATCATAGGTACAGTGAATTTCAAGTAAATTACCTGTTTCGTCCTTCAAAACCGATTCAGCTTTGATGATAAAGGCACTTTTTAAGCGCACTTCATTCCCTAGCGATAGGCGAAAGAAGTTTTTACCTCCCTCTTCCATAAAGTCTTCGCGTTCAATAAAGAGTTCCTCAGAGAAGGGGACCTCGTGGGTACCTGATTGCGGATCCTCTGGGTTATTTTCCATATCCAAGAGATCTACTTTCCCTTTGGGATAGTTCGTAATGACCACCTTGATAGGGTTCAATACCGCCATCACACGCGTGGCGGTTTGGTTTAAGTCCTCGCGAACACAAAACTCAAGTAAGGATACGTCTGTTATATTTTCTCGTTTGGATATGCCTGCAACCTCGCTGAATTTACGGATGGACCCAGGAGTATACCCTCGTCTTCTCAAGCCCGAGATCGTAGGCATGCGTGGGTCATCCCATCCACTCACTACGTTTTTTTGTACCAACTCAAGCAACTTTCGCTTACTCATTACGGTAAAGCTTAAGTTACGGCGAGCAAATTCTCGCTGCTTGGGGCGTAAGCGTGTTGGATCGATGATTTGGTCCAGGTACCAGTCGTACAACTCACGGTGGGCTTTAAACTCGAGGGTACAAAGCGAGTGAGATACTTGCTCCAAGTAATCTGACTCACCATGCGCCCAATCATACATGGGATAGATACACCAACTATCTCCTGTCCGGTGGTGATGTGCATGGATGATGCGATACAAGATTGGATCCCGCATGTGCATGTTGGGGGAGGACATATCGATTTTAGCCCGAAGTAGGTAGGTTCCTGGAGCGAATTCCCCTTTTTTCATTCGGTCAAACAAGTCCATGTTTTCAGCAACTGTGCGATCTCTATAAGGACTGTTTGTCCCAGGGCTAGTAGGGGTGCCTTTTTGCTCGGCTATCTGCTCAGAACTTTGCTGATCCACATAGGCTTTTCCTTGATGGATAAGTTGCACCGCCCAATCGTATAATTGCTGAAAATAGTCGGAGGAATAGCATTCGTTGGCCCATTTGAATCCCAACCAAGCAATGTCACGCTTGATCGCATCCACATATTCTTGTTCCTCTTTGGCTGGGTTGGTATCATCAAAGCGTAGGTTGACCGGGGCACCGTATTTTTCACCCAAGCCAAAATTCAAACAGATGGATGCCGCATGCCCGATGTGTAGGTAGCCATTTGGCTCAGGTGGAAAGCGGAAACATAATTTTTCTTTTGGAAAGCCATTGGTAAGGTCTTCCTCAACGATATGCTCAATAAAATTCAGGGATTCGGTCACGTCTTTCATAATCCTATGGTCGGAATCAAAAATACGTCAAATGCTAGGAAATCCAATCCAAAGACAAAACACTACTACCTAAATTAACCACTAAAATAGGCTAACAAACATAGAAATTGGGGGAGTAAATGAATTGGAATTCAATTCATTATAGATAAATTAGAATATGGATCCCAAAAAACCAGATTTTGTCGAAGAACCAGATGCTTCCTACAGCAACTATTCCTATGCGGATTATTTGACTTGGCAGTTTGAAGAAGTGGTGGAGCTCATCAATGGAAAGATTTTCAAAAAAGCCGCAGCAGCTCCCAAGCGAATACACCAACGAGTTTCTATAAAACTTGCAACCAAACTCTATCAGTTTTTGGAAGGAAAGCGATGTCAAGTGTATGTTGCACCTTTTGATGTTCGATTTCCCAAAGATTCTAAGGAAGATCATCAAATTTTCAATGTAGTCCAGCCAGACCTTTGTGTGATCTGCAATCCTGAAAAATTAGACGAAAGAGGTTGTCTCGGAGCTCCGGATTTGATTGTGGAAATTCTTTCTCCTGGAAATACCAAAACCGAACTTGAGTTTAAATATCAGCTTTATGAATCACATGGAGTTGCTGAATATTGGGTAATCCATCCAGATTATCAAAATATCATCCAATATACCCTAGTAAATGACCAGTATATCCCTTCCAAATTAATGACATCGGGCCATGTGCTTCATTCCAAGGTACTAGAAGGGTTTAGCTTGGATTTGGAAGATTTTTTTGCGGATATCGAATAAGGAATTGGCTTAAAACCTTTTATGCGTCCAGTGCCATGACTATTCCTTTGGATTTAGCCTGGTCATAGCCTTCAAGGAGCAGCACTAACTCCCTCATGAAGCACCTTTACGAAGAGAGGATAGGGTAGTGGTGGTTTTTCTGAAAGAAAAAAGAATGGAAAAGAAGGTAGAAACCAAGAGGTAGGCAACAAATGCGTAGATCGATCCTGGAATGGCGGCATTGATTCCAAACCAATCACCTGTGGTAACGACAAAGTACAACGCATACACCATTTTTAGAGACTCCCAGGCCCAGGCAGAAGTGTTTCTGTCCATCAATTCGGTGTAGGCAAATACGGTTAAAAAGACAAAGCCTCCGTAAAAGAATATGCCTGGTGAACCTATTTCTGCAAGATTTCCAAATAGAAAACTCAATAGGAGCAATAAGACAATCAGCTGTCCAAAGCTCCAAATCCGCATACCCAAAGTAAGGGTTGGGTTGTATTTTTCAAAGTTATACACATCTTCAATCTTAGCGACAGGATACTTCTTACTTACGTCTTCAGGTCGCCAGCCAAGGGGCATAAACCAGATTTTAAATTTGTCAGCCCAGTTTTTAGCTCTCCAGGCATCTTGAATGAGTAACCAGAGGTGCATAAAATTGATCTTGATTGGATTCCAGGTTTGTACAGGTCTAGTCACCCCATATACGGCAGGGATATCTGCTCTTTCCTCTTGGTAGGTACCAAACCACTTGTCCCAGAAGATGAAAATCTGTCCGTAATTTTTGTCCAAGTATTCTGGATTGATGGCATGGTGCACCCGGTGGTGCGCAGGTGTCACGATTATTTTTTCAAGAAAGCCCATGGAGCGGATGTGCTGCGTGTGGTACCAAAACTGTGCAAACAAGTGTAGAGGTGCAACCACACCGATCACTTCCGGAGGAATTCCCAATAGCGCAGCAGGAAGAAGAAATACGGTAAAAATTTTGAAAATGGAAGAGATGCTTTGACGTAGGGCACAGGCTAGGTTAAACTCTTCCGAGGAGTGGTGTACGATGTGGTTGTTCCAAAAAATATTGTACTCATGGGCAATTCTATGCGTCCAGTATCCAGCAAAATCCAGTGCAAAAAAAGCAAGGACATAAACTAACCATGTCGCTTTAATCTCAAAAAAACCAAATTGACCATACAACCATTGGTAGGAAATCACTGCCACACTCAATCCTAGGACGTCTTTGGTGACGTTGGTAATGCCTGAACTCAAACTAGCAACCATGTCCGAGGCGGGCACAGTATCATTGCCTTTTCTTATTCCCCACCACTTTTCAAGCAATACCAGCACAAAAAATGCAGGCATGGCAACCAATAATATTTGTCCGTAAGCTTCCATCTGTTTTTAACTTAGTGGGCTAAATTTATCGATTAACTCGATTCCATTCACTAATTGTTTAGCTTCTGAGGTAATTTTAGCTAAAATTTTTCCCAACAGGTCCCAATCCAACAACTTCAAGACGTGCACTATGAAAATCCCCTCGTTGGCCGAACTAAAAAAAGAACTCAGCTACCTCGATGAAAAGGAATTGGTGGCTTTACTGACTGAACTCAGCAAATTTAGCCGAGACAACAAAGCTTTCCTCCATTTCAAGCTCAATGAGCGGGACCAGCCAAGCTTGTTTGTGGACAGCGTAAAGGAGGAACTCGATGAACTGTTTCAGACGGCGAATACAAAGAATTTTTTTCCAGCTAAAAAGTCGGCCCAAGGCATTCGACGAAAGCTGAACAAATCCCTCAAGCTCAGTAAAAACAAGGAAGATCATGCAGAGCTGCTGCTTTATTTCTGCGAACAGCTCAAAAAGTATGGGTATCTCAAATTTAATCATCCCGTGATCCAACACCTTTTTTTAATGCAGGCAGGAAAAATTGAAAAAATAGTGTCAGGACTCCACGAGGACTTGCAGCATGATTATAGCTACCGGCTAACTGATATTTTAGACCAGCGGTCTTGAAATGTCCTTTTTTTTAAATTAGTTTGTTTTTCCCCATTTCAACTTTCTATGAAAAAATCGATTTTCCTTTTCTGCATTCTTCTCACTGTATTTTTCCTGCCTACAGTCCAAGCGCAAAAACTTAAATGGGCCAAAGATGGGGCATCCTATTATGGACTGGTCAAAAATGAAATCTATCAATACACCCTTCCTGATACTAAAAAAGGGGAGCTTCTTGTGTCTGCAGCAGATCTGAGTCCGATAGGAGAGGAGCCACTTTCTCTCACAGATTTTACTTTTTCAGATGATGGGAAAAAGCTATTGCTCTTCACCAACACCATCCCAGTCTGGAGATTAGAGACGCAAGGCGATTATTACGTGTATGATCTTGCATTGAAGCAATTGACACAAGTAGGGAAGGGGATGGCCAAAAGTTCACTGCGCTTTGCCAAGTTTTCTCCAGATGCTACTCACGTTGCATATGTAAGTGAATTTAACCTGTATTCGGAAAATTTGAATACTGGTCAAATCACAGCGCTCACCCGTGATGGCAACCGAAAATTGATCAACGGCACCTTTGATTGGGCCTATGAAGAGGAATTTGCCTGCCGTGATGGTTTTCAATGGAGTCCCGATGGCAAGCGAATCGCATTCTGGCAACTTGATGCAAACCAAATTCGCGATTATTACATGCTGAACACGACGGATTCTATCTATTCCAAAGTGGTGCCTGTAGAATATCCTAAAGTAGGCGAGTCTCCTTCACCAGCGCGCATCGGGGTGATTGAATTGTCCTCCAAGGAACTGACTTGGCTAGCTATACCTGGGGATCCTCAGCAACATTACCTACCACGAATGGAGTGGAATGCGCCGAATCTGCTACTGGTGCAGCAGTTGAACCGAAAGCAAAATCATAGTAAAATATTTGGCGTACAGGTCAACGAAAACAAGGCCCAGCTCATTTTTGAGGAGCAGGACGAGACTTGGATAGACGTGTTATCCAGCTGGGAAAATACCTATGCGCTCACCTTCAGACACGAGTTTAAATGGCTCAATGGAGGCAAGGAATTCCTTTGGTTTAGCGAAAAAGACGGCTGGCGTCACGTTTACCGCATTGGATTGGATGGGAAAGTAACACCGGTAACTGTTGGTGACTACGATGTCATTAACCTACTGCAAGTCGATGAAAAAGCAAACCAAATTTACTTTCATGCTTCCCCGGACAATGCCACCCAAAAATACCTGTACAAGACTAGCCTCGACGGCAAAGGCATTCCCGTTCGCGTGACATCTACCGACCTTGAGGGAACGCATGCCTATGCCATTTCACCCAATGGAAAGTATGCTTGGCATCAATTTACCAATACCTACACACGCCCTGCAGGTGAGTGGATTGGTCTTCCAAAGCACCAAGCCCTTGATGCTAGCGAGAGCATTAAGTCCAAGTTGCCCAAGAACCAGGGAAACAAATCAGTAGAGTTTTTCACTATCACCACGGCGGACGGCACAGAAATGGACGGTTGGATGGTCAAACCCAACAATTTTGATCCACTAAAGAAATATCCAGTGCTCTTCTATGTCTATACAGAGCCTTGGGGGGCCAATGTAAAAGATTACTTTGGCGTAGACCAAAACCCTAACTATCAGGGAAACATGGCAGAAGATGGCTATATCTATATCTCCATCGACAACCGGGGTACACCTGCACCCAAGGGTAGGGCTTGGCGAAAAAGCATTTATAGAAAAATTGGGCAGCTGAATATCTCGGACCAGGCCGAAGCAGCCAAGCAAATCAGTCAATGGGAATTTGTGGATCCAACCCGGATGGCGGTTTGGGGCCATAGTGGGGGAGGTTCGGCCACACTAAACCTGCTTTTTCAGCACCCTGGACTTTTCCAAACTGGTATTTCCTTGGCAGCCGTGGCAAACCAGTTGACTTACGACAATATCTATCAAGAACGATATATGGGACTTCCTCAGGAGAACTTGGAAGATTTTGTTGCAGGATCTCCCATCACGCATGCCAAAAATCTCCAAGGCAATCTCTTGTACATTCATGGTACTGGAGATGATAACGTGCACTATGCCAATGCAGAAATGCTTATCAACGAATTGGTCAAGCAGGGCAAGCAGTTTACTTTCATGGCGTATCCCAACCGCAGCCACGGCATATCTGAAGGTGAAGGTACCGATCAACACCTACGAACGCTCTTTACACAATTTCTCAACACACATTGTCCTCCAGGAGGAAGATAATTCGTTGCCATTCGACGCTACCTCATGAAAAAATTAATAAAAAGCTTGGCTATTAGTAGCATCATCAGCTTGCCTTTACTGCTGAATACCTCAGCCTTTGCGCAAAAAGTTGCCAGTCGAGCGGACACTCTTCGCGGAAGCATCAGCCCCGAAAGAGCTTGGTGGAACATCAATCACTACGACTTGACGGTACAAATAGACCCAAGTAAAAAATTCATAACTGGTTCAAATAAAATTACTTACGAGGTATTAACTGAAGCAAAGCTATTGCAAATAGATTTGCAGGAACCACTTAGAATCTCAGCAATCACCCAAGATGGTGAGGCCTTGGCTTTCCGTAGGGAAGGGGCTGTGCACTGGGTTACATTGAACAAAAAACAGGTTCCTGGAGCAGTGGAGTCGCTTATTGTTCGCTACGAGGGTGTCCCCAAAGAAGCAATCAGACCACCTTGGGACGGGGGTATTACCTGGCAAAAAGATGGAAAAGGACTTCCTTTCATCGCTTCATCCAATCAAGGTATTGGTTCGAGTATTTGGTGGCCACTCAAAGACCACCCGGCAGACGAGGTGGATAGCCTAGACATGCACGTGACTGTGCCAAAGGGCCTTATGGACATCTCCAATGGGCGTTTGGTAGAGATTGAACTAGGAAAAGACACCGATACCTTTCACTGGAAGGTGGTCAATCCCATCAATGATTATGGAGTAAATATTAATGTGGGCGACTACGTTCACTTTGGAGAAAAATATGCAGGTGAAAAGGGGACCCTAGATATGGATTATTTTGTATTGCGAGAGAATTTGGAGAAGGCAAAAGTCCATTTTCAAGATGCCAGACGCATGATGCAAGCGTTCGAGCACTGGTTTGGGCCATATCCATTTTACGAAGATGGGTTTAAACTCGTAGATGCACCGTACCTAGGCATGGAGCACCAAAGTTCAGTAACCTATGGCAATGGTTACCAAAATGGTTACCGAGGAAGGGATTTGAGTGGAACCGGCTGGGGAATGAAATTTGACTTTATCATCATCCACGAAGCGGGACACGAATGGTTTGCCAACAATATCACCTACAAAGACGTGGCTGATATGTGGATCCACGAAAGTTTCACCAATTATTCTGAAAGTTTATTTTTGGACTTTCATTACGGCAAAGAAGCCGGTCAAGCCTACGTGCGAGGTACCCGAATGAACATTGCCAACGATATTCCCATCATCGGTACCTACGGTGTTAACCAGCGGGGATCTGGCGATATGTATTATAAAGGAGGCAATTTGCTCAACATGCTGCGCGAAATTCTTCAAGACGATATCAAATGGAGAACAATTTTGCGTGGCCTGAACGAAACGTTTTATCACCAGACGGTATCTACCAAGCAGGTGGAGCAGTATTTATCCACCGCATTTGGAAGAAACCTTCAACCCGTTTTTGATCAGTATTTGCGGGATACGCGGTTACCGGTTTTCGAATATTACCTACAAGAGGGAATGCTTCATTACCGCTGGACCAATTCCGTTAAAGGATTCGACATGCCCCTGGATGTGTTTGTGGACGGGCAAGCCAAACGACTTGGCAGCAATACGACTTGGCAAATGATGGACGTTGGTTCTGCCAAACAGCTTGACGTTGATCCTGATTATTACGTCGGCGTTCTCAAATCACGGGAATGAGCCTAAATGAGCTAATCTTTGATTAATATGTTGTATAATTTATATTATGTTAAATAGTGATTTCCGTCATTTCTTTATCTTTAGTTTCTTTCGATACAATAAACCTCAACCCATATGAACCATCACCTTTCTTGGCGAATACTGACTGGACTATTGCTCATTATGTTTATGTCAGCTTGTACCCAAAAAAATGCCTTTCTGTCAATGACCGAACCTCGAAGAGTGGAGATTTTGGTCTTGGGACACGACAGTGATCATCACAATACTGAAAAATTGATGATGCACATCTCAACTCCTTTGTTCCAAAAAGGAATCAACCTCACCTACACCGCAGATCCAGAAGATCTTCGAGATGAGGTGCTGCAGAATTACGATGGCTTGTTGATCTATGCCAACCATGATTCGATTTCTACTTCTCAAGAAGCAGCGCTCAAGTCTTTTGTTCAAGGTGGAAAGGCTTTGATTCCATTGCATAGCGCCTCTTTTTGCTTTAGAAATTCGGATTGGTATGTGCAAGCTGTTGGTGGACAATTTAGTACACACGGCACGGGTAGATTTACTACACAATTACTTGACGCAAAGCACCCTATCTTACAAGGAATCAGTGAGTTTGAAACCTGGGATGAAACTTATGTTCATAGCCAAATCAATCCTGACATTCAGGTCCTGATGGAGCGAAAAGAGGGAGATAAAAAAGAACCTTATACTTGGATTCGCAACGAAGGAAAAGGACGTGTGTTTTACACTGCCTATGGCCACAACGAGGAGACTTGGAGGCAACCTGAGTTCCACAAGCTCCTAGCCAACGGTATCCTTTGGGCGGTAGGTGATCAAGTCAATAAATTGCTAGCCGACTACAAAATACCTACTCCTCAATTCAAAGATGCTGAAATCCCCAACTACGAAAAACGGGATCCAGCACCTCGCTATCAATTGCCTCTTTCTCCAAAAGAAAGCATGAAATTGGTGCAGTTGCCCATCGAATTTGAAATGGAATTATTTGCTAGCGAGCCCATGATCATCAATCCTATGGCCATGGCTTGGGACGAGCGAGGCAGATTGTATGTGATCGAAACAGTAGATTATCCAAATGAGGTTCGCACTGAAGGTGGCAACGATAAAATCAAAATACTCGAAGACACGGATAAAGACGGCAAAGCCGATAAAGTCACTGTTTTTGCCGACAAATTAAATATCCCCACGTCGATTATGGCTGTCAATGGCGGTATTTTGATTTCCATGGCACCTGATTTTATATTCCTCAAAGACACCAATGGAGATGATGTAGCAGATGTGAGAGAAGTGATGATTACGGGTTGGGGCAAAAGTGACACCCATGCTGGTCCCTCCAATCTGAAGTATGGCTTTGACAACAAAATTTGGGGTGTATTGGGCTATGCCGGCTTCAACGGCGAAGTGGGTGGCAAAACCCATTCTTTTGGACAGGGACTATATCGCTTTGCTCCAGATGCAAGTGGCCTTGAATACTTGGGCAGCTCCTCCAACAATACCTGGGGATTGGGCTTTACGGAAGATTTTGAAACCTTCCTTTCCACCGCCAATGGGCAACACAGCGTCTACTTCTCCATGGCAAACAACTACCTTAAACGTCCCATCTTCCAAGGATCAGCCAATACCGTGCATGGAATCGATAGCCACTATGACATGCCTCACCTCACTCCTTTCCTGCGTCAAGTGGATTGGTTTGGTGGTTATACCGCAGCTGCAGGACATAATTTTTACACCGCACGTAGTTTCCCCGAATCCTACTGGAACCGCATTGCTTTTGTAGCCGAACCTACTGGCCGAGTACTACACAAAGCCATCATCAATCCAGATGGATCAAGCTACAATGAGAAAAATGGCTTCAATATCCTAGCCAGTTCTGACGAATGGTTTTCCCCTGTTCATGCAGAGGTAGGCCCAGATGGAGCTCTTTGGGTGGCAGACTGGTACGACTTTATCATTCAGCACAACCCCACTCCTCGCGGTTTTGAAAATGGTGCAGGGAATGCCTACATCAACCCACTTCGGGACAGCAAGAATGGCCGTATCTATAGAATTAGTTACAAAGGAGGCAAGGATGCGAAAACATTCGATTTGAAAGATGCAAAACCTGCTAAACTTATTGAAGCGCTGAAAAGTGACAACCTGTTCTGGAGAATGACTGCACAGCGTTTGATCGTTGAGCGAAAAGAAAAATCAATTCTTAAAGACCTTTATTCACTCATCGGCAACCAATCCCAAGACAAGGTGGGCATCAACGGTCCAGCAATCAATGCCTTATGGGCTTTACATGGTTTGGGTGAATTGTCTGGAAAAAATCAAGAAGCAACCGATGCCGTAGTAAAAGCACTCAGCCATCCATCTGCTGCTGTACGCAAGAATGCGCTTCGCGTACTTCCTAGAAATGAGGCTTCTTCTAAAGCGATTCTTAGCAGCATTTTGTTGAGAGATACGGATTTGCATACCCGTAAAGAAGCATTTTTGGCGCTTTCTGAAATGCCTTCTTCCCTAGAGGCAGCAAAGAAATTAATGGAAGAAGCGAAGATTGAAGAAAATGGAACAGACCCATTCTTACCGCAAGCCATATTTGCAGCTGTCTTGACTCATCCATCCGAATTTGCGAAGCGTGATGCAAAAGCAGCTATACAAGCTTCAGGAGAGAGCCCTCTCCCACTGCCCGATCGAATCAGCAGAAGCTTGGTAGCCGAACAATATCCATTGGATCAACGCAACAGTATTTTATTTCCTCCAGATGTAACAGGAAAGGAAATAGGCGTTCGCATGATTCTCTCCAAAGGAGACAGTCCACTTGAAGGTGTACTGATGGCGCAAGGCAACAATACAAATGGCTATAGCCTCTACATTTACCAAGATGCCCTCCATTTTGCGGTTGCCCAGGAGGATAAGCTCACAATACTCAGTTCTAAAAAAGGTCTTCCAAATACGCAGTTTGTTGTTGATGCTACACTTGTGGCAGACGGTACCCTTTCCTTGCAAATCAATGGGCAAGAAATTGCCAAAGGCAAGACCAAGGGAGTATTTCCACAACCCCTCAGCCCTAACAGAGTCCGTGTAGGCTCCAACGACAGCAAAAATGTAGTTGGTAAGTATGAAGGCAACTGGTGGTTTGGAGGTAGATTGAGCAAAAGCTCTACGCTGACGCTCAAGCAACCAGGTTCCAAAATAGCGCTGGTAGCTAGTTTACCTTCGCTAACCACTAGCGCTGGAAGCACCGTTATCAAATTGGGTGTGATACCTCATGAAATGAAATTTGATAAGCCTTCCTTCACGGTTCAGGCTGGAACTCAAGTGACCATTGATTTTGAGAACCTGGATTTCATGCAGCACAACCTGGTTATTGGTAAAAAAGGAAGCATGGAAGTGATTGGCAAGGCAGCAGATGAACTGGCAAAAAATCCCTCGGGTGCCGAACTGAACTATGTGCCTGAAATACCAGAAGTGATCATTGCCACAGTGCTAGTTAGTCCTGAAGGCAAGGAAACTCTAGTATTTACAGCGCCTACCGAACCAGGAGAATATCCCTTTGTGTGTACCGTTCCTGGACATTGGAGAATCATGAACGGCATCATGGTCGTAAGGAAGTAAGTAATGGCTTTGGATGTAACCTTTGGTGTAAGTACCTGGCTTTGGACTTCACCATTTAATCGAGAGACTGTATCCTTGTTTCCGAAGATTAAAAGCTTTGGCTACGATGCCGTGGAGATTCCAGTAGAAGATCCATCTCTGATTGATTTGGATTTGGTGAAAAGTGCCCTGGCGGATCAGGAACTGAAAGCCATCATTTGTGGAGCCTTTGGTCCCTCAAGAGACTTGACGCATTTTGATCCATCAGTTCACCAGACCTGTTTTCAATATCTTGATTCCTGTTTGGAGATAGCAAGCGAATTAGGGGCAGGTTTTGTGGCAGGTCCCATGTATTCGGCTGTAGGCAAGGCCAGACTTATTTCTCCAGAACAGCGAAAAGTGGAATGGGATCTTGCGGTGAGCAACCTCAGGAAAGTTTGCCGTCGTGCAGGAGAATTTGGCCTGGATCTGGCCATTGAGACCCTCAATCGCTTTGAAACAGACCTTATTAATACCTCAGAGGACTTGATGCGCTTGATTGGAGACATCAACGAGCCCCAAGCAAAAGCGGTTTTAGATGGCTTCCACCTCAATATTGAAGAACCTGACTTGGAGTCAGCTATTCGATGTGTAGGTGACAAATTGATCCACGTCCAAGTATCAGAAAATTACCGAGGTACTCCAGGAACTGGCCAGACGAATTGGGCGGCTTGGAAGCGTGGCCTAGAAGCCATTGATTACCGGGGTACGATCTCCATCGAAAGCTTTACTCCCCAAGTGAAGGAGCTTGCAGGGGCAGTTTGCATCTGGAAACCCTTGGTACCTAGCCAGGATGGATTTGCGAAGGATGGCCTCGAATTCCTTAAAAAATGGGCATCCGAATAAATTGATTTCCCCTTCAATTAACCTAGAACGAATAATAACACTTCTTTTTTAACCCAAATCCATTTTCCCTCCCATGAGCAAAAAACCAATCAACATTGCCATCATTGGCTTAGGTTTTGGTGCCGAGTTTATCCCCATTTACCAAAAGCATCCGTTGGCAAATATGTATGCGATATGCCAAAGAAATCAAGAGAAGGCCGAAGAAATTGGCAAAGCCTTTGGCATCGAAAAGGTGTATACCGACTACGATGAATTGCTAAAGGATCCCAATATCGACGCGGTGCACATCAATACCCCCATCCAAAATCACGCAGAACAATCCATCAAAGCCCTGAAGGCAGGAAAGCATGTAGCCTGTACGGTACCAATGGCCACCACGGTTGATGAATGTCGCCAGATTGTGGAATTGACCCAGCAGACTGGATTGACTTACATGATGATGGAAACTGTCATTTACAGCCGAGAATTCCTGTTTGTAAAGGAAATGTACGAGAAGGGTGAACTGGGAAAAATCCAGTTTCTCCGTGCCTCCCACCAACAAGAAATGGCGGGCTGGCCAGGCTATTGGGAAGGCCTCCCTCCTATGCACTATGCCACCCACTGCGTAGGTCCTGTATTGGCTTTGCCTAAGGGGCAGGCGGAGTACGTTTCTTGCTTTGGATCGGGAAGAATTGATGAAGAACTGATTCCTAAGTACGGATCTCCATTTGCCATTGAAACCTGCCACATCAAACTCAAGGACTCGGATTTAGCTGCTGAGGTGACGCGTTCCCTGTTCAATACCGCACGACAGTACCGCGAAAGTTTTGATGTATACGGTTCCAAAAAATCCTTCGAATGGACCCTTGTCGAGCACGAAGATTCGGTCATTCATACAGGAGAAGTGCCAGAGCGGGTTACAATCCCAGACTATGCACATTTGCTCCCTGCGGAAATTGCATCCTTTACCCAGCAAGGGGTATACGACTCGGATGACAACCAACACCTTTCCTTTATCCAAGGATCAGGACATGGAGGTTCCCATCCACACCTCGTACATGAATTTCTTACTGCCCTCACTGAAGCTAGGTCCCCCTACCCCAATGCTGCCCAGTCGGCCAACATTACCTGTGTGGGAATCTTGGCACACGAATCTGCGATGGAAGGTGGGAAAATAAAGTACCTGCCCGAGTTTACGCTGAGCTAAAACTAAAAAAAACCTGCAGCAATAGCTTCAGGGTTTTTTGTTTATATAGACTCCAAAGGAAGCGTTGAAAGAATGAACCGTTATGGCCAAAAGGTTTCCAAAAATTTGGTTAGGATTTAACACAAGGTTTACATTCCGAATCTTTTTAACTTTTATCTTTAGTAAAATATCGCGTGTATATGAGTAAGCCGAAGGTCATCCAAACATTTAAGAAGGGTTCGAATAACAGCTTTGCTAATTACCGAACCTTATCTGGACTACAGCCCCTCGCAGTTAGTTTAGATGATGCCAAGTTGCGGCACCTTCTTCGACGGACCTTAGCTGGCTTTACCCAACAAGAGTTTAAGGATTTGAAAGGCAAAAGCCTCACAGAGGTACTTCAACTACTACTCAGTGAAAGTGTTGCTCCTACCCCTCCGGTCAACAATTATAACGATTCCAGTTTTTCAGATCCTACGGTACCTGCCGGGCAAACCTGGGTAAATGCTCCTTACGATGGCAATGCCAATGGACGTAGAATCACTTCATTAAAAGCTTGGTGGTTGGGTAACATCCTTGGTCAGGGTATCTCCATTCATGAAAAGATGTGCTTGTTTTGGCACAACCACTTTGCTACAGAAACGCAAGATGTGGGCGATGCGCGTTACAGTTACAAGTATTATAGCCTTTTGAGAAAATACGCATTGGGTAACTTCAAGGAGCTGGTCTTTGAAATAACAAAGGATCCTGCCATGCTCCGTTACCTCAATGGTTACCAGAACAATAAAAATGCTCCCGATGAAAACTATGCACGGGAGCTGCAAGAGCTATTTACACTTGGAAAAGGTCCGCTTGTATTTTATACCGAAGCAGATGTCAAAGCTGCCGCACGCGTGCTGACAGGCTATACGGTAAATGCCACCACCATCTCTTCAGCCTTTGATCCCAACAGACACGATACAGGCAACAAGCAATTTTCTACCTACTATCAAAATAAAGTCATTCTTGGAAAAACAGGTGCCAATGGAGCAAAAGAGACACAGGAACTAATTGACCTACTTTTTTTTCAAGAGGAAACAGCCCTATACCTGTGTCGAAAACTCTATCGATTTTTTGTGTACTATGAAATTGATGCTGCAACGGAGGCGAATGTAATTCTGCCCATGGCAAATCTTTTCAGAGCGAAAAATTATGAAGTAAAACCTGTTCTTGAGCTACTTTTTAGTAGTACACACTTTTTTGATCCAGTCAACGTGGCAGGAATGATCAAAAGTCCATTGGATTTCTGCGTGGGTGTATGCAAGGAGTTTCGTATCGTCTTTCCTGCAACCTCAGACATGGCCAATATGTACCTCATGCACGATTACATTAGGTCGCAAGCAGCCAATATGCAGCAGAATTTGGGCGATCCTCCCAATGTGGCAGGTTGGCCAGCATACTACCAGGCACCCCAATTCCACGAGTTATGGATCAACTCCGACACCCTACCCCGTAGAAATCAGTTGACCGATATCCTACTCACCACGGGATACACCCGCAACGGTAAAAAAATTAGCATCGATGTCTTGACCTATGTGAGCAGCCTTTCCAATCCTGCGAACCCAAACCTGTTGGTAAGCGATGCAGTCAGCCACCTATATGCCATTGACCTTACGGCAGAAGTCATTCAATTTCTCAAGAGCATCCTACTCTCTGGCCAATCTACCGACTCCTACTGGACCGATGCTTGGACAAGCTATAAAGCAAATCCCACTAATGTGGTGGCACGAAATGCGGTAGCCAACCGCCTAGTTTCGATGTTTAACTATCTTTTAAACCTTCCCGAATACCAGCTCTCATGAAAAGAAGGGATTTTCTACAAACGATAGGACCAGCAGGGATAGTGTTCCCAGCCTTGATCAATGGCCTAAGCTTTAAGGCTTTTGCAGAATCTCCTTTGGTGTCAGCGCTTACGCAGGCGACAACCGAGACAGACCATGTTTTGGTAATCATTCAACTTAATGGAGGCAATGATGGCTTGAATACCGTTATTCCTTTTGATCAATACGATAATTTGGCCAATGCTCGATCAAACATTATCCTGCCTAAAAATAAGCTGCTCAAGCTAAATGGAACAAGCTTTACTGGCCTCCATCCCTCCATGACAGGGCTCCAAACGCTTTTCAACGAAGAAAAACTGCAAATCATCCAATCAGTTGGCTACCCACAACCCAATTTTTCGCATTTCCGAGCCACAGATATATGGATGAGCGCCTCCGACTCTGACCAGTACGTCAACTCTGGCTGGGCTGGGCGCTATTTGGGAGAAGAATATGCAGGTTTCCCCACTGGCTACCCGAATGCGGTCATGCCTGATCCACTTGCCATACAGATTGGTTCTTTCGTATCCCCTGCCATGCAGGGCCCCTCAGTCAATATGGGCATGGCAATCTCAGACCCGGTGAATTTCTACAACCTAATCAATGGAATTCAAGGCGCTTCCCCAAATACGCGAGGCGGAAAAGAGCTTACCTATATCCGCCAAGTAGCGCAGCAAACACAGCAGTACGGTGCAGCCATCAAAAATGCAGCAGCGAAAGTGACCAAACAGCATTCCGGCTACCCTACGGGCAATTCGCTGGCAGATCAATTAAAAATCGTGGCTAGACTGATTGCCGGGGGCCTTAAAACGAGGATTTACATGGTCAGCTTGGGTGGATTCGATACCCATGCCCAACAAGTAATCGCTTCAGCCACTGAGACAGGAAACCATGCTCGCCTTTTGCAACGCGTTTCAGAAGGTATTAAGGCGTTTATGGACGATCTAACCTTCCTAAATGCCCACAAGCGTGTCATTGGGATGACTTTCTCAGAATTTGGACGAAGAATCAAGTCCAATAGTAGTGGAGGTACCGATCATGGAGCTGCCGCACCACTTTTTGTCTTTGGCCACTATGCACAAAATGACGTGCTCGGTACAAGTCCTGTAATCCCTTTGATTACCTCAACTTCCGACAACGTTCCCATGCAATACGATTTCAGGTCGGTTTATTCTTCGCTTCTAAAACAATGGTTTTGTGTGCCTGATACCACTTTGGAGAACGTAATGCTCAAGAATTTCCAAAACTTACGTGTTATAAAATCTTCGGCCCCTTGTATGTCTAGCAACCCGGATATGCCACCAAGTTTGGAGTCAAATATCATCCTGACCAACTACCCCAATCCTTTTCAGTCATCCACCACCCTTTCCTACGAAAGCAAGGGTGGACATACCTTGCTACAAGTATTTAATACCGAAGGCAAGCTAATTAAAACGTTGGTAGACAAGGAAGTATCCGCAGGAAGCCATAAGATTACCTTTGAAAATGAAGGCTACCCTCCTGGAATTTACTATGCTAGACTACAAAACAGCAACCAGCAGCAGACACGAACCATGCTTTTGGGCAGGTAATTAAGGGTTTTATCTTCCCTTTTGAATCAACTCACTGCACAAAATGCGTTTATCTCACCTTTTTTACTGCATTTTTTCCCAGTTTGTACACCATACGAAGTACCGATCCAAGCGCTGAATTGTTGACGTAGGGACTCTTCCCCTCTCCCATCAGGAGCAACTGATCGGTATACCAGATAATCTCCAAGGGAAACGTCTTGTCCAGAAACTTCCATCCCGTCGTCAAAGGCTTTACCTGGCTAGTTACTGGAGCACCCGATAGTAAGTCATTTGGAAAATTGGGCTGAATGGCGAGTGACCGGGCTACACCAATGACATCACAAGCACCAGAGGCCAAGGCAGCATTCATTCCTTCGGCAGACCGAAATCCACCAGTGAGCATAAGCGGGCTATTTACAAGCTTTCTCACCTCTTCACAATAGTCTAAAAAGTAGGCTTCTCTAGCTTGGGTCGAAGCTTTTACTTTGGCACCCATCATCGCAGGAGATTCGTAAGTTCCTCCCGAGATTTCAATCAAATCCATCCCTAAGTCAGATAAACGTTTGACAACATCCATGGAGTCTTCCTTGGTAAAACCTCCTTTCTGAAAATCCGCCGAATTGAGCTTAATTCCTACGGGAAAGTCATCCCCTACTGCCTTTCGAATGGCTAAATACACTTCCGTAACGAAGCGCATCCGATTTTCAAGGCTTCCTCCCCACTGGTCACTTCGTTGGTTATGCGTGGGTGACAAAAACTGGCTCACCAGGTAACCGTGGGCACCATGTATCTGTACACCAGTAAAGCCACTTTCCTTGCAGACTTTTGCCGCATAGGCAAAGCGGGTAACAAGATCCCATATCTCCTCTTCAGAAAGCGCTCGTGGGGTATTGAACAAGCGATCCAAAGGCTTTTTCAACGGAATAGCTGAAGGAGCAACGGGTTCCTTGCTTAGAAACTTTGGAGATTGCTTGCCTGGATGATTGAGCTGCACCCAGATATGTGTTCCATTCTTTTTTCCTGCGTCGGCCCAAAGTGGTAAGTTCGGATCTTGAATTCCTTTTTCAATGACCACATTGTGCGCTTCACCCAATGCACGGCTATCCACCATCACGTTACCTGTAATCAATAACCCTATACCACCTTCTGCCCATCGGGAATACAATCGATTAAACTTGTCATTCGAAGTATAGCCTCGGGAACCCATGTTTTCGCTCATTGCAGACTTGCCTAATCGATTTTTTAATATAGCTCCACAAGGGAGTTGAAGCGTTTCGGCTAATTTGGAAGACATAGCTAATTTGGTTGGTATTAGTTCAGAGAGCACGAGTATACCCAATAAATAAAGAAGTAACAAAGCTAAAACTCCTTTAAATCAAAGGATAGCTATGCAATAATAAAAGAGAAAAAAAGTATAAGGCGCGCAAAGCCGCCAAGCCGCCAAGCCGCCAAGGCCTCCGGAAGTCAAACCGAGTGGACTACGATTTCTTTGCGTCTTTGTGTCTTTGCGAGAATAAAGAAAAGCTTCCTTTGCCCCGGCGCACAGGACGCCTGTCTGCCCCAGGCAGCTATCCGTGTCGGGCATGGAGACGACAAGCTTTTGCTAAAGAATTTAAAATAAAAAAAGGAGCTACATTTCTGTAACTCCTTTGATTCCATTGAGCCCCTTGCCGGGATCGAACCAGCGACCTACTGATTACAAGACGTGATTAATCATTTTTCAATAGTTTTAAAACATCATATAGTGTTGTTTTTCAATAAGTTAAAAGATAGTATAAGTTTTTAATTTGCTAGGTTTTACCCCATTATTCTAGTTTTTTTTTCAGTTTTTTTGCGAAAAAAAAACCACTGTAACCTAACAAAAAAGACCCGAAAGGGTCTTTTTTATGGTAATACTTGATTGATTTCATGAATCTGTTCTTGGTCAAATGAATCCAAGTAATTTTTGGTAACCATAGTTGAAAAATAACTGCTTCTCTAGTACGATTTGAGGCTATTATTCTTGGCTAAAAAATGCAGTTAATCCGTATTCGAGTTTTTAAATTCCTCCCTTCCTAAAAATATAATTTAATTTTTTTAAAAGATATGTGTCAAATTCTTGAAAAAAATAAATATAATATTTTTTTAATTCGATATTATTTCGGTATTTTATTTTACTTTAATATTGATAGATTATAATTAATTCGATAAAACTGATATCGAAGCATTAAATCAGTAACGTGTCCGTATGATGAAGCTTTTATTCCTCCTGGGGATTAATCCTCTTTTATTCGTGCCCACCCTTACTCAAAATGTAGGCATCAGCCTGCGCCGATTCGCTCAAGGTGGGCCACCTACTGTAATCTTTAACGATTTTCAAGGCAATATATAGGAGTACGCGGTACTCGGAAATGATCTATTTTATGAAAAAAATATGTTTAATCTTCCTTACGTTAATTAGCTGTTTGCAGTTAAATGCAGCAAATATCTCTACCAGCGATGCAATGGTGCTCAATGCTGGTAAATCTACCGCCCTTGCAGGGGGCACAACCAATATCCGAAAGGAGGTGGATGAGCCGATAAGCGCTTTGTCTCCAGTTAAGATTCCCGGCTTGACCAATGGCGCGTCTTACATCCCTGCACTCAGTGCAGTAAATGCAGTTGGTCTAAGTGTTAACAGCACAGCAATTACTGCAAGTCCTGTATCAGATGGCCCTGTATGCAATACATACACGAATCAGGGTACGACGAATGGTTTGGGCGGCAATACTGTTTTAGGGGTATATGCCAACGGAACTACTTTTTATGCAGCTACTACTCGTGGCTTAAGCATATCAACAGATGGCGGGTCCACCTTTACAAATAAGACTACGACGGATGGTTTGGGCAATAATTATGTTTATGGCGTATATGCCATCCAAAATACTGTTTATGCAGCTACTTATGGTGGCTTAAGCATATCAACAGATGGCGGGTCCACCTTTACAAATAAGACTACGACGGATGGTTTGGGCAATAATTATGTTTATGGCGTATATGCCATCCAAAATACTGTTTATGCAGCTACTAATGGTGGCTTAAGCATTTCAACAAATGGCGGTAACAGCTTTACGAATTATACAACCGCGAATGGTTTGGTTGGCGATTCTGTTTTGGGGGTATATGCCATCGGAACTACTGTTTATGCAGCTACTAATAGTGGCTTAAGCATTTCAACAAATGGCGGTACCAGCTTTACGAATTATACAACCTCGAATAATTTGGGTGACATTCTTGTTAGGGGCGTATATGCCATCGGAACTACTGTTTATGCGGCTACTCAAGGTGGCTTAAGCATTTCAACAGATGGCGGTACCAACTTTTTAAATAGGACAACGGCGAATGGTTTGGGCAGCAATATTGTTAGGGGGGTATATGCCATCGGAACTACTGTTTATGCGGCTACTCAAGGTGGCTTAAGCATTTCAACAGATGGCGGTGCCAGCTTTACGAATTATAAAACCACGAATGGTTTGGGCAGCAATACTGTTTATGGCGTATATGCCAGCGGCAGTAGTATTTATGCAGCTACTAACGGAGGGCTTTCTTTTTGTATGGCTTCGGTTCCATCAGCCCCTACAAGCCTTTCAGCGGTTGCGGGTTACGGACAACTGCAGATCAGCTTTACAGCAGGGGTAAATGGTGGAAACACTATTACGAATTACGAATACACACTAAATGGGGGTACCACTTGGACACCAGTGAATCCAGTAGATGGAACCTCTCCGGTTACGATTACAGGCTTGACCAATGGCACGTCTTACACCCTTGCACTCAGAGCAGTGAATGCACTTGGTTTCAGTGATGCAAGTGCTTCAGTTACCGCAATCGTAGTAACTGAAGCGAGTAACTTGACAATCGATCCGATTCCGATCCAAACCTACACGGGATCAGCCTTGACTCCAGCAATTGTAGTAAAGGATGGTGCCACGACTTTAACCGAAGGCACACACTATTCAGTCGCTTACAGTAATAACACGAATGTGGGTACGGCTACGGTTACGATCACAGGTTTGGGCGGCAACCCAACAGGGACAAAAACCGTGACCTTTGGGATCACTATTTGGACGGCAAGAGCATCCGCAGCAGATAATAGATGGTATGGTGTAACCTATGGAAATGGTTTATTTGTAGCCGTTTCTGATAATGGAACTGGAAATAGAGTTATGACCAGCCCCGATGGGATTAACTGGACCTCTCGAAGATCCGCAGCAGATAATGATTGGACTAGTGTAACCTATGGTAATGGTTTATTTGTCGCTGTTGCTGAAGAAGATGACTCGGAAGATCTCGTTATGACCAGCCCCGATGGGATTAACTGGACCTCTCGAAGATCCGCAGCAGATAATGATTGGACTAGTGTAACCTATGGGAATGGTTTATTTGTAGCCGTTTCTGATAATGGAACTGGAAATAGAGTTATGACCAGCCCCGATGGGATTAACTGGACCTCTCGAACATCCGCAGCAAATAATAGATGGTATGGTGTAACCTATGGAAATGGTTTATTTGTAGCAGTTGCCAGCTCTGGAACAGGAAATCGAGTTATGACCAGCCCCGATGGGATTACCTGGACCGCTCGAACATCCGCAGCAGATCTTGGATGGTTTAGTGTAACCTATGGGAATGGTTTATTTGTAGCCGTTG